>OGFG01000003.1_pt1 | contig 216108 bp, 178 predicted proteins | sample 1570761 | NCBI WGS metagenome assembly OGFG01 (sample SAMEA2581938, study PRJEB24529) | metagenome | biome: Human gut stool | place: China | collected 2011
CCCTTTCCTGCAGGTAAGAGAGCAGGGCAGGAGAAGACAGCTGTACGATGTCAAGTTGTTGAAAACTCGGCTCGGTGGCAGACTGCCTGCGAAAAGAGAAAGACACGGGACGGACATGCGGTGTCTGTTCCTCTATGCGTTTCAGGATATACGAAACACTCTCCGTTGCGTAAAGGTGTGCCGCCAGTGCAATGATGTTGCCGCCCTTTCCCAGACCGAAGTCGAACCATTGTTCACGCTCTGTGTTTACCTTGAACGATGGCTCGTTCTCTTCCCTGAACGGAGATTTGTACCAGAGGTTTACCCCCTGCTGCTTTACTGGGGAATACCCCAGACTGTGCAGATAGTCTACGATTCTTATCTTTTTTGCTTCTTCTGTTGTCATTTTCGTACGGTTTTGTGATGAATGAAAAAAACGATGATTTGATGAATTTTACTTGTAATACACTGTTATACAGAATGGTACCGCCTCATCATTTTTTCATCAGACTGCTTGCCAAAAAAGAAATGATGATTTCTCTTTTCATCAGCATTATATTCCGATGAATAAATGATGAACTTGTATTATATTGTAATACAGTGTATTATATACTGTATTCATCATTTCATCAAAATAATCATATAGCGGTCAGCTGTTTCTTGGTTATCGTGTAGAACCTTCCTGTCTTCCTTTTCGTTTCGTAGTGGCAGTCACGGTGGGGAGCAATCTCATAGGCGGTGTAGGAAAGCGAGTTCGGTGCGGAAGTCAGCTTCCATACTTCCTGAACCACTTTCCGCACCTGATATTTCTCTGCCTTTACCTGCGAATAGATAAGCAGTGTCATGAGGTCGTTCAGGCAGAATGATACGCTTTCCACATTCATGTTTGACATGATGTCAAGGAACAGTTCAGCCATTTCTATCTCCAGACGGTTGCGGTTGCTCCGGATGATTTTCTGCAGGGCTGCCGTATGTGTCAGCTTCGGATTGAACCACATACGGCTTTCCTTTTCCGTTGAAAGCTCCCTTTGCGTCAGGAAGAACAGGAAGGCAGGAATTTCCTCTTTCAGCTTTTGCAGGAAATTCGTGTCATCGTTCTGCAGCGGATTTATCTTCCTTACCCAGTATCGTGTTTCCCCTGCGTCTATGATTACAGGCAGATACTCGTTGTTTGAACACAGTACGAACTTGGCGAAGAAGGCTATTTCCGTGCGGTCTTTCCCTTTGGCTTCCACCTTGTAATTGAAGGTAGTGCTCAGGTTCTTCAACCGCTCGCTGTCTTCCCTGCGGTTGAGCAGCACCTCGTCCACGACAATGAGCAGCTTTCCGGCCCAGTCGGAATTGAACTGGCTCCGGAAATCCTCGTTGGTGTTGAATGTCACGTTATCCCCGAATACGGCTTTCAGGAAATTAAGGAACGTACTCTTGCCCGTGTTCCTCTCTTCCGATACCAGCAGGAGTATGGGAAGTTTCTGCAACGGCTGCAGGAACAGCAGTTGCAGATAGTCCAGTCCCAGATTGTACTGTTCACCGAAAATGTGTAGCACCAGAGAACGTATGTTCGGGAAATCCCCTATCTGCGGAGTATGCTCTATCGGTTCGTACAGATTCAGGAAACCGTCAATCTCCTTCCGGTAGTTCAGATGGTCGGGAACGGTACAGAATCCGTCATACTTCGGGACGGTCGCAAGATAGTTCTTCCCGTAGTCCTGCCTGAGTGTGCTGTTGTTCCATATCACACGTCTTTTCTCATACCCTCCGCTGGCGCAGGGCTGGTTTACGACCTTGTACAGTGTCGTTCCCACACGCATGTATTCTTCCTCTTTCATAGGCTCAGATTGAAGGATTGCGTTCACCCAGGATTTTCTGTATGTCCGACTGTCGGTATCTGACCTTGTTTCCCACCTTTACGGGTTTCAGATAGTTCTTCTTTGCCCAGTGCCAAAGGGTGGTGTCGCACACGTCGCACATTTTCTTCACTTCCTCCTTTGTGAGGTACTTTTCCTTTCTCGCTTCCGCAATGGCGGTGGAGAGTTCATGCTTGGCACGGCTTATCAGCTGGTTTGAAAACATGAGCAGGTCTTCGCCTGTCACTTCCAGTTTGATGTTGCCGTTTCCGCTTTGGATAATTGCCATCAGGTCTGTCATAGGCTTGTTGAAACTGCCGGTTGTAAGACTTCCCGTTTCGGCAGTATTATAAACGAAAAGCCACTACCCCGATTAGGATAGTGGCACAAATATATAACGAAAAATAATCGTAAATCAATGGATTTCAATGCGTTAAATTCGTAAAATCCAAAAACGAATTAAACGAATTTCAAGCGGATAGATAAGCCTTCAATTCCTCTATGGCAACATGGTCTTCCCCGATGTCCTTTATCAGTTTTTTGCTGCCTCCGAAAGGTGTGGTAAGGTTCCTGTACGCTTTCTGTATTCCCCTTTCGTGTACGATGCTGAGGTCTGTGTATTGCTGTTGCAGTGCGTTCCGGAAAGTCTTTATGGGACAGGGGCGCATGAAACGGTATTCCACCAGTGCGATGTACAGACGTGCGATGTCCGTTTCGGTCGTATGCGTTTTCAGCCTTGTTCCGATTCTTTCCATAATGATATCCCTGTTCTCTATCAGCAGCTCAGGCAGGGTACGTGTGTCGGCTTTTCGTCCGGCACTCTTGGGCTGTCCCTGCTGCAGGCTGTCCGTATCTTCCGTTTCGGTTTTTTCAATGTCTTCTTCATCCTCAATAGACCATTCCACGAGCTTGTTTTCCTCAATGGCTTTCTGCTGCTTCCTGAAAGCCACCCAGTCCTCTTTGGTTCTCATGCCGCTGCTGATGCTCTTCTTGATGATGAACCTGACCATGTAGGAAACAAGCCATTTGTATAGTCTGGTAATACCTTTTCTTTTGGCCAGTTCCTCTCCCTGTTCCACCATGCACTCATAGCTCCGTCCGTAGTACAACCATGCGAGCATGGCAGGTATGATGCTCCGCCTTTTTGAATGATGGAACTCGTTTACAATCTTTTGAGCAAGGTCAGAATCCAGAAGCACATTCTCCAGTTCCTCGAAATCGGAGATTTTGTCGTCTCCGATCCGTCTGCGTGTGGCTTCCTTGTATCTCGGTACCAAGGTTGTGGCAACCTTGAAAACCTTGACAAATCCCTTGAATTCCTTGTCGTTCATTTCTTCCACGAAAGCCGCATATTCATCGGGGTGGCTGTCAAGCCACTCCCTTATCAGTCTTTTGAAATTGTCATATTCCTGTTGTCCCATAAAGCTAATTTGATATGCTACTGCTACCCCTATTAACTTTTTCTTGTATGCGCGAAAAATGGACAGATAATTTGAATATTAGCATATAGAATCCATAATCACTTAAAGAAAATAAGCGTTTTGTTTCTAACAGATTTCTGTCAATATAACGGTTGTCAATATGTTGAATTCTGTCAAGAAAGACTATGGAATCATCTATTCTTGAATTTGCAGGAAGATAAATGATTTGAGTGATCTTTTGCTGTTTTAGATTTGTAACATGATTTTTTATTTTGGTGTCATCAACACCTTGTTTCTGAAGAACTGATATATAATTAGCGAGATTAATAATTGGAGCATACATAATTGAGGCTGGAAATAAGCGATTGTTGGCTATATCCATATCACATGTATTTGATAAGATCAGGCAATTAGTAATCTTCACCCCTTTTCCTATATTAGCTAAATCTATTATAGGCATTTTTTTTATCCCATCACCTTGATATATAATATTATTATCAAGTGAATAAGTGTACATTCTATTATCTATATTGTAAGGAAAAGACTTAAGTTCTGTCAAAAGATTGTTGTAATTCTCTTCTGATAGATATTTGGGTAGATATTTTTTTAATTCATCTTCTGTTATCATAGCATATCCCAAAAATGATCATTGATGACATTTTGAATTTCTTCATCTATAAAAGATTCTTCTGTTAGTAATTTTTGAGCAAATGAACTAATTATTTCAAAATCTTCATAGTCGGAAGTTTTTACGAGTACCGTTTCTGTTGAAATTGCAACATTCTTAACAGAGTATGGCGTATTATTTTCCCATGAAAAAGATGTATTTATAGATGGGATAATGCTGTTATTATATATTTGTCCATTTGAGATAGCTGGTAATTCACTATCTGTTAATGTTACGCAAGACAATGCTGACAATAGCATGATATTAGCGTTTATGTAAGTAGTTAAATTATTCATTTCTCAAAAGTTGGGTTTAAAGTTTCCAAAAAAGTAGGCTTCAATAATGAAAAGAATAATTTTTTTTCACACTCATGAGCCATATTTATTTCTTGTTCCCTATTTTCAATGAAGAAATTATCTGAATACTCGCGCGATGTGTCTATATCGATTAATGAACCTACAATTTCAGAGGTATTTGGATTAGGCCTATAATTTGCATTATTTGCAAATTGCAATGTATTCATAAAATTTCCGTCCCTAACATCTGTGCGAATCAATAAATTTTCCGATACATATTTCTCGGTCATAGAAAAAGACATAGTCAGGCTGTTGGTTATATCTCCTCTAAAAAAATTAATATACCTATGTCCTAGTCTTGACACACGTTTGATTATTCCTTCTTGTATAATCTTATTGATTAAAGAAAGTGAATGCTGAGAAAATTCTGGCCATCCAACATATGGCATTTTTGAACTTATACTTAAAACGTCATATCCTATTTGGATTATAAATTTATCACCTTCAATTCTATATAAAGGCTTAAACTTTAAATTTGGGTCAACCTCTCTAATTTGTTCAGGAATCTGTAAAATAGGGAGATTGATAACATTTCCTCTATAATCATTTCTTATTAGATTATAGATAACGCCAAAGACTGCACTTTTAGCAATGGCAGCTTCAAAGCGAAATTCTATTAAGGCATCGATTAGTGGGCACTTTTCTATTCTTGATGGCAAAAATCTGTCCATAATATATCTTTTAATGTTTAATTTACAAAAATAATACTTTATTCTTTAATAGCGTGTTATTAAGCCCTTAAACTATATTAATCTAATAGTTTAACGAGGTCTTTCTTCATCTCTTCGTCAATATCCCTGTACCGTCTGAAAGCCTTGCTGCCTTCCTTGTGTCCCGACAGTGCCGAAACAAGATTCGGGTCTTTTACCTTCTTATAAATATTGCCGATGAAGGTACGTCTTGCAAGGTGGCTGCTTGCCACTTCATAAAGCGGTTTTTTGACTTCATCACGTGTCAACGGGTCTAATATAGTGACAATCCTGTCCACTCCTGAAAGTTTGAATATCTTTTTTATTGCCTCATTATATTTCTGTTCGGAAATGAACGGCAGCAGTTTTCCTTCATGGTCTTTATACCGTTCAAGAATTTCCTTTGCCTTGTCGTTCAACGGTACACGTACCGTTACAGGATTGCCCTCTTTGGTTTTCTTCGGTATGTATTCAATGGCTTCATTTACCACGTTCAGTTTGGTCATTCTGTACAGGTCGCTTACTCGGCATCCTATAAGTGTCTGGAAAATGAAGATGTCCCTCTGTATCTCCAGCTGTGGAGTGGCTGACAGATCAGCATTGAAAATCTTGTCCCTTTCTTCAAGGTTGATATAAACAGGGGTTCCGTATTTGCACTCCTCTATCGGAAACTTGTCAAACGGTCTGTTGGCGGTCAGATTGTTGTCGAGGCACCACAGGAAGAATGTGCGTATTCTTGAAAAGCAGTCTATCAGGGTATTTTTCCCTCGTGGTTGCGGAGTTCTCTTTTCTGGAATGGCTTCATAAATGCTTGGGTACAGTTCATAATACTGGTATTCGTTCTCGAAGAAGTCCCACATGTCCCGAAGAGTTTCAGGTGTGACGGTATCAATATCAAGAACAAATCCTTTTTGTCCTCTTTTTGTTTCCCGTACATACAGTTCATAACGCAATAAGGCTCTTTTTACCACCCTGAAATTCTTTTTCCTTACTTCCGATAACGGATGCTTTTCCAGAAAGCTGTCAAACAGCTCTCCGAAAGTCGGCTTGATGACAATCTCTTCCGGTGTGAAATACTTTTCAGGATGATAATATTTGTCTAAGGTCAGTTTCAGCCACTCTTTATCAACGGATTCTTTTTCCGTGTGAAAGGATTTTTCCACATGGGTTTTCAGCTTTCGTATCTCTTCATTTATGCCAGTCCTTAAATCTTCGTTGCAGACAGCTTTTGTTTTTACACACTCTGCTTTGTCATCCCACAGGTTGGGATTGATTGAAAGCCGGGTAGGAGCAACAGAATCAAGCTGTCTTCCATTTCTCAGACGGATATAAATAGTTGCGGTTGATTCAGTATCATACCGTTTTGCCGCTTTTTTAATGATGAAAGTTACTTTCATAGGCTTACAGGTTAAATATCTATCTGGATGCAAATATAGATATTTTCCCCACATTTTCCCCACATCTGCTAAATAATTTGCAATCGGATTAATTTGGATTAAAATTTAAGATGATTGTAAATAGTTGATATATAGTTATATTGCTGTACTTTTCTGTATTTTTCTTTTTACCCACATTTTCCCCACTTTAATTATTTCAAATGCGGGCCTGGGTACACGGAAAGCTAAGTATTGAATTTCAATGCTTAGCTTTTTTCTTTTTCTCCCCCTCTCTCAAAAACAAAGTCCTTAGACCGTCTATTTCCCCCCTCCGTTACAGGTTTGTAAGGCCCGAAGCAGACATTTCTGCCAGAAACTATACCAAAAAGCTATATAAACTTACATTCTGAATGATAAAATAAATAAAACTGAGCGTTTTTTTGTTTTTCAGACTAATTAATGTTATTTTTGCAATCGACTAGGTCAATATCCTGGTCAAATATACTTGAGATTAAAGAAAGAAGCGTTATGCTTATCTTGTAAGTTGAAAACCTGAGAATCTTTCAATAGTGTACAAAGATAGCATAGTGGTTCTCACGCTATAGCGTGGGCTGCTATTGTTGCATCTGTACACAAGGTTTTCTCAGGACCTCAACTTTAGGTGCCAATTTGCAGTTCCACGCTTCGTGGTTCTTGCAAATTCCCCTTTTACAATAAAAACCGTGCACCTGAAGTTTCACATAGACCATAAGAAACGATTAGGAAAGTATAATCTGATGTATAACATCGATGTAGGAAAGCAACACAAACAAGACACGCACCTTTATTCAATCTCATTTTACAAAGAAGAAAGAGCAACTCTGTTCAGTTCACACCCTGAAGAGAGTTGCCTTTTTCTTTTATCTCCACTGACTGGCAGAAGCAGAAACACAACAAGAAAAAATGATGGGAAATACCTATCATAACTATTAACCTCACAATTCGGAAGGAAAAAAGCCCAAAAACATAAGGATAGCAAAAAAGAAAGCGCAGAAACAAGATATACTTAACAATTGAAGCTTGCCGAGGATTTTTATCCGGATAAATTTCCGCAATTGAAAGATATGCTATACTTTTGCAGCCCGAAAGTAAAAAGATGTTTTTAGACCTTATTTAAGTATTAGTTATGGTTAAGCAATGTACAATTCTGTTTGGATGTCTTGCTGCCGGTGATTTCTTAGTATGGATAACAGGAATAAAACTTCCCGGCAGCATTATCGGAATGTTACTGCTCACGGCAATTCTCCAAATGGGATGGATAAAATTGGAATGGATTAAGGGTATTTCGGACTTTCTGGTCAGCAATCTGGGATTCTTTTTCGTCCCCCCCGGCGTAGCGCTGATGCTTTATTTTGATGTCATTGCAGCCGAATTCTGGCCGATTGTCATCGCTACGATTGTCAGTACCATATTAGTATTAGTTGTAACCGGCCACGTGCATCAATGGGTAAGAAAACATGGAATTCCTAAACGATAACTTTTTCATCATCGCACTGACTTTTGGTGTGTATTATGCAGCCAAGAAACTGCAGGCTTATACCGGATGGGTAATTTTAAATCCGATTCTGGTAGCCATTCTGGTTTTGATCGGTATCCTGAAACTTACCGGTATTTCTTATGAGAGTTACTCAAAGAGTGCCTCCATCATCGACTTCTGGCTCAAACCGGCCATCGTTGCTCTGGGAGTACCTCTTTATCTGCAACTGAAAAGCATCAAGCGCCAGCTGGTGCCCTTATTGGTTTCGCAACTGGTGGGATGCGTGGTAGGTATCGTTTCTGTGGTGCTCACCGCCAAATGGCTGGGGGCCTCAAAAGAAATTATTGTGTCATTGGCTCCGAAATCGGTAACCACCCCTATTGCCATGGAAGTTACCCAATCGCTTGGCGGTATTCCTTCGCTTACGGCTGCCATTGTCGTAATTGTAGGACTCTTTGGTGCCGTCTGCGGTTTCAAGCTGCTACAAGTGGGAAGGGTAAAAAGCCCCATCGCCCAAGGATTGAGTATGGGAACAGCCTCTCATGCAGTAGGAACTTCCAAAGCTATGGAGTACGGACGGAAATATGGTGCCTATGCCAGCCTGGGCTTAATCCTGAACGGATTGCTCACCGCCATATTGGCTCCGGTAGTATTGCATCTGATGGGAATCGTATAATAGCTTCTATTCATAAAAACCAAAATCGGGACGGTCTGCAACATACAGCAACCGTCCCGATTTTGGTTTATTCTCTGACGCGAAGGCTTACTCCAGCCAATCGCGAATCTCGTCTTTCCACTGACAATAAGGATGAACACGCATACAGGAATTATAGAAGCGACGGTCGCCAGTGACCTCACGCCCCAAAAACGACGGACGCGCAAAAGGCTCATCGGCAGACTCCAGTTCCACCTCGGCCAATACCAAGCCTTCATTCTCGCCATAAAACTCGTCTACCTCAAACACATGCCCTTCATAAGGCACCAGATAGCGGGTCTTGTCAATAATTCCCGGTTCACAAAGCTTCATCAGGTCATGCGCGTCCTGAAGAGAAATCTCCTTTTCAAATTCGTAACGCACCAGACCACCCTGATCCGACGGTCCCTTTATTGTCAGATAACCTTTCTCGTCACGGATTCTCACACGCACGGTGCGCCCTTTCATGCTTGAGATATACCCCTGCATGATACGGCTTGAAGAAGAGGCCTGCTCTTTAAATGAGCCCTTGACCAGAAACTTACGCTCTATCTCAAAATGCATTTCCTACAATTGAAAAGGCAATCAGACTCAAGATGCACAACAAAATCAGTACACCGATCAGAGACCGGATTACTCGTTTGCCCTGCTGCTCCTGCAACTCTGCACGATGAGCAGCTTTCTTTCTTCTTTTCTCACTCATACGGCTATCCGTTTAAAAGGTTTATACATTCTCCTCGCCGGCAAACTCCATCAGGTATGCCTTGATGAAGCCGTCGATCTTTCCGTCCATCACGCCGTTGACGTCTGAAGTCTGGAAATTCGTCCGGTGATCTTTTACCCGGCGGTCATCAAACACGTAGCTTCGTATCTGACTGCCCCACTCGATCTTTTTCTTTCCTGCCTCAATCTTGGCCTGAGCAGCCTTACGCTTCTGCAAGGCACGGTCGTAGAGCTGTGATTTCAAAAGACGCATGGCGTTCTCACGGTTCTCCAGCTGCTTACGGCTCTCGGTATTCTCGATGAGGATTTCTTCTTCCTCGCCGGTATCGGGATCTACATACTGGTAACGCAAGCGCACACCGGTTTCCACCTTGTTGACGTTCTGTCCTCCGGCACCACCGGAACGGAACAAGTCCCAAGACACTTTGGACGGATCTACATAAATCTCTATCGTATCATCAACCAAAGGAGTAACGAACACAGAAGCGAACGAGGTCATGCGCTTTCCCTGAGCATTATAAGGCGATACACGCACCAGACGGTGCACTCCGTTCTCAGACTTGAGATAGCCATAGGCAAACTCACCTTCAATCTGCATGGTAACCGTCTTGATTCCGGCCTCATCACCGTCCTGCAAGTTGCTGATCGTACATTTATAACCGTGTGCTTCGGCCCAACGCATATACAGACGCATCAGCATGGAAGCCCAGTCCTGACTCTCGGTTCCTCCTGCTCCGGAATTGATTTTCAACACGGCATCCATAGAATCTTCTTCCTGACGCAGCATGTTGCGCAACTCCAGATCTTCCAGAGCGCTTATCGCCTTGGAATAGGCTTCGTCAACCTCTTCCTCGGTGACCATCTCTTCTTTATAGAAATCAAATGCCAGTTCCAGTTCATCGGCCAGCGTCTTCACTTCGTTGTATCCTTCAATCCATTTCTGCAGACCTTTGACTTTCTTCATCTGCTCTTCGGCGGCCTTGGCATCATCCCAGAAACCCGGGGCCTGTGTTCTCAGCTGTTCTTCCTCTACCTGCACCTTCTTGTTCTCGATATCCAGATACCGATACAGGGCGGCAGTACGTTCTTTTACATTCTTCAGTTGATCAATGGTTATCATAAATAAAAAAGCTTTTCTATATGCAAAGATAACGAATATTCATTACCCTGATATAGAAAAGCCTGACTTTTTATTTTTTAGCTGCCGCTACTCGGCATACATGGCATCAATCTGCTCCTTATAGTTGATGTTGATCACAGAACGTTTCACTTTCAGCGTGTTGGTCAACTCACCTTTTTCCATGCTGAACGGCTCCGGAAGAATGGTGATACGCTTAACCTGCTCGTAATGGGCAAACTCCTGCTGCAAGGTGTTGATACGCCCCATCAGTACCCGCATAATCTCTTCCTTGGCACATAAATCTGCCATATCGGTGTACTGGATATCCTTCTTGGCGGCGAACTCCTTCAATACATTATACTCGGGTACAATCAGAGCCGATACAAACTTACGCTGGTCGGCAATGACCACTATCTGATCAATAAAACGATCTACCACCAGTTTGGATTCTATCATCTGAGGAGCTATATACTTGCCGTTCGAAGTCTTGAACAAGTCTTTGATACGCTCAGTCAGATAAAGTTCTCCATCCTTCAGATAACCGGCATCCCCAGTATGGAACCAGCCGTCGGCGTCAATGGCATTCCGGGTGGCCTCTTCCTTCTTATAATACTCTCGGGTAATTGATTTTCCGCGTAACAGGATTTCATTCTGCTCGCCGATTTTAAGCTCCACGCCATCTATCACACGTCCTACGGAACCAATGGTCTTCACCTTACCCAGCCAGTCGCACGATACGGTTGCGGTAGACTCAGTCAGCCCGTAACCGGCCACCATACGGATACCGGCAGAATGCACGAACTCTTCAATCACCGGAGGAATAGCCGCTCCTGCTGTCGGGAAGAAGTTGGCACGCTCCAGTCCCAAGGTCTTTTTCAAGAGAGCAATTACGGTCTTCTCAAAAAATGCATAGCGCAAACGAAGCGGCAGCGGTGCCGGAATATTGCGCAACTTATATTTCACATTATATTCTTTTCCTACACGCAAAGCTTCATGCAGTAACTTGCGCTGCATCGGATTGCTATGACGGATTTTTTCCTGTACTCCCGCATACACCTTCTCCCAAAAACGAGGCACAGCACACATACAGGTCGGGTGCACCTCCTGCAAAGATTGAAGAATGTCTACCGGACGCAGATTTATAGCCAACTGCACGCCTTCTGCAATACCCAGATACGACCATGCACGCTCAAAAACATGAGTGAAAGGCAAAAAATTCAGGAACACATCCTCTTCCGTAAGACTCAGCACCCGATCATTGGCCTGTATTCCGCAATGATACATCAAATGCGTGAGCACAACACCCTTACTGTCTCCCGTCGTACCGGAAGTATAAAGAATATTGGCCTTATCTGCCAGACAGGCGGTCTGGCTGCGCTCCTCAACTTCTTTCTGATGAGGTAAGTTCTCTCCCAAAGCCAGGAATTCATCAAAATAAATAGACACCTGATCCTGCGGATTCTTCACTACCGCACGGTCAAAGATGATGAGTTTCTGCAATGTATCACACAAAGGCATCACCCGAAAAGCAATGTCATACTGATACTGCTCTCCTACAAAAATATAGCGGATTGAAGCATCGTGCACCATGTACTTGACTTGCGCCTCAGAACTTGTTGCATAGAAAGGTATTGTCACTCCACGTATTCCATAGGCACCGAAATCCACAAACAGACACTCTGGTTTGTTCTGCGAAAAGACAGCGATATTTTCCTGAACCTCCACCCCCAGAGCCAAAAATGCGTTCGACACTTTTCGAACTGTTTCGGAGAAAGCATTCCATGAAATCGGAATCCACTTGTTCTGATCGTAGTCCCTGTAAGACAAGGCCGTACGCTCACCATATTTTTTTGCCTGTTCGTGAACCAGAACAGCAAAAGGACTCATGTTTACCATAACTTCAGTTTTTTCACTTCACAAAGATATACTTTTAACTGAATTTTACGCATAAGAATTCTAAAAAAATTTATCTATTTTTTTTATTCATTATATCTTTGTTCAAATAATGATGGATTTATGATGATAGATACAGATTTTTTGACGCAAGAAGCAGTGGAACTGCTGAGCGACCTGATCCGAACCCCGTCGATAAGTCGGGAAGAAACCCAGGCCGCAGACTTATTGGAAGGATTTATTCAGAGTAATGGCATCGAGACAACTCGCGACGGAAATAACATCTGGTGCATGGCGCCGTCGTACGATTATCGAAAGCCAACCTTACTTTTAAACTCACATATTGACACCGTAAAACCGGTAAGCACCTGGAAAAGAGACCCATTTGAGGCAACTCTTGAAAAAGGCCGCTTATACGGACTGGGAAGTAACGATGCTGGCGCCAGCCTGGTGTCCCTATTACAGGTCTTTCGTGAGCTTTCCAAACAGAACCAGCCCTATAACCTGATATTCCTGGCCTCAGCCGAAGAAGAGGTTTCGGGCAAGAACGGTATTGAAAAAATCTTACCACAACTTCCTCCCATTCATGTGGCTTTGGTGGGAGAACCCACACAGATGCAACCGGCTATAGCCGAAAAAGGACTGATGGTATTGGATGTCACGGCATACGGCAAGTCCGGACACGCCGCCCGAAACGAAGGAGTCAATGCCATCTACAAAGCTCTGGAAGACATTCAATGGTTCAAGGATTATCAGTTTGCCGAACAATCGGAATTATTGGGACCAGTCAAGATGAGTGTAACCGTCATTCAGGCTGGAACACAGCACAATGTCGTGCCGGATCAGTGCCACTTTATCGTGGACATACGCAGCAATGAGAAATATAGCAATGAGGAAATCTTTAAGACGGTCTGCAAACACATCAAAAGCGAAGCCAAGGCACGTTCATTCCGCCTGAACTCTTCATCCATTGCCCTGGAGCATCCGATTATCCGAAAAGCAACGGATATGGGAAAGAAACCTTTCGGATCACCGACTCTTTCCGATCAGGCACTCATGAAATTTCCTTCCCTGAAAATGGGACCGGGGGCTTCATCCCGTTCGCATACGGCTGATGAATATATTGAAATCAAAGAAATCCGCGATGCGATACAGACCTATTATGACCTGCTCAACGGACTGGATATAAGCAGATAGGGGGCTTCCCTATCTGCCAATCCATTGTTCAGGATTCAATTTATTGCGTTCCTTACGCAACTGGAAATGCAGTACACACTTTCCAGCTCCATCCTCTGCTATTGCTCCGATGAGGTCGCGTGTACGTACCGTCTGCCCATTGCGTACAATAACGCTTGAGAGATTACAATATACCGAAATGTAATTACCATGACGGATCAACACATTGTAAGTTCCTCCATACTGGAACACCGCAGTCACCTCACCGTCAAAAATAGCACGGGCACGGGCACCCTTCTGCCCGATGTAGTTCGTACCTTTATTATCCAGACGCACATTCTTCAGCCCCGGAACATTATAGGTTCCGAAATGTCCCGAAATCATATAACTTCCGGTTATCGGCACCGGCAAACGTCCTTTATTCTTTTCGAAATTACTGCTCAGCGCATTATCAACCGGAGTACGCCATGCTCCGGCGGCAATATCTGCTTTTTTCTCCGGAACCGTTTTCTTGTCACGCGATTTCGTCTTTTTCTTTTGCACAGCACGCGCCTGTGCTTTGCGGGCAGCCTCTTCGGCTGCCTTACGTTTGCGTTCCGCTTCGGCTGCAGCCCGGCGACGGGCCTTCTCAATCTCTTCGGCAATCACAGCATCAATCTTACGGTCCAGTTCGGCCAGTTCCTTCTGCTGGCGGTTGATCTGGTCAACCAGTATTTTTTCGTGCTTCTGCAAACCGGCCATAACTTCCTTCTGCTGCTGTTGCTGTTCAATCAAAAGTTTGCGCTGCTGCAATGTCTCGCGTACCAGAGCAGCCATCTCTCCTTTTGCTGTCAGCAACTTGCCTTTATCAGCCAGCAACGCTTTCTGTTTCTGCTGAATCTGTACCCCCAATGCATTCTGGTATTTGGCATATTCGCGGGCATAACGGGCTCGCCGATACATTTGAGTGACACTTTTTGCCGAAAAGATAAAGATCAGCGGACTCTGTACCGCCTGATTGGTACGAGCATACAACAATGACTGTTTATAGCGTTTCTTTACCTTCTCCAAGTTCTCTTCCTGGGTCCGAATCTGCTGTTCCAGTGTTGTAATGCGTTGATCTACATTAGCTATTTTCTGTTCCATTTCATTGATGTAACGCAAACGGCTCTCCAGCTGCACATCAATAAAGTTTATGGTCTTGATTTTGGTATCGACATCTTTGCGGGTACGGTTCAGTTCTGTCTTTGACTGATTCATCTTTTTCTGTACCTCAGTCTTCTTTACCTTCAATGCCTTCACACGGGCACTATTCTGTGCCGCAACATGCCCCGGCAACAAGACCATACCCCAAAGCAACAACTTCGTTTTATCCATTACATCTGCAATAATTTCTTAAACAAAGTAGAAGGATCCACGCGCTTATACTTGCCTTCGGGAATCTCCGTCAGTGACCAGTCTGAATTATTCCGGATATTAGACAAACTCATAATCGCCTTGATCTCTTTTCCCATGCCCGATGCACTCATCTGCATTTTATCAGGAATACCACTGCCGTCAAAGTGCAGATAATGCCAGTCAAAACTCTGGCCTGCATTCTGAGGAGCGGCAATGTGCGTATTCAGCAACAGGTTTCCTTCCGGCTTCACAGCAAACTGCAAGGTAAACAGAGACACCTCCTTGGCAATCAGATACAGCAATCCGTTCTTCTTCTCTACCGTAAAGTCCTGATCCGTCAAAGCACTTTTTTTTCCGGGGACAAACAACTCATTCCAGAAAAGAGCCTGCAGAGAATAAAAATCCAGGCCGCTGCGTTTCAGGAAATCCACATCCCGATAAGCCGCCTTGACATACTGTTTTCCCATACGGTCGAGCACCAGCATATAGTCCGGAGTAAACTCAACACGTCCCACTTCCATAAAAAAAGCAGAAACAGACATCTGTATGGCCTCATCCTTCTTCATTTTCAGATTTCCGCCTACAGTAACTCCCTTGCCTCCCATCTGCAGTTCCAATGAAAGCTTGGCCGTCAGCGGCCGGCTGGACTCTACCTTTTTACCATTCAGGGCACTGACAATCTGCTCGGTGCGGGCTGTGCTTTCCGGAGTAACGTCCGTAATACTCTTGGTAGAACGACAGGAAGACAGCAACATTGCCAGGCACATCACCGTGCCTGCGATATATTTATTCCAACTCATGGTGCTATGTATTTTTTCTGTTTGATTTTCTGTTCCAGCAAATCGGAAGCTCCGTCCAGCTGACTGGCCTTTTTCCAATATTCCAAAGCCTTGTCGGGTTCCTCACAATGGAAATAGATGTCTCCGGCATGTTCCAACACACCTCCATTGATTGATTCACGGTTTTCCTTCTCCTTATCCGTCTGGGGTTCCTTATCGTAGTAGGCAACAATCTTATCCATATAAATCTTTGCCTCCGCATATTTCCCCTTCAGGAAAAGAATCCAGGCATAAGTATCCAGATAAGTCACGTTGTCCGGCTCGGCCTGCACTGTCTTATAACTCATTTCCTGAGCCTTGTCCAAATCCTTGTTCTCAAGCGACAGGAAATACGCATAATTGTTCAATGCGCCCAGATTATTGTCCTTATATACCAAAGCCGAGTCATAAGCCGCATAAGCCTTCTCGTTCTGATTCTGTTCGTGATAGAGATCGCCCAGAATGCTATACATGTCCGACACCATACCTTCATCTCCCGGTGCCTTTTCCTGCCGCAATCCCAGTTCAAAAGTCTCGATGGCCTGCTTCTGCTCATCCAACTGATAATGAGAAAGACCTTTATAATAATAAAATACCAGCATATCGGGATAATACTGCACTCCCTTCTGGCACAAGCGAATCAGTCCCTGAAAATCCTGCTTCTTGATATTAATCATGATCAGTTCCTGCAAGGCCAGCTTGTTGTCGGGTTCCAGCTCCAGTACCTTATTCAAGGTGACGGCAATAGAATCCTTACTGTCTTTCTTTACGGTCTGATAGGCCGCATACATCATCCACATGTCGGCACCCGAGCGCGGATCGGCCAACAGTCTTTGGAAAGTAGCCCGCACCTGGGCACTGTGTACACTGTCCTGCGGCTGCTGGCTGACATAATCCTTCATCACCCGCAGTCTGGTAGATGCGTCCGTAGCTTCCCCAAAGAGCAGACGGTCCAGATTAGCCTGATACAAGGAGTCATCCTTAATGGTCTGTGCATAGTCCATCAGTGCCAGACGCAAAGTCTGGTTGTCCGGTTCCTTCTGTTCCACCTCGTCGAATATCTGCTTGGCCTTGTCCAATTCGCCGTTAGACATATATTGGGTGGCCAGCACAACCTGATAGGACAAATCATTGGGAAATTCATTGGCCAAAGCCTGCAATTCGGCATAAGCCTTGTCCTTTTCCTTAAGCTGCATATACATCCAGTACTTGTCCATAGAGATTTGCAGGTTCTTTCCTTCCAGAGTCTCTATACGGTTCAGCACATCAATGGCCTGCGTGTACTTCTTGTCATTCTGATACAGGCTCACCAAGCGCATCAACACATCCGAACGCTTCGGATTCAGGCGCATCATTTCTTCCAGACAAGTCTGCGCCTTGCCCCACTCGCTGCGGCTCAGATAGAATCCGGAGAGCATTTCGCGATACCAGATATTATCGGGTTCGAGCGCGGCGGCACGCTCCAGATACTGCACTCCAAGACTGTCGTTCTGCATGTAAATGGCATACAAGCCAAGGTCATACAAAGCCTCGCCCGATTTCGGATTCAGATCCAGGCAATACTGCAACAGAGTATAGGCCGCGTCGTGATTGCCCAGAATCTTCTGCTTTACGGCTTCGGTATAATAATAGTCATACTGACGGTTATCGTAAGGAGACGGCGGTGTTTCTACAGCCACGCTCTTACGGGCAGCCCCACAGGCAGCCATCAAGACGGCCAGGCCACAGCCCAGCATCATCTTTCCCAAATAAAAATATATTTTCTTCACTTGATTATTTTTGTCCTGAATGTCCGAATCCCCCTTCTCCACGCTCTGTTTCCTCCAAGGAGTCCACCGGTTTCCAACGAGCCTGTTCATAGCGTGCGATCACCATTTGTGCAATGCGCTCTCCATCCTGAATGACGAAAGGCTCCTGCGACAAGTTTATCAGAATAATGCCGATTTCTCCACGATAATCGGCATCGATGGTACCCGGAGAATTCAGCACGGTTATTCCTTTCTTCAAAGCCAGTCCGCTGCGGGGACGTATCTGCGCCTCTGTTCCGGCCGGCAAGGCGATATACAGTCCGGTAGGAACCAGACAACGCTGCATCGGCTGCAAAACAATCGGTTCGTCCAGATTTGCCCGGATATCCATGCCGGCAGACTGCAAGGTGGCATATTCCGGAAGCGGATGATGAGACTTATTAATGACTTGTATTTCCATAACTTATTCCATATTTATCTTATAGATGCAAAATTAGGTATTTCCATAGAATAAACGGTTGTTTTTTCCGGGGAAAAGTCGTTTTCATTCTCTTTTTACATTACTTTTGCATATCAATCAATTCAGACAAAATGCCTATGAAATGGGAACAACTCATATCCAACAAACGTTTGGGACTGGAAGAGCTCCACTTGAAAAGAAAAGATGACCGCACGGAATTCCAGCGCGACTACGACCGCCTCATCTTCTCTGCTCCGTTCCGCCGACTGCAAAACAAAACCCAGGTATTTCCGCTCCCCGGAAATATCTTTGTGCACAACCGGCTGACTCACAGTCTGGAGGTATCCAGTGTGGGACGTTCTTTAGGAAACGACTGCGCCCGGATGCTGATTGAAAAGCATCCCGATCTGCGAGATACCCATGTAACGGAGCTGGGCGCCATCGTATCGGCAGCCTGTCTGGCTCACGATCTGGGCAACCCTCCTTTCGGTCATTCGGGCGAGGAGGCCATAGGCACTTTCTTCAGTGAGGGAAACGGTCAATGGCTGCAGACCTATCGGGATGAGCTGGACCCTGCCGGACTGAGCGAGAAGCAATGGAATGATCTGATTCATTTTGAAGGCAATGCCAATACCTTCCGACTGCTGACCCATCATTTCAACGGGCGTCGTCCGGGCGGTTTCGTCATGACCTATACCACACTGGCTTCAATTGTAAAATACCCCTACTCCTCATCACTGGCCGGGAATCATCGTAAATTCGGTTTCTTTGAAAGCGAACAGAAAGACTTTCTCAAGATAGCCCGCGAACTGGGCTTGCTTCAGAAAGACAGTCCCGAAGACACCCTGAGTTTTGTCCGTCACCCTCTGGTATATCTTGTAGAGGCCGCAGACGACATCTGCTATCAGATTATGGATATAGAAGACGCTCACAAACTGAAGATTCTCAGCACAGAAGAAACCCAGCAACTGCTGCTGGCCTTCTTTACCGAAGAGCGTCAGGCCAAGATACTGGAAGTCATGAAAAAAGTGACCGACATCAACGAACAGATTGTCTATCTGCGCTCTTGTGTCATCGGTTGCCTGGTTCAGGAATGTGTACGCACATTCATGGATCACGAAGAAGATATTCTGGAAGGCCGCTTCCACGGGACGCTGATCAGCCATATAGCCCTCCGTCCGATGGAGGCTTACAAACAATGCTCGGCTACCGCCTTCCGCAAAATATACCGGAGCAAAGCCGTTGTCGATGTGGAACTGGCCGGATTCAAGGTCATCACTTCCCTGCTTGAGTTGTATCTGGAAGCGGTAACCCACCCGCAGAAGGCACATTCCCGACTGCTGATTGATCTGGTGTCCCCCCAATACGAAACAACAGCCACCACACTGTATGACCGTGTAATGGCTGTTCTTGATTTTATTTCCGGAATGACAGATATCTATGCTTTGGATCTTTATCGAAAGATTCACGGCATCAATCTGCCCCGTGTATGATTTATTTCTGATTGTCCTTATACATCACCTGAGTCGGTCCCGCTTCGGGAAAGACCGCATGTGCGTGCTTCTTGACAAAGGAGTCGATATGACGGACACGCTTTTCGGTCAGAATCTCGTCCACGGTAATCAGGATACCTGTTTCCTCCACATCGCCAAACTCATCGTTGATGGCCGTACCGAACATACGCATCGTGGGCGACAGTCCCATGTAGGCATTGACCAGCGGCGGAATGTTATATCCCAGTTTGCGTACTTCCGTATTCAGAATGCGATAGTCTTCCTTAAAGTTATCCTTGCAGAACAACTGCTTGAGATAATCCGGATCGGTTTCGAGCAGCAATGGCTGAATCGGAGTCACCAGACCGTCCTTGTCTGCAAAATGCTTGTGCAGGAAATACAGAATCATATCGCGTCCCTTGCGGCTGTAGGAAGGATACATGGTCATCTTTCCGAAGAAATACTTGATGTGCGGGCGCAATACGGTCAGAGCTCCCAGTCCGTCCCACAGATTGTCCAGAGCGAACAATCCTTTGGAACCGGCACGCGTGCTCTGATATTCCAGCGTCACGAAAGAGCGTCCCAGCTCTATGGTATAAGGCATATAGTCGCGCACGAACTCTTCAGAGAAATGGAACATGTGTGAGGTGGCCAGAATCGGCTGCCCCTTGTCATCTAGCTGCACATTGGACCCCAATATATAGCGGTAGCCACCCAGAATCTCTTCAGCTTCGGGATTCCATACAATCAGCTGCTTGTACGGATTCTCCATCACGTCAAACTCATCCAGATCAAGCGCTTTTCCTGTACCTCCTCCGGCCGCACGGAAAGCGATTTCGCGGAGGCGTCCGATTTCGCGGACCACATTCGGAGAATCCTGCCAAGTAACTATATAAATCTCATTATTACTTTTGTTGGTACCCCTCAATTTTTTCTCTTCGGTGAGCTCGGCTTTCAACACGTCCTTACTTACCGGATCCATTATTTTTTCCATACAGAACTGTTTCGCTTGATTATTTCAATTTATATACCTCATTCTGAACATACTCGGCCCACTGTGCCGGCGACTTGGAACGGTCGAACTTCTCCCACGATATCGGTTCGCCGATAATCACCTCATAGCTTCCATGCTGGCTCTTATACATCTCGTCGGGAAGCAGAAGCATGGCGAAATTAAATTTCAGCCCCAGTTTCTTGCAAAGACGCGCAATACGATAAAAACGCGGTGAATTCTGTCCGATAAAATGAATAGGAACAACCCAGCGTTGGGTTTCTATGCTTTTTGTAATGAATGTCTTTTTCCAGGGAATATCGCGTATCTGTCCCTCGTCGTTCTTACGGGAACACAAACCGGCCGGAAACATGATGATATGGCTGTCGGACTGGAATCCGGCTTCGACCACCTGTGGAAAGTTTCGCGCCTGCTTTCCAATCTTATTTATAGGAATACACAAAGGAGCCAAACCTTTAAGGTTCATCAGCAGGTCATTGACCAGATATTTTACGTTTCCGTTAAATTTACGTCCGAGAATCATTCCCAGTGTCACTCCGTCAATGGCACCGAGCGGATGGTTGCTTACAAAAGTATATTTCCTGGAATCATCCGAGAGATGCTCCAGACCTTTAACCTTTATTTTTACATCGAGATAATGAATACATTCTTCGCAGAAATCCACACCCACATAACCACGTCGCAGGAATTCATTGATAAAGTCCTGATGAATAAGGCGTTTTAGACCACTAATAACCCATTTGGGAACATATTTTGCCTTTTTTCCAGCACGTGAGCGGACAATCTGATCCAGATCAATCTCTGATATCGTGTTATCTTGCATACTAAATAATTGTTCTTACGATATGCAAAAATAAAAGTTCTTTCTCAAACTACACAAGAAATATAAATTTTTTTTAAGGAATGGACACCTTTCGGTTGTTTATATAATAAACACCTTTCGGCAGACCGCCGATCCAATTTGTGCCCTTATTCAAACGAAACATGCCATAGAAGACTCCTCTTTCATTATAAACCGGGAGTAACTGCACATATTTACTGGTAATACATAAACGGGTGCCCTTCAACTGAATGGTCACAGGAAATGCTGAATTCAACATTTTTGTCTTCAAAACGTTGCTTCCCTCATCCCCACTGCCATCAGATACAATCATGTTTGCACGCACGGCATGATTTACATTCTGTGCATACAGATTTCCCATGCAAAGCACCAAACCTGCCAGCAGGTATAAAACTGATTTTTTCAATGTTAAGAAAGATTTCATAAAGACTACGTTTATCGAAAACAATGCAAAAATAAATTGTTTTTTTTAAACAACAAAGCTTTTTCGCGTTTATTTTTCTAAAAATATAAATTTTATTTTGTATAAGAAGTTTATGCCGCCATATTTATATCGTTCTGACAGAGAAAAACAAATTTTCGCATCAAAATGAAAAGGCAACCACTTCCGTCCTCCGGAATCCGAAGGGGGAAATGATTGCCCGGGAAATACTATTACGTCACTAAAAATTCTATTGGGACAATATCTGTTCGCCCGACTCCCAGATGGTGTTGAAACCACTCTCCTGATTTGCATCGGCCTCCCAGACTCCTTCTTCATGATCTACAGAAACGGTATTGCCACTTTGACATAATAATGTTTCAATCCGTATGTTGATACAACGTAAAGAAGGACGAATATATTTTGAACGAGTCATAATATTAACTTATTTTATTATAATCTTCTGTTTTCCTACGATATATACTCCTTTGGGCAAATGAGTACGGCATTGTGCCCACGCTCCACAATAAACACCCTGCACAGTGAATACAGGCATATCGTCATGCTGTTCCCGAACCGGCTGCTCCACTCCCGTTTCTTCCTGATACAGAGTAATCCGCAAACTTCCTTCGGGCTGTCGGCTCAGCAAAGGCACTTTTTCCAAATCCACATAGGCTTTATTTTCTCCGACGGAAGAACCGGCAGCACAACGATGCAACTGATTTCCCGAGAAAACATATTTGCCTTGTAGAGTAGCGTCATCCGAAACCTTATCCGTATTCACACCCTGAAATGTTCCTTGCAATCCATTATGGCTGAAAGCTTCTGCTACGGGCTCTCCACTGTATAACAAAGCCAACTGTGAAGACTCTCCATAAATGACATAAGGCATACCGGCTTCCAGCCGGTCAACCGGACCGGACAGTACCACAGAGCGCACCACTCCGTCCTCATCCTCCAAACGTCCGGCAATTTCAAAGAACAATGCTCCGGCCTTATCTCCCGACTGTATGCCGTAAGGCACACAGACTGTGCCCCAGCGTCCCGGATTAAGCATGCGCAGATAACCTTTATAAAGAGGCATATCCACCGCCGGTATCTCCGAATAGTTTTTCTGGCCGACATTGCTCAGAGCATAATTACGGATGTCTTTCTGTTCGTTTGAGCGTATCAATGCCCGTTCCGTGTTGTTATTGCTCTTCCAGTAACCCTGTTTCGCATCTTTGGTCCATCTGCTTCCTTTGGTACTGACTGTTGACGAGAACTGCAAACCGACACCAGATTCTGCCGGACACAAATATTCCCCAGAAGGATTTCTCAGGTATCCCTTATCCAAATCCACTTTCCAAAGCAGATCAGGAATTGCTTCTTCAGAAGCCACCGCACGCCCCTGCAAAACCGCAACCTGCGTACAAGGCAGTACATTATTTTTCAAACTCGAATGCGCCGCATAATAGATTGCACCGGCATCGGTCACCACCAGCGCTGTACCCACCGGCTCTGCCAGATCCTGCTGCTCCAGATCAACAACCTGACTGGCTTCGGCAATCCATAAATATAATCCGGCCTCATCACCTTTCAGTACACCACGAACGCGCATTCGTGCAGGCCAAATCCAATTTTCATCCAGACTCCAGTCACCGGTCTTTATCCGCAATGTTTCCGAACCGTCTTCTACAGAAGCAATCTCTCCCAGTTCCGGATGATACCTCATTTCATCAAACTGCAACAGACAGGAGGTATAACCATCCGGTTGAAGTGTAACGTCAGGTACCGTAGCAATACGTGGAGTCGGAGCCGATGTACCGGCTGCAACTGAAAGTCCGCGGAATACTCCTTCCTCGACATGCACAACACCATACTGTACCGCTGGTTTTCCAACCAGGAAACCTGTCAGGATATCCCCTATTCCGGCATCTACAGCATCTTTGGGCAGCAACAAACCTCCATCCGGAGTATGTACCCAAATTCCCTCGCTGTCTACATCCACCACTCTGGCATCGGACAGATCCAGACGTACACGCTCCGAAGCACCTCGGAATGCCGACAGATCCGAAACAGTAGTAACCGGATCAATATCATAGTGCGCTGTGCTCACCTCACTGCTCCCCGCCTCGGAAATTGCCACCGCAGATACCGTCACGGTCTGATTCAGCGTAATGGGAGCCTGATACAATAAGGATGTTTCCGTAGGTTGTGTACCATCCAGCGTATAATAAATCCGGGCGTCCTCAGCAGCGGTAAGCGTCAGCTCTACCGGAGCCGTATAATAACCGGGAACTGGTGTAAAGACAGGTTTTTCCGATACTTGAGGCGCATCAGGAACTCCGGATATTTTAAGATCGTCCAGATACATCGTCTTGTCTGCCACTGCATTGGAAAATCTCAGTTTCAGGTCTTTCCCTTCGGGTATCTTATGAGGACCGGACGAAAACCAAGCGTTCGTATATGGCAGAGTAGGATTGTAGGAAACGATTTTCTTGTTATCCACCCAGACTTCAATCGATAGTTTTCCATCGTAAACCTGAGCTTTCTTTAGATTATAAGTGAGATACAGGTCGTGAAAACCGGAGATATTGATCTGTTCTATAATCAGATCATTGATTGTTGCGGAAGAAAAGTAGGCATATCCCTTACCGCTACTTTCCGGTAAATCGCAGATATGAGTCTGGCCATTTCCTATTCGGCCGCTCCCCGTATATATGCAACTCTTGCAATCCCAATCCTGATAGTCGGTAATATTGGTTGCCGATGCGCCAGGGCCAAAGCCCTCCTGATAAACCGTTACCTGTGCTGCCGTTTTCAACAAAAAGGCAAACAAGAATATCATACAGAAAAGCAAGCTGTTCCCTTTCATAAGCCATTGTTATCTTAAAATCACATGCAAAGCAACGCCGAAAATCCAAAAGAAACAAAAAAACTCAGGGCTAACCCCATGATGCAACCGGAATCTGCAAGAAATCCAAATAAAAGCAAAATAAGGCTATAATGTTTCAAGTTTTATCTATATTTGTCCCATGCAAAACATATTACTTATTTTCATCGTAACCTATACAGTAGTTCATCTCATGATGAGCGCCGTGCTGTTTCTATATTCACGCTATAAGGTAGAATATCTGGCTCCGGCCTGGATTACCTCCATCTTTGGTATCGGCGGATGCATCAGCATTCCTTTCATTCTACATTATGAAGGAAAGGAATTCGGAATCCTGCATCCCTACATGCTGATGTTGCTCGTAGCCAGTTCTTTCCTGCAAAGTCTTCAGCCGCTGGGCATCGCCATGCCGGGCTATCTGCAATGGGGACGCATGTGGCGTTATGCCACTCCGGCCTTAACCGTCTTGTCCCTTTATGCCCTGGGACTACTGATGGACAGTGAACCGGTCGTGCTGCAAAATTTCTCGGACATCCCCGAAAAGCTGCTTCAAAGCGATATTCTACTGCGGGTCGCCTGCCTCGGAGTTTCCATATATTATATTGTGAACATCTTCCGTCTGCCCCATCTGTTGATCAAACACACTCAAGTGCCCCGATATGTCAAGGCTTACGGCAGTGCCATCGGTATCGTAGCCACTTATTATGTGGTGGCCACCATTTTCTTCAGCATGATCAACATTCTGATTTATCTCGGCCTGTTTACCCTGCTGAACATGTATATCTTCTTCAGAACTCTGGAGACCATGGCCATCCATCTGCCCAAACCGGCCATAGAACAGGTGCAGGAGGCTCCTACTCAGGAATGGATTGCCGAAGTGGAAAAAGAGGACTTCAACCAGGCCAACAAACAGCGCTTTAACCGCGTGGAATTCTTCATGCAGCAGAAAAAGGAATGGACCGACAACACCTTTGGTCGTGACCGCCTGTGCGAAGCGACCGGCATCAACCGGCATCTGATGCTGCAATGCCTGCGCAGTCAGGGCTACAACAACATTCACGATTATATCAACTCCTACCGCATCAATGCTTTGAAGCAGAAAATCAGAAGCGGAGAAATCCGGACGGCCAACGAAAGTGTCATCGTGGGATTCGGCTCTGGCAAAACAGCCCGCAACTGTTTTGAACGCATGGAGGATCAGTCGCTGGACGATTATATCAAAGAAAAAGGGCCGAAAGCATAATCCTTTTTCAGCCTCTGCACCATACAAAAAAATCATCAGCATGACTTTGGAATGAGATCGAAATGAAATTCCAAAATCATGCTGATGATTTTTTATGCCTTAATAACCCTTGAATGTTATTTGACCAGAACCTTCTTACCGTTCTGGATATAAACTCCGGCCGGCAATCCTTTCAGGCTGTCGTCTTTGCGCACACAAACGCCCTGCAAAGTATATACCCCCTGCTTTTTCTGTGGAGCAACCTGTAAGTTTTCAATACCCGTTGTGCCACTCTCCTGCTGATAGTTTATACGGAACACGGCCTGTGTTTCGGGCTCTGCATATTCAAAATAAGCACGCGTACCGTTGACTGTTGCGTTTGCGCCTCCCTTAATCAGTTTATTCTGTGCCACCCCGTATTTGCCATACATACTGAATCCCGGCTCATAATTACCGATAAAAGTCATCCCATTAAAGGATACCGGCTGTGGTGTAGCCGCATAAATCTCACGACCTGTAAAGGTGAGTGTCATGGCTGGAATCTCTGTCGGACAATATACCATATAAGGTTTGTTGGCCTCCAGCTGATCCACAATCGCGAAGTCCAGTCCCGTATTCGGATCATAAGCCACGAACTGCTGGGCAACGACGCCCTCGCCTAATTCAGAGACGTTGCAATCGAACGGAAGACAAAGAGTATTCCATCCGGCAGACAGCTTGCGGTCAAGCTGGATTTCTTCAGCGTAGACGTAAGAAGGAACAGTTCCGTTTTCCTGATCCGATATCGTGCAAGAGCTGATGCAATCATAGACTGTATAATTTATCTGAAGTGAAAGGAGAGAAACATTTTTTCCGGAAACAGAGACAGGGCATGCATCCCAACATTTCAAACCTTCTGCAGCAGTAACATAAGCAGAAACATCAAATCCATCGGTCAACCAAGTAGTAGATACCTCTCCTACTTTAACCGTAGATACATCAAAAGAGCCATAAGCATATCCGGATAAGATAACGCTATTGATCTGAATCTTTTTTGATGGATCAAACGACGTTGCAGTAACACTTCCCTGTCCGGTCCGAAGTACCAGTTTATGACGTTTCGTACCCCAAATACTTGGTCTGGAATATTCGTAAGAAATGTCCTGATCCATGGAAAGGACAAACTGGCCGATGCCCTCTACTTCATAAACAAAATCCCCGTTCTGAATTTGATTCAGGTTTGCTCCATCAATACGGAAATTACTTGATAAATTTAAATTCTGCGCTGCAACAGAAACGGTCATCAGCGCACAAATAAAGAAATAAACAAATCTTTTCATACCTTATAGTCACAAAAAAATAGGGGAACATAAACTCCCCTATTTTTCTGTCATTGATTAAACGACTTTATTACCAAATATCTGCTCCACTTTCTGAATTAGAGTTGAACTCACCGTCAAACTCACCGTCACCCGGCAGAACTCCTGTTGCAGGACCGCCATCACCCGGCAAGATAGATGATGCCAACATATCACAAGCTTCTACTGCTACAATCTCACAAACCGGAGCTGAATAAATCTTCTTCATTTTATTATCGAGTTTATTGTCTTCTATAATTTATTTATTAATCACCACTTTCTTACCGTTTACGATATAAATACCCTTCTGCAAGCCATTCAAAGAAGTAGCTCCCTTCAATACCTGAACACCCTGCAAGGTATATACGTCGTAAGTCTGTGCAGCGCCATTGTCAACCTGGCCGATACCGGTAGTTCCGTTGCCACCTTCACCATACAGGTTGATGCGAACCTGTGCCGGCTGTTCACCCTGCTTGGTAAAGTAAGCACGAGTTGCCTTCAAAGTAGAGTTTGCACCACCCAGAATGATTTTCTGAACGTCATCAATAGTAGCAATACCATACTTGCCGCTCATAGACATCACAGCATCGTATGAACCTACGAAAGTATAATCACCCTTAGTTACAGAAACCGGAGTGGTTGAAGTAATCTCGGCAACCTGATATACAGATGTTGTAACTGGCTGGTCAAAATAAACCAAATATGGCTGATTAGCTTCTAATGACTCTACTTCTGTGAAGTTCAAACCATTCTCGTCTACAGAAGCAAACTGTTGTACAGACTGAGCATTCAAGGCTGTTGCAGTAGTTGCATAAGGCAAGCAAATAGTATTCCAACCTTCAACAAAATCACGGCTCATTACTACATTATAACGGTCTGCAGAAGCTGAAACCTGATCTTCTCCTGTAATTTCCAACAAAGGCAAGAAGGTAACTTTTACAACAGCTTCTGGTGCAAGAGTAATCAGGATATCTGCAGTCAAACTTTCTCCCTTTTGATTAGCCTCTAAAGTAACTGGTACTTCTGAATCAAGCCCCTGAATAAATACCATCTGATTTTCTGCAGAATAAGTCACAGTTTCGCCATTTTCCTTTCTATCCAAATCAACAATCTTGATATCTCCCATTGGCAATCCAGAGAAAACAAAATTCTTCAGAGCAAAAGAATAAGAGCCATCAACTTCTTGAATCAAATCAATTGTATTCTCTGTTGGTTCTGCATAATTTCCAAAAGCATTTACCAACAAGCTATTTGTATAAGAAGTAACTACAGGCTGTGGTTTTGCAAACTGCACTTTGTAAGTATGCACATTGCTTGAATTCACACTGAAATCGTTACCCTTTACGGTAATGGTCAATACAGCAGAAGCCTCATCGTAAGACTTTTCAATGGTAGCTCCTTTACCGTTAGAAGTACAAGTCAGCTTGCTTTCATCATACAATGCATCTATAGTATAGTTTGTGTTGCCCTGCTGGAAATAGTCTTGACCGTCGTAGTTCAAAGAAGCTAATTCTGAATAGTAGATCAAACGGATGTCATCAAGAATCAACTCGTCATTAGCAGATCCTCCTGGAGTTGGATTCGTAGTAAATGATGCTAACATGTACTGTTCTCCGGCAGGAGCGACATTACCTGTATAATCAAATTTAGCTTCAAAATACTTCCAATCAGAAGTTTCAGGAATTACAATTGCGGCCAACGCTATCTTATGACTTTCATAACCGGCTTCATTGGAAGTTTCTGGATCTTTATAGCCATATTTGTCATGCAGAATAAACTGACCACGACCATTAGGACTACCACCAGACTTAAACTTTGCCATACAAGACACTGCATCTGGAGTTCCTGCAAACTGCAAACTATGAGCATCACTAGAGAGATCCGTATAATTATAGTTCTTTGCATTAGAAGGAGTTGTGGAGCCCATATTGATTTTACCAGTCGTTAAATTTCCATTCGCTTTTGCTCCCACAATACTCTTTGAATATAATTTTACACCTACTGTACCGTTATACCCCTCTACTTTCTGTGGGTTCGGAGATTGACTTTTTGCAATACTTGCCATCCACCCTAAATCATCAGTTCGGGCACTATTAAAAGAGTTCCATCCATTGCCTGGCTCCTTATCACTAGCCCAAGTTTCAAAATCAGAATTTGGAATCTGATACACTCCCTGTGCATTCATCCAAGTAGCACATAAGAGTGCTGCAAAAGTAAAAATTTTCTTCATTTCAAATATTTAATTATTCCTGTTTACGCAATCTTTTTATGTAAGAAAAAACATATTTCCTTATTTTCTGCGATGCAAAATTACAAAAAAAACAGAACTCGACTAAAGAAATTGGTATAGATTCTGTCTTACCTGTTTTTTTATAAGAATATTTCGGTAAATTCCTAATACCGTATTTTCTTTTATAGATATATCCCTATAAATCATAGATTTATACTCCCCCTCTACAAAAACCAGAAAACGAAGCTATTTTGAGAGAATCACCTAAAAATCCGGCTGGGAACCTGTTTAAAAGGCATACAAACCCTATTTCAAAATAATCAGAAGTCCCAATAAAAAAGAAAATCATTCTATCCTCTCCTGCAAAATAAAGTCATGACCTGATATAAAAAGTCTCTATAATGAAACGAGGCGGAAAAAACAAATATAAGCAGAAAAAATATCGGGGTGAATACTTAACCGTATCCACCCCGACATTCATTTATCTGATATTACCAGATTATTTCTTAATCACCTTTTTACCGTTTACAACATAAACACCCGGCTGCAAACCGTTCAGTGCATTTTCAGGAGCAACGTGGCTACGCAACAAAGCACCAGCCAAAGAGTAAACATCTACCAACTTGTCTGTAGTTACGGATACATGAGTGATTCCTGTCATGATATCACTACCGAAAGTTACCTCAATAGTCTGTCCCAGAGTACTAGTCATGTCAATATCAATAGTACAATACAACTGATCTTCGCTGATTTTACCCTTCATATCAATAGGCACCTGACCTAACATTGGACCCCACCAGTCCTTGCTGGCATCGTCACCCGGCTGAATCGTGATGACTTGCTGCACATCAAAAGTGTTATATTCTTCGCCAGCAGTCAAGGTAACATTCTTCAATTCAATGTTACCAACGTAAATCACGTCTCCTTCCTCGCCCAAACAGAAGTTCTTCAGAATAAAATCACAAGTTCCATCCTCATGATTTACAAAATCAATATTAGATTTCTGAGCAGGTGCAGAAACCTCATTAATAGTAACGATCAAGTCGTCAGTGTAAGTCTTTGAAGTCTGGGCAAAACCTGCCAGAGAGAAAAGACCGAAAGCGGCCAAAAGTAAAGTTTTCTTCATACTTTGTTAATATTTTAATTTTAAGTTAATACAAATAAGCGATACCAAAAGTTGCATAAAGCGGATACATCGGGAAATCAATAGTTTTAAAGTCGCTCTTGAACACACTGTTCATACCCCAATCCAGATTGGCAAACGCTGTAAAACGACGGGTGATCTTCCAGTCGGCACCCAACTCCACGCCCCAAAGCACCCGACGCATATCATCGGCAAAGTTATAGGTTGCCGGATTCTCTTTGGAGATTTCTACTTTTTCTCCTGTCGGATCTCCTACACGAAGGTAACCATCGTAAACAGAGCCTTCAAAATCGCGATACATCAGGAAAGAAACATAAGGACCGATATTGATGTTCCAACGCGGGCTGACCCGGAATGTGGCCATGACGGGCACTGTAAAACCACTCATAAATGTCTTGGTTTCATCAGTTCCTGTAAACATACCCTCCAGATAGTCCTCTCCCATCTGAATACCCATCTTATAATTCTTCACGGTGGCACCAGTATTCATACCTTCCATAAAATAATGGACACCGGTCATAATACCACAGCGCTTGTTGAACATATTATAAAAATCGGCACTTATGGCCCATCCACCCTCTGGATTGAAACGGCCGATACTGCGAATCTCTGCCGGCAACGGCATCGGAGAGGTACCTCCCAAAACATATCCTGTACGCAACAGGAAACCCCAACTGGTGCCTCGCGGTGTATTCCACTTTTCATATAAATCCTCGGCCTGTGCATTCCAAACTGTCAACGACAGGACTAACAATAACAAATACTTTATCTTTTTCATAAATCGTTTATTCGTAAATAATTGTGGATTCATCAACTAATAAAGTGCTGCCCACAGCACCGCAGAAAGTGGCTCCGTCAATACTTGACGTGAACACAACGGCCAGATTATAACCAAAATTACGCAATCGGGCGATATCCAGATTTTGTCTGTACTCGAGCGGCAAATCAAAATGTTCCCAAGCACACGTATCTGCTACTCCCGTAACCTTAAATTCCGGAACACGGGCTATGGCCACAATATTCTCATGAGTCAGCACATCATCTCCATAAAGAGTAACAGGCTGACCGTTTTCATCGGTATTCTTATAAAGTACCGCATAAGCATCGGGAGCATCTACACGTCCAAGAACCTCCATGCCATAACGGTCCTGAAACTTTTCACCGGGCTGAAACTTATAGTATCCGGTAAAGCGCAATGGCTTCTGATTGACAGGAACACCAAAGCGAGTAGCCTTCATGGCATCCTTCAATGCATTCTGTGTATCAAACGAACCCAAGAAGAGGTTTCCGGCTGCAATACGCATATTTACCATCGCACCAAAAGCACCCGTGCTGCAAGTTTCCAGTTTCACGCCTTTACCACTCACTCCCTTCTCCAACATGACAGAAGGATATTCATGTGGTTTGGCAGAAGAACGGCTCAAAGCAAAACCGGAATTACCGGTTGCCCAAAGATCCTGACGCACATTGCCACGACCATAAGCAAACCAGTTATAGAAACGCTCCTTAGGCTGCTCCAGTTCTACTGTTTCAAAATCAAAATTCGGATTCAAGACCGTCATCGGAATAAAACGTACCTTATAAATACGGCTCCACTGCTTGTCTTCAGAAACTACGGTATAAGTAACATCCCCTTTGCTAAAATCCTGTACCGAACCGTTTGCAGGTGTTACTGTCGCTCCCGGAGTCGTGGCCAAAGTAACTCGAACCTGAGACAAATCTTCTCTTCGGACATCAGGACGAATAGAATAAATAATTACAGAATCTGTTGAATTTACGTTCTGGAGTGTATCAGAAACTACATAAAAAATAGTATCTGCTGCATCGTGATGCACTTTACAAACTTCTATATCGCATTCTGAATTAAGTGGTTCATCCTTGATACAAGAAGTGGCCAGACAGGCACAAAAAGGAATTAATAAAAAAACATTCTTTTTCATTCTAAGTTCTATAGTAGATAAGATGGCGCAAAGTTACACCAAAAACAAGGAAAAAGGAAACAGAAAACGGTATAAAATAATGAATTACCGTTTTTTCTTACCTGAAATGAATTATATAATCCCTAAAATAATAGGATAGTTTTCCATTTTAGACTTCGCATGTCATTTCCCATCAGAGTTTTTCTGCTCCACTACTGCCCGCAAGATTACCACATCCTCCAAAGGGCGGTCAGCAGAATCTGTCTTGCATTTTTGGATCTTTTTTACAACAGACAAGCCGTCGATTACCTCTCCGAAGACCGTGAACTGACCGTCCAGATTCGGCGTGCCTCCATACTGTTCATATTTGGAGATGTGTTCATAATTAAACTTTACAGTTCCACTCGTCTGTTCCAAAACATAAGGCTGTATCTTTTGCAGAGCAGAAGGAGTATAGTATTCCCCCCAAACAATATAAAACTGTGAACCGTTACTCCGGCGTTCGGGGTTCACCTCATCCGGATCACGAGCCATAGCCAAAGCACCACGCAAATGATAAGAATAAGGCCAGTCGATTTCTGCCGGTAAGGTATATCCCGGACCACCTTTTCCCAAAACCTTGCCTTTAGGTGCTCCTTTGGAATCCGGATCACCTCCCTGAATAATATAATCTTTGATCACTCTATGAAAAAGGGTGCCGTCATAATATCCTTCGGAAACCAACTTCAGAAAATTATCCCGATGCAAAGGAGTATCATTGTATAAAGCCACACGTATCACCCCAAGAGAAGTTTCCAAACGAATAATAGAACGTTTCTCCTTATCACCTGCAAAACATCCGGCAACAAAAAAACCAAAAAGCAAAAAAAGACAATGATTTTTCTCATCAGAATTAAAAAATATTAAACTAGACGCTGCAAAGATAGTAAAACGAAAGATATACCCCTCTATATTATCGAAACATTTCAGTAAATATTATCGCAGGTAAAAAGCCTCTCATAAAGTTATCAACAGCTGTTGAAAAAAAAATATTATAATAAGATGTGTAACTGTAGGGTTTTTTGTAACTTTGAACGCAATTTGCAAAAGCTCCCGAAAAGATATAATTTTGCCAAGATTCATTTAAAAAATCAAGGCTCCGGGAGAATTTAACATGTTAAAAAACAAGAAATGAATATGGAAAATGTTTATCATATTCCTGTTTTGCTTCAGGAAACGGTAGACGGATTAAATATAAATCCTGACGGCATCTATGTTGATGTCACATTTGGAGGTGGAGGGCACAGCAGAGAAATTTTAAGCCGGCTCTCTCCCAAAGGACATTTATACAGCTTTGACCAGGATGAGGATGCGGAGCAGAACATCATTCAAGATAACCGCTTCACCTTCGTCAGAAGCAATTTCAGATACATCAAAAACTGGATGCGCTATTATGGCATAGAGCAAGTGGACGGTATTTTGGCTGATTTAGGAGTGTCAAGCCATCATTTCGATGCACAGGAAAGAGGATTTTCCTTCCGTTTTGATGCTCCTCTGGACATGAGAATGAACCAGAAAGCACAGCGTACAGCTGCCGATATACTGAATGAATACTCCGAAGCCCAGCTGGCAGACTTGTTCTATCTGTATGGAGAACTGAAAAATGCGCGTAAAATAGCGGCTGCAGTCGTTAAAAACAGAAATAACCAAAGGATAGAGACAACGGGAGACCTGATGAACATCATCAAGGTGTTCTTCGAAAGAGACCGCGAGAAGAAAGAGTTGGCAAAGGTTTTTCAAGCGCTTCGCATTGAAGTCAATCAGGAAATGCAGGCGCTCAAGGAAATGCTGACGGCCTCGGCCGTGCTTCTGAAAACCGGAGGCAGACTATCTGTGCTGACTTATCACTCGTTGGAAGACCGCATGGTGAAAAACCTGATCAAGACAGGCAACGTAGAAGGACATGTGGAAAAGGATTTCTTCGGAAACACGAATGCTCCCCTTAAGATGGTCAACAACAAAGTGATCATCGCATCTGAAGAGGAACAGACAAGAAATCCCAGAAGCAGAAGTGCCAAACTGAGAATTGCAGAAAAGAAATAATCTATGAAGAAATCATGAGAAAAAGAAAAAATACACCTGACGTGACGGAAGAACTCACGGAACTGGAGCAACCTGACAACGAGCAGGAATTGGCAGAGGAAGATTTCGAGAAGGATGAAGAAAACGAAGTCGCTGAGCCTATCGTTATCAAGGATGATTCACTCCCAGCCAAGCTGGAACGCTTCACACAAAGAGAAGACCTTGGAAGCAAGAAGAAAATCAGCCTGAAAGATATTCTGGGAGGTGAAATACTCACTGGAAGCACATTCCGGAAACAGTTGGGACTGATCGCTATTTGCGTTTTCTATATCATTGTGTACATCACCAACAGATATCAGGCCCAGCAGGAACTTATCGAAATAGAAGAACTGAAAACTAAGTTACAAGAACAGAAATATTATTCTCTGACCCGTTCCGGGGAGTTTACCATCAAAAGCAGACAAAGTCAGGTTGAGAAAATGCTGAAACAAACTCCTGACAGCATGCTGGCCACTCCAAGCGAACCGCCATTCATCATCAAAACAACTACAGAAGAAGAGTAAAATGGACTTTGACAGTAAAAAGATAATCCCCAGATATAGCCTGATCTTTATCTTTATCGTAGCTTGGGGACTGTACATTCTGGGAAATGCCGCATACCTGATGTTCGTGGAAAAGGAATATTGGGAGGAGGTCAGCAAACAATTGGTTCAGGATGATGTACCGATTCCGGCAAACAGAGGTAATATTCTTTCTGCTGACGGACATATCATGGCTAGTTCCTTACCCGAATACAAAATATACATGGACTTTGTGGCTCGGGACAAGGATCCGAAAGTGCAGCAAAAGTTGCAGGCATGGAGAGACTCTATGCTGACCACCAAAATGGATTCTATTTGTGATGGTCTGCATAAGATTTTCCCGGATAAGTCTGCAGCGGAATTCAAAGCAAGACTTAAAAAAGGACATAAAAAGAAGAGCAGCTATTGGTTGCTCTATCCGAAACGTGTTTCTTACATTCAGTATAAAGAGTGTAAGAAACTGCCTCTTTTCCGGGAAACTCCGGGTAAAGGTGGTTTTTACACAGAAACATTCAACCAAAGAAAGAAGCCTTACGGTTCACTGGCTACCAGAACTTTGGGAAATCTGTATGCCAGCAAGGACTCTGCGATCTATGGTCTGGAGTTGTCTTACGACTCTATCCTTAGAGGAAAAAGTGGTGTGTCTCACCGCGCAAAAGTCAGAAACAAATGGCTCAGCCTGGTAGATGAACCGCCCGTTGATGGTAACGATATCATGACAACCATTGATGTGAGCATGCAAGACGCTGCAGAAAAAGCCATTCTGAAGAAATTAAAGGAAATCAATGGCGATGTAGGTGTCGTGGTACTTATGGAAGTGGCAACCGGTGATGTGAAAGCCATCGTTAATATGACCAAACTGGACGACGGCTCTTATTATGAAATCAAGAACAATGCCGTTGCCGATATGATGGAACCGGGCTCTACATTCAAAACCGCATCCATTATGGTTGCTCTGGAAGACAAGAAAATTACAAAGGATGACTTTGTGGAAACTGGAAACGGACAGTGGGAAATGTATGGCCAGAACATGAAAGACCATAACTGGCGTAGAGGAGGATATGGGCGTATCAGCGTGCCGGAAGTGTTGATGTACTCTTCGAATATCGGTGTAAGCCGAATCATCGACGAGCACTATAAAGATAACCCGCAAGCGTTCGTAAAAGGACTGTATCGCGAGGGAGTAGGAATTCCTATTGATATCCCTCTTGTCGGAGCAGGAAAACCGAACGTAAGAATGCCGAACAAGGACAACTGGTCTAAAACAGCATTGCCTTGGATGAGTATCGGATATGAGACACAGATTCCACCAATCTACACGCTGACATTCTACAATGCCATTGCAAATGGCGGTAAAATGGTCAAACCGAGATTTGTCAAGGCTGAGTTGAAAGACGGAGTCGTGGTGAGAGAATTCCCGGTTGAAGTTGTCAAAGAGCAGATTTGCTCCAAGAGTACGCTTCAGGACATCCAGGATATTCTGGAAATGGTTGTCAGCAAGGGACTCGGCAAACAGGCCGGATGCCCGCAGTTCAAGGTTTCCGGAAAAACAGGAACAGCACAGATTTCAAAAGGCAAAGGCGGATATAAATCCGGAGGTATGCACTATCTGGTCAGCTTCTGCGGATACTTCCCTTCTGAAGCTCCAAAATACAGTTGCATCGTTGCCATCCAGAAATCGGGACTTCCGGCATCCGGTGGTGGACAATGCGGTCCTGTATTCCGGGAGATTGCCCAGTCGGTAATGGCCAAAGGTGTATTCCGGGAACCAAGAGAAGGAGCTGATTCAACCTCTATATTCATTCCGGATGTATCCAACGGTAATATGCAGGCTGCGGCTCAAGTTTTGGAATCCTTAAATGTTCCGTTCCACACGGACTTCAATACGGATGACAAGAAACAGTTTGTTTGGGGTACTTCACAAAACAACGGAAACAATGTGATGCTGTCTTCAAACAAGTCGCCCAACAATCTGGTACCGGATGTAAGCGGTATGGGAGCCCGTGATGCCGTATATCTTCTGGAAAGCAGAGGTCTTAAAGTACGAATCAATGGAGTGGGACTTGTTAAGAAACAAAGTATAGCACCTAACACACAAATAAAGAAAGGACAAACAATTATTATTGAACTCAGAAAATCATAAAAGGTATGAAACTCGAAGAACTATTGTCTTGCATCAAGACAAACAAATATATCGGCAACAAGGATCTGGAGATCCAAGGTCTGGATATTGATTCAAGAAAAATCAAACCGGGTTATCTGTTTATCGCAATCAAGGGAACAGCAACCGACGGACACAGCTTCATCAACAAAGCCATTGAATATGGAGCCAGCGCCGTTCTGTGTATGGACTTACCGGAAGAAATCAATCCGGAAGTTACTTACATTCAGGTAGCAGATACAGAAGATGTCGTAGGACAGGTAGCAACCAAGTTCTATGGTGATCCGACCTCAAAGATGAAGCTCATCGGTGTTACCGGAACCAACGGAAAGACAACGATTGCCACCCTTCTGTTCAACATGTTCAAGAAAATGGGTTATAAGTGCGGTCTGTGTTCCACTGTCTGCAACTATATACAGGATGAAGCCATCCCAACCAACCACACGACTCCCGACCCGATTACACTGAATCAGTTGTTGGGACGAATGGCCGACGAAGGATGTGCTTATGCCTTTATGGAGGTCAGCTCGCATGCTGTAGCCCAGAAGCGAATTGGAGGCTTGAAGTTTGCTGGAGGTATCTTTACCAACCTGACACGCGACCATCTGGACTATCACAAGACATTTGAGAACTACCGTGATGCCAAAAAAGCATTCTTCGACGCTCTGCCTAAAGATGCTTTTGCCATCACCAACGCTGATGACAAAAACGGCATGATCATGGTACAGAACACCGCTGCCACCGTAAAGACCTACTCCATGATGCGCATGGCCGATTTCAACGGCAAGATTCTGGAAGAGTCTTTTGACGGCATGTATCTCAGCATCAATGATCAGGAAGTAAGTGTTCCGTTCATCGGACGTTTCAACGTTTATAATCTGCTTGCGGTCTACGCGGCTACCATCATGCTGGGTAAAGATCCTTTGAATACATTGGTTACTCTCAGCACCATGACTCCGGTAAACGGACGTTTTGAAACCATACGTTCCAAGAATGGCGTAACGGCCATTGTTGACTACGCTCACACACCGGATGCTCTGGTCAACGTGCTGAACACCATCAATGATATTGTAAAAGGTAAGAGCAGCGTCATCACCGTATGTGGTGCCGGAGGTAATCGTGACAAAGGAAAGCGTCCGATTATGGCTCGCGAAGCTGCCGACCACAGCGACCGCGTAATCATCACCAGCGATAATCCCCGCTTTGAAAAGCCGGAAGACATTATCAAAGACATGACCGACGGATTAAGCCCGGAACAGGCTCAGAAGGTAATTACCATCACCAACCGTAAAGAAGCCATCAAGGCAGCCTGCTTAATGGCACAGCCAAACGATGTGATTCTTGTTGCGGGAAAAGGACATGAGAATTATCAGGAAATAGAAGGAGTGAAACATCACTTCGACGACCACGAGGTTATTAAAGAATGTTTCGGAATTAATTAATCTTAGTCATGCTGTACTATTTATTCAGATATCTGGAGGAGTTCGGAATACCGGGCTCACACATGTGGACCTACATTTCTTTCCGTTCTCTGCTCACTCTGATTCTATCGCTGATTATCTCAGCCTGGTTCGGAGAATATTTCATCAAATGGATGAAACGTCATAACGTAAGCGAAGCGCAACGCGACAAGAGTATCGATCCCTATGGAGTAGAAAAGAAGGGAGTCCCCACCATGGGAGGTATCATCATTCTGGTATCCATCATCGTCCCTTGTCTGCTGTTCGGACGACTGCGTAATATCTATATGATCCTGATGCTGGTCACCACAATCTGGCTCGGCGCACTGGGCTTTGCCGATGACTACATCAAGATGAAAATCACGAAAGACGGATTAAAGCCGGCCTACAAACTCATCGGACAGACTTTATTGGGACTGTTTGTGGGCTTGACGCTGTGGCTCAGCCCCGATGCCGTCATCCGGGAGAACGTAACCATGCAACGGTCCGGAAATCAGGAAATAGTGGTGCATAAAAGTGAAAAGGTAAAATCAACCAGTACCACCATTCCGTTTGTGAAGAACAACAACCTGAACTACACGGAAATCATGAGTTTCTGCGGTAAGTACAAGACTGCTGCCGGATGGTTCCTGTTTGTTGTCATGACCACAATCGTAGTCGTGGCCGTATCCAACGGTTCCAATCTGAACGATGGTATGGACGGAATGACGGCCGGAAACTCGGCCATTATCGGAGTGGCGCTCGGAATATTTGCCTATGTGTCCAGCCACATTGAATTTGCCAGCTACCTCAACATCATGTATATACCGGAATCGCAGGAGCTGGTTATCTTCATTTGCGCCTTTGTGGGTGCTTTAGTCGGTTTCCTTTGGTACAATGCCTATCCGGCCCAGATTTTCATGGGCGACACAGGCAGTCTGGCCATCGGAGGTATTATTGCCGTGACCGCCATTATCATTCACAAAGAGTTGCTCATTCCGATTCTGTGCTTCATTTTCCTGATGGAAAGTCTGAGTGTCATCCTGCAGGTAAATGTAGCCAAGTGGGGAAACAAGCGGGGCAAGAAACTGAGAATGTTCAAGCGCGCCCCTATTCACGATGCATTCCGCGTGAAACCCGGACAGCTGCCAGCCGATATGAAAATATTCCTGAACTGGCCGAAAGGCTGCTGGCTGGAGTCTAAGATTACGGTACGTTTTTGGATCATCACCATCATCATGGCTGCATTGTCCATCATCACATTAAAAATAAGATAAGAAGAAAGGAAACAGATAAATCATGAAAAAAAGAATTGTAATATTAGGAGCTGCCGAAAGTGGAGTCGGTGCAGCAGTACTGGCACAAAAGAAAGGATTTGATGTCTTTGTCTCAGACATGGGCACCATCAAGGAGCGCTACAAGAACATGCTCGACAGCTACGGTATTATCTGGGAGGAAAAACAACATACTGAGGAGCTGATCCTCAATGCAGACGAAGTGATCAAGAGCCCGGGCATTCCCGAGAACGCCCCAATGATTCTGAAAATAAAAGAAAAGAACATTCCTATTATTTCTGAAATTGAGTTTGCCGGAAGATATACCCGCGCCAAAATGATCTGCATCACAGGCAGCAACGGTAAAACCACGACTACATCGCTGATTTATCATATCTTCAAGAACGCAGGCTATAATGTAGGTCTGGCCGGCAATATCGGACAAAGTCTGGCTCTGCAGGTGGCAGAAAAGGACTATGAATACTATGTCATCGAGCTGAGCAGTTTCCAGCTGGACAACATGTATCAGTTCCGTGCCAACATTGCCGTATTGCTGAACATCACTCCCGACCATCTGGACCGCTACGACAACTGCATGCAGAACTACGTAGATGCCAAGATGCGCATCCTGCAAAACCAAACCGAGGAGGATGCCTTTGTCTACTGGGCAGACGATCCGATCATCAAGAAAGAACTGCAAAAATACGGAATCAAGGCGCAGACCTGTCCTTTCTCCATCATCCGCAAAGAGGGAATGATCGGTTACATCGAGGACGGACAGTACAAAATAGAGACTCCTACTCCATTCAATATGGAACTGGAGGAACTGTCACTCACCGGCAAGCACAACCTGTATAACTCACTGGCTGCAGGTATCTCGGCCAAGATTGCCAACGTCAAGAACGAGGTGCTGCGCGAGAGTCTGGGTAACTTTGAGGGAGTAGAACACCGTCTGGAAAAGGTGACCCGCGTACGTGGTGTAGAATATATCAACGACTCTAAGGCAACCAACGTAGACGCCTGCTGGTATGCTCTGGAAAGCATGACCACGCCTACCATCCTGATTCTGGGAGGAAAAGACAAGGGTAACGATTACCATGCCATCGAGGAACTCGTACGCAAGAAATGTGTCGGCCTGGTATTTCTGGGAGCCGACAACACTAAACTGCACCAGTTCTTCGACGGATTTGGTATTCCAATTGCAGACACCCACAGCATGAAAGACTGTGTGGAAGCCTGTTACAAGATGGCCAAACCGGGCGACACCGTATTGTTGAGCCCATGTTGTGCCAGCTTTGACTTATTCAAGAATATGGAAGACCGGGGTGAACAGTTCAAGACTCTGGTACGTTCCTTATAATATTATTACATTAAAGGATTATGAAACTTCCGGCTGCATTTTTTAAAGGAAAATCCATCCTGCAGGGCGACCTGGGTATCTGGACGGTATTTTTCCTGCTTTGCACAATATCTATTATTGAAGTTTACAGTGCTTCCAGTAATATGAGTTACCAGTCAGGCGCCTTTTGGCGACCTGTACTGGAGCATAGCGGCTTTTTCTTCGCAGGCTTCTTGGCTATTCTGGTCATACACAAGATTCCATGCCGCTACTTTAAAGTGATTCCATTGTTTATGATTCCTATTTCCGTGGGAGTATTGTTCGCGACCCTGTTTACGGAAAAGGTAAACAATGCGTCACGCTGGTATGAAATCGGTGGTTTTTCATTCCAGCCATCCGAAGTGGCCAAATGGACACTCGTGGTTTATATTGCCCTGATTCTGTCGAACATGCAGACAGAAAAGGGAGCCAACAAGCAGGCATTCAAATTTATCTTTTGGCCGGCTGCGGTTTTCTGCGCCCTGATTCTCCCGGAGAATTTCTCTACTGCCGCCATGACCTTCCTGATTACCATCATCATGATGTTCATCGGACGCGTGCCCTGGGGACAGTTGGGCAAACTTCTGGGAATTCTGGCATTAATCGGAGGAACCGCTTTCAGTGTTCTGAAATACACTCCGAACGAAAAGATTGAAGCCTGGAGCCAGTTGCCCGGACTGCACCGTCTGGAAACCTGGTCCAACCGTTTAAAGAACCACTCAGAGGAAACGGTCGATGCCAAATCCTACAACATCCGGGAGAATACCCAGGTGGCACATGCCCGCATCGCCATTGCCTCATCCAATATTTGGGGAAAAGGCCCGGGAAACTCCGTGGAGCGTGACTTCCTGCCCCAGCCGTTTTCCGACTTCATCTATGCGATCATCCTTGAAGAAACCGGACTGCTGGGAGGAGCGGCAGTTATGTTCCTCTACTTTATCCTGCTGTTCCGGACCTCATTGATTGCCTCCAGATGCGAACGGTCCTTCCCCGCCTTTCTGATTATGGGACTGGCCATTATGATGGTAATACAGGCCATGATCAACATGGCGGTAGCCGTAGGCGTATTTCCGGTCACCGGTCAGCCATTGCCGCTGATGAGCAAGGGAGGTACGGCCACCATCATGAACTGCATTTACATAGGTATGATCCTCAGTGTTAGCAGATCATCAAAGAAAAAGCCTAATTATGCGATCAGCGAGGTATCGTAGATGCCGCCAGACTCTCTTACTTAAAAAATTATAAGAGTTCATTGTCTTTTATAGAATATTTATTGCTATTTTTGCTGTCATTAATATTATAAGGTATGAAAGAGGAGCTAAGAATCATCATAAGTGGTGGAGGAACCGGCGGACATATATTCCCGGCGATTTCTATAGCCAACGCGCTGAAAGAGCAACATCCTGAATGTGAAATTCTTTTTGTCGGCGCCGAAGGCAGAATGGAGATGAAGAAAGTGCCGGCTGCCGGCTACGAAATCAAAGCGCTCCCGATCTGTGGTTTTGACCGGAAGAACTTGTTGAAGAATTTTGCCGTATTATATAAAATCTACAAGAGCAGACGACTGGCACGCCAAATCATCAAGCAGTTCAAGCCTATGGCTGCGGTTGGAGTAGGCGGATATGCCAGCGGCCCGACTCTGAACGTGGCCGAAGGAATGGGCATCCCTACCCTTCTTCAGGAGCAGAACTCCTATGCGGGAGTCACCAATAAGCTTCTGGCCCAGAAAGCAGACAAAATCTGCGTGGCATACGAAGGAATGGAGCGTTTCTTCCCCAAAGAGAAGATTATCCTCACAGGTAACCCCGTAAGACAGGATCTGCTGACATGCAGCAAAAGCCGGGAAGAGATTCTGAAAGGCTTCGGTCTGGATCCCAACCGAAAGACGATTCTGATTATCGGAGGAAGCCTCGGAGCACGCACCGTTAACGAGAGTGTCCTGAGTCAACTGCCGCTGATTAAAGACAGCGACGTGCAGATTATATGGCAAACCGGCGGATACTACTTCGACAGTATCCAGAAAACACTTGCCCAGCAAGGAAAGCCACAGAATCTGTTTGTAACGGACTTCATCACCCACATGGATGAAGCGTATGCAGCGGCCGATCTGGTCATTTCCAGAGCCGGAGCCAGCAGCATTTCCGAGTTATGCCTTTTGGGCAAGGCTTCCATTCTGGTGCCCTCGCCCAACGTTGCGGAAGACCATCAGACCAAGAACGCAATGGCTTTGGTGCGCAAAGACGCTGCGTTGTTTGTCAAGGACAGCGAGGCGGTGAACAGCCTGATTCCTCTGGCTCTCAAAACCTGCCAGGATGCTGCACTGCTGCAGAAGCTTTCCGAGAACAGTAAGAAAATGTCTTTCAAGGATTCTGCAAACGTCATTGCAGAACAGGTTTATCAACTTGCCATCAAATACAGAGATAAAAAACAGAAACATGGAAATTAACAGTATCAAAGCAGTATATTTTATAGGTATCGGGGGTATCGGAATGAGTGCCATTGCACGCTATTTCCTGAACAAAGGCATCCTTGTTGGAGGATACGACCGCACTCCGAGCGATTTGACCCAGAAACTGGAAGAAGAAGGAGCGCTCATTCACTACGAAGAAAATGTGGCGCTCATTCCCGAAGCCTGCAAAGACAAAGATTCTGCACTGATTATCTATACACCGGCCATTCCGGCCAGCCATCAGGAACTGGTTTATTTCAAGGAGAACCAGTTTGACTTACAGAAAAGAGCCCAGGTGCTCGGCACACTGACCCGTGCTCACAAGGGTCTTTGTGTGGCCGGAACCCACGGCAAGACAACCACCACTTCCATGACAGCCCATATCCTGCACAACAGCCATGTGGACTGTAATGCTTTTTTAGGTGGTATCACGAAGAACTACGGCACCAACTACATCCTGTCTGCCAAAAGCGACTATGTCGTTATCGAGGCCGATGAGTTCGACCGTTCTTTCCACTGGCTCAGTCCGTATGCTTCTGTCATCACGGCCACTGACCCCGACCATCTGGACATCTATGGCACCAAGGAGGCTTATCTGGAGAGCTTCGCCAAATACAGTTCGCTGATACAGCCGGGCGGTTATCTGGTGCTGCACAAGGATCTGGAAATGGAGGCCCGTGTGCAGGACAATGTAACCGTTTACTCCTACAGCCGCAATGAAGGAGACTTCCACGCCGAGAATATCCGTATCGGCAATGGAGAGATTTTCTTCGATCTGGTTTCACCGTTCGAGAACATCAAGGACGTGCAGCTGGGTGTTCCGGTAAGCATCAACATTGAAAACAGTATCGGCGCCATGGCACTCGCACAGATTGCCGGAGCCACTGCCGAAGAAATCAAGCAGGCCATGGCTTCCTTCCGTGGTGTGGACCGCCGTTTTGATTTCAAGATCAAGAACGACCATCAGGTATTCCTGACCGACTATGCCCACCACCCGGAAGAAATCAAGCAGAGCATCCGCTCCATCAAGGAACTCTATGCGGACAAGAAAATCACCGCGATATTCCAGCCGCATCTGTATTCCCGCACACGCGATTTCTATAAGGAATTTGCCGAAGGACTGTCTCTGGCCGATGATGTGATCCTGCTGGATATCTATCCGGCACGCGAAGCTCCTATCCCGGGAGTGACCAGTAAACTGATTTACGACAATCTGGCACCGGAAGTCACCAAGCGCATGTGTACAAAGGACGAACTGCTCGACCTGATACAGAACTCCGACTTCGACGTTCTGATTGCACTGGGAGCCGGTGACATCGAGAATTATGCCCCTCAAATTGCAGAAATACTGAAAGATAGATGATAAAGAAACTCATACTTTTCATTATTGTCGTAGCCTTGGCCGGCTATTTCATTGCGGCTGTTACCGTACTGAACAAGCCTAAGGACGGTCAGGTCTGCGAACAGGTGGAAATCATGATTGAGGACAGCCTGGAACACAGCCTCATCAACGAAGAAGACATACAGCGATATCTTGTGCAGAACAAGCTGTTTCCACAAGGCAAACCGATCCAGGAGGTTGATCTGCTGGCCATAGAGAAGGCTTTGAAGAAAAGCCCTTACATAGACCAGGCCACTTGCTACAAGACAGCAACCGGCTCCATCTGTGTGAAGGTAAAATCCAGACAGGTGATTCTCCACATCATCAGCAATAACGGAGAAAACTACTATCTGGACAATCAGGGCAACTCTATTCCCAAATCGTCTTATTTTGCCAATATGCCGATTGTGACGGGAGAGGTTACCAAGAAATACGCCAAGCAGAAACTGACCACTCTGGGCAAGATCATCCAGAACGACCCGTTCTGGAACCAGCAGATTGAGCAAATCAATGTGCTGGCCGACGGTAAACTGGAAATGATACCACGAGTTGGAAAACATACGATACTGTTGGGAGAACCCAAGGATTTCAAGAAGAAGCTCGACAAACTGAGAGTCTTCTACGAGAAAGGGTTGTCTCAAGTGGGATGGAACAAGTACTCAGACATCAGTCTTGAGTATCAGGATCAAATAATATGTACAAAAAATAAAGACTAACATGGCAACAGATAAAGACATAATTGTAGCAATAGAGCTCGGCTCGTCATCAATTCGTGGCATCGCGGGCAGAAAGGATGTGGATGGTTCGCTCCAGATTCTGGATGTGGTGGAGCGCAAATCCAAGAACTGCATCCGCAAGGGAGTAATCTACAACCTCGACAAAACCATCCAGGCGCTGAACGGTATCTTTATCCAGCTGCGCGAGGACCTGAATGTCTACATCAACAAGGCTTATGTAGGTATCGCAGGCCAGTCACTTTGCACCATCCGCAATTCTGCGTCCAAGCAGATGGCCACCAAGGTAGTCATCTCCAACGATATTATCGACTCTCTGAGAGACTCAAACTATAATATCAATTATCCCGACAAGGTGATTCTGGATGTAAAATCCCAGGAATACCGCATCGGCACAAACTATGTTACCGAACCGGTCGGCATCCTGAGCAATCAGATTGAAGGCCGCTTCCTGAACATCGTCATCCGTTCTTCCGTCAAGGAGAATATCCAGAAATGTTTCGATGCCGTAGGTGTCCAGATCATTGATATGTATATCGCTCCTCTGGCACTATCCGACAATATTCTGACCGACAATGAAAAGCGCTCCGGCTGTGCATTGGTTGACTTCGGCGCTGAAACCACCACCGTGTCAATCTACAAGAACAACATCCTCCGCTATCTGTCTGTCATTCCACTGGGAGGCAATAACCTGACTCTGGACATCTGCAGCAAGCAGGTGGAAGAGGAAGAGGCCGAAGAGCTGAAAATCAAATACGGCACCGCCTTCTCGGACATGTCCCGTGAAGTGGTGCGCCACATTCCGTTATCGTTCGACCCGGGCACAACCATCGCCGAGGATGTCCTGCAGGAAATCACCGAAGCACGTATGGAAGAAATCATTGCCAACGTGTGGGAACAGATCCAGCAAAGCGGATATGCCGACAAACTGCTTTCGGGCATTGTCATCACCGGTGGAGCCGCCAACATCCCGAATATCGAAAAGGCAATCAGTCATAAGACCAAGTCGGACAAGATCAAGTTTGCCAAATCTCTGCAGACCATGATCAAGCCGGGCAATTACGCGAATGTCATTCAGGAGATGAATTCCAACACCCTGATATCTCTGCTGGCCTGCGGCGAATGCGACTGCACGGACGTTGACCCTAACGAGATTGAAAGAATGCGTCTGGAAGAAGAGGAAAACAGACGCAGAAAGCAGGAGGAAGAGGAAGAAAGAAAACGTCAGATTCTGGAAGAACAGAAGAGACAGGAAGAACTTGCCGCTCAGACCGAAAAAGCCTCAAAGCAACAGAATGAAACCTCCAAGAAAGAGGATGATGAGGAAGAGGAAGAAGAGGACAAGAATAAAGGGGGCTTTATGAAATCGCTGAAAAGCAAAATCTCTAAACTTACCAAGATGTTTACTGAAACTGAAGAGTAACATCGACTAAAACTGATACAGCCATGACAGAAGAGAACAAGAATATGAATGACGAAAGCGGAATCCAGTTCAACGTAAAAACGGACAGTTCCAGCATCATCAAAGTGGTCGGCGTTGGCGGTGGAGGCGGTAACGCTGTAAATCACATGTATAAACAAGGCATCCACGACGTTACATTCGTGGTTTGTAACACCGATAAAAAGGCTCTGAGCGACTCTCCTGTACCTACCCGACTGCAGTTGGGCGCAGGTCTCGGAGCAGGAAACCGACCGGAAAGAGGCCGTCAGGCAGCCTTGGACAACATCGAGGAGATCAGAAAAATGCTCGACGACGGAACCCGCATGGTGTTCGTTACCGCCGGTATGGGTGGCGGAACCGGTACGGGTGCCGCTCCGGTGATTGCCCAGTGCGCCAAGGACATGGGCATCCTGACAGTAGGTATCGTTACCATCCCGTTCCTGTTTGAAGGAAACAAGAAGATTGACCAGGCACTCGACGGTGTGGAGGAAATCTCCAAGCACGTGGATGCACTTCTGGTCATCAACAACGAGCGTCTGCGCGAAATCTATCCGGAGCTGTCTCTGCTGAACGCTTTTGCCAAAGCGGACGATACTCTCTCTATCGCAGCCAAGAGTATTGCCGAAATCATTACCGTGCATGGTATCATCAACCTGGACTTCCAGGATGTTACTACCGTACTGAAGGACGGTGGTGTGGCCATCATGAGTACCGGTTACGGTGAGGGAGAAAACCGTGTGAAGCATGCCATCGACGAGGCATTGCACTCTCCGCTGCTCAACAACGACGATATCTTCAACTCCAAGAAGGTATTGCTCAGCATCACTTTCTGCGCCAAGGATCAGGATCAGCTCACCATGGAGGAAATGAACGAAATCAACGACTTCATGACCAAGTTCGGCGAAGACGTGGAAACCAAATGGGGTGTGGCTACCGACGACACACTGGAGAAGAAAGTCAAGATCACCGTATTGGCAACCGGATTCGGTCTGGAAAATATTCCGGAACTGGAGCAGAAGAAGAAAAAGCCACGCGAGAATGATGAAGAAAAGGAGAACGAGGAAATCCAGAAGGGTATCCGCCGTGACCAATACTATCCGGGAAGAAACCAGACTGCCACCAGAAAGCGTCACAACGTGTTTATCTTCAAGAAGGATGATCTGGACAACGACAACATCATCACCATGGTGGACGAAATGCCTACCTACATCCGCAACAAGGAGCAGCTTGAAGAAATCAAGTCGAAGACAGCACACAATCTGGCACAGACCGTTGTGGAAAACGAACCGGAAACAACCAGTCAACCAAGCAATACAATCATATTTCAATAAATTATGGCACTATTTGAACAAATCAGCAAAGATATCGTTGCCGCAATGAAGGCCAAGGACAAAGTACGCCTGGAGGCTCTGCGCAACGTGAAGAAACTGTTCCTGGAAGCCAAGACCGCTCCGGGAGCCAATGACGAACTCACAGACGAAGCCGCTCTGAAGATTCTGTCTAAACTGACCAAACAGGGTAAAGACACTGCAGCCCTCTACGTAAGCCAGAACCGCGAAGACCTGGCTAATGAGGAACTAGCTCAGGTGGCAGTTATCGAAGAATATCTGCCCAAACCTCTTTCTGAAGAGGAACTGAAAGCCGAAATCAAGAAGATTATCGAGGAAACCGGAGCCAGCAGCCCGAAGGATATGGGTAAGGTAATGGGTGTGGCCACAAAAAGTCTGGCTGGAAAAGCCGACGGCAAGGCCATCAGCAGCATCGTTAAGGAACTGCTTGCCTAAGCAAGACCAAAAGATGCCTCTGCGCCGGAAATCCGGCCCGATAAAGCATATAAAAAAGGAAGAGTTTGGTGTTACGCCGGACTCTTCCTTTTTTCTTTTAAAAAAAGTTCCTGATGTTTTTTCAAAAACATCGAAATGAATTTTCCATTTCATCGAAATGTTTTTTTCTTGCCGCCACAAGGAAGCGCTTGCCCTCATTCTGCCATGCATCACAGCGACAAGCCCTCTGCAAGGCGTTTCCACAGACCGGGAAAAAGCGGCCGGGCTTATTCAAACAAATCAGAAAGCACCGTCAGAGACTTCATGTCCGTAAAGCCCGGAAAATGCAACTGATAATAATGAATAAGGATTTTGAGGTATTCACGCCTGTCCTGCCGCGACAACTCCAGCAGATGCATGTCCTCATAAGGCACCCGATACATGGCCGCCAGCAAAGTGGCGTATTCGGGTGCAAGAAACACACCGTGCACCGGAGGCATCTCCACAAACGAAGATTCCTGCATGTCGAAATAATATCCCGGCACATAGGAATCCATAAAAGGCGGAATTCCCAAGAAACGGGTGATCTGGGTGACCAGTGCCAGATGAAAGCTCGGAAAATCCGTATCACTCCGCTCCAGCCATTCAAAAGAATCTACCAGAAACGTGAAGAGTTCCTCATTCTTGGGTTCCTTTCTTAATATATGGACCAGAAATTCGGAAAGGAATAAAATAATAGCCGATTTATACGGATTGAAGCTGCTCATCTGCATGGACGACAGCAAAGACAGTTCATTGATGGTCTGCAACGGAAAACGCTCTCTATAGTCATACTCCAGCTCCAGAAGGTTCAGCGGAAGAAAATACGTGCTCTTCATCTTCGACCTTTTTCCACCTCCCTGAGAAATCCGGAACGACAAGAAACCCCTGCACTCGGTGTAAACCTCGGCAATTCGCTTTTCATCGTCCAATTTATGGATCCGGAGAACGATAGCCCTACTTTTTTCGTACATAAAAGTTCTGTTTTAAATATAGTGGCAAAAATAGAGAAAACAAGGCATTTTTGAGCAAAAAAAGCAATAAAAAAGGGCAAAACGAATTTTTTTCGAAAAAAAACGCATTTTTTTTGCGGAAAAGTTTGGAGATTCAAAAATAAGTCGTACCTTTGCATCGCAATCGAGAAACAAACCTCGGTAACAAGAACTCAAAAAGTTCAAAACACCACGGTCCCTTCGTCTATCGGTTAGGACGAGAGATTTTCATTCTCTAAAGAGGAGTTCGACTCTCCTAGGGACTACAAAGTTAAATGAATATATTTTAAGAATTGAGATGGCAAATCATAAATCATCAGTAAAAAGAATCCGTCAGGAGGAAAAAAGAAGACTCCACAACAGATACTACGCTAAGACAATGCGTAACGCTGTTCGCAAGTTGCGCGCGACTAAGGATAAGGAAGCTGCTATCGCGATGTATCCAAGCGTACAGAAGTCTTTGGACAAGTTGGCAAAGATCAACGTTATTCACAAGAATAAGGCTGCTAACTTGAAATCTAAGCTCGCTGCTTATATCAGCAAATTGGCTTAATCCTGATTAAAGAAATAAAGAAAGAGACCCGATGAGGTCTCTTTTTTTTTTGCCCTTTTCCCAACGGGCACTCCCCCAGCCCCGGAGCCGAACCTGAAACAGCGGCGGCATATTACAACGATAATTAAGAAAAAAAAATAGTTCGATATTCTTTTTTTTTGTATATTTGTGCGTTAAATAGAATAAGTAATAGTATGTCAGAAGAAGAACAGATCAGTGCCGGAAGTTATTCGGCGAGCAGCATACAGGTCCTCGAAGGACTGGAAGCCGTGCGTAAGCGTCCGGCCATGTACATCGGTGATATCGGTGAAAAGGGATTGCATCATCTGGTTTACGAGACCGTTGACAACTCCATTGATGAAGCTCTTGCTGGCTACTGTACTCATATTGAAGTGACCATCAATGAAGATAATTCTATCACCGTGCAGGATAACGGACGAGGTATTCCGGTGGATATGCACGAGAAAGAACACAAGTCTGCCCTCGAAGTGGTGATGACAGTGCTTCATGCCGGTGGTAAGTTCGACAAAGGTTCCTATAAGGTTTCCGGTGGTCTGCACGGAGTGGGTGTATCCTGCGTAAACGCATTGTCCACCAAGATGTTGTCACAAGTATTCCGCGACGGCAAAATCTATCAGCAGGAATATGCCTGCGGTAAGCCTCTCTATCCGGTAAAGGTAGTAGGCACCACGGACAAGCGCGGTACACGCCAGCAGTTCTGGCCCGATGGCAGCATCTTCATCACCACAACCTATAAGTACGAGGTTCTGGCCAACAGAATGCGCGAACTGGCATTCCTGAACGCCGGAATCACCATCACCCTCACCGACATGCGTGAGAAGGATGAGGAAGGCAACCCACGTCAGGAAATATTCTATTCTAAAAACGGACTGAAAGAATTTGTTCGATATATTGACTCAAGCCGTATCCATCTGTTCAACGATGTGATCTATCTGAACACAGAAAAGCAGGGAGTTCCCATCGAAGTGGCAGTGATGTATAACACGGGATATACCGAAAATATCCACTCTTACGTCAATAATATCAACACAATAGAGGGAGGTACCCATCTGGCCGGTTTCCGCACCGCCTTGACCCGTACGCTGAAAAAATATGCCGAGGAACAGTGCGCCAAGGATCTGGAGAAACTGGAAAAGAACAAGGTGGAGATCTCTGGAGAAGACTTCCGCGAAGGACTCACCGCAGTGATTTCAATCAAGGTGGCCGAGCCTCAGTTCGAGGGACAGACCAAAACGAAATTGGGTAACAGCGAAGTGGCCGGAGCCGTTCAGCAGGCTGTAGGCGAAGCATTGGCCAATTATCTGGAGGAACATCCTAAGGAAGCCAAACAGATTGTAGATAAAGTGATTCTGGCCGCAACGGCACGTGTAGCCGCACGCAAGGCACGCGAAAGCGTACAGCGCAAGAGCCCGATGTCGGGTGGCGGACTGCCGGGAAAACTGGCCGACTGCTCGGATAAGGATGCTGCAAACTGCGAGCTCTTCATCGTGGAGGGTGATTCTGCCGGTGGATCGGCAAAACAGGGACGCAGCCGTCAGTATCAGGCAATCCTGCCTATCCGCGGTAAGATTTTCAACGTGGAACGCGTAATGTGGCACAAGGCCTTTGAACACGAAGAGGTGAACAATATCATTCAGGCACTGGGCGTACGCTTCGGCCTGGGAGAAGACAGCAAAGAGGCCAATTATGATAAACTGAGATATCACAAGATTATCATCATGACCGATGCCGATGTCGATGGTTCACACATCGACACCCTGCTGATGACTCTCTTCTATCGCTATATGCCGGAACTGATTCAGAACGGACACTTGTTTATCGCAACACCTCCGCTCTACAGATGCCGCAAAGGCAAGATCGAGGAATACTGCTATACCGAGGCCGACCGTCTGCGCTTCATGAAGACTTACAACAACGGTTCGGAACAGGGCATCACCACCCAGCGCTACAAAGGTTTGGGTGAGATGAACGCAGAACAGTTGTGGGAAACCACCATGAATCCGGAAACCCGCCTCCTGAAGCAGGTTACCATAGATGATGCCGCAAGTGCCGATTACGTATTCTCCATGCTCATGGGCGAAGATGTAGGACCACGACGCGAATTCATCGAACAGAATGCAACTTATGCCAATATAGACGCATAATCAAATAGAAATACTATCATTCAATTCTTATAAATATTTTCTTGGCTGCTCTTTAGAAGTGATTCTACGGGAGCAGCTTTTTTATTGTCCGGAAGAGAACCTTTTTTAACTCCAAGAAACTATTCTTTTTTCTTTTTTTGTCGTATCTTAGTCCACTCTTAAGCAATTAATAAAAATACCCGAAAAACGAACCCTTAGCTTTTCCGAGAAGCTAACTAAATAGTTTTTTATACAATAACCTAAAAAAAATCTCATGAGAAAGATCTATTCATCATTATTAATGTTGGCTCTTTCCAGTTTTTCTTTAGAGACCATGGCTCAAGGAAACCTGATCAGCCAAACATTAGAAAACCCAGACAACGAACCGGCTCCCGTATTCCCCGTACCGTCTGCCCGACAATTAGCCTGGCAGGAGACCGAATTCTATGCCTTCTTCCACTACGGTATGAATACCTACACCGGAAAGGAATGGGGCTACGGAAACGAATCACTGAGCACATTCCGCCCACCCAAACACCCGAACTGCGAACAATGGGTTCAGGCAGCAAAAGATGCCGGCATGAAAGGCGGTATCGCCGTAGTGAAACACCATGACGGATTCTGCCTGTGGCCAACCAAAACAACCGAACATAATGCCAACAACTGTGGCCTCAGTTTCGAAGTCAATGTGCCAAAAGCTTATGCAGAAGCCAGTGAAAAGCTGGGTATGAAATATGGATTCTATATCTCTCCGTGGGACAGAAACAGCGCTCATTACGGTAAAGACACATACGTAAAAGAAGTATTCCTGAAGCAGGCTTCCGAGTTGGCAGAATATGGTCACGACCAGTTCGAAATGTGGTTCGACGGTGCCAATGGCGGCGACGGTTACTATGGCGGTGCCAATGAAGTGCGAAATATTGATGCCAGCACTTATTACGATGTGCCGAATCTGGCTGACTCCATTCACAAAATGCAGCCTAACTGCGTGATGTGGGGCGTGGGCGATGAAGCACGCTGGATCGGAAACGAAGCCGGATGGGCCGGCGTAACCAACTGGTCTCCGGAATACAAACCTGCAAGAGGCCCTAACGAAAACGGAAATGAAAACGGTTGGAGATGGTTCCCGGGTGAATCAGATGCCAAAGGTACCAATATGGGTTGGTTCTGGCACGCCGGCGAATCACCACGCTCTCTGAATGAATTGTTCAAGTTCTACCTGGAAACAGTAGGACGCAACGCAACCCTGATTCTGAACTTCCCGCCCGACCAGAGCGGTGAGCTGCCCAAGGCAACAGTGACCCGTATGAAAGAACTGGGACAGCTCCTTAAGGAAAGACTCGGCACGGACCTGGCCCTCGACGCTAAAATCGAAGCAACAGAAACAAGAAAGGCTGGAGCAAAAAGAACTTACGTAGCCACAAACCTTAACGACAACGATAAAGACACTTATTGGGCTACAGATGATGATGTCATCGAATCTACGATTACCCTTTCTTGGGACGCTCCGAAAACAGTTCACTATGTGGCATTGATGGAATACATCAAAAAGGGACAGAGAATCAAATCGTTCACGATAGAAACCAGCCAAGATGGAACAAACTGGACTCCTCGTGCCACAGACCAATGCACCACTGTAGGCTACAAGAGAATTATTCCTCTTAACGGCAGCACAACAGAATATGGCAACGGATATAGCGTAAAGGCTATCCGAATCACCATCAACGACAGTAAGGCCTGTCCGCTGTTGCATACAGTATCTGTTTTCTAATCAACCATGACAAATCATTCAAATCATTCAAAAATGAAGAAAAACAAACTCTATATAACCAGTCTGCTTGCACTGACTCTTCCGGCTTACGGTTGGGCACAAGACAGAATCAGCTTCGAAGGAAATGACGGACAAGCAACCTACAAAAGCATTGGCGTTTATGATTCCTGGGACGAATCGCCCTTCCGCTCACAAAACGGTGCCAATCCACTGCTCAAGGGAAATGTAGCTGTCATTGACAACCCGGATGTAACAGAAGAAGGTAATGCTTCGGCTAAAGTACTCATGGTACAGCGCTCACGCTACGGAAGTAATCAGTTTGGAGCACGCATAGACCTGAACACTCCTTTTGAACTGACAACGACGACCAAGTATGTACATGTCATGATCAAAAAGGATAAGCCGGGACGCGTATTGCTCATCGGTTTGGGTAAACGTCAGGACAGAGCCGGACAAAGTCCGGAAACAGAACAGTGCTGGGCGCTCTCATCACGAACTATCGAACCTGGCATCTGGAATGATGCTGTGTTTGCCATCAAAGGAAACGGCGGTATCGATATTCATAGCCTCGTAGTGGTACCCGACTGTGAGTCTACACACGACCTTAAAGAGGATTTCCTGGTTTATATCGACGAGATCGAGGTGAACGATGAGTCCACTCCACGCATCAAGATCGGTGACTACCCACTGAATATTGAAGAGGATGCAGTTTCCAGCAAGAATAACTATTATGTAAACAGTGTGGCTCTGACCTCACCGACAGCTGGAGAACAGACCATCAACGTGGGAAGCGCTACTCCGCAAACCATCTACCGCCCATTACTCGAAAAGTCATTCGTCGCAAAAGCCGGCGAAACAGTAACACCGAAAATAAACTTCAGCGGTAGCTGGATGAATGGTTATGTCTATCTGGATAAAGGACAGGACGGAGACTTCTATTGGCAGTTGAACGAAGACTATACCGCACCGGAGAATAGTGATTTGGTATCTTACTATTACATTGAAACCGTTGAAAACGAATCTGGATTCAATTATAAGGGCGAACCGGTATCAGGCAACAACCGTAACACCATGCAGACACCGGCATTCAAGATTCCTGAAGATTTGAAACCGGGATTCTATCGTCTGCGCTTCAAAGTCGACTGGGGTAATGCAGATCCGGGAGGCCGCACAACCACAACAAACGGTATCATTGCCAACGGCGGTAACATTACCGATGTGCGCTTAAATATCCACAAGGACAAAGTCAATGTAACGACACAATATCAGAACGGTGACGTCTATGCAGCCGACGGCTCACAACTGGCCGGCTCTGAAGTGAAGTTCGGAGAACCGCTGACCATCAAGATGGTTCCGTCTAACGGTTTCATTCCTGACGGTATCACATTGACTCATGGATATAATCTCACCGGTGACAGTCTGGTTCACGGAACTCCTCAATATACCACTATCCGCATTCCGGGATATGCTGTTAAAGAGGACGGCACCTTGACTATTCCGGCAAGTCTGGTTGATGGTGACCTGCATATTCTGGGTCATTTCAAGAGTACAACCAGCGGCACCGAAACCGGAGAATATGAAGTAAATTTCGAGAAAGATCTGATTATCACGAGAACAGACAGAACGTTGAACTCTGTGTCTCTGACCGGTAATGAAGGCTGTTCTTTTACAAGCAACATGTCAAAGACTCCCAAGACCGTGTATCAGAACCGGCTTTCGGATGTAGCCATGACCAAACAGGGAGAAACAATCACTCCCTCTGTCAACTATACCACCGGCGGACCGATGCATGGTTATTTCTACATTGACTTCAACAATGACGGAATCTTTACCACAGAAATAGGAAGCGATCACAGACCTACTTTCGGCAGTGAGCTGTTAAGTTTTTCCTACTATGACGGTTATAACAGCGACGGAGTAAAGAAAGGAACTGGAGAAACCAACAATACAATCACATTTCCTGCAGTCACCATCCCGGAATTCATTCCGGATGGTGTCTACCGTGCCCGTCTGAAAATAGACTGGAATAACATTGACCCCAAGGGACAATACGGAGAGACCAACAAACTTGATGCAAACGGCGGTTACGTTGTTGACTTCCTCATCAATATCAGCAACGGAGAGAAAACCGTAAAACTCAATACCCTCAACGGTAATATCTACGGAACAAGCAACAGCGCATTGCCCTACAAGCTTACTTCTGAAAAAGTGCTGAATGTGGTTCCAACTCCGGTCACTGAAGATTATGTACTGAGCGAACCCATCTACATTCGTAGCGGATTGAATTTCGATGGCCCACAGTACATTCGTGGCAACCAGCAGTGGTTTGCAGATACCCTTCAGGTTGATGAAGTGAATTTGGGACAAACAATCTCTGTTCCTGTCTATGGTAATGTGGAAATTACAGCAAATTTCAAAGCTAAGGACGGCGCCGCTTACAAAATGATCTTCAACGATGAGTTTGACGGAAAGAATGGAGAACGTGCCGATGCCAGCAAGTGGGGAGTAAGTAAACGTCAGAATGCCACCTGGAACCGCTTTATCAGCGACAGCATCGCCGTAGCATACATTGAAGACGGGCAGCTGGTTCTGAAAGCAATTCCTAATGAAGACAAATCTACTGACAACGTGGATATGCTTACCGGAGCTCTGGAAAGCCAGAATAAGTTCAGTTTCAAGTATGGTAAGGTGGAGTGTAGAGCCAAGACCAACGGTTATAAAGGTAACTTTCCTGCTATATGGATGATGCCACAGGATCAGAGTGCCGGTTGGCCGAACTGCGGTGAGATTGATATCTTCGAGCAGATTGATACCGAAAACAAGTCTTATCACACCGTTCACTCTAACTGGACCTATAATCTGGGAAACAAGAACAATCCCACTTCTTCCTTCAGCAAGAATCTGAGTATGGACCGTTATCATACTTATGGCTTTGAGTGGAACGATAAGTTATTGACCTGGTATGTGGATGGTGTCAAGGTAGGCAGCTATGCAAAAAGCACCAACAATGACGCGCTTTCCAAAGGACAATGGCCTTTTGACAAGGAATTCTATCTGATTCTGAACCAGTCCGTAGGAAACGGCTCATGGGCTCAACCTGCTGACATTAATCACACATATCGAATGGACGTTGACTGGATTCGTGTATACCAGAAAGACAACACTACTAACATTGAAAGCACAATAGACCATTCTTTGGAAATCAATACAAGTGAAAACAAGATTATGATCAGTACCGGAAAGGCTACAGACGTACAGATTGTAAATATCAACGGTACAACCTTATATAAGGGCACTGTAGACGGAAACAAGACTTTCCATGTGCAGAAAGGCGTTTACATTGTAAACAACCAGAAGGTTCTGGTACCTTAAACGAAATAACTCGAAAAGAGATTTAAAGAAAAGAGCAACCGGGGCAAATCCCAGTTGCTCTTTTTATATACTTTACCTTTAGACTTTTCTTTATCCTAGTCTTGCAGATACCCCTGCTCTTTCAGTTCTTCCACAGCTTTCTCAAGTTCTTCATACCAGGCCTCGCCAAAACGACGAATCAAAGGCTCTTTCAGAAAACGGTAGACCGGAAGATTCAGCTGCTTGCCCTTCTCCACAGCCATACGGCAGACATCCCAGCGATGATAGTTCAGAGCGGTCATATCGCCGATTTTCTTCAGACGGATAGGATACAAATGGCAGGATGCCGGTTTGTAGAAATTGGAACGTCCCTCCCGATAAGCCTTTTCCAAAGCACAGAAACAGTTTCCTTTGTCGTCGTAACAAGTAAACACGCAATCCTTACCATTGACAATACTGGTCACCAAGTCACCGTCACGATCCGTATATACCACTCCCTGACGGTCGATAACCGCCTGTGCCGAGGCCGAGAGTTCATTCCATACCTTCGGCAATGCCTCTTCCAGTTCGGCCACTTCATCCAGTTCTACCGGTGCGCCGGCATCGCCTTCGATACAGCAGGCTCCCTTGCAGGCTTCCAGATCACAACAGAATTTCTCGCTCAGGCAATCCATGGAAATGATCGTATCATCGATCTGTATCATGGGAATCTCATTTCTTTTCATACCTTTTACCAATTTATCGGGGTTTTACCATATTGTTCCAGATAGGCGTTTGTCAGACTGAAATGCTTATTACCGAAGAAGCCGTGATAAGCCGACAGAGGAGACGGATGAGCCGAAGTCAGCACCAGATGGCGCTCGCGGTCAATCACCGCTCCCTTCTTCTGCGCATAAGCTCCCCAAAGGATAAACACCAGATGATCGCGCTCTTGCGACAACTTGCGGATTACGGCGTCTGTAAATTCCTCCCAGCCATGTCGCTGATGTGAGGCAGCCTGATGAGCACGCACCGTCAGCGTAGCGTTCAGCAAAAGCACACCCTGCTGAGCCCAGCGCGTCAGGTTTCCCGTTGCAGGCACTTCCTTGCCCAAGTCTGCCTGTATCTCCTTAAAGATATTCTGGAGAGAGGGCGGAAAAGGAATTCCGTCATTCACCGAAAAACAAAGGCCGTGCGCCTGTCCCGGACCGTGATAAGGATCCTGACCGATAATGACCACCTTAACCTGATCAAACGGACACAGGTTAAAAGCGTTGAAAATCAAATTTCCCGGCGGATAGCACACTTGGGTTTTATACTCCTGACGGACAAAATCTGTCAGCTCCTTGAAATAAGGCTTTTCAAACTCATCAGCCAGTTTCTCTTTCCAACTAGTTTCTATCTGAACATTCATAGTCTATACATTTTATATTTGCAAAGATAGGCATTTATAGACATCTGTCGGCAAGCCCATTCATTTTTTCGGTGCTTTCTGCAAGCGTTGCCGTAAATAAGCCGACACGGGGCGCTCAAAAAACTCATAAAGCAGCACTGCCAGCAGCGCACTGAAAAGAAAAGTCACTCCGATGCGCATGCCACCATGTATTCCCGGCATCCAGGCATCCACCATCCGGATACAAAGCAGATGAACCATATAGAAGCTAAAACTCCATGCAGCCGGTTTCTGCCACACCTTGTGACGAAGGAAAGCAGAAATCCGTCCTCCATGCTGCTCTCCCAGAGCAAAAGCCAGCACGCCCCAGGCCGAAGGCATCCAAAAAAGAAGGGCATAAGTGGCATTCAGCGGTACCCAAGAATACAGCAGACAGGCAGCTACCATCGACAGCAAGGCCGCTCCCTCCAAACTGGTACTCTGCAAGGAAGACAGGCTACGGTGACGCAAACGACTGTAAATACGATAACAAAGTATTCCCAGCCCGAAATCCAGCAATCGGAACAGCGGATGGATATACAACAGCTGGTTGCCATAAAGTTCCGGCAGGCGGGCCTGAAACAAGCCGTAAAGCACCATCAGGAGCAAACCGCTACCACCCCATAGCCAGTACTTGCGATGCACTCTGCTCCACCCTCTCATCAGCAAAGGAAAGACGGCATAGAAGAACATCAGATCGGAGAGATACCACGACACGGCATTCCCCGAAAAGAAATAACCGTACCACGGAAACCAGCTTTGCAGCAACAGGGCGTTGGCAACCAACGGACCGACAGAAAGCTGTTCACCGCGCAGCACACCGTGCACCCACAAAGCCAACAGCAGTGTGAGCCAGTGTACAGGTAACAATCGAACCATGCGTTTCTGCATATAAGCCTTCCAGGAAAAATCCGGCTGCACCGCCCGTTCTCCGTATCCGGCAGCCAGCACAAATCCACTCAGCACCAAAAAGAACGAAACACCGCACGAGCCTCCGGCCTCAAACAGATCGAGATGATGAAAAAAGATACACAGGGCAAAAACCACCCTCAGGCTTTGCAAGGAATAAATCATACGACAAGGAGTATAAGAACAGAAACAGCCTCAGTGATTCACTGAAGCTGTTTCCGATTTATGTTTTATTCTGTTCCAGAAGGATTAGTCCTGAATCAAGTTCTTACCGGTCATTTCCTTCGGCTGCTCCAGACCCATGATGTGGAGAATAGAAGGAGCTACGTCGGCCAGAATACCGTTTTCAACCTTGGCATTCTTGTTGGCAGTTACGTAGATGAATGGAACCGGATTCAAAGAGTGAGCGGTGTTTGGAGTACCGTCTGCATTGATAGCATTGTCAGCATTACCGTGGTCAGCGATGATGATTGTCTCATAATCGGTAGCCTTGGCAGCCTCAACCACTTCCTTCACGCAGTCGTCAACAGCCTTCACTGCCTTCTCGATTGCCTCGTAGATACCGGTGTGTCCCACCATATCACCGTTAGCGAAGTTCACCACGATGAAGTCGTACTTGTTCTCCTTAATTGCAGCAACCAGCTTATCCTTTACTTCGTAAGCGCTCATTTCCGGCTTCAGGTCATAAGTAGCAACCTTTGGAGAAGCTACCAGGATACGCTCCTCACCGTCGTACGGAGTCTCACGACCACCGTTGAAGAAGAAGGTAACGTGTGCATACTTCTCAGTCTCTGCAGTGTGCAGCTGCTTCAGACCCTTGCTGCTGATATATTCGCCCAAAGTGTTCTCCACGTTCTCTTTCGGGAACAGGATGTGTACTCCGGTGAAGCTTGCGTCGTACGGAGTCATGCAGTAGTACTGCAATCCCGGAATGGTCATCATGCCCTGCTCCGGCATATCCTGCTGAGTCAAAACAATAGTCAACTCTTTAGCGCGGTCGTTACGGTAGTTGAAGAAGATCACTACATCGCCTTCCTTGATCGTACCGTCAACATTAGCGTTGTTGATTGGTTTTACGAACTCGTCGGTAACACCCTCGGCATAGCTTTCTTCCATAGCAGCCACCATGTCAGTAGCCTGCTTTCCTTCGCCCTTCACGAGCAGATCATAAGCTACCTTCACGCGCTCCCAACGCTTGTCGCGGTCCATAGCATAGAAACGGCCCACGATAGAAGCGATCTGACAGCCGGTCTTCTCGCACTCAGCCTGCAGCTGCTCGATGAATCCCTTACCGCTCTTCGGGTCGGTGTCACGACCGTCCATGAAGCAGTGTACGTATGTATTGGCAATGCCATATTCCTTAGAAATCTCACACAGACGGAACAAGTGATCCAATGAAGAGTGCACACCACCGTTTGAAGTCAGACCCATCAGGTGAACGCTCTTACCGTTGTTCTTGGCATACTCGTAAGCAGAAACCACTTCCGGGTTCTTCAGGATGCTGCCGTCGGCACAAGCGCGGTTGATCTTTACCAGATCCTGATAAACGATGCGGCCGGCACCGATGTTCAGGTGACCTACCTCAGAGTTACCCATCTGTCCGTCTGGCAAACCTACGTTTTCGCCAGAAGCCTGCAGTTCTGAGTTTGGATAGTTCTGTGCCAGATAGTCCATATAAGGAGTCGGAGTCTGGAAAATAACATCACCTTTACCATGATTACCCACGCCCCATCCGTCGAGGATCATCAAAAGAGCTTTTTTTGCCATAATATAAATCGTTTTTAAAAGTTATCTTTCTTGTTGCAAAGTTACGAAATAAATTGAATAAAGCGGATATCGCTTTTTCATTTTTCACACCTTTTTATCTGCCGCTCATTTCCTGCTCGCTGAAGAGCGAAAAATCGCCTTTTCCCAAAAGATTATAGCTCATGCGGTGATAGGGACTCACTCCATACTCACGGATGGCCAGACGGTGCGCCTTGGCGGGATATCCCTTGTTGCTGTCCCAGTGATACTGGGGATATTCCTCGTGCAGCCGCATCATATAATCATCGCGATAGGTCTTGGCCAGAATAGAGGCCGCGGCGATGCTCATGTACTTGCCATCACCTTTCACTACCGTGGTGTGGGGCGTGTCGTGATAGGGTTTGAAACGGTTGCCGTCGATGAGCAAAGCCTCGGGGCGCAGTTTCAGCTGATCCAGTGCCCGGTGCATGGCCAGAAACGAAGCATTCAGGATGTTGATTTCGTCGATCTCCTGCGGGCTGACCACACCCACGGCCCAGGCCAGCGCATCGCGCTCAATCTGTTCGCGCAGCAGATAACGCTTCTTTTCGCTCAGTTTCTTCGAATCGTTGAGCATCTCGTTTTCATAATCCTTGGGCAGAATCACGGCGGCGGCATAAACAGCTCCCGCCAGACAACCGCGTCCGGCCTCATCACAACCCGCCTCAATCAGGCGGTCATCCATGTAGGGTAATAACATAACTCGGTTATTTTGATAATCTATTTTCCTTTAAATCCATAAATATTCCCGGCAAAGTCTGCCGCAAAAAACATATTGCCCGATACGGCCATTGTCGTCATGATGGGGGCGCCGACCTTGTGGCTCCACATCAGCGAACCGTCATGCCGGTTGATTCCGTATAAGGCACCGTCGGAGGCTCCCACCAGCACCATGTCGCCGGACAATACCGGACTGCACTCTATCTGTGCAGCTTCTCCGTTTACATAAGGAGCCGTGTAAATCAATGCCTTTCCGGTACGGAATTTCCACTTTTCAGTCCAGTTGTGGCGGTCCAGCGCCACCAGACCGTTTTCGGCCGTTCCGAATATAATCTCCTCATCGGTCACCAAAGGAGTGGACGTGACATCCACGGAATAAGGGAGTTCTTTCTCAAAAAGGATCTCGCCTGTGGAAGGAGACAAAACGAACAACGACTTCAAGGACAGGAAATACATCAGTCCCTCAAACATGGCGGGAGAAGAAGCACGGTTTCTGATACCGTTCTCACTCTTGCCCCACAACAACTGTCCGTTGTCCGCATCGTTGGCATACATGGCTCCCCACTGCACTCCACCAATCAGGACTTTCTCATCCGCACTCAAAGACAATGTGGCGGTAGTACCTTCGCGCTGCGCCCATCCGGTGTTCTGCCAAAGCAAAGTGCCCGTACGGGCATCCAGAGCGCACAGCCCCTTACCGGAGCCGGCAAAGACCCGCTCGCCCGAAGCCACAATACCGTCGTTCAGACTGGGAATATAAGCCACATCCAACTTCTTCTCCCAAACCAGTTTACCGCTCTCTGCATCCAAAGCATACAGATAACCGTACACATCCTGAGCAAAAATCAATCCCTGTGTTCCTGCAATCGTATTCTTTACCGAAGTACGGGTTGCATATTTCCAAACGACCATACCGTCTGCCGTATTCATCGCTACCACTGCCGCCTTTCCTTGCGCATTTTCATCAACCGAAGCCGCATAAACTTTATTCCTGTAGACAATCGGCGAAGACATATAGATATTCGAACCGATATTGGTGCTCCAGGCCAAGGCAAACGGCAGCGCTACCGTATCCTTGGAAATACCGACGTGACGGGCATTCCCGGCCAGATTCGTCCAGTCTGTCGAAGTCCCGGCCGGCAAGCTATCGGATGCAAAGGTAAAGTATTTTTCTTGCACGGCCACTTCTCCGTTATGAAAATAAGCCGTAGCTTTCAGAGTCACCGTTCTGCCCCGGTATTTTTCCGGCAGTTTGGCTTTGCCACGCCAATTGAAATCGGTTGTCTGAGTCATCGCCTTGTCAGAAAGAATCTCTTTCTGTCCCACCCAGCAGGAGAATAGCACCTTGTCTGCCGTTGCCACCGTAGCATAGGCATTTACCGAAACATCCAGTTCGCCATCCGCACGGACAGGGGCCTGCCCGTTCTGCACCGAAGCTATTTCCAGATGCCGGTCTATATAGGTGTATCGGAGTTCCGACTTTAAGTTTCCCTGTTTGTCCACATGGAGAGTACGGAAGGCTGACGTGGCATGATCAATGCCGCCACGCGCCGGAGTAGAAGTACAGATGGCCAAAGCCTTTCCATGCCGGGTGATGTAATTGATATGCCAATGTCCGTATATCCAGGCTTTCAGATTGTGGGCATCCAGATCGATGGTCTTATCCGAACCGGCAGAAAAGATGTGCCGGTCGCCGGTTGTCCAGTAATCGTGGTTGAAGAACACGACAGGCGTGCCTTCGGGAAGCTGGGCCAGATCGTTCTTCAGCCAGTGGTAAACGTCTTCTTTTGTATATCCGGGCCGGTAGTCTCCGCCCCACATCGGGGTGACGATGTAATGCATATTGCCCACGTTGAACGAATAATAGACCGGTCCGTAAATCTTTTCAAAGAGTTCTTCACCGTATTTTCCGTTCACCAGGTCATGATTTCCGATGCAATAATACACCGGCAGATCCATATTATCGTCATTCATCATCGGCTTATGGGCCTTCAGTCCTTTCTCATAACAGATGTCACCGGTATGGACAATAAAGGCAGCCTGTTCGTTCCAGGCATAGTTCCGCAAGTCGTTCACCCAGTCCTCCTGCCCCACAGCCGAAGAGATTTCCGTATCGGAGATATGCACAAAACTGTGTGCGCCGTCTTTCTTGACATGGGCTTCGTAGGGTTGCAAGGCAAAATCATAATGCTCCACGCCTTTTTCTATGGGATGATAATAGCGGGTAGCCTTATATCCGCTGGGCATGGAAACAAACAGGAAGCGCTCCCGGGCATGTCCGGGCAAGGAATAAGTACCGTCGGACAATGTTTTTGTCACATTCAAACCATCGGAAACCATCACGTTTCCCAAAACTTTCTCGCCTTTGTCATGCCGACCGTTTCCATTAGTGTCTGCATAAACTTTTCCGCTATAGGCTTGTGCCTCGGAAACGGCACACAGTCCCAACAAAACGGCAGACACCAGAGTGTTCAATCTTCTCATCATTAGTATTATTTGGGTTAATCAATAAAGTCAATATTCAGGTCCTTGATAAAGGGCACCAAAGGGAAGATGCCTATCGAGTCTTTCATCCCGATTTCCTTGGGAGTAGGAGGAATAAATTTTCCCTGCACGCCTTTCATGCGGGCCCCTTTATCTGTCAGAGTCACGATGCCATACAACGCTCTGTCGTAGGGGATGGAGCGGCTCAGCAGAGAATAGCGGTCATTGATCTCCTTCGGATAACGCTTTTCCGTTTCCGACAACTGTTCTATCCAGACATACGAAGCGCTGTTTATCTGCACATAGGTAATGCCTCCAATGTTTTTGGTGTAGTTGCTGTGGTTATGCCCGCTGAATGCCAGCACCACTTTTTGGAATCCGCTCCGACGGTTCTCTTCCTCCAGAATCTTACGGACAGCCTGTCCATTGTTCATAAACGTGTCGATACTCTGGTGGGAGAAAAGAATACACTTCTTGGTGGTGGCCGCCAGATCAGCCTTCAGCCATTCCAGTTGTTCGGCATCAACAAAAGCACGCATCTTGGGATTCACATAATAGTTTGCTTTGGAATACGGAATATATCGGGTACCATCGTACAGGTTGTTTCCGTCCAGCACAATGAAGTGAAACTCTCCCTGATCGAAAGAGTAATAGCGCCCGGGCATACCCATTCCCCGGACATATTCTTCCTTGGTGTATTTGTCCAGGTCATGATTTCCCAGAACGTGGAACTTCTTTCCCGGAAATCCTTCCCAGACTCGGCGATAGGGAGCATTCAGACTGTCCAGACGGATAAAGTCGCCCAACTGAATCAGAAAGTCCACCTTTTCGCGCCTGGCAGCATCTACCACCGCCTGCATACGCTGCATAACGTCGGGCACATCCGGTGCATGCAGATCCGAAACAATGGCAAAACGCACCGGCTCATCTTTTTCCTGCGCAAAAGAACACAGATTGAAACAGAAGAGAATGAAAAAAATACGTTTAAAAAAGTTCATAGCTTGTTTTATTAGATTTATTGTTACCAGAATAAATCCAAAGATAGGTATTTATCGAATAAAATCAAACCGGGGAAGTTATTTTTCCCGGAAAGCGGGAACAGCAGAAAGACCCGAAAAAATGATGCTGATGACTTTTTCATTTCATCAGCATCATTTTTCAAAATCATCTGCATGAAATTATGTAAAGGGCAAAGAGGCGTTTTTTTTGCTTTCAGAAGCGAAAAAAAATTCCGACCTTTGCCGGCATGATTATCGTATTGCTTTGTTTATGGGTGAGCGCCGCATTGGGCTACATCCTCCGTCGACACCCCTGGCACTGGGTGTCTTCCATGACAACTTATATCATCTGGCTGCTGCTCTTCCTGCTCGGTATGGAAGTGGGCTCCAACCGTACGCTCATCGCCTCGCTCGGTACATTGGGCGTGGAGAGTGCCGTAGCGGCCTTGTTTATGGTAGCAGGCAGCTGTGTGGCGGCCTTGCTGTTTTACAAAAGCATCGGCAAGATGAAACGCGAAAGTGTCGAAACAGGTAACCCGGAAAAGGCTCCGTCGCTCTCGCACCAAATGAAGGACAGTCTGATTATTGTAGGTTTCTTTCTGCTGGGACTGGTCTCGGGCTACAGTCTGTCCCGCCCGCCTCTGCCGGCTGACGCCGGATATATCACGCTCTGCGTGCTGATGGGCAGTGTGGGTTTCTCCATCGGACAGAATGACGAGGTGCGCCGTAGCATCCGCCGGCTGGACCGCCGACTGATGCTCCTGCCGCTGGTGACGATTCTCGGCACCTGGGGCGGCATGCTGGCCGTGTGTGCCCTGATTCCCCGTATCGGGGTGGCGGACTGGATGGCTGTGGGTTCGGGCTTCGGATACTACTCGCTGTCGGGCATCATGATTTCGGAACTGCGTGGAGCGGAAATCGGTACCATAGCGCTGATGAGCAACATTCTGCGTGAAATCATCACTTTAGTTGGCGCGCCGCTGCTGGCACGCTGGTTCGGTCCGCTGGCTCCCATCACGGCCGGAGGATGCACCACAGAGGATACTACCCTGCCGGTCATTGCCCGTACGTGCGGACGTGCGCTCGTTCCGGTGAGCATCTTCCACGGACTTACTATCGACTTCTCCGTACCGTTTCTCATTTCCTTTTTCTGCTCACTGGCCGGATAACCGGTCAGTCCTCCTGCCGTCCGGCCAGTTCGGCACGGATGCGGCTCAGCGACTGGGGAGTGATCCACAGATAGGAGGCAATATATTTCAAAGGGACATAGAGTAGCAGCTCGGGATTGTCCTCCAACAGGCGCAGATAGCGCTCCTTGGCGCGAGGCACTGCGGTACTGATGAGCCAGGTTTCCAAATCGAGAAACTGACGTTCGAACAGGATGCGTCCGAAATTGGCGGCCTGCACGGAGCAGGAAAACCATTCCTCCAGCTCTGTACGCGAAATAGCATACAATTCACTGTCGCTCATCGCCTCAATGGTGATGAGCGATTTTCGTCTTCCGGCATAGCCCCAGATGGAAAAGACGGCTTCTCCCGCCAAAGCGAACCAAAGGGACTGGTCGGTGCCGTCATCATTCACAAACGACCCGCGCCAGATGCCGCTGGCAATGATATAGAAATGGCTGTTACTCTCTCCTTCGCGCACCAGGAAACTGCCACGGGGATAGGACACGGGCGTCATGCGCTCGAGCAGACGGGCGGCATCGTTTGCCGTAATGGCATATTTGCTGCAAAAGCGCTCCAAAACTTCTTGCTTCATCGGATTTTCTCATGATTCTTTCCTCCGACAAAGATAGCCATCATTTCTCGCGACGACAATAAACGGTGACCAAAAAAAGAAAAGTCAGCAGCTCGGCCATCGGTACGGCCAGCCAGATGCCGGCAGCCCCTAACCACAGAGGAAGCAGCCCGAAGCAAAGCACAATAAAGACAAAACCGCGCAGCAGGGTGATGAGCAAAGCCATGCGGTCGCGCTCCAGACTCTGAAAATAGCCGATGCTCACAATGTTCACGCCAAAGAATACAAAGCCGCAGGCAAACAGGGGCAGTCCCTCCACGGCCAGAGCATAGGCCGGATAATGGGGCTCGAGAAACCAACGGACAATCTGGGGACTGAACAGGGCGGTGACCGCCAGACAGAGCGCTCCGGCGGCTACGGCAGTAATCAGCGCCTGGCGCAAGGCCTGATGCACGCGCCCGCGGGCACCGCATCCGTGGTTGTAGCTCAGAATGGGCTGTGCCGACTGGGCAATGGCATTATAGACCATAAAGATGATGGGAAAGAAGTAGCAGGCTATGCTGAATGCGGCCACTCCGTCCTCATGGAGATAGTGCATGAACACGTAGTTTCCTACAAACATCATGGTGGCAATGGCAGCCTCACAAAGGAAAGAGGATAGTCCCAGACGCATTATGGTACGGGTGTGGCGGCACAACTGTCGCCATCCGCTGCGGGTACGTTGCAAGGACATCAGACGCAGGGTGATGGTGGGACGCAAAAGATAGCCCACAATCATCAGCGCGCCGAGTATATAGCCCAGACTGGTGGCCAGAGCCGCGCCCATCATGCCCCACCCCAGTCCGAAGATGAACCAGTAGTCGAGAGCGATATTTATGAGTGCGGGCACCACATTGCAGAGCATGGCATAGCGGGGCGACCCGTCGAGCCGCACAAAGAACATACCCGAATTGAGCAGAGCACTGAACACAAAGAAAGGCAGGAACCAGTGCATATATTCCAATGCCAACGGGAGCAGACGCTCCGAACTGCCGAAAAAACGGGCCACCTGCGGGGCAAAACAGAGCACGATGCCCCAAAGCAAGACCAGCAGCAACGAACCGACGCACACGGACTGCGTGATGTAGGCACGGGCCAGACGCTCCCTGCCGCGCGAAAGGGCTATGGAAGCGGCTACCGAAGCACCCACTCCGAACATCAGTCCGATACCGGTATTTATCAGGAACAAAGGGGCAGTGATATTTACTGCGGCCAGGGCATCGCTGCCGATACCGCGTCCCACAAAAATGCCGTCGGTAATGACGAACACGGCCGAAAAGACCATTCCCAACAACGTGGGGAAAAACAGTTTGCGAAACAGGCGCGACACTTCCATCGTGCCGAAATCAAGTGTTTCCTTCACATTCTCTTTCATAAACTTCCTACTCTTTTTTTGACGGCAAATGTAGGAAGGGGAAACGGCATAACGCTTCACATTTGGTAAAAAATGCGTTGTGCCTCTAAAAAGAAGTTCCTTGGATTTTTCTAAAAAAACAGCCGTATTCCACAGTTCTGGCACAGGGCACAGAACCATAGAATACGGCTGCCTGAAAAGGGTTATACTGCGTATTACTTTTCAAAAAGAATCAGAACATACGGGCCACACGGCGAATGCCGGCTACCAGCGCATCGACTTCCTCAAAGGTGTTGTAAAGACCGAAGCTGGCGCGCACGGTGCCTTCGATGCCCATACGGTGCATCAGCGGCTCGGCACAGTGGTGACCGGTGCGCACGGCAATGCCCAGACGGTCGAGCAACGTACCTAAATCCAGATGATGGATATCGCCCACCAGGAAGGAAATCACAGCGTCTTTGTGCTTTGGCGTACCGATGAAACGCATGCCTTCAATAGTGGCCATCTGCTCCATCGCATAGCGGGTGAGTTCCTGTTCATGAGCATAGATATTGTCCATGCCCAAGGCGGTTACGTAATCCAGTGCGTGAGCCAGACCGGTTGTCGCTACATAATCGGGGGTTCCGGCCTCGAACTTATAAGGAAGCTCGTTGAATGTGGTGCGCTCGAAGCTGACATTCTGAATCATCTCACCGCCGCCCATATAAGGAGGCAGGCGGTCGAGCCATTCTTCCTTGCCATAAAGCACACCGATACCCGTAGGACCGTAGATCTTATGTCCGCTGAATGCAAAGAAATCGCAATCCAGATCCTGCACGTCTACCGCAAAGTGGGGAGTACTCTGGGCACCGTCTACCAGCACGGGCACTCCGTGGGCGTGAGCCGTACGAATCATCTCTTTCACGGGATTGACCGTGCCGAGCACATTGCTCACATGGGTGATGCTCACCAAGCGGGTGCGCTCGTTGAACAGCTTTTCGTATTCGTCCAAACGGAGCTCGCCTTCGTCGGTAATGGGAATCACGCGCAGACGGATGCCTTTGCGGGCCTGAACCAACTGCCAGCTCACAATGTTGGAGTGATGTTCCATCTCGCTTACAATCACTTCATCGCCTTCCTTCAGAATGGCATCGCCAAAGGTCGTAGCCACCAGATTGATACTTTCCGTAGTGCCACGGGTGAAGACGATTTCAGACGTGGAACGAGCATTCAGAAAGCGGCGCACGGTTTCGCGGGCCTGCTCATGCAGTTCGGTTGCCTGTTGTGAAAGGAAATGCACTCCGCGATGCACGTTGGCATTCACATTATAGTATTCGTGCGTCATGGCTTCCACCACCGAGCGGGGTTTTTGTGTCGTTGCGCCATTGTCCAGATAGACCAAAGGCTTGCCATACACCTCACGTCCCAGAATGGGGAAATCTTCACGAATCTTGTTAATATCGTAACTCATAATCTTCTCTTGTTTTCTTATATCTTTTTTCTCCGGAGGAGGAATGCGGCACATCATCCGTGCACTACAAAGTTCTGCTTACTTGCAGATCTTGCAACCGGAGCAACGGCTCAACTCGCCGCGGAAGCGCTTCTCCACCAAATGATGCAAACGGTCGCGCAAAGCATCAATGGCAATGCAGTCGATCACCTCGCCGGCAAAGGCAAAGCGCAGAAGCATCTGGGCCTCCTCGCGCGAGATACCGCGCTGCTGCATGTAGAACAGAGCCTGCTCGTTCAACTGTCCCACAGTGGAACCGTGACTACACTTCACATCGTCGGCATAAATCTCGAGCATGGGTTGTGCGTACATGCGGGCTTCCTTGGTGGCACACAGATTGGCGTTGCGCTCGTTGGAAACAGTGTGCTGTGCGTTCTCGCGCACCAGAATGCGGCCGGCAAAAGCACCCACGGCCTGATCGTCGAGTACATATTTATAAAGCTGGTTGCTGGTGCAATGGCTCACACGGTGGTCAATCAAGGTGTTGTGATCCACGTGCTGCTGCTTGTCGGCAATGACACAACCGTAGAGGTTGGTCTCGGCACGCTCGCCCGAAAGGGTTACTTCACTGCGGTTGCGGGTCAGTCCGTTGTGCAGGGTGATGGTATTGAGCGACACGTTGCTGTCGGCCTGCTGGTCTACATACAGATTGCCGAAGCGTTTGTTCTTCACGTGGGTCTCCTCCAATTCATAAAGTTGCAGACGGGCATTGTTTCCGACATATACCTCAGCAATCTGAGTAGTCAGGAACGAACGGTCATCGGCGGCATGGTCACAGAACAGAATGCGAGCCTCAGCATTGTCTTCCAGCACGATGAGCACACGACGGTTCACCATCAGGTCTACATCCGAACGCAGGATATTCACAATCTGCAAGGTGCGTTCGGCCACAACGCCACGGGGCACATACACAAAGAGTCCGTCCTGAGCCAACATGGTGTTCAGCGCATTGAGGGCATCTTTTCCCGTGCGGGCCTGCTTGCCATAGTAGCGCGCCACCAACTCGGGATACTGCTGTGCCGCCTCGCGCAGGGAGCACACAATCATTCCTTCGGGCAGAGCCACTGCCGGCTGTATCTTGCTATAGAAGGCATCATTGACCATAAAATAGAGTGAGGTGCTCAGGTTAGGCACATCGCACTTGAACACTTCATAGGGATTGACCGGAATGTCCAGGCGATTCAGGTTCACTCCGTAATCGGGTGCAAAGGCTGCCGGTACATCGGTGTACTTGTAGCGCTCCACCTTCTGCGTGGGAAATCCCTGCTGAAGAAAATCCTGAAATGCCTGTTCGCGCAGGGCATTCAGAACCGGAGCACTGTGGCTGTCGATCATCGTGCGGCACTGGCGGAACAGATCGATATATTGTTGTTCACTATTCATTCTTTCTTCGTTTTTTAAAATTCAAACTCTTGTTTGTATCTGGATGCTTGGTCTAACGGGTTTTCCGGACCGGAATCCTACAGGAATTCCGATAGCCGCGACATGTGTCCGCAACCGCTGACGCTGTTCTTTTCAACAGGCGGATAGGATTTGCCGCCGGGCTTGAACATTTGAGCAGCCTGCTGGGCGCATGCCGCTACAAACAGAAAACCGGAAGACCGTTTCTTGCACCAAACCGGATTAGTCTTCCAGTTCGGCCTTGATCCAGTCAAAACCTTTGTTCTCAATCTCCAGAGCCAACTCCGGACCGCCGGTCTTCACGATACGGCCACCAAGCAGCACGTGTACGATGTCCGGCTTCAGGTAATCCAACAGGCGCTGGTAGTGAGTAATGACCAGAGCGCTGGTCTCGGGAGTTCTCAACTTGTTGAAGCCTTCGGCCACAATACGCAGCGCATCTACATCGAGGCCCGAATCGGTTTCATCCAGAATACTGAGTGTCGGCTCAAGCATCGCCATCTGGAAGATCTCGTTGCGCTTCTTCTCACCTCCTGAGAATCCTTCATTCACGGAACGGTTGGCCAGTTTGCTGTCCAGTTCCACGATTTTACGCTTCTCGCGCATCATCTTCAGGAAATCACCGGCGCTCATCGGCTCCAGACCGTGGTACTGACGCTTTGCATTGATTGCGGCACGCATGAAGTTTACCATAGAAACACCGGGAATCTCTACCGGCTGCTGGAACGAAAGGAACAATCCTTCGTGGGCACGCTCTTCGGGCTTCATGGCCAACAGGTCCTTTCCGTTGAAAGTAACGCTTCCGGAGGTCACCTCATAGGCAGGGTTTCCTACCAGCACATTGCTCAGGGTACTCTTTCCTGCACCATTCTGTCCCATCAGGGCATGAATCTCGCCCGGATTGACCGTCAAATTGATTCCTTTCAATATCTCTTTGCCATTGATGCTGGCATGCAAGTCTTTTATCTCTAACATCATAATAGTCGTTGATTTTGTAGAAAAATAAACATTATCCCACCGTACCTTCCAAGGATACATTCAGAAGTTTCTGAGCCTCAACGGCAAACTCCATCGGCAATTTATTAATCACATCCTTGGCATATCCGTTGACAATCAGTCCCACGGCTTCTTCGGTCGGGATACCGCGCTGGTTGCAATAGAACAACTGCTCTTCGGAAATCTTCGAAGTGGTAGCCTCATGCTCCACAATGGCGGTGTCGTTATGCACATCCATATAAGGGAAGGTATGTGCCCCACAGGTGCTGCCCAACAGGAGCGAATCGCAGGAACTGTAGTTGCGTGCGCCATCGGCTCCCGGTGCCACACGTACGAGTCCGCGATAAGAGTTCTGGCTCTTTCCGGCCGAGATACCTTTGCTGATGATGGTACTCTTGGTGTTCTTGCCCAAATGGATCATCTTCGTACCCGTATCGGCCTGCTGGTAGTTGTTGGTCACGGCCACACTGTAGAACTCTGCCTGCGAATTGTCGCCGCTGAGCACACAGCTGGGGTATTTCCAGGTAATGGCCGAACCGGTCTCTACCTGTGTCCAGGAGAGCTTGCTGTTGGCTCCACGCAGATGGCCGCGCTTGGTCACCAGATTGAGCACACCGCCCTTACCTTCGGCATCACCGGGATACCAGTTCTGCACGGTGCTGTATTTCACTTCGGCATTCTCGTTCACCACAATCTCTACAATGGCAGCATGCAACTGGTTCTCGTCGCGCATCGGAGCGGTACATCCTTCCAGATAGGAAACATAGCCGCCGTCGTCGCACACAATGAGCGTACGCTCAAACTGTCCGGTATTGCGCGCATTGATACGGAAATAGGTAGAAAGTTCCATCGGACAGCGCACGCCCTTCGGAATATACACGAACGAACCGTCGCTGAATACGGCCGAATTCAAAGCCGCAAAGAAATTATCACGATAAGGCACCACCGAGCCCAGATACTGTTTTACCAGATCGGGATACTCGCGCACAGCCTCGCTGATGGAACAGAAGATAATGCCGCGTTCTGACAATTTCTCCTTAAAGGTTGTTTTTACAGACACAGAGTCCATCACAGCGTCAACAGCCGTTCCGCTCAATGCCAGACGCTCTTCCAGAGGAATACCCAGTTTGTCGAAGGTCTTCATCAACTCAGGGTCAATTTCATCCAGATTCTTCGGTCCGTCTTTCTTTCCTTTCGTCGGATCGGCATAGTAAGAAATGCCCTGATAATCTATCTCCGGCATTTTCAGATGCCCCCACTCCGGCTGTTTCATCGTAAGCCAGTGACGGAAGGCCTTGAGGCGGAACTCAAGCATCCACTCCGGTTCTTCCTTCTTTGAAGAAATCAGGCGGACCACATCTTCGTTCAAGCCTTTTTCTATGATTTCAGTCTGTATGTCCGTGGTAAAGCCGTATTCGTATTTCTTCTCGGCTACCTCTTTTACAAACTTGTTTTTCTCTTCCATGAAATTACAAATATATTGATTATATTTCAAAAAGAGGAATGCAGTCTGTCGTCAAAAACAGACCTGCATTCCTGCTCTTCGTAGTATCTCTTTAATACTCATCGGGTTGGGTTGTGCTCTGAGAAGATGTATTCTCCTCAGCCCCTCTTGTATTCTTAATCTCACCGGAATCGGACTGCCCGTCTTCGGATGTACCGGAATCCGGCAGACTATTCCAGGTGGCTTGCATGCAACGAAACAGGAATGCTCCCGAATTCGTAACCGGACGCACCAGAACCGACTGCTCGGCGCGCTGCGGATCTATCCAATGAAATGCTGTGAGCAGATGAAGCAGACAGCTCAGCACAATGCAATATTTCAGAATGCCTACTCCTGCGCCCGCCAGGCGGTTTACACCACCCAAGCAAAGCCCTTCGGCTGTTTTGGTCAGCAGGAATGCTACTACCGACAGGGCCATGGGCACACCTACCCAAATCAGGATGAAAGCCAGTACACGGGCCACGGTCTGCGGCGCCCCAAGCTCCGGAGCAATCCAGTCGCCCACCATCGCATACAGCATTCGGGCAACAACCAGTCCCGCCAGCACACCTCCGATGGATGCCAACTGCCGGAACAGTCCTCCTTGCCATCCTTTAAAGGCAGCCCACAAAAGCGCAGCTCCCAACAGATAATCCAATGTTGTCATTACAGAGTGGCCTTAACCTCAACTTCCTGATAAGTTTCAATGATATCGCCTTCGCGGATGTCATTGTAGTTCACCAGACTGATACCGCATTCAAAGTTAGTTCCCACTTCCTTCACATCGTCCTTGAAACGTTTCAAAGCGTTGATCTGACCGGTGTGAACCACAATACCGTCGCGAATCAGGCGGGCCTTGTTCGAACGCTGTACCTTACCGTCGATTACATACGCACCGGCCACGGTACCCACTTTACTAATCTTGTAAACCTGACGAACCTCGATCGTTGCTGTAACCTCTTCCTTCACTTCAGGTGCCAGCATACCTTCCATTGCAGATTTCACCTCCTCGATGGCATCGTAAATAATTGAATACAGACGGATATCAACACCTTGCTGCTCGGCCATCTTACGTGCGGTAGCAGACGGACGTACCTGGAAACCGATGATAATTGCCTCGGAAGCGGCAGCCAGAGCCACATCGCTCTCGGAAATCTGTCCCACAGCCTTGTGGATCACATTCACGGCAATCTTCTCGGTAGACAGTTTGATGAGCGAATCGCTCAAGGCCTCGATAGAACCGTCCACGTCACCCTTGACAATTACCTTCAGTTCCTGGAAGCCACCCAATGCGATACGGCGTCCCACTTCGTCGAGAGTAAGCATCTTCTGAGTACGCAATCCCTGCTCACGCTGCAACTGCTCGCGCTTGTTGGTGATTTCACGGGCTTCCTGCTCGGTATTCATCACATGGAAAGTATCACCTGCGGCAGGTGCACCGTTCAGACCCAGAATGGTAGCAGCCTGAGCCGGACCGATTTCCTTCACGCGCTGGTTACGCTCGTTGAACATCGCCTTGACACGACCATAGTTCGTACCGGCCAATACGATATCACCCACGCGCAATGTTCCGTTGGATACGAGCACGGTAGCTACGTAACCACGACCCTTGTCGAGTGAAGACTCGATGATAGAACCGGTTGCATTACGGTTCGGATTTGCTTTCAGGTCGAGCATTTCGGCCTCGAGCAGTACCTTCTCCAGCAATTCAGGTACACCGATACCCTTCTTGGCCGAGATGTCCTGGCTCTGATATTTACCTCCCCAGTCTTCAACCAGGAAGTTCATGTTAGCCAGTGCTTCCTTAATCTTGTCCGGATTAGCGGCCGGCTTATCAATCTTGTTGATAGCAAACACGATAGGCACATTAGCTGCCATAGCGTGATTGATTGCTTCTTTTGTCTGCGGCATGATGTCATCATCGGCAGCGATAATGATGATGGCGATATCCGTTACCTGTGCACCACGGGCACGCATGGCGGTAAATGCCTCGTGTCCCGGAGTATCGAGGAAGGTAATATGACGTCCGTCCTCGAGAGTCACGTTGTAGGCACCGATGTGCTGAGTGATACCTCCGGCCTCACCGGCAATCACGTTTGTCTTGCGGATATAGTCCAGAAGCGAAGTCTTACCGTGGTCTACGTGACCCATCACGGTCACAATCGGAGCGCGCGGAACGAGATCTTCCTCATCGTCCTCCTCTTCGTTTACAGCTTCAGACACTTCGGCGCTGACATATTCAGTCTTGAAACCGAACTCTTCGGCCACAATATTAATGGTTTCAGCATCCAGACGCTGGTTGATAGATACCATGATACCCAAGCTCATGCAGGTACCGATAACCTGAGTTACAGGCACATCCATCATAGATGCCAACTCGTTGGCGGTTACGAACTCCGTAAGTTTCAGAATCTTGCTTTCTGCTTCGCGTTCTTCCATCTGCTCCTCCATATTGGCGCGGGCGTTCTCGCGTTTCTCCTTACGGTACTTGGCACCCTTGTTCACCTTATTCTTGCTGGTAAGGCGTGCCAGTGTTTCCTTCACCTGTTTTGCAACATCTTCTTCCGTAACCTCAGCCTTTACTGCCGGCTGCTGGTTTTTCTTCTTGTTATGCTTGGCATTTGCCTGAGCAGCCGCACCCTGAGCCGCACCGTTCTTCTTGCCCGGTACGCCGTTGTTCTGTCCGCTCACGGCATTCACGTCCACGCGCTCTTTACCCACGCGTACACGCTTTTTCTTCTCGCCGCCCTGCTGTGCGTTTCCACGTTCGCCGGCGCCGTTCTGGCGTCCCTTCATCTCCTGATGCTGGCGATTCTTTTCCTCACGCTCCTTGCGGCGTTCGTCCTTGGATTTCTTCTTAGGTCTGGTAGACTGATTCAGTGCCGAAAGGTCAATATGTCCCTTTACCTTGAGCTGTGGTGCACCTCCAGCCGGTGTATTCAAGCGGAACACACCATTTTCTTCTGTGCCAATAGTCTTTTCTGATTCGGTAGGTTTATTTGTCATTTCTTCTTTAATTACTTCGGGAGTTTCCGGAGTTGTGTTCTCCTCATGTGCGTTTTCAGCTTTCGGTGCTTCGGTTGCCTTTCTGGCCGGGCGGTTCAGAGCATCCAGATCGATGTGTCCCACCACTTTCGGTCCTTTGGGAGCGGCAGCGGCCGGCTGTGCGGGTGTCACCTCTTCTTCGGCAATCGAAATGGTTTCTTTCTTTTCTTTATTCTGACGCTGACGGCTGATCAGTTCGGCATCCTTACGGAGGCCCTGATCGGTCTTGAAAGCCGCCACGAGCATTTCATACTGTTCTTCCGAGATTTTGGTGTTCGGATTCGCCTCAATGTCGGTAAACCCTTTTTTCTGCAGGAACTCCACAGCCGTCTGCAGTCCCACATTGCATTCCTTAGTTACTTTATTCAGTCTTATCCCCATATATTACTCCTCAAATTCTTCTCTTAAAATTCTTAATACTTCGTCTACGGTCTCCTCTTCCAGATCGGCGCGGTTAATGAGTGTTTCGCGCGGAGTGCCCAGCACATCCTTTGCGGTAACCATACCGATCTTCTTCAATTCCTCGATAATCCACGGGTCGATGGCGTTGGAGAACTCATCGAGATATACATCATCTGACTCCTCTTTGTTGATTTCGCGGAACACGTCAATGGTATATTCCGTCAGGATACTTGCCAGCTTGATGTTCAGACCATTCTTACCGATAGCCAGAGACACCTGATCCGGATCGAGGTAAACCTCTGCCTTGCGCTCCTCTTCGTTCAGACGAATGCTGTTCACACGCGCCGGGCTCAGAGCACGGGTAATGAACAGGGAGGTGTTGGCCGTATAATTAATCACGTCAATATTCTCGTTGCGCAGTTCGCGTACGATACCATGCACACGGCTACCCTTTACACCCACACAGGCTCCTACCGGATCAATGCGCTCGTCGAAGCTTTCTACAGCCACCTTGGCGCGCTCTCCCGGGATACGGGCGATTTTCTTGATGACAATCTGACCGTCGTGAATTTCCGGTACTTCAGCCTCGAGCAAACGCTGCAGGAACACGGGTGAAGTACGGCTCAGGATGATCTTCGGGTTATTGTTTGTATTGTCCACACGGAGCACTACGGCACGTGCAGCCTCGCCCTTGCGGTAGAAGTCTCCCGGAATCTGCTCTGTTTTCGGAAGCAACAGTTCGTTTCCTTCGTCGTCAACCAGAAGCATTTCCTTTTTCCATACCTGATATACTTCAGCACTTACGACACGGCCCACCTTGTCCTTGTATTTGTTATACAGACTGTCGTGTTCCAGTTCCAGAAGCTTGCTGGCCAGAGTCTGGCGCAGGGTCAGGATGGCACGGCGTCCGAAGTCACGTGCAAAGTCTACACTCTCACTCACCTCTTCGCCGATTTCGCAGTCGCGTGCAATCTTCTGTGCATCGGTCAGCGCAATCTCGCGGTTAGAATCGTTCACCTCACCGTCGGCTACCACCACACGGTTGCGGTAGATCTCGAAGTCGCCCTTATCCGGATTCACGATTACGTCGTAGTTTTCATCGCTGCCGAACATCTTGGCAATCACGCTGCGGAAGCTGTCCTCGAGCACGCTCACCAGCGTAGCACGGTCTATGTTTTTGGTTTCTTTAAATTCAGAGAATGTATCGATCAAACTTACGGTTTCTTCTTTCTTTGCCATAACTGTTTACTTGAAGCTGATTAAATATTTAGTGTATTTTATTTCATCGTAACTGAAAGTCACCAATTCGTCCACCAGACGCGGACGCTTGCTGCCTTCCTCCTTTTTCTTTACCTGACGGAGGATAGAAAAGGTGTCGTCGTTCACTTCGTGCAGTTCACCCTGGTATTTCTTTCCGTCGAGTGTGAGCACCTCCACATCCTTTCCCAAATGGTTCACATACTGCTGATGCACCTTAAACGGCTGACCGATGCCTGCGCTGCCCACTTCCAGTTCGAAGTCTTCCTTCTCGCGGTCCAGTTTGCTTTCGATAAAGCGGCTCAGTTCCACACAGTCTTCGATCCACACGCCTTCGGCATGATCAATCTCCACTACAATACGATTGTCATTACTCACGGACACATCTACCAGAAAGTAGTCCTTGTCCTGCAACCATTCTTCAACGATTTGTCTTACAATGTTCTTTTCTATCATCTGATCTGAAATACAATTAAAAAAACAAAGTGAGGAACTTGATCAGCCCCTCACTTCATCCTACTTTGCAAAGATACAAGTTTTCCGTCAGTCCGCAAAGATTTATGTATATTTTTTCATTTTGCGGGAACGGAATCTTACTTTTTCTTCATTTTTATCTCGTCGTTTTCCCGGCAGACCGTTATCGGCGAATCGCTGTCGGAAACCTCAAAGGTCACCAGCTCGTCGCGGCGGAAACTGCCCACCATCAGCACGGCCTGTTTTTCGGGATAATCGGAACCCAGAATGCAGGTATCCCCGTCCACGGTGCCGTCGAACAGAATCTGGTCGTCGAGCGACACTTGCAGGCTGTCGCCCCGAAAGCCCAGCAGTTGGACTTCATAGCGTTTGGACTCCGGTTTATCGGGGGTGCCCTGCGGGAAGCACCACATCCAGAACAGGATCACCACTCCGATCACGACCAATGCCATGGCCATGATGCCAAACATGAACTGTTTGTTATGATTTAATTTAGCGTGTTTCATGATCAGTCTGTTATATGCAGTTTTTCCTTATAAGCCTTCTCATCGGCCAGCAGTTTGCAGGCCTCCTTCAGTTCCTTGTCGTCGCGCACCTGAAGTTCCGCGCCGCCCTTCTGATAATAATAACGGCGTACAATCTCGTCATTTAGCAGCATCTTGATTTCTTTCTTGTTGCGCTCCATGTCGGCTTCCAAGTTACCCTTGAAGATAGAGTCCAACTGGTTCAATGCGCCGCGGGCCTCATCTGAATATCCTTCGGTCTCGGCCGACTTGGTCAGCAGCTTCAGCAGCTCGCGTCCGCGCTTGTTGTAGGTAAAGCCGCTCTCCTTGACCATTTCCACAAACTTGGCATAATCCTGATCGCTCACATCAAAACTGCCGGCCGGGGCAATGGTTTCGTGCTGCGAAACAAACCAGTTTCCGAATTCGGCCACCACATCGTTCACGGCCAGCTCCACAACCATTGAAGGCAATGTATCGGGCTTCACGATCACATCGGGCGTAATACCACCGCCGTCGCGCACCTCGCGTCCGGCTTCGGTATGGAACACACGGGTCAGACTGTCGGGCACGGTACCTACCGAACCGTCTTCGTTCAGATGACGGTAGTCGTAGGCCTGGATACAACGTCCGCTCGGAATGTAATAGCGGCTGGTAGTCACCTTCAGACTGCCGTTGTAAGGCACTTCGCGTGGTGCCTGCACCAGTCCCTTACCATAAGTACGGGTACCGACAATCAGCGCACGGTCAAAGTCCTGCAGGCTACCCGATACGATTTCCGAAGCGGAAGCCGACCAACGGTCCACCAACACAGCCATCGGCATCACGGTGTCCAGCGGTTCCTTACGGGTGAAATATTCCGTATTGGCCGACTGCACCTTACCTTTGGTATAAACCACCTTTTTGTTTTTCGGAACAAAGAAGTTCACGATTTCCACGGCTTCGCTCAACAGTCCGCCACCGTTGCCGCGCAAATCGAGCACCAGCGAACGGGCGCCCTGTTCCTTCAGGCTGACCAGCGCGCGGCGCACATCTTTAGAACAACCGTCGGTAAAGCCCGTAAGGATGATATAGCCCACGTTGCCGGGAAGCAAGGTATAATAAGGTACCGAAGGCAGCTGGATATTTTCGCGCACAATCTTGAACGACAGCGGTTCCTTTACTCCATAACGGCGCACCTTGAGCACGAAGCTGGAACCGGGAGTTCCCTTCAGCATCGTAGTCACCTTATCCACCGGCATTCCCTTGATATCCACTCCGTCAATTGACAGAATCACATCACCGGCCTTCACGCCGGCCTTCTGGGCGGGTGTTCCCTCATAAGGCTCATTGATGGCCACACGATCTTCTTTCTTGATATAGCGCACCACAGCACCGATACCGGCATATTTTCCGGTGGTCATGGTCTTGAACTCGTCCATGTTATCCTCGGAATAGTACACCGTAAAGGGGTCCACCTGCTTCAGCATAGACTGAATGGCCCAGCCAATCACGGTATCGGCATCCAGAGTGTCCACATAATACATATCCAGCTGACGGTAGATGTCGCTGAAAATCTCCAGATTGCGGTTTATCTCAAAATTATGGTTCTTGCTCTTCTGAGCAAAGACACTGCCGGCTCCCGCCAGCAGCACGCTAAGGATCAGTACAAATTTTTTCATAACTGCAAAGTTAAGCAATTCAAAATCGCCCGTTTAATATATCTTTCATTTTTAACCTAATTTCATGCCATTTCTCCTCCGGCAGCGAAGCCCCCAGATGACCGATTACCGTGCCGCCCAGCAAGGAACCGGCTTGCAGACACTTGGTCAGATCCGCTCCACGGCTCATGGCATACAGAAAGCCTCCGGCAAAATAGTCACCGGCTCCGGTGGTGTCGGTCACCGTACAGCCGGACAGCGCATCGGCAAAGAACACATCGCCGCCGTGATAGCGTGCTATGGCTCCGCGCGAACCGAGCTTCACAATGGCCAGCGCGCAATGCTCCGACAGGGCATCCAGCCCTTCATACGGGTCGGACACGAGCGTAAAGGCAGCGCACTCCTCTTCGTTGGCAAAGACAATATCCACATAATCGCTCACCAGATGGCGGAAAAAGTCATAATGATCGCACACCACATTATAGCTAGCCAGGTCGAGAATGATTTTCAGTCCGGCCTGACGGGCCTGCTGCATCACCGCCTCCATCAGATCGTATTCCTGCACCAGATAGCCTTCGACAAACAGATAGTCGTAACCGGCAAACGTACGCTCCGTGATATACTCGGGAGCCATCAGAGAGGCAGCCCCCAAATAAGTACCGAACGTGCGCTCTCCGTCGGCCGACACCAATGTTGTGGCGATACCGGTAGCCTCATCCATCTGCATGAGCCGCACCTCCAGTCCGGCTTCTCCGCAGCATTTGCGGAAGATTTCTCCATAACGATCCGGACCTACGGCTCCCACAAAACCGGCCTGTCCGCCCAAATGGGCCAGAGCCTGCATGGCGTTCGAAGCCGATCCGCCGGCAGCCTCAGCAGATGAAAAACCCGAAAGCATCTCTTGCAGACGCAAGCGCGTTTCATTGTCAATCAGCTGCATGCTCCCCTTAGGCAAACCGGCCCGGCGAAGCACCTCATCGGAACCGATCGGCACAATAATATCTAGCAAAGCATTACCTATTCCTATTATTTTTGTCATTTTCCTGAAATTTTTCTGCAAAGATATTGCATATTTCAAAATAAACTACTACTTTTGCATCGCAATTGAGAAAAACAATAGCAAAAACTGCTTCAGTAGCTCAGTTGGTTAGAGCACCTGACTGTTAATCAGGGGGTCGTTGGTTCAAGCCCATCCTGAAGCGCAAAAGCCTTCCGATTTTTCGGGAGGCTTTTTTGTTTTCCATAAAAAACAAGTATCCGCCCCATACAAAATGTCGGGCTACAAATATCTTTCCTTTCTTTCTGCACTCCCAAACGCATTTTATACTAACTGCATCAAACCACAATTTCTTTCATCGGGAGAAAAAGATGTATATTTATACCGGTACAAACGGCCTTTATACGGCATATATACAGCATTTATGCAGAAAAACATCAGCATCACCTTTTAAAGTCACCCTAGTGACTTATTAAAAACATCATGGCAAATCCCGAAAAACAACACGGTAACTCCTCCAAACTGCCACAGTAAGCGAAAAGGAAGTGCCCCAAACCGTATTTTTTAAGCTGAAAAAACGCAGAATGAACACCGAAAGAGAAGAAGGAAAAACAGACAACAAACTGACGCAAAGCTTCTTATACCTAAAAATGCCGCTTGAGAATCGGATTTTGCAGCACACTTCACTCTTTACCCTGAAAAGCAAGCCTTCTCAACAAACAGAAAATACAATTTGTCAAAACGTCAAAAGCCATACGGGCATAAAAAAAAGAGATTCGGAAACTATTTTCCGAATCTCTTTCATTTTATATAGTCAGAATAAATTATTCTCCCTTGGCACCGCCTTCCGGACGACGCTTGCGCTCCGGACGCTCACGACGGATTGGACGCTCTACAAAGTCAGCAGGCTTCTCCATCAATACGCGGCGAGAAAGCTTGAACTTACCGGTCTTAGGATCGATTTCCATCAACTTCACCTTCACCTTGTCGCCTTCTCTCAATCCAGACTCCTCAACGGTTTCCAGACGCTTCCAGTCGATTTCTGAGATGTGCAACAGTCCATCCTTACCCGGCATGAACTCCACGAAAGCACCGTAAGGCATGACGCTGCGTACAGTTCCTTCGTACACCTCACCAACTTCCGGAATTGCAACAATAGCCTTGATCTTAGCCATAGCTGCGTCGATCACATCCTTGTTGGCACCACTCACCTGAACCTTACCTACACCGTCAACCTCTTCGATAGTGATGGTAGCTCCGGTTTCTTCCTGCATGCCCTGGATAATCTTACCGCCAGGACCGATCACAGCACCGATAAATTCCTTAGGTATCGTGATCTGCTCGATACGTGGTACGTGTGGCTTCAACTCTGCACGAGGCTCAGACATGCACTCCATCATCTTGCCCAGGATGTGCTCGCGTCCGGCCTTAGCCTGCATCAAAGCCTTCTCCAGAATCTCATAACTCAAACCGTCGCACTTGATATCCATCTGAGTGGCGGTCAAACCGTTTACAGTACCGGTAGTCTTGAAGTCCATATCACCCAGGTGATCCTCGTCGCCCAAGATATCAGACAACACAGCATACTTGTCTTCGCCCGGATTCTTGATCAGACCCATCGCAATACCGCTCACCGGATTCTTGATAGGTACACCGGCATCCATCAGAGCCAAAGTACCGGCACATACAGTAGCCATAGAAGAAGAACCGTTAGACTCCAGAATATCTGAAACTACGCGGATAGTATAAGGATAGTCGGCCGGGATCTGTCCCTTCAGACCTCTCCATGCCAAGTGACCGTGACCGATTTCACGACGGCCAACGCCACGTTGTGCCTTAGCCTCACCTGTTGAGAACGGTGGGAAGTTGTAGTGCAACAGGAAGCGCATCTTGCTCTGATCCAGTACGTCGTCTACAATCTTCTCATCGAGTTTGGTACCCAGAGTACAGGTAGACAATGACTGAGTTTCACCACGGGTAAAGATTGATGATCCGTGAGGTCCAGGCAGCGGACTTACCTCGCACCAGATCGGACGGATATCTGTGGTGGCACGTCCGTCCAGACGCTTGCCCTCATCGAGCACGCAACGACGCATGGCATCGCGCTCCACATCGTGATAGTATCTGTCAATCAAGGCACTCTTCTCTGCCAGTTCATCCTCGGTCAGTTCAGGATGTGCCTCGGTATAAGCCAACTTGAAGTCCTCGCGGATCTGCATGAAAGCGTCCTCGCGGGCGTGCTTGTCGCGGTTACCTTCCTGAGCGATGGCATAAGCCTTGTCGTAGCAAGCCTTAACACACTCGGCACGCAACTCGTCGTCGTTCACCTCATGACAGTATTCGCGCTTCACGTCCTTGCCCAATTCCTTGGCCAATTCCTTCTGCAACTGACACATTGGCTTGATGGCCTCGTGAGCCACCTTCAGGGCCTGAAGCAGATCCTGCTCGGATACTTCCTTCATTTCACCCTCTACCATCATGATATTCTCTTCTGTGGCTCCAACCATGATATCCATATCGGCGCTTTCCAATTGCTCGAAGGTAGGGTTCACTACATACTCACCGTTGATACGAGCCACACGAACTTCAGAAATCGGGCCGTCAAAAGGAATGTCAGATACCGCCAAAGCTGAAGAGGCAGCAAAACCGGCCAAAGCGTCCGGCATGTCTACTCCGTCAGCAGAGTAAAGGATCACATTAACATAAACTTCAGCGTGGAAATCGCTTGGGAACAAAGGACGCAGGGCGCGGTCCACCAAACGACAAGTCAGGATTTCATAATCCGAAGCTTTACCCTCTCTCTTGGTAAAACCTCCCGGAAAGCGTCCGGCTGCTGAAAACTTCTCTCTGTACTCTACCTGTAAAGGCATAAAATCTGTTCCGGGAACGGCATCTTTTGCGGCGCAAACAGTGGCCAAGAGCATAGTATTACCCATAGTGAGCATCACAGCTCCATCGGCTTGTTTCGCCAATTTCCCGGTTTCGATGCTGATGGTTCTTCCATCAGGCAACTCGACGGTCTTCTTAATTACGTTCATCTAGATATATAAAATATGTTTTTTCGAAATTTCAAAAAATCCGAGCAAAGTTAAGCAAATATATTTATTAAGAAAGAGCATTGCCGAAAAAATATCGCCCAACTCCCGTTTTTTTATAAAAAGAAAGGATTTGAATGTCTGAAATAAGTGGAAAAGGGGTATCTTTGCTTTTGCAAAATATTAAGTTCATGAAACCGAAAAAACTGAAATACTTATTTTTACCGCTGTGCCTGGCTGTCCTCACCACGGCCTGCTCGCAGCAGGAAGAGGGCTTCACCGTGAGCGGACAGATTGCGGATGCCGACGACAAAGTGCTTTATTTTGAAGCGCTTTCGCTCAACGGAGTACAGAAACTGGATTCCACCAAACTGGACAGCGACGGGGACTTCTCCTTCCACGGCGCGCGCCCGGAGAACCCAGAGTTCTACCGCATCCGTCTGGGCGAACAGATTATCAATCTGGCCGTTGACTCTACCGAAGAAATCCGCATCAAGGCCAACGCAACCGATATGGGCGCAAAATATTCGGTAGAGGGCTCGGAAAACTGCATCACTCTGCAAAAAATCGGACAAAAACAGATGAATGTGGAAAAGGGAATCCGCCAGCTGGTAAAGATCGAGAATATGACACTCGGCGAGAAAGAACGACGGATTACGGAGCTGGTGCACCAATATAAAGAGGAACTGAAAAAGGATTTTATCCTGAACAACCCGGCGGCTCCGTCATCTTACTTTGCCCTGTTTCAGACCATTCACGGCGAACTGGTGTTCGACCCGGTGAACGATGCGGATGATGTGCGCTGGTTTGCCGCCGTGGCTACCGCCTGGGATAACCTCTATCCCGGATGCGCCCGAAGCGAGAACCTGAAAAACATCACTCTGCAAGGACAGCGCAACACGCGCCGCCCCAAACAGATTGATGTGGAAATCACCAACGAGAAAATCCGCGCCACCGGAATCATCGATCTCAGTCTGAAGGATATCAACGGACAGACACGGAATCTGTCGGACCTGAGAGGCAAGGTGGTACTGCTCGACTTCACGGCTTATGCACTGCCCACCTCAAAAGAGCGCATTATGGAAATGCGTCAGCTCTATCAGGATTATCACGACCGTGGTCTGGAAATCTATCAGGTGTCGGTGGATGCCGGCGAACATTACTGGAAAACGGTAAGCGACCCGCTGCCGTGGATCTGTGTGTTTGATCCTCAGGGCACCGCCTCGGACAACCTCCTATTATATAATGTGCAGGAGCTGCCCAGCAGTTTCCTCATCGACCGCAACAGCGATTTGAAGTGCCGTATCACTCCCGACACAAATACCCGTCAGGAAATAGAAAAACTCTTGTAAAACAGGCAGAAAGGATATTTTTAACCGAAAAGATTTGTTTTTTAGAATATAAACATTACCTTTGCAGTGTTAAGATTTTAAACAAAGGGTTCCGGCAGGTTCTTGCCGGAATTCTTTTGTTTTTATCACCAATAATATTTTTAGAAAATCATAAAAACAGAAAGGAATATGGCTTACATGTCACAAGAGGGCTACGACAAACTTGTAGCTCAATTAAAGGAAATGGAAACAGTTCAGCGCCCGGCAGCATCAGCAGCCATCGCCGAAGCACGCGATAAGGGCGACTTGAGTGAGAACGCAGAATACGACGCAGCAAAAGAGCACCAGGCCATGCTGGAAAGCAAGATCAGCCAGCTGAAAGCCATCATCGGCGACGCCAAGATTATCGACACTTCAAAACTGGATACCAGCACTGTGCAGATTCTCTCAAAAGTAGAGATGAAGAACGTGAAGACCGGCATGAAGATGTCTTACACCATCGTATCGGAAACGGAAGCCAACCTGAAGGAAGGCAAGATTTCTATCCAGACTCCGATCGCGCAGGGACTGCTGGGCAAGAAGGTTGGCGATATCGCCGAAATCAAAATCCCACAGGGTATCATCAACCTGGAAATCCTGAGCATTTCATTCGAATAACAGAACTTTTATAACTGCATCACATTATGGCAACAATATTCACCAAAATAGCAAACGGAGAGATCCCGAGCTATAAATGTGCCGAGAACGAACAGTTCTATGCTTTTCTCGACATCAACCCGCTGGTAAAAGGACACACTTTGGTCATTCCAAAGCGTGAAGTGGACTATATCTTCGACCTGACTGACGAGGAAATCGCAGCCATGCAAGTGTTTGCCAAGCATGTGGCTATCGCCATCAAGAAGGCTTTCCCTTGCATCAAGGTGGGTCAGGCCGTACTGGGACTGGAAGTGCCGCATGCACACATCCACTTGATTCCGATGCAGAGCGAGAAGGATATGCTCTTCAGTAACCCGAAACTGTCTCTCTCTCCAGAGGAGTTTCAGAGCATTGCCGAGGCAATCCGTAAGAATTTTGAAAACGAATAAGGATTTTTCCTTTTCCGAGAAAACGGAAAAGAACACATTTTTATCAAACACGAAGCAAGAAGACGGAACGAACCGTTCTTCCTGCTTCGTGTTTTTATAGACAATGTCTGTTTCCGGTCTTTCTTTGATTGCTTTTCGAAAGCCTCCTTGACTTACTATCACAAGGCGCTCATATCAAGATGCACACGACAATAGCAGGAAGCATTCTGATTCTGTTTCTTTGCCGGAATCAGGGGCTGCAAGGCCGCAAAAGCCTTTGCGAGCGCCTGCTCAAAAGCACCGCGCTGCGAATCTAACACCCGAAAATAATGTATCTCTCCCTTATCGGTCAACCAGAATTCACACACATAGCTGTCTTTGTCGGCTCCCGGACAAGTGGAAAGCTGCTTCTTCAGATTGGCAACGAAACCTTCCGGCCATTGGGGGAAAGCCGAATATTCCGATCCGTGGAACACTTGCAGACGAGGCTTCCACACGCCGGCCTTCTCATCCTTTCCCTGTGGATTGTCCGTAAACTGGCGAGCTTCATAATGGACAAGCGCGAGCAACCTGTCGGCGGAGTCCTTCAAAATGGAATCTTTATCAAAGTAATGAGTATAGACAGCAGACTCGGCAATCTCCGGGAATGTCACCTGCTTGAAAAGCACTACTTTATACAACCGAGCCGTATCAGCATATTGAGGGTCTTGAAGCAGACTGTCTATCGAACGCTCATAGGCATCCCGACCATAAAGATAAAGAATGCAGAGTGTACGGTTCAGAGCATCCTGATACAAAGGACGTACCTGCAACAGGGAATCATAAATATGCAGCGACCGACGGATTTCGGGAACAGCTGCCTCCTCTTGGCCATCACAATAAAGCATGGCTCCTTTCACAAAAGGAATATGAGGATAGTCGGGAGCTATCCGCTCACATTTCTCAAGCGCCCAAAAAGCCGAATCAAACTGACGAACACCCAAATACCACACAGCTTCAGTCAGAAGTACACTGTCTTTATAGGCCTTGGAATAAGGAGAAACCGGTTGCGCCGAATGCTGACATCCCCAAAATGAAAAGCCTCCATAAAGCACAAGAAGGCTAAAGATGATTTTTCTCGTAATTTTTTCCATATTCTTTTGATTTATATTATGTCCAGATGTTTTCTCCTCAACCACCATAAAAAAGACAGCAGATGCCTGACACTCAATCCGGGAACAGTTCTTTCAACGAATATTTGTTGATGCAAAGAGAATCCCCTTTCTTGCCGAGCAGATACAGGTAATCACCGGCAATCTTTTTATGTTCCTCGGGATTACCCTCCGAAGAAGCCATCATCACTTCTCCCGTATCCTGACGATACAGTTCCTTGCTTCGTTTGATTTCCTTTCCCTGATATCCAAAAGGCAACAGGATATTTTCCTCTCCCCATACCCGAAACAAAGGAAATAACATGAAAGCAAATAATGCTAAGGGAAACAAATACCAGTTTCTGACACCTGCCCATTGGTTGCTTTAGATCTTTTTCATAATCAAGCAATTATTACAGTTTATAAAAAGTCAAGGAGCGAAAGTCCTTACCATCATTCCAGCACAAACTTAATTGGAAGACTGTACTTGACATCCACATTTCTCCCCCGGTGTCGCCCGGCAATCCAAAGAGGCATTTCCCGGATAAGCCGAAGAGCCTCTGCATCTAATAAAGGATGTGCGCTTCGGGATACTCTCGGATAAATAATCTGCCCTCCCTTATTCACAATAAAGGTTACAAGCACCCAGCCTTCAATACCTTGAGCTGCTGCTTCGGGAGGATAAACAAGGTTCTTATCAACATATCTCCTCAACGCTGTTTCTCCTCCGACAAAAGATGGTACATGATCCACTTTTGTATATAGTGTTTGTATCGAAGTATCTGATAAAGAAACTGCCGACGGTTTATCGCTTTCCAGATTCATCGAATGTCTTGGATTGGAAAACGCCAACAAAAACAGGGATAAAGCAGCTACCGGCAACGCATACAGACATCTGGTCCATCTCCAAAAACCGGACGACCTGCGCTGCATCATCAGAATGCGTTTCTTCAAAGAATGATGACCGAAACGGTTTGTCAAAGTATAGAACTCAGGACCGGCTGCCTTTTGTATCAGCAACAACTGATAGTCCCGAGCATCGAAACCATGTGACAGGACATACTGGTCGGCTTCATATTCATGCACTAAAGACAAATCTCTCTTCAAAAGCCACGCCGCGGGATTGAACCACTGAATGCAAAGCAACAGCTCTGCCTGAAGCAGATCCCAAGAATGATGCAACAAGACATGGGCATGCTCATGAGCCACAACCGCACGCTGTGATTCTGCACTCTCCTCAGAAAGAATAATATGCCCCAACCAACTGAAAGGACTGATCCTTCCAGGATATACAAAAACAACGCATCCGTCAGGAAGAACTTTCCAATGACATTGGCGCAAAATACGGCGCAAATAAAAGAACAGGACTATATTCTTCAGAAGCATCAAGGCAACACCCAGAAAATAAATCACGGTAAGTATCTCCCACAAGGAAGTTCCCGAGTCTGTATTGGTCTGATTGGAGAAGGAAACAACCAGATAGTCCTGTATCGGAGCTTCCCAAACAGGAAAAGCATCTTCGGAAACCGACAAGACTTCAGTCCCCCACCCCGGAAGTTCCAATAAAGGCAAACACACGGCAAGCCATAACGAACCCAACAGCATGATCCGCTGCATCCGATGAAACGTTTCTTTCCGGAGAAAAAGCCAGTAGAACACTTCATAAAGGGCCAGACAGACGGATGATTCAATCAGATAGTAAAACAGTGTTTCCATGATATGCAGGTATTATTTTCTTTCCTTAGTCTTTCTTTTTTCCTTCTTCCACCGAACGAATCAATTCCTTCAGTTCTTCAACCGAAACATCTTCTTCTTCGACAAAAGCCGACACAACTCCCAGAAAAGAATTGTTGAAATATTTCCCGATAATTCCCCGCAAGGTTTTCCGCTTGAATTCCTCCTTTGAGACAATCGGATGGTACTGATAAGAATTTCCGTAGGCCGTATGTCCCAAAAAGCCTTTCTCTTCCAACCCACGTACGATGGTAGAAAGAGTATTGAAATGCGGACGCGGCTCCTCATAGAATTCAAGCAACTGTTTCACAAACAAAGGACCCTTTTCCCAAAAGAATCCCATAATCTCTTCTTCTTTTTTTGTCAACGACTTCATAATCCTCTGGTTTGTTTTTCCAAATAACGATATTTTTCAGTTTATACAACTAATTATTATAGTTAAACAATGCAAACAACCTGATTTTTAATGGAAATAACCGTTTTTACCACTCGCGGACTTGCTTCAAACCGCGACGGTTCACCTCCAGGCGATAACGCTTGTAGTAAATATGCCCCTGATAACTGAACTGAACGATGAACACCAAGTGATACAGCCGTTCTACCTGCACTTCCTGAAAATCTCCCGTTTTCTGGAACACCGGTACCCCTGTGTGCGGATTATCCATACGACGCAAAAAGTCCTTCAGATTGATACGGATAATCTCATTCACTCCCGGAAAGGCATAACGGCTGAGCCGCGACAGGCGGCGACCGAAAAGAATCATGCGGCGCCGGTACAGCAGGATGGATTCGGGAGGAACCGAATCGGGATCTTCTTCGCCCTGCATGCGCAGATTCTTCACTTCTTCGGGAATACGGGTTTCATTCACAAAATCAAAGCCTTCCTTACCCTGGCCGATATATTTTCCGCGCATGTCGAGTTTGGTGCGATAGTCATAATATTTGCTGCCCAGCTTATTGGCGAACCAATAGCGCAGGAAGTCTTTGATACGGTCTTTAAACATATAACTCACCACCAGGGCAATAAACAGCGGACGGGTGAAGTTACCGTAAGTCTGCTGAAAGGAAAACGACACAATGGTAGCAAAGATCATACTCAGTCCCGCCGCCAGCATAAACAGAATCTGCTGTGCCAGAAAAGTGTTGTTCTTCTTGCGGACAAAAAGATAAAGGTCGCTCTCCACAAAACGACGCAATGCGGACATCTGTTTGAGATACTCCTGATTGCGCAACTTGTCACGCAACATCGGCACGGGATATCCTTGTGCCGTCAGGTATTCCTGCTCCGGCTCAAAATAAGAGACAAAAAGATTCTGCACCGCTTCGCGTATCAGGCGGTGGTGTTCCTTCATCATCGTGGACACCTTGCTCAGATAGAAGGCAACCGTACAGGCGATATAGGCATCGGTTTTCCGGAAGGCAGAGGGCGCTTCAACCGAAGCATCAGTCTGACTCTTCGGGAGGAACAGCGTACGCAAACGGGACTGTACAAAGGCTATATCCTGAAAAGTTTCGGTAAGCAGGGAAAGCGCGCGCCCGGAATCCTTCTCCAGAGCCAAAGCCCTGCCCCGTGAACGCAAGGCACTGCGCACGATATTGCCCAACATCTTCAGCTGATGCTCCAGTTCTTTCCGGTTCTCCGAAGAGGCATCGCGGCGATAACTCTCCCAGGAAGCTGCAAGCAACTGAAAAGGCGGACAGTCCGCTTCCACCAGCTCGTGCAGCGAATAGATGGGAGTCATCAGACGGATGTGCGAACGCGTGTCGCGATAAAAATCCGATTTGGTATAAGTTTTTTGGTTGATATACAAGGAATCCGGTATGAACACCCAAGTGTTCATAACAAAATCACTCACCGGAAAGCGCTGGTCGCCGTGAGAATATCCCACTTTCATCTCCAGGGTGAACTGATCATGCTTCTTCGTCTCAATATTCAGCATGGCGGTATCGGATTTACGGGATTCCCTTACAAATATAATTTTTCTGCTTTGATATACAAAATCTTGATTTTAAAAAAGAAATATATAACTTTGTTTTCCACTAAAAGACATCGAATTCATGGAAAATCAGGAACATCCATTCAAGCAGTTTTTATTCTGCCCCAAATGCGGTTCGCAGGACTTTGTGATTCACGACAGCAAGTCGAAACACTGCAATTCATGCGGGTTTACCTACTATTTCAACCCGAGTACGGCCTCTGTGGCCGTGATTGTCAACGAGCGGAACGAACTGCTTGTATGCCGACGGGGAAAGGAACCGGCACGCGGCACGCTGGACCTGCCGGGCGGTTTTTGTGACTGTTTTGAAACAGCAGAACAGGGAGTGATCCGCGAAGTGAAGGAAGAAACCGGACTGGATGTCCGTGAAACGCACTACCTGTTCTCATTGCCCAATCTGTATCTCTACTCGGGCTTTATGGTCCATACGCTGGACCTGTTTTTCGTGTGCGTGGCCCCCGATCACCGCACGCTGAAGGCGATGGATGATGTGGCCGACAGTTTTTGGGTTCCTCTGAACGAAATTTCTCCCGAAGCTTTCGGACTTCAGTCCGTACAAAAGGGCATCCGGATGATTCTGGAAGGGAATCTGCTGGCTCCTTATCTCAAATAAAAAATAAAAAAATAGGAAGACCGAGAAAAAAAAAACAATATATAAGGTGTATCTAGCTTTTTTTTCTACTTTTGCGCCCGATATATTTTTAATATAATAAATACGATGCAAAAGAATCTGGTTATCGTGGAGTCTCCTGCCAAGGCAAAGACGATCGAGAAGTTTTTAGGATCTGACTACAAAGTTTTATCGAGTTACGGACATATCCGCGATCTGAAAAAGAAAGAATTCAGTATAGATACAAACACATTTACCCCAGAATATGAAATCCCCGATGAGAAAGCCAAACTGGTGAACGAACTGAAAAGTCAGGCTGAGAAAGCCGAAACGGTGTGGCTGGCATCCGATGAGGACCGCGAAGGAGAAGCCATCTCCTGGCATTTATACGAGGTGCTGAATCTGAAACCAGAGCATACCAAGCGTATTGTTTTTCATGAAATTACCAAACCGGCCATTCTCTCGGCCATAGAACATCCCCGACAGATTGATCTGAACCTGGTCAACGCGCAGCAGGCGCGCCGTGTGCTCGACCGTATTGTGGGCTTCAAGCTGTCGCCCGTACTCTGGAAAAAGGTAAAACCGGCTCTGTCTGCCGGACGCGTACAAAGCGTGGCTGTGCGCCTGATTGTAGAAAAAGAGCGCGAAATCCAGCAGTTCAAGAGCGAAGCCAATTACCGTGTGACCGCTCTGTTTGAGGTGCCGGAAAGCAAAACCGAAATCAAGGCGGAACTGAGCCAGCGCTTCAAGACCAAGGAAGAGGCAATGGCCTTTCTGGAAAGCTGCAAGCAGGCTGCCTTCCGCATTGACGACATTGCCACTCGTCCGCAGAAGCGCACTCCGTCGGCACCGTTCACCACTTCTACCCTGCAACAGGAAGCGGCTCACAAGTTGGGCTTTACCGTGGCACAGACCATGATGATTGCCCAAAAGCTTTATGAGTCCGGAAAGATTACCTACATGCGTACCGACTCGGTGAACCTGTCGTCACTCTGTATCAACGCCTGCATCCAGGTGATTACGGATTCTATGGGAAGCCAGTATGTGAAGAGCCGCCAGTTCCAGACCAAATCCAAAGGAGCACAGGAGGCACACGAAGCTATCCGTCCTACCTACATGGATCAGACAGAAATTGACGGTACTCCGCAGGAGAAGCGCCTCTATGACCTGATCTGGAAGAGAACCATCGCTTCGCAGATGGCTGACGCAGAACTGGAAAAGACAACCGTTTCCATCCAGTCAGACAAGAGCCAGCATACCTTTGTCGCAACCGGAGAGGTCATCAAGTTCGACGGTTTCCTGAAAGTGTACCGCGAGACCCGTGACGAGGATGCCGAAGCCAACGATACGGAAAGCGGACTGCTGCCGCCTCTGAGCATCGGCGAAACCCTGAACCGCAAAGAGGTTACCGCCACACAACGGTTCTCACAGCATCCGCCAAGATACAACGAAGCCAGCCTGGTGAAAAAGCTCGAAGAGCTGGGCATTGGCCGTCCTTCTACTTACGCGCCGACCATCAGCACCATACAGCAGCGTGAATACGTGACCAAGGGAGACAAGAGCGGTGAAGAAAAAGAACAGACCACTCTGATGCTGAAACAGGACCAGATCAGCGAGACGACGAAGCAGACCATCATCGGAGCCGAAAGAAACAAGCTGATTCCTACCGATGTGGGTATCGTCGTGAACGACTTCCTGTTGCAGTTCTTCCCTGAAATCATGGACTATAACTTCACGGCCGAAGTAGAAAAGCGATTTGACGAAGTGGCCGAAGGAAAGACGGAATGGACCAAGTTGATGCAGGATTTCTATCAGGAATTCTCTCCGCTGGTGGAAAAGACCCTGAACGTGAAGTCGGAACACAAAGTGGGCGAACGCGAACTGGGTACAGATCCGAAATCCGGAAAACCGGTGTTTGTCAAGATCGGACGTTTCGGTCCGGTGGTACAGATCGGCAGCGCCGACGACAAGGAAAAACCGCGCTTTGCCCAGATGAAGCAGGGACAAAGCATGGAAACCATCACACTCGAAGAAGCCCTCGACCTGTTCAAACTGCCGCGCACACTCGGTGAATTCGAAGGTACAGAGGTGAGTGTCGGTGCCGGACGCTTCGGTCCTTATATCCTGCACGACAAGAAATATGTGTCTATTCCTGCCGGAAAAGATCCGCTGAGCATTACGCTCGACGAGGCGGTGACCCTGATTCAGGAAAAGAGAAAGGCCGAAGAAGAGCGCCATCTCAAGACATTCACCGAGGAGCCGGAACTGGAAATCCTCAACGGCCGCTACGGTCCTTACCTGGCTTATAAGGGCAAGAACTACCGCCTGCCGAAGAATCTGGCGGAGAAAGCCCGCGACCTGTCGCTCGAAGAGTGCCTGGAAGTGATCAAGGAGCAGGACGAGAAACCGGCCAAGACTACAAGAAGCAAAAGAACTTATACAAAAAAGAAATGACAAGAATCATCCTCATTGGTTATATGGGAGCCGGCAAGACCACACTCGGTAAGGCCCTGGCCCGCGAAATGAACGTACAGTTCTGCGATCTGGACTGGTTCATCGAAGAGCGTTATCACCGCACCATCCAGCAGATTTTCGACGAGAAAGGCGAAGCCGGATTCCGCGATATCGAAAGAAAGATGCTCTACGAGGTAGCCGATTTTGAGAATATCGTCATTTCCTGTGGCGGCGGTACTCCCTGTTTCTTCGACAACATTGAGTTCATGAACTCCAAGGCACAGACCGTGTATCTCAAGGCCACTCCTGAAATTCTTTTCCAGCACCTGAAGATGGGAAAGAACGAACGCCCCCTGCTGAAGAACAAGACCGATGAGGAACTGATGCAATACATCACGGAATCACTGGCCAAAAGAGAGCCGTTCTACAGCAAGGCCGATTACATTTTTGACATTACATTATTAAACAGCATAGATAGAATCAAGGACTCCGTCCGTTTAATTCAGGAACTACTTAACAAACAAGCAGAATGAGAAAATGGCGTATTGAAGACTCAGAAGAGCTCTACAACATCAATGGTTGGGGAGTGAACTACTTCGGTATCAACGAGAAAGGTAACGTTTATGTTACACCTCGAAAAGACAGCGTGCAGGTCGACCTGAAAGAACTGGTCAACGAACTGGCCCTACATGATGTATCCGTGCCCGTATTGCTCCGTTTCCCGGACATTCTGGACAACCGGATCGAAAAGACCAGCACCTGCTTCGAAAAGGCAGCCAAAGAGTATGATTTCAAGGCAGAGAACTTTATCATCTACCCCATCAAGGTGAACCAGATGCGCCCCGTGGTAGAAGAAATCATCAGCCACGGAAAGAAGTTCAACCTGGGCCTTGAAGCCGGTTCCAAACCCGAACTGCATGCCGTGATTGCAGTGAACACGGATTCTGACTCTCCGATTATCTGTAACGGATACAAGGATCAGAACTACATCGAACTGGCTCTGCTGGCACAGAAAATGGGCAAGAGAATCTTCCTGGTTGTGGAGAAGCTCAACGAACTGAACATCATTGCCCGTGTGTCCAAAAAACTGAACGTGACTCCAAACATCGGTATCCGCATCAAGCTGGCCTCGTCAGGTAGCGGCAAATGGGAGGAAAGCGGCGGCGACGCCAGCAAGTTCGGTCTTACTTCCAGCGAATTGCTCGAAGCGCTCGACTTCCTGGAGAAGAACAACATGAAGGAATGCCTCAAGCTGATTCACTTCCACATCGGAAGCCAGATTACCAAGATACGCCGCATCCAGACTGCTCTGAGAGAGGCTTCACAATTCTACGTGCAGCTGCACAAGATGGGCTACAACGTGGAGTTTGTGGACTGCGGTGGCGGACTGGGAGTGGACTACGACGGTACCAAATCCAGCAACAGCGAGAGTTCCGTAAACTACAGCATTCAGGAATATGTCAACGACTGCGTCTATACTTTCGTAGAAGCAGCCAACAAGAACAATATCCCCCACCCGAACCTGATTACCGAAAGCGGACGCTCACTGTCGGCACATCACTCGGTGCTCATCATGCAGGTTCTGGAAACAGCCTCCCTGCCTAAGATGGACGACAACTGGGAACCGGCTCCGGATGCCCACCAGCTCGTGAAGGATATGTACGAAATCTGGGATCATCTGAACCCGAGAACGCTGTTGGAGGACTGGCACGATGCCCAGCAGATCCGCGAGGAATCGCTCGACCTGTTCAGCCACGGCATTGTGGACCTGAGAACACGCGCCGACATTGAAAGCATGTACTGGAGCGTAACCCGCGAGGTAAACATGCTGGCCCAAAGCCAGAAGCATATTCCGGAAGAACTTTGGACATTGGACAAACTGCTGGCCGACAAATATTTCTGCAACTTCTCTCTGTTCCAGAGCCTGCCAGATTCCTGGGCCATTGACCAGTTGTTCCCGATCATGCCTATCCAGCGCCTGAACGAACGTCCGGAGCGCCAGGCTACCTTGCAGGACATCACCTGCGACTCCGACGGTAAGATTGCCAACTTCGTGACAAACAGTTACCTGTCGCACAGCCTGCCGGTGCACAAACTCAAACCGGGCGAGCCTTATTATCTGGCCGTATTCCTGGTAGGTGCCTATCAGGAGATTCTGGGTGATATGCACAATCTGTTCGGCGACACCAATGCCGTACACATCACCGTGAACGAGAAGGGATATTCCATCGACAAGACCATCGACGGAGAAACCGTGGCCGAAGTGCTGGAATACGTGCAGTACGAACCGAAGAAACTGGTGCGCCGCCTCGAAATATGGGTATCACGCTCCATTCAGGAGGGCAAGATCTCGCTCGAAGAGGGTAAGGAGTTCCTGAACAACTACCGCTCCGGTCTGTACGGTTATACTTATCTGGAATAAAAAGGCAATATGACAATGAAAAAGAAACTTACTGTAATCAAAGTGGGCGGAAAGATTGTTGAAGAGGAAGCTACCCTGAAACAGTTTCTCGACGACTTTGCCCGCGTAGAAGGATATAAAGTGCTGGTGCACGGTGGCGGCCGTTCGGCTACTAAAATCGCTGCCCAGCTCGGCATCGAAAGCCGCATGGTAAACGGACGCCGCATCACCGACGCACAGACGCTGCAAGTGGTGACTATGGTGTATGGCGGACTGGTCAACAAGAATATTGTGGCCGGACTTCAGGCCCGGGGCGTGAATGCGCTGGGACTTACCGGTGCCGACATGAATGTGATCCGCTCGCACAAACGTCCGGTAAAGGACATTGACTATGGTTTTGTAGGCGATGTGGACCAGGCCGACGGAGAGATGCTTTCCCAACTGATTGACAAGGGAATCGTGCCGGTTATGGCACCGCTCACCCACGACGGACAGGGACAGATGCTCAACACCAACGCCGATACCATTGCCGGAGAAACCGCCAAGGCACTGGCTCCTTACTTCGATGTGACTCTGGTATACTGTTTCGAAAAGAAAGGGGTGCTGCGCGACGCCAATGATGAGGATAGCGTCATCGCCCACCTGAACGAAGCCGACTTCAAGAAATACGTTGAAGAAGGCATCATCCAGGACGGAATGATTCCCAAACTGGAGAACGCATTCCAGGCCATTCACTCGGGTGTCAGCAAGGTGAACATCACCATGGCCACCGCCATCGACGGTACGAAAGGAACCATTATTGAAAAATAATTCAGAAAATAAATCTCTGAGAACAAACAACTTATAAAAAAAGTACAAAAAAATCGACGGGTGAGTGTAACATTTGTGCCACTCACCCGTCTTTATTATAGAGCAGATGAAAGAAACCAGTTTCCAGCACGATATACTCCCGTTGAAGGACAAACTCTTCAGAACGGCCTTACGAATCACATTGGATACGGCAGAAGCCGAGGACATTGTGCAGGAAACCCTTATCCGCATCTGGCACAAACGGGAAGAATGGAACAGCATGGATTCGATAGAAGCCTACTGCCAAACCATTTGCCGCAACCTGGCTCTGGACCGCGCAGCGCGACTGAGCAACCAGAACATCCGGCTGGAGGATGCCAGCAGCGACCCCGCCAGTGCACAAACCCCGCAGGAAACTCTCGAAAACAAAGACTATCTGCACATCGTGCGCCAGCTGCTCGAGGAACTGCCCGAGGCGCAACAGCAGGTTCTGGAACAGAGAGAAATTGAGGGGAAAAGCTATAAGGAAATTGCTCAGACTTTGCGGCTCACGGAAGATCAGGTGAAAGTGAACCTGTTCCGGGCCCGACAAAAAATTAAAAAACGATTCTTAGAGATAGAGATATATGGATTATAAATACATCGAACAGCTGCTTGAGCGCTACTGGAATTGCGAGACAACTCTTGAAGAAGAGGATATCTTGCGCACTTTCTTCTCACAGAAGGAAGTACCGGCGCATCTGCTTCGCTACCGTTCCCTGTTCACTTACGAACAGACGATCAAGAAGGCACGGCTCAGCGATGACTTCGACGAGAAAATCCTGAAACTCATCGAAAGCGAGGAGGCACCGGTAAAGGCGAAGACCATTAACTTCACCCAGCGCATACGCCCGCTCTTCAAGGCAGCGGCAGTCATTGCCATCCTGCTCACTCTGGGCAATGCCGCACAGCACTCCTTCAAGCAAGAAAACGCTCAAAAAGAATATAACTACGACCATTATCAGGACACTTACAAAGACCCTGAGGTGGCCTATGATCAGGTTTCCTATGCTCTGCAGATGGTAGCCAAGGGACTGAACGACTCGGTGATGACCGACTCAACAGCCGCCCTGAATACCAAAGCGGCAGGAAAGAACCGATAACCATGCGCCGTTTATGAAAAAGGCAACGCTCATGCTGGTATTGACCATGGCCGGAAGCCTGGCAGCCAGCGCGCAGGACTTTGCTTCGCGGTTTATGATGGACTTCAGCAAGGACACCACCATACATTGCCAGACCATCAGCCCGAAAATGATGGAAAAACTGGTTAACGTACACCGCAAGAACAATGAACGCGCAGAAGCCCGCCAACTGATTGCCAAACTCAAAAGTGCACGCATCATTCAGGGAGCAGACAAACCCAAATATTTTCTGCACGCCGAAAAGATGCTCAAGCACAACCGCCAGCGGTTTATCCCGCTCAATCAGTCTACGGCCCGGGGAAACAACCAGATCTTTGTCCGACGGAAAGAGGATTTCATCATCGAACTGATCATGCTGAACAAGGATTCGGCCGCAGGAACCTTCACGATTGTGAACCTCACCGGTGACATGGACGACGAGTTCATCCGGGTGCTTTCGGGCAACAAGTAAACAGAAATAATTTTTGCTTTATATATTAAAACAAGTTAGTGCTTAATAAAACAATCACGAAACTGTGAAGTTTCAATCTCTCAATTTTTTCATAACATACTAACGTGGGACAGGGCTGCCGCCGAGGCAGCCCTTTTCTTTTGCCCGCCGCACCAAAATTTCATCATAATGAATGCAAAAAATCATCACAATCATCTGTTAAAATCATTATGATGATTTTTGAGAACGAACATACAGGCGTAAAATATTACATTCCTATTTCAATTCTTAATTTTAAGGCTAAAAGATTGAGGATAGTATTTTTATTATTATCTTTGTAGCATGTGAAATAGTTTTTCCAAACAAATACTCTTTTGATCCAATCAGAAACTAATATTAATAATCATTTATATCTATGAGAAAAATTACCTTTAGTTTCATTCTATGCTGCATGACCTTAGGGTCGGCCAATGCACAGCAGCCTTTGGGCGGCTTTCTGTATGGCATAGAATCACAGCCGGTGGGTACGGAATGGGAAGCCCCGGAAAAATTATCCTTGAACAAGGAACAGCCACGCGCCTACTTCTTCTCTTTCGGTGACGTGGAAAGCGCCAAGAAGGTGCATCCGGAAGCCAGCAAATACTGGCAGGACTTGAACGGAACCTGGAAATTCCACTGGGCTCCGAATCCGGACGAACGCCCGAAAAACTTTTACGAGGCCAACTTCAACGCCGAAGGTTGGGACGACATCAAGGTTCCTTCTTGCTGGAATGTAGTGGGCATTCAGAAAGACGGCTCCCTGAAGTATGGTGTGCCTATCTATTGCAACCAGCCGGTTATCTTCAAGCACACAGTGGCTGTGGGCGACTGGAAAGGTGGCGTGATGCGCGAGCCGAACAAGGACTGGACCACTTACAAGTATCGTAACGAGGTTGGTTCTTACCGCCGCACCTTCACCGTATCCGAGGATTGGAAAGACCGCGAGGTTTATATCAACTTCGACGGTGTGAACTCTTTCTTCTACCTGTGGATCAACGGCAAGTATGTAGGTTTCTCTAAGAACTCAAGAAATACAGCAACCTTCAACATCAGCGACTATCTGGTTAAGGGTGAGAACGTAGTAGCCGTAGAGGTATATCGTAACTCCGACGGTTCCTTCCTCGAAGCTCAGGATATGTACCGTCTGCCGGGTATCTTCCGCGACACTTATCTGACTTCTACTTCAAAGGTTGAGGTACGCGACATGAAGATCAACACCGACTTGACTGCAAACGGTGCTTCTGTAGAAGTGAACGCCAAACTGCGCAATCTGGGCAAGAAGGCTGCTAAGGGATATACTCTGAACTACAGCGTTTATGAGAACAAGCTTTATTCTGACGACATCGTGGGTCAGGTAGGCCAGCCGGTTGCTTCAGAAAGCTTCACTCTGGAAAAAGACGATAACAAAGCCATCAGCACAAAATTCAATATCGACAACGCCAAGTTGTGGTCAGCCGAAGAGCCTAACCGCTATACTTTGGTTGTTGAACTGAAGGACAAGAAGGGAAAGACCGTAGACGTCGTTTCTTCTTACTTCGGTGTATGCAAGGTAGAAATCAAGGACACCAAGGCCGAGGATGATGAATTCGGACTGGCCGGACGTTATTTCTACGTAAACAACAAGCCGGTGAAACTGAAGGGTGTGAACCGTCAGGAAATCAATCCGAACAGCGGTAACAGCATCACTCACGAGCAGATGGAAGAGGAGATTATGATCATGAAGCGCGGTAACATCAACCACGTGCGTAACTCTCACTATTCTTGCGATCCTTACTGGTACTATCTGTGCGACAAATATGGTATCTATCTGGAAGACGAGGCGAACTTGGAAAGCCATGAGTACTACTACGGCGACGCATCTCTTTCTCATGTTCCTGAATTCAAGGACGCTCACGTAGCCCGCGTTATGGAGCTGGTACACGCTCATGTGAACCATCCTTCTATCGTGATCTGGTCTTTGGGTAACGAGGCCGGCCCGGGTGACAACTTCAAGGCTGCCTACAATGCCATCAAGGAATTCGACACCAGCCGTCCAGTTCAGTACGAGCGTAATAACGATATCGTGGATATGGGTTCTAACCAGTATCCGTCTATCGCTTGGACTCGTGAGGCCGTTAAGGGTAAATATAACATGAAATATCCGTTCCATATCTCTGAGTATGCTCACTCTATGGGTAATGCCGGAGGTAATCTGGAGGACTACTGGGAAGCTATGGAGTCAACCAACTTCTTCTGCGGTGCCGCTATTTGGGACTGGGTGGATCAGTCACTCTATAACTACGACAAGACTACCGGCGAGAAATATCTGGCCTACGGAGGTGACTTCGGCGAGAAACCAAACGACGGTATGTTCTGTATGAACGGTATCCTCTTCCCGGGACACAAGCCGAAACCTGAATATTATGAGGTGAAGAAGGTATACCAGAATGTAGGCGTTAAGGCCGTAGACATCACCAAAGGCCAGATCGAAGTGTTCAACAAGAACTATTTCGAGCCGATGACCGATGTGGAAATGGTATGGTCTCTGTGGAAAGACGGAAAGAAGATTCAGGAAAGCAACGCCTTCAAGGGTCCGCGCAACATCCTGGGTCCGCGCGAAAAGGGAAATTACACCATTCCGTTCGACTACAGCGCACTGGATGCCAACAGCGAATATTTCGTAAAAGTACAGTTCCTGCTGGCTAAGGATATGCCTTGGGCCAAGAAGGGATATGTGCAGATGGAAGAGCAGCTTCCGGTAAAGAGCGCCGGACAGTTCGCCAGCATCAAGGAGAGCGCCAAGGGCGACAAGCCGACTTTGTCACAGACTAAGGACAAGAACCTGGTTAAGGGCAACGGCTTCTCTGTAGTATTCAACAATGCAACCGGTACCATCAACAGTCTGCAATACGGCAGCAAGGTGATCTTTGCCGACGGTAACGGTCCGAAACTGGATGCCTTCCGTGCCATGACCGACAATGACAACTGGGCATACCGCCAGTGGTTTGCCAAGGGATTGAACAACTTGCAGCACAAGGTGCTCGATTCTAAGGTATACACTAAGGAAGACGGAACTGTAGTATTGGCTTACACCGTTGAGTCACAGGCTCCATACGGACAGAATATCCGCGACTTGGGTATCAGCTCCGGTAAGTACGAGATCACAAAGAGCAAGGACTTCGGTCCGGACGACTTCAAGTTTACCACCAACCAGATCTGGACCGTTTATCCGGACGGCTCTATCGAATTGGAGGCAAATATCAACTCAAATGAACCGGGTCTCGACCTGCCACGTTTGGGTTATGTCATGAAGACTCCTTCAGACCTGAAGAACTATACTTACTATGGACGTGGTCCACAGAACAACTACAACGACCGTATGAACGGCGCCTTCGTACAGCTTTATAACAGCACCGTACAGGATCAGTTCGTTCACTTCCCGAAACCTCAGTCAATGGGTAACCGCGAAGATGTTCGTTGGTGTGCTTTGACCGACGAGGCCGGAAACGGTGCTCAGTTCATTTCTACCACAACCTTCTCGGCTTCTGCTTTGCCATGGTCGGCTATGCAGATGGTAGAAGCTCCGCATCCTTATCAGTTGCCTAAGTCAGACGGTAACTATCTGCACCTGGATTTGAAGGTAATGGGTCTGGGCGGTAACAGTTGCGGACAGGGTGGTCCGTTGGAAGAAGACCGCATCAAGGCAAGCAACCATTCTATGGGCTTCATCATCCGTCCGGTTCAGAAGAGCGACGATATGAGCGAGCGTGCCAAGGTTTCTGCTGCCGGTGACATGCCATTGGGCGTTGCCCGCGACCGTGCCGGTAAGGTAACTATCTCAACCGAAAAGAAGGATGCCGTAATCTGCTACACATTGAACGGTAGCAAGAAAGTACAGACTTACAGCGAACCTGTAAATATGCGCGACGGCGGAACCATCACCGTTTGGGAGAAGAGCAACGACAAGCTGAAGACAACCATGACATTCGAGAAAATCGAGAATGTGCCGGTTGAGGTTATGTATGCAAGTAGCGTGGAAAGCGGTGAAGGTGATCCGAACCATTTGGTGGACAACGATCCGAACACATTCTGGCACACCATGTACTCAGTAACCGTTGCCAAATATCCACACTGGGTGGACTTTGATTGCGGAGAAGTAAAGACTCTGAAAGGATTCACTTATCTGCCTCGTCAGGATAGTCCAAACGGACGAATCAAAGATTACCAGATCCAGGTAAGCAACGACGGTAAGACTTGGGGTGATGTTCTGGTTAAGGGTTCTTTCGAGAACAATGCAAAAGAGAAGCGCGTAATGTTCAGCAAGCCGGTTAAGGCTCGCTACGTACGCTTCACAGGCTTGAGTTCTCAGGACGGTCAGGACTTCGCAACTGGTGCTGAAATGGGCGTATTGGCTGAATAAACAGCCTTTGAATATAAAAAGAACGACCGGCTCAAAAATTCTTGAGCCGGTCGTTCTTTTTTCTCTCCCCAGTTCTTCCCCGATTTTACTCCCGTTATCTGAAATAAAGCCTCCTTTGTAATCAACGGAGTTACCCTATATTATCAACAAAGTACTACCTATTCAATAACTCAAAAGGCTCTGTCAGACTTCGTAACCAGAAGCCGTGACAGAGCCTTTTATATCACAGAGAAGCAGATTCGGGATCTTAATCAAATTTCCATCTCCACAGAACCTGAATCCCGCAACCTTTCAGTCACTTTTCATTAAAATAAGAATTGCTTATTCTTCATTCAAGGAAACAGGAGCTTTGCTTTTAAAGGCTTTTCGATAAGACAAAGCCAAGCCTGCAAAAGCAACCGAGGAACAAAGTATCAAGGCCCCCAATCCCCAGGGGCCGAAGAAGTCCATCATTTTCTGGTCCTCTCCCCAAATGGTAAAGGTAAGTACGCCAATCAGGTTGTTCAAAGCATGGAGCATCCAGACAGTCCATACGCTGTTCGTACGCCAGTAAATCCATCCGAGCAACAAGCCAAACAGGAAGGCTCCGGGAATCTGTGCCGGATTACCATGAATCACCCCGAAAGTCACCGATGAAATCACAATAGCCCATACCGGGAAATAATGCCCTCTCCGCAAAATATCCAGCATACCTTTACGGAAAATCAACTCCTCGACCAAAGGGCCCAATAGCACAATATTCAGAACACCCAAAGGATTAACCATCAGGCCGGCAAAAGAGGTTTGCATGATATCCGGCAAGCGAAGCAATTCGGTCAGCCCGTTAACCGGAATAATCGCCAGCAACACGAGACCAAGCAGAAAAGCCGTTTCTTTCATATTCCAGGAATAACGGCGGAAAGTTTCCCGGAAAGGTAAAATACGGCATCCGAAAAGAAGCACCGCAACCAGCAAATTACTCAACAAAAGGAGTACCGCCAACACATCGGTACTTTGCGGATTTATCTGCAAAAAAGAACAGACAACTGTTCCTAGAACAGACATAAGCAACTGTGTTCCTAAAAACAGAACTACCAGTCCCAGCAATCGCCACCACATACGCATCTTGTTATCGTTTTAATAATTGTTCCACTTGAATACGGTCTTTCTGTAATTGGGCAACCAGTTCTTCCCTATTCGAGAAGCGCTGCTCCGGGCGCAGATACTTCACAAAACGCACCGTAAGCTTTTGTCCATACAAACTGCCGGAAAAGTCCAGAAGATGCACCTCTATGGTCGTTTGTGCCCCATTATCCATTGTCGGGCGGTTTCCGATATTCAGCATACCGGGGCAGGACACTCCGTCGGGCAAATCCACCCACGCCGCATACACACCATCGGCCGGAATCAGCTTTTCCTCGGAATCGACCGATACGTTTGCCGTAGGAAAACCTAATGACGAACCGATATGAAAGCCATGCACCACCGTACCGCACAACGAGTAATAGCGTTGCAGCGCATGCGTAACGAAATCCAGATCACCGGAGAGCAATGCCTTGCGGATCACCGACGAACTGACATGCTGCCCCTCATCCTGATATTCACAGGACTGCACCACCTCGATGCCCAGTTCCTTTCCATAACGGACATAGTCCTCAAAAGTATCGCAGGCTCCGTGCCCGAAATGATGATCATAACCGATCAGCAACACACGTACGTGAAGCTGTTTCAGCAACACATCGCGCATGAACTCATAGGCAGAAAGGGCCGACATCGCCAAATCAAAATGCAACAATACGGCATGATCCGCCTCAGACTGTTCCAGCAAAAGACATTTCTCTTCAAAAGGAGAAAGCAATTGCGGACGATAATCGGCCTGCATCACCTGACGGGGATGGCGGTCGAAAGAAATCAACAGAGAGTCGAGTCCCCGTTCGCGGGCCAATGTCGTGACCTGATGCACCAGGAAACGGTGTCCGCAGTGCATCCCGTCGAAGAAACCGATAGTAGCCACCGAAGGACGGAAGTCATGCTGTTCTATAGAGGTAATAATCTTCATATTCTAGAGTTAGGAAATAAATAAAGGCAACCAGTCGTCGGCTTCGGCCGGACAATAGGTCTGTATGCCCAAAGCAGAGGCAGCCGCACAATTGGCAGCCGAGTCATCAATAAAGAACGTTTCCGAAGCTTCCAACTGTTCGCGCCGCAACACTTCCTGGAAGATCTCCTTTCCGGGCTTCATCAGTTTCAGATCGCACGACAGATAGATATGGTCGAAATAGTCCTCGACATGACCGCCCTGCACTGTAAACAGGTATCGGGCAGAATAATCCCAGTGAATCGTATTCGTATTACTCAGCAAAAAGACACGGTAGTGTTCCCGTAGCTGTTTCAACGCCTGCAGACGACGCTCTGGAATGCGCACCAGCATCCGGTTCCAGGCTCCGGCAATCTGTTCGTCGGTGGGCTTCTCCGCCCGGGTACTCATCTGGCGCAGTGTTTCCAGAAATTCCTGTGGAGTTGCAGCACCGCTCTCGAGCAAGGCAAACGGTCCTCCCTGCACGTAATCCCGGATATGCTCCTGCACATCAATTCCCAGTTCGGCAAACGACTGAACAGTCTGCTGTTTGTCCAAATCTACCAGCACTCCGCCAAAATCAAAAATCAGGTTTCTTATCTTTTTATCCATACAGTTATCCATCAAAAATATTTAGAAACGATGATGCAAAATTACTAATTTTTATTTGCTTTATTCGACTGAATGTATTAATTTTGCAGACACAAAAGGGAATTATTCCTTTGGACTTGTAGCTCAGTTGGTTAGAGCAACAGACTCATAATCTGGAGGTCCCTGGTTCAAGCCCAGGCTGGTCCACAATGAAACAAAGAGCTGTAAACGGTTGTTTACAGCTCTTGTTTTTTTCCGACAAACCGATTCTCGGTGCAACACCCGGAGAATCCTAAATTATTTCGTATGAAGCAACTATTGACACTATGCCTGTTGCTCGGCTCACTGGCAGCCCCACTCCATGCCCAGCAACCCAGCGCCACGGCCCGTTCGATGGCCAAACAGGGGCTGGTGGATATCCATGAACTGGCTCCGGACATCCCGATCAGCCTGATGTATGCAAGGGCCGACAATTTCACGGGAAAGGTACTCTACAAAGATCTCAAAGAGGCATATCTCCACCCCAAGGCTGCCAAGGCTCTGGCCAAGGCACAGCAGATACTGAAAAAGTCGCATCCGGAACTCACGCTGAAGGTGTATGATGCCGCGCGCCCCATGCACATCCAACAGATCATGTGGAACGTGGTGGCCGGCACCCCGAAAAACATTTATGTGAGCAACCCCAAAAACGGAGGAGGCATGCACAACTACGGAATGGCGGTAGACCTGACGCTGGCCGATGCCAAAGGAGACAGCATTCCGATGGGAACGCTCATCGATCACCTGGGACCGGCAGCACACATCGACAAGGAGGCTCTGCTTGTGCAGAAAAAGGTCATTTCGGCAGAAGCCAAGCGCAACCGCGAACTGCTGCGCTCGGTGATGAAGCAGGCGGGCTTCAAGCCCTTGCGCACCGAATGGTGGCACTTTAACCTCATCTCCCGCGCACAGGCAAAAGCTTATTACAAACCCATAAAATAGAATTCATGTTTCATCAAGATACCTGGGACTTTATCCGCAAGCACGCGCAGGATGATGTCCGCAAACTGGCATTGAAACGGCCGACGAATCCGAATGTGGACTTAAAGGAAGCGCTCGTACAGATTGAGGGCTATCAGACGGCACGGAAGAAATTGCCGCTCTGGGCGGAGAATCCGCAACTAGTCTATCCGCCGCGCATCTCCATGGAGCAATGCTCGTCAGAAACTACGGCACTCTACAAACAACAGGTGGTGCGCCGCCTGCTGCAAGGCTTGTGCGGTCCGCTGAGCATGGCCGACATGACCGGCGGTTTCGGCATTGACTTCAGTTATCTGGCACCGCTCTTCGACCGGGCCTACTACATCGAACAGCAGGAGATTCTCTGCCGCATTGCCCAGCATAACCTGAAAGTGCTGGGACTGAAGCAGGCCGAAGTGCTGCACGGCGACGGTGTGGAACGGATGCCGGAACAGGCTCCGCTTACGCTGGTCTTCATCGACCCGGCACGCCGCGACCAGCAGGGCAAGAAAACAGTGGCACTGAGTGACTGTACTCCCGACCTGAGTGCCATTCAGGAACGCATACGTTCGTGCAGCCGCTTCTGCATGGCCAAACTGTCGCCCATGCTCGACATTCATCAGGCGCTTCAGGAACTGAAAGGAGTGAGTGAGGTGCATGTGGTGAGTGTGGACAACGAATGCAAGGAACTGCTGCTGATTCTTGCCTCCGGAGAGACTGAAAATACAACGGAAATTGCAACGGTAGGAAAAAGACAAGAAACAGACGGCAATCTGGCTTCAGAAACAGATAAGACCGAAGAAGCTGTCGCAAACAAGCTTGAAAATGCCAGCACAAGCTCTATTTCGGAACAAAGTAACGTAAAGAAACCGGCAGAAACACGCATCTTCTGTGTCAATCTCCAGAAGGGCGAACAGCAGACGTTTGAATATACCGCACAGGAAGAAGCCTCGGCCGAAGCGGTCTATACCGACCAGCCGGGTGCTTATCTCTATGAGCCGAACACTTCGCTGCTCAAGGCCGGAGCCTATAAATGTCTGTGTGCCCGTTTCGGTGTTCGCAAACTGCATCCAAACAGTCATCTGTACACTTCCGACACACTGTGTGCCGACTTTCCGGGACGGCGGTTCCGCGTTACGGGCAGCCGCACCTTCAGCAAACAGAATCTGAAACAAATCGCCCGCGACATTCCGCAGGCGAATATTACCATCCGGAACTTCCCGTCCACCGTGCAGGAGCTCCGCAAGAAACTGAAAATTAAAGAGGGGGGCGACCGTTATCTGTTCGCCACCACCCTGAAAAACGAACAGCACATCATTCTGGAATGCCTGAAAGCGGAGTAGCTCCGTTTTCAGGCATAACTGTGCATACCCCCCAAGAAATAATTCACACCGATGTAGGTCATCAAAACCGTCAGAAAACAGAACAGCATATAGAGATGGTAACGCACCGGAGCACGGAACACGCGGAATCCGTGCAACGGAACGGCGTAAAGCAGCAGATTGATCAGCGCCCACACTTCTTTGGGATCCCATCCCCAATAACGCCCCCAGGAAACATTCGCCCAAATGGCACCCACAAAGATACCGGCTGCCAGCAAAGCAATGCCGGGATAAAGGAACAGACGGGAAAGAAGCAACAGCAACTCCTGTCGTTCAGCCAGACGGCAGTCCGGCAAACGATGCAATACCTGAAGCAACAGCGACACAATGGCACATAATGCGGTAAACGACAACAGAGCATAAGCACTCATGATAAGCGACACATGAATGCTGAGCAAAGGAGAAGAGAGCACGGGCACCAGATGCGTCATAACGGGGTCCATCTGCGAAAGTCCGGAAACCAACAAAAAGAAACCCGACAACAGAAAACCAAACGACACCAATGCCGGAAAGCGACGATTAAGTAGCACAGACAGCAGAAGCACCAGCCATGCCAAAAGGAGCATCGTTTCATAACCGTTGCCCATAGGCAGACGACCGCAAATCACCCAACGGAGCGCAATATGCGTTGTCAGCAGGGCAAAAACTCCTCCTAACAAGCCCCACACCCCACCCCGCATCCAAGGATTACGGACATAAGGAAGCGGACGATTTTTCAGCAAAGCAAAAATCAGAGTCAGAAACAGACTCAATCCCACCGTGAGATTTATCTTATAGAGCATTCCGACCACCGGAAACCGGTTGTACCATTGTTCCGCACGCAGACGAAACGAAGCGGGTACAGAATCCCCACCATACTGTTGCTGATAGCTTTTGATCTTGGAAAGCATATCCCGCAGCACGACATCATCTTCCCGACGCACTCCATACTCGTAAAGCCAACCGAAGGCTTCGCGTACAAAGAGCTGCTGCGCCCGTGGCGTGGCTGCAGGCAAGGAATCCACGGGACTGTACCAACGTATCTGACCGTCGGATTGCCTTGCGGGAAACACGCGCATCATGCTCCCCTGTCGCATCAAAGCCAGAAGCTGCAGGCGTTCATCCAAATCCACGGCCGCTTTGTTGAGTTTGCTGTGCTTGCCCCGATAATATTCCTCCACATAAGGCTGAAGCACATAATCCCCACCCTGCACCAGTTGGTTTACCGACACATACTTGTCGCATTGCAGGGCCTGCCTCAAACCGTCATCCTTCACACGAACCAACGGCTCGGCATCCCATTCGGCGGCATAAAAAAGAAGACCGGCCATAACCTGTTCGGCCGAATAATGCTGATAACTGTTACTGCCGTGCAACTTGCGCACCATATCCAAGGCCAATGTCTGCATGGGGCACACCCGCCCCTGATAGGAAACCAACAAACAACCGAAGTCCTGTGCCCGATCTTCGCGCAACGTAGGCAGAGCACGCGCTTCCGAGGCCAGCACCAACAAGCAGCACAGCATCATGAGGCGGTGCAGACGCGGATTACGCCACAAACTCCGGAAACCGCCATTCCGCTCGCCAAGTATCCAGATAAGCGAGACAAATAGCAGGAAATATCCGGCATAGGTCACCGGAATGCCATAACGGTCTTCATTAAGGCTCAGATAACTCCCTTTCCCGTTGGCATCATAAGAAGTCTGATAAAAACGGATGCCCCGATAGGAAAAGATACGGTTCATGGAAACCGTTCCGCAAACCGAACTGCCGGTCAGCTCTTCTTGAAGCGTAAAAGAGGTTTCATAGTCGGCAGGCATCTCGGAACCGGGATGATAGCGCACCGAGAACTGTTCCAGCCTCATCGTAAAGGGTAAACGGACTGTAACCTTACCTTGAGATGTTTCTTCCTGAAAAGAAACAGTCGGCACATCCTGACGTAAATGGACCACTCCTCGACGTGCCGTCAGAAAAGTCAGCAGAGCCCCCAAAAGAATCAGCAGCAACGAGGCATGCAAAGCAATCAGCGACCTACGGAACTGACGATGCAACAAGGCTGCACAACCGGAAAAAGCAACCCATCCCCACAACAGGACAAACCACCAGGAGTGATAAACATAACGGACCACAAAATCTGTTCCGAACGACTTTTCAAAAAAAGTGGCCACTGCCAGAATGACCACCAGAATCCCAATTCCTACAAACGACCCAATCTTCCAATTCATATTCTTGCACTATCAATCTGTTCCGCCGGAAAAAGAAAAGCGGCCACGCTCTCCTCTCCCAAAATTCATCAGGATGTTTTTGGAAAATCATCGAAATGACTTTTTCATTTCATCAGGATGATTTTTTCGCACGACCGGCCTTATTGTTTTTCCCGTAACCATGAGAAAAGCCGCTGCCTTCCTCAAAATCGAAACACTACTAAAGACTTCGAGGAATAAGGGACAGCGGCCTCACTGATTTTCTGTTTTCTGTGTTGCAAAAATAGAAGAAAAGAATCTGACTGTCAATACACAAAAAGGATGATTCTTTTCAAAACACTAATGGCCGGACTCGGTGTCCGGCCATCAGAAAATACTTATATTTAGGGAGTAAAAATCAGAAGGGTTCATATTCCGGATTACCTTCCGGAATCAAGGCCATACATTCCATCTCAACCAACCATCCGGGACGGCATACCGGAGCCCACAGAATCACGCGCGGCACATCCGGGAAACGCTCCTCGAACATACGGCTCACCAGTTCGTAGTCAGCCACATCGCGCAGATAAACCAGCATGTGGGCCACATCACCGAAACCGGCATTACCCTCGGCCAGCAAAGCCTCCACATTCTCCCACATTCGCTCCACCTGCTTGCGGATATCCCCGGGATGCACCACCTGACCGCGGTTGTTGATGCTGGCTGTTCCCGATATGAACAGATGACGACGGTCGCCATAGTCGATATACGTTCCGCGCTCGAAACTTACGCCATACTCGGCAGTGGGATTCAGATGGTCGGACGCATAGAGAAACTGCATCTGTCCGTATTTCAGTCCTTCCACAGCATAGGTATCCATCGTAGCCAGTGCCTTGGCATCGGGCTTGCGACCGCAGATACCGGTGCTGGAAATGAAGTGGGTGGCTGTTGTGAGTCCTTTTTCCCAAAACAAGCGGTTTCTGCCGGTAACGACTCCCGCATAGTTCACATCTACATTCTGCACAAAGAACCAGGTACGCACGCAGTTTTCCAGCAAATTCATTCCACGCTCTTCAAGCAACGTGGCATAGCGGTTCAGCAAATCATAGGTCTGCCCCTCGGAATCCGCTCCGACGGCGGTCATGTCTCCACCCCACCAATGGGTGTAGCTGTTGTGCTGGAAAGCGCGCAACTCGCCCGGAGAGGCAAACGGCTGCATGTCGGTTTGCAGATAGGCCCAAAGAGCTATCTTGCTGCCGTCGAGCGGCGGCTGTTCGATAACGGACACGGCATAAGCGGCATCCTGCAAGTATCCGGAGAGTTCTTCCGACTGATTGGCACTATCGCTCAGGAACACCCGGACAAACACCGGCTGTGCTCCCGCCAAATCTTCACGGCACACTCGCACAAAATCACCGCACACCTGCTTCAGTTGTTCGGAATAAGTGGTCATACGATCCTGCACATGAATCATCACATGGTGCTCCGACACACCTTTCTGAAACGGGTAAGACTTGATTTCTATATGGTTCTGTTTCATCTTGTTTGATTTATTTTTTACGTTAGTTTATCGGTGCTCCACCGCTTATCCACGCTTTCAGCAACGTAATGTCGTTGTCCTTTAAGGTGGTCAGCGTGGTGTGGAAAGAACCGGTATCATAATCGGTCAGTTGCTTGACCATCAGACTGCCTTCGGCATCTCCCGGCTTGACAATCGGCATGCCGGGCACCTTACTCTCCACATTCACAATGGCCCGGTAGCTCTGTCCCTCGCCCAGATTCAGACCACGGGAAAGATTACCGCCGCTGTGACAGTCCAGACAACTCTGGTTGAACAGCTGCTTCTGCACCCGGTCGTAGGCAATCAGATTGACCGTCACGGCTCCCAGATCCACCCGATCGGAAGAGGAGTTGATTTCCTTTTCGAAGAAAGGATAGATAATTTGATTGTCCTGATCCACCAGAGCCAGCACCACCTGACGGGTATCGTCGGGCACTTGTGTCAGCGATAGCTCAGTAGGTGTTCCCTCTTGTGCCGAAGTAATGACATGAATACGGTTGGGCTGCTCATCGCCGGGTTGCGTATAGGACATAAAGGCCAGTTTCCGTTCGCGTACTGCGGGAATCGTTTCAACATGAGTGAAAGAAACGGTGGCCACAATCTCCTTGTTACCACTATCGGACTTCGGAACAATATCCCCGCTGTCGCAAGCCATACAGCATAGGACTGTAAAGACGGCAACACTTATTTTTCTGAGATGCTGTTTCATATACTTGCCTCCTTTTTCTGTAATTAGAAGGTGTATTGCAGCATCACCGTAGCACTGTGATAAGCCATGCCCATATCGTCGTTGTCGCGCTCCAACTGGGTGTCGTGTCCCCACTTGCCGATGTACTGATACATGGCCTGAAGCTTCAGGTTCGTGCGGGCAAAGAAATAGTTGAATCCCACAGCCGGCATGTTCAGGAATCCGGCCAGCTCCGTACCGTTACGGTCAAAGAAATCATAGCGAGCGGCCAGTTGCAGCTTCTTCGTAGCGAAGTAGCCTAACTGCCCATAGGCACCCCATGAAGTAAAACCGCCTTCGCGCATCATTCTCTTGGTCCAGTTCATGCGCAGCAGATACCCCTCGGCACTGACATACCAGCGGTTTTTCAGCCAGGCAAACTCCAGTCCGGCACGGAAATCATTCGAACTCTCGCTGTTGCCTTCCACATTGACACTTCCGGACAAGGCGAACAGCAGTTTGTCGTTCCGCAAATCATCCGGATCACCTTGATGAGTAGGCATCAGTCCCTTGGGCATGTAGGCCAGACGACCGGCATACAACAGGGAAGGCAATCCCTTATGATCGTCGCTGGTACCCTTGGTGGCAGTGTTCACTCCGATACCGGTTCCGTTGAAAACACCCACCTGATAGCCTAAGCGGTTCTTGACCACACCGTGAAGCTGAACGCCCAAATCAAATCCAGTATAAATACTGGGTTGCACGGCATCCAGGCTCAGATTGGTGCGCACCGGAGTGGTCATGGACGAAGGCAGCTGCGGAAACATGGTCTGTCCCAATGTAGTCAGATAACCTGTTTGGAACGGGGTCTTGAACTTTCCGGCACGGAAACGCACCGCCTCGCAGAAATTGACATCGAACCATGCCTGTTGAAGCAGTTCTCCACCGCTCTTTGCCGCATTCAGTGCAAAGTTAAAAGTAATTTTGTTAAACGCTTTACCACTGAAACCAATAATTGCGTTCGGAATGGCAAAACCGCTGTTTGCCACACGGTCCACCTCTGCCAGATTCAGATTTTCATCATCATAATAATTGAAATTGCCCGATGCCTGAATCAGAGCATAAGGCTTGAAAAGGAAGTCACCAGCACGGGTAGAAAAGCTGAATCCCTGCTTTCCGGCCAAAGGTACTACATCACTTTCCACATATTTGTCATCGTCCGATGAGCGGGCACTAGCTGCCGCATCTGATCCGTTCCGAGGATTTGCTGTGAAATTACGGTTGCTTGGCGTATTATTGTTGTCAGCATTTTGGGCAAAGGCTGGTGTTCCCAGAACCAGAACTGCCCCCAATAGTATTTTTTTCATATCTTTTTTCTAAACATTTTCAGATGTTTTCCTGATTGTGAACTATAAAAATTACGACTTTCTTCGGATGATAGGAAGAATCTTACATCAGAGCGAGTTACAGACTCTCCACAAAGCGGATCAGCGCATCACGGTCGGATTTCTTCATCCGACGGAACTTCTCGCGCGAGGCGGCCCCTTCGCCTCCATGCCACATAATGGCCTCAACAAGATTTCGAGCCCGTCCGTCGTGCAAAAACTGCGTATGACCGTTGACAATGGCCTGCAGACCGATGCCCCACAGCGGTGTGGTGCGCCACTCATATCCGGCCGCCAGTCCCGAAGGATAATGGTCGTTCAGTTCCGGTCCCATGTCGTGCAACAGATAATCGCTGTACGGATGGATGGTCTGCCCGCAGAGCCAAGGCAACTCCGAACCGTTGATGAGCACCGTCCGTTTGTTGCTGGTATGCAACGTGGGCAGATGACACAGATTGCATCCTGCCTCGATAAACTTCTGTTCACCCAACTGCACAACCGGATCGTCTACATCCCGACGCGCCGGCACCCCCACACACTGCATATACAGATCCACCTTTTCCATATCTTCTGAAGAAACCTGAATCTCGTGCCCGCCGTCGCCGTAAATCTGCTCATACTGATCCTGTCCCTGAGAAACCTCTTCGGGATAGCGATCGTTGGTCACCCCGAGATCGGATGAGAAGCCCAGCTCCACCGTCAGATCGGCATGCTGTGCCTTGTTGCCCGAAATGCCCATACGGCGCACGCCGCGTTCGGTGATGTAATTCAGGCGTCCGCTGATGCCATACTCCGGATAGTTGCTCTGTGCCGCCACGCGCTTCATGGTCTCTTCGTCGAGGCTCATCATCTGCCCCATACCCACATGACGCAGAGGAATGCGCACGGACACAATCAGGTCCTCGGGAGAGAGCGAATCGGCATACCAGTCAGTAATGCGGTAAGAAGGTGTGGCCAGCTCGTATTCTTCCCCGTCGGGAAACTGATACGTCTGATACGTGTAAGTTACTTTCAGTTTTCCTTCGGGCTTCACGCCGATGATAGACGACTGGTCGTGCAGCACACGACCGTAGTTTTTCAGAAACCCGCCGTCCTTACGGGTGAGATAGATCAGACAGGACGAGAAGCCGGCACTTCCGCTTCCTCCCTCCGTCCACAGCGTACTGGCTGTACGCCCCGTATTGTTATGGCAGCTGCCACAAGAGAAACCCGCATACACCGGTCCCAGACCTCCCTGCTCGAAACCGTCCATATCGGGAATGCGCCGGTCGTCGTACAGCAAGTCTCCCTGTAGGAACCGGTTGTAGAATTCGCCCGTAACCCAGGGTGCGTTCGTGTCGTATGCCGTTTTCGAGTTGTTGAAAATAGTTGCCGTACCGGCAGACAGTTCTTCATATTTGGCTTTCTTTCCGGTAAGTGTATTGATCATTTCCGTTTCGGGCAGTGTATCCACCTCGCAGGAAAGCAGACACGCCGAAAAAGCAATGCACAAGAAACGAAATCCGTACCGGATTCCGTTTCTTGTGATTCCCCCAACAGAATGATTCTTTTCGGAAAAAATATCCTGATGCTTCATGTTTTTTGTTTTACTGTATCGTTACCATTCCGTCTTTGATGAATGTTTTCACCTGGCGCGGATTACCGTTCTCAAAGAGCAGAAGCTCCAGTGTGTGGAAGCCCAAAGTGTTGGCACCCATAGACGAACCGTCCTCATTGGCCCAGTCAAAGTTACCGCGCAGGATGGACTTGATGTTCAGCTGACTCAGAGGCCATGAATCGAGATGCGGGTCAAACTGCTGATCGGCCACCGGACCGAAAAGGAAAGCCTCGCTGCGCTCCCAAGGAATACGGGTCTGCTTCCACTGCTGGCAGGCTGCATCCAGATTTTCCTGAGTCGGATTCTGTGTATATTTGCTTACCGCCTCAACCAACTTTCCGGCTTCATTCTTCAGGTTCGTATAAGTCGGAATCACGGTACGGTCCACATAATTGGTTACAACCTGGTCGGCAACGGTTTCACTAATGGCTTCTACCGCACCGTTCAGTTGCTCCAGACTTTGAGCCAATGTACCGATAGTGGCGATGGCTTGTTCCACCTGCGGACTCTTGATGTTGTTATTGGCATAAGCCAACACCGCATCACGGAAGCAACCCTGCTCCTTTGCCGCCTTCAAAGCCTGATGCGAAGCCTCGATATCGCTCTTCACCTGCTCAGCCAAAGTAGCGTTCACGGCCTTCACTGCCGCATACAGACTGGTTGTCTCGTCACGGTTGTCCTCCGGACCTCCCAGATAAGCGTTCTCGATAGATTCGATGTTGTCGTCATAGTCTGTATATGAATTGAAACTGTACCACGATTCCACACCGTAAACATTCTTCTCATTATAAGGAGCCGCTATCTTCTGTTCCGATACTTCAGTGGCGATATCCACACTGGCCGCAATGATGGTCTGCAAACAGACTTTCGCATTCGGATAGGTGCTGCCGGCCTGATGTTTCTTGAACAAGTTGCCGTAACCGTCGGCCAGCATGGCCGGAATCTCCAGCTCTTCTACACGACTCGCTTCGTCAGCCGGAAGATTGTTTGCACCCTTCCACAAGGCATAGATACTGAACGCGTCACGCTCCAATACTTCCGACACCACGCGAGTATAACCCGAATAGTTACTCCAGGTGGCTTCGATAGTCTGGTTTCCGGCACCGCCTCCGCCATTTCCGTTCTCTGAATTCTCACTACAAGATGACATTCCCAATGTGGCACCGCCAACGACCGATGCCAACAACAAATTCTTTAATGTTCTCATTTTTTATTTGATTGATTTGATTCTTCTGTTTATTTGCTCCAGAACCATCCGGCATAGGCGATACCGATCTGAAAAGTGTTCTCCGGATTGAAGTTTCCATGGTCAATAATCCGGTGATTATAATCGGCCTTCAGCACCAAACCGGGTACGGGACTGTAGTTGATTCCTGCTGAAATCAGTCCCACATTCAGACGTTTGTCCGACACAACGGTACCGGTCTGCTCATTAGCCATCGTATTGTATTTCTCATACTTGACATAAGGTGTCAGCATCGTGTGGTTGCGGAAATGACGTCCTACGTTATATCCAACTTCCGCGTGCCAGGTATAGGCATTCTTGGCCACCGGCGTTCCGGGGTATCCTGTGTACTTGTTCGGACGAAGCTTGTTAATTTCCGTAGCATCGCCCACATAACCATAAAGCACATTAGCCCGTGCCGTAACACCATATCCCTTATATTCGGCATCGGCCGAACCGATCAGCACCGTACCTTTAAAGTTTGTCGTGGTCGAAGGATTCGTAGCATTACCGTTGATACGGGGTGCATAATATCCCGAAGCACCGATGCGCAATCCCTTCACGCCCCGGTAATCCAGACGAAGCACATAAGCGGGATTCTTCATCTGCGTCTTTTCAAAACGGCTTTGCATGCCCGACTGTATCCAATTCTCAGAACTGAAACCATAAGGGTCCAGGCCGCTCACGATCATTGCCTGATAGCCCAATCCTTTAAACTCACCTAAAACAGCCAGACCGGTTTCGTGCCAGGTGCAGGGGATAATCGTACTTTCTCCCTCGGGACGTGCGGCTCCGAAGAAATTGATCGGCTCATGATGCGTATTTGTCAAGCCTACCGGCACCACCATATGACCGGCACGGATAGAAAATGCTTTATTAAATACCTTCGTTATATGAAACTGCTCCAAAGCAACTTCACCGCCTTTCTCAAATTCGTACTCATATTCGGTATTCTCTCCATACTCCACTTCTACGCCTGCTCCGGTACCTCCATATTCAAACTCTATCTCCGCTCCCAGAATCCACGAAGGCGAGAACTTGTAATCCAAAGCCAAAACAAAGCGAGGCACGGAAATCTCTCCACGACGGTCAGCCGGAGAACCGCTGCCATTACCGCCAAAACGATACGGACCGTAATCAAAATTCTGATAAAGCATCTCACCATATCCGCCGACACGAAACTTTCTGTACCCGTCCATATCCTCGGCAACTCCCTTTTTCTGCTCCTCCGATTTATCAGTTGTTTCTTCTGTCACAGCACCAACCTGAGAAACTCCCAAACAAAAAGACAACAGAATCAAACTAGCTTTCTTTTTCATTTTCCAAGTTTTTTATTGCGCTGCAAAGGTATGACACCTGTTAAATTTAACCAATACACAAAAAAGATGAAAAATTAAACAGGAGTGATGACCCTTTTTACAAGGAAAGTATCAGGATTTACCTAATGTTTAGTTAAAAATACCCAGTCGTGGCGATTGACCGGAATTGATAAAATCCTGTCCTTTGCATTCACAAAATTATCAACCTTATAAAAATGAAAAAGGAATACAAAGAGAGTGATCGCATGGAAGATATTATATGCAGTGATCATCACATGCTTCAAGTAATCAACAGTTTCGGCTTTACTCTCGGATTCGGCGACCAGACTGTTCAGGAAGCTTGCTTCAGCCAAAAAATTGATCAGACCACATTTCTTTCGGTAATCAACTTCATTCATCATCCTCAAAATGAAAAGAAGCCTGAGAACTCTTTTCCTCAAAACATATCACCATGCACCTTGAAAAACTATGTACAAAGGTCGCACGATTATTTTCTTCATTATCGTCTGCCGGCCACACGCCGTCGCCTGATTGAAGCCATAGACTGTTCCGGTGAAGACAAAGTACCTTACCTGTTTCTAAAGTTCTTTGATTTATTTACGGCAGAGGTAGAGCAACATGCTTTATATGAAAATACCTATATTCATCCTTACGTAAATCATCTGATACAAGGAGTTCATCCTACACAAGATTACAACATCAGTTTCTTAATGAAAAAACAAAAAGAACATCACCATTTGATACGAAAAAAAATATCCGATCTGACACACGTAATCGTGAAATATTATAAGAACCAAAAGAAAAACCGGTTAATGAATGATGTGCTTTATGAGCTTTTTGTCATGGAAGAGGATTTCAGATGTCATAGCATGATAGAAGAACAAATATTCACAGCCAGCATTCAAGCATTGGAAGAGAAAGCCAACCAACCTCGTTCTTTGAAAAACATCTCCAACGCCAGTCATTCAAAGAAATCCCAAGACACGCTCAATCTGTTAAGTAAAAGAGAAAAGGAAATAATCTGTCTGGTCACAAAAGGACTTCCCAACCGGCAAATAGCCGAATTACTGAATATATCCATCAACACTGTATTGACCCATCGCAGACATATCAATAAGAAACTGGAAATACACTCATCCTCAGAATTGACAATACACGCCATCCTCAACGGACTTGTGTCCATAAACGATATCAAATGATAGCCGAACCGGAAAAAGAAAAGGGAAGCCTTCGAAACAGGCCTCCCTTCAATTGGAATTAAGAAACAATAATTATTTCACTCTATAACGTGTCTCCTCAATGCGGAACTTCTTGGTTACCACCTTTTCCTTCTTGGTTCCCTCACCGGTAACAACCGTAATTGTTACACGGTTCTTGTCATTCTCAGCAAACGGCTGAACGGTGTCTCCCTTTGATTCTGCGGTAATGATGTTCTTATCCACACCAGCCTTTACCAAAGCATCCACTACGTTCTTGGTACGTTCCTCAGAATACTTCATATTAATGGTTGGATTACCTGTTCCCTTATCCGCATAACTGGTCACTGAAATCTTGCAGTTCTTATGGTTCTTCACGAACTCGACAATTTCATTGATCTTGGCCTGCGGCTTAGGTTCTGATAAACTGATGTTATAATAAATCTGACTTTCGAGCTTATCCTGCACCGGAACATTCTTGTAAGTCACGTCATCATACCATACCGTGTCCTTACGGGTTTCCCAAACTTCCTCGACAACCGGAGCAGGCTGTGCCTTCTTATCCTTATAAGCAAACTTAAAGGCCAAGCCTAATGAAGCGGTAAGCTGCCAGTCGTTGCGCGAACTCATTTTAGAATTGAACTTATCGGACAAACTATTCGCCATAACCTCCAGATTCAATCCTACATGCTTTGCAAGATTTACATCCAACTGCATACCAACACGAGCATTGTGAGACAAAAGATTGTCATCCCAAGCCTGTGAATAATGAGTCTTTCCCGCACTATTCAGGGCCAGCATGTCGTCATTGTCCCATGCATAGTTCAAACCGACACCTCCGAATAAGAGTACATTAAAAAGATGGTCGTGCTTTTTGGAGAACAGATTGGTCAAATTCAGAATTACGTCTATATCCGTTGTCACATACTTATAATCATAAGTCTCGTTGATGGCTCTGACTCCTCCTTTAGCCTGATATCCGCTTACATGCAAGCGAGTTCCGACCACAGGGTTAAAGTAGCCTCCCAAAGATGCTCCATACAACGGAGTAATCAACTTAGAGGGTTTATAATCTGTGAATGTAATCTGGCCTCCGCCATGTAACCCGAAGAACATGTGAGGATAAGATTTATAATTCTTCTCTGTCGTTGTGCCTTGTGCCCAAGCAGCCTGTCCGCAGCCCAGCATCAGCGCAGCCGCCATACATAAAAATCTAAACTTTGTCATAATCTATTATTTTAAAACCTTCTAAGTATAACAAATATAAAATATTAATATCTGATTAGCAAATATTTTCTTTTTTTTCTAGTGAAAATAAGTTTTTTACCGGCTTTTTGGTCTTTTTCAGAGGCATTCAGTTACCCTTTAGATAAAAAAAACTATCTTTGCCAATTAATCATTAATAAAGATATAAACAGCTATGTCCGAAGTCATTATTAAAAAAATAACCAACCGGAAAGAGCTAAAAGCTTTTATTCGATTTAATTACGAACTCTATAAAGGAAATGCCTTTGCCGTACCTGATTTCTATGAAGATACGCTTGACACGTTCAATCCCAAGAAGAACGCAGCCTTTGATTTTTGTGATGTAGACTACTTTCTGGCCTACAAGGACAACAAGATTGTAGGGCGCGTGGCTGCCATCATCAACAAGAAAGCCAATGCCACCTGGAACGTACAGGACGCACGCTTCGGTTGGATTGATTTCATAGATGACCCGGAAGTTTCAAAAGCATTGTTGAATGCTGTGGAACAATGGGGCAAGGAGCATCACATGACCCGAGTAGTAGGCCCGCTCGGCTTTACGGACATGGACCCGGAAGGAATGCTCACCGACGGTTATGACCAGTTGAGCACAATGGCTACCATCTACAACTATCCGTATTATCCCAAACACATGGAACTTCATGGCTATGAGAAGGAAGTGGACTGGGTGGAGCGCAAGGTACGCGTACCGGATTCTGAACACGAAGCACGCTCCGCAAAATATTTCCGCGTAGCCGAAATCAGTGCCAGCCGCTATAACCTGCATGTCCGCAAATTCAAAAGCGTGAAAGAAGTGCGCGAAGGCGGATACGGGTACAAAATATTTGATGTGGTCAACAAGGCATACGCACCGCTGTATGGTTTTTCGGAAATGAACAAACGGCAGATTGACCAGTATGTAAACATTTATTTGCCTTTGGTAGACCTCCGGCTGGTTACGGTAATCGAAACCGAAGACAACCAACCTATCGCCATCGGTATCGGTATGCCGTCACTGTCTACGGCCTTGCAGAAAGCACATTCCCGCCTGTTCCCATTCGGATGGGTGCATCTGGCAAAAGCTCTTTACGTGAAGCGGTCGGACATTGTAGACCTGCTCCTTGTAGCCGTGCTTCCGGAATATCAGAACAAGGGCGTGAACGCCATGCTTTTTGCCGACCTTATTCCAATCGTACAGAAGATGGGATTCAAGTTTGGCGAGACGCATCCTCAGCTTGAAACCAACGACAAGAGTCAGGGACAATGGGCTTATCTGGATGCCGAAATTCACAAGAAAAGACGCTGCTATCAGAAAAAAATCTAACCCCCTGATTCATGGAAGAAATAAACGAAGAAAAGGAAGCCTTGACTCCAGAGGCTCCCGTGGCTTATACCGACGACAACATCCGCCACTTGTCCGATATGGAACATGTGCGTACCCGCCCGGGTATGTATATCGGAAAACTGGGTGACGGATCACAGTCTGAGGATGGAATCTATGTGCTTTTGAAGGAAGTCATCGACAACAGTATCGACGAATTCAAGATGAATGCCGGAAAGCGCATCGAGGTTACTCTGGAAGAGAACCTTCGCGTCAGCGTGCGCGACTACGGTCGCGGTATTCCTCAGGGAAAACTGATTGAAGCGGTGAGTGTATTGAACACCGGAGGAAAATACGACTCTAAGGCCTTTAAGAAAAGTGTGGGTCTGAACGGAGTCGGTATCAAGGCTGTAAATGCCCTGAGCACTCACTTCGAAGTACACAGCTATCGAGAGGGCACCGTACGAAAGGCGGTGTTCGAAAAGGGTGTGCTCATCAGCGACACGACCGAAGATACAGAAGACGAAACCGGAACCTACATTTACTTTGAGCCGGACAACGGATTGTTCAAACACTATCAGTTCCGCCATGAATTTGTGGAGAACATGCTGCGCAACTATACGTACCTGAACACCGGACTGACCATTATGTTCAACGGACGGAGAATACACTCACGCAACGGACTGGTGGACCTGCTGAACGACAACATGACCAACGACGGACTGTATCCCATTGTGCATCTGAAGGGCGAGGACATCGAAATTGCCTTTACACACACCAACCAGTATGGTGAGGAATACTACTCGTTTGTCAACGGACAGCACACCACACAAGGCGGTACCCACCAGAGTGCCTTCAAGAAGCATATCGCCGAAACCATCAAGGAGTTTTCGGGCAAGAATTTCGATTTCGGGGATATCCGAAACGGACTGGTAGGAGCCATTTCCATCAATATCGAGGAACCGCTGTTTGAGAGTCAGACCAAAATCAAGTTGGGATCACTGACTACCATTCCCGACGGCGGTATCAGTATCGACAAGTTTATCGGTGATTTTGTCAAGGAACAGGTGGACAATTATCTGCACCGCAATCCGGACATTGCCGAAGTGATTATCCAAAAGATTTCCGAGAACGAGAAGGAAAGGAAAGCCATGGCCGGTGTGGCCAAACTGGCTCGGGAGCGCTCCAAAAAGGCCAATCTGCACAACCGTAAACTGCGCGACTGCCGCATTCACTTGAATGACCAGAAAACCTCGAAGAAGGACGAGGACATGGAGAACGACCCGCGCCTGGAAAGTTCCATTTTCATTACCGAGGGAGACTCGGCTTCGGGTTCCATTACCAAAAGCCGCAACGTAACGACACAGGCTGTATTCAGTCTGCGCGGTAAACCGTTGAACAGTTACGGACTGACCAAGAAAGTGGTTTATGAGAACGAAGAGTTCAATCTGCTTCAGGCCGCCCTCAACATTGAGGACGGACTCGACGGTCTGCGATATAATAAGGTAATAGTAGCCACGGATGCCGATGTGGACGGCATGCACATCCGTCTGCTGATGATTACCTTCTTCCTGCAATTTTTCCCCGATCTGATCAAAAAAGGGCATGTATATATCCTGCAGACCCCACTTTTCCGTGTGCGTAACAAAAAGAGCAAATTGGGCAAAAACAAGCTCCGTGAGATTGATGAATATATAGCCGGACTGGAGAAAAACAAAGGCGTGGTGCTTTCCAACCGTTCGGATTTCATCACTCAATATTGCTATACAGAGGAAGAACGTCAGGCGGCGGTGGAGATACTCGGACCGGATCCGGAGATTACCCGATTCAAAGGACTGGGAGAAATCTCGCCCGACGAGTTCAAATATTTCATTGGTCCTGAGATGCGTCTGGAACAGGTATCGCTTCAGAAAAGCGATCAGGTAAAGGAACTGTTGGAATACTACATGGGCAAAAACACCATGGAACGCCAGAATTTCATCATCAACAATCTGGTGGTCGAAGAAGACCCTACATTTGAAGAAACAGAACTAGAATGAGAACAGCAATTTTTCCCGGAAGTTTCGACCCCTATACCAAAGGACATGATTCCATAGCCCGCAGGGGGCTGCAACTTTTTGACCGCATCATCATCGGTGTGGGCATTAATGAAAAGAAGAAAGGCATCATGGCCGTGGAAAAGCGTATCCAAGCCCTGAAGAATCTGTATCGCAACGAGCCCCGCATTTCTGTGGAGGCATACAGTGACCTGACCGTGGATTTTGCCAAACGGAAGCAGGCGGATTTCATTCTGCGGGGCGTGCGCTCGCACAAGGATTTTGAATATGAACTGGCCATAGCCGATGTCAACAAACGGCTTTCGGGCATTGAAACCGTGATTCTTTTCACCGAGCCGGAACTGGCTTGTATCAGTTCTACCATTGTGCGCGAACTGATGCACTTCGGCCGCGACATCACCGAATTCCTGCCCGAAGGGTTTACCATAAAAGAATAAAGACCATTATGAAAAAGAAAAGAAACATCTGTCTGTGCCTGCTTGCCGCATTATGCTGTCTGCCGGCATGGAGCCAACAAAAAAATACGGCCGCTACCTATGAGGCTTCCATCAAAAAGCTTTATATGGCGCATCTGGCCATCAGCAGCCTGTATGTAGACAGCGTGAACACCGACAAACTGACGGAGGATGCCATCGTGGGCATGCTCAAGGAGCTTGATCCGCATTCAGCCTACTCGAACGCCAAAGACACCAAGGCCATGAACGAACCGCTGCAAGGCAATTTCGAGGGTATCGGCGTGCAGTACAACATGCTCGAGGATACTTTGTTCGTGATACAGCCCGTAAGCAAAGGCCCCTCTGAAAAAGCCGGTATCCTGGCCGGAGACCGGATTATCTCCGTAAACGACACTGCCATTGCCGGCGTGAAAATGAGCCGCGAGGAAATCATGCGCCGCCTGAAAGGTCCGAAAGGTTCTATCGTACGTCTGGGCGTCGTGCGCAACGGTATTGACGAGGTGCTGAAGTTTGATGTAAAACGCGACAAGATTCCGATGACTTCGGTAGATGCCGCCTATATGGTTACTCCACAGACGGGTCTGATCCGGGTCAGCAGCTTCGGCGCAAAAACGCATGAAGAGCTGAAACAGGCGATGAACAAACTGAAAGAACAGGGAATGAAAAACCTGATTCTGGACCTGCAACAGAACGGTGGCGGCTATCTGGGCGCAGCAATCGACATTGCCAATGAGTTTCTGGACCAGAACGACCTGATTGTTTACACCAAAGGCCGCCGCACTCCTTATACGGAATACAAAGCCAAAGGAAACGGTGGTTTTAAAGATGGCAAAATAGCCGTGCTGGTGGACGAATATACCGCCTCGGCCGCAGAAATCGTTACCGGTGCCATTCAGGATCACGACCGAGGAGTCGTCATCGGACGGCGCACGTTCGGAAAAGGACTGGTGCAGCGCCCGCTCGATCTGCCCGACGGCTCACAACTGCGTCTCACCATTGCCCGTTATTACACTCCGGTGGGCCGTTGCATTCAGAAACCCTACGAAAACGGCAACCGCACTTCCTATAATATGGATGTGATTAACCGTTACAACCGCGGAGAACTGGTACATGCCGACAGCATTCATTTCCCGGACTCTCTGAAATATAAGACTCTGAAGAAAGGACGCATCGTTTACGGAGGAGGAGGCATTATGCCCGACTATTTCATTCCGCTGGATACAACAAAGTACACCAAGTACCACCGCGAACTGGTTGCCAAGGGTATCATCACCAACACAACCCTGAGATACAGCGACCGCAACCGCAAGAAAATCCTATCGACCTACAAGAACTTTGACTCGTTCCTGAAAAACTATCAGGTGAGCGACGAAGAACTGGAAATACTGAAAGAGGAGGCAGAAAAACGCTCCGTAAAACCAAAAGACGAAGAGGAGCGCAACAAGACATTGCCGCAGCTGAAACTTCAGCTGAAAGCTTTGCTTGCCCGTGACTTGTGGGACATGTCGGAGTACTTCGAGGTAATGAATCAGGAAAACGAGGCCGTGCAGAAAGCGGTAGAGCTGCTTGAAAAGAAATAAAAAGCGCCCCCGGAACGAATCAAAAAAATCATTTCGATAAAAATTTCAAATCATCAGGATGAAATCTCCAAATCATCCTGATGATTTTTTTTTCACTTCACCTATTTATATGCGTCAAGAAAAAAGAATAGGGCAAAACTGTTTTGTCAATCAATGTGGCCGAAAAGGAAACAACGATGAAGTAAATCTGATATACATTTGCAACCGCGAAAAGATAAAGTGGTTACTAAAATGTAATTAAAGCTGATTCAGGAATAAACAAAACAGAAAACGGCCCTAAACCATAACGTAATGAAAAAATTTATATTCATCATTGTTTTGGGATGTTTGGCATGGGGAAAATCAAAAGCTTATGAATCAGGCGAGAGGAACCGATACAGGGTATACTTCCCTACGGCAAGCATCATCCTCAACCCTGCCTTTAAGGAAAACAAGGCCACATTAGACTCCCTGGTCATCCATATCCAAAACAAGCAAAAAAACGCAAAACTGCGCCGCATCCGCATCACCTCGGGTGCTTCGCCCGAAGGGCGGACCAGTCACAACAAATGGTTGTCGCAAAATCGAGGTGAAAGTCTGCAGGCCTATCTGCAAGAAAAACTCGCTCTGCCGGATTCTTCTTTTACAATCGAATCCCGAGGACAGGATTGGGAAGAATTGACACAAATGGTGGAACTCTCGAATATGCCCCACCGCAACGAAGCACTCCGCATTCTCCGCGAAACACCGGAATGGGTCGTACGCAACGGAGTGGTGCAAGACAGCAGAAAAAGACAGCTGATGCGCCTGAAAGGGGGAAGCGTATGGCAATACATGCTCCATAATTTCTTTCCGGAACTGCGCAACAGTTCAATCATTGACTGCGAATTTGACTCCATCCCTGTCGTCCGGAAAGATACTCTCATTCTGGAAAAGACCGACACCGTGGTCCTCCGCGACACCATAAGGATAACGGAAACTGTGCGGGACACCATCATCATAAAAACAGAGCCTACGGTCGTTAAAGAAAGAAATTTCGGTATGGCCGTCAAATCGAATCTTCTGTACGATGCCTGTCTGATTCCCAATATCGGCGCCGAATTCTATTTAGGAAAAGGATGGTCGCTCAACGCCGACTGGATGTATTCCTGGTGGAAGAATGACAGACGACACCTGTACTGGCGCATCTACGGAGGCGACTTGGGCATCCGCAAGTATTTCGGCAAAAGCGCACAAACAAGAAAGTTTACCGGACATCATATCGGTATCTACGGACAAGTGCTGACCTATGATTTTGAGTTGGGAGGCCGCGGTTACATCGGAGGCATACCCGGCGGTAGCATCTTCGACAAGGCTCACTACGGCGGAGGACTGGAATATGGTTATTCAAAAGCCATCGGACGACGCCTCAATCTGGACTTCTCACTTGGAGTGGGTTATCTTGAAGGCGTATATTATGAATACCTCCCCATAGACGACCATTATGTGTGGCAAGCCACCAAGAAACAGCAGTGGATCGGTCCCACAAAAGCCGAAATCACGCTGGTATGGTTGCTGGGAAACACCAAAATCAACAGACGCACGAAAGGAGGAAAACAATGAAAAAGATATATCATGCCTTGATGCTGCTCATCGGGTGCCTGCTCGCCTCTTGCGAACATAAGGAATTGTGTTTCGATCATTCTCCGGCCATGGAAGTAGAAGTGGTCTTTGACTGGAAAAACTCTCCCGAGGCCCATCCGGAATCCATGCGACTGTATCTGTTTCCGAAGGAAGGAGGAGAACCCTTACTTTATGAGTTTCCCAACAAAACAGGAGGAATCATCAAAGTACAACCTGGAGAATACAAAGCCTTGTGCTACAATTCCGATACGGAAACCATCGGATTCCGCAATATCGAAAGCATGGAAACATTCGAGGCCTATGCCCTCAAGGGAATCCTGGCTCTCGGAGGTTCTCTGGCTCCACGGGCCGAAGGCACGGAAAAAGAACGCATCGCCCTGCAACCGGAAATGCTTTACAGCGACCGAAATGCAGATATTATCATAAAATCCGATGTAGAAAAACAGCAGATTGTACTCTATCCGAAAAAGGCAATATGCCACTATGATGTGGAAATCAGAAACGCAACCAATCTAAAACATATCTCTATGGATGGAATAAGCGGATCGCTCTCTTCACTTGCCGGAGGATTTCATTTGGGAGAGAATCATCTGACCAGCGAACTGGTCACCATGCCTTTTGAACTGAAAACAACCGGAAGCACGACTCTGAAGGGTGACTTCTATACCTTCGGCCAACATGCAAGCAATCCCCAACCCCACAAACTGGTTGTCTATGCGATCATGTCCGACGGTAATAAAAGATACTACACGTTTGATGTCACCGATCAGGTGGACAATGCTCCCGATCCTTATAATGTCCATATCATACTGGACAGACTTCCTCTGCCCCAGCCTATTCCGGGTGAAGGTGGATTCCAACCCACGGTTGACGAATGGGAAGAAACCGTACCTATAGACATTTCAATGTAGATTAGATGATTATATTGTTTTATTTTAACTAAATTTTGTTTTATGAAAAAATTATTATTCGCTGCGGCAGTCATAACTGCCATGGCATCCTGCTCAAACAATGAGATTATTGATGTAAACTCGGGAGAAGGCATCTCCTTCAGAACTTCTCTGGACAAGGCAACACGTGCAAATGCTGCTAATGTTACCACTTTAGACAATCTTTCAGAGTTCAAAGTTGCAGGTATTGGAAATGGTGCAACTTACATGCCTGAATTATTGGTTTCAAAATCAGGCTCAGCATGGAACACTGCTTCTACATATTATTGGCCTGCATATGACTTGAAATTCTTTGCCTATGCTCCAAAAGATCTTGGAACAGGTACTGCTACCTTAAGCCATACAGCTCAAACAATTAGCGGATTTGCTCCTGCCGCAGATATCACAGAACAAAAGGACTTGTTGATTTCCTACAACACAGGAAACAAAACAAGCAATGAGGCCAGCGGAGTAGAAATGAACTTTAAGCATGCTCTTTCTCAAATCGAAATCAAGGCTAAATGTTCAAATCCCAATATTGTAATTAAGGTAAAGGGTATTAGAATTGTCAACCCTGCAACAAAAGGAACATTTACTTTCCCGACAACTCAGACAACATCTGAAACTCAATTACAACAAAGTCTTTGGGGAAGTTTAGAAGGAATCAACACAAGTGCATATAAGATAAAAGGCGATGAAATCGAATTGAATGCAACAGCTCAGTCATTAATGTTCGGAAATAAGAACTTTATGTTAATCCCTCAGAAACTCACTGCTTGGGATGGTACTCCTTCAAAAACCGGAGCATACATTTCTGTTCTTTGTCAGATTTATAGCAAAAATGGAGAAGAACTTACTTTGTTATATCCAAGCACTCGAACAACAAGAGCTTCCGTAATTCTCCCAGAAAAAACATTATATGCATATGCTTCTGTTGCAATCGGTACAAACTGGGAACCAGGAAAAAAATATGTTTATACTCTTGATTTTTGTTCAACAACAAATAGCGGCGGAGCTGGCTTAATCGATCCAAATCCAGATACAGATACAGATACAGATGTTCATCCAGATCCAAAGCCAGGTTCAAACGGTGGCGATCCGGTTCTGAACGGCCCAATCAAGTTCACAGTTTCTGTTGATGATTGGACTGATGCTGATGCAGAGAACATTACCATGCAGTAATAAATCAAAATTCCATCCATTAATAACTGCAAAAGGCAGGGACGCGTTCTTAAATACGATTGTTTATGTTAAAGTTTCTTCATGTGTCCCTGACCTTTTCCCAAGAAACAGAATCGGGGTGTATTGCTCACCCCGATTCTACTTTTTAATACAAAACCCAAAAACAGATGAAAAAGATTTCCCTTTCCAACACTAAAAGTCTTTACCTTTCCGGAATAATCTGTAGCCTGTTCTGTGGCATCCTGCTTTCCTGTTCTGAGGATAACACAGATAAATTGGAATCTTCGAAAGGGATTTTGTTTATCCCAAGCATCCAAGAATCCTGGTTACAGTCCGGTCGATCTGCAACATCGCAGACCACAAACAACGATCATGTCAGCATCTTACATAAGGAAGGGCAAAAAGCCTTGTACTTACATACCATCTACAGCGACAGGAACAATGCAAATCCGTTCTCTCTGCAAAATGACAAGGCTCAAACAAGAAATACTCCTGTTACAGCCAGTAATATGTATGCCTCATTCGGTGTATCGGCATTTTGCTATACGGATCAATGGAATGAAAACAAAACCCCAAACTATATATATGATGCCACGGTTCAAAAAACGGGCAATGCATACGCACTCCCATCCATGTACTACTGGCCGGGGGCTTCTTATAAACTGAAATTTTTTGCTTATGCTCCCCAAAAAGACGCAGCCTACACACTGTCGGGTGCCGGCACACCCGGTTCACCGACAATACATGCCCTCATTCCCGCCAGCGTAAACGACCAGAAAGATCTTCTGGTAGCCTCAACCGATGAATATTCTGGAAACAGTGCAGCGGCAGTGCCTCTGGCATTTAAACATCCGCTTACAGCCATACGGTTCGCCTGTGGTGAAAATGTCTCTGCCGGAAAACTTGTAAAAGTCAGCCTGAAAAACGTATATACTGAAGGTACTTATAATATGGGAACAGAACAATGGACCCTAACCAATGCGACCGGCTCCTTCGAACAACTCCTGAACAAAAATATTACGGGAACAAATAACGAAGAAATAACCACCTCCTCGCAAACCTTCATGATGCTACCGCAAACCTTGCCTGCGAAAGCTCAAATTGAAATAGTCTTTGAGGATCAGAGCGGACAAACCACACTAACAAGCAGCATCGGCGGAAAGACATGGCCCATGGGAAAAACCGTTACCTATAAAATTTCAATGGACGATAAAATTATCATCGAAACCAATCTGGGAAACTTTACGGATGGTGGTGAGATATAACCACCTCCTGATAACACAAAAACAATTAGATCATGAAATGGATTACCTCTTATAAATACATGTTCCCCCTACTGGCACTGCTGGCTCTTGCCACGGCCTGTGAGGATGAGAACGAAGTCTGGAATGAACCGGCACTTGAATCTTCTGTTGAAGATTTCTCACAATATACCGGAGAAATCATACGCATCGGTATAGAAACAACGTTACCCAATGCGTCAGCAACACCAGAGGCATCAACACGGGCCTTAAAAGAAGATAATGGTGTATTGCAGATAGACTATTCCAAAATGCTGGGAGCAGTCTCAGTACATATCGCCCTGCGCAATAAAACGACTCGCGAGATTACCTACAAGACCATCACCGACGCACGCATCGAACTCGACAATGGAGTCTATAAATTGGTTTGCCATAGCGCGAGTCTGCAACTGAAAAAGGGATTCTTCAAGGACGGCTCTTGGGAAGTATGTGCCCTTATCGACAACCGGAACAAAGTGCAAAGCGGAAGATACAAGAATATTGAGTTCAACACTCTGGACTATTTAAACCCTAACGGTGGAGTCTCTGACAATGAACTGGAACAAATGGAAGTTCCGCTCTATAGCAAGTATCAGGATGTAACCACCGACAGCGAGGGCCGCAAGGTGCTCCGTCTGGATTTTGCCCCTCTGGGAACTGTAATCACCGCAACACTGACAGACCCTTTCTACACCGATGTGGCATTTACACAAATAAAACTAAGCAACAGCAACGTTGTTGCAGGAAACGTCATTCTGAATTTCGGTGAGGAAAATTCTACAATGGGTATTCCCGACATCAAGCCCAAAACTTTGGGAGAAGGCAGAAGCACATTGAGTTTCAAGACTCCCGTAATGACTAAAGACAAAAAGGATGTCAAGGCTTATCTTTGGTGCATCCCACTGATGAAGAAGAGTGTGAAGCCTGAGTTTAATATCTTCTATAAGATTTCTCTGGCCGACGGAGCAGACAGCACGGAATATGCGTCAGAGAAAACACTGGCAAACGGCTATGAAAACTCCAGAAACTACAGAATGAGAATCAAGTTGCCGGAATCTGACTTGATGATTACGGAAGTTGGCCATCTAAATCCCGGAGGCTGGAATTACTCGTATGTAGAGATATTCAATCCAACCAACAGAACCATCGATCTGTGGCAGTACGGACTGATCCGAGTATTGGACTGGAATTCGTCAAACAGCGATCCCAACGTGGCAATCTGGCAAAATCGTTATAACGCACATGTCGAAGGTTCAATCGATAACGCGTTGGTACAAAGTTTGCACCTGGCAACAGAATACGACCCTATATGGACTGTCAGCGGGGAGAATATCAATACATCTGGCGTAAAAAGAAACTTGTTCGCACTCTTGTACGTAAACAATACCAAGGATCAGCGCTATACAAATAACCACGTGCTTGAGCCCGGTAAATGTATTCTGATCTTTGCAGGAGGAACAAGACTAGATATGGTCAAAGGGCATCCGAACCAATATAAGTATTTCCCTACAGGAAATCTGTGTTTCAACTCTTTTTATTTGCCGAATGCCGTATTCAAAGGATATTGCAAATATGTTCTGGCAGTTGATAACGGGGCACATACCAATGCTTATGCTGCTATCGGATCGCACAGAAGTGGTGAAGCAGGAGTCATGCAGCATGGAGGAGACCACTCCATGATTCTGGTAAAACGGGAAAGAGTTGACGGGGGTAAATATCAGATATTGGATGCCCAAATGGGAACAATCAATAAAAGAATATTTAATCAGTTTAAGAATAATATTGCAGTAACACTTCCAAGCGGAAATGACTGGGCCTGGTATGGCCGATTTGCCAATGTGATGTATCCTCTGACATTAAAACCAGCCAAACAATATCAGCAGGTTCCGATTTTCTTGCCTAACGGAGGCGTCAGAAATGGAGAAGGAACTTTCCTTGACTGGCTCTTCTTTATTCAGCCATGGACAGACTTTCCCCACAGAACCTCACCGGGAACACGTTTTCCGATGGATGAGGTCAGCAATGGAGGCAAACGCCTGTTCGGCTCTACTTTGGAACATGGATAAAATAAAAGTTCTTTTATGAAGAAACTTTTTCAGACAAGGGATATTGCATAAAACGTGAAACAATTCATCTTCATAAAAGAAAAATCAGCGAAGTGCGATTCAGATTGCACTTCGCTGATTACGTTTTTATTCGTGATGCATTTCCTGACGCAAAGCCAAAGCTTTGTCCTCGGCAGCCTCCATAATCTCGCGTTCACCCGGTCCTTTGTCGTTGATGCCGCAAAGATGCAGAATGCCATGAATGATTACACGGTACAGTTCGTTTTCATAAGTGGCTCCAACCAGTTCGGCATTACTCCGCACGGTATCCAGACTGATAAACAGATCTCCCGAAATGCGATCTCCCTCGCAATAGTCAAATGTAATGATGTCTGTGTAGTAATCGTGCTGCAAATACTGACGGTTCACCTCCAGAATCTTCTCATCATCCACAAAAATGTAGGCAATCTCTCCTACTCTCTTGCCGTAAGTGGCGGCCACGGCCTTTACCCACTCCGTGTTTTCGCGCTTTTTTATATCAGGCATGCGCACTCCCTCTGCATGATAAGTAATCATATTCTTTAATCCGTTTAATCAAACAAACTTCCCAAACTACCGCTCTCGTAACGGTTCATTCCCAAATGACGATAGGCCAGATCGGTCACCTCACGCCCACGCGGAGTGCGCTTGATGAAGCCTTCCTTGATGAGAAACGGTTCATAAACCTCTTCCACCGTACCGGCATCTTCGCCAATGGCGGTGGCAATGGTAGAAATTCCCACGGGACCGCCCTTGAACTTGTCGATAATCGTGAGCAGAATCTTGTTGTCGATCTCATCCAGTCCGAACTGATCGATATTCAGAGCTTCAAGTGCATAACGGGCTATCTCCACGTCAATGCTTCCGGTTCCCTTCACCTGCGCAAAGTCGCGCACACGGCGCAACAGGGCATTGGCAATACGCGGAGTGCCGCGACTGCGCGAAGCAATCTCGCCGGCAGCCTCCCAGGAAATCGGTACATTGAGGATGCCCGAAGAGCGCTCTACAATGCGTGCCAGCACTTCGGTATCGTAATATTCCAAATGCAGATTGATACCGAAACGGGCACGCAACGGTGCCGTCAGCAAGCCGCTTCGGGTTGTGGCACCGATCAGCGTAAAGGGATTCAGATCAATCTGAATACTCCGTGCCGAAGGGCCCTTGTCAATCATAATATCAATCCGATAGTCCTCCATAGCCGAATACAAATACTCTTCCACGACAGGGCTCAGACGATGAATCTCATCAATGAAAAGCACATCATTCGGTTCCAGCGACGTGAGCAGTCCGGCCAGATCACCGGGCTTGTCCAACACCGGACCGGAGGTGATTTTAAAGCCAACCCCCAATTCATTGGCGATGATATTACTCAGAGTTGTTTTGCCCAATCCCGGAGGACCGTGGAGCAAAGTATGGTCTAAAGGCTCGCCCCGATACTTGGCTGCCTCGACAAAAATGCGCAAGTTATCCACCACCTTGAACTGTCCGCTAAAGTCTTCAAAGCGAAGCGGGCGCAAGGCGTTTTCGAAATCCCGTTCACCGGTATTCCGCTGCTGTTGTCTTATATCAAAATCTTCTTCCATTTCATCGCAAAGATACAACAATAAACAGTTCTCAGCAAAAAAGACAGCGTTTATCACAAAAGCGCCTGATATTAACAGAAAAAAATGTAACTTTGCCCCCTGATATTCATACGATATTCCAAATTATGGTGCTTAATTACATATGGATTGCCTTTTTCGGCATCGCTTTCCTTACGGCATTGGTCAAGCTGGTTGCTTTCGGTAACCTGGAAATATTCCCGGCCATTATGGATGCCACTTTCTCCAGTTCAAAAACAGCATTCGAGATTTCACTCGGTCTGACCGGTGTTCTTTCCCTTTGGATGGGAATCATGAAAATCGGTGAAAAAGGAGGTCTGGTCAATGCACTGGCCCGATGGCTCTCCCCACTCTTTATCAAGCTTTTTCCCGATCTGCCCAAAAACCATCCGGTCATCGGCAACATCTTTATGAATCTGGCAGCCAATATGCTAGGACTGGACAATGCAGCGACTCCACTCGGCCTGAAGGCCATGGAAGGACTGCAGGAACTGAACCCGAAAAAAGATACGGCATCGAATTCCATGATCATGTTCCTGGTGCTCAACACTTCGGGACTGACACTTATCCCGGTGAGCATTCTGGTGTATCGCGCCCAGATGGGAGCGGCGCAGCCTACGGATATTTTCATTCCCATCCTGCTGGCCACTTTCATGTCTACCCTCGTCGGAATTATCGCCACAGCCCTTTATCAGAAAATCTCGTTGTGGAACAAGACCATCCTTACAGCCTTGGGCGGGTCGCTCTTACTGGTGGGACTGCTCATTTGGGGCTTCAGCAGTATGGACCGCGAACAGATGAATGCCGTGAGCACCACAGTGGCCAATGTTTCGCTGTTTTCCATCATCATGGCCTTTATTGTTGCCGGAATGCGGGCCAAGACAAATGTGTACGACGCATTTATCGAGGGAGCCAAAGACGGTTTTTCCACCGCAGTACGCATCATCCCCTATCTGATTGCCATTCTGGTGGCCGTGGGCGTGTTCCGCGCCTCTGGAGCCATGGATCTTCTGACGGACGGTGTTGCCGCCATATTACGTTGGTGCGGTGCCGACGACCGCATTGTGGGTGCCCTGCCCACTGCTCTGATGAAACCGCTGAGCGGAAGCGGAGCGCGCGGCATGATGGTGGATGCCATGCAGACCTACGGTGCCGATTCGTTTGTAGGCCGTCTGAGTTGTATTTTCCAGGGCTCTACCGACACCACTTTCTATATTCTGGCCGTGTACTTCGGCAGTGTGGGCATCCGCAAGACCCGCCATGCCGTGACCTGCGGTCTGCTGGCCGATGCCGCCGGAATACTGAGCGCCATTGCCGTGGCCTACTTCTTCTTTGGATAAGACAAGAATAAACAAGTTATAACTTAAAGATATTCATTTTATGGCAGAACTAAAGTCTGTGGTGAAAGACACCGCAATTTATGGACTGAGCAGCATTATCGGACGATTTCTGAACTATCTGCTCGTACCGCTTTACACCGCCGTGCTGCCGGCCGGCTCCGGAGGTTATGGCGTGGTGACCAACATTTATGCCTATGTGGGACTGATTCTGGTGATTCTGACTTTCGGAATGGAAACCACTTTCTTCCGCTTCGCCAACAAGGAAGGTGAAAAGCCTCTGGTAGTTTATTCCACAACCCTGATTATCGTGGGCACCATCTCGCTGTTCTTCCTGTGCATGGTTTTGGGCTTTTTGCCCCAAATCTCGCAAGCAATGGGCTATGCCACCCATCCGGAATATATCGGCATTATGGGTGCCTGTGTGGCATTGGATGCCTTTCTGGCCATCCCGTTTGCCTGGCTCCGCTATCAGAAAAGACCGATAAAATTTGCCGCACTGAATCTGTTGTTCATCTTCCTGAACATCGTGACCAACCTGCTTTATTTCCTGGTATTGCCCAAACTCTATCCGCTCTATCCGGACGTCATCGGACTTTTCTACAATCCTGGAGTCGGTGTGGGCTATATTTTCGGACTGAATCTGGTGTGCAAGGCAGCCATTGTGGCTTTCTTCATTCCGGAACTGACGGGATTCAAATACACTCTCGATGTGGCACTGATGAAACGCATGCTGCGTTATTCCTGGCCGATATTGGTACTGGGTATTGCCGGAATCCTGAATCAGACCGCCGACAAAATCATCTTCCCGCTGGTTTACGGTGATATTCAGGAAGGACAGGTGCAATTGGGTATTTACGGTGCCTGCGTAAAGATTGCCATGATCATGGCCATGATTACCCAAGCATTCCGATATGCCTACGAGCCGTTTGTGTTCGGTAAATCCAAGGATCAGGACAGCAAGACGACTTATGCCAAGGGTATGAAGTTCTTCATCATCTTCACCCTCCTGGCGTTCCTGTGCGTCATGGCCTGGCTCGATGCCTTGAAATATATCATTGCTCCCGGATACTGGGACGGATTGCGGGTGGTACCGATTGTCATGGCCGCAGAAATCATGATGGGTATCTACTTCAATCTGTCTTTCTGGTACAAGCTTATTGACAAGACCATCTGGGGCGCCTGGTTCTCTCTGGCCGGATGTGCCGTGCTGTTGGTCATCAACTTTGTCTTCATCCCCCGCTATGGATATATGGCTTGCGCCTGGGGAGGTTTTGCCGGATACGGCACTTCCATGATTCTTTCTTACCTCGTAGGCCAGAAGAAGAATCCGATAAACTATCCGATGTGCAGCATCATGACCTACATTGCGCTGGCGCTGCTGCTCACTCTGGTTATGGTCTACATTCCCGAAAGCTGGAACATCTGGGCCCGTTTGGGAGCAAAGACCATTCTGGTTATCCTCTTTGCCGCCTACATTGTCAAGAAAGACTTCCCGCTGAAAAGCCTTCCGGTAATCGGAAAATATTTCAAATAACCTATAAACCGGCATATCATGGAGAAACATCTGATGAAAACAATCAAACAACTGGTCAGCAGAGTTTTCTATGTTGGTGAGGACAAAGCACCCGAACAGGAAACCATCGCCCGCATCAAAGACAGCGTAGACTTCCGCGGTGCCAAACTGTGGATTCTGATATTCGCCATATTTGTGGCTTCGCTCGGCCTCAACACCAACTCCACAGCCGTGATTATCGGCGCCATGCTGATCTCGCCGATTATGGGTCCCATCATGGGAATGGGACTGGGAGTCGGCATCAATGATTTTGAACTGTTCAAACGCTCGCTGAAAAGCTTCATTACGGCCACCATATTCAGTGTGCTTACAGCCACAGTCTACTTCCTGATCACTCCGCTGGCCGAAGCCCAGTCGGAACTGCTGGCACGCACGGCTCCCACCATCTACGATGTGTTCATCGCCCTGTGCGGCGGTCTGGCCGGTATCATAGCCACCTGCAGTATCAGCCAGCGAAACGGTAATGTGATTCCAGGAGTAGCCATCGCCACGGCCCTGATGCCGCCTATATGTACCACCGGATTCGGTATTGCCACCGGCAACTGGCTTTATGCAGCCGGAGCCTTTTACCTGTATATGATCAACACGATCTTCATCAGTCTGGCCACTGTTATCGGAGTGCATATCATGCACTTCAGCAAGAAAGAGTTTCGCGATGCCCAGCGTGAGCGGCGCGTCAAGCAAATCATTGCCGCCATTGCCGTAGTCACCATGGTGCCGGCCTCCATACTCACCTATCAGCTGGTACGTGAAACCGTGTTCGAGAACAAGGCCAACAACTTTATCGTGCAGGAGCTGGAGTCGGACACAACCAAAATCGTGACCCGCGACATCCGGTACAAGGAAAAGGCCATCAATGTGGTTCTTTTCGGAAAAGAGGTGAGCAAAGAAAGACTGGCCGAAATCCAGAAGAAACTGGACAAACATGGACTGGAAGGAACCAGATTATCTGTTGTTCAGGGCAGCAATAACCTGAACTCAAAAGAAATACAGACAATACTGAAAGGAAACGCCAGACTCCTGTCGGAGGAAATACAGACCGAACGGCTGCAACGGGAAAAAGCCGAGCAGATAGAGAAACAGTGGCAACCCGTGGAAAAGGTGCTGAATTCGGCCGAAAGCGTACAGAAAGAATGCCGGGTTCTGTTTCCCGAAATCAGCAGTCTGCACATCGGTTACGGTATAAACATGCATCTGGAAGATGCTGCCCCAACCGACACCGTCACGCTGATTTCCATCCGGCTCAAACAAAGAATCAACCGGAAGACGGAGGAGAAACTGAAAGAATGGCTCAAGCAAAGAATTCAGGCAGACTCTCTGGTGATTTATCCTTTATGAGAATAAACAAAACAATTCTTTAAATACAAGTTATGAAAAAAAAGTTTATGACCCTGCTTGCCCTGTCGCTGATGGCAAGCACGCACATGAAGGCCGATGAAGGCATGTGGATGCTCAACAGCCTGACTCCACAAAGTATGAAAGTGATGAACGGACTGGGATTGCAGCTGAATGAGAAGGATCTCTACAATCCGAACGGCACTTCGCTGAAGGATGCTGTTGTCAGCTTCGGCGGTTTCTGTTCCGGAGTAATCGTTTCGCCGGAAGGACTCGTGTTCACCAACCATCACTGCGGTTTTGCCAACATTCAGGCGCTGTCTACTCCGGAAAACGACATGCTGAAGAACGGTTTCGTGGCATCCGGCAAGGAAAAGGAAATCCCTGCTCCGGGACTTTTTGTTGATATCCTGCAATACACAGAGGATGTAACGGCACGCATCAACAAAACCATGGACAAAATTTATAAGAAGACCACCAAGAAGCAGCGCGAAGCTTACGGTGAGAACTGGAAAATCCAAGTGCTCGACGAGCATATCGACTCTATCTTCGAAGAGATTCAGAAAGAATACACCAAGGGAGATCCGACTCTCCGTGCCGAGGTAAGCTCTTATTACAGCGGTAATGCCTACTATGTATCGGTATACAAGCACTTCACCGACATCCGTCTGGTGTTCACTCCGCCACAGAGTCTGGGTAAGTTTGGTGGTGAGACCGACAACTGGATGTGGCCGCGCCAGACTTGCGATTTCAGCGTGTTCCGTATTTATGCCAACGAAAAGAACGAACCGGCCGACTATGCAGCCAGCAACCGTCCGTACCAGCCTAAATATTTTGCTCCGGTATCTATCCAGGGATTCCAGATGGGCGACTACTGCATGACTCTGGGATTCCCGGGAAGCACCGACCGCTATCTGTCTTCTTACGGTATCGAAGAGCGCATGAACAGCATCAATGCCGCACGTATCGAAGTGCGTGGCGTCAAGCAGGATGTATGGAAAAAGTGGATGGACAAGGACGCAACCATCGGTCTGCAATATGCCGCCAAGTATGCACAAAGCTCAAACTACTGGAAGAACAGTATCGGTATGAACAAGGCTCTGAAAGAGCTGAAAGTGGTAGAGCAGAAGCAGGAACTGGAAAACCGTCTCCGCGAATGGGTCGGAAAAGATGAAAAGAACAAGAAAACATTCGGCAATCTGTTCCAGAACCTGGAAGAAGCCTACAAAGGCAGAAAGTCTGATTTCTATGCTTACATGTTCCTGCGCGAGACCTTCTTCGGCGGATCTGACATCTTCAGCATTGCCAACACCGCCAATGCCTGGATGGAATCCAAGGATGCTGACTACAAGAAGCGTCTGGTAGAAGTTCTGGAAAAGAAGTTCAAGGACTACAACGAGAATGTGGACAAGGAAGCTACTGCCGTTCTGCTGAAATACTACGGAAAGACTGTGGCTCCGGAATATCTGCCGACCTTCTACACCACCATCAAGAACGATTTCAAGGGCGACTATCAGAAGTTTGTGGAAGACCTGTTCCAGAAGTCTGCTTTGTCGGATGCAGCCGTTCTGAAGAACCTGAATGCCGATGCCCTGAAAAAGGATATCATGATTACGTACATCAATCAGGTGAAGGACCTGAACGACAAACTGACCGAGAAGAACGAGAAGCAGGCTTATGCCATCGCTGAAAACGAGAAGCTGCTGTGCCGTGCCATCCTGGAGATGGAAGAGGATCAGGCTCACTACTCTGATGCCAACAGCACTCTGCGTCTGAGCTACGGTATCGTGGCCGATTACACCAACGAAGGTGTCCGTCAGAACTATTTCACCACCTCACAGAGCATGCTCGACAAGATTGCGCAGAGCGATTCTATCGCCGACTACGAGGTTGAACCAAGCATCACTGCTATGCTGAAAGCCGGAAACTTCGGTCCTTATAAGGATAAGAAAACCGGCGAGATGCAGTTGTGCTTCATCACCAACAACGACATCACCGGCGGTAACTCCGGTAGCCCGATGTTCAACGGTAAGGGTGAACTCATCGGTCTGGCCTTCGACGGTAACTGGGATGCCATGAGCAGCGACATCAGCTTCACTCAGAGTCTGACCCGCTGTATCGGTGTGGACATCCGCTATGTGCTCTACATCATCGACCAGTGGGGCAAGGCTGACCACCTGATCAAGGAAGTAAATGCAAAATAACAAAGCACTCATTCAGTCAGAGCCGGCATGATGCCGGCTCTGACTTTTTTTATTTGTCATCCCAAAAGATACTTACAGAATCGGCCTCCGGGCCTAATCGGTCACTTATCCGAACAAGCCTTTCAGAAACAGCACATTATACATTCTGAGCTTTTCTGCCGAAGCTTCTGAAAAAACATCCTGATCAAAAAGAAAAATCATTTCGATGGTTTTTGGAAATCATCGAAATGATTTTTCTTTTTGCTGCCCTGCAAATGTTTCCCGGAAACAGAAGAAGTAATAAAAAGCAACAAAAGGGGCTGTACCGTGCATACCGGTACAGCCCCTTTTGTTGCTTTACTGAAAAGAATAGTCAGGCAGACTATTTCTTTTTAGGATATCTTCTGGCCCAGCCTTCTTCCGAAAAATCCGGCTCCTCACCTACCAGCTCATCCGATGAGTTTCCTCCCGAGAAGAACTGTTTCCAGTCATCCTTAGTATATTTCTTTCCACGCGGTGCGGTATATCCGCGCTCCTCGCGCGAAGGCTTTTCCTTTTTATCTTTCTTGCGCTCCTTGGCCTTTGGTTCTTCCTTGCGGTCGGCACGCGCCTTTTTCTCGCCGCGACGGGTCTCCTTGTCACGGTTGTCGTCCTTGCGCTTTCTCTTGCGTTTAGAAGAATCGTCTGCATTCTCGTCGCTGGAAGCCACTTCTACAATCACCTTGCGTCCCTTTACCTGTACCTTGGACAGACCGGAAATTACCCGGTCGGCTTCTTCCTCGGCCACCTCAAAGAAAGAGAAACTCTTCATCAGGTCGATACGGCCCACTTCGACTTTTCCCTTCACATGGTCATTGACCAGTTTCATGATTTCCTTGGCATAGAAACCGTCCAGCTTACCCAGATTCAGGAACAGACGGGTGAATCCTTCTTCGGCATTGCGGCCACGCTTGCCTTTGCCCTTCTCTCCCTTGGCTTTCTCGGCCGGCTCTTCAATCTCCGGAGCGTTGGCATAATATTGCAGGAAGCGGCCGAACTCACGGCTCACAACGCGCTTGATCAACTCTTCCTTATCCAGCCACTCCAGTTTGCGATATACTTCGGGCAGAAACTGTTCGATCTCTTCCTCGTCCACCTCCACACGCTCAATGTCGTCGATCACCTTATACAGCTGTTTGGCACAGATGTCCTTTCCGCTCGGCAACTCTTCCTTGACAAAGCTCTTGCCGATAATCTTCTCCACCTCGCGCACTTTGGCACGTTCACGGGTGTTGATGATGCAGATGCTGGTACCTTTCTTTCCTGCGCGTCCCGTACGTCCGCTTCGGTGAGTATAGCTCTCCGTATCATCGGGCATACCGTAGTTGATGACATGAGTCAGATCCTCCACATCGAGTCCGCGGGCAGCCACATCGGTGGCCACCAGGAACTGCACACGGTGCTGACGGAACTTCTGCATCGTCAGGTCACGCTGCTGCTGCGACAGTTCGCCATGCAGGGCCTCGGCATTATATCCGTCCTGAATCAGCTTATCGGCAATCTCCTGCGTTTCCATACGGGTGCGACAGAAGATAATGGCATAAATCTTGGGATAATAGTCCACCACGCGTTTCAAGGCCAGGTATTTGTCGCGGGCATGCACCATATAATAGACATGGTTCACCGTCTCGGCACCTTCATTGCGCGAGCCCACCACAATCTCTTGCGCATGGCGCAGATATTTCTTGGAGATACGCTCAATCTCCTTGCTCATCGTGGCCGAGAAAAGCAGCGTGTTGTGATTCTCGGGAATTCCGGCCAGAATGGTATCTATACTCTCCGAAAATCCCATGGAAAGCATCTCGTCGGCCTCATCCAGAACCACATTCTCCACCTGTCCCAAAGAAGCGGCTCCGCGCTCCATCAGGTCGATCAGACGACCGGGAGTAGCCACAATGACCTGCACGCCTTTCTTCAGGGTGCGTATCTGCGACTCAATGTTCGTACCGCCATAAACGGGCAGCACGCGTACTGACGGCAAATATTTGGAATACGCCTCCAGATCGTCGGCAATCTGAAGACACAACTCACGGGTTGGAGACAAAATAACAGCCTGCGTATCGGTGCGGCTGGGATCAATCTTCTGTAAAACAGGCAAACCGTAGGCAGCGGTTTTTCCTGTACCTGTCTGCGCCAGGGCAACGACATCATTATTCACTCCCAGCAAGTAAGGAATCACTTCCTCCTGTACCGGCATGGGGTGCTCATACCCCAGTTCTTCAATAGCTTTACGGATTTCCTCAGAAACTCCAAGCTCTTCAAATGTTTTCAAAATACGTATCTTATTAAAAATTCAGTGCAAAGGTAGCTAAAAAAGAAGACATTACCCGAGCCCAAACCCTGTTTTCAAGTTTTTTGTGTTTCGAAAACAATAAAAGAGGGGACGTTCCTTAGTTTTTTGCCCCACCGAGAAGCTCGATATAGTCTATATTGGGAGCCGCTCCGCCCTTCTGAAACAGACGGATGATATTCTTTCCGGGACGGAGTTTCACGACAATCTCGGCAAAAGCGATATCGTTCCATCCTGCCGAACGCAGGCGAGACAAAGTGTATGTTTTTCTGCCGTTGATCTTCACGCTCAGGTTGCGCTCCTCGGCACTGGCAAAAGCAATTCTCAAGGTATATTTGCCTCCGTTTTTGCTGTATACCGTGCGCCACTCCATATAGTTGTCTTCCCGATCGATATCCCCCAGATAACCTACATAAGCTCCCGAAGAAGAGTTTGCATCACTAATGACACGGGCAAAATCTCCGGGCTCGATGGCCGAATACTGCTCCAGCCAGGCATTTTCGGCTTCATATCTGCTTTGTTCCAGACGCTCCTCGGCCTCCATGCGGTAAATGCGGGTACCGTGTGCCGGAACTTCGACCGAAAAACGGGAATCTGTCACCTGCGGCAAATTGGCATGCGCATACAAATCACGCACCTGTACCTTTCCTCCTAGTCCCAACTTCTTCAAATCAATATGGATTGTCTGGCCGGTATCTCCGGAATTGTAAAAGGCAACGGCACGGGCCTTTCCGAAGCGTGTCTCCACATCCTTCACCAAAACATAAGAGTTGCCCTGTTTCTCCACCACCTCGGCCTGTATGGCCAACGGGTCCTGATTCAAGGCAATCAGTTCGCTGTTGGTCAGCAAGGCAAGCGTTTTATCGCTTATTTGGGTCATGTCACACCCGATCATCAGAGGAGAGCTCATGATGCACCACATGCCAAAATGGGTCTTGTCCTCCTCTTCCGAAAGGCCGCGCCCCACTTCCATGATGTCCATATCATTGAATTTTCCCTCGGTGGCGTAGGCAGACATATACAGGTTTCTGCCAATGATTCTCTTCACAGCCCCCCAAGACATGTTGATGTCGGCATCTATACGCCACGAAGTGGCCACATCGTGCACCCAGGTACCGGGAAAAGCCCAGCGGCAAACATTCATCCGGACATTCTTCTTTCCGGTCTTTTCTACAGCCCGACTAATGGCTGTATACCGCTCCTGTTCGTTCAGATCCAGTTTCTCTGTATTCTGCCCCGGGTCTCCCCCACAAAAATCCACCTTAATGAAATCAAAGTCCAACTCCTTGAAGAAGAAGTCCGCATCCTGCTGGTCGTGTCCATACATGCCCACTCCTACTCCTATTTTATCGGCATCCCAGAAAGAGCCACAGGTATTTCTGCCGGCATCCGAATAAATGCCGGCCTTAAAGCCCAGGCCGTGAATAAAATCGACAACGGGTTTCAGGCCGTTCGGGAAACGGGTGGGATGAATCAATAAATTTCCGGAAGCATCTCTGCCTCCAAAATAACCGTCATCAATATTGATGTATTGGTATCCGGCTTTGCTCAAGCCTTTGTCGTACATGGCCTGAGCCTGCTTCTTGATGGCTTCTTCGCTGATATTTACCCGATAGGTGTTCCAGGAACTCCAGCCCATAGTGGGGGGTTCATAAGCTGCCAACGGCAGGGAAAACAAGAAAAGTAAAAAGCAAAAATTTCTTCCGCGTTTCATGGTATTGATTGATTAGTTATTAAAAGTTTCATAGAAATTACGGTACAAAAATATCATATCCCCGCTCAAAAAACAAGAATTTACCCGGAAAGAACTGCACAATCGCATCGGATAAGAACCCGTTTTTACAGTTTTGCACTTGCAAAACTCCGTATTTTTTGCGAATATTGCATCACTTTCCTTGATAAAACAAACTAAAAACTAGAATATGCGTAAAGTGATTTGTGCCGGTGAAACCATACTGGACATTCTGTTTAAAAACAACCAGCCGATAGCAGCCGTGCCCGGCGGATCTTCTTTTAACTGTATCATTTCTTTGGGAAGAGCCGGTGTTCCGGCTTTCTTTTTGGGCGAAACCGGCGAAGATGCCGTGGGCGACCAGATTGCGGCATTCCTGAAAGAGAATCAGGTCGGCACCGATTATTTCACCACCCGAAAGGATATCCGCACCGCGGTGTCTCTGGCTTATCTGAACGAGAAAAACGATGCGCAATATGTTTTTTATAAAGACAAGCCCAAACCGAACGACAATTTCTGCATCCCCGATTTTCAGAAGGAGGATATTCTGGTTCTGGGTTCTTACTATGCTATCTGCCCGAGCCTGAGAGCGCAGGTGAAACAACTGCTGCATGCCAACAAAGAGACCGGCGGAATGGTTTATTACGACATCAATTTCAGAAAAAGTCATCAGCAGGAACTGGAGGCTCTGACTCCAGCCATTCAGGAAAATTTCACTCTGGCAAGCATTGTACGCGGATCGGCCGATGATTTTGAGATTATGTATGGAACCAGAGAGGCTGAGGTAATCTATAAGGAAAAAATCGCTCCTTATTGCCCGGTATTTATCTGCACCAATGCCAATAAAGAACTGAAGGTGTGTCTGCCCGACCGGGTTTTGGCTTTTCCCATAACGCCGATAAAGACGGTCAGCACCATAGGGGCCGGAGACAATTTCAACGCAGGATTCGTTTACGGACTGATGCGTTATGGCATCAAGAAGGAAGACTTACTGCAAATGGAAAACCAGCTATGGGAAAAACTGGTAAACTGCGGACTTTACTTCGCCGCCAATGTTTGCCAGAGTATTCATAACAGTATTGACCCGAAACTGGATCTCAGTTGCCTTTAAAAGGCAACCTGATCCAGAAATTCGTTGATGGCGTCAATCACACAACGGATATCTTCTTCGCTCATCTCCGGAGAAATAGGCAGACTGAGCTCTTCGCGGTGTATCCGCTCCGTAATGGGCAGCGAACAGGCCGCAAACTCGGTCATGGAATCCTGCCGGTGAGGCGGAATCGGATAATGGATCAATGTCTGGATTCCGCGTTCTTTCAAGAAGGCTTGCAAGGCATCGCGCTGCGCACAGAACACCGTAAAAATATGGAATACATGTGCCTCCGGATCATCAAACGCAGGAAGACACAGGCCGGACGAAGAACGGATTCCCTGAAGATAACGCAACGCTAACTGCTTACGTTTCTCGTTATCCTGATCCAGCCGTTTCAATTTCAGGCGCAAGACAGCGGCCTGCAACTCATCCATTCTGCTGTTTACCCCACGGAAAGGATGCACATATTTTTTGGAGGAACCGTAGTTGGACAGCACACGCACCCGGTCAATCAAAGCCTCATCATCTGAAGTCACGGCACCGGCATCGCCAAGCGCTCCCAGATTCTTGCCCGGATAGAAACTGAATCCGGCAGCATCTCCCAAAGCACCCACACGTACACCGCCGTCCCGTGCTCCGTGGGCCTGCGCACAGTCTTCCACAATCTTCAGGGCATATTTCGCTGCCAAAGACTTGATTTTGGGCATGTGGCATGCCCGGCCATACAGATGAACCACCAGAATAGCCTTGGTCTTTTCAGTAATCAGTGCTTCAATCCGTTCCGGATCAATATTACAGGTTTCCCATTCGGGTTCGCAAAGCACGGGCTTCAGACCGGCACGCTGCACGGCCAGTATGGAAGCAATATAAGTATTGGCAGGAACAATCACTTCGTCGCCCGGCTGCATCAGTCCCAACGAACAGTAAGCCATGAAAATCAGTGTCAGGGCATCCAGTCCGTTGCCCACGGCCACACAACCGGCCGTTCCGCAGTAATCGGCAAACTCCCGTTCAAAACCTTTGTTTTCTTCACCAAGCAAATACCAGCCCGAACGGACAATCCGTTCTACGGTTTCCGACAGTTCCGGTTCAAAAGAGTGATTGATTTTTTTTAAGTCCAGATAATCTATCATCGTGTTGTTGTTCTTATTGGCAGTTCATACATATCATATACCACAGCGCGGCCGCCCATACCTTCTTTCTGAAAGATCAGTCCCTCGTTGAGGAACCATCCTCCCTGCTCTACCGATGTGCCCATATCGAAATATTTCTTGCTCCGGAAGTGTTCATGAATCAACCGGTCAAAAAGGAAATCCACGGCCCCGCATTGTCGTCCGCGGTCCGTAGAGGCGATATACTGCACGTGAACGGCGCATTGCGACACATAGAGCACCGTGCCGGCTACGGTCTGTCCCGCCGTATCGCACACCCGATACAAAAGAATGTTCTGTGGAAAACGCTGATGCAGCAGCAGAATCTCGTCCAAAGTATGTACCGGAGTGGCCTGATGACGCTCTTGCAGATTCTCCCGCAACACAGCCCAGAATTCAGCCCAGCCCTCATCCTGAAGCAGACAGAACTGTTCCTGACCGGCTTTCTTTACTTTTCTTTTCCGGAGTGTACTGAATCCTAAAGCATTTTCCGAAGGAATCACCGAGGATATCTTCCGCTGTTTCAAGACAGCTCCCAGACGGAACAGGGCATACAAGTCCTCCTGACTGGGATAACGGGCATAGATATATGGAATGGGACGATAGCACCAGGTTTCCACATCTCCGCGCTGCTTCAAATAATCCACCACAGCCTGAAACAGTTCGAGCATGCTTTGCGCGGTCATGCTGTCCTGAATCAGAAAACCTCCAAACGTAAGCCCGTTGTGCGAAGCAAAGGTGCTTCCGCTCAAATGGGCCGGCAGGAGCGCCATGAGCTTGCCGCCCTGATAACATAACAAAGAATGATCCTGAAAACGGTCGGCGTGATAGTCCATATATTCTCTGTAGAACAGGAAAATGGCATTACGCGATCCGTTTACAAAATCATTCCACAACTGTCTTTTCTCAGACGAATAAGGTTCTAAAAGCCACGCTCTCTCCATAAATCATTCTGCTTCTGGATGCACGATTTTCTGAAACTCTTCATAAGAGTTGATATACGTCTCGGGCTCATAGGGATGAGAGGCCATGACAAGCAGCACAGCATCATCGGAAAATTTCAGCAGTTCATTCCAGGTCAGCGGCGGCACCAGCAGCCCCTTGTCGGGCGAATCCAGCAGATAATGCTTTCTTTCCTGCGCATTCTCCAGACAGATTTCCACCGTACCGTGCACGGCTATCAGATACTGATAAGATATCTTGTTGGCATGCATTCCCCGGCTTTTGTCTTCGGGAACCTGATAAATCCAATATATTCTCTGCACTTCAAAAGGCACCTCTCGCCCCACTTCGGCAATGGTCAGACAACCTCTTGAATCTGTATAGGTTTTCAATAAATCCATAGAATCTGTAAATAGATATGCAAAGTAAACAAAAAGAATCCATATCAGGAAGCAATCTTCCGAAAACTACAAGCTAAGCGCCCGGAACAGCCTTGGTATAGTCTGCCATCAGCGTTTCCAGTTCCTCAAGCGAAGCAACGACCCGCAGATAGCTTTGGCAAGGGACATTGATAAACGACTTTCTGTCGTACTCCTCAAGCAATGCCAGCAACGAGTTCCAGAATCCGGATTCATTATACAGGACAATCGGTTTTTTCTGATATCCGATGCTGTCGGCTGCCATCAAGGTAAAGATCTCATCCAAAGTTCCCACGCCCCCGGGCAAAGCGAGAAGCACATCGCTCTGCTCAATCATAATCTGTTTCCGGTCGTTCAAATCCGTACACGGAACCAGTTGGTCGATATACGCACTGGCGCGACGCTTGGTCTCCAATATGCGCGGAACCACTCCCACAACGGTTCCTCCCGCTTCGTGCACTCCTTGCGCCACACACTCCATGGAACCGGAATTGGCTCCTCCGTAAACCAACGCCCATCCCATCTGACCGATTTTCCGGCCCACACGCAGGGCTTCATCATAATAGGCTGCCTCCAGTCTCTGCGAAGCAGCACAAAATACACCGATATGTTTCATAACAAACAAAGTTGCACTTTTCCTTTCAAAAAGCGCAACTTTGTCTGTTAAATGAATAAAAATAGAATCAGAGTTTTACATCTTCCAGATTAATCAGCCCATTGACAATGGCGTATATGGTCAGTCCGGCCGGAGAATGAATCTGCAGTTTGCGACTGATGTTCCTTCTGTGGGTCATGACCGTATTGACAGAAATGAAAAGCTTTTCGGCAATTTCCTTATTCGAAAGCCCCTTGACGACACAGACAATCACCTCCCGTTCGCGATCACTCAGCGAATCTGTTCCTGCATTGTCCGTTTGCCCGCTTTCCTCTTCCTGGGCCTGCAAGGTCTCCGCACGCAGGGCACAATCCTTTTCCAACTTCCGGACAGCCTCAATATAAAGCGTATCCTCCATCTGGCAATGGTTGAAAAGATCTTCCTCCAACATATACAAATCCATCAGCACTTCGTTCAGCAACTGTCCGTTGCTGTCGCTGGGATAATATTTGATGATGATGCTTTTCAACTCGCCCAGGCTTTTGTCTATCTGAGCATGATTATCATGATGCTTTTCTTCCAGCACATTGATGTTCACTCCCGTCTCCGAAAGTTTACCGGCAAGCAGTCCTTCCACATAAGTATGGATGTATTTGTCTTCATATTCCATGTGTCGGGATACTTCGGCAGCAAACTCATCATAGAATTTCAGAATGAGAAAGGCAATCTGGTTACGGGCCGAACAGTCAATACTTTCTATGAGCTTACGACGGATAGCAGGTATTCGGAAATCAACAAAATAGGTATGCGACTGCGACAAATACTTGGTCATGGCCGCCACAGAAATGGTTTCCACCACATCGCCAACGTTGACTCTTCCGTTAGACTTGATAAAATTGACCACAGCCAGAAAGGTCATGGTATCCACGCCATTGGAAGCGCAGGCCGTGGTCACGGTCTGGTCGCCAAATCCGAATGTCAATCCAAAACGGCTGATCACCTGCAACAGACGATAATCGTCGCAAATGATGTCACTCATCTTGTCTGTTTCCTTATATTTTTCCGTCATATCACCTTGTTTATTTTTTACGGTGCAAAGAAAATTAAAATCGGCCAAAGAAACAATCACTACATCTAGGTATTTTTCAAGGAAGCAACCAACAGAGAGCTCTATCTGCCACAAAAACAGGTAGAAACCGAATGAAGAAAATCATACAATTTAAGTATTGCAACCAAACCGGACAGACCTTAACTTTGCAATGTCGGAAAGAAAAACTTTCTGACTGGAAGAAAACGTATTCTGACTCCGGGATTATATCTCCCTAACGTAGAACCGGCGTTCTTCCAGAATATGATTCGTGATGAACCATAATAACCATTTTATTAGTTTAGTATTAGTACATTTTGAAATTAAAAAGCCTAGAATATGGTCTCTGAGAAGAGATCATATTTTTTTATACCCAAAAATAGTGATTTTTACGACCCTCTTTTGTTCTTCTTTTTTTAAAAATCACTAATCAAGGTATTGGCTATCTGTATAAAGAAGAGTAATTTTGCATCCGGAAAATAAATTCAGCAGAATGAAATTAACAGAAGTCAAAAACGATGAATGTGTTTTCATCGCTCAAATAGAAGGAAGCGGCTCATTCCGCGCCCGATTGGGAGAAATGGGATTTGTCAAAGGACAACAGGTAAAACGTTTGTTCGCATCGCCAATCGGCAATCCCATTGTTTTTGAAATCATGGGCAGTAAGGTAGCTCTCCGCAGTCAGGAAGCTGCCAGCATCGAAGTAGTACGTCATGCTGACGAGATTCCGGATCAGGAAAGCATCTCTGCCTCCATCCACACTCCAAACTCCCCTTTTCAGATACACGACAAAGCATCTCATTGCGCTTGTGAAAGCAAGAAAAAAGTCCAATCAACCTTTGAACACAGTCACGATGTGGTGACCCTGGCACTCGTCGGTAACCCCAACTGCGGAAAAACATCTCTGTTCAACGCAGCCAGCGGCGGGCATGAACGCACCGGAAACTACAGTGGAGTTACGGTGAGCAGTGTCATCGGCAGTATTGAGTTTAAAGGGCGGCAGATTCGTTTTGTGGACTTGCCCGGCACTTACTCGCTTCGTGCTTTCAGTCCGGAAGAGGCTTACGTGGCCCACGAACTGGAAACCGGAAAGATTGATGCCGTAATCAATGTGCTCGATGCCACGAATCTGGAACGCAACCTGCTGCTCACCATGCAGCTCAAAGAGCGCAATCTGCCGCTGATCGGTGCCTTGAATATGTTTGATGAGGTCGAAAAGAGCCAAAGTATTATTGATATTCCGGCGCTGGAAAAGAAACTGGATATGCGTCTGATCCCCACGGTAGCCCGCAGCAAACGAGGCATTGACACCTTGATTGAGGAAGCCATCAAACTGGCCGACCAACAGCAGGCTTCGTGTGTGGAAAACCGTTCCTGCACCAAGGAAAAGCCCAAAGAATGCCAACACTCCTTTGAAACGCCAACTCATGGGCACCATGAAGCATGCCCCTGCAAACAGCGCGAGGAAGATGATGCCATGCGCTATGCACGCATCCGTGCCTTGCTTCAGGACGTCTACCAACGAAAGAAAGGCAAAGCCGACCGGACGACAACCCTGCTGGACCGCATTTTTGCCAGCAAATGGGTGGCCTATCCCCTCTTTTTTGTCCTGATGTGGTTCATATTCTGGGCCACTTTCGTAATCGGAGCTTATCCGTCAGATTGGATTGACCAGGGCATTTCCTGGGTGGGCGACCTGCTCAAAGGCAATATGGGCGAAGGTCCGCTGCGCGACCTGATTATTGACGGAATCATAGGCGGTGTGGGCAGTGTCATCGTATTCCTGCCCAATATTCTGATTCTGTACTTCTTCATTACTATATTGGAAGACTCCGGTTATCTGGCCCGTGCCTCCATGCTGGCCGATCCGATTCTGAACCGCCTGGGACTGCATGGCAAGTCTTTCATCCCGATGCTGATGGGATTCGGCTGTAACGTGCCGGCGGTCATGGCTACCCGCACCATTGAGAACCATAAGAGTCGCCTGGTAACCATGCTGGTCATTCCGATGATGTCGTGCAGCGCACGTATTCCCGTATATGTGGTCTTTGCTGGAGCTTTCTTCGCGGCCTATGCCAGTTGGGTGATGTTCGGCCTTTATCTGTTCGGATTACTGATGGCCGTGCTCGTTGCGTGGGTGTTCAACCGCATTTATCATCCCGAACAGGATACACACTTTGTGATGGAAATCCCTCCCTACCGCCTTCCGAACTGGAAGGGTGTGTTCCGCCACACCTGGGAAAAAGGCCGCCAGTATCTGCACAAGATGGGAGGCATCATTCTGGTTGCCAGCATCGTCATCTGGGCCTTGGGTTATTTCCCGCGCCCTGACCGCGAGATGAGTCCGGCCGAAGCACAGGAACAATCCCTGATGGGACAGATAGGACACGCCATCGAACCGGTTATCAAACCGTTGGGTTATGACTGGCGCATGGGTGTCGGTATCATGGCCGGCGTAGGAGCCAAAGAGCTGATGGTTACCAGTTTGGGCGTACTCTATAACAGTCCGGAAGGAGACTCCGAGGCCGGTTCTGTTGAAGAAGCTTCTCAGACGAGACTGGCTTCTGCCCTGCAGACCCACACCACTCCCGAAGCTGCTCTGGGCTATATGGTGTTTGCCCTGCTTTATTTCCCCTGTCTGGCCACAATAGCGGCTATCGCCGGAGAAAGCGGCAAATGGAAATGGGCCCTGATTACCGCCGGATACACCACTGGTCTGGCTTATGTCGTAGCCTTTGTGGTCTACCGTCTGGCCCTGTTCCTTTAGAAAAAGTTTGATTCACTATAAAATAAAGAAACACTACAAATGAATTTTATCACACGTACAAAGCAAGGCATTTTCAGATGCCTTGCTTTCTGTCTTTCTGTTATGACATGGTCTGTAACCTCAGCACAAGAGAATCCGCAATCCTTGCCCGATTCTCTTGCAGCCGATACCGCTTCGGCACCACGCGTATCCTGGTATGCTTCCGTTACTACGGAAATGCCCTGGAACATCAGTGACGGCCGCGTCGGATGGGCCAACTATATAGAAGCCGGAGCGGAAATCGGCTTGTGGAAAGGCGGATCGCTCAACATGGATGCCATTGCCACGTACGAATATCATAATCCGGTGCTCGGAGACTTGCAGTGGTTTTCCAACATTACCATTGGAGCCAACAAGGCATTCCGACTGATGCAGTTCGAATTGTCGCAGCAGTTGGGCGACAAAGGACTGGTTTCTCTTGGACTGCATAATAATGATCTCGACTGTTTTAATTCACCCTACACCAGTCTTTTTACCAATTCATCCCATACCAGTTTCCCTACCCTGGCCTACAATTTTCCTGTAGCCACGGCCCCTGTAGCCGCCTTGGCGCTTCATCTTGAATACCAGCCCATAGAGAAACTGACCATCAAGGAAACTCTCTATAACGGTATGGCCGACGACCGTCTGGACCATCAGTTCCGTTTCTGTCCGAAAGGCGACGGAGTGGTAAACATCACCAGCATACAGTATTCCGACCAGGAGCGCTATACCTATTCTCTGGGAGCGGGACTAAGCAACTCGAGCATGGAAAACGAAGATACCGGGAAGCCGGAAAAACCGTTCCAATATGCTTTGTGGCTGCTGGCCGAACAGGAACTCTGCACCATCGGCAAAAGCGGACTGGGACTGATGCTGCAAGGAAGCATTGCCCCAAAGGAAAGCAGCTATTGCAGCCATTACTGGGGAGCCGGACTGGTATGCAACCGCCTCGGAAATATGGAAGCGCAAGTCGGACTGGCCGTAAACCGCGTGCTGATGAGCGATGGCCGGGAAACAGACATAGAGCTGACCACCACTCTTCCGGTGTGCGAATATCTGTCTCTGCAACCGGCACTGCACTGCATCAACACGAACGGTACCTATAAAATGGCCGCTCTGATTCGGGCTTCTTTTGAAATCGGCAATTAAAGATTGGCGCAATTTTCCTATTTTTGCACCAGATAAAACAAGAAACATCATGACTCAAGAAACATCAGCAACCGATATATTCACCACCACACTGCCTTGTGGCATGCGTGTGGTGGCCATCCCTTCCATCACCAATGTGGTCTATTGCGGTATAGCCATCAAGGCCGGCACTCGCGATGAACTGCCTCACGAAAGCGGTATGGCCCATTTCTGTGAGCATCTCACCTTTAAGGGAACGCACCACCGAAGTTCGCGTCAGATTATCAACTACATGGAGTCGGTTGGCGGCGATCTGAATGCCTATACCGGAAAGGAGGAAACCATTTATTATGCCACCTTTCTGAAGGAACATTTCCCCAAGGCGGCCACGATTCTGACCGATATCGTACTGGGCAGCACTTACCCGGAAAATGAGATGAACAAGGAGGTGGAAGTGGTGATTGATGAGATTGAAAGTTACAACGACTCACCGGCCGAACTGATTTTCGATGAATTTGAGAATATCATCTTTCAGGGGCATCCTCTGGGACGAAACATTCTGGGCGAAGCCGACAAGCTGCGCCAGTTCCGCTCGGAGGACGTACAGAAATTCATCCGGCGCAATTACCGTCCGGAAAACATGGTGTTCTTCCTTTACGGACAGATACCCGGAAAGAAGGTCGTAGACACCCTGAACAAGGCCATCGCCCAGGTAAGCAGTTCGCTCGGTCCGGAAAGTCCGCTGTATCCTTACCTGTTCCAGCAGGAAAACCAACAGCCGGTTGCCCCAACCGAACCAATGCCGTTGCCCCCCTATCAGGCAGCCCGCATCACCAAAAACAAAGATACACACCAGGCACACGTCATGATGGGTACCCGCGCTTACAGTGCCCGCGACCCGCGTCACATCGCACTGTATCTGCTGAACAATATTTTGGGCGGACCGGGAATGAGCTCGCGTTTCAACATCATCCTGCGGGAAAACAACGGACTGGTCTACACCGTGGAAAGCAATATGACGAGCTATACCGATACGGGTATCTGGAGCGTATATTTCGGTTGCGACCCGCACGACGTGAAGCGCTGCGTACGCCTCATCCAGAAAGAGCTGGAACGGTGGACCCGCGCACCGATCAGCGACCGTGCGCTGGCAGCAGCCAAGCGTCAGATCAAGGGACAGATCGGTGTGTCGTATGATAATTTTGAGAATGTGGCACTGGCTTCGGGCAAGACCTATCTGCATTATCATATCATTCGCGACCGCGAAGCGCTCTACCGGAAGATCGACGCGCTCACGGCACAGGAACTGCATCAGGTGGCCTGCGAACTGTTTGCTCCGGACAAGCTCAGCATCCTGATTTTCGAATAAAAACCATCAAAAGCATTACTGTTCATGGCTACAACCAGAATCGCCGTCATCGGCGGAGGAGCCGCCGGATTCTTTCTGGCTGCCAATATCCGGAAAAGCAATCCGGACACACAAGTCATCATTTTTGAGAAAGCCGCCAAAGTGCTGGCCAAGGTAAAGGTTTCGGGAGGAGGAAGGTGCAACCTGACCAACTCTTTTGCCGAAATCAAAGACCTGGTGCATGCCTATCCGCGCGGCCACCGGCTCATGAAAAAGCTGTTCAAGACTTTCGACTACGAGGATGCCTACCAGTGGTTTGAGGACAGAGGTGTGAGACTCACCACCCAGGAAGACCAGTGTGTGTTTCCCGTTTCACAGGACTCGGAGTCCATCATCCTTTGCCTGAAAAGAGAAGCACAGAAGAATGGGGCGGAAATCCGGACACGCCATGAAGTGAGCCGGATAGAGCATCTCGAGGACGGCACCTTCCGACTGTCCTTTACCTCGGCCGACATAGCTCCCTGCTGCGTGGACCGTGTGGCCATCACTTCGGGTGGAGCACCGCTCCCCAAAGACCTGCTTTATCTGGAGACTTTGGGACACGAAACCGAGGCCCCCGTACCTTCGCTTTATACGTTTAATATCAAAAACGAAGCGGCCCATCAGCTTATGGGCATCGTTGTAGAGGAAGCCACGGCCTGGATTCCGGGCACCAAATTCAAAAGCCAGGGAGCCCTGCTCTTTACGCACTGGGGCATGAGCGGTCCGGCCATTCTGAAACTGTCGTCCTACGCAGCCCGCTGGATTCACGAAAACGGCTACCGTTTTCCGTTGCAGGTGTGCTGGATCGAAGAAAACAATACCGAGCGTGTAGCCGAAGAGTTGAAACACATCCAGAACCAGCATGCCCAGAAACAACTGGCCAGCATCCGTCCTTATCTGCTGCCCCAGCGACTCTGGAACCATCTGATCGAAAAAGCCGGACTCACTCCCGACAAGAAATGGGGGGAAACGGGCAAGAAAAGCATCAACCGGCTGGTCACCCTGCTCACCTCGGATACGTATGAAGTGAGCGGCAAAGGCAGTTTCCGCGAGGAATTTGTCACCTGCGGAGGCATCAGTCTGAATGCCGTATCGCACCAGACTCTGGAGAGCAAACACTGTCCGGGCCTGTTCTTTGCCGGCGAGGTGCTCGATATTGATGCCATCACCGGAGGGTTCAATCTGCAGGCAGCCTGGACCACGGCCTATACGGTGGCCCAACACATCGGCAAGAACCGCCCTGAATAAAACCATAAAAAAGTAGCCATGATTCTCACGGAATATCCCATTTTGCGAGAATCATGGCTTTTTGTTATATTAAATCAGGAAAAGAATTTGCCTAGAAGTTCCAACCGATTCGTATGGAAGGATTCACGTTAAATCCGAAATCATGACTTGATGAAGCTGAATTGCCGTCTTCATTCTCTACAGTATTTCCATTGGAAACCTCGGTATTCTTGCGGCCTGTGCTGTTATATTCATATCCCAAGCCCAATTCAGCACCGAGATAAAGACCTTTGCACACATACACATCAAAACCGGTAACGAAGTTAATGCCGAAACCGAAGAACGGAGTCTTTTCTACCGTGTAATTGTCATTCCGTGTATTGTCGGTCTTGTTTCCGGTATTTCCGGCAATGAATCCCAGTTCACCTCCGATGAATGGAGATACGCGCTCGAACTTGTCAAAGTGATACTCCAGACCCGGCATGAAAGAGAACTTGTTTACAAAGACCTTGGCATCTGATTCATACTCCTTGTCATTAGAGTCCTTGAAATAAGTGGTGCTGATGTCGCTGCTGGTACCGATACCCACATTAAAACGCAGGGCCAGATTATTGTTCATGTGATAACGGACCCGCGCACCGTATTTCTGCAAATCAAAGCGTCCGTTGTCTGCACCGCCGGGCGAATAGTTCATTTCAACAGACCAGGTGTTTGCCTCAGCCTTATACTGTGCCTGAGCCACGGAAGAACCCAACAGCATACCACTCGCCAATAAAAAGAAAAATTTTTTCATAGTCGTTCATTTTTAAAATAAAACATATTTACTCCCGCCACTCAAATGGTGAGACGGCAAATCTAAGACAAAAGAAAATTATAAACAAGTAAAACAGAGAAAATATTTATTTTATATAAAAAACACAGAATTTTCTTATCCCCATGAAGCCTCTGAAAAATCATCAGGATGATTGGAAAAAATGATTGTGATGTTTTTAGAAAATCATTGAGATGATTTATTTAATTGATAAAACAAACCGGTTACAATGGTATAACAGCGAAAAACGGCGTGAAGAAAAAAAGAAACGAAAAAAACGACGGCATGCAGAAAATACTACCTTTGCAGACAAGATTTTTTTAGGAATAACAGAATATGAGAAGAGCCGTACTTTTATTTGCCCTCACCTGCTGCATCTGGAATGCACCGGCACAGACCGCACGCGAGGATATTGAGAAAAACCCGCTTCTGAGCGCGGGAAAATATTTTGCCTATCAAGCACCTGCTACAACACAAACAGCGCCTCCAGCGGGCTATAAAGCCTTTTATCTGTCTTCTTTTGCCCGTCATGGCTCCCGTCATCTCACCAAAGAAAAGAAATATACCGAACCACTCCAGATTCTGTGGGACGCCCAGAAGGCCCAGATGCTGACTCCGACAGGGGAAAAGACTCTGAAGATTGCCACAGAACTTTATGACCGCGCCAAGGGGCGTTACGGGGAACTGACCGAAAAGGGAGCGCGTCAGCACCGCGAACTGATTCAGAGAATGTTCCGGAACTATCCGGAAGTGTTTGCCGACGGAGTGCACGTCGATGCCCGGTCTACCTATAAGACCCGCGCCTTTCTGTCCATGGCGGCCGCCTGTGTGGAACTGAAAGGGCTGAATCCAAAGCTGAATATCACCACGGAAAGCAGCAATGCCGACGTGTATTATATCAAATACGAGAACGAAGCCTACGAGCAACAGCATCTCGTCCATATGGACTCGGTATATCGGATGGCGGACAGCATTTATATCCATCCGGAAAGAATCCTGAAAGAACTGTTCCGCAATGCGGATTTTGTGCAGCAACATATTCCGGACACCCGCAAGTTTATGGCCGATCTGTTCGAATTGCACGGAATCAGTCAGAGCTATGACAACCAGCAGGGACTGGACTTTCTGTTCTCTCAGGAGGAAGCATACGACATGTGGCAGCGGAACAACTTTGAATGGTATTACGAAAAAGGAGCTTCGCCACTGAGCGGAGGACACATGTATTATCTGGAAAAGAATCTGCTGAACAACTTCATCGAAACGGCCGACTCGGTTATCAATCATTCCTGCAAGCTGGTGAGCCTGCGCTTCGGCCACGACACCAATCTGGCTCCACTGGCAACCTTGATGGGGTTGAACCGCCTCCGTACCGAGACTGCCGACTGGCAGAAAATTGCCGATACTTACCGCACTTATCAGATTATCCCGATGTGCGGCAACATTCAGATGGTATTCTACAGAAACGCAAAAGGCCAGGTTCTGGTAAAAATCCTGCTGAACGAGCGGGAGGCTAAGCTACCCATCCAATCAAAAACGGCTCCTTACTATGAATGGAACGCCGTAAAAGATTACTGGAAAAACACACTGGCTCAGATATCGCTGCCGTGATGATCTGAAACAAACGAAAATCGCTCCACGAAACAGTTGGAAAAGCTGTTTCGTGGAGCGATTTCTTTTTCTTTACTGACAGCAGTCGCGAAGTACCAGAAGGCTTTCCGGTCCCATATTGAAGAGCAGGTCGGCAATGCTCAGATTGGGCAGGAAACCGTTTCTTTCGGCGAACACCTGATAATACGGTACGGCTCGGAAATGGGCGTCCTGCTCGGCCGGAACACGCGGCTGGATCAGGAAACGGCAATCTTCTGCCGGACCGCAATTTTCGTCGAGGAACTGGTCGGAACGACTCATCTGGGGCTGAAGGTCAATCAGGCGGCACACCGTGTCCTGAATAGCCAGATTGAAATCCAACAGGAAATCCCACTTTTTCTCATAGAACGGGCGGAAATCATCGGCATAGTACTCAAAGAACGGACTGTTGCGGTAGGCCGATTCCAGCGCGTTCCAATGCAGATGACGCCAGTTGCCGTGGTCGGAAATGCGGATGTCCTTCATGGGGCATTTCAGTCCTTCGTATTTCACGGTAGGCACCGTCAGTGCCAGCGGTCCGTCGGGCGCGGCTATCACGCAGCGGTTCCGGTAAGTCTGCTTCGTATAATGATCAAACTGTTCCGTCACCACACGGGGATAACGGAACAGTTTGGTATAATATTGCACCGGGGCCCAATAAGCGGTTGTGAGCCATACGGTGTCTTTTTCTTCGGTCATAATTCTTGTTTCTGCTTATTTGATATTATCTACCAGACGGAAGAGGCGGTTCCAGCGTACATGTCCGTCAAACCATCCGCGGTCTTTGTCGAGCGACAGCCAGATGATAATCGGTTTGCCGACTACATGATCCTCGGGCACAAATCCCCAGTAACGGGAATCTTCGGAATTGTGACGGTTGTCACCCATCATCCAGTAGTAGTCCATCTTGAAGGTATAACTCTTGGCTTCCTTGCCGTTGATGTAGATCTTTCCGTCTTCCTTCACCTGCAGGTCATTGCCTTCGTACACACGGATCGGGCGCTCATAAACGGCAATGTTCTCCGGAGTGAGGTCGATAGACTTGCCTTTGGCCGGAATCCATACCGGACCGTAGTTGTCGCTGGTCCATCCGGTTGCCTGATTCCAGGGGTAGATACCCTCGGTATCATTGGCCGGCTCGTAAGCGATGCTTTCTACAATATCCTTGCGTTTGGACAGAACGTCATAGGCATGCTGGGTGAGCGGCATCACGCCACCGCGCTGTGCGGCTCCCTGAAGGTCTTCCTGACTGAGTCCCAGTTCGCGAACCAGATCGTCGGGAATATTCTGTTTCAGGCTGATGCGGTAGTTATACTGCACATTATCGGGCTCTTTATTCGGTTTTCCGTCCAGATAAACAATGTGGTCCTTAATCTGGAGCGTCTGTCCGGGCAATCCCACACAGCGCTTCACATAATTCTCACGACGGTCCACCGGGCGCCAGGTTACCTCACCAAACTCAGCCTGATTCTGCGCCACATACTGGCGTCCCAGTTCATAGAACTGAAGCAGATAGGAACGCTGCTGCATCACGGGCAGTGAGTCAAGCACCGGCACCGGAGCAATCATCTGGTCGTAAATCTGACGACCGTAGCCGTAACACAGGCGATAGTACACAGCCTGATAGTTCGGATTGAGCGACACGGTGTCTCCGGCCGGATAGTTGAACACGACGATGTCGTTCAGCTGTACCTTGCCTCCCTTGACACGCTTATACTCCCACTGCGGCCACTCGCTATAGGATTTGGTTCCCAGAATAGGCATGGTGTGCTGGGTGAGCGGCATGGAAAGCGGCGTTTGCGGCACGCGCGGTCCGTAACTCATCTTGCTCACAAACAGATAATCGCCCACAAGCAGGGATTTCTCCAGCGAAGAAGAAGGGATGGTATAGTTCTGGAAGAAATAGATATTCACAAAATATACCGCAACCAAAGCAAAGACAATGGCGTCTACCCAGCTCATCACGGTGCGGGTAACGGGATTCTCGGCATCCTTCCACCAGGTCCAGCGTATTTTCTTGGTGATATAGGCATCGAAAATGAACGGCAGCACGATCACGCCCCACCAGCTTCTGATCCAGATCAGAAAGGCAATGTAGAGCAGGCACACCACGCTCATTTTGATCCACTGCGCCTTGGTCGGTTTCTGATTCTTTCTTTTCATGATGTTTATCTTCTTGAGGTTAGTTGGCTTTTAGAACTGGAAAAGATCGTCCATCGTGAGCAGTCCGGTGTGGTTTGCCGTGTATTCGGCAGCCAGCACAGCGCCCAAGGCGAATCCCTTGCGGTTGTGGGCATCGTGCGTGATGGTAATCTTGTCGGCCTCACTGTCGTAAGAAATGGAGTGAATGCCCGGAACCTCATCCCGACGGATGCTGTCGATCGGGAACTCGGATGGCTGGCACTCGTCGCTGCCGCTCAAAGTACCGTCCGGAGCCAGCAGGGTACCTTTCACCCATTTGTCCTTGCGATCCAGCTCACTCAAAATGCCTTCGGCCAGAGTGATGGCGGTTCCGCTCGGTGCATCGAGCTTGTGGATGTGGTGTACTTCTTCCATCTTCACCTCATATTCCGGAAAACGGTTCATGATGCGGGCCAGATACTTGTTCACAGCGCTGAAGATGGCTACTCCCAGACTGAAGTTGGAACTCCAGAACAGGGTCTGTCCTTCTTCACGACACATGCGGCGCACGTCATCGCCATGTTCCTCAAGCCAGCCGGTAGAACCGGAAACCACTTTTACGTGGTGTTTGAAGGCTTTCAGATAATTATCGTAGGCCACATGAGGCGCGGTAAACTCTATCGCCACGTCGGCACTGCGGAATGCCTCCGAATCAAAATCCTGAGGATTGTCAATATCAATGATGCTTACAATTTCGTGTCCTCTGCTCAATGCAATCTGCTCAATCATACGGCCCATCTTGCCGTAACCAATTAATGCTATTTTCATATTCATCTATGTTTTTGTAGGGCAAAGATAGGGATTTGAATTTAAATTCGTTACATTTGTATAGAAATAAAATGGATATAAAACCGGCATACTATGGAAAAACTGCTGCAATATATTTGGAAACACAAGATATTTCCGCTGGCTCCATTACGTACCGATAAAGGGGAAGAAGTGGAGGTAATCGATCCGGGCATTCAGAACACAAATGCCGGACCGGACTTCTTCAATGCCAAAATAAAGATAGGAGATACAACCTGGGTGGGTAATGTGGAGGTGCACCGTCATGCCTCGGAATGGTTTCAGCACGGACACGACAAGGACGCTGCCTACAATAATGTGATTCTTCATGTCACAGAACGGGCAGACTCGCCGGTGACTACTGCTGCCGGAAAACCGGTGCCGCAATTGCAGCTGCCCATACCGGAAGAAACACTCCGGCAATACCAGATTCTGAAGGCTTCTGACGATTATCCGCGCTGCCACGAAATCATCCGTAATCTGAGCGGATTTATGGTGCACAGCTGGATGAGCGCCTTGGTCTACGAAAGACTGCAAACACGGTCGGAACTGGTGTTGCAGCGCCTCAAGCAGCAGAACGGCGACTGGGAACAGGCTTTCTTCATTACGCTGGCCCGCAACTTCGGTTTCGGACTGAACGGGGATGCCTTTGAGCGCTGGGCACGACGGATTCCGTTTCAGGCCATCGCCAAGCATCGCGACAGTCTGTTCCAGACTGAAGCTTTCTTTATGGGACAGGCCGGTTTGTTGGATTCCGATGCGATGGACCGTGAGGAACGCGAAGCGGCTCTGAACGACGAGTATTTCCTGCATCTGCAAAAGGAATATGCGTATCTGCGCCATAAGTTTGAACTGACTCCGCTGCCGGCCGACAGCTGGCGCTTCATGCGCACACGGCCACAGAACTTTCCACACATCCGTCTGTCGCAAATCAGCCGTATGTATCAGGAGGAGAAACTGAACTTTTCCATTATCCGGGATATCAGCGACATCGACGAGCTGCGCCGCAAACTGCAGTTCCAGACCAGCGAATATTGGGAGACGCATTTCTTGTTCGGCTATCCGTCGCCGCACAGCATCAAGCGGATGGGGCGCGGTTCCATAGACCTGATCATCATCAACACCATCATCCCTACCCTTTTTGCATACGGACGCTATCTGAACGACACACGCTATCAGGAGCAGGCCGTGGGATTGTTGGAACAGCTCAAGCCCGAAGAAAACCACATTATCCGCCTGTGGCGGCAGTGTGGACTGGAGGTGCAGCATGCGGCCGATAGTCAGGCTCTGATCCAGTTGAAAAAGGAATATTGCGACCGACACGAGTGTCTGCGTTGCCGCTTTGGCTATGAATTTCTGAAATCGAATAAAAAACAAAATAATTATGGAGGATAAATATTGTTATGAACTCAAGATGAAGGTGCGTGACTATGAGTGCGACCTTCAGGGAATCGTCAACAACGCCAATTACCAGCATTATATGGAACACACACGGCATGAGTTTCTGCTTTCTACGGGCGTGAGCTTTGCCGATCTGCATAACCGGGGTATTGATGCGGTGGTGGCACGACTGAACATCGCCTTCAAGACTCCCTTGAAAAGCGGAGATGAGTTTGTCTGCAAACTGCGTCTGAAGAAGGAAGGCATCAAGTTCGTGTTCTATCAGGACATCTTCCGTCTGCCGGATATGAAATGTGCCATCAAGGCGCAGGTGGACACGGTATGCGTTGTAGACGGACGCCTGGCCGAATCTCCGGAATTGTTTGCAGTGCTTGAAAAATATATCAGCGAATGACCGAACAGGAAATCATCTATACCATGGCTCTCACACGGGTGCCCCGGCTGAATCCCACGAACCAACGCATTCTCTTGCAGGAACTGGGTAGCGCCACGGCGGTATTCGAAAACCGGAAGGACTTAAAACAGGTGCTTCCGGATGCGTCGGAAAAGCTGGTCGAGGCCGTAGCCCACATGGACGGACAAATCGCCCGTGCCGAAGAAGAACTGCGCTTTGTCATGGAAAAGAAAGTGGATTGCCTGTGCTTTCATGACGCGGCCTATCCGCAAAGGCTGAAGGAATGCCCGGACGCCCCTATCCTGCTTTTCTTCAAAGGTAACGTGTCGCTGAATCAAAGCCGCATCATCAATATCGTAGGCACCCGTCACTGCACGGAGTATGGAAAGGATATTTGTAACCGTTTTCTTCGGGAACTGAGCGAACTGTGCCCCGAAATACTGGTCGTCAGTGGGCTGGCTTATGGCATCGACATTCAGGCGCATCGCAGAGCCTTGGAGAACGGTTTGCCCACCGTTGGCGTACTGGCGCATGGGTTAGACCAGATTTATCCGCGTATGCATCGCGACACCGCCATACAGATGATGACGCAGGGCGGACTGCTCACCGAATTTATGAGCGGAACGAATGCGGACAAGGTGAACTTTGTGCGCCGTAACCGCATCGTGGCCGGCATCAGCGATGCCACCATTGTAGTGGAATCAGCCGAAAAAGGCGGGGCGCTGATCACCGCCGACATTGCTTCCAGCTATCATCGGGATGTATTCGCTTTTCCGGGACGTATCGGAGATCCTTACTCACAGGGCTGCAACCGACTGATCCGTGACAGTAAGGCGGCTTTGTTGGAATCGGCTCAGGGATTCATGGAAGCGATGGGCTGGCCTTGCCGTAAAAAAGAAGAGAATAACGGGAAAAGCTGTTTTGAACTGTTCCCGGACTTATGCGAGGAAGAACAGCGTATCGTGGACTGTCTGCGCCAGCATGACAAACTTCAGATTAATATGCTGACCGTAGCCACGAACCTGCCCGTACATAAATTGAGTGCCTTTCTGTTCAATCTGGAGATGAAAGGCATCATCAAACAACTCAGCGGCGGCATGTACCGACTACTCTGAGGAGCTTGGAAAAATTTCAAAAAGAAAATGCAGTTCAAGAGTCACTTTTAATGATTTTGAACTGCATTTTCTCTATTTTAACAAAACGTTTCTATTTGACTTGTTTCTCGTTTCTTCATTTTTATAGATAACAACTAAAATATCAAATACTTATCTTCATTTCAAAGCGCTGAGACTTCATTTTTTGCTTGCTTCCCTCCTTCCGTACGGAAATTCTAAAGTCTGATATTCATTTTTTAGAGCATGCTCTTAAAGCCTTCTTCAGAAAAATGGAAAGATCAAACAGAATCTGTAGTTTTCTTGTTTCTGATGGAAAAGCTACAGAGTTATCAAAGTCATCCCCAAAGGTAATGTCTCCCAATCCAAAGTTCCTTTAAGGAGCCTTCTTTTCATAGGTCTTCGAGTAAATGGTTTGAGTTGTCGAAATATTTCTAATGCAGAAAGTATAACTGCCATGCCAGTCACAGGTATCCAGTTTCGTTTCCACTTTCTGACAGGTCTGTAATACTTTCTGGTCGCAATCCTGAACTTTTCCTTCCATCTTGAATGTATTGTCATTAGTTCCAAAAGCTGTCTTATAGGCCGACTCAATGACAGCCAAATCTGAAAGGTCCGAACTTTGAACCGTATCAAATCCCATCGTATAACTGACTACACCGCTTTCTTCTTCCTCCGTAGAACAGGAGAACAACACAAGACTGAAGAAACTAACCCAAAGAATACAGAACAGGTTCTTTAATTTTCTCATAACACTTAAATAATTATTGGTTGATACTTACTTTTCAAGTAGGGTTGTTTTGCAAAAATAGAAAAATAATCTATGCCAAACGCATCACCTGTCTTTTTTAATTCCATTGAACCTAAATCCCGATGCAATCAAAATCTCCACCAAAAACAAATGATAACATCATAAAAAAACAAAGAGAATCTTTCTTCTAAAAGTAGGCTCTACATAAAAACTTTGCAAAGAACCATCATCGGAATCTGAAGTCTGGTAATCTCAAGATACCTTTAACCTTTTCAAAGATGTCAGATTATACTCCTTGCGTTGATCATTGCAGAGTAAAAAACAGATGGAAATGCCTGATAAAAGCCACTTATAAAAAACAAGGATTTTCTGCAATAAGACGTGTAGATCATGAACTGAGAAATTCATCCCAAATACAATAAAAACAAAAAGCGGAACCACCGATTGGCAATTCCGCTTTCTTGTTATGAATAGATACTCAGAGGCATTTTCAGCCCCGTAGAGCACTGATTAGTCGTTCAACTTAGCCTTGATGAACTCACGGTTCAAACGGGCAATGTTGGCGATGCTTTCGTTCTTCGGACAAACAGCCTCACAAGCACGGGTGTTAGTACAGTTACCGAAGCCCAGCTCGTCCATCTTAGCGATCATGGCCTTAGCACGACGTGCAGCCTCAGGACGTCCCTGTGGCAACAGAGCCAGCTGGCTTACCTTAGAAGAAACAAACAACATAGCTGAACCGTTCTTACATGCAGCAACACAAGCACCGCAACCGATACAGCTTGCGCAGTCCATAGCCTCGTCAGCGTTCTGCTTCGGAATCAGGATTGCATTAGCATCCTGTGGCTGTCCGGCACGCAGAGTTACATAACCACCGGCCTGCATGATCTTATCAAATGCTGTACGGTCTACCATACAGTCCTTGATTACCGGGAAACCGGCAGAGCGCCAAGGCTCAACAGTGATGGTATCACCATCGTTGAACTTACGCATATACAACTGACAAGTTGTAGCACCGCGCTCAGTCTTACCGTGTGGAGTACCGTTGATGTACAGAGAGCACATACCGCAGATACCCTCGCGGCAGTCGTGGTCAAATACGAATGGCTCCTTGCCTTCCTCAACCAACTGCTCGTTCAGAATGTCGAGCATTTCCAGGAATGAAGTGTCGCCCGGGATATCTTTCATCTCGCGCTCGTCGAAGTGACCTTTATCTTTCGGTCCGTTCTGACGCCAATATCTAAGTTTAAATGAAATATTTTTTTCCATTGTTTTTGTCTTTAATAATCGTTGAACACACCGTTAATTAGCTCTTGTAGTTACGAGTCTGTACCTTGATTGCTTCGTAAACCAGAGGCTCTTTGTACAATACCGGAGCCTTGTCGTCAGAACCCTGATACTCCCAGCAAGCTACATAGAAGTAGTTCTCGTCATCACGTTTAGCCTCGCCTTCCTCGGTCTGGTACTCTTCACGGAAGTGACCACCACAAGACTCGTTACGGTTCAATGCATCGTAAGCGATCAACTCACCCATGGTGATGAAGTCGTTCAAACGGATAGCCTTCTCCAACTCAACGTTTACACCTTCCTTAGAACCCGGAACGAACAGGTTAGTTTCGAATTCCTTGCGGATCTCTTTCAGGCGAACCAAAGCAGTCTTCAAGCCTTCTTCTGTACGGCCCATACCTACGTACTCCCACATGATGTGACCCAGTTCCTTGTGGATAGAATCAACAGAACGCTTACCGTGGATACCCATCAGGTGATCGATACGGCTCTGTACGTCTTTCTCTGCAGCTGCGAACTCAGGCAGATCGGTAGAGAAACGAGGAACAGTGATCTGGTCAGCCAGATAGTTCTGGATGGTGTAAGGCAATACGAAGTAACCGTCAGCCAATCCCTGCATCAATGCAGAAGCACCCAAACGGTTTGCTCCGTGGTCTGAGAAGTTACACTCACCGATAGCGAACAGACCCTTGATTGAAGTCTGCAACTCATAGTCTACCCAAATACCACCCATTGTATAGTGGATAGCCGGATAAATCATCATTGGGTTGTAGTACTTCACACCGTTGATTTCCTTAGCCAACTCACCTGGATTTACGTCGGTGATCTCTTCGTACATATCGAACAGGTTACCATAACGCTGCAATACAACGTCGATACCCAGACGCTCGATACTTTCTGAAAAGTCGAGGAATACAGCCAAACCGGTGTTGTTTACGCCGAAGCCCTTGTCGCAACGCTCCTTGGCAGCACGTGAAGCCACGTCACGAGGAACCAAGTTACCGAATGCCGGATAACGACGCTCCAAGTAGTAGTCACGATCCTCTTCCGGAATATCGCTACCCTTCTTGGTACCAGCCTGCAATGCCTTGGCATCTTCGATCTTCTTAGGAACCCAGATACGACCGTCGTTACGCAGAGACTCAGACATCAAAGTCAGCTTAGACTGCTTGTCTCCGTGTACCGGAATACAAGTCGGGTGGATCTGAACGTAAGCAGGGTTTGCGAACCAAGCACCCTTACGGTAGCACTGCATAGCGGCAGAACAGTTACATCCCATAGCGTTAGTAGAAAGGAAGTAAGTGTTTCCATAACCACCGGTTGCGATAACTACTGCGTGAGCAGCGAAACGCTCCAGCTTACCAGTTACCAGGTTACGGGCGATGATACCGCGAGCACGGCCGTCGATCATAACCAGATCCATCATCTCATAACGAGTATACAGCTTAACTGTACCAGCGTTTACCTGGCAGCTCAATGAAGAGTAAGCACCCAACAGCAACTGCTGACCAGTCTGACCCTTTGCATAGAAAGTACGAGATACCTGAGCACCACCGAATGAACGGTTTGCCAACATACCGCCGTATTCGCGAGCGAAAGGAACACCCTGAGCCACGCACTGGTCGATGATGGCGTTAGAAACCTCAGCCAAACGATAAACGTTAGCTTCACGGGCACGGTAGTCACCACCCTTTACTGTATCGTAGAACAAACGATAAACAGAGTCACCGTCGTTCTGATAGTTCTTGGCAGCATTGATACCACCCTGAGCAGCGATAGAGTGAGCACGACGAGGAGAGTCCTGAATACAGAAGTTGAATACGCGGAATCCCATCTCACCCAATGAAGCGGCAGCAGAAGCTCCGGCCAGACCGGTACCTACTACGATTATGTCCAAGCGACGCTTGTTAGCCGGGTTCACCAATTTCTGATGAGCTTTATAGTTGGTCCATTTCTCAGCTATTGGACCTTCAGGTATTTTTGAATCGATTATCTTAGTCATAATACTTTTTCTATTTAATGATTCGTGAAATTTAATTAGCAGCAGCTACCGCAAAAAGAGAAATACAAAGCTACTACAAGGAACATCAGCATGATTACTGTTGCATAGATGTTACCGATAACCTTCCAACGGTTGAACCAGATCTTACCATTCCAACCCAAAGTGTGGATAGCACTCCAGAAACCGTGAGTCAAGTGGAACCAGATAGCGAACAACCAGATTACATACAATACAGTGTAAACCGGATTGCTGAAGGTCTGCACGATGTATCCGTAACCGTCTGTTGCATGAATGCCACCCAGGTAAGGATCACCCAACAACTCGGCAAACATCATGTTGTACCAGAAGTTGTACAAGTGCAGGAGCATACCCAAAACTACGATCACACCCAGGGCCAACATGTTCTGTGAAGCCCACTCTACCTTTTCAGGTTTTGCAGTAACATCGTAACGGTTGTTACCGCGGGCACGACGGTTCTGGATAGTCAGCCAGAATGCATAAATAATATGAATCACTACCAAGGCAGCCAAACCGATGGTTGCAGCTACTGCATACCAGTTTGCGCCCAGGAATTCACAAATCATGTTGTAGCCTTCTGCAGAGAACAGTGCCACAACGTTCATTGACGCATGGAACGTCAAGAACAGGACCAGGGCAATACCAGTTACTGACATCACAACCTTACGTCCAATAGATGAATCACATAACCACATAAATGATTGAAATTAAATTATTTAAAAATTAAATTAAGAAAATAGTATACTTGGTACACTTTTAATAAGATGCAAATTTAATCTAAATCCGTGATTGCACAAAAGAAATATCCAATATATTCCTAAAAATACATTACTTTTGCAAACACTAAAAACATCTCTTTAATAATGGATTTTAAATACGACGTAATTGTTATCGGAGCAGGACACGCCGGATGCGAAGCCGCCGCTGCCGCTGCCAATATCGGTGCCAAGACTTGTCTTATTACCATGGACATGAACAAGATTGCACAGATGAGTTGTAACCCGGCTGTCGGTGGCATTGCGAAAGGTCAGATTGTACGCGAAGTGGATGCCCTGGGAGGCTTCATGGGTATCGTAACCGATCGCAGCTCCATTCAGTTCAGAATGCTGAACCGTTCCAAGGGACCGGCCATGTGGAGTCCCCGCGCCCAATGCGACCGCGGCAAGTTTATCTGGAACTGGAGAGAGATTCTGGAGAACACACCCAACCTGCACATCTGGCAGGACCAGGTGAAAGAACTCATCGTAGAAGACAAAGAGGTCAAAGGAGTGCGCACCTACTTTGATCTGACCATTCAAGCCAAATGTGTGGTGCTGACTGCCGGAACATTCCTCAACGGACTGATGCACATCGGACGGACACAAATCCCGGGAGGACGCGTGGCCGAACCGGCTTCTTATCACCTGACCGAATCCATCACACGCCACGGCATCATTGCCGGAAGAATGAAAACCGGTACTCCCGTACGTATCGACGGACGAAGTGTTCATTTCGAGGATATGACCATACAAGAGGGAGAACACGACTTTCACCGTTTCTCTTTCATGGAAGAAGAGCGGAATTTAAAACAGCTCACCTGTTGGACCTGCTACACCAACCCCGAAGTGCACGATGTGCTCCGCAGCGGACTTGCCGACTCTCCTTTATACAACGGACAGATTCAAAGTATCGGTCCGAGATATTGCCCGAGCATTGAAACCAAAATCGTCACCTTTGCCGAACGGGAGCAGCACCAGCTGTTTCTGGAGCCGGAAGGCGAGACCACTCAGGAATATTATCTGAACGGTTTTTCATCCAGCCTGCCTCTGGACATTCAGATCCAGGCCTTGAAAAAAATTCCGGCTTTCCGCGATCTGGTTGTATACCGCCCGGGATATGCCATCGAGTATGACTTCTTTGATCCGACCCAGCTGGAACATACCCTGGAATCGAAAATCATTTCGGGACTCTATTTCGCCGGACAGGTAAACGGAACGACCGGATACGAGGAAGCTGCCGGACAGGGTATCGTGGCCGGTATCAATGCCGCCTTGAAATGTGGCGGATCGGATCCGTTCATCATGCACCGCGATGAATCGTACATCGGTGTTCTGATTGACGACCTGGTCACCAAGGGAGTGGACGAACCATACCGTATGTTTACCTCAAGAGCCGAGTACCGCATCTTGCTCCGTCAGGATGATGCCGACGCCCGACTCACGGAAGTGGCCTATAAGATGGGACTAGCCGGATCGGCACGTTACCAGAACTGGATGCGCAAGAAAGAGAAGATTGAAGAGATTATCCGTTTCTGCGAAAACTTCTCTCTGAAACCGGCACTCATCAACGCCGGCCTCGAAGCCCTTGGCTCTACTCCACTGCGCTACGGTTGCAAACTTTTTGACGTAATCAACCGTCCTCAGATCACACTGCTCAACATTGCTCCTTATATCGAACCGTTGCAGCATCTGCTCGACAGCATCACCGAGCGCCGCGAGGAAATTATCGAGGCAGCGGAAATCAAGATGAAGTATCACGGATACATTGCCCGAGAGAAAGTCATCGCCGACAAGATGCAGCGTTTGGAGAGCATCAAGATTCGCGGACGCTTTGACTACGCAAGCATGAACTCACTCTCCACCGAAGCCCGGCAGAAGCTGAGCAAGATCAATCCCGAGACCCTGGCTCAGGCCGGCAGAATTCCGGGAGTTTCCCCAAGCGACATCAACGTTCTGCTCGTTCTTCTGGGAAGATAAAATGCAGGTTTCACGTGAAACATTACTTAAACAAACAAACCTAATTGATTGTATATGAATAACGAAACATTAATAAAAAACTTGAGAAACATCCCCGATTTCCCAATCCCGGGCATTCAGTTCAAGGATGTATCTACCCTCTTCAAGAATCCCAAGTGCATGAAGATTATGGTCAACGAAGTGTATGACCTTTATAAGGACAAAGGGATTACCAAAGTAGTCGGCATCGAGTCGCGCGGATTCATTCTGGGTGCCGCCGCTGCCGTAAAATTAAACGCAGGTTTTGTGCTCGCCCGCAAGCCGGGAAAACTTCCGGCCGAGACCATCAGCGAAAGCTATATGAAGGAATACGGCAAGGACACCATCGAAATTCATAAGGATGCGATTGACGAAAACGATGTGGTTTTGATTCATGACGATCTGCTCGCAACGGGCGGCTCCATGAAAGCGGTATACAATCTCGTGCAGAAATTCCACCCCAAAAAGATCTACATCAACTTCATCATCGAACTGACCGGAGAGGGTCTGAACGGAAGAGAAACTTTCGATCCGGATACGGAAATCACGACGCTCATCAAAATCTAGGAACAAAGGCTGTGGCAATCCACAGCCTTATTTTTTACAGGAGACGAATGGATATGACGCAAGAAGAAAAAGAAAAAACCGACAGCTATCTGAAGAACATTGTGCTGAATCTTCCGGAATGTCCGGGTTGCTACCAATACCTCAATGAGCAGAACGAAATCATCTATGTGGGCAAGGCGCGCAATCTGAAACGACGGGTGTATTCTTATTTCAGCAAAGAGCATGACAACCGGAAGACCGCCATGCTGGTCAAAAAAATCCGAGACATCAAATACATCGTGGTCAAGACAGAGGAGGATGCCCTGCTGCTCGAAAACAATCTGATCAAACGCTACAAGCCACGCTACAATGTATTGCTGAAAGACGACAAGACCTACCCGTCCATCTGCATCACGAACGAATACTTTCCGCGCATCTTCAAGACCCGCCAGTTGAATCATAAGGGCTATACTTACTTCGGTCCCTACAGCCATATCCCCACGTTGAACAGTCTGCTCGAAGTGATTGCCAAGCTGTATCCGCTGCGCACCTGTTCCCTGCCCCTTTCGCCCGAATCAATCGAAAAAGGGAAATACAAGGTGTGTCTGGAATACCACATCAAGAACTGTCTGGGACCCTGCGTCGGCAACATCTCCGTGGAGCAATACATGAAGTATATTCAGGAAGCCAAAGAGATTCTGAAAGGCAACACCGCCGAACTCTGCCGCCAGATGCTGGAAGAGATGCAGGCACTGGCTCAGGAGATGCGCTTTGAAGAAGCACAGGTCATCAAGCAGAAATATATGCTGCTAGAGAACTACCGCAGCAAGAGTGAGATTGTGAGCCGCACCCTGCACCGCATTGATGTGTTCAGCATCGAAACCGACGATCAGGCGGCCTACATCAACTACCTGCACGTAAGTAACGGAAGCATCAATCAGGCTTTCACCTTTGAGTTCAAAAAACGCCTTAATGAGTCGGATGAAGAGCTATTGTCGCTCGGTATTGTCGAGATGCGTGAACGATACAAAAACGATTCACGCGAGATCATCGTGCCGTTTGAAATAGACCTGAACCTGGAAAATGTCATCTTCACCGTACCGCAACGAGGAGAAAAAAGAAAGTTGCTGGACCTGTCGCTGCTCAACGTAAAGCAATATAAAGCCGACCGCATGAAACAGGAGGAGAAGCTGAATCCCGAACAGAGAAGCATGCGCCTGATGAAGGAAATTCAGGACAGCCTGAAACTGCCGAAACTGCCCATGCGCATCGAATGCTTCGACAACTCGAATATCTCCGGAACGGATGCCGTGGCTGCGTGTGTGGTATTTCAGAAGTGCAAGCCCAGCAAAAAGGACTACCGCAAATATATCATCAAGACCGTGGAAGGTCCGGACGATTACGCTTCGATGAAAGAGGTGGTGTTCCGCAAATATCAAAGAGCTGTGCAGGAAGAAACACCCCTGCCCGACCTGATCATTACCGACGGTGGCAAGGGACAGATGGAAGCCGTGCGCCAGGTTATCCAGGACCAGTTGCATCTGGACATTCCGATTGCCGGACTGGCCAAAGACGACAAGCACCGCACGAACGAGCTGCTCTACGGTTTTCCGGCGGCCACCATCAGCATGAAGGTAGACAGTCCCCTGTTCCGTCTGCTCACACAGATTCAGGACGAGGTGCACCGCTTTGCCATCACCTTCCACCGCGACAAGCGCAGCAAGCATCAGATTGCCTCGGAACTGGATTCCATCAAAGGCATCGGCGAAACCACCAAAAGCACACTGCTGAAACATTTCCGCAGCGTGAAGCGCATCAAGGAAGCCGAAGAAAGCGAACTCATCGCCCTCGTGGGTGCCGCCAAAACCCGCATCCTGCGCGAAGCGTTCGGCCTAACCAGAGCAAACAGTCAGTCGACTCCGTCCGGAGAATGATACATTTAAAGGAATCATGTCTTCGGAAAAATACTGTCTGCACGGCCCTCTACCCATCGAAGTAATATACGAAAGGCAGAGACCAAAAAGCAAAACAGCCTTTCCGCTTCAACAAATACACAAGGCGCAACCAGGCTCCTATCCCTGCGGACAAGAGTATAAAACGAAGCAAATCTTTAAAGGAATATAAAAGGAGAAGCAGCGCCGCACAAAAGCAAAGAGGCCGCTTGCATATCTCCCATTTTTTCACGAATATTGTAATTATAAGTTTTTCAAAACCCCATGAGAGTAGTTATACAAAGAGTAAAACATGCGTCGGTCACCATCGACGGAAACTGCAAATCATCCATCCAGAAAGGCTATCTCATCCTGCTGGGCATTGAGAATGCCGACACGCAGGAAGACATCAGCTGGCTCTGCAAGAAGATCATCGGACTGCGCGTTTTTGACGACGAAAACGGCGTGATGAACAAAAACATTCTGGATGCTCAGGGCGACATCATCGTGGTGAGTCAGTTCACCCTGATGGCCTCCTACAAGAAAGGAAACCGCCCTTCGTACATCCGTGCCGCAGGTCACGAAATTGCCATTCCGCTCTACGAACAGTTCTGTGCGGCTTTGAGCGCAGAATTGGGCAAACCGGTACAGACAGGTGAATTCGGAGCCGATATGAAGGTGGAACTGCTGAACGACGGTCCGGTGACCATCTGCATGGACACTAAAAACAAAGAATAATTCCTATGACCATTCAAGAAGCACAACAAGCCGTAGACCGCTGGATCAAGGAATACGGCGTACGGTATTTCAGTGAGCTGACCAACATGGCCTGCCTCACCGAAGAAGTGGGCGAACTGGCCCGTGTCATGGCCCGGAAATACGGCGACCAGTCCTTTAAAGCCGGAGAGAAAGAGAATCTCGATGAAGAAATGGCCGATGTGCTCTGGGTACTGATCTGCCTGGCCAACCAGACCGGAGTGAACCTGGAGGAAGCCTTGAAAAAGAGCATCGAGAAGAAAACCAGCCGTGACAAAGAACGACATAAAAACAATTCCAAACTATATTAGTTATGAAACCATACGAAGATTTTGAGCAGGATCAGGAAAGCAAATATCTGCAAGCCCTGGATCAGTACAACACCTCTATCAAGGATGAGGATGTAAAAAAGGCGGTAGAGAAACTGATTGCCGAACGAGTGCCGGAAAACGACACCAAGGAAGTAAAGAAGTTCCTCCTGGGCAGCGTGGAGCTCACCACCCTGAAGACCACAGACAGCGACGAAAGCGTCCTGAAGTTTACCGAAAAGGTGAATGAGTTTGAAGAGAAATATCCCGATCTGCCACACGTAGCCACCATCTGTGTGTACCCGTGCTTTGCCTCTATCGTGAGCAAATCGCTCGAAGTGGAAGGCGTAGAAGTGGCCTGCGTTTCGGGCAGCTTCCCTTCTTCACAGGCACTCTTGGAGATCAAAATCGCCGAAACAGCACTGGCTCTGAAAGACGGAGCTACAGAGATTGACATGGTAATGTCGGTAGGCAAATTCCTGAGCGGAGATTACGAAACCGTATGCGACGAAATCAGCGAAATGAAGGCAACCTGCGGCGATCACAAACTGAAGGTGATTCTCGAAACCGGTTGCCTGAAAACTGCGGAGAACATCAAAAAGGCCTCTATCCTATCCATGTATGCGGGCGCCGACTACATCAAGACCTCTACCGGTAAGGAATCACCGGCAGCTACTCCGGAAGCTGCTTATGTGATGTGCCAGGCCATCAAGGAATATTACGAGAAAACCGGCATTCAGATCGGATTCAAGCCCGCCGGAGGCATGAACACGGTGCACGATGCTCTGGTATATTACACCATCGTAAAAGAGGTTCTCGGCGAAAAATGGCTCACTAACCAGTGGCTCCGTCTGGGCACCAGCCGTCTGGCCAACCAGTTGCTGAGCGATATTCTGGACGAAGAAGTGAAGTTCTTCTAACCGCAATCAGAAGCGCCTGAAGGAAGAGAAAAAACCGCCATGAGCGGCCGTCTGCCGGAGCATCTCGCAGGAGCAAATGCAGCGGCACCGGAAGGCAGGAAAAAATCATCAGGATGATTTTCTGAAATCATCGAAATCATTTTTCAAATTCATCAGGATGATTTTTCTCAAAAAGAATAAGGGCTGCACCGTGCATTACGGTGCAGCCCTTATTCTTTTATATCGGGTTTTACGAAACGCGCTTCAAAACAAAATCCAGATACAGGCGCAAAGCTTCATTTACGGCTTCGTCCCCTCCTTCACCCACCAGCTCAAAGGCGGTCTGACGAATCTCATCCATCTTGCGGCGAGCGTAATCAATGCCGCCCGATGCTTTGGTAAACTCCACCAAAGCCGCAATTTCCTCGTCATTCGCGATTCGGGAACGTACCTTATAGGCCAGCTGCTTCCACTCATCAGCTCCGGACTGCAATACGGCATAAATCACCGGCAAGGTGAGTTTTCCCTCTTTCATATCATTTCCGGTCGGTTTTCCTACTTCCTGATCCGTATAATAATCAAAGATGTCATCACGGATCTGGAAACACAAACCGATATATTCTCCAAACTGACGGGCCTGCTCTATCTGCTCCTCAGAACCACCGGCCAGCATGGCACCAATCTGCGCACTGACCGCAAACAACGATGCTGTTTTTTTACGGATTACTTCGAAATACTGCTCTTCGGAGATCTCTTCGGACTGGATATTGGCCAGCTGTTGCAATTCCCCGTCAGACAGTGCCTGTCCTAACCAGGAAATCAGCTCCACTACCCGGATATTTCCGGTCAGCGCGGCATGTTTCAAGGCCGTAGAGAGCATATAGTCGCCCACGAGCACAGCCGCCTTGTTGTCCAATAAGGCATTGACAGACTTCTGTCCGCGCCGCTCGGCACTCTCGTCCACAACATCGTCGTGCACCAGACTGGCCGTATGGAGCATCTCCAGGCTCACTGCTGCATGCAAAGCCTGATCCGTTACCGCACCGCACTTTTTGGCGGCCAGAAACAACAATATGGGACGCATCATCTTCCCCTTACGCCCCAGAACGTGGCGCAGAGCTGTCTCCAAAAGAGGATTCCGGTGCTGCAAAGTAAAATCAAACAGATTCTTGAATGACTCAAGTTCTGCTTCAATCGGTTTTCTGATCTGTGATAAAACGTCCATATAATCGGCTAATTTATAACCACAAAATTACATAAAAATCAAAAGCAACTCATATTTTTTATGTAATTTTACGGAGAAATATATCAATAATATGGAGAAATTATTCTTATTGGATGCCTATGCTTTAATTTACAGAGCATATTACGCTTTTATAAAAAATCCCCGTATCAATTCCAAAGGTCTCAACACATCGGCCATCCTGGGCTTTGTCAACACGCTGGAGGAAGTGCTCACCAAAGAGCAGCCTTCGCACATCGGCATTGCCTTCGACCCTGCCGGACCTACTTTCCGACACGAAGCCTATGAGCAATATAAGGCGCAGCGCGAAGAAACTCCCGAAGGAATATGCGCTGCTGTACCGTATATAAAGGACATCATCCGCGCATATCGAATCCCAATTCTGGAGGTTTCGGGCTACGAAGCCGACGATGTTATCGGTACGCTGGCACGCCAGGCTGACGCCCGCGGAGTGGATACTTTCATGATGACTCCGGACAAAGACTACGGACAGCTGGTGACAGAGCACGTAAAAATGTACCGCCCGAAATACGGCGACAAGGAGTTCGAAGTGCTGGGCGTGGAAGAGGTGAAAGAGAAATACGGGCTCTCCTCGCCTACTCAGGTTATCGACATGCTGGGACTGATGGGCGACTCGGCCGACAACATTCCGGGCTGTCCGGGTGTGGGTGAGAAAACTGCCACCAAACTGATCCAGCAGTTCGGCAGCATCGAAAACCTGCTCGCCGGAACCGATCAGCTGAAAGGAGCCCTGAAGACCAAAATCGAAAACAACCGCGAACAAATTGAGTTCTCAAAATTCCTGGCCACCATCAAAACGGATGTGCCCATCGAACTCGATATGGAACAGTTGAAGAAAGAAGAGCCCGACGAGGAAAAACTACGCAGCCTGTTCGAAGAACTGGAATTCCGCACGTTGCTCGACCGAAAATTCAAAAAGGAGAATCCGCAGCCGGCACAGGACCTTTTTCAAGGCACTCTCTTTGCAAATTTTACGGCCAATTCCCCGGAAGAATCAAAAAATTCAAGTCTCACGAAGTATAATAAGGGTGATTTTGATTATCAACTCATTGATACAGAAGAGAAAAGAAAGGAAATTATTGACTTATTCTTTACAAACGATTTTCTCAGTCTAGATACGGAAACCACCGGAACAGACCCTATTTCGGCAAAACTCGTGGGTTTGAGCTTCAGCATCCGCGAAAATCAGGCATTTTATGTGCCGATACCACAAAATGATGAAGAAGCTCAAAAAATAGTTAATGAATTTAAACCAATTTATGAAAATGAAAAGATTCTAAAAATTGGTCAAAATATCAAATACGACCTGCTGGTGCTGCAAAACTATGGTGTGGAATTGAAAGGAAAGATTTTCGACACCATGATCGCCCACTATCTGCTCCAACCGGAACTGCATCATGGCATGGACTATCTGGCAGAAGTTTATCTGAACTACCAGACCATCCACATAGAGGAATTGATCGGCAGCAAGGGAAAGAACCAGAAGAATATGGCCGACCTCCCTCCTACTGCCGTGTATGAATATGCGTGCGAGGATGCCGATGTGACACTTAAGTTGAAAAATGTGCTGGAGCCGCTGCTGAAGGAAAACGACTGCGACCGTCTGTTCTGGGAAATCGAAATGCCACTGATGCCGGTACTGGCCTATATGGAGCGTAACGGTGTATGTATCGACCGGGAGGGCTTGAAGGAAACATCTCGTCTCTATACCGAAGAGATGAACCGCATAGAAAAGGAAATCCACGAACTGGCTGGAACAGACTTTAATATCGCTTCGCCGAAACAGGTAGGCGAAGTGTTGTTCGACCGTCTGAAGATTGTAGACAAACCCAAGAAAACCAAAACAGGGCAGTATGTCACCTCAGAAGAGGTTTTGGAGAGTCTGCGCGCCAAACATCCGGTTGTAGAGAAGATCCTGGAGCACCGCGGCCTGAAGAAACTGCTGGGTACTTATATTGATGCCCTGCCCAAACTGGTAAATCCGGTCACCGGCCACATACACACTTCATTCAATCAGACCATCACCACCACAGGACGTCTGAGCAGCAGCAACCCGAACTTGCAGAACATTCCCGTACGCAACGAGTATGGCAAGGAAATCCGCAAGGCGTTCATCCCCGAAGAAGGCTGTCTGTTCTTCTCGGCCGACTACTCACAGATCGAGCTGCGCATCATGGCGCATCTGAGCGGCGACGAACACATGATCGAGGCTTTCCGCAACGGACAGGACATTCATGCGGCCACCGCTGCCAAGATTTTCAAGAAGAGTCTGGAGGAAGTGACCAAAGAGGAAAGAAGCAAGGCAAAAACGGCCAATTTCGGCATCATATACGGCATCACGGCCTTCGGTCTGGCCGAACGTATGGGAGTGAGCCGTACGGAAGCCAAGGAGCTGATAGAAGGCTATTTCCAGACCTATCCCAAGGTGAAGGAATACATGAACCGAAGCATTGAGATGGCACGCGAAAAAGGATATACAGAGACCGTATACCACCGCAAATGCCATCTGCGCGACATCAACAGCCACAACGCTGTAGTGCGCGGCTATGCCGAACGTAACGCCATCAACTCTCCGATTCAGGGAAGCGCGGCCGATATCATCAAGATTGCCATGATCCGCATCTACCGCCGCTTCCGCGAAGAGCAGTTGCGCTCCAAGATGATTCTGCAGGTGCACGACGAATTGAACTTCAGTGTCTACCCCGAAGAAAAGGAAAAAGTACAACAGATTGTCATCGAGGAAATGGAGAGCGCCTACTCCATGCTGGTACCTCTCGAAGCCGACTACGGATGGGGAAAAAACTGGCTTGAAGCCCATTGACAAAATGCTTCTCCGGCAGAAATACGGAGAAGCATTTTCTGTATACGGGATTTATTCTTAATTTTGCAAACTGTTTAGTAACAAAAGCATATCATTAAAAACAAAATAACATTATGGCATTAAAAGCAGGTATCGTAGGCCTCCCGAATGTGGGCAAGTCTACCCTATTCAATTGCTTGTCCAGTGCAAAGGCACAAGCAGCAAACTTCCCGTTCTGTACCATCGACGCCCAGCTGGGACAGATCTCCGTTCCCGATGAACGACTCACCAAGCTGGCCGAACTGATCAATCCGGACCGTATCGTACCGGCCACTTGTGAGATTGTGGACATCGCCGGATTGGTAAAGGGTGCCAGCAAGGGCGAAGGACTGGGTAACCAGTTCTTGGGTAACATCCGCGAAACGGATGCCATCATCCACGTGTTGAGATGTTTTGACAACGATAATATCGTGCATGTAGACGGTTCTGTAGACCCGGTGCGCGACAAGGAAATTATCGACACCGAGCTCCAGCTCAAGGATCTGGAAACCGTAGAGAACCGCATCAAGCGTGTAGAAAAGATTGCCAAAGTGGGTGGCGACAAGCAGGCAAAGATTGAATACGAAGTATTGCTGAAGTATCAGGAAGCCCTGCTGAAAGGAAAATCAGCCCGTACCGTATCTTTCGACACCGATGAGGAAGTGGCAGCAGCCAAGAATCTGTTCCTGCTGACAACCAAACCGGTACTTTACGTGTGCAACGTAGACGACAAGTCTGCTGCCAACGGAAATAAATATGTAGAGGCAGTACGCGAGGCCATCAAGGACGAAAATGCGGAATTGCTGACTATCTCCGCACAGACTGAAGCGGACATCTCTGAGCTGGAAAGCTATGAAGAGAAACAGATGTTCCTCGAAGATATCGGTCTGAAAGAGTCCGGTTGCGACCGTCTGATCAAGGCAATCTATCATCTGCTCAACCTGCAGACTTACATCACTGCCGGAAAGATGGAGGTACGCGCCTGGACATTCCGTCGCGGATGGAAGGCTCCTCAGTGCGCCGGTGTCATCCACACAGACTTTGAAAAAGGCTTTATCCGCGCCGAAGTCATCAAGTATGAGGACTACATTAAGTATGGTTCAGAAACAGCCGTACGCGAGGCCGGAAAGATGAGCGTAGAGGGTAAAGACTACGTAGTGCAGGACGGCGACATCATGCACTTCCGCTTTAACGTATAATCCGCACAGCAATGACTGCCCTCCAGTATATTCTGTGGAATCCTCCGGTGGAGGCATTCCACATCGGCGGCCTCAGTATCCGCTGGTATTCCATCTGCTGGTGTCTGGGCCTTCTGGCCTGCTATGTGATTGTGCAGAAGCTCTACAAGAAGCAGAACCTTAAGGAAGAGTTGTTTGAGCCTCTCTTCTTTTACTGTTTCTTCGGTATCCTGATCGGTGCCCGCCTGGGCCACTGTCTGTTCTACGAGCCGGGATATTTCCTGAGCCATCCTCTGGAAATGATTTTGCCCATGCGCCACACCATGAACGGATGGGTGTTTACCGGCTACGAAGGACTGGCCAGCCACGGAGGAACCCTCGGTCTGATGATTGCCCTGTGGCTTTATGTGCGCAAAACCAAAATCAACCTGATGCGTATTTTGGACAACATTGCCATAGCCACACCGATCTGTGCCTTCTTCATCCGTATGGGAAATCTGATGAATTCCGAAATTATCGGAGATCCTACTACAGTTCCCTGGGCTTTCATCTTTGAGCGTGTGGATATGCAACCGCGCCATCCGGGACAGCTGTACGAAGCACTCTGTTATCTGGCCTTTTTCTTCATCGGTCTGTACCTGTATAAGAAACGTCCGGAACAGGTGGGCAGCGGTTTCTTCTTCGGATTCTGCCTGACAACCATCTTTACCGCACGCTTCCTTTTAGAGTTTACAAAGGAAGTTCAGGAGGCTTTCGAAGCCAATATGCTGCTGAATATGGGTCAGTTGCTCAGCATCCCGTTCATCATTTTGGGAGTATATTGCATGGTGGGCGGCAAGCTCTGCCGCAAACTCGGTGAGCCGCAGTTCAGAAAATAATACTAGAAACTATATTCATATAGCCATATCCTGCATTTACGCGTTGGATATGGCTATATTTTTTATCCAAGACTCTCTCCCCTATCCTGCCGTTATTTCTTGCAGACAGGCGGCAAAAGCCAAAGCAGAATTCTTACGATAAATGCCCTGAGGCCAGAACAGATACGCCTTGGAAGCTGTCTGATCGGCACATAAAATCGGAATGCAAACCAGATCCGCTTCCCCATGAACTGCCGCTTCGCTCATGATTGTGGCCCATTTTCCTCCGGCAAGCATGTGCAGAATGGTGTGCACATCATTGATTTCAATACCGACCTGCAACTCCAATCCATGACGGCAGCAGATGGCATCGACTCTCTTACGCGTGGCAAATCCCCTCTCGGGCAAGATAAAAGTAAGCTGTTGCAGTTTTTTGAGCGTTATGGAAGAAAGTCCGGAGAAAGGGTGCGTACGATGCATGACCACAAAAAGATGCGAAGTAAACAAGGCTATCCGATCCATATCCCCCCACTCTTCTTCCGCATCAAAAGACAATACAAAATCCAGAGTATTACTCTTCAATCCCTCCATCATCTGTGCCGAAGTACCGATAGTAACCATGATTTTTACCTTGGGATGACTCTCGGCAAAGCGGTTCATGGCAGCAATCAGGAGAGGTACCAGGCTATGCGTGGCACCGATATGCAGTGTGCCCGTTTCCACTCCCTTCAGATCACGGATAATCTGCCGGCCGTCCTCGGCATCCTGTATGGATTTGCAGGCAAAAGGCAAGAAAGCCTTTCCGGCTTCTGTCGGTACAATTCTTTTTCCGATACGGTCGAAGAGCAACACATCCAGTTCCTCCTCTAACTGCTTGATTTGCTGCGAAAGTGTGCTCTGAGAGATATGAAGCACCCGTGCGGCCTCGGAGAAATTCTGCAACTCACAGGCCTCTTTAAAATATTTCAACTGTCTTAATTCCATCCCAACTTATCGTTTTCATCTATATGGCTTATCGAAAAATAGTGGTCTGCAAATATAATATATTTTTTGTACCCATTATACATTTGTGAAATTAACAATTGATATGATGAAAGCAACCGTTGTCTATTACAGCCATAAAGGAAAAACGGCCGGTTACGCCCGCGAAATCGCCATGTATCTATGGTCTAAGGGATGGAATGTAAGCCTGAGTTCCCTATCCGACTTCAAGCCGGAACGCATTCGGGATACAGACTTGCTGATTACCGGATGCTGGACCTGCGGCTGGTTTGTCGTGGGGCAGCATCCGCACCGCACGTGGGTAGATCTGAGCCGACCGCTTGCCGGCATCATACCCGCAGAGCAGACTCTGTTTTTCACCACTTACAAGATTCACACGGGAAGCATGTTCCGAAAGATGAAGAAGGTGATGCAGATTCCCCGAGAAAGTCACTCTCCGGAACTGAAATCAAAAACCGGACGACTGACCGAGAAGGACAAACAGATTCTGGATCAATTTATTAGAAACAAGAGATTTAACTTTTAAAATGGAGTAATATGGAGAATAAAAAACTAACTAGCGCTTCTGGAGCACCAATAGCCGACAATCAGAATGTTGCCACTGCCGGACGCCGAGGTCCGATGCTTCTTCAGGATGTATGGTTCCTCGAAAAATTAGCTCACTTTGACCGCGAAGTCATTCCGGAAAGACGTATGCACGCCAAAGGTTCGGGCGCGTTTGGTACCTTTACCGTAACGCACGACATCACACGTTACACCAAAGCAGCCATTTTCTCGGAAATCGGAAAGAAAACCGAACTCTTTGTCCGCTTCTCTACCGTGGCCGGAGAACGTGGTGCGGCCGACGCGGAAAGAGATATCCGCGGCTTTGCCATCAAATTCTACACCGAGGAAGGAAACTGGGATCTGGTGGGCAACAACACCCCGGTATTCTTCCTGCGCGATCCGCTGAAATTCCCTGATTTGAATCATGCGGTGAAGCGGGATCCGCGTACCAACATGCGCAGCGCCCGCAATAACTGGGATTTCTGGACCTTGTTGCCTGAAGCCCTTCATCAGGTAACCATCACCATGAGCGACCGCGGTATTCCTTATTCTTACCGCCACATGCATGGTTATGGCAGTCATACCTTCTCGTTTATCAATGCCGAAGGCGTACGTCACTGGGTAAAATTCCATCTGCTGACGCAACAGGGCATCAAGAATCTCACAGACCAGGAAGCTGAAGCTCTGATCGGTAAGGATCGCGAAAGCCACCAGCGCGACTTGTTTGAAAGCATCGAAAAGGGAGATTTCCCGAAATGGAAGATGTATGTGCAGATTATGACCGAGGAGCAGGCCAAACAGATGCCTTACAACCCGTTTGATCTGACTAAAGTATGGTCGCAAAAAGAGTTCCCGTTGATCGAAGTTGGTATTCTGGAACTGAACCGTAACCCGGAGAATTATTTTGCAGATGTAGAGCAGGCGGCTTTCAATCCTGCTAATGTGGTACCGGGAATCGGCTTTTCACCCGACCGTATGCTGCAAGGCCGACTGTTCTCTTACGGAGATGCTCAGCGCTATCGCTTGGGAGTGAACCACTATCAGATTCCGGTAAACCGCAGCCGTTGCCCTTTCCTGAACATGTATCACCGAGACGGACAGATGCGTGTAGACGGGAATCACGGTGGCACTTTAGGTTATGAACCAAACAGTTACGGAGAATGGAAGGATCAGAATGAGTATAAGGAACCGCCATTGGAACTGGATGGCAGCGCTTATCAGTGGGACTACCGTGAAGATGATTGCGACTACTATTCACAGCCCAGAGCCTTGTTCCGCCTGATGACTCCGGAGCAACAGCAGGTGCTGTTTGAGAACACCGCCCGCGCTATGGGAGATATTCCGGAAGAAATCAAGCTCCGCCATATCAGCAACTGCCTGAAAGCCGATGAAAATTATGGTATGGGAGTGGCCCGCGCTTTGGGATTGGAGCATTTAGTGAACAATATGAAATAACAAAGTGACTTTATCAGGAGGAAAAACAATCCTCTACTCTTCAAAACAAAATCAGAAAAATCCATATCCGATAGCAAACGATCCGGATATGGATTTTTATTTATCTCTCAGAGAACATATATCCATTGTTTTATCTATTTGCAGCAAACAGTATGCTGAAATAAGGTCCTATCAAACAGTATCAGAGAATGAAAACCAGTTTGCAGCCTATGAAACAGGTACATAAACACAGAACTTTTAGACAAAACGATGTCTAAAATGAATCTGCTTCATAAATAAAAAATACAGGAACTGAAAAAAGTTTTTTGAAAAAGTCAGACAGTTGTTCCATTCTATAGCTCTGAAAACAGAAAATATACAGACTACTGATTATCAGTATTTTGTAGGAAACAAGAAATTCTTTTCGGTCTTTTCGGAAAAACATCAGGATAATCGGAAAAAAACATTTCGATGTTTTTGGAAAATCATCCCAATCATTTGAAAAGGAAACTGCAGCAACCGTTTTTTTCAAAAAAGAATCTGGAAATAAATGATACAAAAACAGCGTAGGAAGGCCCGAAAAGTTTGTTTGTATCATTCCCTACGGATACGTAACAAAAAGGCCATAGCAGCTTTAAATGAAAGCGTGCTATGGCCTTTTTCTGTTTATCTGCCCAATACGATACGTTTGATTTCGTTCAACTTGTTCAAAGCCTCTATCGGGGTCAGATTATTGATATCGAGATGAAGAATCTCATCGCGCACCTGACACAATACCGGATCGTCCAACTGGAACAGACTGAGCTGGACGGGTTGTGTCTTCTTGGGATCTTCTTTCAAGGACGCAGCCAATTGCTCTTTACCACTACCCGACTCCAATTCCTTCAGAATCACATTGGCACGCTTCACGATACTCTTAGGCATACCGGCCAGTTTGGCCACATGAATACCGAAGGAATGCTCGCTGCCGCCTCGCTCCAGTTTACGCAGGAAGATCACCTTACCGTCTACCTCGCGCACGGAAACATTGTAGTTCTTGATGCGTGGGAATATCTGTTCCATCTCATTCAGCTCGTGATAGTGAGTGGCAAAAAGCGTGCGCGCCTTGCCTTTCTTGTTCTCATGGATATACTCCACAATGGCCCAGGCAATGCTGATGCCGTCGTAAGTAGACGTACCACGACCCAACTCGTCAAACAGTACCAGACTTCTGGACGACAGGTTGTTCAGAATGTTGGATGCCTCGTTCATCTCCACCATAAAGGTACTTTCGCCCAAGGAGATGTTGTCGCTGGCTCCCACACGCGTAAATATCTTGTCCACCATACCGATGCGGGCACGTTCGGCCGGCACGAAAGAGCCGATCTGTGCCATCAGGGTAATCAGAGCGGTCTGACGGAGCAAAGCCGATTTACCGGCCATATTCGGACCCGTAATGATGATGATTTGCTGCTGTTCACAGTCCAGATAGACATCATTGGCCACATAGCGCTCCCCTACCGGCAGCTGTTTCTCGATCACCGGATGGCGCCCCTGAATAATCTCCAGCACATCGCTGTCCTCGATTGTGGGACGGATATAATTGTTTTCCTGAGCCACCAGAGCAAAGGAAAGCAGACAGTCCAAACGGGCAATCAGGTTGGCGTTGATCTGAATGGCAGGAGTATATTCGGCCAAGGAAAGGATCAGATCATTGAAGAGTTTCAGCTCCAAAGAGAGAATCTTGTCTTCGGCTCCCAGAATCTTTTCCTCGTATTCTTTCAGTTCCTGAGTGATGTAACGCTCGGCATTGACCAGAGTTTGTTTTCTGATCCAACCCTCTGGTACTTTGTCCTTATGAGTATTTCGTACCTCAAGGTAATATCCGTAGACATTATTGTAACCTATCTTCAAACTGGGGATTCCGGTTTCTTCGGTTTCGCGCTGCTGGATTTGCAACAGATAGTCTTTGCCTTCGTAAGCAATATGGCGCAACTCATCAAGCTCGGCATTTACTCCTTCGGCAATGACCCCACCCTTATTGACCAGCAAAGGCGGATCGGCCTTGATTTCGCGGGCAATACGGTCGCGGATGGAAGCACACAGATTGAGCTGTTCGCCAATACGTTTCAAAGTCGAGTCCTCGGCCTGCTCGCAGGCGGCCTTTATCGGTTCAATGGCCTGAAGCGCCGTGCGTAACTGCACCACATCGCGGGGCGACACTCGTCCCACGGAAACCTTGGAGATAATACGCTCCAGATCACCGATCAGATGGAGCTGCTCTTCGATAATCTCTCTGTATTCCAGATCCTTAAAGAAGTATTCCACCACATCCAGACGCTCGTTGATAGGCTTTTCATCCTTCAGCGGAAAGAGAAGCCAACGTTTGAGCAGACGCGCTCCCATCGGAGTAATCGTACGGTCAATGACATTCAGCAGGGAGTTGCCGCCTTCGTTCATCGAACCCAATAACTCCAGATTGCGCACGGTGAACTTATCCAGGCGCACATAGCGCTCTTCCTCGATGCGCGACAGTGAGGTGATGTGTCCGATCTGGCTGTGCTGCGTCATTTCCAGATATTGCAGGATTGCTCCCGAAGCAATGATTCCGGATTTAAGATGATCCACACCGAAACCTTTCAGGTTCTTCACCTCGAAATGCTTCAGCAGTTTCTCGTTGGCAGTCATTTCGGTAAAAACCCAGTCCTCCAACTCGAATGTAAGATATTTTGTTCCGAAATTTCCTTCGAACATGCCCCGCTTTCCCCGTTCATACAGCACTTCCTTGGGAGAGAAGTTGGCAAGCAGCTTGTCGATATATTCAAAAGTTCCTTCCGCAGTCAGGAACTCGCCGGTGCTGATATCCAGAAAAGATACACCGCAGTTGTTCTTTCCGAAATGAACCGCAGCCAAAAAGTTGTTTTCCTTATAATTCAGCACATTATCTCCCATAGCCACACCGGGAGTAACCAACTCCGTAATACCGCGCTTGACCAGTGTCTTGGTCAGTTTCGGATCTTCCAGCTGGTCGCAAATGGCTACGCGCTTACCGGCCCGAATCAGTTTGGGCAGATAAGTGTCTAAGGCATGATGCGGGAAACCGGCCATTTCAATAGGTTCCCCACCCTTGCCTCCGTTATTTCTTTTTGTAAGAGTTATTCCTAATATTTCAGAAGCAGAGACAGCATCGCTGCTGTACGTTTCGTAGAAGTCGCCACAGCGGAACAACAGCACCGCATCGGGATGCTTTGCCTTCAAATCGTAGAACTGCTTCATCATGGGGGTGAGCCCGTCTTTTGCCATAAACTAGTGATTTATAAAATAAGTTCGCGCAAAATTACAAAAAAATACTCTTCCCGAAACCGGGAAGAGCCAAGTTGTGGCTTTTTTGCACAGATTGACAAAAATAAAAAACGGGACCACTTTAAAAGCGCCCCGACAATCAATCCTAAATCTCTCAATTTTTTTCTAAAACCCTAAACATTAAATTCCATTGTATCCCTACAACGATAATTTACTAATTATCAATTTACTAACAATCTTTTTACTTTAAATCTCTCGTTGTTCCTTTGAACACTGCAAAGGTAGGGCGAAATTCATTTTCCCGAAAAAAAAGCAAGCTAAATTAGAAAAAAACACACCATTTCTTGACCTATGTCAATCGGAATGACCGGGAAAGGCCTTGCAGAGAAAAATTATACACCCGCTGACGGTGGTTTTTAAAGCAAGAATTCGCTCTTGATAATAGTTTTTTTATATCTTTGCACCTTATTAATAAAAAGAAAAAATGAAACAGATTGAACCCTCTGAATTCAAAGAAAATATCTTTGAAACAATCGGTAAGGAATGGATGCTGATAACCGGCGGCACCAAAGAGTGTTTTAACATGATGACCGCATCATGGGGCGGAATAGGGTGGCTGTGGAACAAACCCGTGGCTTTTATCTTTGTCCGTCCGGAAAGATACACCTACGAGTTTCTGAAAAAGAACCGCAAACTGTCGCTTTCTTTCCTGGGCAAGGAAGAAGAGGCACGGAAAATCTATACGCTCTGCGGCTCAAAATCGGGTAGGGACCTGGATAAGGTAAAGGAAAGCGGACTGAAACCGGTATTCACGGAAACCGACAGCATCACTTACGAACAGGCACGCATGACTCTGGAATGCCAGCAGCTCTATGAGGGAGAAATGCGCGAATCGGATTTTCTGGACCCGGAAATCCTGAAAAACTGGTACGGAGAAAAGAAAGGCAACCTGCACAAAGTGATCGTTGCCGAAATCGAACATATCTGGATCAACGAGTAGGGGAGCGCGCCCATTCATTTGCAGACAACATAATAATTATCATAAAACAAAACTCACAATGGAATACAATTTCAGAGAAATTGAAAAGAAATGGCATCAACGTTGGGTTGAGAACCATACGTACAAAGTGACAGAAGACGAATCGAAAAAGAAATTCTATGTGCTGAACATGTTCCCTTATCCAAGTGGAGCGGGCCTTCATGTGGGACACCCGCTGGGATACATCGCTTCGGACATTTATGCCAGATACAAAAGACTGCAGGGCTTCAACGTGCTGAACCCGATGGGCTATGACGCCTACGGACTGCCGGCCGAGCAGTATGCCATCCAGACCGGACAGCATCCGGCCATCACAACAGCTGCCAACATCAACCGTTATCGCGAGCAGCTGGACAAAATCGGTTTCTGCTTTGACTGGGACCGTGAGATCAGAACCTGCGAACCGAACTATTATCACTGGACGCAGTGGGCTTTCCAGAAGATGTTCGGAAGCTTCTATTGCAATGACTGCCAGAAGGCACAGCCTATCGAAAAACTCGTTGCTCACTTCGAACAGCAGGGTACGGAAGGCTTGAACGTGGCTTGCAGTGAGGAACTCACCTTTACTGCCGACGAGTGGAAAGCCATGAGCGAAAAGCAGCGGCAGGAAACATTGATGAATTACCGTATTGCCTATCTGGGCGAGACAATGGTAAACTGGTGCCCGAAACTGGGAACCGTATTGGCCAACGATGAGGTAGTGGACGGTGTTTCTGAGCGTGGAGGTTACCCGGTAGTCCAGAAGAAGATGCGCCAGTGGTGTCTGCGTGTCAGCGCTTATGCACAGAGACTGCTCGACGGACTGGATACCATCGACTGGACCGATTCTCTGAAAGAGACCCAGCGTAACTGGATCGGACGCTCAGAGGGTACTGAAGTGGAGTTCAAGATCAAGGACAGCGACCGTTCATTCACCATCTTTACCACCCGTGCGGATACCATGTTTGGTGTGACCTTCATGGTTTTGGCTCCCGAAAGCGAACTGGTTCCATTGGTTACTACAGCCGAGCAGAAGGCCGAAGTGGAGGCTTATCTCGAGGCAACCAAGAAGCGTACCGAGCGTGAGCGTATTGCCGACCGCCGTGTAACCGGCGTCTTCTCTGGTTCTTACGCCATCAATCCGTTTACAGGAGAGGCCAACCCGATCTGGATCAGCGACTATGTATTGGCCGGTTATGGTACCGGTGCCATCATGGCTGTTCCGGCACACGACAGCCGCGACTATGCTTTTGCCAAGCATTTCAACCTGCCGATCGTTCCGTTGGTTGAGGGATGCGACGTGAGCGAAGAGAGCTTCGATGCCAAGGAAGGTATCGTAACCAACTCACCGAAAGAGGGAGTGACTCCTTATATCGACTTCTCTCTGAACGGTCTGACTGTGAAAGAGGCCATCGCTGCCACCAAGAAATATGTGAAGGAACACAACTTAGGACGCGTGAAGGTGAACTTCCGTCTGCGTGACGCCATCTTCAGCCGCCAGCGTTATTGGGGCGAGCCGTTCCCGGTATATTACAAGGACAACATGCCTTATATGATTCCGGAAAGCTGTCTGCCTCTGGAATTGCCGGAAGTAAGCAAATTCCTGCCTACCGAAACCGGTGAGCCTCCATTGGGACACGCTACAAACTGGGCTTGGGACACCGTAAACAACAAGGTGGTAGCCAACGAACTGATCGACAACAAGACCATCTTCCCGTTGGAATTGAACACCATGCCGGGATTCGCCGGAAGTTCGGCTTATTACTTGCGCTATATGGATCCGAAGAACGACAAGGCACTTGTTGATCCGAAGGTTGATGCTTACTGGCAGAATGTAGACCTGTATGTGGGCGGTACAGAGCATGCTACCGGTCACTTGATCTATAGTCGCTTCTGGAACAAGTTCCTCTATGACTACGGTTACAGTGTGAAGGAAGAGCCGTTCCAGAAACTGGTGAACCAGGGTATGATTCAGGGACGAAGCAACTTTGTATATCGTATCAAGGACACCAACACCTTCGTTTCTCTGGGTCTGAAGGATCAGTACGACACCACACCGCTGCACGTGGATGTGAACATCGTGACAAACGACGTGCTGGACGTAGAAGCCTTCAAGAACTGGCGTCCGGAATACAACAATGCCGAGTTCATCCTCGAAGACGGCAAGTACATCTGCGGATGGGCCATCGAGAAGATGAGTAAGAGTATGTTCAATGTGGTCAATCCGGATATGATTGTCGAGAAGTTCGGCGCCGATACCCTGCGTCTGTACGAAATGTTCCTGGGTCCGGTAGAGCAGAGCAAGCCTTGGGATACCAACGGTATTGACGGATGCCACCGCTTCCTGAAGAAATTCTGGTCGCTCTACTTCAGCCGCGACGGCAAGTTCCTGCCGGAAGAAGGCGAGGCTACCAAAGAAGAACTGAAGTCTCTGCACAAGCTGATCAAGAAAGTAAGTGCCGACATTGAGGCCTTCTCATACAACACTTCAATCAGTGCGTTCATGATCTGTGTAAACGAACTGGGACAGCTGAAGTGCAAAAACAAGCAGGTATTGGAGCAGCTCGTAGTGCTGATCGCTCCGTTCGCTCCGCACATCGCCGAAGAATTGTGGGAGCAGTTGAGTCATACCACTACGGTTTGTGACGCACAGTGGCCGGAATTCAACGAGAAATATCTGGTAGAAGACAATATGCGCCTGAGTATTTCGTTTAATGGTAAGACACGCTTCACCATGGACTTCCCGGCAGATGCCGACCAGAAGACCATCGAGGAAACGGTTCTGGCCGACGAACAGACTCAGAAGTATATTGACGGCAAGCAGATTGTGAAAGTGATCATTGTTCCGAAACGAATTGTAAACATCGTAATCAAATAGCAATGTTCAACGACATAAAAAAGCTAAAGCCGAAGAAATTGACCAAAGCGGCTGTAATGACCGAAGCCAAAGACTTCGTAGCCATTAACTTTGGACTGATTTGTTACGCCATCGGTTGGGCAGCATTCTTGCTGCCCTACAAGATGACAACAGGTGACTTGACGGGTATGTGTGCCATCTTGTATTACTTGACAGGCATCCCCATTCAGTTATCCTATTGTATCGCCAACGTATTCCTGCTGGTATTTGCCATCAAAGAGCTGGGATACCGGTTTGTGCTGAAAACCACATACGCTATCTTTGCGCTGTCTTTCTTCCTCGATGTGGCACAAAACATCATGAAGGACGACCAGGGACAATTCCTGCAGTTACTCGGTCCCGGACAGGATTCCATGGCCTGCGTGCTGGGAGCCATCATCTGCGGATTCGGTATCGGTACGGTATTTGTCAACAACGGTAGTACCGGTGGACTGGATATCGTGGCGGCCATCGTCACCAAATACCGCAATATCAGTCTGGGCCGCGTGATGATTTACATCAACATTCTGACCATTTCTTCCTGCTACTATTTCTTTGACAGCTGGAGAATGGTGGTGTTCGGCTATGTAGTTCTGGTTATCTGCAACTACACGCTCGATATGATTGTCAACAGTTCGCGACAAGATGTGCAGTTTATCATCTTTACGAAAGACCACGTTCAGTTAAGTGAACGCATTATTAATGAAACAAGTCACTCGGTAACGGTAATCGACAGTGAAGGCTATTACAGCCACACACCGACCAAGGTACTGATTACCATCGTACACAAGAATGAATCCATTCATATCTTGCGTATGATTCACGAAGTAGATCCGAATGCATTTGTTTCAACAAGTAGGGCGGAAGGTGTTTATGGAAACGGATTTAACCAAATAAAATTAAAATGAAACACTTTAAGATTAATGCATGGCAAGAGACAAAAGACTATGCGCTTATCATGATCGGGCTGCTTTGTTATGCCCTGGGAGTAACTATCTTCCTGATTCCCTATGAAGTGACCACCGGAGGTGTGGCGGGTATTTCTTCGTTGATTTACTTTGCCACCGGTATCAAGGTACAGTATTCTTACCTGGTCATCAACTCTATTTTGCTCATAGCTGCCATCAAGGTGCTGGGCTTTAAGTTCTGCGTCAAAAGCATCTATGCCATCATTGCTCTTACCCTATTACTGGCCGGATTCCAGGAACTGATTGCCGACGAACAGGGCAATTTGCCCCGCATCGTCGGTGATCAGGCCTTCATGGCCGCAATAATCGGTGGCGCATTGGAAGGATTCGGACTGGCTATCGTATTCCTGAATAACGGAAGTACCGGAGGAACGGATATCATTGCCGCCATTGTCAACAAATACAAAGATATCACCATGGGGCGTATTCTGATGATTTGTGACTTTATCATCGTATCCTCCAGTTATATCGTCTTCCATGACTGGGAGAAAGTGGTATTCGGTTTCTTTACCCTGGTCGTATCAAACGTCATGCTGGACTATGTCATGAACTCTTCACGCCAATCAGTCCAGTTCCTGATCTTCTCCAATAAATACGATGAAATCGCGGCAGCAATCAGCCATGATGTTTCGCGCGGAGTAACCGTACTTTATGGTGAAGGCTGGTACAGTAAAGAACCGAAGAAAGTTTTGGTCATCCTGGCCAAAAGAAGAGAAAGTGTCATTATTTTCAGACTGATCAACCAAATTGATCCCAAAGCCTTTGTATCGCAAAGCAATGTAGTAGGCGTATATGGAGAAGGATTTGATCAGATTAAAGTTAAATAAGCCCTATGGAAAAAAGAAAGCTTGTTTTTGCAACCAACAACAACCATAAACTAGAAGAAATCCGAGCTATATTAGGCCAACAGATCGATGTTCTCTCTCTAAAAGACATCAATTGCCACGAAGATATTCCCGAAACGGCAGAAACCCTCGAAGGAAATGCGCTCATCAAGGCACGCTTTGTATATGAGCATTATCATCTGGACTGTTTTGCCGATGATACCGGACTGGAAGTTGAAGCTCTGAACGGCGCTCCAGGAGTTTATTCTGCCCGTTATGCCGGAGGAGAAGGGCATGATTCGGAAGCCAACATGAAAAAGCTTTTGCAGGAAATGCAGGGAAAGGCCAACCGGAAAGCCCGTTTCAGAACCGTCATCGCCTTCATAGAAGGTGGAGATACCCATCTTTTTGAAGGAACCGTCCATGGAAACATTACCGAAGAGAAGCAGGGCGACAGCGGCTTTGGCTACGATCCGATTTTCCGTCCGGATGGCTTTTCTGAGACATTTGCCGAAATGGGCAACGAAGCCAAGAACCAAATCAGCCATCGCGCAAATGCCGTTAAGAAACTGTGTGAATATCTTTCCCAATAAAATCTCTAATAAATGTCGTTATGAACAGAATATTATTCCATTTCTTTTTGATCATCGGATGCTTGCATTTGCTCCCTGTTGCAGCACAGAAAATGTATCAATGGGAGATTTACCCCTCGTATCATAATTCACAAAAAAACGTATCCAGCAAAGGAAAGGTATATTCTCTTTGTAACAACGATCTGATATCCTATCAGCCAGCGGATCAGGAACTGTATCTGTATGACAAAACCAATCTGCTGAACGAGTTCCAGATATCCTTTATCAAATATAATGAGGAAGTAAAAAAGTTGATTATTGTCTATTCTGACGGTAATATTGATATTTTGCGCGATGATGAGACAGTAATCAACATTCCTCAATATAAAGACAAGAACATCAACAACAAAGACATTAACGGAGTAAACGTAGTGGGAAAGTATGCTTTACTCTCAACCGGCTTTGGAGTTGTCATGCTGGATCTGGAACAGGAAATCATCACCAATACTTATACTTTGGATGTGAAGACCAATGCGGCTACCATTTATAAAAACAATATATATGCAGCCACATCATCAGGTGTATACAGAGGAGACAGAACGCAGAATCTGCTGGATAAAAGCAACTGGAAAAAACTGGTCAGCCATTATTTGACAGAACTGCTCGTTTTTGACGGCAATCTCTACGGTAACAACACTTCTGCATCTCTGTTCCGTTTGAATGCCGCCGGAAATGATTTCATCGCCACGGATGAAAAAAAAGTAAATATATTCCAGGTTTCCAACGGGGTGATGATAGCAGCCAACAGTTCCAATATCTATATTTTCCAGAAAGCCAATCAGCGTACTGCCATTGCACAAAGCAATTCGTTTACGGACATCAGCTACAGCAACGGAACTTATTGGATGAGCATGGGATATGCAGGCCTGCAACCGTATAAATTAAACAGCCAGAACAAACTGGAAGCTATCGGTGAAGCCATCGTCCCCAACAGTCCGGTCAGAAATTACTTCAACTTTATCAACTACACCGGCAGCCGACTGCTGGCTGTGGGAGGAAGCTTGAACTATAACGGAGTAAAGTACGACGGTACCGTCATGTATTATGACGACGGAAAATGGACCAATTTCCAGGATGGAAACGAAATAGCCACAGCAACCAAAGTTCCGTATATCAACACGGTAAACATGGCGCAGGACCCAAGAGATCCCAACCATCATTTCGTCACTTCTGCCCGTATGGGACTTTATGAGTTCCAGAACGGACAACTGCTCAAACACTATTCCTGCGATAATAGCCGGCTGGTTTCCATCAATCCGAACGATGTACTGAAAAGACAATACGTCAGCACGGCAGGCGCCATCTACGACCGGGACAACAATCTGTGGTTTATCAACAACCAGGTAGACACCATCATCAACATCATCAAGGCTGACGGCAGCTGGGTTAAAATCTATGATGAGAAACTCAAGGGCCTGCCTACCTTTGACTTCATTATGTTCGACCAGAAGAACCGGGTGTGGATTAACTCACGAAGATACCAGCCGGGCATGTATATGCTGGACTATAACGGAACCATGAGTGACGATTCCGATGACCAGTCCATCTTCAGAAGCAGCATTACCAACCAGGATGGAACAACCTATACACCGGATGTGTTCTACTGCATGACCGAAGACAAGAACGGAGAAATATGGGTAGGAACCAATCTGGGACTGTTTGTCATTTCCAATCCGGATGAGTTCATGAGCAACAGTTTTCACTACACACAGATCAAGGTGCCCAGAAACGACGGAACCAATTATGCCGACTATCTGCTGAACAACACCTCGGTGACGTGTATCGCCGTAGACGGTGCCAACCGGAAATGGATCGGAACCACAAGCGGCGTGTATCTGGTGAGTGCCGACGGTTTGGAGACCATCTATCATTTTACCGTTGATAATTCTCCGCTCATTTCCAACAACATCAATTCCATTGCCATTGATCCGGCCACAGGAAGAGTGATGATAGCTACCGACAAGGGACTGGTGGCCTATAACAACGATGCCTCAGAACCGGAAGAGAGTCTGGAAAAGAGTGGGGTATTGGCTTATCCGAATCCGGTGAAACCTGACTATAATGGTTATATCACCATTAAAGGTCTGACTGCCAACAGCAGTGTAAAAATCACCTCTTCCAACGGACAGCTCATCACCTCGGGCACTTCCAACGGCGGTATCTTTACCTGGAACGGACGCAACAAACAAGGCAAGCGTGTAGCCAGCGGCGTGTACAGTGTCATGGCCACCGATGAAGAAGGCAAGGAGAGTGTGGTAACCAAAATAATAATGATCCGATAAATGATAAACAAGAATCTCGTCATTCCCCGAAAAAACGGAGTAAACTTCATACGTTATGTCTTTGCTTACGCACTGATTATCTTTCATTACAACATCCTGTCGGGGCATGATGTGTTCTGGCTGCTTCAAGGAGGATACCGCATCAAGGCATTCTTTATCCTGACCGGTTTCCTCACTTTTTACAGTTATTTCAAGCATCCCGGAGCCAAGGAGTTCGCCAAAAGACGTTTCAAGCGCCTGGTTCCCTCGTATGTCTTTACGGTGCTTCTTTGCTTCTTCGGCTGCTCGCTGCTCAGTGAATACTCTTTTGCAGAGTATTTCACTTCATCGCAGAGCTACCGTTATCTGGTCGCCAATCTGACGTTTCTGAATTTCCTGGGTCCCGACTTGCCCGGTGTCTTTACCCACAACGAGTCTCAGGCCGTCAACGGTTCCCTTTGGACCATGAAAATTGACATCATGTTTTATGTCACCGTACCGTTTCTGTACTATCTGTTCCGCAAATATCCGAAACGGTGGGTTCTGGCAGGTATTTTCCTGATTACGGTAATTTATAACGAAGTGTTTGAATATCTGTACCAGCACTCGGGCAGTTCGCTGTATCTGATGCTGAAAAGACAGATCGGAGGGCAATACATCTACTTCCTGGCCGGTATGTGCATTTATTTCTACTATCAGCAGGTACACAGTCAGGTCAAGTGGCTGCTTCCGGTTTCCGTGGTCGTATTCCTGGTGGGCTCCTACTACGACTCCTGGGAATATCTCACCGCCTTTTGCTATGCCGTCATCATCATGGAACTGTCTCTGAACGCAAAAGTGCTGAGCCGTTTCAGCGAAGTGCCCAATGTCACCTACGGGCTTTATCTGTATCATTTCCCCGTGGTGCAGATTCTGTTGCATTTCAAGGTCAACGAATGGAGCCACACCGGATGCTGCCTACTCTGTCTGGGCATTGTCACTCTTTTATCCATCATGAACTATCAGCTGATAGAAAAACGAATCAAATAAACACTCCTATGGACATCATTATTCTGGACAAACAGGAAATCACCCGTGAAGGACTGAAAAGCATTCTGAGCCAATATCCGGACTGTGGCAGGATTTCTCTGCCCGAAGAGGACAAACAGCTCGTTCAGGAATTGATTCACTGTCCGGAATCCGCCGTGTTTTTGGACTATACCCTGATGAACCTCACCTCCGAACAGCTGCTGGTCATGAACCAGCGCTTTCCGAAGGCCCATTTTATCCTGTTCTGCGATAATCTGAGCAAGGATTTTGCCCGCAGGATTCTGCTGACCAACAAACGTTTTCACATCCTGCTCAAAGACTCCACGCTTCAGGAAATTCATCAGGCATACGCCGACATCCGCAGCGGGCGGCAGTTTGTCAACCAGAAACTGCTCATCTGGATGGAAACCTCCGAGAAGAATGAGAAATCTCCACTTACCGCCACAGAAAAAGAAATTCTGAAGGCCATGTCCTTGGGTAAAACCACCAAAGAGATTGCCGCAGAGCGATATTCCAGCGTTTATACGGTAATGACCCATCGCAAGAATATCTTCCGCAAGCTCGATGTAAACAATGCCCAGGAAGCCGTGCGCTATGCCGTACAGGCCGGTATTGTAGACGTAATGGAATATTATATCTAGGGAATGACCCCGCCATATCATCAAAAAATCCGCTTTAGGGTATGCCAGTATGCAATACGCCTAAAGCGGATTTTTTGTGCCCTGAGGTCTCTGCAGGGCGATATCCGTAAAGTTAAAGTATGGTCTAAGGAAATTACGCTCAAATCTGCTCGAAAGCCTGAGACAGGTCTTCTATCAAATCGTCCACATGCTCTGTACCGATAGAAAGACGGATGGTGCCCGAAGTGATATTCTGTTCGGCCAGTTCCTCGGCAGTCAACTGTGAGTGTGTGGTCGTCTCCGGGTGAATCACCAGTGACTTTACATCAGCCACATTGGCCAGCAATGAGAAAATCTGGAGCGAATCGATAAAGCGGTGCGCCTCGGCGGTACCTCCGGCAATCTCAAACGTAAAGATCGACCCGGCTCCCTTCGGGAAATAACGCTGATAGAGCGCATGATCGGGATGCGAAGGCAACGACGGATGATTTACGGCCTTCACCTTCGGATGACGGCTCAGGAAAGAAACAATCTTCAGAGCATTCTCTACCTGACGTTCTACACGCAGGGAAAGTGTCTCCACACCCTGCAGAAGCAGGAATGCATTGAACGGGCTGATGGCAGCTCCTGTGTCGCGAAGCAGAATGGCACGGATACGGACGATATAAGCCAGTCCCGGCGCTGCATCCACAAAGCGCACGCCATGATAGCTCGGATCGGGCTCGGTAAACTGAGGGAACTTGCCGGATGCCTTCCAGTCAAAACGACCGGAATCCACGATAATACCTCCCAAGCTTGTGCCGTGACCACCGATAAATTTAGTGGCCGAATGCACCACGATATCAGCTCCATGCTCCAAAGGACGGATCAGATAAGGAGTTCCGAAGGTATTGTCCACCACCAGCGGAATGCCGTGCTTGTGCGCTATGGCAGCCACAGCTTCCATATCAATGATATTGGAGTTCGGGTTACCCAGCGTCTCAATGAAAATCAATTTGGTATTTTCGCGAATCGCCCGTTCAAAATTGTTGATATCCGAAGGATCTACAAAGGTAGTGGTCACTCCCGATAGGGGAAGCGTATTGGCCAACAGATTATAGGTTCCTCCGTAAATGGTATTTGCCGAAACCACATGATCCCCTGCCAAGGCCAGATTCTGAATGGCATAGGCAATGGCTGCCGCACCCGATGCCACGGCCAGAGCCGCTGCACCGCCTTCGAGAGCCGCTACGCGCTCTTCGAGCACTCCCTGGGTGGAATTGGTCAGGCGACCGTAGATATTGCCTGCCTCGGTCAAATTAAAGCGGGCTGCCGCCGAAGCACAGTTGTCGAAAACATACGATGTTGTCTGATAAATAGGTACGGCACGCGCTCCGGTTGCCGGGTCGGCCTGCTCCTGTCCCACATGGAGCTGGAGGGTTTCAAAATGCAGTTTCTTTCTTTCCATAAGCTTCATTTGTTTTTTGCAAAGTTAGGGAAAGAAGGCCCCGAGGACAATACCCTATATAGGGTATATTTAGAAATCTACCTGAAAAGCCAGCCGCTCTGTTCCGTTGGCCACACGGATGATGCCACAGTAACGGAAACCGTTCTTATATAATATGTGTTGCATGGGCTTGTTGTCCTCATGGGTATCCACACGCAGCGAGCGGCATCGCTCACGGCACCAGCGCAGACAATAGTCGGCCACCCCTTTTACCTTGCCGTTGGAGGCAATGCGGTGTATCACATAATAGGGAGTGTCCGACAGCCACTGTCCTTCGATATGCGCATACGTGGGGTCGGGTCCGGGAATAAAACAGAATGTAGCCACAATCTGCCCCTCTTCCTCACAGACATAGCACCAGTCCTGTGCAATCTGTTCGCCTATCAGCTCTCTGGAAGGGTATCCCTGAATCCACTGGTTCGGGTTACCGCTGGCCACCATATACTGCTTGGCCACCTCAAACAGCTCCATCAGATGGTCCAAATCCGTTGTTTTTGCTTTTCGAATATTCATCATGTTATCCTTTATTTTTGCAATCCGTAAAAAAACACATAAAAAAAGGAGAGGGGGAAACGCCCCTTCTCCTTCATTGAATTATTAAAGTCCGAGTTTTTCGGAGATTTCCAACATCTTGTTTATCGGTTTGATAGCTTTCTCCGCAATCGCAGGATCCACCTTGATTTCGGGCCATTCATACTTCAAGGTGTTATACAGCTTTTCGAGAGTAATCAGGCGCATATAGTTACATTCATTGCAGGCGCAGTTGCTGTCCGAAGGAGGAGCCGGGATAAAGGTCTTGTCCGGGCAGGATTTCTGCATCTCATGCAAGATACCGCTCTCTGTAGCCACGATATACTCCTTGGCCGGCTGTTCGATGGCATATTTCAGCAAAGCGGCTGTAGAGCCCACTTTATCTGCCAGTTTGGCCACGGCTCCCTTACATTCCGGATGTACCAGAATCTTGGCATCGGGGTATTGTTTCTTCAGTTCGATGATTTTCTCTACTGAGAAGCGCTCGTGCACGTGGCAGGCTCCATCCCAGAGCAACATATTGCGACCGGTTACAGAATTGATATAGCCGCCCAGATTTTTGTCCGGACCGAAAATAATCGGTGTATCTTCGCTAAAGCTCTCCACAATCTGCTTGGCATTGCTCGAGGTGACTACCACATCGGTCAGCGCCTTGGTGGCTGCTGTCGTATTGACGTAAGAAATAACGGTGTGCTGCGGATGCGCCTTGACAAATTCTTCAAAACGGTCGGCCGGACAGCTTTCTGCCAGCGAACAAGTGGCATTCAGGTCGGGAACCAGCACTTTTTTGTCCGGACAGAGAATCTTGTTGGTCTCGCCCATAAAATGCACACCACACATCACAATAATATCTGCGGTGGTTTTAGCTGCCTTTTGCGCCAGTGCCAGGCTGTCGCCCACAAAGTCTGCCAAATCCTGTATTGCCCCGTCGGTGTAGTAGTGCGCCATGATTACTGCATTCTTCTGCTGGCACAGATTCCGGATTTCCTGCTTCAGATCCAGTGCTGCATCTACCGGTTCATCTACATAACCTTTTTTCAACCAATCTTCTTTAATCATATTATTAATATATTTATTCTTTTATTTTTTAGAAAAACCTTATGATGATATTTATTGCCTGTTGAAAGTGTTCAGAAAAAAGTGTCTGATAATTTGCTTTTTACGTTATTATTCCTGGAGAATAAGTAATGAACAACTTATCGACAATTCAATCTTTCGCTTATCCTTTGATAATGATGGGCATATCCGGTCTTTTCCTTGATTTTTCAACGATATGTTGATAAAATGCAAAGTTAAAAACTTTAATAGAAAAAAGTGGTAAAAAACAGATGAAAATCTCGTTTAAATCTTGTTATCATCTTTTGATAATTAATTTGTCTATCTCCCGAATTTTTATATTAACTGTTTGATTATTAGCATACAAATTTATTTTTTAAATTGTATTCCTTATTTATAAACGGGTTTTGAACAGGTTTTAAACGGGTTATTATTATCTTTGTGAACAATTTATTGATAATAGTCATGAGAAAGCTGAAAATTACGGAACTGAACCGTGTATCGAAGGAGGAGTTCAAGAAAATAGACAAGCTGCCTCTGGTGGTGGTACTCGATGAGGTCAGAAGTTTATATAATGTGGGATCGGTATTCCGCTCATCGGATGCCTTTGCCGTTTCGGCGGTTTATCTGTGCGGCATTACGGCTGTTCCGCCTAATGCGGAGATTCATAAAACGGCGCTGGGAGCCGAGGAATCGGTGGACTGGAAGTATTTTAAACGTACACAAGATGCTGTAAATGAGCTGAAAGCAATGGGCTATGAGGTGCTTGCCATCGAACAGGTGGAGCACAGCACCATGTTGCAGAACATTTCTTTGGACCCGCAAAAGAAATATGCCATTATCTTGGGAAATGAGGTGAAGGGTGTGCAGCAGGAGGTTGTGGATATGTGCGACGGCTGCATTGAGATTCCTCAGTTCGGAACCAAGCACTCGTTGAATGTGTCGGTCACTGCCGGTATCCTTATTTGGGAGTTTGCACGGATTCTCAAGATCGGTTCATAACTGTTGATAACTGTTGTTCATAACAAAACTGCTATATCGTATAGTTTTGTAATTCAGGTGTTTATATGGTTATTACCTTTTGTTGATAACTGTTGATAACCTCGGTTACACTTCAGGAGCGGGGAGAGAGGACCGGAGGATTTCCGGAGAAAGGAAAGTCAGGGAAAAACCGGGAAATGAAACATTCTGCTGAAATATTCTTCGGTTTGCTTTCCACAGCTTTTTGGAAAAGTACACAAAGAGAAATCCGGCGGCGTTATAAATATTCATTTTTCCGCTCCTCAATGCAGAATATACGTATTTTTATGCAGTAATGAACACGATGGTTTGCCAAAAGCATCAGGATGGTTGGTGAATTTCATCAGCATCAATTCAAGAAATAATCCCCCGTTTTGAATAAGTTTTCAACATTACTTGTTCAAAACGGGGGATTATCCTGTTTTTAAACTCTGAATAGGAGTTCCGTATTTCTTTTTGTCGTTTTTCAAAAACGTTATTTTCGAGAGCAATAGACTGACTGACAGAGTCTTGTATCAAAAATGCCTTTCTGAGACTGTCGTTTTTACAATCAGAAGCCTTCAGGACTGTATATTTTATAGTCTGAGCGTCTGTTGTTGACAAACTGTCAAAAAGTAACTTCGCGTGTTTTGCAGAAAATAGATGCGGATTATATGGAGCCGGATTCAACAAGCCGCACTACACGTTCCACCATGCGGTCGTCATATTCCGGGTCGTACTCTTTCTTCAGGCTGGCACCAAACAGCCAGGCAAAACTTTGATAGAATCCGGCTTTGAAGCTACCGAAGAATGCCTGCACAATGTGAAAGGAAGACTGGTTGCACTCCCGGTCAATCAGTTTGATCAGCAGTTTGCCCTGAGCATAAGTCAGTTTCTTCATTACTGGAGTGTATTCGTTTTTGAGGTCTTTTTCCACCTTTTTCATGTAGGCATCTCTCTGCTTTTTAGTGGGCAGTTTCTCCAGTTCCTCGTAGGTTTCCAAAATCTTTCGGTTCACCAGTTTGGCGTAAGGCAGTGTGCGCTTTACGTTTCTTATCAGCTTGTTGTAGCGGGCAACCTCGCGTTTGTTCTTGAACTTCAATGGAGGATACACAGGCAGTTCCGGCATGACAATCACCTCGATGGAATCACCCTTATAGAATTCCTTCTGCACTTTTTTATAGAAAACAACACGAAGTTGCAGCTCGGGAGCACTTCCCAAGTCGTCCGTATCTTCGTATTGGGCGTGAGCCGGAAGTGAAGACACCATCATCCATATCAGCGGAACATACCATTTCATAATGTCGGTGCAAATTTATAAATTTAATTGTTTGGTAGGCACATGTTTTTGTGAATATCTTCTGCGTTTTAAATTTTAAAGACATTTGTTTGTATGGTTCAGCAGAATAAGGGTTTTTCAAACTATCAACAGGTGTTGTTGAAAACTATAGTAATAGCTTGTTTTTCAGTATTATGCTTTGTTGATAACTTGTTGGCTCAGGAACTTTCCTGGGATTATTATTTAGAAAAGTTTGCTCAGCAGGATTTCTATGAACGTCCTGTTTCGGACGAAGATTTGCAGGATTTGTATCACCTGCGCGAGCAGCCTTTGAACATCAACACCGTTACGAAAAATGATTTGGAACGGCTCTTCTTTTTGGAATCCGTACAAATTGAAGATATTCTGGCTTATCTCTATCAATACGGACAGATGAAGTCGTTGGGAGAACTTCAGTTCATCGAGAGTTTGGACTATGAAAGGCGGGAGTTCCTCAAATTCTTTCTTTACGTTGATGATAACCCTGTTGAAAAGTCGTCTGTTTCGTTGAAAAATCTGTTGAAAGAAGGACACTATTCGTTTACAACTCGTTTGGATATTCCTCTTTATCAACGAGATGGATACAAAAATTATCCGGATAGCATCCTGTTGAAAACTCCTGATAAAAAGTATCTAGGAAATGCGCTTTATCATTACGTGAAACTGCAATATGACTACCGGAATCGCTTGTATTGGGGACTGACTGCCGTGAAAGATGCCGGTGAACCTTTTGCCAATAATCTGAATAAAGGCTATGATTCATACAGTTTTCATCTGTTGTTGAAAAACTGGGCTTTTTTGGAAACACTGGCCTTGGGCGACTATCGGGTACGAACCGGCGAAGGACTGCTTTTCGGTTCCGCTTTTTCTATGGGAAAGGAGTTTGATATCACGATGAGCCGTCAGGTTATCAACAAGCATACGTCAACGGATGAATACTATTTTATGCGGGGAGTGGCCGCTACCCTGAAGTGGGGCGACTGGCGCTTTTCTCCCTTTGTGTCTTTCCGGAAAACAGATGCCTCTCTGGACGATGACGGAAATATAGAGAGCTTGAAAACAGACGGTTATCATCGGACATGGACGGAATATTTTCGCAAGAACAATGTTTTCAACAGTCTGTATGGAGCACATCTTTCTTATAACAGACCTCATTATAAAACGGGAATGACGGGGTATTATCAGCATTGGAACCGTGAGTTTTCAACAGGCACGCAACTTTATAAACGGTATGCGCCAAGCGGAAAAAGATTTTGGGGACTGTCTGCTGACTACGGTGTGGCTTGGGGAAATTGGGCGTTTTCGGGAGAGCTGGCTTACAGCGGGCTGTATCACGGATGGGCCACGGTAGACAAGCTTCTTTACCGTCCTCTGGCCGATCTCAAGCTGTTTGCCTTGTATCGTTTGTATGCTTACCGTTACTATGCTCCTTATGCTTCTGCCTTTTCCGAAGGAAGCAAAACACAGAACGAAAGCGGTGTTTATTTGGGAGCAGAGTATCAGCCTTGGCGGTTTGTTCAGCTGAAGGCTGCCTTTGACTATTATTATTTTCCCTGGCCCAAGTATGGGCTCGATCACAGCAGTTCGGGCTATCAGGTGAGGGTTCAGTGTGATGTGAAGCAGAATGACCGGATGCGCTATGCCCTGACTTATTCCTTTAAGAAAAAGGAAAAGTTCAATGTTTTTCATGAGACACACCGCCTGCGCCTGAAGTACGTATATCGGCCCACGGAACAGATGGTACTGCAAACGGAATGTTCCGGAGTGGGCGCACAGAAGGCAGGAGAAAGCCGGAAGTATGGTGCCCTGATCGGAGAATCTTTTTCCTGGGTTATGAACAGCCTGTTGAAAACTACGTTGACCTGTGCCTACATTCATGCCGACGGCAGTCTGTGCAGTCTTTCTCTTTATGAGCCGGGTTTGCTTTACTCCTTCTCTTTCAACAACTTCTATGATCCGGTGCTGCGCACTTCGGGCACACTGCGTCTGGATTTTGGGAAACGGGTCATGCTGATGATAAAGTATGGTTTGAGCAAATATTTCGGGGTTATGGAAATATCTTCCGGTCGTCAGCGGATTGCCGGTTCCCTCAAGCAGGATCTTTATTTGCAGCTGCGTGTCAAAATTTAAATTAATAATACGGATTCATCTTCAAGAAGAAAATAAATCATTAATTTTGCGGGATTGATAAATTAAAAACAGATTGCTATGTCTACAATTATTTACCCGTCTCCGGTTTTCGGACCGGTGCACAGCCGCAGACTAGGAGTTTCCTTAGGAATAAACCTGCTGCCTGAAGACGGAAAATTCTGCACTTTTGATTGTGTCTATTGTGAGTGTGGCTTTAATAAGGACCATAGACCTCACCGCCCACTTCCCACCCGTGAGGAAGTATATACCGTGCTTGAGGAGCGCTTGAAAGATATGCATGAAAACGGTCCGCATCCCGATGTATTGACTTTTGCCGGAAACGGAGAGCCGACCCTGCATCCGGAGTTTGCCGGAATCATTGAGGATGTGGTACGCCTGCGTAACCATTATTTTCCGGAAGCGAAAATCAGTGTGCTGAGCAATGCCACCCAAGTGTTGAAACCTGAAGTTTTCAACGCCCTGTTGAAAGTGGATAATAATATCCAGAAACTCGACACGGTGAATCCGGATTATATTGAACTTGTGGACCGTCCTACCGGGCATTATGACGTGCAGCGGATTATCGACCAGCTGAAAGCCTTCTCCGGTCATGTGATTATCCAAACCATGTTCATGACGGGCAGCACGCAGGGAAAGTCTGTGGATAATACCACTCCGGAATTTGTGGAGCCCTGGCTGAAAGCGGTTCAGGAAATCAAACCACGGCAGGTGATGATTTATACCATCGACCGCGAAACACCCGATCACGACTTGCGCAAGGCCGGAAAGGAAGTGCTCGACCGTATCGGAGAACAGGTACGTGAGGCGGGTTTCGAAGTTTCCGTATCTTATTAATGTCATGCCTTCCTTACTAAGAATATAGAAAGAAGAAATAACTATTCTATGAAATCGAAGATTTTTGGAATTCTCGTTCTGATGGAGGCGGTCTTCATGTTGCTTTCGTCGGGAGTGTCTTTATTTTATAAACATCGTTGCGGCGATCAGGACTTGGAGGCACTGCTCTATTCCACGCTGATTACCTTTGTGGTGGGAGGAGGACTTTTCCTGATTGGAAAAAGGAGTCCGAAAACCAAACTGACACGCAAGGACAGTTTTTTGATTGTAGCTCTGGTGTGGGTGATTTTCTCGTTTCTGGGCATGTTGCCGTTTTTGTTTTACGGAACGACGACTACTATAGAAGATGCCTTTTTTGAGACCATGTCGGGTTTCACCACTACGGGAGCTTCGGTACTGAATAACATCAACGACCAGCCGCATGGCATTCTCTTTTGGCGAAGCATCATACAGTGGCTGGGTGGATTGGGTATCGTGGTCTTCTCGTTTGCCCTGATTCCTGTGTATGAGTTGAAGAATACGCAGATCTTCTCTGCCGAGGTAACGGGATTGGATGTGGATAAGCTCCGACCCAAGATTGGGGATACGGCCCGCAGGCTGCTTGTGATTTACATACTCATTACAGTTTTGTGTATGCTCAGTTATTGGGTAGGCCCGATGAACTTCTTTGATGCGATCTGCCATTCCATGACCACCATTGCTACGGGTGGATACGGTACCCATCAGAATAGTCTGGCCTATTTCAACTCTCCTTACATAGAGTATGTGTGCAGTTTCTTTATGTTTATTGCGGGAGTAAACTTTTCGCTTTACTATTACTTGAGTATTGGAAAGAGAAAGGTGTTCTATCGCAATGAGGAGTTACGCTGGTACACTTGCTTCACTCTGGCTGCCGTGGCTGTGTTTGCGGGACTGTTCTATTACACCCGTTATCAGATGTCTGTCACACCCGAGCAATTGACTGTACTCCCCGAAGGTTTTGAGGACACGTTCCGCACCTCGCTCTTTCAGGTGACCTCCCTGCTTACCTCCACCGGATTTCAGGCGGCGAACTTTGATTATGTGGCCTGGGGAGAAGTGTTCTGGATGCCTACACTCATCATCCTCTTCATAGGAGCTTGTGCCGGATCGACAAGTGGTGGATTTAAGGTGATTCGCATGCTGGTATGTCTTAAAGATGCCAAGAATGAATTCAAGCAACAGTTGCATCCTCGTGCCGTGATTCCCGTACGCTTGTCGGGCTACGTACTTCCGGAGAATAAGGTGCTTCGTGCGCTGGCATTCCTGTTCCTCTATCTGGTCATCGTGGTGATCGGTACTTGCTTACTTACCATGATGGGATTGAATTTGGATTCGGCTCTCGGTTCGTGCATCACGAGTTTGAGCAATGCCGGTCCGGGATTGGGATCAACAGGTCCGGCTTCGAACTTTTCTGCTGTGCCGGCTTTTGGAAAATGGTTACTGAGTTTCCTGATGCTGGTTGGTCGTTTGGAAATCTTTACGGTGCTGTTCCTCTTTATGCCTGACTTCTGGCGTGAGAAAGCCTGATAAAGAAACGAAAGCAGATACAGGCTGACAGCTAGATGAAAATAGAATAACAACGGAATCGGGTCATCATTCAAAAAGGTGAATGATGACCCGATTCCGTTGTTTATAGAGCGATATAAGTCCGTTCCTTTTCGGATAACAATTTCAGAAGTTTCAGGAAGCTTCCTGAAGACAAGCCTGCTGTTGCCGGTATCTTCTGCGTGCCAGTTTGTGATGCACTAAGATAAAAGCCGGAATGAGGAATACATCGGCTGCCAGCCATGCGGAAGGGTCGCCGTAGCACACTCCGGTATAACCGAGCATCGGCACCAGAAAGAGACTCACGGCTACACGGTCTACCATCTCAAAAACGCCGGAAAGCATGGCCAGACGACTGAATCCCAATCCCTGAATACTGTATCGCAGAATACAAAGCAATCCGAGCGGAATGTAATATGTGCTGGATATTCTCAAAAACTGAGAAGCTTTGTTGATAATTTCGGTTTCTTCGGGAGAGACAAACATCAGCAACAGGGTTTTGTCTGCGGTGTATAAAATCACCAGACATACCAGACAGTAGGCGATAATCATGGAAAAACTGGCCCGCACGCCCCAGTTGATTCGTTTCAGTTGTCCGGCTCCCAGATTCTGTCCGCAATAGGTAGCCATGGCAATACCCATATTCTCCAACGGGCAGATAAAGAACATTTTGATGCGCACAGCCGCAGTAAAGGCAGCCACACAGGTAGTGCCCAGTGCATTGTTTGCGCTTTGCAGCATGATGCTTCCGATGGCGGTGATGGAAACCTGTAGGCCCATAGGAAGGCCCATTGCCAACAGTCCTTTGGCATAGTGCCAGTCATACCGTTTGTCCTCGGCATCCATTTTCAGGAGCGGAAACTTGCGGAACATATAGATGAAGCACAGTATGGCGGACACGGCCTGAGAGAAGACGGTAGCAATAGAGGCACCCATTACTCCCCAGTCGAGCACCAGAATACAGAACAGATCCAGCAGAATGTTCAATACGGCCGCCAGAATCAGAAAGTTGAATGGGGTGCGGCTGTCGCCCAATGCCCGGATGATGCTTGAAAGCAAGTTGTAGAAGAACGTGAAGGGGATGCCGATAAATGTTACCAACAGGTACAGATACGCATCACGAAAGATTTCGTCGGGTGTCTGCATCTGCTTCAAGATGGTGTGACACAGTAATGAAGTGACAATCATCAGGAAAACAGAGATGCCTAATGCCAGCCACAGACTGTTGCTGATATAGCGGCGCATGCTTTTGTAGTCGCGTGCTCCGAAAGTCTGTGCCACGGGGATACCGAAGCCACAGCAGCATCCCAGACAGAACCCGATGATGAGAAACACCACCGAGGTACTGGCGCCCACGGCTGCCAATGAGTTAATGCCCAGATATTTTCCCACAATGGCTGCATCAATCAGACTATAGGTCTGTTGCAGGATGCTGCCTAAAATCAATGGGAGAGCGAAATTGAAGATCAGTTTGAAGGGAGACCCTTCAGTCATTTCCTTTACCATAAAAAAACTGTTATACCTTGAAAACAATATAAGAACCGAAAGACTATCCCGTTTCCTCCCGGATCCGGAATAGTCTTTCAGTTCATCTTATCTATATCATGTCTTGAAGTCGGGATAATTTCATGCCGTTATCTCCTTTACTTCATGCAAATTAAACTTTATAATCGTGTCTTATTTCTGGTCGTAAGCATGCTTCGGATAGTCGATGGTGTAGTGCAGTCCGCGACTTTCCTTCCGCTCGATGGCCTGACGGGTAATGAGATAACCCACATTGATCATGTTGCGCAATTCGCAGATGTCCTTGGTGGCTTTAACCCGCTTGAAGAGTTCTTCGGTTTCTTCGTAGAGCAGGTCCAGACGGGTCCATGCACGTTTCAGACGCAGGTCGCTGCGCACGATACCTACATAGTTGCTCATAATCTGTCCCACTTCCTTCATATCCTGAGCAATGAGCACCTTTTCTTCATTACTCAATGTACCCTCGTCATTCCATTCCGGAACCTGTTCGTTGAAGGTATATTTGTCGATGTTTTCCAGACTATGCTTGGCTGCCGCGTCGGCATAGACCACAGCTTCGATGAGCGAGTTGCTGGCCAGACGGTTACCGCCATGCAGACCGGTGCAGGAACATTCGCCCACGGCATACAGACGATGAATGCTTGATTCAGCGTGCAGATCCACTTTAATTCCGCCACACATATAGTGGGCACACGGAACTACCGGAATATATTGCTTGGTGATGTCGATACCGATGCTGAGGCACTTGGCGTAGATATTCGGGAAATGTTTCTTGGTTTCTTCGGGATCCTTGTGTGTTACGTCCAGACAAACATGATCCAGACCATGGATTTTCATTTCCTTATCGATGGCGCGTGCCACAATATCGCGTGGAGCCAGACTGAGGCGTTTGTCGTACTTCTGCATGAATTCCTCACCGTTAGGCAGACGCAGAATACCTCCATAACCACGCATGGCCTCGGTAATGAGGTAGGCCGGATGAGTTTCGCCCGGATGATACAGAGCAGTAGGATGGAACTGTACAAACTCCATACCCTCTACCGTACCTTTGGCACGGTAAACCATAGCGATACCGTCACCTGTAGAGATATTCGGGTTGGTGGTTGTGGCGTAAACGGCTCCTGTTCCTCCGGTGGCAATCAGGGTCACTTTAGACAGGAAGGTATCAATCTTCTGGGTGTCGGGATCGAGGATATACGCACCGTAGCACTCAATGTCCGGAGTGCGGCGGGTCACCTCTACGCCCAGATGATGCTGCGTAATGATTTCTACGGCAAAATGGTTTTCCAGAATCGTGATGTTCGGTTCGTTGCGTACTGCCTCCATCAGGCCGCGCTGAATCTCAAAACCCGTGTCATCGGCATGGTGCAGGATGCGGAATTCAGAGTGTCCTCCCTCGCGGTGCAGGTCAAATTCTCCGTTTTCCTTCTTGTCGAAGTTTACACCCCATTTCAGCAGGTCCTTGATACCCTGCGGAGCGTTCTTCACGACCATTTCCACGGCCTTCGGGTCGCTGATGTAATCACCTGCGATCATGGTGTCCTGAATATGTTTCTGGAAATCGTCTACTTTCAGATTCGTTACCGAAGCGATTCCACCCTGCGCTTTGGCAGTATTGGCTTCGTCCAGCGTTGTTTTACATACTAAGGCTACTTTGCCTTTTCCGGAACGGGCCACTTTCAGGGCATAACTCATGCCGGCTACGCCCGAACCGATAATCAAGAAATCAAATTTGCGTATCATGTCTGTTAGCGTTTACGACTGCAAAGCTACAGAAAAACTCGCTTCGTTGTGCCGCCGGACTTCCGGTTTTTTGTAAAATCCTTTGTCGGAGTTCCCAAAAGGGCAAACTTTGCGGTCTTAGTGCAGTCGGTTAATCCATTCCGCAATGTCTTGCATTACTTCCGGCGCGAGCGTTTCCTCTATCTGATAATATTCGGCTGGCGAACCGCTTTGGCAGTGTTGGAACAGGTGATTCAAGCCGGGATATTCCTTAATGAGATTCTGTCCCGAAGGATTCTCCTTCAGCAGATTCCGGATGGCAGTAAGGTTACTTTTGGCCAGCACCTGCATGTCTTTGCTGCCGTTGATGGCCATGACAGGAATTTTTACGGAAGCGATAGTCTGTGCGGGGTCGTATTCCAGAAACCACTTCATCCAGGGAGTATTCTGTTGCGGTCCCAGTGTGGTTTTCATGCTTTCTATAGTCAGGTCAGACGGTTTCCCGGCTATTCGGTTGATAGCATTGAGCTGTTCAGTCAATAAGGTATCTCCTTTTATGCCAGTGCCCGCCATGCTGACGATGAAATCCACGACATTTTCGGCCGCCAACCGGAAAGCAATTGTTCCTCCTTCGCTGTGTCCGATGACTCCTATCTTTTTAAACGGATATTTCTTTCTCAGATGTTCGATTCCGGCCTGGGCATCACGGGTAAAATCTTCCGTGGTGCAGGCTGTAGGAACTCCGGTGGAACGGCCTGTTCCCCGGTCATCGTACCGTAGCGAAGCGATTCCATTTCGGGCCAGGTAATCCGCCAGAACGAAGAACGGTTTGTGATCAAAAATTTCTTCATCACGGTTCTGAGAGCCGCTTCCTGAAATAAAAAGAACGACCGGATACTCTTTTTTCGGGTCGTAGTTCAGGGGATAGGTGAGTGTTCCGCCCAGCCACACATCATCCTGGGCGTTATGAAAAGCGATTTCCTTGGTTTGATAACCGAGCGGTTCCTGAGGTGTTTGCGGACGGTTTACCTTATTGCTTGTACCCGGCCTGAGCTCCAAAGGCAGACTCTGTCCTGATTGTGACCAGATTCCTTGAATCCGTTCCTTTCCCTGGATCTTTCCTTTGAAAGCAGCATTCAAGGGCGGTGATTGCAGTTCAACGACTGTATCGTTCAGTTGGGTGATATGCATCCGGAAGTCTTTGAGGCTTTGTTGGGGAACATCCATGGTGCATATTCTTTCTCCGTTCACTTCTTTAAATTGACCTTAATTCCGCAACACTATAATTTAACTTTATTTATAAGTTCCTGAGCAACAAAAAGTTGCCCAGGATT
>OGFG01000008.1_pt1 | contig 182888 bp, 307 predicted proteins | sample 1570761 | NCBI WGS metagenome assembly OGFG01 (sample SAMEA2581938, study PRJEB24529) | metagenome | biome: Human gut stool | place: China | collected 2011
GAGTGGAGATACCAAAGCCTGATGGCGGTGTCAGAAACCTGGGAGTACCAACAGTGACAGACAGATTTGTACAACAAGCCATTGCACAGGTATTAACGCCAATCTATGAGGAACAGTTCCATGACCACAGTTATGGATTCAGACCGAACAGATGTGCACAACAAGCAATTCTAACAGCACTTGAAATGATGAATGACGGTAATGAGTGGATTGTAGACATCGACTTGGAAAAGTTCTTTGACACAGTAAATCATGATAAGCTCATGACTATCATAGGCAGAACTATTAAAGATGGAGATGTTATCTCTATCGTAAGAAAGTACCTTGTCAGTGGAATCATGATTGATGATGAATATGAGGACTCTATCGTGGGAACACCCCAGGGAGGAAATCTCTCGCCGTTACTGGCAAACATCATGCTGAATGAACTCGATAAAGAAATGGAAAAGCGTGGGCTTAACTTTGTAAGATACGCGGACGACTGCATCATTATGGTCGGAAGTGAAATGTCTGCCAACAGAGTCATGAGAAATATTTCACGATTCATTGAGGAGAAACTGGGGCTTAAGGTCAACATGACCAAGAGTAAGGTAGACAGACCACAAGGACTTAAATACCTTGGATTTGGATTCTACTTTGATACAAGAGCACATCAATACAAGGCGAAACCGCATGCAAAATCAGTAGCGAAATTTAAGAAGAGAATGAAAGAGCTCACGTGCCGTAGCTGGGGCGTTAGCAACAGTTATAAAGTGATGAAACTCAATCAGCTTATCAGAGGGTGGATTAACTATTTCAAGATAGGTAGTATGAAAACACTTTGTAAAGAGATGGACGCAAGAATTCGTTGCAGACTGCGCATGTGCATTTGGAAACAATGGAAAACTCCGCAGAACCGCATAAATAACTTGATAAAACTCGGAGTAGATAAGGATACAGCAAGGATTACAGCCTATACGGGTAATCGAATAGCATATGTTTGTCAGCGAAGAGTTATGAATTTTGCAATAAATAAAGAAAGACTAACCCGTTTTGGATTAGTTTCTATGTTAGATTACTATACTGAAAGGTGTGTTACTTGTTAAATTGATTGAACCGCCGTGTACCGAACGGTACGCACGGTGGTGTGAGAGGTCGGAATTTCTCATTTAGGAGAAATTCCTCCTACTCGATTGTTTATTATCAGGATAATTGAATCATTCTGAAATCAGTATTTCGTCAGTTTATTGATAATGTGATAATGGCAAGTTAACAAACGCATTTGTTAATAGTAGTCCGAATATCAAAATAGCCTACTACACATGGTCTGGTCATGTCGTTGGTGGCACAACAACAGATTTTGGTAGATTTGATCATGTGATACCAAGTGGTTGTACATTCATTGGAATGTTACTTACTCCTAGATGTACAGTAGACATAACATTAAGCCATTATGATAGAAATGTTTACGGAACATCGAAAGATTTTACAGGAGATATCTATTATGACGCAATGATTATTTACGCTACTTGATATACATTACATTTTAAATAATAATGTATTTAAACAATAACATAAGCAAAATTGCCATAAACCTATATAAAATAAATAACACATACTTTAATAAATTATAATTCCATAAATTACCATTTTAAGTATTGACAAGAACAAATGTTCGATGTAATATGTTATTAACTTATTAATAAATGATATTGATAATTTGGCGATTATCTATATCATTCAGCACACATAACAACAGGAGAATAAAAATGAACGAAAGTGAAAAAATCAAAGAACAAATCATGACTAACCTCAAAACCTATCTTATTACCGACCTTACCGAATCACAAATTAATTCTGTCATTATAATTCTTTCACGAGAATTACAAGATGTTGTAATCACAAATCAAAAAAGATTACCATCAGTAGATGTAGTTGACAACAATAAAATATGTAATAGTTATTTAGCCACAAAAAAGATTGAAGGACTTAGTGATAATTCTATAAGAGCATATAAATTCAGTATTAATAAAATGATAACGTTTTTTAATTGTGATATAAAAACTATAACAACAAACCATCTTAGAGTATTCTTTGCTGAATACGGGAAAACAGTGAGTTTGGTTACGGTAGATAATATTAGAAGAAATTTAAACTCTTTCTTCCAATGGTTGGAAGACGAAGATTATATAGATAAAAATCCTTGCAAAAAACTTAAAAGAATTAAAACACCAAAAACAATAAAAACACCATTGACAACAGTAGAAGTGGAAAGAATACGAGACACATGTAGCAAAGAATCTAATTCAAGAGATATTGCATTAATCGACCTACTTTTATCTACTGGAATAAGATGCGAAGAAGTCACAAAAATAAAACTATCTGATTGCAATTTTGACGAAAAAACTATACAGATACATGGGAAGGGTGCAAAGGATAGGATGGTATATATGTCAGAAAGATGTAGGATGCATTTATTAGACCATCTCAAATGTAGAAAATTTGAAAGTGAATATTTATTCTGCAATTCGTCACATAATCATTTAACAACAGGCGGTCTTTCTCATATAATGCGAGAAATAGGAGATAGAGCTGGAGTTGAAAAATGTCAAATTCACAGATTTAGAAAATATTTTGCTTCTGACTTGGCAGAAAAAGGATGTGATATTACATATGTGCAACAACTTCTTGGACATGCGAAATTAGACACGACAAAAAAACACTACGTAACAATTAAACAGAATAATATTCACAATGAATTTGATAGATTAGTTGCATAATCGTAAAAAAATAGGGAGCTGATATATTTTTATCAGTTCCCTTTAATATTTATATAAACAATAATTATTATTTATTGATATTTTCAAAATTATAATATGGCAAGTTGCATAAACTTATACCACTAAATGAACAACAAAAAAATCATACTATCAATTTTACTGATTATGATGTCATAAAAATACAGTTTAAAGATCAATCAATAAACAATGCATTATTTTCCAGAGAATACTTAAGACCTGCTAGTAAACAACTAATGGATAGTATTTGCCTGTATAATGGTACAGCCGTACATGAGTTATTTTTTACGGTCTCTTTTGATCCATCACTGAAATATGTCTATGTTTCTGATGCTTATATTTGCCGTGTGGATGTTACAGATAGTACTGTTACAAATGTAACTGCTCCAATAATTCAGGCTGTGTTTGGTATATATTGTGAAAATCGGATTTAGAGCCATATCCCAAATACATTGATTCCATAGCTACTGTCAGTATTTTTTATCGCACATGTATTAGCAGCCACAAACCTGACTGATGCCTTGGTGGTAGCGTATCCTATCTTAATTTCTGCGGTCGTGGATTTTGTACATAACATGGTAGCGATGCATCCATATGCACCAAGATACTGATATTGCACTAAAAACAAAGATATGTTACTGCAATCCTCATATAGTGTTACTGTGCGTTCTGAGGTATCCGGTGTGGTAGGTGGTGCATCATAATATATACGTTTTAGCTTAGGTAACTTGCCATTATTTATATTATAAATTTCTAATATCAAATACTATAGACAAATATTTCTTTATTAGATTATGCCTAAATTCACTTTAAAATGAAATTGAATATAAATATCTGATCATATCATACTCATAGAAGATAAATAGACATAACCCAATAAAGAATATATAGAACTGTTAACTAAATACCGCATACTAATTATATGATATTTATAAAAAACAGAAAAATAGTATACAGAATTAAGATAAAATGATACAGACTTGTGATAATGGCAAGTTAAACCAAGATGCCGATTTGACTTTAGTAAATTGTGTATCGTGGAGTTCCGATAATAGCATTTCCAAAATTGGTAACAGGGTATTTGTCACAATAGGCGTACAAATTACATCTGAGCAGTCTAGCGGATCATTAATCATTACCAATATTGCAAAGACATATTACCCTAAAAATGCGTATGTTATAGCAAATGCAACAGGTGGTACAAGCGGCAACAATCATAATATTTATATTAATAAATCTAATGGTACGATAATATTAAACCCATCAACGGAACGGTATTATTCTGCCAGTTTCTCATATTTGTCAGATTGAGATTTATTTGAAGAAGCAGCCCAATACCTTGGATTAATTAATTATTTATATGCCACAACAAAATTTAATATAAATGTTGCATCATTGCTAACATTTGCAATTTGATATGCATAAAACTTGCTATTACTTGCAAATCTTACATTAACTGCCCAATCACAATTTGCAAACACCCCAAATACATTTGCATTGTTTGGCAATCCAAAGTCAGACAAGGAGCCTAAAAAGGACTGTTTATTCGCCGCTAATAGAGTAACAGATGTTGATATTGATGCAAATTTCAAACCATTTAAATTGCCATTCAATTCAGTAATTGCGTCTTGGGCATTAGTGGCACTGAGTCCGGTGCCTGTATTATCATAGGCCGCATATTTTGCGTCTGATATACATCCTAATATTTGTTTATCTTTATACATGATTTTTGACATATTTTAATTTTCTCCTTTCTAAAAATAAAATATATAAAAATAATAAAAAGTGACATATATTGCAAAAATATTTTTTGAAAAATGTCACCCTATTGTTAAAATAAAAATATTAAATTGATTTTTTGGAAAATAGCCTTGTGATAATGGCAAGTTAGAAACTACAACTGAAGCGACTTCCCATGATAATATCACTGGTATATTCACATACACCAAAATCGGTAATATATGTATTGGATGTGGTACATTAACGGTAACAAGTGATATAGATGCATACTCCGCTATAGTTAGTAATCTACCACAAACGTATACAGGTAATCCTTATCCTGGTGCCTTTGTTGCAGAGGATAATACTTATAATGATTTTTATATCAATGGTTCAGCAATCGTAAACCGTAAGCCCGTATCAAAAGGGCATATATTGAGGCTATCGTGTGTCTATATGTGTCAATAATTATTTAGCCGGTGCAAATGCGAGATTATATGTACCACTCGATCCAAATATAACGGAGTCTCCTGATGCAAATGGAATACATACCGCTATAGGATTTTCTGATGATGTACATAATGCCAAGAAATAATTTGCATTCTTGGATGATCGGATAGATGCCCAGCCATTCACTGCACCCTGTATTGTTCCAATTACATATCCATTAGTTATACAAGTGTAATTAGATTGTATGGCTACAGCAGATTGATAGTCAGGAGCAATTAACTTGCCATTTAACTCAGTGATGGCAGATTGAGTGTTTGTAGCTATTAAATTAGTATTTGTATTGTCAAAATTGACATTTTTTGCATCAACAACATCAGGATTTGCATCAAGAATAGCTCTCATGTTATTGTCTGTTTTTTCTTCATCGCTTAATGCATCATACTCCGCCTGAGTCATCGATATTAATGCTGAAGAGTTTTCTAATCCCTCCATTACCGCCTTTGCGGATACCGCCATTGAATTATCTGTTGCTTTTTTCATATCAACATAAGTCTTCGCAATTCCGTTAATTTCTCCGAGCTTTGCCTGAGCCGTTTTCCCATCATCGAATTCAACAGTTTGTGAACTCGTCCAACGTGATAAAAGTTGATATCCAGAACTTGTTAATATGTAATTTTTAACTTTTTTAAATCCAGTTAAAATACTCATTATAATAATCCCTTTCTTAATATTCTTGCTGCCAAATAGTCTTACCGATCATTTCTGTTTCGAATGGTTCTTCTTGGCTATATAAATATGGATCATAAAAATACGATCCAATTTCATTTAATTCAAAAATTTTTTGTTCCCATGAATTTAATAAAGATGCAGTCACACTATCTATCTGATTATTTTGTGATAGAAGAGTAACTGCATCTTTATATTGTTTTGTTTTTATTAAATTAGAATGTTGATTGTATATTTTTTCATCATCCATGGATATATCATTTCTGAGATGCGGTTTGTAATTGTTTAAGCTTGACAAATTCAACACCTCCTATTCGTATTCCTTCAACCATTCACTATTGACATTCATTCGCTGTTCATCTGGATCAGGCTCGGTGGTATTGATATCTGTGAAAACAATCTTTTGGTTATAAAAAATTTCTTTTGCTAACTCCCAAATACCAAGCTCTATTTTATTAAATGATCCGCAATCAATAGAATATGGTTTTAAATCGGATTCATATTGCTTGATATAATTATATGCTTCATCATTCTTACCTGAATCACGAAGCCTATAAAATTCATCTATAATAGGTATAATTATACTATCAACATTTTTATAGTTTGATAACTCGAAAGTCATTAAATTAAAATTTCCTTTCTATTTTTTATAGTAAAAGTTGAAAAATAAATATATAATAATGGCAAGTTAAGCACCGCAACTGAAGCCATTGTCCATGATAATATCACTGGCATATTTACATATACCAGAATCGGATATATATGTGTTGGATGCGGTACATTAACTGTCACAAATGATATAGGTGCATACTCCGCTATAGTTAGTAATCTACCACAAACGTATACAGGTAATCCTTATCCTGGTGCCTTTGTTGCGGAGGACAATACTTATAATGATTTTTATATCAATGGATCAACAATCGTAAACCGTAAGCCAGTATCAAAAGGGCATACGTTGAGGCTATCATGTATCTACATGTGCCAATAATTATTCAAACAATACATTCAATATCTATATTAAAAGTATTATTTTTACTTACGACAATAGTATTTTGCATATAATTTCCATTCCAGTTGATACCTATTTGATTATTTACATCATAGAAGTATATATTAATACCACTCCATCCTAAGTTATTAATTATATGTGTCCAAGCTGGAATATCTTCTTTTGTAGTTAACTTTGCAATGACACGTATTGTTCGGTTTGTTGAATAAACATAAACACTGCCATCAACATAATCTGTGTTTATTTCCGATGTAATATCACTTATATAAATATTGCCTAACTTGCCATTCAATTATATTAAAATACATCAAAAATATTTCAAATAAACTTGCTATAAATGGCAAGTTAGAAAACGCAAAGGTATTAATAGACACTATAACCACTGACGGATCAGGTAATGCCTATCTTGGAAACTATGTTGCAGTATTTGGCGTATCAACAAATACCAATGATACAAAAATTGAAGTATTTAAAAATACTCTCGGAATGTTTTATGCTCATGTAAATAATGTTGCCGGAGATAATTATCCTGGCACATTTCAATTTTATATATGGGGCATAAAAAATGTAAGTTAAATATAATAATATGTAGTTGTTATATCAATCAACATTGCAATACCATTTAGTGTATAATAATTGCTATATAGAAATGATCATAGTAACTTTATAGAATCCACTTGGGATAGATGTCCCATTTGCGATGAAAATATTACTATCTTTTAGCAACATAATTTGATATATTTTACCATTCAAGACATTAATTAGAATCGCATCTAATCTGCGGTTAAAGGTAATAACATTATCATTTTTAACAACATAGAACAATGTTCCATTTTCAGGAACTGTTTCCGTTAATTGTACAAATGCATCAATATAATACACATTATTTACGCACACAGAACAATTAGCAGAAACAAAAGAAATACCAATACTTGTATTAATTCCAAATACATTGTTTGTAATACTTAACTTGCCATTATATATACACTCATATATTAAAATATATCAAACAAAATATAATGGATAAAATCTTTGCAATGTGATAGTAGAAATTCCGCTACTCAAATCATTCGAAATATTTTTTATAATATATTGCCTAATATCATTACTATTTATTTTTTTATATTCAACTTTTATGTTAATATCTAACCATGGTAACATCTTCGTACTAATTTCAATTGTTTCATTCATAGACGAAGCTTGCTGATTAAAATATACAGCATTTTGTGCTGCCACAGATTCAGATATGATGTTATCAAATTCATCACCAGTCTTTACGTCAAGTACTTCTCCAATTTTTTGAATAGTATATGGACTTTCAGATTCAACCCTAAATGTAATATTTTTGCAATTATATTTGTTTGCAAAATACTCTTTAGTGTACTTCTTGTCATTTTCGTCCGCAGTTAACACGCATAAAGCATGAGGTTGATACTGACCAAGATAATATGAAATCCATGTTTCGTCTTTCTTTCTTAGCATAATAGTATTAACTTCATTGGGGATAAAAGTGCCGGAAGCGATAGAAGTAGTAGAATATTCATTGTAGACTGGGAAAGCCGGTAATGAGTTGATTTTTATTTTTGTATTATCAGTATTTGTTACCTTTGGTTTGAATGCTATGATCTGATACTCTGTATACTCATCATACTTATCCAATGTAAGAGTAAATACACCATTAGACTCTTCACATTTGTCATCTGCATCCCGATCTATCTCGTATGATTTGCCAAAAACTTCTGTAACATTTTTGATAGAAGAGAGCGAATATGTAGTACTTTCTGAATTATCAGATATTAAAACTTTTTGTAAAAAATCATTATCCAAAACAACTGGATCATTCACGCAAGACGGAACCATATTACAGCAGAAATTATTATAAACATCAAAATATGCTTGAACATTTGGATATAGATCAGTAACTCCTGCCACAATAGTAGCTTGTGTATCTCCTGCGGAAAATTCAAGATCATATGGCATTTTATTCCAATCAGGATTTTCTTTACGATACTCTTCATATTTATCAGGATTAGTAGATTGCTGACCATAAAATTCACCAATATCCTCAATTAAAATTTTATCAGTAATCTTTTCAGCTGTGATAAAATTTCTTAAAGCTTTTTGAATAGTAGTAGCTTTGCCATCGGCATCATTTTGCTGAATTACAATGGTAGGAGCACCACCAACTTGTCCGTTGCGTGTTCCGTCCATCTTAGCAAACCAATCCATTAATGTCGTAGACAATAAATTATTTGTTGCATCATATGTTGTGCTACTATCTGTAAGTACATACGTGCCGCAAAGATACCAAATATAATTACCTTTAAAATAATTAAACACACCAATATCAAATACGAAATTTAGACGCATGTATAAATTCATCCATTCTTCAACATTTTTAATGTTTTGAATAGTACTCTGTATGTTCCGTCTAATTTGATTATCAGAAGATATGTCATAGTTGGATGGAGTAATCTTATCCATTACTTGCAATACATTACCTTTATCATCGGTTATGGTAATTCTATATGCATATGTCAATGTAGGTTGCAAAATGGTTTGTTTATCAAGCTCGGTAATAACATAATTCATTAATGCCACCATTCCCTTCCAATATCAGACAAATCACAATTATATAACGTTTCTGAATCAGGCTTTCCAATCTCTACCCAATCAAAGCTAATCTTTCTTAAAGAATTAATTGAATCTCCTGAATCCGTAATTCCTCCTGTAACACTTATTAACCATATGCGACCATCGTGGAATTTAAGTATCTTTGGCTTTTTGTTGACAAGCCAATTTTTAAGTTCAGAATGATATTTTAATCCACTAGGTATGTCAATTGTGTGATTATCTTGGTCGAATTTGATAAATGTACCTGAAGCAGTACCAGAATCATAATTAGATTGTCCATTACTGATTACAGTAGGATATTGACTATTCAAGAGATCAACAGTTGATGATTGTGTATTTCTTGTAGTGTCCATTGTATCAAGGTTATATAACGTGCCAAAGATTTCATTTTTATCGCAGATAAATAATCCGTCAAATTCAGATTTAAGCTCTCTTGTAACATAAGTATTTTCAATGCCATTACATACAGATACAACCATATATTCAAGTTGTGTATTAGATGGTTCGAAATAATCCTTTATATTAATTTTAAAATCTTCTTCTACGTTGATCTTCTTAGTATATATAGTTCTCCATTCAAGATCACCAACTTGCCTACATTTAATAACTACATAATCTGTATTCCTTAATGAGAATCCAGAGTTACCGGCTTCAAGTGTGCCATCATCAAAATCGGCATTAAGAATAGTATCGTAATCCCAGTCATCAAATCTATTCTCTGCTTTTAAATCAGGATTTTTTGAAACAAATAACTGATCAAATGTACCATTATTTATATAAATATTTTTTACATCTTTTGCCTTAGTGGGAGATGGATCCATAACATACCTAGCTCCCAAAAAAGTAGTTCCAAGAAAAAGCATGCCAGTCCACCTCCTTTATGCTTTAACATAACCATCTTCTTCATAATAAACTTTCAGGTTATATAAATTATCATTACGTTTTACTTCGAATATAACTGGAAAACTACCATCGTTATTTAACGATACCATAGTCACATTTGAATCTGTATCAGTAACTTGATTATCTTTTTTATCTAGCAGAATAGCATCTGGCAACTCTACATATCTAACATAATTACTTAACACAGATGTTGCTTTTAATACACAATAATATGCAGTAGCTATTTTTTGTATTAACAAAGATACTTCACCATCAGATGTCGTATATCCAAAAAATGATTTATTCAGAGGAACATTTCTTGCTTTAACAAACATACTAAATGAATCAGAAAAATCATATCCTGATGTATATGTTACCTTGGAATTATCAAGAATAACCTCTCCATCTTTAAATATTGGATCATTTCCATCTACGTTGAATCCAATATCTACGATATTACAATCAACCGTAATATATCCTTCACAACGATTGTTCACTACTTGGATAACCATGTTATTAGGTTGCACGATATAAGCTGCCGTAAATTCCCAATAACCAGTATCAGCATCCATATCATGTACAGTTTTACCAACACATCTTACATAATACGAAGTAATATTCTTAATTCCATAAAATGTGTAAGTTGGATTATCAAGATTATAGAATACACTAGACTGCCCAACTAATTTTTTCTCTGAATCATATAAATATAAAACGTATTCTTTTAAACCATCATTTTCGGCTTGGGAATAAGAAATTTTGACATCTATACTTGATTTATTGACTCTCTTTTTGAAATCAACAAATGTGAGCTGTGGAGTAGAGAAACAATAGAAGAGTACTGGCTGAGACAACTCACTGGAATTACCATCAAAGTCAAATACTTGAATTTGAATAGAATATTGTCCAGGTTTTAATGTATTAGCAGCAAGCTCATATGATAATTTCATACCTAATTGCGTGTCATCTAATACAGTTTCAAACGTTGTATTATCTGTTATAACAACTCTTTTTTTCTCAATCTGATTACCTGAATAATAAAATTGAAATACTTCTATATTTATTGGATCAAATGCTTGAATAGAAGATAATATTGGAGTTGACAAAATAGCCATGATGAATCACCTCCTATTCATAATCTTTTAACCATTCATCGCCCGTGGATTGATTGACAGGTTCTTCATCCTGATTTACAAATCCATGAGCATTAGTTGCCTTAATTTCTTTATATGTACCATCTCCACAGAAAAACTTTTCTTGATCACCAACAGATGGTGCAGGAATATAACCTGCTGTACCTGGATTATCCGCAGTGGCTCCAACAAAAGGTATCCATGTATCTGTATCCGTAAATACGGCATTTGCAGGAACATCAGATTCCACGGTATGATTATTAACCTTAGATGCATTTGCCGCACTGTCAGCACTTGTTGCATGTTTAACACTTTTATCTGCATCAGCAGTATTATCTACATTTGGCAATCCGACTTCATCTTTAGTGTAATCAGGTTTTGTCGCAGCTTTAGCCCAATCACTCACATCAGATGCTGGCATACTCTCAGGAAAATCTGTAATTTCTGATACAGTATGAGAGTGTTTAGATGGCGTATATGTATCTGGTTTATCCGTTATACCTGTCCATGGTACAGACGATGCTAGTCCAGCTGTGTATTCCGTATAACCTTCTTCAGACGATAATTTTGTATCATCAACGATAATATAAAGCATTTTTGTATCATTTACTTTTACAGTATCTCCGTTTTGAACTTCGTTGATTGTAAGTGCAAATCTTGCTTCATCATTATCAACGGGATATAATCTCTCCAATGCTCCATGTGGAAGCCTAGCCAAATCAATCATACCAGTTAATTTTGAAGCATCTAACGATATAATATCTTCACTGTTATGTGTATGCGTTTTTTCAGCTTTATTTGCCAGTTTAGAATCCAGTCTATCCTTATTTTTCCCTTCATAATACTCCATTCCGCTTAATGTTAGAATGGATTCACTAATATTAGGCATGATTTTCCTCCTTATTGTTTAAAGAGTTTATCTATATCAGCCCTAGTAGCATAACGTAAACTTTGTATGACATAGTTTGATATATCCTCACCCTTTGTATTTATTGTTTTACCGTTATCAACGGCAATAAAAACTGTATCATCGGAAATCTCAGCCACATCGTAAGAGTCAATTTGTTTTTGAGGTATAGCCATAAATCTCTCCTTTTTATAATTTTGCGATAATAAGCTTTTTCTGTTGGTTGCCATTAATATAATGAACCAAGCATTTGTCATTCTTTTGAAAAGTAATAGCAGTGCCATTCTTAACTTTATATTTGGCATTATTAATCAAAACAGTACAATAATCTCCTTCACTAAAAAGAACAATCGCCTCATAATCACAAAATAATTTTTCTATTTTTTTATCAATTGCTTTATAAATACATTGTGTTAATGTGTCTAATGCACGTTCAGTATTTTCCATAAAATCACCATAGAAAAGGAGAGTAGTATGAAACTACCCTCCATAAAATTATCTTTGTTTATTGTTAAACTTCTGAGTAATATATCCAGGAAGACGTTTAATGATAGCGTCTCCAAGTTGTTCTGCATTTTGAACACCCTGAAGATTTATGTCGCCAATATTAACAATGACAGAAGAGTTGTCAGTTGAATTACCATTTGCGAATCTTGTGAAATCAGGCATAAGCATCTGTGGTGTAACGTTCATACCAGTAATCAGATCAACAAAACGATCAAAGGAAGCGGTCTGCTGTTGTGTCAGAATACGTTCTCCATCCTGCACTATTGCAAATCCATCTTCGCCATGCTGTTTAGCAAGATCAGCTAACAAATCGTCAGGATTGATCTTGACAACACCACCTTTTGCATACTTTCTAACATGTTTCTTTGATGCAGCAATAATCCTTTTCTGTTCATTGGACATGATAATATTAGAATTATTCTTCCGCTGATCAGCAGTGGCGGCCGCACTTGTATTACTCTTATTTCCAGTGATCTTGTTGATGACACTGGTGGGTGCACCGGCACTAATCATTCCTGACACATTATAAGCAGATCCTACGGAACCGGCAGAACCAGTACTTCCAGAAGCTGCTTTCTGTGCTTCTTTAGCAGCATTGATTTGCTCATTTGCTGATGCCCATGCCGCATCGGCTAATGCCTGTAATGCTTTAATCTGCTCATTAGCAGATTGGACTTGAGCATCAGCAATAGCTTGCTGAAGAGAAACATATTGATTTCTAAAATTATTCCACGTAGACAATCTACCATTCAGAACATCATTCTCCCAGTTTGCACCGAGTACCTGACTGGCATACTGTGCATTCCTCTGTTTATCATATTCATCAGTAATGGATTGCCATTGTTCCTTCAGCTTATTGTAATAATCAACTTTTTCATTATAAGACTTAATCAGTTCTTTATTACTGTTGATCTGCTGTTGAATACTCACATATTGACTCTTGAAATTTTCAACATCTAAGATATTGTTATTGAGAATCAATTTCTGATATTCGGAACCAAGTAGAGCTGTAGCATTCATCTTATCAATATTATACTGATAAGCATTTTTAACATCATCCCACTTGGATTTAAAGTTTTCTAGTTCAGATATTTGCTTCGACAATTCTGATGTTTTCAGATCTAATTCAGCATCATCGTATGTACTCTGAGCATCTTTAATAGCATCGTAGTCTACATCATAGATGTATCCACGGCCTTCTACATATCAAGACTGTTACTTTCACCATGTCTGGCTACTGACCATGTATATTATTTATGGCGGTATGTCATTTCTGGCATACTCTCACATTTTATTTTAGTTGGGATTATTGTGTGAGTTCAGACTGTATCTTCATCCTCTTTCTTCTAAATTGAAGAGTAGGAGAGCAACGAAACCATTTATATTGCTATAGACGGTATTACAGTCGTTACGGATTCTAATTTTAGATTATTTAGATATTGATTCAATATTTTTGGGACTTTATCTATTTCATCATACCAAATCGTAAGAAAATTAATATTATGTTCTTTTGCATATTTACGCTTTCGTAAATCATGAATTTGTTGAATTATATAAGTTTTATAACCGCCAAAATGATCTATTGGATAAAAATGTTGTCTACCTTGAAATTCAATCAATGTATTATATAATTGCAAATAAAAATCGTATGATAATGGTAAATTCCCAACACCTCTTAATACATTGTATTTTTTCTGTCGTTTAAAGTCTACATTTAGATTTGTTAAATATTCAGAAATATAATCTTCTCCTTTAGAAAATGATGAATTACATTTTGGACATCCGCAATAATATAGTGAATTTGCATATTTAACATTCCATATATATCCACAGTTCATACATTCACAAGAAACCGGATTTTGTGCCCCATTATAACCAGATAAACACTTAATGTGCTTTTTGTTAAGCATATTTATAAATTTATTACTATATGTTATATAATGATTCAATTTTGAGCAAACAGGACATTTTGCTTTTGATAATGCGTTATTCGGTAATAAATACCATTCGTGTGAACATATTAAGCACTTGTGCAATATTTTTGTACTAATATCTATAAAATCATCAATGCATATTATTGTAGGATTTTTAATTTTTAAATCATTCTTATATTGCTTTGTAGTTCGCATACCCTTATTGCATTTTGGACATCCAAAACCTTGAAGCAAACTGCTTGCAATAGGGTTCCAAATATAATTGCATATTTTACATTGACATTTTATTCTTTCATTAGACTTTGTATATTCTCCTAATATTATAATATTAGCATTAATTTTATGTACTTTTGAAGTATATATTTCAGTAGTATATCGTTCCGTGTTTGCACATCTTGGGCATCCATGACCTTGTAAAACAGAAGATGGTAATGCATTCCATTTATAACCATCGATTAGACACTCATAATTCATTTTATTATTCATACCAGTATATTCTTCTAATGGTCGAATATATTTATTTTTGTTATTTAATTTTTGTAAAAATATTTCATTACTAAATCTACTTTTTATTTTTCTTGTTTCTATGCCACATTTTTGACAACCATGACCAGCAAGAATATGAGACGGTTTTTGCATCCATGTATTTCCACATTTTTTACATCCATGTAAAATTTTTGTATTTGCATTAATATATTCCGCTAATACTTCAACATATGGATTACATTCTGCAACTTCTTTTATATATTCGTCCTGAGTTTTTCTTTTTGACATATTTCCTCCTTCCTATATTATTCTCTAAAATAAAAAAGAACTTCACAAAAAATGTAAAGTTCAAAAATATCTAAAATTAGTCTTTCCTCGGTCTTGAGTGTCCCATCACTTTTTAACCGATATAGTTGCTTGCATGTGCTATATTACTATAGCAGTAGGCATATGTTTTACCTTTTTAATTCTTTGAGAATATGCTTTTTCTAATTCATATTTAGCTTTTTCGAGAGCAAGAGTACGATCACGCTCATCATTTGCATCTTTCAATCCATCTATAATAGCCTGAATACGATCAATCTCATTATCATAAACTCTGTCAATCGCATCGAGAGCAGAATCCATGTTGGATAGATTGTCATTAAGTTTATCATTAGCAGATTCTAACTCATCAATCTTTTCCTGCCATTTATCCACTTCTTCTTCTAAACGATCAACTACAGCAGAGATTACCTTATCATAGATATCTTTTTGCTTGTTAAGCATTTTCTCCGTATAATCAAAGTAATCCTTTGCTTTTAGTTTTCCAGAATTATAAAGATCATCGAGATAATTTTTGACAGAAGAGCAGTACATATTGTAATCAATCTTACCGGCATCCAAGGATTTCTCCATGTAATCCATATAAGCATCGATTTGTTCTTTTAGATCGTTATAAAGATCATCAGCTGTTTTCTTTGCGGAATCGGCTGCTTTTTGAGTAGTAGAGCCACCTTTATAATTAACTTCAGGAACTTTTATTGAAACAACGGCAGAAGATTCAACATCACTAACAATACTTTTAATTTTATTAGTGATTGTCTTTCTCATCTCTTCAGACATTATTGGATTATCTGCGAGACGCTGTTTTAGAGCATCTAATTGAGATAATGCCTCTACACTTGCGCCAGCTACTTTAGCAAGACGCATAACATTTTCGCAATCAGCGGCTGTATCTATGGTTTCTGCATTAACCAAACTTTTATGCAAAGCATAAGCAGCAAGTTTTTGTGCCGTTTCTTCGGTAACGGCTCCTTCTGTCAATAAAGAATTGATTTCAGAAGCAGTTCCATTTGCTACTGCAATACTAGCTTCCTCTGACTCTAGTTTGGTCTTTAATAGAGAAGCGTATACGACCTCAGTAGCATTTATGACGCCTTGCTCTTGCAGGTATAAAATCGCAGCTTCCTTGGACTGATCAGTAATAGCAGAAAGAGTGCCTTCATTTTGGAGATAAGCAGTAGTAAGCCTATTGAATGCCTTCTGGCATTTATCTATATCAGATGGACTATTAGAAACCGTTTCAATAAACTCATCATATACAGATTTATACTCCTCAGTCACATTCTCCATACTTCCGAATGTTTCTGTAAAGCTTGTGTTATTAAGGATTGAAGTCCAATCGAACTCTTCCTTGTTCTTAACATCGGCATAAATCTTATCAATTAAGTCAAAACCAGTTTTTGATTTCTCTACTTCCGTCATCGATTTGACAAAAGAAATCGGTGTTTCATCAGGAAGTGCATTTTTAGTCTCTTTGATTTTTTGTATCAGTCCATCCCAAGATAATAAAGTACCTTCAGGGACTTCAAGAGTACTTGCAATTTTTAAATCATCTAATGTTAGACTGCCTACTTTGTCCTTGAATTTATCTTGAATCTTATTTCCAACATTATTCACCATGGTATCAACATCAGATGCAATATTTCCATCATCGTCAGTTGATATACCAAAAAGTAATTTTATAGCTTTTTGTGTTTCTGGATCAAGATTTTGAATTGTAGTTAGGAATGATGATAATTTTTCCTGATATTCTTTTACTGTTACTTCGCCATTATTGAATTGTGTTTGAATATCAAATAATACTTCTATATTTTTTAATATTTCTTTTCCGTCATCAGTTTTGTACAGATTTAAAATATTATCTTTTATATATTCTTTTGCATCATCCCACGAAGAAAAATCAAGTTTTGACCAATCTAAACTATTGACAATATTTTGAACTGTTGCCTGCATATCGTCAGACATGATCTTATAAGAATCTTCTGTATTTAACCACGCAGCCAATGAACTTGAAAGAGAAGTCCAATTCGATTTATTCTGTGCAACAATATTATTAATTTGACTATTAAGATCTTTTATGTCATTTTCATATTCCGTTGCTAATGCATCAGTTGTCGATTTTATAGATTTTTTAGCTTTATTAATCTCTTCATCAGTTACAGAAGGATAAATATAAATTGATGTTTTATATTCAAGAATTTCATTTCCAGAACTATCAAATTCTCCGGTGTGAATAGGATCTTGTGTAATAGAATCATATGCGATTTTGGCATCATCTAATATTTTTTGATAATCGCTTTCTATTTTAATATACTCATCAATATCCTTTGAAATTATCTCTAAATATTTTGAATCTAATCCATTTTCAAATAGCTTACCGAAATTATCGCTTGTAACACTATCCAAACCTTGTAATAAAGTATCACGTTTGGCTATCAGCCTATCGATCTCATCATTATATGCATTTGATTTACTTGCGGCGTTTTTAAATATAGTTGGGAGTTCATCTGCAATTTGCTGATTTTTTAGCTGTCTTTCTGCTTCAATTAGAGATTGTAAAGAACCAACAATAGTATCTACATCACCACTTAATTGTACAATAGCATCCCCATTTTCAGTATAATTTCTACTTAAAGTAGGAAAAGCATCCGCTAATTGATTACTTAGATTTAAAAACTCTTCATAATCGTCATTATTAAGCGATATATTTTTACCTGAAATCTGATCAACACCTTGTGCTAATTCTGCATATCTTTTTGCAGAATCAGATATGAGTTGTTGATGTGTTTTAAATGTATCATTTAAATCTTTTATTTTGTCTTGCGCAGCTTGAGCCTTTTCTGCTAATATCTCTTCTTTTCTAATCCAATTTGATATAGCAGTTATTACACCAGTTACGATAAAAGAAACACCCCATGTTAATGCAGCATTCAATGCCATGGTAGCCGCCTCTAAAGCAAATGTCTTCACAGTGGCTCCAACTAATGAAACTCCATAACCAACCAATGATCCTTTTGCTCCATTTAAGCTAGATAAATAGTTTCCTAGTTTTCCGTTAGTAACTGATATACCATTTATAAATTCCTTCTGTTCCTTCGAACTAGAACCCAACATATTATTATATGTTTGAATCGCATTAGAAACTTTCGAAAATCCAATAATATTTCCATTTAATGATACGTTATATGATGCAAGATTAGCTTCAGAGCCTTTTATCTGTGTTAAATAATTAGCCAAAGAATCATCGCATAAATCCATTATGTCTTTCCAAGTACCCTGGGTTAAAGTATTATTCTTTAAAGATTCATTATATATATCAATTACGGTAGAAGCATCTTTGAATGGATTAACTACTGATGTTTCGATAGAAGTGCTTGTCCCTCCAAAGAAATCTTTTAATGTTTGTGTTTTGAATATCGTACTATTAATAAATATTATTCAATCGTTTGAAAATCGAATATATCCTTATTGATATGCTTGTAAAATTTTGATAATATATAATTAAAAATAAATAAAGAGGGTATTTATTAATGAAGAAAAAAATAATAATCTTAATTTGTACTATATTAATATTAATTATTTTATGTTTTTTGCTTTATAATAAAACAACTGATATATGCAATATAGGAGATAATGAAGATGTTTTTATAGAGCAGTTAACCGATTCAAAATATAATTATTCAGTTATACATTTTGAGAATTATGATAGTTATATTGTGGATAGTGCATGGCTTTATGGAATATTAGGGGATTATAATATAAAAATAAGTAATAATTCAATAAATCAAATCTCTTTTACAACAAATAACTCTTATATAAATTATAAAAAAATGTATCTGTATATTTGTATTAATTTTGGTGCCCCTTATAATAAACAAAATACAGAAATATTTGATGGCTATTTTTTTAATAAAAATAATAGAGAGATAGCATTATATATAAATAAAAAGGATAATTCTATTTCCGTTATTTATAAATAAAATACACCAAATCAAACTAATAATTAACATCAGGAGTAGTATCAAAAATGTTTACATTAGATGAAATAAATACACATAGATCAGAATATGTCAAATATTCAAAAAATAATATTCCGATGATAACTAACGTGATTTATGATCTAACAAACGGCACTATGGGACAAGTTAATTCATGTAATATTACAAGTGACGATGTTGTACTGCATTTAAATCCAGAATTATTTACTTATAATTCAAAATATCAAATAGCGGTTTTATGGCATGAATTCACTCATATATATGATAAACTGAACTATGATATTGATCCAAAATACAATTCAAATTATACAAAAACAATATCTGAAATAAGAGCAACAATGTATGAAATGAGATTTTTACTTGGTATGAAATCATACGATAAAATAGTGTATGATACGTCAAAAAAGATATATTTTATGAAGTATCATCCAACCGTTGAATCAGTTATAATATATTATGACACTTGTTGTAAAAATTATTTTGAAAAGTTAAAAGTAGATTTATCACCATATAATTTTAACAATGGATTTAATAATTTTATGTATTTATGTGGAATAGTAAAACTAACATACCACGATAAAGACTTTTTGATTAGCAAAATCAAAACTTATCCTTCGGAATATCACCCATTTTTAAATAAAACAATTGAGAGTATTTATAACAATAATGATGTAGAGGTATGTAATATCTATAATGATTTTAAGATATATATAGCAAATCAGCAGATTGCAAGTGTTTGATAAGTATTGGCTATTTCATTCCATTGGAAGAACATAGTATATAAATATAATTTTTTCTGAATACTATTTTCTTTTCTAATGGCAGATATATAAGTTTTCTTAAAATCATCATTTAAATTAGTGCTTAGTATTTTTTGTTCCCAATCTGCATCGAGAGATTGTGTAATATTATTCATATAAATCCTTTCTTTTTTGATGGGGGGAGCTAAAACTGATATAATCATTGACAAGGAGCTGATTCTGAGACAGCTTTTCAAACAGACGGTCAAAATATACCCAAATGTCCTACCTGTGGATCAACCAATGTCAAAAAAATAAGTAGTACAAAACGTTGGATATCAGCAGGGTTATTTGGTTTAGCTAGTAGTAACATCGGTAAGACAATGGAATGTAACAACTGTGGATATAAGTGGTAACCACATCAATAGAACTAACGTTACGAAACCACACCAGAATCGTACACTTCATTTAATTGTACTTCAAGCTCTGCCCATTTTTCTTTTTGATCGTCAGAAAAAGCAGCTTCGAGTTTTTCAAAATTGGTTAATTGTTCATTGTAATAATTTAAAATTGAATCAATAAATTGCATTATATCACCTCCGAGGATAATTACATGAATGATATTTTTCACAAGGACAAATTAATATGGGAACATAACATACGAAATTTTGAAAAAGAATTTTTAAATATGTTTCCTGATATGAAACTACCTAATTATAAAATAAATTTTATTCAAGAAATTAAAAACATCAATTACTCAATGCAGGTCGAACATACAAAAAATCCTATGGCACTTAATATAAACATGGGATATATGTGCGATAAAAATTTTGATTATAAAAATGTATTAACACATGAATTTACACATATGAACGATTATTATTCGCTTTTAAATGACAGAAATCCAAAATTTAAATCAAAGGCATTGTCACTTTATACAGAATATCATGCAACATATATTCAAGCACAATATTTATTTTCTCAAAATAAGAAGAGTATTGATTGTATTATGCAAAATATATTAGAAAGTGAATTGTTAATCCAAGAAAATATTGAATCTTTTAATAAAGGAAAAGACCTCAGTTCATGGAACGGAATTTTATATGGTTACATGTATTATTTTGGATACGTTGATTATTATAATTCTATATGTAAAAAATATGAGATGAAACACTTTGATTTTGAAAATGATAAGATATTATACGATTTATATAATTGTCTAACATTACATATAACAAGTGATTCATTTTGGGAAGTGTGTTACAAAATTCAAACCTTATTAGATAAAAGTATTTTGTATGAATTGTTACAAGATAAAAAATAATGTCCATATTGCCATTCACTCGACACCTCTAAGATTGACACAGTAAGTCGTATGGCTTGTATGTTTAGATTAGCAAGCAAAAAGATAGAAAAACAGTGGCATTGTAATAAATGTGGATCTGATTTCTGATAACAAAATAGAAGAGCAATAAAAGACTTGTCGAAAGATGAGTTTTTTATTTTTTGAGTAAAATAGCACAGAGCCGTAGTTTTACCTACGACTCCGCACTATTTCCTCCTAAACGCATGTCAAAAGACAATTGTTTATTTATCCTTTCTTTCACATATCTATCAGCTAATGGACACCCATTTCCGTTTGATATGGTACAAGACAAAGCTAATGGACACCCATTTCCTTGTCTGTATAAGAATTGTATCAAAAAATATGGTTAGTGTCAATACTAAAATAATTTAACTAATCCATATGACTTAATATCATTTTTATATCCATCATATATTTTGGGATCAAAAACATCCCACATATGATGTGTGATTTTTGATCCATTTATATGTCTGACACAATTATAAGCGACAATATCTGCGATTTGTAAGCCTATGCTATTTTCTTCTTTTACAGTAAAGCTTGTAGTGGTTATATATTTGTCAATAGCATCTGGCATATAAATATTTGTGCCGTTTTGTAATATATCAAAATAATATTTCTGTATTTTTCTATTTTGGGATTCTTCTCTTGATTCGAATACTATACTTCCACGAGCTTTATTCTTAGTTAAAAAATGAATATAATTATTAATAACAGAAGAAAATAATATCTCATATATATCATGAGAAAATTCGGGATATTCATTATTATATTCTTTTACATTAGTATATGCAGTTGTTATTTTAAAATCTACGTTACTAATACTATTTCTTAATGAATCCCAAAAATTTGTACACATGATGGTATCAGAACACATCATTTTAAATGATTTTTGCTTTTTTATTATATCAGTATAATGGAATACGATATTAGGGTTTCCTAAAATAGCCTTAGTATTCTGTATAGATGGAATTAAAATATTTTTGTAGTCATTTCTTGATATTATGATACCACCCAGCAATAAATATGGATTTGCTATTGTCTGCGCACTTTCGTCTAAAAATAATATATAATCAGATCCTATCATATAATAATCTCCACAAATTTATTTGGTATTTATTACCATGTTAATATTATACGACAAGATATTACAGAATTCCATCAGAACATATGTGCTCAATGATTAACTATTTTCTTTATACATACCAGGAGATAAGTAGTTTTCATATACCGTATCATTTTCTTATCTACCGGCTGATAATACTCTCTATCCTCAAGTATGATGTGTTCTCCATTTTTGTATCGCTTCTGGTTAAGCTCTAACTCACGTTTAGCTTTCAAACGTAGTGCTGAGTAGTGTAGTTTGTCAATAATATTTTTGATTAATATAATTACTTCCCATAACTATTTTTTCTAAACATACGTTCCGACTACCAATATCTTCCAAGAGGTACTACAATATAAATGATAGGATATGGTCATGAACACATCACGACTCCTTATTCATCGCATAACAAAACAGGAGCATATGATAAAAGGTGAAAAATCAAAAGATCTCGTCAAAAATAGTTCATTTCTTAGAAATGCTTGCTTTAATAGTTACAATATCTGGTATTTCTGGACTAACAATTTATCAACATTGGTGGGGAAATGATGCGGAAAAATCTCAGAAAATATTGGATGAAAAAATTTCCGAAATATGTGATGAAATTTCTATCCTAAATATGCAATTACAATATTATACATCACAAGAAGAATATATAATAATTAATGGCGAAGGAAATAAAGTAGACCCAGCAACAATGTTGAATTATCATCCGTTAATTGCGAAAATGGAAGAAATACACAAAGATTATTATTTCATAGATCTTATAACATATATGTCATTTTGTGGATATGATGTTGAAGAAAAAGAGATATATCTTTCTGAGGAATGGTTCTTTAGAATGGATTATGAGCAGCAAGCAAAAATACTGAGTAATATGTTTCATGAAATGAATCCATATACATATCAAGTTGCAAAAAACTATAAATACTACGCAGATGAAATAGATTATGGAGATCATATAGAATATAGTAATGTAACAGCAGAAGCAACAGATATAGAAGAAAGAAGTATCCCAATATTTATATGTACACAAATTGGAACAGAACCGTTAGGGTTAATTAAAATAACAGATGAAAATAATAATATGATGTATCCTAAAATAAATACAAATTCATAACGAAAATCTTCAAAGGGCAAGAAAGTATCATTCTTCTTGCCCTTTACCATCTATATATTTTTCATACATTTTTATTCTATTTTCAATATTCTTAGGATTTCTGCCTAAAAACTCATTTTTATATTTATCGATATAATAATCAGCGTCTTTGATCGTAACATGTATATGTGCTTCTGACGTAGCATCGATAAACATTCGCTTTATATGTTGTTCATAATCCTGCATTTGTTTCTCGATTCTTAATCTGGATTCTTCATATTCTTTCATTGCTTGTTCAATATCTTCGGCTGTAGTCTCTGTATGTATAATTCTTACATTTAATCTTCCAGACATATCAATTATGTGAATTTCTCTTTTTTTATATTTTGCCATATTAAATTTAAACCTCCTTATTAATTATAGAAGGGGTTATATAAAGTCCTTTATTAATCTTGTCTGCCAAAACAACTAGATTACATAAAGGAATAATATTTTTAGTTATAAATTGTTCCAGTTTAACTTTATCACTTTCTATAATATAATTATGTTTTGTTACTATTTGAAATATTCCTAATAATTTACCGCTTTTACAATATAAAGGAATCGCAATATATTGAGAATACTTTGATAGATCAGTACTAAAAGAAACCTTTTTGAATATCCTTAATATTTCATCGTTGCTTATTGCAATTTCAATATCTGATAATTTATCACGTATTAGTTCTGCATAATGATATTTACAATCTGATAATTTAACCCTTTCTTTACATGCAGATGGCCTTAAAGATATCGGATTTGAATGTGCAATCATATGAACCCATTCCACATTATTTTCATCTACACTATATTCAACAAAACAAACTGAAATTCCAGAATTGTCATTTAAATTACAATATTGTTTTATCATGTCTCTACAATATAAGCATATTGCATCAATTTGTTTAACCTTATCCCAAGCTTTATCAGATATACAACCATTTAACTTAACGTTATTTGCAAATGAATTAATTACCGTAGCCCATTTTTCCGCTAATTCAGACAATGAAGAAATTTCATATGTCACTGTCTTATAATCATTTTCCATATGGGCTAATATGTTTGTAAGATTTACAATTGTTTCATCTTTTTCCTGTAATTCATTATATACTTTGTCTTCTTGATTCCCATAATAAATAACAAATGCTACCAATGTTATCATTAAAATAACAGTTATTGATGTTAAAATTATTTTTATAACTATATCTGATGTTATTGACGTGAATACACCAATAACAGAAACAGCAGTAGGTATCAATATTAAAACAGTATTTTTAAACCACGTTTTCTGATAAAATCGTTCCCTCATAAATACCACCATTCATTAGTAATATAGTACTGTATATTATATACCAATAAATGGCAAAATGCTACTCAGAACATATGTGCTAAATTGTCATCATTTGTCGATGATATTTTATTGCTTCACAACTTCAAAGTAATATATAATAACAGTGGAAAAGTGAAAGGGGCATTTTTCTGCATTAAAATAGGAGAGAGGCTTTGAAACCTTTCTCCTATTTCTTTGTGTGAAGTTTATTAAGTTAAATTAGTTGATAGAACTAACCAATTCTCTTAACAGTTTCACGCCAGTAGTCAAATCTTCCACGAACGTTTTCCTGGTTAGAAGTTCCAGACTGAAGGAACTGCTTGTAATAATCATTAGCATCATAACCATCAAGGAATGTTCTAATTTCTTCTACGAGACGACTGAATGATTTTTTATCCTTAGTGATTCTATATGCGCTATAGAGAATCATAGGTAGAGAAGTGGAAGGAACTTTTAATTTTTCTTCTTCAAATGACTCATTCAATCTGTCGAGAGCTTCTGTAAGAGTAGTAATCTTTTCAATACTCTCATCACCATGATCAGCAACGAATGCATTTATATCCTTGGATCTGAATGATGTATAGTCATTCTCCTGATTCGTTGAAATCAGCATCAATGTCTGGATGATAATATCTCTGTCGGATCCATTTTTACGCATAGTAGGAGTAAGAACTTTGTCCATAAATGCATGATCGACAAGATTTCCGATTTCGCTATTTAATACGTCAGATTCATTTACTACACGCATATGTTTTGCGGATAAAGGTTTACCGGAATTTTGTCTGCGGAAGATTTCACGAACATCTTTTTCAGTACAATCAGACATTCGATATACCTCTAATTCTGCATTAAGAATTTCGCTCTGAACATCTTCGTCCAATTTTGTGAATTTCAGTCCAGCTAAGTTCTTTTCTTCTCCATTAATAGTAATAGGTTCCATATCTTTAGAAAGCGAGAACTTATTTCCAATAAAATCTCTAATAGTAGAAAGACGTTGTACACCATCAATAATTGCTAATGTGTTATCATTTTGTACGATCCCGTATGTGGGGTTAATAGGATATCTACGGAGCAATGAATCGATCAAGTCTGTCTTCTGTTTTTTATTCCACTGTCCCTCTGGTCGCTGTAACTTGTGAGATAGTGTAATAGCTCCTTTATTCATGTCTTTTACAAGCGACTGAAGAGATCTCGTTTTACATGTGTAATCCATTATGTTACCTCCTTCAAAAATTGAAAAATTTTGATATTTTGAAAATAACATATTTTGGAAAAATTGTAAAGGAATTTAATGTTCATTTTTCTTATATTTTCATCTTTTTTATTCGACAGAAGATATTATTGCAACAAAAAATAATTGCCACGGCAATTGTAATAATAGTTCCTTTTTATTTTATGCATTTCTTATCATACCTTAATGCATAAAGGTTCAAACAAACGTAGAAGCAGGAGATAAGTTCCTAACTCATAATTTTACGGCTACGTTCCGTAATAGTACCGAATGGCTATTGTCATCGACAGCGTTTCATCTGTCGAATCCCACCCATAGCATTACTGTGGCGGTTCTTCCCATAAGGAAGCTTCCGACCTGACCACACGAGTTCATACATTGTTACTATGTCTATTCTGTTGCCAAAATAGCGGAGTAGTATGAGTTTTACGTGCTTCCCAGTTACATGTTTATGACATGTAAGTCTATTCAGACGTTATATGGTGTTTATCATCGTGTATCTCACAACTTAGTGTATTCTAAACCTTCGTATCCGAAGTAAATTATATACACCGTTGGCACATTCAAAACAATTTAACAGACAGTTTTGATACTCAACTAATATAATTCGAGTATACCAACATTTTTGAAGGAGAGTGCTGCACCAATACCGGCGAAAACAGCAGGTATTGCATTTCCGCTTTTTACAATACCATCTAAAATATCAATAAATTTTCCACCAGCATCAATTGCACCCTTTAGAAAATCAGAAGATAAGAGATCATTTGACAGCTCTTCTAATTTTGCTTTAGTTTGATCAATAGAATATTGAATTGATTTTTGATAATTTTCCTGTTCTCTTTGGGCAGATCCGGCAGAATTTTCAGCTGTTTCATAGGCACTTTGAAGAGTATCAAGGTTTCCAAGTACTGCATAGAGAGCATTAGCGTTTCTTTTTCCTGCTAAAGCTTCCCCAAGAGATGATTGTTCGGCATCTGTAAGATTACTCCACTCTTTGCCAATTCCTAAAATTATATCATATATATCTTTAAAAGTATCTTCGTCCGCCATGATATCAAAACCAGTAAGACTTTTTACTAAATCTCTAAGTTTTGATGTTGTTTTTGTGTATTCATCTGTTTCTTCATTTAATTGAGAAAGTTCTGTTTCAGCACCACGAATCCTGGCACTCATCGTTTTCCAGAGAGTACCGACAGAATCTGGATCTTGTACGACCTCATTAGTTGCAGTAATTAGAGCTATTGATTTTGATAAATCTGTGTTTGCAGCATTAAATGAAGCAGCAGAACGTTGTAATGCTTCACCGATTCCTGCGGAATCTATTGCATAATTATTTGCAACCTCATTAAATTTATCAATTATACTTTCTGCTTCACTAGCATCCAATTGAAAACCTTGTAATGTACTAATTAAAGAATTATTAGCTGTTTCAATATCAATACCGTCTCCTACATTTTTATATAATGTAGAAACACGAGCCAATTCTTCAGATTGATCAATATCATATCCCATTCTTGACCAATCTGCCGTCGCAGAAATTACATCAGAAATGGTTGATCCTAATTCTTTTGCAGTTTTTGCAGAATTTTCAAAATTTGTTACTAATCTTTTATCTGTAGCATCTGAAACTTTTCTTAGTTCCGTGGTAGCAGTATCTAATTGTATTACAGTATTAGCTATTTGCTGTCCATATCTTATAATATCATTAACACCAAAAGCCATTCCAATCTGGCTTGCAGCACCATACCAAGCTTTTTCCTTAACAACATCCCAGAATTTTTTACCTTCTTCACCGGCTTCACGAATGCGGATTTGAAGTTTCAAAAATTCATCAGTCAAATCAGATACATTGGCATTTGCACCACGCATCGTTAACTGTTTTTGTAGTTTCTGAAGTTCTGCTCTGAACTGTTTAGATAAGCCAGAGTTTTTCTTCATGTAATCGCCAATTTTGTTATATAGCTTGTCTCTTGATAAGGAAGTAGATCCTTTTTCAGCCGCTGTCATTGAAGTAATAGCACGAGTTGCATCTTCAATCTTCATCTTATATTCATTTATACTTTGGAGATCTTTTTCTGAGATTGTATCCTTAGAAGCTATTTGATCTCTAAATGTTTCAAATTCAGAAATTTGTTTTTTGAGTTCTGCAAGATTTGCTTTATATTTTTCGCTTTGATTGAAATCGGCAGGAGTAGCTGATAGATTTTTCAGTTTAGTATTATATCCATCAATATCAGATTGTATAGAATTGACTACGGAATCTTTTGCATTCTTAATTGAATCATTGAGTTTTGCAAAGGACTGTGCCACTTCATCAGTCTCCAACCCACTTTTTTTCAATAATTCAACGAATTCATTCCATTTACTTACATCAGGATTATTTACATCAATATTAAATAACTCAATAAGTTTGTCTTTGGCTTCATCGGCATTTTGCTTTAATCTGCCAACAACCTTCTGTTGCTCCTGAATTTCGTTATTCTTTTTACCAGTGCCTTTATCAGATGCTTTTAGATTATTTAACTTAATTACAGCATTCTCATACTTCTCAATAGAGTCGGCATTATTTTTCCATTCGGCTTCTAATGCTTTCGCCTGTTCTTTTTCTTCCTGAAGTGCACGTTTTGCATTTTCATTGTATGTCTCAACATCACGTCGCTGTTGAATATCATTCAACTTCATATAGTCTGAAACTAAAGTATTAAATGACTTTTTATATTCTTCAATACCTATTTCATCATTTTGAAGTTTTGCATTTAGATTATCAACATCTTTTTTTAGTTTTGAAAACTGAGAAGATAATTCTGGAAGAACATGGATATTATTGAGAGTAGTAATAGAATTATTTAACGCATCAATTCTTTTAATTGCTTCATTGGCTGCTTTCGCTTGCTCTTTACTTTGTTTGGTGCTATAATCGTCAGAGCCGGTAGAAACAGACTTTTCTTTCGCTAATTCTGTCTCAAGCTCTTTAACCTTTTCGGTAAGTTTTGCCACCTCTTCAACAGAAGTAGTTACATTCAATCCATGACTAAATGTTTCTGAGAACTTAGTAGCTGCCACAGAAATTTCGTCAAACTTAGATACAATAAGATTTAATTGCTCAATAACGCCTGCGAGATCAGTCTTGCCAAACAAATCATCCAATGGATTCGCATCGGCAGACTTATTCATTTCATTCTGAGCCTTAGTAAGTTGTCCCATTGCCGATGCAGCAGAAGTCCAATATTTCTTATCTGTTTCTGTGTATAAAAGATCTTTTCCACCAAACTCGGACTTGACTTGATTTCGCATATTTTCAATAAATTTACGATAAGCCTGAATTTTGGCCATCATAGTATCAAACTGATTAATATCGAATTCAAAGAAATTTGTGTTAACCATTGAACCGCCAACACCAGACATTTTGATATGCTCAAATAATCTCTGATATGCTTGTAGAGCATTGGACATTTTACTCTGTATCTTTGCTTCTAACTCTGTATCGGAGCCTACATCAATATTCATGTTAAGTCCAATACCTTTTACACTAGAACTTAATTCAGAAATAGAAGAATTAATCTTATTGATCATAGAAAAAAGAGGACTGAACTCTTCACCATCACCAACATCAACAAAAATCTTCTTGATAGAAGCAAGATTAGATTCCATCTTTGTGAATAAATCAATCACTGTTTTTAACTGATTTTCATCTACAATAGAATTTCCGATACCATTGCCATTTCCGTTACCAGTTCCGAATCCTTTACCAGAAGCAATAGACTTGACCACTTCAAGCAACTTATCTAAGCTTTTAACAGTTTCCTCAATTCCTTCGTTTTCGATCTTTACAACAAAATCATTGGAAGCAAGCTGTTTTTTATATTTCTGCAAAGTTTTTTCAAACTCTGCTTTATTTTTAGAATCGGAGAAATCAAAATACATCTCCAATTTATTATTCTCTAATTCTTTCTGACCTTCAGACAGTCCTTTTAATATCTGCGCTAATAAATCACTTTTATCTATTACGATACTCGCTGTCATTGAAGCAGCAACATTATTTGGCATTTAAATTCCTCCTCATCTTATTTTTTTAAATATTTATTAACAGTGGATTCCCACTTGGATTCAAAATTCCTACGAGTAAAAGATTCCATGGAATCACTCTGATTAAAATACGGGTTTGTCCATGTATTAGCACCACTAGAATATGATTGACCAAATCTATAGTTTGGATGATGCCATATTTGAGGTAATCCGTGAATTCCTTGATTCCATTGCAAGTTGATTAAAAAATCAGTAGGATCAATAGAAACATTATATTTCGCCCTCCATCTATAAATAGACGGATCATTTATTCTAGCTAAAGTATCGAATTTTACCATATTTACATAAGAAGTGAAATAGATAGTGGCAAATCCATTTTTTTGAACCAACTTATGTTCAAATTCTAATGAATCAAGCATTGTATCATGTCCATTTACAAACCATTCAATAGTAGATTGTTGTCTGATTTCTTTCTGAGCTTTATTACCGGCAGAAATATATCTATCAACATATTTTTCAGTTATTCTATCTGCGAATTTTTGCAGTTCTTTGTCATTTATTTTTAATCCAGTAGCTCTTATTGCCATCTATTTTCAACCTCCAAGATTTCTACTACAATTTAACTATTTCCACACTAAAATAGGAGAGTACCAAACTCCCCATAATAAAAGCTCCATAAGTTGTGACACCTATGAAGCCTGATTGATAATTTCCTGCAATTATGTTACAATCTCTATATCTGTGGTAAATATAGGTAGATAAGGAAGCCTGTAGTAATGGAATTAATTTGCTCTATTGTTTCTGCCTGTGTTGTAGTCGCAGGACTTGTATATACAGTCTACAGAGACAACAAAAAGAAATAACTACGTAACATAAGCACCACAGATATGAGTATCTACTTGTATTTATGAATTAGATAGAACGGTAGAAGACCAGTCACCTTCTGCTACACAAACCTATAATACAAACCCTATATTTACAAGTTCTTGAGATATAATAACGCAAGTAGAGAAAGTATTTGCTTGACAGATATTTCGCAAGTGTTATAATTAATGAAGAGCAAATTATATATGTCGTCCATTACATTACATTCTTATCTTGAAATGCAATCCGACTAATTGCATAACATGATCCAGTGAGTGTAACATGATACCACGAGGAGGACATGTCAGAAGAGGGGTAGCATCGTAGAAATACGATGCTATTTCTCTATTTATATATTGTTTCACTAATTATAATTTCTTTCGAAATTTGAATTTCATTATTCAGCATTACATGATTTCTTTTCTAAATCATATAATTCCATATACTTGTCCAAATCATATTGTTTTCTTTCCATGCAAATTGCTGATATGGTTACTAAGTCATTATCAAAATCATATTTAACATCACATATATGAGCTTTTTCAAATCTGATTTTATCAGATGGAGACAAGTGTTCATATATATCTTTCCCATAAATATACATTTTTGTAGCATATGTATTCATACCTTACACCTCTTTGAACTCACCCTTCTTAGCAAAATCAATAATCTTATCAACTGTTTCCTTTGGCATACTTCCAATCTTTTCACCAACGGCTTCAATAATAGGGTTCAAAGTTACGTTAGACAGCATAGCAAATCGCTCAATCTGATTAGAAATAAATGCATGAGGCTCATATTCATTTGTTAATATGTCCTTTGCCTTCATATCCAAAATAGATCTAAACTCAGCAATCTCATTTGCTGGAATCAGTGGAGGGGTATCCTTGTCTCCAATAATTAATATATCTAATAGGCCGGAAGATTTTAAAGCGTCATAATCCTTAATAAAACTTCCGTCTTCAATTTCCAAATTTGTATAATTAGTAATAATAAAACGACAAAACTGAACATACTGAACAACAGAATTTACCTTGATTCTATCAGTTTTACGAAGTCTCTTATTACCTTCTTCATCCGTATATTCTTCCTGATCATACATAGATTTATTTAAAATAGCCTGTGCATACCCATCTTTTTCAATGATAGAAGTATAAGGCTTAATTTTCAAATTTTCATTAATAAAACTATACTTTAACTGATCGGTAGTATTATTATATCTTTCACAAAATTCTAAAATTTTCATTATGTTTTCTCCTTTTCTCTCCATACAAAAAGAGCCAGGATAACCTGACTCTTGTAATAATTGTTATGCTATTTTGCTTTACAACTGAAAGGTATTAACAACCATTTTGCGCCCTCATGCTGTTCCAAGCGTTCGTTTACAAAATCATGAACCTCTTTAAGACTACCCCTATTTGCCTCTTCAAGAACCTTATACTCAAAAGGATCTGATTCGTCAACACATACAACCTTGAAAAATAAATTCTCCATAATAATACCTCCATTTCAGCCCATAATATTATTTTATACAAAACAATTCATACAAATCAACCTTAAGCACTTTGGAAAGTATTACAGCATTACTAAGCATTATATCATTAGTATTACCATTTTCGATTTTATTTAAAGCAGTAACCGTTATGCCGGTTTTGCGTGATAATTCCTTTAATGTCATATTTCTTTCGTTTCTATAATACCATAACCTATTTTCCATATACCTTAAGATTTACTAATATAATTGTTTTATACAATATTACGGCAGGTAAAATAAACCATGGATGAATATAGATATGTTATACTAAAATTTAATGCATCATGAAGAATTTCCAATAATATCCATCATTAGTCCAAATCTCAAAATATCCATTATCAAATGGAGTATATTTGATTCGACTGATCTGAGGAGAATAGTAACAAATTTCCATATATGTATCAGGGGTTATATGGAAGTTACGTTGTTTAAGCAAAGCATCTATTTCTTCTGAGTACATTTTATTTCCTTGTAGAACATACAAAATCTGTAATTTCAGACTGTATACGTCCTTCTTTAGCCTTGTTTAAAATGCTACAATTTCGTTTGTATCTTGTACAACCGATGCAGTTAGTTTCAAAGTTTTCTAACTGAGATGCATTATCGAAAATACCAATATATTCTACGGGATAGATTTTTAATTCTATACGTGGACTTATAGAATCATAATAAATTCTTTGAACACGTTCGCATGTTACATTATCATCCACCCATATTAAACCGGTATCTGTAATAGCATCTAACATACATTTAAAATAATTATTTGGATCTCGATCTGTCCTGTCAAAATAAAAAACTGCATCTATATAAAAGTGTCTAGTTTTATTTGGTATAAGATCATAATCCTGTTTTTTTACTTCATCTTTCACATATTGCATAAAACTTTTTTGGTATTTTATAGCCTCTTGAGTTTTATAGCTCATTGCCATAGGTTTTTTATTTTTAATAATAACTCTGTATGCTAAATAATGGTTAACCGATGGTGGAAGAGGAGAAGTAAGATATAAAATATTTCCCATTATTCCTCCAAAATAGAAGAGTGATTCCTTACGAAATCACTCTTTCCTTTATTGATTTTGCGGTATTATTTAATCATCTATTACTTCCCATGTGTACATTTCTTTTTGTACAACAGAGTGAACAAATGAATTTAATCCGCCATAGCTTTCATATGAAGCAATCAATCCTTCAAGTGATTCAAGCTCCATTTTGTTTATTTGGTTTTTAATATGATAGCAACGATAAGATTGAGAAATTCTATCTTTTAACTCAGCTTGAACACGTTTATTTTCTTTTGCTTCATTTTCTTTGAAACGCTTATCCGTATCATTTTTCATCTGGTCAATTTTATCCGAAATATTTTCAATGCTTTTTGCCAAATTATTTCGTATTTCACATGACTCTTGATAGTGTTTAAGATTATCCTCATTGATTTTTTGAATATCTTTCTTATGCGTTTCTGTCAACTCTTTCAGACCATTAGCAGTAGACATAACAAGATTATGTTCTTCACGTTTTTGCCTCATTGATTTCGTTTCAATTCCCAGAAAATCGAAAAGAAACCAAGATACTACTTTAACAATCGCTTGAAAGCCTAAAAGTACAGCAAAAAGTGTGATAGCAAACATTTTCCAATCAGTATTGAAAAATCCTTCTATAGTTCCCATACATGAACACCCAACCTTTCTTACTTGGTCTGAGTGTTATCCTGCATCTGCTTCCACGCAGCTTCCAAAAGAATACGAATCTGTTCTTCTGTGATAACCTCTTTCTTTGAATTGAACATCTTATCAATGAACTTGATAACGTATTCCCTTTTTTCCTCGCCAGACTTTGGCACATCAAATAATACTTCAGCAGCTTCAACAGCTTTAGTTACCCATTTAATAATTTCTTCCATCTGAGTCTGAGATACTTTAGACTTGATATAAGGAATTACGAAATAGGTGATAATAGCTCCAAACACAGGAACTAATGTCATAATAAATTTAAACATATTATCACTCATAGGATTCCCCTTTCTAGTTATCAGTTGTTGTTAATACGGTAGTGATTAACTCGTTCATATCCACCTGTTCTTTTACATCATCTGGCAACTCATTAATCATCTGCATAGGTAGCTGAATTTTGTGTTCGGATTTAATCAGCATATAATACGCACCACTAGAAATTCCTAACTGTGCGATCCAAATTCCAAGCAAAACACCAAAGCCATCTAAATTGAAAAGCTGGACAGTAGTAAGATAGCATGAATCATAACCGTTTACTAAGATATTAGATATGTACTGCATCTCATAGAGACCATTTAATGCAACGCATACTATATATCCCATAATCAATACAACAGCGATAACATAATCAATAATTAATAGTTTCTTTGAAAATGGCTTCTTCATTTAGACCGCCTTTCTTCCTTCCTTTTTGCCATGCTCAATGTAATGCTTGTAGTAGAGTGAAAGATTTTCTCCAAATGCAGCTCTCAAATCTGCATAAGTATTCTTATATACTTTTACATCGAAATTAGCACTTGCTTTACGTCCTTCTTTCATACCATTCTGCTTAAAATGATTCCAAAGTGCCGTTGCGTTAGTTCCAAAAGCTTTCTTCAAATCTGCATATGTATTAGCATAATAAGTGGGATTGAAAACTAAAGAATAGTCCAGACCATTGTAGACATATTTAGAAGAAGTCGTTGTTGATGTGGAAGGTTTTGTAGCAGGAGTAGTTGTTGTAGTACTAGAAGTAGAGTTAATGGTTGTTCCAAGAATTCCTTCAGCAATAGCTTTTGCTACTTTATCTACATTTGCCATATACACATTGTAATCATCACGATCATCTACGAAGCATACTTCAATTAATAATGCAGGAGCTGCGGCTTTTCTTAAGAAATATAATCCAGTACTTGCTTTTACTCCACGATTAGCAAAACCGATAGATGCTAAATTATTCACAATTCGCTGTGCTACCGGTTTGGCAGTAGACGTATTTTTATAAATCCATACTTCAGAACCTGTAGTTCTACCGTTACCTCTTTGATCTTTAGCACCGGCGTTGAAATGAATAGATACATCAAGATTTGCCTTATGTGCATTACATTTTGCAACAATTTTCCTTAGAACATCATTCTGACTAATTCCATTATCCACAGTACAATCATATACAGTATGTCCTTTAGATCTAAGTAAAGCAATTACCTTATCCTTAATAATTCTGTCCTGTTCAGATTCGTTAAGTAAGCCTACGGCACCACATGCCACTTTCCCTTTTGGATTGTGACCTCCATGTACGTTAATAACCATTTTATCACCTCCAAGTGATTCAATAATATTTGATTGTTTATCATATTTTGTGAGATTATATTTTTTGATAACGTTCATCACGTTATTGACATAATTCAGACTTGTGCAATATCCATCAGATTTGATTGTTTCGAGATATTTCTTTGGATCTGTGATCCCTTTTAGATTTGAATAATTAGAAATGCTAATAAATTCAAAATAACCTTTCACACCAGATTCCATATTTTTAAACTTAAACCATGTCATAGTAGAAGAAGTATATTTACCATTCGCTGACTGCTCAGAACCAACTTTAACATATGTGCCAGATGCACTAGGACATCTGTTAGCTCTATATTTTAACCCAAAGTAATTATGAGCATTTTTAGCCAATTCAGAAGTACCACTAGCTGATTCCAAAATTGACTGAGCAATAATAGGAGAATATACCTTAATTCCGTATTGTGGAGCATACTTAACAACATAAGCTGCAATTTCATCTATAAATGCCATTAAACTCCTTTCTCTTGTTCAGATGCAGCACACCATTGTTTGTACAATTCTGTCATTTCCTTTGATTTCTTCCAAACAAAAACAACACGTTTGTTTTGTCCAGGTATTACATCTACAAGCTGTCCTTTTGAAAGAGGAGAGTTTAGATACATAAAGTTCTGTGCCATATTCGGAATAAACCGCACGTCATCTACTTCATATCCATTAACACTCCTGTCAAAAACTTCACTATATTCTTTAATAACTAATCATTCCTTTCATTCCCCAAAATCGTAAAAAATAGGCTACACAAAAAATACTGAATAGTAATTAATGTGTAGCCTACAATCTATCTACAAAAAATAACTTACTATTCAATATTTTCATCTTTAATGTTTCCACGCTTCTTAGAAGCATATTTCATTTTTACATTTTTCTGTTCAACCTGAATTTCTTCTGTTTTTTCAACAGCTTCCATTTTAGGTTCTACGGTAATTTCTTTTATTACATTTTTGATTCGATCTGGAAAACTCTCCAAATCAGATAAGTCGCAATGACTTAATTGTTCTTTTGCTTCTTCCTTATTTTTTGTTCTCGTATATTCAGAAAGAGCAATGAAAATTTTATAATGTTCAAGAGTGTCTGTTATAGTTCTCCATGGTTTAAAAGTTTTAACGGTTTGGCATGTTTTACAAACAGAATATCTTTTACCACAGATATCACAAACACCATTTAAAGGTTCACTCATTGTACTTTCCTTCCTATCAAAAAATAAGAGGAGAGTAATATGCTCCCCTCTTACTATTTATTCAATTAATCCTGAGTAACAATAATGTCAAACAGTTTTGCTTCAGCATCGCAATAAGGCTTCTGAAGAATATAAGAAGCTGCATGTTTGCCTTCGGCGGTCAGATTCAGTTCAACACTGGAAGGATCAATCTGTGCTCTAGGGCAAGAGATATATCCAGCATAAACAATGTTCTTGTTACAAGGATTATGGAAGATTGCATGAATAAGCAAAGACTTAACAGCAGGAACACTATCAGTGGTCTTAGTAACCTTAACTGCATTTTCAGCTTCTCTTTCATAATTTACGAATACTCTACCAGTTACATCATCAGGAAGAGTGATCTTCTTTGTAGCTGCATCAAGAGTAAACTTACCTTCACCTGCAACAGCAGATACTTCATAAGTCTTACCGAAAGTATTATCATCATTGATAACCTTTACATACTTAACTTCTGCACCAGTAGTACCTACAGGAACATACTTCAGAACTACAGTATGATCAGCACCGATTGTCAGAGTTTCTGATACAGGCGCAACAATCTTATCTTCACCAGATGCTACTTTCTTGGTTGTACCAAACTGAGAAGCAGCAAGATCGAGAGAGAAGATAGAGTTAGTGAAACCAAAAGTACCAGTCTGAGCATTATAGAATGTCATAATAGGAGTACCCATAGCATCAGTTACATCTGTACCCTCCGCACTTGTCTGAAGACTGGGATCCTCAACCTGAGTATATCTACCTGTCAGCTCTTTAGTTTCAGGATCATACTCTTCAACAGAACGAATTCTTTCCAGAACCAGCTCATTAGGATTAAAAGCCATAATATTTTCTCCTTTCAAGTTTAGGCAATAAAAAAGAACTCATTAACTGAGTTCTCCGAGCCAATCTAATTGTTTTTTATCTATTTCTTTTAGGTTGATTCCAAAACCGGAATAACCAGACTGTAATAGCAGTTCTGCATTCTTAATCTTTGAAATTCTCTTTACGGAATCCATAAATGCATTTATTTTCATTTCCCATACTTGAGAATGATTATATTTAAAACCTTCACTGTTAACCAGTGCAGATATTAAATTAGTTAATAATGAATGATACTCTTTGTTTTCATTCGCTTTCAATTCATCCAGTGCATCTTCTATAAGTATCATCTTTGTAGTGTTGTTCGCAGGCATTCTTTCATCTTTTTCGATAAAATGAACTTTTCTGAGATAATCCATAATTAATGTGTATGTGTATTCATCTATTACTACTTCTTCACCTTTTATATATTGGCTAAGATATATTGATTCATCATCTAAATGTTTTAATAATTTAAACTTTTGGAAGTCTAAATCTCCAAACAGAATAGAAGTAAATTCTTTTGAATAAACACGATACAACATAATATAGAACAACATATACGGAGTGATTTCGGTATAATCAATCCCCATTTTCCACAACTGAGCTTTCATAGACTGTGGCGTTGCCGTGAGATTGTATACCATTTGATAATACTTTGATTCACCCATATCGCATATTTCATTTAAAGTAGGCTGATGTATGGTAATATATTTTGATATTACATAATCTTTTCCACGATATACCTGCAATTCGTCGTTCATATTATATTCCATATTTACCCCCAATAATCGTCATTCACGATACGAGAAGATTCATTATATGGAGTATTTGTAATACTGTTAATATCATAAATCTGAAATACAAGAGTCCTGACAAGATAGTTATTATCAGTTACCGACTCTTTGTTAGATATTAATTTAGCTTGCATACCAAAAATACTTGACCAATTAAATCGTTCACGGATAATGGATGCAATAAGATCATGCCGTGCAATACCACTACATTCCTCATCCCTATCATTACCATGGACAAAAATTGTGAATGTTATTTCTCCGTATTTTTGAATATTTGAGTATCTAGGCAATTCATCAAAACCAACCTGATAACAGATATAATGTTTTACATCTGTCTGGGTGTCAGGAATAAATAAATAAGGACGGATATTAGAGTTTCCACCAAAATATCTATCCCATTCACCTAAAGGTTTATATTTATTTGTCTCTTCATCAAACTCCCAATTAATATTACCATCTTCATCAAATAATTCAGATTCCAAATCTTTTTCATGGAGAGCATATAAAAGAGCTGGGTTTGAGAGAAGAGCATCTTTGATTTTTTGCTTATATACAATATTATCGTCGTCAGGATTATCATTGACATCGCTGTATGTCCGAAGCTTATTTAATAAATCATCTTTTGTGACTAATTTTTCTTCCATACAGTAACACCTCCTAACTTGATATTTCTAATTGAAGTGGATCTGATTCAATCGGATCTCCTTCGTCTTTTATAATTACACATTTCACAGACAAGATTTTACCTAGCTGTGTTTTGTCCAAAGGAAAGCTTAGTTTCGTTTGGTTAAACTTTGTACCAGATCGCCATATGACTTTATCAGTCCAGTCTTCACCATCTATACTACAAGTCCATGTAAATAGACTGTTTTCATATTCAGATGTAATATCTTCATTGGATTCATTAAATAGATTTGTCGTCAGAGTTCTGAAGCTTCCACCAACTTTTATTGATGATGTAGAAGCAGAGATTTTAGCTGTGATAGATGATGGAGTGGTAGATGGAGTATCAGGATCCGTAGGCTCAATAGATGAATCATAGTAATCTGCATACATTTCGCCAGTTTCTAAATTAACATAATCTGTATGTTCATTGAAAAAATTTGTATACAATGTAAGTTTTTGCAGACCAAGAGGAGATACCGATTCACATTTTGTTATTTTCCAAACTGTTGGCTTTTCCATTAAAGCACTAACAATAACCCTCATGTTCTTTGAATCTTCAGAAGTATACCAAAATTTCTCAGTTATTGAATTCATTGGCAATATAACTTTATTCTGGTTATCTGTATGTCCAAATACACGATCCACATAAACTCCAGAAGTATAAGACATTTGCTGTCTTAAACAACACCACATTCTACGCTTGATTCTCTCTTTTCCAGTATTTTCTATCCACATTAATTCATAATTAATCGGTATAATCAAATACTTTGGAAACTGATTTGCAGGTTCATCACGACATATTAGCCATTTATGATAAAGCCCTCTATCGTCTGGGATGTCCACGAATAGGCCTATCGGGAAAGTGGCAGAATAACGTCTTCTAAAATTTGTTTCATAATAATATAAATCGTCGTCTTCTGTAAATTCCAAAGCCTGAGATGGTTTGAATTGTATATAATACTCAACCTGATCTTTATCCATTGATTGATATGACTTTACAATAAACTTGGCATCTATCATAATTTTATTAGTATTTTCATATGTCATACCATATTTTAGTGATCTGGTTATGCCGTACTTATCAACGAAGAAATCATCATGAAAGTAATCATAAATGTAACATTTTTTCGATTGCACGTCGTTATTCCACGTCAATTCCATAACCTTGTCTGAATCACTTTTTAATTTTTCTCCCAAAGTAGGATAGTTCTTACCGGTAGAACAAGTATCAACTTGCATACGTCTTTTATAATTTTCGTATAGTGACATTATTTATCACCAACTTTCATACGCTGAAGCAAAGCTCCTGCATCAAAAACAAGCTTTTTATACTTCTTAAAATCAAACTCATCTGACTCTAAAACAGTAAGAGCAGATTCCAAGCTATTAACAATTTCTACAAAGTCTTTGGGATATAATAAAAGTTGATTACAACTAGAAATTTCAGATAATAAGTTTTTATGATATTCAACAACATCTATATTTTGAAAATCATCTTTTGTATTCTGATCAGTGTATAACACCAACCAAAATATTTTCTTTCGTAATTTTTGCTTATAGTAATCTACCTGAGATTCTTTGAACTCACCATACTTATGAGTAATAAACTTATCCATTTGAATCACCATACTCACCAAAGTAATATGTATGTCGTGACAAATCACGTTCCCACTCACGTTGTAAAGTGGCAAGCCTTTCCATATTCTTAGAATAATTATCTATAAGTTTTTTCTCTTCCTTACCACCAATCATCGTTGCAAGATTCTTTGTGCTCTCTAATTTAGATGGGAAATAATTGATGATAATGCCTTTTGCCAAAATAGTTTTAACAAAATTTGTATCATATAAATCATCTACGCTATTTGTAAGTGTGAAATTTAATTCCATGAGTTCATCATCTAAAACATAAGAGCTAAATTTCTTGCGAAGAAGGGGGAGAGAAGAAGTGGTGGTCAACCATTCGCAGAGAGTATCATAAAAATCCTCTTCTGTATAAGTTGCCAGTTCAAGGTCGTTAACCATGGTTAAAGCCTTTTTATATATTGATTCGTATTTTAGAGAAGGCATAAGATACCTCCTTAGTCAGTAGTATTAATCATCTTACCAAAGTCTGTTCCGCATACTTCATCAAGATCTTTGATTTTTCTAATAGAATCAAAACTTCCGTCTTCAATACGTTTAGCTACCTCTACGGTAATTGCTTTTAATAAACCTTTTGGAAGACTCTGGAGAGTTGACTTAAATGCGTTGTTTGGCTTATTTAATACGTTATTAATATCATCCATGCCGTATACTTTATCTGAATAAAACTCAGATACGTCTTTCCAACGTGGATTGTCTAAAAGGTCGTCATCTTCAATAACAAATAATGGATCATAAATATATCTGGAATGACTATTCTTCAATGCAAACAAATCACCATATTCAATTTCTGTTTCATCACCATAATTTGCAAAAACATAATACATACCAGATTTACCAGGTACACCTAACCAACCAGGTGTTACTGAACGACATAAAATCGGCTCAGACTGTGTGAAAGTCTTAGGTTTCTTTACTTCTTTTTCTGTATTCTGAGCAGCAACAGTATTTGTATTAGTTGCTGTTTTCTTTACTGTTGTTGTTTTCTTAGCAACTGCCATATTATAAAATTCCTTTCTATCCTTAAAACAAACGAGAGCTTATTATAAAATAAGCCCTCGCAAAAATTTGTTTATATATTACACAAGATTCCATGTACCGAAGTAACGGTTTACAATAGTACCAACACCGAGCTTGGTCATGTACTTGAATTCATAAGTCATGTCGTTCTTCTCAGTAGAATCAGTTACTTCCTTAACCTGAGAATCACCTTCGTAAACAAGCTTAATAAACTTGTTATCAGCAACAGGCATAATCAGAAGAACGTTAGAATCTACCATCTTAGTCTTGGTGTCATTCTTAGCGAATACCTGTGGAATTTCGATAACACGAGTACCTTCCCAAATACCAAGACGACCAAGGGTTCTACGATCCTTCTTGTCATCCTCACTAATCCAAGATACGTCTGCGAGATCAAACAGCTTAGAAAGTGCAGTCTTTGTACCCATAATAACAACTTCAGCACCACGATTAGCAGCCTGAACATCCTCGATCATAGTTACAAAAGTACCCTTTGCGGACTTGTCCAGTGTAGCGGTCTTGTAAAACTGGTCAGAACCAGGAAGAACCTGAGAACCGGCAGAAATAACTGCCTTATATACAAGGCTCTGTACATACTGATCCATTGCTTCGTAAATCTTGTTTACAAGCTTAGACCAATCAGAACGGCCAGTCATAATACGCTCGAACTCATCATACACTGCAAGACCAACCCAATATGTAGGAACACGGAAAGTTTCGTTGATACCAAGTCTCTGACGATCCAGATCCCAATGGTTTCCAGAAAGTTTACCAACTGTTAATACAGTCTTGTCCTCGGATTCGAACTCATTAGTATCATCCATTGCAAGATTCTTAACTTCTACAAAATCATTGAAGAATTCATTATCCTGCCAACCAGAGGTAAGCAGATCCTCAATGGTCTCTTCAATTACTTCAAAAATTTCATTTTTATTACGTCTAATTGCGTTACGAATTTCCTTGGCAGAAGCTTTTTCATCAAGACCAAGAATTAACTTAAAAGTCTCTCTGATTTCCTTATCAGCATCAGCCTTGGAAATACCAGACTCAAATTCTCCAGCCGCATAATCCTTTAAAAGCTGAGAGAATCCCATATATTTAGTTTCATCATTTTCAAATGCAGTCTTTGTATTTGCACTGAAATTTAAGAAATTCTTCTTCATTATATTTTATCCTCCTTAATTTATTAGCCGTTCTTACGTACAAGAACTTTATAGAACTTACCGCCAGTACGATTAATTTCTTCGATTACTTCAGCATTAAATGTTGCTGTAGAAGATTCACCCTCAATGGCTTTCAGATTGTAGCCTTCAGCTTCAATTACAGAACCAACTTTAACTGTTCCAGAAATACCATTAGCAGAAATGGTGAATCTGTCTCCAGCAGCAAGTTCATAGACTCTCATGATTTCATCTTTGCCGTTATAGAAGTTGTACTCATAAGTAGCAGCAAGAGGCTTTTCATCTGCTCCGATTGCAACAGAGAGAATAAGACCTACACGAGAAGTAGCAGTAGGCTCAACCATTGTGTAATACTCGTTTTTCTCATACTTCATCTTGTCAATATCAACTACCTTACCGTTGTCGATATCTTCAGAAGCCTTCACATTAAAAATGTGTCTGCCATAATTAGTTGCGCTAAGATTTGTGGATTCAGCAATAACGTGCTTATCAACCGCTTTTAAAAATGCGTTTACCATTAATAATTCCTCCTTAATTTTGAATAATAAAAAAGACCGGTATTTAACCGATCTACATAAATGATTCTTAAATTACTTATTGTATTTTTCAAAAATACCACCATAAGGTGTTTTCTTTTTGGATTCCCTTTCTGAATTAGAATTTGACATATAAAGAACTTTAGACTTCTGAGTTTCAGGTTTAGCAGAGAATGCTCCAACAGAAGATACATAATCAGCAAAAATAACTTTTGCCTTTGTCTCTAAATCATCAATAGAATAGTTGTCCATATTATTTTTCAATTCTGTAAATGCTTCATTTTCAGACAGTACGGAATATTTTTCATCTGCAAGAATAGCTTCTTTCTTAGAATGAAGTTCGTTCTTTTCCGCCGTTTCCTTATAATCTTTGAGAGCAGCGTAATTTGAGCGCATAGCATCAAGTTCTGCTTTTTCACTTGCTGTCAAAAGCTCACGGAACAATTCAATACGTTCTCCCTCAAATGTAATATTATCATCATTTTTTGTATATCCTTGACGATAAATTTTATCTGTATAATATCCTTCATATTCAAAATTTGAGTCATATACATTAAAAATATAATAATAATCACCATCAGACTCTTCATAAGGAGCTAATAGACTATAAAGGGCATATTTTATATCTTCATGTGAAATTTCATATGTACGAACTAGCTTCTCAGAGTTCTGGTTTTCACCTTCGTTATTATTTAAAGAAAAATCTCCTTCATCATTACCTTTTCCGTCATTGGAAAGCTCGCTAGATTCTCCATTGTCTGAGTTGTCACCGTTTGAATTATCATCAAACAATTCGGCAAACTTCGCTTCAAGCTCATCGTCAGACATATTTTTATAATCAAATGTAATATCTTCAACTGTCTTTCCATACTTCTGACATAATTCATCAAATTTATTCAAGTTTTCGTTTCCTCCTTCCTCAGAATTATTATTGTCAAAACAAGCCGTTTCTAATTTTTCTAATCTAGCTTGTAATTCAACCATCTTTTCATTAAATTTTATTAAACTATTGTTTTCTTCACTAAAATCTTCGAGAGTAATCTTGGATCCCAGCATTCCCTCTCCAATTGGTGTACCATCTTTCTCAGATCCCAAGCAGGTGCAGCCTGCAAACTCAAAGTTTTCCAATTGTAGATATTTTTCTTTTGCGTTATAGGAACAATCGTAAACGATTAATTCACAACTGACCTTTGTACCATTTTTCTCACGAATAATATCAGCGCAACGAGTATATGATTCAGGTATAGCTACACGGGCTATAACATAAGTTTTATCCATTTCTTCATCATATTCGAGATATGGATCATCCGCTGTGAAAGTACCAACCTGTTTTTCATCATAAACAACAACTTCATTTCCATCTTCATCTTTTTCGATATGATAATCGTGAGAATGAAAATCCCATGATCCATCATCTAATTGATGAATATTTGCAAGGAGAGGAGCGTATTTAAGACTCGGCATAGCGGCTTTCATAGATTCTTCAGAAATATAACTTCCGTTTCTATTTAACAAAGTATGACAAACTCGTACTTTAGCAAATAATTTATTATCTTCAGTCTCTTCAATGTCAGCAGAAGAAAAATCTTGAATTGCTTGAATAACGATGGGTTTACCAGATTCTTTTGAAGAAAAATTATACATTTTATCTTGTTCACAGAATTTAATTAAATCCTCGACAGTAAAATATCTCTTTTGCATTATTTCCTCCTTTCTTGATATAATAAAAACCACTCATTGAATGGAAGAGTGGTTTAGATAGACAGCATATTGCTATACTGAATTTTTCTTTTATCTATATCATTTGAAAACTGCATTTTCTCAGAATTCAAAAATGTATAAATACCATTTTGTTCATCGATTTTTTGAAAACCAATACGAATAAGTATTTCAGCGGTTTCATAATCAGATGTCCTTATAAAATTTTGCTTCATCCTTTTACTCCTTAATTATCCATTTGCTTTAGTGCCTTCATTCTTATTTCCGTCTCTGCTGGCAATTCCTTCATCAGATATGTCGTCGCCTTTAGATGGTGCACCACCAGTATTATTTGAATCTGTATATGTTGTTTTTAATGGAACGAGCAAATCTCTAATTCCACTAGCCATTGACATCCTAAGCCCACATTCTACTTCATAAGGAGTTTGTCCAAGAGCAGTAAGGTAAAGTAACGGATTATTACCTAGAGTAGCAGATTCTTTTAATGAATTTATATAATCCTCACGGTTATACCAGGTTTCTCTATGTATAAAGAACATATATCCATCATAACCATTTTGAGTTAACCAATAATTGAAATTGTGCTCAAGACGAGCAATCCATATAAATGCTAAAGAGGCATCGTTTGCAATAGCTTGCTTTAATCCAACTGAGTTAGTGCTAGATCCACCTGCTACTACTAACTGTGAAGCACCACAGTTATTAAATACATTTTCTATAGATTTTGAAAGCATATCAGTATCAGATGTGCTATTAGATTTCTCGAAATTGACAACCTCTAAATCCATCGGTGACCGAACCGCTCCGACATTATCCGGTAAAATTTCGTCAATCATATTTTGGAATACTTCAGTCATTTCAAGAGATAACTTAAAATCATCAATTGCCGCATCGTCGCCATCCATCAATGGAATCTTACTTACCAATAATTTATAATTTTCCAAAGCTGTTTTGTCAGCCATAATATCAGCATAGTCTTCACAATCCATTAACAAGAGAAAAATACCTAAGAAAAAGGGGAGACATAAATCAAATTCATCATCAAGACCAGCTAATAAGCACATAGTTCTATCAGTTGGTAAAATAGCATATCTTTTGTTTTGCTTATCATCCTGATATTCTTTCCAAGCTGTTTGAAACACTTCGTCCCAACATCCAGAAGTATTACCATCTACGCCTTCCACAAATTCTGAATTAGATCCTTGCGAGAAATATGACATATCAAATGCAATTATCCAGTTTCCTGCCGGATCTTTACCTTTTATCTTACAGTACTGCGGATCCAATGCATGAAAGAATAACCCATCTCCTGTATCATAAACAAATCCGTAGTATGCGCCATTCAATATTGCCAATGCAACCATTTGAGCAAATTCATTTCGAATATTTACCTGTTGTAATTTTTGAATAATGTTATTATATTTCTTGGTTGATTTAGAATTGTCATATTCTTTTGTTAAATCTATTTTTTCTATAACATAATAGTGATACAATGGCATACACGCATAATATAGAATGATTTTTCTATATAATGTACTTGCTCTATATAAATATTGTGATAATCCACGAATACGATCTTTATTAGTTTGTGGATTTTGCATATATTGTTTTACGAGGGATTTTGTATACTGTGTAAACGACCTAGATGTAGATTTTTTGATATTTTGTAATAGTAATTCTTTCACTTTTTCTGAATTAGCCATTCGGATTCGTGAAGAATATGATTGAGAATTTTTAGATTTATCTTTTGCCAAAATTTCTGTTGGTTTAGATTCAAATTCATATGATTTTTTCTCTGGTTTCGTAGAAGTATTTTTATTCTTAGGTGGTCTTCCACGTTTTCTCTTAGGTGGAGAAACAGCAGAAGAGGAGTTCTCTATTTTTTGTTCATCCAATTTTGTTTCTCCTTTCTATGAGTATGTTGTAGATTTCTTTGGTGCTCGTATATGAAAATATTTAGATATGTCGGTGGAAGATTGAGTACGCTTTTTCTGTTTTAAACGGATTTGATCAACCACGAAATAATTGTATTCGAGACTGCTATAGCGGTCTTTACGCATCCCAGATTTTTCTTTTACTTTAATTTTTCCATTTACAACTTCATGTTCCAAATTTATTAATTCATCAATAAGAAATGATGTTTGATAATATGGAAGTCTTAAAATATTTTTGGTATTATCAGACAGCTTATTATAATTTTTAATCTGTTTTTTCCATTTGTCTTCCATATCAGATTCATTTATAAGAAGATTAATGTAACCATTTTGCAGACCAGATCTTAAAGATAAACACATATCATTGTTTAATTGTGCATTTCCTTTAATTGCGTAAATGCATTTTGTAGCATCTTTATATTTACATCTTACCGCCAAGTCGTCATTATTAATAACTGTCATAACTTTATATGTAGTTGAATATTGTGGATCAAATCTATCTCCACCCATAATATAATCAAGAGTTCCTTGACCTACACCTGATGCATCTATGCCAAAATAATCACAATCATATTGATAAAAATATCTCATTGCTAACAGTCCTAATTCTTCTGTCAATAAGCCTTCTTTTGAGTCTATAAAACTTACATTGCAAATTGGATTATTTGTATCAGAAAATATAGATTGTGAGAGTGTAAAGACAGCAGCATCATTATCATGCTTCCGAGAGGCAAGTAATGCAACGTCAAGAGATAAAATTCTTTTTTCATTAACCTGTTTTTTAGGAATTTGCATACCTGTTTCAATATAATATTCCAAAGGATGCAAACTTTCTTGTAATATTCTTCTATTATTTAATACATCAAAATTAAAAAGTGCATCTTCAGACGCTCCATAAAATATTGCTTCACGCTCCATTTTAAATGAAACATCAGAGAATGTGGATTCATTCATTTCATCCTCTATAATCTGCGGTAGTAGTAACTCTTCATAAATACTTAATTGATACGGAAGAGAACATATGAAGTAACTCAGTTTATCATTAAGAGAATTGGCGAAATATGATTTTACTTTTTCAAACATTTCGCTCGCTTTATACCAAGCCGATGACATATACAATTCCTTCGGCATAACTTTCAGATGTTTATACTTAGGATTATTTAAATATCCAGGACTTCTTGGCACATTCATTGGTCTTAAAACTGTATCTACAATTTTTTGTGAAACCATCCTCGATTCATCGCAAATTAGTATTGAGCAGCGAGTTCCACGAGTATTTTCGTTTGCTACTTTAACAATTATTTGAGAACCATTTTTAAACCATATTCCACAGTCATTTATACCAGTACTTATTTTTTCGATTTCCGAACATAATAGAGGTGATTTATGCATAAACCCGTCTGTTATTTTTAGTACGATATCTTTACCCTGTTTAAATGTATGGCTGGTCGTCACGACAATCTCTCCTGGAAACAGGATACAACGGATACAAGCGAAGAGTGCAACCAGTGTTGTTTTTCCCTGAGATCTCGATGCAATATAATAAAATTTGTTATAATGCATCATTGCCCATAATAATATTTTTTGGAAAGGTCTTAGATAATTATTATCAAAACCAAGATAATCAACACAGAATCTACTCGGATTAGCTCTATAATATGCTGCTCTCCAAGCCACTGTATTCATTATTTGTTCATGTTTACTTTGACGAACTTCTTTTTCTGTTAATTTTTTTTCTGTCATTTGGAATCATCCCCAAATACAGTTTTATAAATGTCATCAGATTCATCGTCCTCAGTATAATCCATTTTTTTTACAGAATATTTTTGTAGTTCATCATCGTATTCTTTTGAATAACCATTATCGATACCAAGCGAACGAGCCAAACTTCCTTTAAACCAAGTTTTAATATACTTTCCAATATGATTAACGTCTGCAAATTCAGGATCTGGATCAGGAATTGGTTTTGTGTTTTCCCATTGTTCAATTAACTGTCCAAATGTCAAAGAACTGTCTAATCCGTTGTCAGCATTTTGACGAGGCAGGATGTTAATAGAAGCCAATAAATCGGTATATGTCTTATCTAAATCTTTTGTATTCTGCCCAGCTTTTGTGGCTTTGTTAATTTCCCATTTCTTAAATGCTAACCTTTCAAAAATAGTTTCCTGAGCCTTTGTATTACACTCATATCTGGTTATCCAGTCTTGATACTCATTTTCAAGAAACATAAGATCTTCGTTACTATAGTTCCCAAATCTCTTTTTAGCAGATTTTAAAGTTTTTTGAACAATTTTTGTATTTGCTTCTTGATTATTTTCTATATCATCAATAGAAAATTCAGAGTCTTTAAATGATGTATTTCGATATTGTGGAAGAGAAGCCACCATTACAATAAGATTCTGTACAGCAGTTCCTCTAACTTTTTCTCCCACATTTTCATTAATTGTTTGCAGTTGTGCATTATAATCGCTTTCACAAAATTTCCAATCAAGTTGCCTAAATGTATTTATTGTCTTTTCTCTGTTATCAGTTCTAATACCTGTCTTTGTGTCTACGTCTGTACATAGATCTAAAATACACGCTTTACAAGCAAAATGATTGAAACCACTTTTACTTTTATTTGATTTATAAAAATTTCCATTACCTTTAGTAGACTTCCAATTTCCACAGTGAGGACAATAAATAAAATCTAAATTAAGAAGATGGTTGTAATCTAAAGCTAATTCATGATATGCGGTTTTTACATTATTCACAGTTAGCTTTTTTATTTCATCATCTGTTTTAGCTTGTTTTAAATTAGCCGTAATAATCACTTCCTTTCCTTTTATTCCAATAAAATAGAAGAGTAGTTAAACAACCGACTCTTCCGATCTATATTTCCATATATAACCTTGTGATGTTTTTGCATGTCCAGAACAATTACTTTGAATTGCTTTTAAATTAAAATTATTGTCTAAAATCTCATCATAAGTCCATTCTTTTAAATATTCCATATCTTTTGAATATTGTAAAATAATTCTTTCTCTGCTTCTTTTATCCTTTAGGGCTTTTTCTTTACGTTTAGCTTTGTTTTTATAATAAATTTCAGGGTTATCTTTCCAAACCCAAACATATCCCTTATATGTATCATATTTGCCATTGCAAGCTGCTGATACCGTTGCAGAATTAAAGCCTTTCATACTTGTTTCGTAAGCAGAAGCATATTCTTTGATTAGTTCCATATTTAAATTGTATTGTAATACTGATTTAGGAAAATTTTTGTTTTTAGATAAATAATAATCCCAATCTATATTTCCAGATTTATAGTCTTTTTCATAAATCCAAATATATCCATAAGCTTTTTTATATTTATCTTTCTCACAACACCTTTTGATTCCACTACTAGATTTTTTCCCTAAATAATCACTAGCCTCTCCTGCACTGACAAATGTTCGTATATAATTACCTTGTAAGTCAAACATAGCAATTGGCTCAGGATTTTGAATTAATCTCATTTTCATAATTTCTTCATCGGAATGTTTATATCCCCTACATCCTAATCCACCATCTGCAAAATTATATCCACTATTTTTGGAATCAAAATAATTTATCCAATATATTTCTCTTTCATCTAATTTTTCAAATTGACATTTTTCAATAATTTCAAATCGAAAATTGTTAGAACCATATTTATTCCATGCATTTTGCAAATGTGCATTATGTTCTGAATTATGTTTTAAATAACTTCTATGTCGCATCCATCGGTATTTAAAATTATATGTTTGACCAATATATCTTTTCCCATTTAATATATTAGTGATAGAATAAATGCCGCATTCTTCATTATCTTTTTTATTTTCTTCGTTTCGTTTGTAATTTCCCATTCATATTTTCTCCAATCTCTCCATATCAACAATAATAGAAGAGAAGAGTGACTGGATATGGAGTACAGTCGTTCACGAAGATGATCAGTCTCCGTTATTCTTCTCTTAAATCCGACTACCTGCAATCGAAACAGTTATAATCCACTCATAGTCAGCTAATAACTTATTCTCTTTTTACGAACTAAATTTTCGAATAAAAAGAGCTATCCCAAACGAAATAACTCTTTCTTCAGCGGATAGAGTAGGATTTGAATCCATGTTATCCGATAGAAAGTCGGATGTCTTTGACCACTTATCTAACCGAGCATGTAAAGGGTGGAAGAGTACCACCCATTATTTTTACAGAATAACTTCTGTTTTACCTTCAAACTTAGTATTTAAAACACGAATCTCAGCAAGCTTCTTACCGATTTCTTCCTGAATCTTAGTAGCGAAAAGTTCAACTTTTGCCTTACCAAGTTTTTCAACACTATCAAAAGGTGCTTTGACTTCTGATTCTGGAATCTTTGTAACATCTACAGAGAATGTAATGTGAAGGTTTTCATCTACAACAAATGACTGGTTGATAATATCTTTTAATTCAACAGAGATAATAGTTGAATCATCAACTTCGCTATCAGTTGTAACTGGATCTCCATTAGAGTCAGCTTTCATATTAGATTTAAAGGATATTTTAGAATATTCGATTGTTCTGACAAAATTATGTAACATATCTTTTTCAGTAGCAGCATCAGTATCAGATGTACCTAATTCTGCGACAGAAATATCTACACCAATAATATTTTCATCAATAGTTTTGCTAATATTTAATTTCATGAATTTATGCCCTCTCTTTCGTTTACAATTATTTGGTTGTATGCATCTTTGAAACTGATTACTAAGTCCCTTAAAGTTTCTTTATCAATAGTACAGTCCAAATTACTCATATCAATATTCGGATTTGATACCGTAAACTCCAATGTATTTCCATTTGGTGCAAATAAAACTTCCACAGATTCATTGAGTAGAAGAGTAATAGAATCAATTTTATTTCCATTATTCGATGTTATTCGTTTTACTTGACCGACTTTTAATCTATCATTTTCAATAGATAATCTACTTGCCATTATATGTACTCCTTTCTTTTATTTTTTCGTTTCCTTTTAATCGTTGAGTTGCGAAAATAGGACTCGAACCTACATACTCTTGATTATAAACCAAGTGAGCTCCCATTGCTCGTCATTCCGCTATGATAATAGGAGAGGAGCGTCCTCCACATATTATATAGATTGGTAAGATCTACTGCCAATTGATTACCAGTCAACCAACAAAGAGAATGTTGAAAATTCTCTGAAATAGATGGCAAACATGGTTCAAAAACCATCACAAACCCAGATTTGCAACTCTGGTAAAGTCATTATCGCCTGTTTATTCTTTGGAATATCAGCTTGAAGCACTAACTAACTGATATTGAGTCCATGGAACTCAGTTTATTAGGATAGAAGAGTGCGCACAATCCCATCCATGCTATTGTTATCCAGTTGCAATGCCATCATTGGATTCGAACCAATACTTCTGCTTATGGCAGCGTACTATCCGTTATACTAATGACCTGGATAATTAGTATTTTTCCCGTCTTTCCAGAATGCCAGACCGCACAGCAGTCATTCACTAATTAATGTCCTATAGACGCAGTTTTGCAAGTGCTTTTCTTTCAGATATACAATCCTACACTGTCTTGGGGTATAGCAGTAACCCTATAAATACTCCAATAAACACTGATAACAGTCCAACATTTATCTTCGACGTATACTTACAACTCAAGGAAGTAAGGGCGTATCACGTATCTTGCCTTAGTGATACTATTTTGTTATTCTCTCTTTAACGCAGAGAATACTAACATCATCTCACTTATGGTTGAGAGACACCTATTATCCGTGATGTTTATAGGATCAAGCCGCTAGAGTAGTTGCGACAGTGTTATTATTTGTCTTGTGCCCACACTAGGCAACACCTCATCGTTCGGCAATTTATTAATCGGATAGCCATATAACCGATACTCTCTGTTGATTTAGCTATTCCAGTCGCAAGGATGTTACGGTATCCAACCGTTAGAATCTTACACCGTTCAAGACAGAAGCCTTTATTCAAGGATTTTTAGCATTGACTCTCGCCAATATCCTGGAATGTATTTTGAGTCCAACATTTTACTACCTGTTATCCTGCACACTAACCGACAGTATGGCGTTGGACAGACCCTCCTAAGTTGTTATTCTCTATTTATGGATTATTTTGACAGAAATTGTCGGATAGAATATAATAGAGTGGTACTCACTAATCTTTCTGTATTTCTAAGAAAGGTCTGGTGAAGTTCTATGTTTGTGAATATATTTCCATTTATAGTTCATGTCAGTGCATATTGGCGATTTCGACTTAACCGTTGGGAATTCGTCCATGAGCATTGGCGAAGATTACCAAACAGGTAATTTTTAATCAGTTCATCCAGAGCCATTTTCAAGCTCTCATTGTTAACATTTCTGGGTGATTAGTGAGTATATTTTGTAGATAAATTAGTACACAAAAATGACCGCCATAGTTGATAGCGGTCGTTCTTGTGTTAATAGAATATTATATTAGCCAATACTACCACATATTGACTCAAACCGTCTAACGGAAATTTGCTTGTTTCTTTTTTACATGTAATATATTAACACAGATATGTGGAAATATTAAGACAGAAAAGTTAGAAGAGTTAAATCTTGCCTTCCTCTTTAGCCTCTTTAACAAGTTCCTGTTGTTTTACTTTTAAAAGTTTTAATTTATCTCTTAATTCTGATTTTGAAACAGGCTTAATATACGAGGCTTGTGTTACCGCACTTGATTTGTGATTTGCCCACTGCGCAGCAAGATTTAGATCACCTGTATCTTCATAAATTTTATTTATAGCCGTTTTTCTCATACAATGAGTATGAAAGTCTTCTAGTCCAATAATTTCACCAAATTTTTTCATTCGCTCATAAATCATATTTTTTGTCCATGGTTTCCATTCATCATTATATTTATGAATAAACAGAGCATCGCATTCAAGGTGATCATAATCATCTTTCCGCATGGATAACCATGTTTCAATCATATCTTTACATGTATCGTCGAATGACACTTCCACTCGATAACCCTCTTTTTCACGAATACCTTCAAATACCATATTATCCAAATCAAGAGACGAAATTGTAAGTCTTTCTAATGCACCTAATCTATTAGCAGAAAAGAGAGATACTTCAAACAATAATTGATCTTGGATAGTCCATTTATTATTTTCTGTTTTGTATAAATCTGCTCGAATATTGGTAATCTGTTCATTAGTTAAAAAATAATGATTTAGAATTTGTTCCTCACTTGCCTTCTTCATTCTATCTAATTTTCCATCAAATGGATGATATTTAATAAAACCACGTTTCATAGACCAGATAAAAAATGAACTCACGGCAGATATTTTCATATTAATTATTTTTTTATGATTTTGAAGAGTTTCCTGACAAAATGCCATATATGCTTCCATGATATCAACAGCATTTTCCATGAAGTCATCAGAATACAAATCTATTTCGCCATAATTTTCACCTAACCACATAAGAAAGTGACGGAATAATCCTTCATATCTTTTATAAGTAGTATCTTTAACATCTCTGTTTTTTATGATGTTAGATTGTAAATATTTTTGATACTTCTTCCAGTTCTCTTCATAGATATATTTTTCTTTATCAGGAGTAAAATATTTCACTCTCGTAATTTTTTCTCTTGACAATATTTTGTCCTCCTTTCATTCAAAAATAAAAAAGAGCAGTAGTAAAACTAAACTACTTCTCCATAATCAATAACATTTCTTCCCCATTTAATTTCACTAGAATATTTTAATTCGCCTAATTTAGAAACTGAATTCCAATCAATATTATTTTTAATAAATGACTCAATATTTTTGCGAAGATCAATTGAATCATTGTTCAAAATATTATAAGTATTTTCTTTTGTTAAATCACATGGGAATAATATGTAATAATTTAAATTATTATTTTTAAGCATAGACTGTTTTTGGGATAATTTTATGCGATAATTTTCTTTTGATTTGCTATTCAATATAGATTTATTAGAAAAGAAATATGTTTTATATGCTTCTATAACTCCAGCTATTTCTATGTAGATATCATGATTTTTTACATGTATTAAATAATCACAATTCATATTTTGTGTATAGCCAGGAATGAATTCGGAATATTTTACATCTCTTATATAATCAGTTCCATATCTTAGTCCATAATCTCGTAAATATTTTGAAAATATATATTCAAATTGACTTGTGACACGTTCACCATCATCAAAATCAAATATAATACCTCTACCACATTTACCAAGAGATATATTTTTCTTAGACAGTAAATCTTGTAGAGAACTGTTATAATACTTTCTGGCTGTTCTTTGTAACGAAACTGTATTCAACCATTCATGATTATTATCTATTTCAGAAGTTGTTATAAAATTTCTTCCATCTTTTATTACATGATTAATAATTTCATCTAACATAGTATCAAATTTTTCTTTTGATAACGATCTATCAATCATAGATTCCTGAATTATTTCTAATCCCAATTCACGTTTCATGTTATTAATTGTGCCCCAATAATATTTAATTGCTTTTATTGGAGGATGATAACAACCTACGCCTCTAAAGTCATCATACATTAAAGGTCTTCCTAATTCAGATTGCATTTTATAAATTAGATTTATCATTTTTCCTTTTGACGGTAATTTACCTTTTGCAACAAAGCCACACCAATCAATAAATTCCGCCCAAGATGTAACATTTTTATCAGGACAATTTACAACAAACCATCTAGCATCTGGTAAGTTATATGGTGGATTTCTTAACATAGGATGTGAAATAGGTTTTCCTAATTTTTCACTTTTCTCAATATAATCCTTTACATATGAATCATATTTTTCTATATCAAATTTTCTTGGTTTTGATTTTTCAATACCCACAATATAATTTCTCCTTTCTAAATTATTTTTAGAAAAGGAGAGGATTTAATACTGTCTCACGACATGTACCTCTCCATTAATTAGTGCGATAGGAACATACCCTATACATGCGTTTCATTAACAGAGGTAGAGATAAGCAACCGCTTGTAATTCTCTTTATCAATCTAACTGATTGACCTATATATTTATTCTCCGCTTCATATAAAGTTCGTTGCCGACTGTATTTTTCTCCATACTTGGCTTTTGACCATTCCAGTGATTGTCTCTTGCATTTCTGCAAATCGTAACTGGCATCTCCCAATCAATATATAAAACTTCAAATAAGTGGACAGGGTTGGACTCGAACCAACGTAGACCAAAAAGTCGGCGGATTTACAGTCCGCTGCAATTGCCGCTATGTGACCTGTCCATAAAAGTGCATATGCTGTGACACATATACACCATAGAAGAAAGGCTTGGTGATGGGTGTAGGTGGATTTGAACCACCGACTCTCGTTTTAAAAGAACGATACTCTATCCAGCTGAGTTATACACCCAAAGTGTGTAGTCTAAACCACACGCTCATATTTATTACCAGTCAAACAAATGACGGTATTCGTTCATGATATCAGCAAATTCATTATATTTCTGTCTTGCTTCATCAAACGCATCACACACTCTGTCAAGAGCTTTATCATATTCCTCTTCGGAAGTCTTCTTTCCATTAATATAGTATGAAACACTGGTTTCAGGATGATTTACACAGTGATCACATTCACACATGTATTCATAATCATCTTCATCCTCTTCACCAACAGATACTTCAAAAATAGCTTGACTGTCCAGATGTTTCAAAGCAGTAGAAGAGCAGTTATCCATTACATAAATAACAGCTGAATCATCATCAAGATATCCATTTTCTCTCTTCATTGGTTCACACCAGATATCAGATCCATTTACATTGCATAGAGAAATAATATACTCATCTTCGTATCCACCATATTCAGGAATTTTAATCTGAATTTCCTCAATTTTGTAACCGTACTGAATCAGATTCTCAATAATTTCTGTCGCTTCTGCATACTTAGCAATAATAGCAACGTCATTTCCTTCATCGTTATCCTTGATAGCATCGTAATTTATAGTGACTTTAATGACAAAATCTTCAAAGTCATCAAAATGTAACTTTTCCAATATAATCACCACCAGTCAAATTAAGCATTCTTAACAGCATCCTTAAATGCTTTACCAGCCTTGAACTTAGGAGCCTTGGAAGCATCGATCTTCATAGGCTTGCCAGTCAGAGGATTTCTACCCTCTCTAGCAGCTCTCTCAACAGCTTCAAAAGTACCAAAACCTACCAGCTGTACCTTACCACCGGCTACAACTTCATCCTGGATAGCCTTAAGTACGCCATCTACAATAATACCAAGATCCTTCTTGGTTACTTCAATCTCAATATTCTCCTGAGTCTTTGCGATTAATTCTGTCTTGTTCATTTAATTATTCTCCTTTTTTCCTAAAATTTATTTTATATTTTTCGGCAGTTTTATTTTGCCTTATTCGAGTATTTTGTTTTATGTTTTTCGGCAATATTTTTTTAAGATTGTCGAAAAAATAAAGAGAGCAGTAGCTAACTGCTCCCAATATGGCTTCGTCAGCCAAAATTAACCATAGGTTATTTCCATTTATTAATTGCCAGTTGGAGTCTGGACTATTTTATGTTATACTAATTCCGTGATTTCATATCACATTCTTGGTCATCAGCCTTTCTATAGAATTTGTTTTTTCTTACGAAAGGAGGACGAAGATATGAATAAGTGTGCATTTCCTTATATTGTATCAGTCAAGTCTTACGAACGTTTTCGCTTGGGAAAGTGGGAACAAGTAACTAAGTACTGGCGTAGACCGCCTAGACGGTAGTTTATAATTCTTCATCCTGAAGCCGTGATCAAGCTCTCATGTTGATTACTAATTCTCGATGACTGATGACCTTTTAGGATATGTTTCACTGGAATACATAGTTTCACCGATGCGGTGAAAGCGTCACTATGAATGAAATTAGTATTTTAACTAATAAAATCTAATGGAATGTGATATGTTGCTTCTCTACCATATACATCATTAAATATCATTAATGTTTGTCCTGGACGAGAATACAATCTATTATCATTTGAATAGTCGTCTGCACCACATAATGACCTAATCAATATACTTTCAATATCAAATCGCTCAAACTCTTCAAGATGATGCTTATCACCTGACACGGTATAATCAATTGTTTCACCAAATTTACGAGAGAAAAGAGTATTAAGCGTAACTCCAATATCTTTAAAGTTCTTTTCCAAATCACCATGTACACAACAGATATTTTTTCCAAGGACACTTAACTTTGTAAATTCCTTATATTCAGAATACAGAATTTCTACTTTTGAATTATTTTGTAAACGTTGTTCAATCCACCAAGGAATGATTTTTTCCATATTATCTGAATGAATAGATTCACTTTTATTTTGTATAGTTCTCATATGATTGCCATAACAAGAATATAAATACACATGATTTACTTCATTAGATAAATTATTGATTGCTTCGCCCATAATTTCAGCAACATGCATTAACTGATCACAAGCCTTCTCTTCAGATTCAATCCTGCAAGTCGTATGAATTGCTCCATGTGAAGCATCTCCAAGCATAACAATATTAAGCACATCAATATTATTTAAACGAATAAATTCTTTTGACATTTCTACAAAAGCTTTTATGCGTTTCTTACAAATATCAGGATTATATTTGTTCCAAATATTATCTGTAACCATTCCGTAGTGCCAATCAGACCAAAACATAACCGCCTCTTTATGACCATTTGGTTTAAACCATTTTTCATTGAATACCAATGGCTTTTCTTCATTTAGTCTATTAGCAGCATCGACAAGTCTATCCATTAAATGTTCTGAACGAGCATCAAAAGTAAGTTCTCTATTGTATTCCCTACGTTGATCAGACAAACGTTTACGCTCTTTATACAGTTCGTCTTTTTGAACTTGTAGCTCTTTAAAATATGAATCTTCGTCTTTATATGTTTTAAAAACATTTGCTTCAAAATATCTTTTAGCTTGCTGATAAGGTTTTCTATAAGCAGCTTCACTTCGATATTCTGACTCATCAGTTCTAAACTCTTTATTAATTACATTGGCGATATCATCCCAACTCATATCTAAATTGCCAGAATCCTTTGCTTGCCCCAAACGAAAAATAAATTGTTCTTCGTTTTCATTTTCTAATTTATGTAAGTCGATTATAATGTCCACCTACTTTCAATTATTCTTCGTCAGAAGATTCAGTAGGCTCATCGAGTTCATTTTCTTCTTTTACCTTTACATTAATCTCAACACCGCCACCATTAAATACAGATAACAGGGTAGATAACTTCTTTGTTTCGCCATCCACATCAATCGTCATATTATCAGTATCAATGATTCCTGCAATCTTCATAGAAGTCTGCTTGGTTTCCTTAAAAACAAAATTTGCCATTTCTTTTTCTCCTTTTTTCTCCAATAAAATAGGAGAGTAGTTTAACTCTCCTTAAATAATTAAAGTTAGATCAGTGATAACCTCGTCGATGACACCATACTTTAACAGTTCATCACTAGATAAATACCAATCTTTATTCCTATTTTTATTAAAAGTCTTTTCGTCGATAGTAGTATTATCAAGAATATAAGACTTCATTTGTTCAATTTGTTTCTTATAATTTTTCTGTGCTTCCTCGATCTGCTCTGCCGTGCCTTGGAATGCAGCGGATCCACTATGTACAAGCATAGAAGTATGAGAAAACGCATAACGTTTCTTCCCTGATAGGAAGATTAAAAAACCTGCCGACATTGCAACACCCATTCCAATTGTAATAATTGGAATTCTGCTTGATTTAACCAAATCACAGAAAAAGAGAGCCTGTTCTATATCTCCCCCATAACTATGAATAAATAGACGAATCGGATCAGGACTTTCGACATCCTTTTCCTCGATATTCATTTGGATAATTATCTTTGCAAGCTCGACAAGAGAATAATCTTCATCGATTTCATAATCAATGTAGAATGTTCTATCCTTTCTACTTTTCCAGTAGGTATATTCTTCAGGAGACGGTAATTGATCTTCTTTTATACCGCCAACTAAAGGTATTTCCAATAATTCCATAGGCATTTTGCCTCGTTCTTTCTATAGATTTCTCATAATGAGATTTTTGTGCCATTATTAACGGCAACAACTTTTGTAGATTTTAAACAATCGAAAATTGCCTCTTCAAGATCATGTTTGAATTCAATTTTATTTGAATCTCCATGTACAAGATATATTTTTTCACAGTTAATAGACTTATAATAATTAATCATATCAATTCTCTGCATATGGCTTGAAAAAGATTTGAGATCATATATCTGTGCATTATTTTTATATGGCTTCCCATTAATATTGATAGTTTTATTGTCTTTATTGTGCTTGATCTTCCAGGCTAAAGTATCTTCGCCTGAGTAGCCCATAAATAAAATACAATCGTTCTCATGTGGCAAAATACTTTGAGTCCACTTCACACTACGCCCAGCTGTTAACATTCCAGAGCTACTCAATATGACTTTTGCTTCTTTGTCAGAAATAGCTGCTTTGCTGTCTTCTGGCGTAATAACTCTTCTTATATTTTTCCATGACATCATCTCATCAAATAATTCTTTTCTATCATCTTCGAGAATAGAAGAGTAGCAATCTAATAATCTGTTTGCTAATGGACTGTCTACCAGAATAGGTACTTTAAAATTTTCATCTTTTCCAAATAGTGAATATAAAATCCATAAAATATATGGAGTTCTATCAAGAGAGAATGACGGAATTAAAACACGATTGTTATTATCTACGCAATACTGTTCTACAACAGATTTGATCTTTTCAATGTCTTTTTTATAAGTCTCTTTGGTACACTGTCGATCTTTACTTGAATACGTACATTCCATTATTGCTATATTACAAGAAGAAATAGGCTTAAAATTTTCTACAAAAACCCTGGTATCCTGCGTTGCTATATTTCCTAAATCGCTAGAAAATAATATTTTTCTAGTATGAGAACCACCATTTATATATACTTCACATTGCTTAGAAAGAAGAATATGTCCTGCATCCGTATATCTAATTGCTAACTCATCTGATAGTTTTACAATATTGTCAGATTCTATTTCTTGTACATAATCTAGTGTTTTATATACAATGTCTTCAGTATAAAATGGTTCATAGTTTCTATCATCTTTAATATTTAAGACTTCTACATCTCTACAATTAATAAAACTACTATCTAACCACATTTCTTTTAATATTGCAGTAGATCCTTTTGGAACAATGATTTTTGCATTACATTTTCCTCTTGCATATAATGTTGGAATCATGCCAATATGGTCTTGGTGGCAATGTCCAATTATTATGTATTCAATTTCTTGCGGTTTGATTTTCTGTACAAATTTCATATTAGCTCTATAATTTTCAAGAACTGTATGCTCTCCTTGAATCATTCCACATTCAAAAAGGTAGCAATGTTCAGAAGTTTTAATCCGTGTACAGGATCCTGTCACTCCTTCTGCATTACCACCAATAATCTCAATATTTACTTCATGCTTTTTCTTTGCGATGATCAGACACCGCCTTTCATATAGATTTCGTTACTTAACGATAGTAGAAGAGCGCATTTCCCTTAAATTTCTCATATTATTCTTAGTCTCTGCTAGATAATATGTATGAGAATTACTGTATGTATGGCTAATACCTTTGTATCCCCAACATACGCCCATTTTATTCAATTTTAATGCTTCACTTTTAGTAATTAATACTATTTTAAACACATCCTTTTATTCAAATTTCCTACGTAAGTAGGATAGTAGCTGATCCAGTAGGGCTCGAACCTACAACAACTCGGTTAACAGCCGAGTGCTCTACCATTGAGCTATGAACCAAAATAAAAAGAACTCCGTGAAACACGAAATCCTTTTACTATAAGCTGAGATATTTGACTTATTACGCTAACATCTATTGTGGTTGGACACAATTTATCACACGGTCGATTAGACTGTAGTTAGCAACAACACAGATTTTGACATAATCTGCAAACTCTTACCATGAAGCGTTATAGATTTTCTTTCTGCACATTCTTCCTTGCGAGATTCATAGGTTGCAGCCTATTAGAGTTGCACGTACTTGTAATTTCTCATATAATGCCTTGCGAGCCTTATATGCCACCATATTACAGATGGATAAGTTGTTTTTCTCTTCATAGTCATACACACTTTTGCTTCAGTATTTTGATATTTTCAAAATTAATATAATTTGTAATATTTTTTATTATCATCAAAAGTATGTATTTTATTATGGACGATGAGGTGTATATTTGACCATTAGTACCTTTTGAGTACCACCCAATCATCACCATCCTGCTCGACTTGCAATCGTCTTACTTTGTATTAAATCCCCTCTTTTTCAAGTTGTGAGAATTACCTACAATCCAATCAGCACTTATTCTTGCGGAATTCGCACCAGTTGTACATAAATCATCCCCAGATTTCTCTGTTAATACAGCGCATTGCTATTACGCCTACTTAACCGTATCATTAGCAGTAGCCCTCTGATTTTAGGTCAAGTATAGATTTATGTGTTTTCCGTCAAACTATATTTCTACAGTCGCAGTACTACAATACGTCTATACTGCTTTATACATGTTGCCATGCTTATTTGACGATCCGAAACCGACCGCCTACCGAAGTAGGAGATTACGGGAGTAGGGCATGATCCTACATACTCCTGGATATGAGCCATGTGAGCTTCCAATTGCTCGTCATCCCGTGATATATTTTTTAGAACACCGGCAGTCATACAATCAGAATGACAATACAACCACCGGCAAAGAAATGGAGGTAACACAAAATGAAACCTAAATATCAGATACTTATAAGAAAACTGAAACTTCAATCATAATTTCAACCAATTATTTGAAACGTTACTGGGTAACGAAATTAATCCAATATCTTTAAATAGAATTTATATATTATTTTCAAATAATAATATGTTTTATCAACTGTAAATTAGCGAAACGATTATTGAAATTTCATATTGTTGAATTAACAAGAGTTTGAAATAACAAAAGAATGAGTTAGCACTTTATGAAACATATAGCGGCTTTTATTTGCATTAACATGTAGTTAAACCATCCAATTATATGTATAAAGTAAATTAAACTTCATTAGTTTATTAAACTTTCCATTTGTTTTTATCATATGTGATCTATGGCATATCACACAAACCTTGCAGCATCATAGTTCATCTGCATCTGAACCGATTGACAATTATTCAATCCGTTTCAGCTCTCTCGTAAGTACCTGATATTTTTAACAGGAGAGAAGAGTACTACTTTTTACAAGCAGCAACTACTTCCTCAAATGTATCAGTTACATCCCATGTAGGAACAAAATCTACAACAGTAGTGAGTTCGATTGCATCCAGTTTTGTAGAAATCTCATCGGTTTCCTTCTGATATTTCTTTGCCAGATTACGAACATCATCACGTTTAAAGTTAATAGTAGTCACACTATCAACATCATAATAATAAGACACCTGATCTCCAGCCTCATTGAACTTATAGCCAGTTCCACGAGAAGTTGTCTCACTATTCTTAATACTTGCCATATTATTAAACACAGAAGAAATTCTCTGCTTTAATTTATTCATAGAAACCGAAGAGTCAATATCAATTTCAGTAGATCTCTTGGCAAGAGTAATAGCCTTTGTGAGCTTTTCTTTCTCTGCGATAACTGCGCATACCACATCGATAAGATCATTTGCTGTGAAATCTACATTATGAACATTCTTCACCTCAATAATTTCATCATCTGCAAGAGGGTTTACCTTCTTTCGATTATGTGTCTCTTTTGTCTCAGTGACAAAATCAGTTCTACAAAGATAATTAGTAGCATTGCTTAAAATAAGATCCAAAAAATTCTGATAACGAAATGCTTCTTTTAATACCATTCCTTTTTCTCCTTTTAATTCCATATATGATAATTGTTATCTGTTACAATTATTTATTCTCTCTTTTATGTAAAAGAAAGACTGATTTCATAAGCTTGTGAAATATACACATCAGCTAAAGCTAATGTAATTTTTGACCACAACTTTTTAAAAATTGTTTTGTATTCAGGGCAGATAATGATACGTCTGCCCCTAGTATACTTTTTAAACTTGCAAGTCCTTATTTATTACACGCATTGGCAATGGCGTGGGAATTTACTAACGCAACTCTGCGATTTCTTCCTTCCATATAACGGACGTTAAGTATTTCTTAAAACAATTGAAAATAAAGGCTTTCAGAAGACAATTACAAAATAATCGTGCAGTTTTTGTGCATTATTCACAACAAAAATTCATCAAAAACTTATTTTTATCCATTTTGTATAATAGATTTAATATTTTTCGAGTATGTTTTTCTGGATTGTATGTACGATTTTTTGAAGCACCAGTCTCACTACTTAATCCAAGAGCTATTTCTATTAGGCGATTAATAGTAATAACATTTTTGATTTTCATTTTAGAAAGTTCAGATATGATTTCGATATTTTTTTCGGAAAGAAATGAAATATATTCATCACTATCTAAAATATTAATCTTCGCAGATTTTATGCTTAAATCATAATTTTCAATAAGTTTCATCATTTTTGTCATTTGTCTTCGATTAGCCTCACCATTCATCTTTATAAAGAAAGAAGAAGTTGGAATTGTTTCGGTTGTAGAAGCATTCTGAATTTTATTAATCCAATCTTCGAGCCAATTCATAGGACATAACAAATTTCGATTGATACGACTTTTAAGTTTATTTTTTGATTCATCTATTTCATCTTGCGGAAGTTCCTTACCATCTTTTGTATATTTAATTTCTCTTGTGTATTTCATAAATTCAGGAAAATCATGTTTTTTATATTTAGGTTTATCTGAATCAGTATATCCAACAATTCTTTTTATACACATACAAGGAAGTTTACTGATTCTTTCAATTTCTTTATTGCCATCAATTTCATATTCTCTCTTACATCCATCTATAATAACTTGTGCAAGAACAGAAAGAATAATAAAATTGTCATAAAGTTCTTTAAGCTTCTTCCCATCTGGATTGTGTTTTTGTAATTCTGTCCAATAATAAGTCATTGCCAGCTGTGCAAGATTACTAGAATATCCAATTCCCATACGAGACTTTGAAAATTTATTGTCCATTGTAGCATAATCTTTTTTTGTGTTATTATAAGTGATACCAGATTCTTGCAACGCATTTACTACAGTATAAAATTCCTTATAACATTTTTTAGCACATTTAACCATCGTAGGTTGATTTGTAACAAGCATAAAATCTGAATCTTCATCCATTCCATTAGCTCTGTCTTGGATATCTGTATGAATACAATTAACCGCTATAATATTTTTACTAAATGCAAAATACTTATCCATCTCTTCTGTATGGATATTATGTAAATAACATACATTATTAGGGGAATTATGTGGATTTCTAAATGCCGCAAGATATTCTTGATTATCAAAACGTTTAGTATAGCATTGAATACAATTAGATTCTTTAGAGAGAGTTGAGTCTTTTTCAAAGTCTTCACCAACAGAATATAGTAGAAGAGCGTAAGGATTACCACATACAGTCAAATTATCACCATTTACCATGATTTTTCCTTTTCGCATTCTATATACATAGTCAAATATAATTTTCTTCTTTTCTTCTCTAAAAAATGTACTATTTCCAAATTCATGATTCTGAGTATATAAATCAGCAAGCATTTCATAATGGTTTATTTCATTGGCATATTTTCTGAGAAATTTTTCAAACTCATCATTATCTTTTTTGAGCAATTCAACGTAATCAATACTAACTTGAGCAATATCTTTTACATCATCCTTTGTACATGGAAGAGTATTGATCATCTGATAACTTAGCTGTTGATATTGTCCTAATTTACTAGGATGATCAGTTTTTACAATACCCCATATGTCATCATCATTATGAATTCGATCACACCAATATTCATATGCTTCCGTAATATTATTACCCATTAAATCCTGGAATTTTTTCCATTTAATAGCATTGTCTGTTGTAATCATTTTTATATCTTTTAGATAATGCCATTTACCGAACATATCTTGTACTTGATAAGTATTGTAATCATATCCATTCTTTTCACACCAATCTATAAAAAATTTCTGAATATAGCTTTTAAATGCACAAGCTTTAAATAGATGATTTCTTAATAATGCCATACCATTTACATAGTCTGGTAATTCAAGATAATTATTATCCGCTTCAATTAATGCCATTCCATCCCAAATAGTATTTTTAACATTTCTTTTCTCATCTACGACAATACATTTTTTTCTATTTTCTATTATTTTTTCATATTTACCTGTTTCGCGATTCCTCTTTTTAACTTCTACTTCATAATTTTCTGCTTTAACTACTTTAGTCATTGTCTCAAAAAATGAATCTTGATCTCTAAGAATTAAAATATCTTCAACTGGTATATGAATTGTTCCAATAATAGTAGAAGTAGTGAGTGGTGCATAAGCTGACATTTCAACAATTTTAGCGTTATCATGAGACATTTTGTTTCCGAGACCAATTGTTAACCAATCATACGCAATATTGTATAGTTTACTATTTATAAATATGACTTGTCCTAATTTTGCTTTTGCACTTGTTCGAAACAACATCTCATAATGTATTGTTTCTTCTTTTATACTTCCATCTCTACGCTTCTTTTTATAAGTTACATTGACACCATTCTCATAAAAATATTCACGAATTTGATCTCTTGATTTTTCGTTGTATAAATCTTTTCTTTCTTCAACCTTTTTAATAGCTTTTTTAATTCTCTCTTTCGAATCTCCGTCAGACTGTTTAAAAAGTTTTTCGAGGCGATCACGTTCATCATTATATGATCTACTGCCAAATTCATAATCAAGACAGATAATATCTCGTGTACTTTCCTCTTTATACACATTTAAACCATTTTTTTGAAGGAAGTAACTAAATAAACTATTATTAAACATTGCATCCGTATACGTAAAATAGTCTCGTGTACCAAGATTAACATCATATAGCATACCAGCACTTATGTTTTTGATTTTAATACCATATTTACTCAAATTATTTCCTCACCTAACCTATTTCTCAACAATTTCCCATAGATTATCTTTCTTCCAATTCAATAATCCATAGTAATGTAATTCAAGCTGATCAGCCATCAAACCAATATCCTTTAAATCAAAAGTAGTAGTAGATTGAATTAACTGGATATTATCTTCACCACATTTCACAGCTCCTAATAACTTGTTCTCTTTTGTGATTGCAAAAACAGCACACTGGCAGCATTCATTATCTGCACACATACAACCGCAGAAATCTAATACATCATCATCTGTATTCAATACCAAGTTAGTTTTTGTGCCACATCCGCATTCGCATGTAGGAGCCTGTAGAAAAATACGCTCTACATCTAATCCACATTTTTCAAAAGTAATTCTAGGTCTATATTCATATCTAATTATTGTTGATTCCATTTGTGCCTCCATTCGGCAATATCTTCGCAACGACATTACCTTTTAATTCACATTTACTATCTGCATAGATGCCATTTAATTTTCCGCAATCTACTTTGAGACAAAGTTTCTTCAATAGATTATCTGTTACAAAGTCATTATTATTCTGCAATACTACAATTCTTCCCATACTGATCACTCCTCGAAATATACAGGCACTCTATTGATCCCATAAGATTGGCAGATCAGATAAGATATGTAACCATCGACAAGTGTGAAATCTCTCTTCAATACAATCGGAGCTGGTAACTCACCCGTCTTAAGATAGTAATTATATTTTGCTTCCTGTTTTACAAAACTAGGCTTGCTTTCACTAAACTGTGCCGTGATCTCAATATCATCAATATCTACATAATACTCATTGCCGGTTTCATATACACCAAACAGTTCTTTAATCCCTCTGATTAACTTACCCATAAATTATCCTCCATTTTTTTAACTCCATATCCAAGCCAGTCTAATAACCAACGTAAATTCTTTTCACAACCAAAATGAATACATTCGCCATGGTCATTTTCTATATATTCATCACCTTCATATACTCCCTGACCACATACTTCGCATATAGCAATAAATTTTAGCGGTTCATATTTAGGGCACCTCGGATTATGCATTCCTTCAGGTTCGCCACATATTTCACATGCCATTTATTAATTCTCCATTCGTTTCTAAAATTATTTCAATCTTTCATAAGCAAAACCATCGTCAGTAGAATAGTAGATATTCTTTATTCCTATATCTTTTATAGCGGCCATGCAACTAGGACACGGACGAGATATACCATAATCCTGATCATGTCGGATCCTGTAAATATACAATTTGACTTTGGAAAAATTTATATCCAGATTACGGATAGAGTTAATGCAGCTGATTTCTGCATGAAGCTTTGGAATAAAGTATGTATTATCTGTAGCTCTGTAACGATTATAATAATTCTGTCGTGGATGAGTTTTATTACTATTACATCCAATTCCTATAACGGATCCTTGATATACCGCCACGCATCCAACATGTATCTTTGTGAAATCTGAGATAGCGGCGACTTGTTTTGCTTTCTGAAAATATTTATAGTCTATTCTTGTCAACATTTTACATCTCTAAAAATTATCCTTTCTGAGAGCAATAGAAAATTGACTCGATTTCAGCGTTTTATATTTAGACAAACAACTTATCATCGAAGCACATTTCATTGAAATTTGATGTATAAATCTATTTAAAACTCCAATAAACTGAACATAGTAGAAGAGTAGTGTTACTTCTTTTTCTTTGCTCTATAATCAGCCAATGCCTGTTTCATCTTTTCCTTCTGTTCTTCAGATAACTGTTTCTTGGGCTTATTAGGATCAGGCTTGGATCCTGGATTGATACGAAACCACTTCTTCGGAATTTTCGCACAGATACTTCCGTCTTTATTCTGAGTCAGATATTTAAACTCTTCAGCACGTTCTTCATAAATTTTCTTTATACGATTAATCATCTTTCTATCTGTAAATGATACGCAAACATATCTTTCGCCAGTCAGATAACACAGATCATTTTCATTGTTGTTTTCAAAATCCTTTTCAACTGCCATATTACTTATCAACCTCCGCCTTACGTTTTCTTGCTTTAATATTTTCTATGCATTTCTTATCAAATAGAAGATCGGCATAAATACGATCTGCCCATGATTGTGCTTTTTCGTGGCGTGGATAGTCAGTACAGTAATCTGTATAGTTGATAATTCCTCCAAAAGTGTTACGGTGTTCCTCTAGTGTAAAATTTCCTGTCATAAATTAATGTCTCCTTTTCGTTTATCATTCGCATACCTCCTTTAAATTTGGTGCTGCGTTTATTTGTTACAATTACTTATTCTCTGTTTGTTGTGGAATTATTTCGAATCCATTGTTTTAATAAATTTCGCATTCTTATACTAGGGATATATACCCAAATATCTTTTCCCTCACGGATAGCAGATCTCCATATAAACTGAAGCATTTCAGATAAAGCAAAACCATCTTCATCAACCGAAATATTATTCATTGTAAAAAAGTTTTTAATAAATGGATTTAAATACCGATTAACAAGATATGCGACAGATGTTCTATTTATATAATCATTAGTGGCTCTACAATTACATGGAAGATATCCCTTTGTATACCCCTTACCTTTTAAAGCATTCTGATATTCTTTGAATGTTGTCCATATATTATCATTAGACTTATTCTCTCTTACATTATGAAAAAAATTATACAAATTATTTTTTAATACTTTCATAGAAGTGTTATTTTTATTTCTGTTATACCAGGAAAAAGACAAATCAGTATCTCTATCACCAATCATATTCAATTTGTCTATTTCGCAAATATGAATTAATTTACTATAATCGTATGAAGTGTATTTTATCGTTTTGTCATAGGGTATAAGGTGATATGTTTTCATAGAATTTCCAACAACAGACCAATAAGTATATTGTACTCCATAATAATCATAATAATATTTTTGCATTTGCATTTCAAAATAATATGTAAGAATATAAATATTTCTAAACGAATTAAATGTTTCTATTGGAAATAGCCATACCATTAAACTATCTCCATAACATACAAGACTTCCTAGTTCGCATAATCTTTTTTCATTTTCAAATTTTCCTTGGTAGTCTTCATATTCCTTTTTCCATATAAGTTGTTTAGTATTTGGATTTATATCTACATATGTATTTTTCAGAACTATAAAATCCTGCTTTGTTAATGGATATTCTTCAATAACATTCGCAACTTCGTCCATTATAAGGGTATAATTTTTTGCCCTACTTAAATCAATTAGCTCGTTGTCAAATTTTTGGAAGAGAGCATGAGTAGAAACAATATTTTCTCCTTTATCAATTAGTTTTTTTAAATCATTAAGTTTGCTTCCTTTATCATTGTCTTTTAGAAACGTAGGAGTTTTAAAATTTTTAGAATAACAATATGCTCTATATCTCTTTATTTCATCAAGAAATGGTGTAATAACTAAAAATTTTTCATCCTCATCCGATGCATTTATATAATTCATCATGGATTGTGTTTTACCAGCTCCCATAATTGCGTCTACAATATTAACTTTACAATCAAACTGCATTTAAATCTCCTTTCAGTGTTAATGTACGTATCTTTTTATTTATGATCCATAATGATAAAAATCCCTTCAACTGCCGTTTGGCTTTGTATGTAAAAAATTTCAACTCCATTTTTTAAAAAAAAGTGTTAAGATATTTTCCTTGTAAAATAAGAAAAAAATGAATACAGAATCACATTTCGATGAAAAATTGATAAATAGACAAAAGTGTTAAAATCAGAAAAAAATCCTTATTTTTAAAGGAATTTTGACACTCTGCCTTATAAGAATATATAAAAAAGAGTTAAGAATATAACTTTATAAATTTTCATATAATTGTGGACTGCGAAGCAGGACACAAGGGCATGAGCTGCTTGCAGCGAAATGACCAATAATGATGCCATAGGCTATTTATATTATGTTATTCTCTATTTACTTTATTGTTTTCTTCTAAATTAACATATCCTCTGATCATATCATCATCTATATGAAATACTGGTAATCTATCTTTATATTCATCAAATAATTCATCACCTGAAATAATAGAATGATATTTTATTCCATTAGATAGTATTCCTGTTCTGTGATAATCCTTTACAATAGAATCTTTTAGTTTTTCACCGATCTTGCCACAGATAGAGCAATAGCTGCTTAATCTGGTATGAATATTATGTTTACCAAAATAATTACTTTCGTACCTTAATAGACATTCTTCATAATTATGTTTATGTTTTGATTTCTTGGATATCTTGGAGATATTACTGCCGGTATTCTTGTGGTACTTTGGTATTTCCTGTTCAAATTCCATTCCTAATGCTTCACAGTCTTTAATGAGTTGTTCATCAGGAATTGCATCTATTCTTTTCTTGAATTGTTCAAATCCATTTATAAATTTATTTTCCATTATATTTTCTCCTTTTATATTATTTGAAATGATTATAATTCTTATTAAGTTATTCTCTGCTAAAAGTTGCAATCTATCATGACCATATCAAGGATCTATCTTTAATTTTTTAGAATGAGTTGATGTTGCAAAAGTATCATTATAATATTTTTTCTTCCATGGTTCCCAATGATCAATTTCTTCACAGATTTTCTCATATAACTGTTTCATTTCATTTTTAGATAATGGTGTATTTTGTTTATCTTCCATTATATTTATATCTTCCTTTTATTGATACTTGTTTGAATAATAACATCAATATATTATTCTCTATTTTTTAATAGATAGTGTGAATTATATGAGTACTAATCTGTTCAGTTTAAATGTACCCCCCCTATATGTTTATATGGATCTGATTATTTAGTGTGAAAATTTTTATAGATAATACATAAGAGATTTTTGATACGATTTGAGAAGCTTTGTAATTTATGGTTAGTTTATCATTGAAGTGGTTTTCGTTCGAATTTGGGTATCAGTTTATTATAAAATTCCAGTAAAAGTTTGGTATGTAGTGTGAGAGTGGTATAGGAATATTTTTATGAAATGGAAAAGACAGATATTTCTATCTGCCTTTAGTAAATTGTAATTGTTCGCAATCATTAATTATGTCTGTGCAAAAATTATATATTAGAGAATATGCTAGATCAGTCTCATTTGATCGTGATTGTTTTAGAATATTTCTTGCTTTTTCATTATAAAGCTCTGTTGCAATAATTAGTTTCTTCTTTATATCTTGATCTGAAAGTTTAATATATTTTTCTTTTAATGTCGAAGTTGCTATATATGTTGATCTGGAAACTATTTGTAATTCATTAGAATGAGTTAATTCGAATATATCATTGCCGATTGATAAGCTAGAATTATCATTCTGATTGTTACAATAGGATTTTATATAATCTTGAATTTCGGTACGAGTATGTTGCTTTCCGTCTGACATTAATATTCTAATCTGATTTAGTCTGGTTTGTCTATTCATATTATTATCCTCATTTTGAATCATCATTATATATGAATAAAGAAATATTGTCAAATTATGTACTTAGAAATGTAGTGTCGAGATTTTCCTTATTTAATAGGAATATTTGAGATTTTTATGTGAAATTTTGAATGTGTGGAATTTTGATTTTTGGGATTATGTGTGGGTGAAAGTAGCGTGATTTGGGGATTTTTACGATAAAGGGGACGATAAGTGGTTTTGAGGTGGGAAAGTTGAGTTTTTGTTGAGTTGTGGGGATTTTTTGATTGTTTGGAAATTTTAATGGGAGAGGTGGATTTTTAAGTTGGTGTGTAGGTGAATCAGCTATAGCCTGGCGTTGAAAACGCTGCCCTTTTTTGAGTTTGATCTACCCCCATAGGGTCAAAAAACACGGTATTTCTGTATTTTTCCGTGGGATTAAAGTTTTTTGCTTTTGTGGTAGTGGTAGTTAGTAAATAGCTCCAGTTTCCAAAAGATTGTATTATTAGAATAGTACAGTGATACAATAAATGTTATCGAAAAATATTTTAAAATAATTGTTGACAACAACAATACATTGTGATAATGTATAGCTATCAACAACGAACAACAATATATTTCAGTTCAGAAAGTTCTTTTCAAGAAATTTCAAAAAGTTGTTGACAATCACAATTCGCTGTGATAATCTAATAATGAAAAGAGGCGATAGCACATTGACAAAAGAACCATACGATATTAAGTGTGGTTGGGCTAGTCCCTACGATAGCATGGTATTTGCTACCGATTCTGAATACTAGGAATATTCAGAGGAGGACTAGCCACAACGCTGATATGTTGGATAGAATCCGAACAATTCAATTCTAGCATATCAGCACAATTTTCACAAGTAGAAAACAGTGACTTTATTTATAAGGTACTGTTTTACATTCCTAGAATGTGAAGCAAAAGACGAAAAAATAAAGTTGTTGCTAGTGGTTTTTATAAACTTTTCCACTATACAAAGTAGTCCCAAAAGGACGAACATAAGTAGGTTATAAGATTTCCCTAGAAAAAATCTAGGTAGCCGTGTGATAAACACAATGCACCGATTGCCCATTTTATATGGTCAAGGTTGATTACCACGGGAACGGTCTTTCTCCTACACCTATTTTCTAGGAGTGGGAAGCAATACGAAAGTAGAGAGAAAGAAACGCCGGATAGTTGAAAAGCTATTCTAATAAAACAATCCACGCTAGCATAAAAAAAGCGTGTCTTTGTGAATCGTATCTACTGAATCAGTAGAAAGCTATAACAAAGAAAAATACATAAGAGACAAGTGCAAGAACGATGTAAGCAGACAATAGGGTAATACCTAGTGTTCTTTGTGTTGGGTAAAACCAACCTACATGACTATCATTCCTCTGTACTTGTAAAATCGTAGTTATACATAGTAAATAAGGGCAGACGATAGCAGAAACAACACTACCAGTCTGCCTTTTTATAGTGTGTATAACACACTGGATAACAAATAAAACAATAAAACATATTCATTGCACCTATGCACAAATAGGAGAAAGAGGTACTTTATGAAAAACCTTATGATTAACTTTTTAGCTGAGAACATTTCTGATTCTGCACGGTCTGAGTTCATGCACGCTGTACGCTATGAAAACCTGTCTATGGTTATGCAATTACTCAATGACACTATCTCTAAATTAGAGAAAAAGATTTTAAATGAGAAGGGCACTTATTCCGCAGAGGAAGTACAGGCTTTTAATGTGCAGTTGACGAACACTCAGACTGAGCTTGCCAAGGTACAGAATGAGCATGAGGAACTGGCCGACAACTATAACCGTGTGCTTACTTTGATGACGCAGAAGAATGAAGACCATTTCGGCAACTCCGTAGACGTAGTACGGACTGTTCTCCGTGTACTTGGTTCATGGGATAATTCCAAACTTGTAAAGTATGCAATTATTCCCGCTTTTGAGTCTCCCGAATTGTACGAAGCTTTACAGGCTATTCATATCAATTCCAAGGCAGGTGAAAATGGCAATATTACCATGAGTAATGAAGTCAAGGAAGCATACAAGAAAGCATCTGATGAACTTGAGCGCATTATCAAGGTGACTTTCTCTCTGCCTTTTGAAACTCCGTACACAACCAAGACCCGTGTAAAGCTGACAGCAGAGGATAAGAAACTTCTGAATGATTGCTACATCAAGGGATTCTCTAACAAATTTGAAGTAGACGATGAAGAAGAGACTGTAAAATTCAAGAAGCGTCAGATTAACACACTTGTAAAAGTAACCAAAAACCGTCAGACGGGTGAAAAGACTTATGATTATTCAGGTCTTGCTACCACTATCAGCAATATTGTGATTAAACACTACTTTGCATAACATTTGTATTACAAATGGAAAATACATAGTACGAAAGGCAGAGCAAAAACTCTGCCTTTTAATAGTGTGCATTTTCACACGGAAAGAAGGATGTTTATGAAAATATTTCAAGCGCAGTCAAACACTTTTATACACAATAGGGAAATTATGCCAGAATCTATTGTATGCGTATTATTAAACGGCACAGTATTAGTCTGTTCTGATTTCAGAAAGAGAAAAGACAATAAAATTCCAGTATTTTTCTATATGCCTAGTAAAAAATGTTGGTATAAGGCATATCAGAATGATAAAATCACGGACGCTATTCTTGCGTATTATAATGGTATCATCAAAAAAGAGAAACGCAGAAAGACTAATTTTAATGCGCTCATGACCCATGATAGGATCCGTAAAAACGGTGGAGGTGGAGTGCGTCTAGGAAAATTTTGTGGACAAGTTACAGATTATGAATGCACAAAAAATCCTATGCATGATTTCAGAAGAGTATATAATTAAATATTGCGGATCACAAAACATTGTGATAAAATGGAGGTGATCACTTGGAGGTGAAGCAAAAATGATAGTATATTATAAATTAGCAAATATTCTTAAAGAAAGGAATATGCAATGGAAAGATTTATGTGATTCTGGAATTTCTGTAAACATGCCAACTAGATTTTCTCAAAACAAAAACATTAATTCAGATACAATAGATAAAGTATGTCGATTTCTTAATGTACAACCAGGAGATATTATGGAATATGTTGATGAAAATAAAGCAAAAGAAGCTGAAATATTAGCACAAATGGACGCATTAAAAAAACAATTAGAAGAAGTACGTTCAAATAAATAACGCAAAATAAAACCACATAACCACGCCACAAAGCACCCTAAACGTAAAGGGTGCTATTTTTATACCCAAAATTCAACGTAAAGGAGAGAATAATTAACCATGAGTAAACGTACATTCAAGAACGGACATGCAATCACCACTTTTCCGTCTAATAACGGATTCTGTACCGCTTTAATAGGCAAATACGGAGAAACATTGAAAGTAATCTATTCTGCTAACACAGTAGAGGCAAACAGAAATCACGACAGAATCACAGCATTAGTATAGGAGCATAAGAACCATGAGCAAGAGAAATCCACACAACACATATTGTAACTATGAAATCAACAAGGCAAACAAGCCTCGTCCGATTTACAGTGTATCTACACCCACAGTAACAGTAGGCATACGTAAGGCAAACGTATCTAAAGCAATGTTGGCAAGACAGCTTGCGGAATTATTTTAACGAATGAGTGAAGCGTAACTGAACGAATGAAAGGAGAATAACGAAATGAAAAAGCGAACCACATTTTTACTTGCTGTGTTAGGTGGTTTTACAGGTGCAATCCTTATAGATCTATTTGGATTTGTAAAGGTAAATACAGAGCAGCATCATTACTACGCAAACACAGCAGTTGTAACGGAAATTGACTACGCAAATAATCTTGTCACCGTGGAAGATTCTGCCGGTAATACATGGCAATTCACCGAAACGGAAGATTGGGAATTTTCCGACACCTGCTCTATGTTAATGGACAGCAAGGGAACTGCAAGCGTAACGGATGATGAAATCATTCAGATTACATATTGCGCTTTTGAAGTATTTTAATGAACGAACGAAGTGAGTGGGCGAAGCGAAAGGAGAATAATACTATGAGAGATCCAAACACAGCAAACTATTATGCACTTTTAATTGCAATTTTATGTAATGAATCTGCAAGGGAAGCACTGAAAGACATGGGTGTATGCCCTGATAATTTTGATTGAGGAGGATACGGAAATGTATACAAGACAAACTACATACGAAGAAGTAATGACTTTAGAAGAAGCACGGAAAATCATCAAGGCAGAAAGACAAGAGAAAAGAGAAGAAATCGCAGAACTTGCAGAAGCAATCGGATTTTTCTTACTTTGCATTATTTGTACAATTCTCTGTCCGATTATGCTTGGAAATATTGGTGGATGGATTATTACGATTCCTGCCAGTTATTATTATGTAAAACAAGCAAAAGCTATTTTCAAGAGAATGAGGTGATTTTGCAATGGCAAAGGCAAAAGGTTACTACGCGAATGGATATTACCATGGTTACGTTCCGTCTGTTGGTAAATACTGGCAGTTTGAAAGCGAAAGCGCATACTGTGAGTTTTTGCGTGAAAGAGGTGAAGTTTAGTGACTAGACAAACTAAACCGCCTGAAAAAACGGAAATATGTATCCTCTGTACGGAGAAATACTGTTGTAGGGGAATATGTAGGGAAATGAATAACTTCCTTATTAATAAGAAGAGAGCAAAAAGCGGAAAGGAAAGATAGAAAATGAGACCTAAACATCGTAGCTTTTGTAATGAAAGATTAGCTGGACAGTTGGAGTACGGAGATTTTTATGATATTTCTGTATATGCAAATGAAAACTGGATGGGATGCAATTCTGAAAAAGTAATTGCAGAAAATGCTTATGATTATTATAGCGATTTTCAGTCTGCAAAACGCAAAGGATGTCTTACAAAGGACAACATTATTTTCCAGATGTTGATGCGTTTGGTAGAAGATGGATCGGAAGAAGCTCTTGATTGGGCGAATAAAATCCTTAATGAAATTAACGATGCAAATGTAGAAAGCGACGGTGAATAATAATGTCATGTATATGTTCAGACTGCCGGTATAAAGGAACCTGTGGCGAAACATCACGGACACAACCATGTGAAGGCAAAAAGAAATTTGCACGATCCACACCAGATAAATGGGGATACATGGAATATTGTGTTGAAGTGGTAATTGCACCTTATGAATTTGAGAGGTGCAAAAATCGCACCGAAGCGAAACGGAAAGTGCAGGAGTTTAAGAAACAAGGCAAAATTGCATACGTTACCGGTCTTACACAGAACGGAAATGATTACATCATTAAAATGTAACGGCTCATAGAAATATGAAGCCGTTATTTTTATACAAAAAAAGAAAGGTTAGGTAATAACAATGGGCAAAATGAGAAAGTATGTAGAGGCAAGAGAAATCGAGAAAGAAATGCAGGAATCACGGAACGGAAACGAATTTGTTGATATGGTTGAGAAAATCAGCATCAAACAGATGGTGGAAAATGCAAAGGTAAATAGCAGATTTGGTGACAAAATCCTTATGAATATTGACCCTATGTATATACATATTCCTTCATGGCAGAGAATGTGTGATGTACTGGCTGCACAGCAAATCGGAAACAATTACAATACATACAAATGGGAAGTACCGAAGCTTTTGTACTGGAACGGAATTTTGATTTGTATTGATGGTATGCACAGAATTTATGGTGCTTACAAGGCAAAAATCAGCAATGTTGTCTGTGAAATTCTTGAATGTTCTCTGAACGATGCAATTCATCTTTTCTTAGATCAGGGAATTGATAGACGTAAGATGTCGCCAGTTGATTATTATAGGGCAGCAATCGAGAGTGGTGATGAAAATTACATTCAGTTAAAGGAAATCTGCAATAGTCACAACGTAGCTGTTAAGGGAGACCCTATTGAGAACCAGGTTGGCATCTTTACACCGATTACAGATGGAATCCGTTCTATTCAGAGAAATGGCACTGAATTGCTTAATAAGATTATCAATCTTATTACGGAATTGCAGTGGAACGGATATGCAGATACATATAACGGCAAGGCATACACGGCAAAGTATATCAGAATTATGCATTCCATGTATGCATATTACGATGGCAGAACTGATGAAATGGAAGCGATTCTGAAAGAGAAATGCACTGGTACAAAGTTTTTCGTAGACAATCTGATGGAATTAACGCAAGGCCAGGCATTTGATGCGCTTTCTAAAATCGTTAGATTTGAAATGGAAAGTCCGTTCAGAAATCACCCTGAGAAAACTACGAAGAAAGCTAATAAGAAATTGGCTTAAAACGGAGAACAATATAACAGAAATCATTATCCTTTGGCGAGGAAATGATACATAACAACATTGTTTACATATGGAAGCTGGGCTAACGGCTATACGGGTGAAAGGAATAATATGGATCATATTTATTTTAAAGCAAAAGGATATGATGATTCATTTTTTTACAGAAATGGATATTATCAGAGCCGCAATGATTACAGAAGGAATTTTTATTGACTATAGAAATGAAGGTCAAATTAGGGAATTTGCATGGAAGTGTAAAGGAGTAGGAGAGGAAATTAAGAGACCTTCAGTAAGGTATCTTGTAAATAAAGGTAATAAAATTGGTGCTATTCACGTTTTTCGTGATATTCATAATTGCAGCATAGTGGAAGCAAAAGAGGCAGTAGATAAAATGATGGCGGAAAATGAGAGGAGGAAACATAATGACAAAACTAACAAAGGAAATGCGTGATATTGTACCGATTCTCAAACGGAATGGTTATGTACTTGTTCGATCTAAGGGAAGTCATTTTATCTTTAAGAATCGTACAACGCATAGAACAATGACAATCAACAAGAATCTCAAGTGGATGATTTGGGAAGAGATTGTGAGAGATTATAATTTGGAGGTATAGGCAAAATGACGGCTATTGAGTATAGAATTTTATTCCATAAAGGCAATGTAATTTTGGCAGAAAATAAGAATGACTACATCGTGGGAATTGATTACGATGAAACGCAGCCAAAAGGCAGTCAGTGGGGACACGGTTTATATTTTGGTAAGACTGTTGAAGGTTTAACGTCTGCATTGGAGACCTTTCGTATAAGAACAGAAAAGAATTATATCGCACGATCAAGACTTGAAGAATTGGCAACGCAATTCAAGGATTGTGCTTTGGAAGATGAAGATTTGGCTTATGTCATTGATAATATGGATGAAAGCGAAATCGAATTTTTCGGACTAAATGAAGTAAAGGGTGATATATTATGACAAATCCTAAATATGAACTAATTAAAAAGCTTTATAGTCTAACATCGGAGTATATGGAACTTGATGATGATTTGCAAAACGCAACCAGATTCTCAGATTTAAATATGGAAATTGAGAATACGGCCATGGATTTGTTACGGATTAATACAGATATATCTGATGATGACATGGTTAATTTTCTTACTGAACATCATGTATATTCTGTAGGAGATAAAGTAAAAGTGAATGGAAAATTTGCAACGATTACAAAAGTATTGCGTGAAGTAAAAGATCGATGTAACAGAGGGTATGCCTATGAGGTAGAGTTAGATGGGAAACCTAGTTACATTATAAATCGAAATAACATTAAATATTGATGTTGAAAGCGATATTTTTTGAGGAGAAATCAAAATGTATAGAGTAGAATGGATAGACGAAGAAGGAGAAATAAGGGTAAGAAGAGGCTTTGAATCAAGTAAGGCAGCGCATGAGTGGATCAGAGCGCATCATTTTGACATGGATTTAGAATGTCCTATGGTGTTCCTTGATGAAGAATAAATAGATGAAAACAACATTTCGAGCATACGTACAAGGAGAAGTAATTATGATTACATGGAATGATAATTTTACTATGAAGAAAAACATAAACGGTAAGATCGTTACTGTAGGACAGCAGGACTTTGATAATATGACTATTTTGATTAAAGAGGAAAATGGAAATGTTATTAGCTGTCCTATGGGTTTTGATAATGATGGCGACTGTTACTTCATTTATGATTCTACTCAAGTGTACATAAGAGAAGTATGATTAATTACTTTATAAAAGGAGAACAAATATGACAGTAGGGAGATTAAAGGCAATGTTGGAAGAGTATGACGATGATAAAGAAATTGTATTCCAGCCAACAAACAGTATATACGGAGAAATTATCGGAGGTATTGAAGAAGATAGTGGTGTAGCTGCGTTCTATGGAAAAGATTTTAAAGTGTTGGTTTTAGAATCTTATGGTCAGTGCAGAACTATTTGTAGCGAAGACAATCTGGATTTAGAAGAAGGAGAATGATTATGGGTAGAAAATATGATATTAGAATTTGTAAATGTGGACGGATTCATGCAATTCCTGATGATAAAATAGAAAAGGCTTTGGAAGCTGATAAAAATTTCCTCTTGATTTGTGCAGGATGTGGAAATGCAACTCTAATTGGTGCAGATATTTCCACTGACTGGAATGATCCATCAAAAGATTGTTACGAGATGTATTCACGAAATTTTTCGCCTTATGAAAATAAAATAATTAATGAGGACATATTTACAGGCAATGAAAATGAAAAGGCTGTTGGAGAAATTCTTTACAGTCATGGATTTAAAGTACCTATGAAAACAGGTCAATATGCAACTGATTTCTTCAATGGCAGATTTTCTGACAGATGGTATCCTGATTTTTATAAGATTCAGAGAAAAGACATTACAGTAAAGGAAATCATGGACTTTATTGATGAATATACACACGACAGAATTACAGTAAATATGGATAGATTTATCAATGAAACGCCAGATGATATTTTGGAAGAGTTATCTAGTTATTGGATTGAAGGATTAAATTGGAGCGGAACTAAGTACGAAAAAATGAGTGAGGTGTTTTTATGATGAATGCAAAGGAAATTGTAGATATTTGGAAAGAAGTCGTTAAGATTTACAATGATACAAGGGAAATCAATCTGCCCGAAAAAACTATGAGCGAAATAATTCGTAAGTTTGGTTTAGAGAAAACAAAAGAAGTATTTGCAACAGTAGCAGCTATCAAAAAACATGACGGTAGAATTTATGGAAAGAACAGAGAGTATATGAACAGTATTCCTGTTGATTCAGAGATTGTAGAATGGAGAAGCGGAAATCCCGTAGTATATGCAGGACTTGATGATATTCATACGACGCATATCAACCAGCTGATTACCGAATTAAGGAAACTGGATAACTAAATACATCATTCATTTAGAAGGAAGGAAATAATATGTTAGGATATAAAATCTATTTCAATGGAAACGAATTTGTAGCAGATAATACTGCAACAGAAGTTCAGACAATGCCATGCGATTCAACTGTTTCATGGATGGCTAATAAGACATATGCAGATGATGCTGTAGAAGAGTACAATGCAAATGATCTAAAGGATGTTAAAAAATGTAAGGAATGCGGAGAATATTTCTGGCAAACAGATGAAGAAAGAATATGGTTTACTGATAGGAATATGAAAGCACCTTGCAGATGTCATTCTTGCAGAAAAAAGAAACACTGAAATCGCAGTTCAAAGGGAAGGAAAGAAAACGATGAACGAATATATTAAAGAAATTGAACAAATTGCAGCTAAATGCACAGAAAGTCAATCTGATGGATATTCACAAATTATGAGAATTTGTGACGCAATGAGAGAACAACAGAAATATTGTTTAGGATATATTTCTAAAGAAGAAAGAGAATTTGAAAAAGAACTAATTGAAAAATGTATTGCTGTTATCAACGAACTGCCTAATTGTCCCAATGGACATTCAGATGTGTATGATAAGGCAACAATTGAAAGAGTTCTGAGAAATGTAATTGAGTAAATGGATATTTCATAAGGAGGAAATATTATGGATGATATGCAATTCTCAAAATATTCTTGTGACATAAGAGAAATTTTGTCCAAGACAGACCGTGAAGGTCTTGAAACTCTTGTACGTAATGCAGTAGCTTATGCACAGAGTAATAATCGTAGTAAGACAAATTGGATTGCTCAGGAATTATTTGTGGATGTAATTCCTGATGATTTGATTGCTGAAATATTTAATGCAGAGTAAATGTATGTTTTCTTGTATGAGGTGTTGATTTGGAAAGACAGAATGTTAATAGAAAAAATAATATGATGGAAACAAGAATTGATGGAATTAATGAATTTGCAAAGGAAACAGCAAGTAATCTTCTTAAAAAATATCCAGATATTGATTTTTACGATTTAATATTTCAATTTGAAATACAATTCAGACATGAATACTCGATGGCTATGTTAAAAGAAGCAGCTAATTAAATGCGTGTTTCAACAGTTTAGAAAGAGGTAAAAGTATGAGAAAATTACTGAAAAAAATATCCGATTTAAAAAATGCATATAGAGTTCTTGAAATAATGGACAAAGCAGGATGCGATATTGAACAAGTATCAAATATGAATGGATATTATAAACTCAAACCCAAATGGTATGTATCAGAAAGAGATGCAAAAGACCTACAAAAGATAGTTTTACATAAAAAAAATTATTATGGTAATCATCACATGTTTTGGAAAATTTGGTTTAAAAATATTCGTGACGGATATAGATATTTATAATTAAATTCGCAGTTCTTTAAAAGATTGGAGGAAATATATGTTTGAATATAATGGATATCATTTTGAATCAATAAGAAAACTAAAAGAATCAGAAAAGAAGGATATATGCACATTCTCTAAACATATCAGAAGCGATAGAGAACTTGGGATATGTGATTATGATGTTGATTGGAAAAAACATGATTATAGTTGGAAAGATTTTTATTCAGCAAGTAATGACAGTCAATTAGACATATTCTTATGCAAAGAAAATGGAAAATTATATGTTCCTTGTGAACATGAGTTATTTCAGTTTGAAGAAAAAGAACATAATTTGCCTACTGCAAAGAAAATAAAGTATTGAAACTAAGATTTCTTAGGAAGGAGTGAGGAGAAATGAGAGATAGAGGAGCAATTATGTATTGTCACGATGCAAAAAGAGACGCAAATGATTTTGATAGATTAGTGGAGGAATTAAATTCTATTAAGAAAGATAAACAGGTGATTCAAGATATGGAATTATCTGATGAAGCAAAACAGAAATGCTTTGAGGATTTAGATAAACAGTTAGCAGATGTAAAAGAACGAATGCACAATGCTATTGATGAAATGTAGAAAGCAGATAAAGAAAAATGTCAAGTATATAAAAATTGCAGTTCTTTTAGATTAGAGGTAAGAGAAATGAGTAAAAACAATTATGAAAAATATGCTGAAGTAAAACAGCAGGAATTATTGCATAAAGAAAGAAATCTACAGCAGGCAATCAGTTGTCTAAGTGATAGACAGAAATTCGCATCATCTCAATGTATGGATAGTGCAATCGATTTTGTTGCTGACTTATACGATTTATCCATCGATGAAGTGAAGCGAGCAATGGATGGAGAAGAATATTGGTGTATATAAAATTCGTGTTTCTTTGGAAGATTGGAGAAAAACAAAATGAAGGAATTTAGAGTAGCGAAATGCTTAGTAGATGGAAAAGTAAATGAATATGCAATTTTTGCAGACGGCTCAAGAAAGAAAATAATTCAAACAGATGACAAGTATGGAAAATACTTTGAAGTTGATAATGAATTAAATACAGATTGTAAAAGTTTCTTGCGTCTCAGTTACTCAGGCAGAATTAAAGATGCAGTTGAAATGATTAGAAACGGAAACGGAGATTGTATTTCATCAATGAAAGCCATAGGGAGAATTGATAAGGTGTTATATTTCCTTGACAGACAAATTGGTGAAGAATTGAGGAAGAAATCATTAGAAGGATGGAAAGATACAAAATTCGGCTGGGCTATTGAGTGCGGAAATAAGAACAGCTTTTCAGGATATTCAATGCTTAACAAAAAGAATGAGCCAATATCTGTATTTGATAAAGATAGAAGTCCTATGGTATTTGATACAAAAGAATCTGCTGATGAATATGCAGAATACCTAGTCGAAAAAGCAAAGTATTACGCAAAACGATTAGTAAATAATCTATGCGGTATTACAGACGAAAAGGAAAGAGATAAGATAATTGACAAGGCAATAGATGAAATTGAGAATGATACTAATACAAAATTCAGTATTATATCTGATTTTACGTTTGATATGTTGACAGGTAATTGTGAGCCAAAATCATCTGAATACAATTTAGATAAGATGGAATATAAAATTGTGCAGTGTATTATTCAGTAAAAAGGCAAACGAAACTTAGCATTTTTTGAATTAGAGGTGATAAAAACGATTGTGAATGCTTATTTGAACGGTAACGCAAGAGCAATGGGAAGGAATCAAAGAGAAGTACGTAGAACCGAATATGTATCATATTGTGAGCAATTCAAAGCGAAAGTGTAAACGCTGTGATGATTGCAAAATGTATAATCCTTGTTCTACTTATGAAGGATTTTGTTTAGAGACAAATGAATTGGTTGACGGAAATTCTACCTGCGAAAATTGGTATTAGAATTTGAGAAACCATAGTAGGAAAATAATAATGTGGACACCATGCGACGAACCTATTGAAGAATATAACGAAGAAACCGGTAAAATGGAAACACGATTCCATTGTCCCTATGTAGATACTTACGTCGGATATGAAGATGAAATGTGTAGAAACTGCTGTGGACTTGGTGTAGATGAATGAGAGGTGAATGATTTATGGGAAACGCAATTAAGAATTATCAGAAGAAACAGCGCAGAGACCAGCGTGATGCATATAGAGAAGTTAGTCAGATTGTAAAAGAAAAGCTTACAGAAATGTATTTCGGAAATAAGGAGAGAAATAATGAGAGATTTGAGACCAGGTGATGTGGTACATTGTCAAGGGATTATCTGCACAATCAAAGAGATAGCTTGGCAGGAGCCATGGGAAATGCGAAAAGCATATTACTTAGAGTTCCGTGATACAAACGGAGTATACAGAAGTTGGAAACAGAATTTTGATGGCGGTTACGCAGAACTGAAGGGAGACGATTAAATGATTTTAGAAAAATGGGATGATGAAGCGAAAGAAGTTGTACGGAAGTTTTCAAGTAATGAAAAGGATCGGTTAAATGCAATCATTGCAATGCATATTATGGTCTGTAGCATGAATGATGAGAGTGCATATATGACATGGATTGAGCTGGCTGTTCCCGATTGCCCTAGCGAATGGGATTTCATCGATTTCGCACAGAATGATGAAGGAACAGAGGAAAATAAATTGTTTAATGAAGCAGTTGATTTGTTCAAAAAATTATGGAATAAATATGCAAAAGATGACCATGGTTTATACATAGGTAGGAAGGCTTACTAGGAGATGATAAAATGATAAATGCAAATGATTCACAGATAAAACTTGAAAAATATTATGCAGACTGTGTAAAGTTTTGGACAAGACAGAATGGAATTGACGAAAGAGAAGCTTATAAGAGAGCTTTGGAGTATGATTTAATTGAGATTTTTAAGGTAAATAATGGTTGCTTACAAGATCCATATTCAGCAAAAGGTGAAGAGCTTGATAAGCAAACAACACTTAATTTCTTCAAATACAGATGTCAAGATTTGTATGGAAGAGATTGGGAAGAACGTTGGAAAGAATACAATATAGTTTAGTCACTAGACAAGGCAGTTAGGAGAATAAATACCTAGCTGCCTATTTTATTACAGAAAGCGAGGAAACGAATATGAGTAGATGGTTATATGATCCCGAAACTGATTCACGGAATGGAAAAGAGTTCACCTACAATTTACCAATACATGAAAATGACGACTTACTTTTGGGGTTTACATATAGGCAAATTATGGATGAAGTGATTGCAAATTATGGTCACAATGTAACAGAAAAAGAAATCAGAAAACAGGTAAACAAACATCTGGAAATGGTTAAAGAAAACATGGAAGAAAATTTAATGTTGTGTATCGATAGTATGTTGAAAGAAATTAAGGAGGCGTAATTATGTATAAAATCATTAACCCATGTAAATGTAAGGTTTACACAAGAACAGGAAACGAAGTAGATGGAAATGCATTTGTGAGAATTGAATATAAAGATTCAAAATTAAGAATGAGTGGTGTAGTCGCACCATTATCAAACGGAGATTGCCTTGGCTCTGCTGGTCAGTGTGTTGATGAAATCAGAAATGGTTCACCAACAGATGAGTGGACAACGGAAATGCTTAACAAATTATGTGATATTTGGGATAGATGGCATTTGAATGATATGCGTCCTTATTGTGAACACATGAGAGAACTTGGATGGGCAGAGCACACTCAGGATAAAGTTAAAATTGAGAAATGGACTTTGACGAAAGAAGCGTGTCAGAAAAAAGACAACGCAAAGAAAAGAGCGGAGGAGTGTTTAAAAAATGGAGAACCTTTTTATCCGACAAAAGAAGAAACAGTATATGCAAATATGGAATATTCTATTGATGTTTACAATGATGAAGATATCTTTGAAAAATATGGAAATTTATATAAAAATGCATATGAATTAAAAGAGAAAGATTGTTTAGGACATTCAAATACAGAATATAAGACAAGAGGTTGGATTTCTTATAAAGATCACAAGTTTGGTTTTATTGGTAGAGAATGTCCAGTGTGCGGTTATAAATACGGAACTGCTTGGAAGATGGAAGAAGTACCACAGGATATAATTGAGTGGTTGGAAAGTTTACCAGAAACTAAAGTAAAGCCAGCATGGGTATAGGAGATAGAGAATTATGCTGAAAATTGAAATTAAAACAGGTGGTGCGGCTTATAGCGAAGATGATGTACTTACAACTGAAGGCAGATATGAGTTACAGAGAAATCTCATGGATATTTGCAGAAAAATTACAAATGGATATGACGAAGGTTGCATAATGAATATCAACGGAAATAAAGTTGGTAATTGGTCGGTAAATTAAAAGCAAAAGAAATTGTAATTTCGACAGGAGACAATATGCGCAAATTAAAAGATTACATAGAGAAATGGATGGTCGGACAGAAGGTTAGAGGTGTAGATGTATCTCTTTATGATATTCGTGAATGCGTCCGAATTTACAATGAAATGCTGCGGATGGGTAAACCTGAATTCATTAATAGCAAGGTAAAGGAAATCCTGGATAAGTGTAACATCAAAACAATTGAATATGGAACCGGATGGAAAATAGCATAAGAAAAGGAGATTAAAATTATGAGAGTAAACGAAGTAAAGAAGATAAAGACAATTGAGGAAGTAGTAAGACAGTATATTGCAGAAGATGGCGAGGCGTTTAGTAACGAAGAGGAATGCAAGAAGTATGAGGAATCGGCACTGTTTGCAGTAAGTAAGCAGTTAAAGAGACTTGATAATAAGAAATACGGAACTTCTGAAAATGATATTTATGATGAATGCTCTGATGACGATTTGGTAGAGATCTTCAATGCAGAAACAGAAAGAGATATTGAGAATATCAGAAGATATGTATATCTAAAAGCTATTTCAAATTATTCACATGTAAGTAAATCAGATGTGGATTTACCTAATATTACCGCAGGACATGAAGTAATTATCCATTGGAATTATGATCAGTGTGCTTGTTGGACGATTGGAGATGGAAGTATCGATGCTTTTTGTGATTATATCAGAAGCAATCTTGTAAAGCTAATTACACCAAAGGAAGAGAAAACAGAGTAATAAAAGCGAATAATAAGACAGGCACATATGTTCGGTGTCTGTCTTATTTTATTAGGAAGGAATGAGAAAATGCAATTAATGAAATTTGTAACAAGAGACACCAGTGACGAAAATAAAATTATTGTGTGGTGTACAACAAACAGCATAATTACATTCAGAGATTTCATGCAGTATGTATTAGATAGCATGAACAATCCTAAAGATTTTATGATTATTGATACGAAGACAGATCTTGTTTATGACATGTATAAAGTCGCAACAGAAATGTATGGAATGCGAAAGAGAACCTTTGAAGAAAGAATAAATGGTGTTTATACAGGCAAGTGGGCGAAATATACAAATTCAGATTTGAATTGTGGAGGTAAGTGACATGGGACTTATATATTTAAAAAATGAAGAGAAACAGTTATACAGTGCATATGGATTAACTGTATATGGCAAGCAGGATAAATATGAGTGGACTATTTACAGTAACAAGCCAGATGAAAATGTATATACATCATTACGGATCGAGCGAAACGGAGAGGAAATCTATAACAGAAATCTTGGTAACAGATGTATCTTTGAAGAGAATTTCAATAGAACGATTGATAATTTCTTATGGTGGATTGATAAAGATAGTCCTGATACATACGACATTGACAACACAGTTATTAAGGATCTTTGTGAAACAAACTCGTTATTTAATCATCTGATTGGAAATCGTAAGCGAATAGAACGAGAAGAAGCTAATGAGAAAGCAAGGGTTGAAGCAATCAGAGAAGAGGAACGGAGGCAAATTGACTTGATTAAGCAGTATTGTGAAAAGAAAAATCTGTTATTCAAACAGCATTATGAAAAAGTTTATTTGATTAAGCTGCGTAATGAAAATGTAAGACAGATGATTGAAAATGCAGATGATAAGCGGTTTGAGGGATTAAGGGATTTCATGAACGAACATCCAGATAACAAGGATGCAGTGATTGTAATGAATGGAAATATTGAAGATATAGCAAGACAGATAGTATAGAAAGCGAGGTTGATTGATATGGAAGTTATTACAAGAGAATACAAAATATATAACTTTTCCGAATTATCAGAAGATGCAAAAGAAAAAGCAAAACAGTGGTATTTAGATGACGATTTTAGACCATCAGAATTTACTGAAATTTATGAGCAGGATTTACGGAATATATTTCCAGACAGTGAATTAAAATTACAGTATTCTTTTGGTTACTGTCAGGGAGACGGATTGAATATTTATGGAGAGTTAAATGTAAATAATGTTTTAAATCTGCCGAAAACTCATTTCTGTGGAGATAAGTTTGATGATTTGACTCAGTATTTTACGGAAAAAGAATTAAGAACAATCCGAAGATATTCAAGTGAATGCGGAATAGATATTAAGCTTCCTATGAATAATCATTATAACTACTGTTGTGTAGATAGAATTGATTTAGCTGAAGAATGGGAAAATGACTTATGGTATGCGAATTATAAAAATGTAAATATAGAATTACTTCAGAAACTTGAAAAATATGTGATTACAATTATTGAAAGATTATGTGCTGATTATGAAAAATATGGATATGAATTTTTCTATGAAGTAGATGACGAAACAATGGAAGAAACTTGCGAAGCAAATGAATGGAAGTTCTTAGAAGATGGTACATTTTTTGCGGCATAAAACCAGTTGAAAGAATCGTTTCAAAAGGAGGTTATACAATATGGAAGATAAGACATTAGAGAAAATGATTGATAACTTTCATAATAAATTGAGTATAGCACAGGATGCAAGAAGAGAAATTATGTATTACTTGGAAGAGCACTATGAGATTGATGAGACATACGAAGTAGCAATGGAAATACAGGATGAATTAAATTGGTGTGATGGAATCGATAGTAAACACGTAGATAGATTAATTAGAAAGGTGAAAGAAGGTAGATAATATGTTTTTATTATGCGAATTAGATGATGAGAATTATACATCTCCATGTTTTTCACAATTTAATAGTTTCAAGAATGCTTTCGATGAAGCATTAGTAAGTTGTGGCAATTTTAAGGATGATAATATGCGGATTGATGTGGCAGATAATAGAAATCGTATATCTGCCAACACAGATGATGGTCACTTTTTTGTGACAGAAATTAAGGAATTTGATGAAAATAAAGGTGATCATATTCTTGTATGGCATCACGCTTACAATGGTGTTGGTTTCGGAATCCTTAATGTGGGAACCGAGGAAGAATGTATACAAAAAAGAAGAGAAGAATTAAAAAAAATATTTGATGAATATGATTTAGCAAATGGAGACAACGAAGACTTTGATATGGAAAATGATAATGTCGTTGATACTGGCGAAGAGTGGGAAGTATTTAGTATTGTCAAAATTGAAAATGTAGAGGAGTGAATAATATGAGATATTATGAGACAAAAATCGGAAAAATTATTGAACAGGAATTTGACACAAGAGTAGAGAATGCCGTATTTAGCTATATCATGGACAAGGGGATTGAACGTATTAAACGGATTACAGATGAAGATATTGCCGGTATTGAAGGAAACGGATTATGTACCGCAGCATTCAATCAGAATCTTGTAAGATGCGCAAGACATATTTGTACTGAATGTGAATGGATAGAAATTATTGAGTATATCAGACTATTCCTTTTCTGTACACCTACTGTTCATGAAGTCTCGCTGTACAGAGAAGATTTTTCAAAGGATAGTTTTGCAGAGCTATTGCATGATCTTGATCTCGATGATGAAGAAGTTGGAAATGAAATTCAGTTATATGCAGTGGTAAATGAAGAATGTCTGAAGGATGGTGAATGAGCATGACACAAGCTACAAGTTGTATAAATGTGTATTCAGAAATAAATCCATGGATTGATTTTATAATAATACCTATGAGTTATTCGCATTTTAGTGAAGTGGAAGATATTATAAATCAAGCTTATAATGATTGGTTTGATAGTGAAGAAGAGGATTCAGATATTACTATTGCCGAATATATAGGTATGAAGCTAAAGGAAAATGACATTGAATTTGAAATATATTTTAAAGAGAAAGAGGAGGATGAATAAATATGGAAGAAAAAGATTTAAGAATTTGTCCAGTTTGCAATAAGGAAGTAGAAAGAAATGATATGAATTTTACAAGAGATTATCATGGAATCACTTTTAGATTAGTGTGTAATGACTGTTGGGAGAAGCTAATGGAAAAGGGATATGACGGTGAATATTACAGCGAGATTGATGAATGCATTGATGAAGATTATTAAGGAGAGTGATATATGTGTGCAAGAAACCAAAGATGATTAGAGATTTTGAACCATTATTAAAGTCTAATGGCTACCACTTATCACGGATAAATGGTAGTCATTTTATTTATAGCAACGGAGATGCGACAATTGCTGTGAATAAAGACTTAAACAAAATGGTTCGTAGAAGGTTGATTAAAGAGAATAATTTAAAGTAAAGGAACTTTAAGAAAGATTGGAGGATGATTGATATGTTGCAGCAGAATTGGTTCGCAGATCCTAAATTTGAAATGTTTGAAGATTATGGAGATGCACAAAGCTTTTATGATACTGAAACGAAAAATATTTATGTTGTATTGGCAGAATACGGACAAAAGGGAAGTAATACAATTCAGGAAATCACACCAGATTCGGAAGAATATATTTCTAATTATGAAAAGTATAAGGAATATATGGAAAACAAATATAAAGATTTTATGAGTGTTGTACGTGAAATGTGTGCAAGGAAATCTACGGATTGTCGTTCTCTTAATATGACAGATCTGGCACGGAGACTAATGGATATGGTTGACATTCCACAGAATGCAGAGATTTTTGAAATTCCGCTTAATTGGCACATTCAAGTTGGAATTACATTTACGGTTCCAAAGTATCCTGTAGCTTTTGGTTTATATGCAGGATATTGGAACAATGGAACCGAAAGTATGCAATTAGTAATTGTTGGCACAATTCGTAACGATGACGATGGTATATCCATTGATTATTGGAAAGAGGAAATGAGTTTGCCATTGGATTATTTTAAAAATATAACAAAATAGCAATTTCAAATGGAGAGACTAATGGAAATTAGAGTGATTGATTATGATGCGGTAGTTGGATTTGTTGATTATGGAACTATTGATAGTGAAAAGAATGGCGGTTGGTCAACCAAAATGCGATGCAAAAAATGTGGTGCAGCATGGCTTGCTGAAAATCATGCAGATGGAAGGTATTCTTGTCCTAAATGTGGAGCAACAGGTAAAGGATGTGTTATTCCAGTACAATAGAAAGGATGGTTGATTTTATGAAAGCAGATAAATTAGAAAAATATCTTGATGAGTTATCAGAAGGAACAGATTTTGATTTTAGAATATCAGAAATAAAGAATGGTGAAGTTGAGTTATACATGCAGGGAGATAACCCTTGTAATGAGGATTGGTGTACTGAAATTACAATTAAGAATCCAAAGACAAAGAAAGAATTAACAGAGACTTTACACGAAAAAATGTGGGAACTTTATGATGATTTTGATGTTGAGGAAGAAACATATCTTATGTTAGAAGCAAAACGAAACGGATTTCAGGGAGTTCCTGGTGTGGTTGATCTGGTACATAATGAGGAATATAAAGAAAATGCATTGAAAGAATTTGCAGAGAAGTTAAGAGATTTATGCTAAAAAAAGGAGTTGTAATTATGAGTAATGAATTTAAGAATGCAAATTTTCTTAATGATGAAGATAAAATGAGAGATTTTATATGTCTCACAAAAGAAGAATTCTTGGCAAGTTATAGCTATATCACAGAAGATGAATATGACAATACATATAAGAGATATTATTCAATGGAATTGGCTAATGTATTAAGAGAATTTGCAGAGAAACCACAAAATATTGATAACTTTGAAAGCTATCTTGAAAATTGTTTTATTGTATGGGAAAGGACATTTGCGAATACTCCTAAAAAGATGATTGGAGATATGAAAAATTTCGCAGAGATGGTGGTATAAAAATGTTGAGATTAAAAGAATGGAATGAAGTATTAGATTATGCTGAAAAAGCAAAAGAAGAGTTTGTAAATAAAGGTATTAATGTGAAAGTAAAACCATACTTAATTTAATATATAACAATGAAAAAGGTGTTTATTTTGTTATATATGATAAGAACGGAAAGGAGTTTGCCAGATATGCCAGCGGAGTGCATGACACTGTTGAAAATTACAAAAAGTACATCAATTATTATAAGGAATTTATTATAGAGGAATGCGCATAGGAGGAGGTTTATATGAAATTTAAATGGAATTTACAACCGGAATTTGATCGATATAAAAAGAATCAGAGAAGTTATACGCAGGAAGAAGGCAGCGGAGGATACGTTGGATCTGTACGGACTGGTAATCTTTGTTTTGACATCATTGATTGGGGAAATCATTTATGGTTCGATCTCTATGTTGGTGGCGTAGATACAGGTTATGGATACGGAGCTGAGAATTATCCGTATGATTATTGTGATGTAGCAAGTTTTGCATGGAATGACGATCTGACGGATGTATCTGATGACGATTTTAAAATGGAACTGGAAAAATATATTGAAAATCACATCAATACATTTAAGGAGTATGATACAGATTTTAAAGTGATACATGTAAATCTTGTTGATAAGGCAAATGAAGAATTAAGAGAGTGGTAGGTAATAATATGGGCGTTAAAAATTTATATGGATATACAGTAGATGCATTGGCTACTGGAATTGTAAGAGCTGACAGTATCGATGACGCAAGAGAAAAAGTTAAAGTTGCTTATAAAGCACATAGCGATTGTTATGATGAACAGAGAGATAACATTTCTGTCTGGAAATTGGATGAAAACTCATGGTTTGAGGATAATCCAGATGTAATTGAAATTATGGAACATTAGGATTGTGATGAATCAAGAGTTTCTTTAGATGATTGGAGGAATAAATATGTGCATGTATTGTGAAAGAAGAACAGACATAAAATCTGGATGGGAACAACCGAAACTTCCATACCATAGTGATAATCTAAACGAAGGCAAACTGAATGGAAATGTATTAGAGAATGAAAAATGGGACGGTGTTATTCATGATTATCAAACCATTACTCCAGAATTAGTTCTCACTTGTCCTGGTTATTTTAACGGAGAGGGTGTTGGTTCTATTTGCATTCCAATAAAATATTGTCCTGAATGTGGAAGAAAATTGGGAAATAAAAAATCATAAGAAATGAGGATTTCTTAAAAAAGAGAGGTTGTCAGTATGAGCAGAAAAACAAAAGATATAGATCACGAACTTTGTGATTATGATGAAGCATATGATCGTGAATCTGCAAGTGATATTGGATGGTGTGGTAAATGTAAAATTCCAGAATGTCCATATAATAAAGATTTGAATGAAAAGAGACGAATGGGTTGGAAAAATCCAAAGAAACGATGATTTGTTTCAATAGAAGAATGGGAAAATAAGATATGAAACCAAGACATTTTCTGATAGCAGATATTGATGAAAAAATAATTGTCGAAGAAACAACACGAAAAGATATTCTTGGACATATTGATGAACACCTTGAAAATATAGAACATGGAAATGATATGAGCGATTATGCATTCCGTATTTTATATAAGGACGGTTCAACAGATGGAGTTTCTGGAAACGATTATGATGAACATAAAATAAAAAGAATTAACATTTTATCTATTGTCGTAGATAATCCATGTACTTCAATAACATATGGTAACTATAAGATAAATCAATATGGCGTTGTAAATCCATCAAGTGAAATGGAAATTGATGACAATATCATAGAGGTGACAAATCATGAATAAGTATACAGTTAGAATTATCATGGACGAACTAGAAATATGTGCAGAATCTGAAGATAGAGCAAATGAAATCGCACAAGAAATTTTAGAAGGTGATGCAAGAACACATCTTAATCACGGTTGTTTTATAGCCGGATTTGAAACAGACTTAATGGAAGCAGATGTTGATGAAACAGAAACAGAAATTTAGAAATGAAACAATGATTCACTGTGGAAAGTGAGGAAAATATTATGACATGGGATGAATTAAACAAAAAATACCCTGAAGCAAGGGACGAAATGAGTGTAGACAGAGAAAGAGAATTTTTAAAAGACCTGTATGACGCTTATGAAACTGTTGGATTTGTAAACAAATTTTGGACGCCATTTGATTTGCATAATGAAGACAAAAGTTATGTTGGGAAACCATTTAAGGTAATTGGAAGATGTGAGGAAGGTAAGGAATGGGATTTAGAATCTTTACCTGCATGGAAAATCGAATTTGAAGATGGACATAAAATGGATGCATATCCAGAAGAAATTTACTTAAAATACATGATTGCAAACGGGTATAAACCACAATGAAACGGAAATTTCAAAAGGAGTGTGAAGAAACAATGAAAATTATACAAAAAGGGAAGCCAAGACATAAAAATTGTCCTACGTGTGGTTGCTTGTTTGAATATGATATATGCGATATTGATCATATACCAGGGATGACATTTCTAAATAAGGGAACAGATGTTATTTATTGCCCACAATGCAGAGAAAGAATATTGGAAGAATGTGGACTTGCTGTTAATAGTTTAGGACATTTTAAATAACACGATGAACAGCACATTTAATGTGTAAAAACGGGAGGAGTCTTATGGAATTAATAAAAGAATATTCAGAAAAATATGGAATGAAAGAAGTAGTAAATAACTATGGCGAACATCGTCAGACACGAGAAAAGAGTATAGTGTTTCCTAATGGATGGGTTGCTTCTATTGTAAAAAATAATGGAATTGATGTATGGCAACCTGGTGGTAAACATATAAAAGAATTTAAGTCAAATAAAAAATATTCTGTTGCGATGTGTAATTATGATGGATATTTTGATTGGGAAATTCTTAATAAGTATGGTGCAATCGAAGGTTGCATTTACTGTGATACGGAACTGGAAATACTGGTTGCTTGTGAAACAATTAGGAGATTATAAAAAACAATGAAAGAATAATTTGTGAGGTGAAAATTATGAATAACGTACATGATAAAGTATTTACTTGTCCAAGATGCAATAATAAAACATTGTATCCTATAAATGGAAATGAAGATATTGTAGGCATTGGTTATCATGAAATTTGCATATGCGAAGAATGTGCAGCAGAATTGTGGACAGAGCCGCAATATGATTATAGCGTAAAATTTGTTGAGATAACAGAATAATTACATAATGAAAACCGCATTTCGGTAGAAAGGAAATAAAATGAGAAGTATTGCTTGTACGATGATTAGTTTTGTATGTTGGTACGTTGGGATTCATTCTAATAAGAAAGACTGTTATATGCCATTTCGATTCGCTTTAGTAATTACAGGAATTGGCACGTTAATTACATCAATTATCCTAATGGCAGCTGGGTTGTAATAGTAAGAAAATCGTATTTTGAGGTGAAAAATATGAATGTACGAAAAATGAAGAAATTTATAAATAAGTATGGTGTTATAACGCAAGAATATGTACGACCGAAAGGCACTGATCCTGATGCAGACTATTATGGCAAAGAAAGCTATTTCGTTGCATGGGATTCTGATTATTTTGACTTAAATGTAAGTAGCGGATATTTAACAAAATATAGAGCATATAAAGCAATTGTCAATGCTATAAAATTAGAATTACATAATATGGAGTGATATAAAATGGGATTATGGAAAAGAGCATATTATACAATTGAATGCAATCATTGTGGGAAATTATTAGAAGATGATGTAGGAGAAATGGCAGGCGTTACTAAAAAGGAAATTGCTATTAACACTGCTATAGATTGTGGTTGGAATCAAATTGGCAATAATACCTGGCTATGTACAGATTGTAAAGAGGATTATGACAATTTAGATTGATATAGAGGAGAATTGATATGGAAAAGAAACAGTGGATTATCACAAAGACAAACAGTGAAACACCGGAAGTTGAATTTTATAAGTTTGTTGGAACTGTGAATGAATTGAAGTGTAAGATTTTGCATATGGTTCAGAGCTGTTCCGCCGCAGAAGAGCTATTAGAAAATAATGACGAAAGGTATCCTGATAATGTTGAATACATTGAGTTCGACGAAGATAATCAGACAGCATTTATTGATGTAACAAATTACGATGAAGAGTATGATGAGGTATTCACAGCAAAGGCATTGGCAGCCATTGATTTTGTTTTGTTGGAGGAAGTGTAATGAAGAGAACATCAAGAGAAATCAAGAAACAAACAGAAGAATGGTTGGATGAACGGTGGGTTATTGCAAACATGGAAGACGCAAGACCACAAGATGTGAGTTATTACAATGGAGCTTTAAAAGCTCTTGAGTATGCTGGGTATGAATGGAAACGAGATAAGGACGGCAAACACACTTTATATAAATCATAATGAAAGCCAGATTTAGTTTGAAATTTTTTAATATTTTAAAATATAATAATTTGATGGAGGTCAAAAATAAACAATGAATGAAGATATGAAATATGGATATAACATTTGTGGACAAAGACTAAATGACGAAATTGATACTATGATCGAAGAAATACATAGAGCATATATGATACAAACCGATGAAAACGTAAAAAATCGTTTGGATGCACAGATAAAAATACTTTGGACGGTTGTGTCACATATTGAAGATGCATTGGCTGATATAACATAATGAAGCAGTCTTTATTTAATAAGGAGATGATAAAATGTATGTAATAGGTGTTTCTGATTGGAGATTTATAAAAATAATTAAAACAAGTGTGCTATATGATGGTAAAGATACATGGGCAGAAGTAAACTCTGTTGGCTATGATACATCATTAGATCAAACGACAATTTTCGCTGATATTGAGAAAGCAAAGGAAACATTAGAATATATAAAAAGTAATGCAGCAAATATACAATTCACAAATAGTAATTTTGTTGCGCAAGTTCTTGATGAAGATGCTGGATTTGATAAAACAGTCTATGCAAAAGAATTGAAACTTTTTGAGTTAGTGCCGGTGTTAGCTGATGATGGAAATGATTAACGAATGGAGATGCAATAAAATGTATGGAAATATTATTTGGTTTGAAAGTAAAAGTGAAAATATTATTGTAAGTTTAGAAACAGATCTTCGTCCAGTAGTCGGAGATAGCGTTCTTTTAAATGGAAAGAATTATAAAGTATATGAAGTAAAATGGATATTAGAACAGAAACCTGGACAGTGCGGTGTTATTGCTTATATTGAGTAGATGAAAGTAAGTTTTCGTTAAATTAAAGGAGGATAAAATATGGTTACAGATGATCTTGTTGCCGCACTAGAAGCATTGATTAATAAATTTGATACAGATGAGAAAAAGGACGCAGGAAATAGCGTTCTTTATGCATTAATGAATTTTGATGAAGACGAATGGTATGGAATGGATAACGAAGAGAAAGATCGTTGGATAAATCAATATTTATGATGATGGTAACGTGCGGAATTGAGTACTGAAAATGGTACATATGAGTGATATAATGGAATTATAAAGGAGGACAAGATTATGTTATTAGATTTGATTGCATGGGGAACCGGATTGTTTGTAGTTTTTGGTATTCCTTGGTTACTTGATCAGAAGAGAAACGATAGATAATTTATAGGAGGTATAATTATGTTAGGTATTGTTGGTTTGATTTTTGGAGCTTGTTGCATTGGTAGTGCTATTAGCTGTGTAAGTGATGACGCTCATGCTAAGAGAACATCTTCCTTTCAGGACTATAACGGAAACAATGTCTGCTTTGACAGATTAGGTCGGAAAATTGTAAATGGAGAAAGAACTTATCAAGATGTAAAATATGATGAATATGGAAACCGACATAATTATACTGTTGGATGTTCTAGTAATCATGTTTATGGAGATGAATTTGATCAACAGCTTGCAAGGGAAAGAGTATGGGACGAAAAAGACAAACAGCAATCTCTTCAGTTTGGGAAACTTGCTTATTTGAAATACTTTCCTGAAAAGAGAAAACGGCAGACGTGTGAGATTTCTACTGGAAAATATATTAGTTGCTTATATCACGAATGTTATGCAGATGAATATAGAAAATTCTATTCATTTGATGACAATTTAAGGACAAGTGCTCCTGGTGACTATGGTGTTGTTATTACTAAAGAGGAATATCAAAAATTAAAAATAGTCGGTGGAACAGAAGCAAATATGCCAGCTTGGGATGTTGTTCATAAATTACAAGATATCGGAATGGCAAAACAGAAAGAGAGAGAAAGTGTAAGAAGATAAGCACTTGAAACTCGAATTTCCTCATAAAACCGTCATGACAACGTATTAACATTGTATTGACAATGTGAAAAATGGAGAATATAATAATATCAAAGAAAGGAGTTGATTTATTATATGGCTAATACAAGTGTAACTGTAAGGATAGATGAAAAGGTTAAGACAGATCTTCAGGATCTTATGTCTGATTTAGGACTTGATATGACTACGTTTTTTACCATGGCAGCAAAACAAGCAATTAGAGAGCAAGGGATTCCGTTTTATATTTCTAGGGAGATGCCGAACGAGGAAACGATAGAAGCATTTAAGGAAGTTGATGAAATGAAAAAGAATCCTTCTATCGGGAAATCTTATACAGATGTAGATAAGATGATGGAGGATCTGTTGGTATGAAGTATGAAATAAAACCAACTAATAAATTTCAGAAGGATTTAAAACGGATTCAAAAGCGTGGATATGATTTGAATCTCATAAGTGAAATCATTAAGAAATTAGCGAACGGAGAGATTCTTCCAGAGAAAAACAAAGATCACGCTCTTACCGGTAATTATAGTGGAAGAAGGGAATGTCATATTACGCCAGATTGGTTATTGATATACGAATATGATGAAGAGGTACTGTATTTGTACTTGACAAGAACTGGTAGTCATAGTGATTTATTTTAATGGTGCTATTTATTAAATGGCACCATATTTTATAAAAGGAGGGATTCGAAAATATGTTTAAACATTACGGGGGTAGATGTACTATTTCAGAGATGTGAATGTAGTTTTGCAGATTTTTTAAAGCAGCAAGGTGTTGAGTATACTGTGCTTCCGTATTTGGATGATATTGTATTAAGATACAATGTCAATGGAGTACGGAAATATGCTTATATCACATATCCAAATACGATCGATGAATATGTAGAGTATGTATACATAACAACGGAAATTCCTGAAGATTTGAATTGGCAAAAAATAGAGTCTGATCGTATACATCAGGAGGCAGGTGATCCTCCTATGGAATTACCTACGAGAGCAAGAGTTATTTTTGATGATTGTAAACATAGGTGGCTTCAAGAGAATCCACCGAGAGATTTAATGGTATCATTCAAACCAAGAAAACCAGATCCAGAAGAAATGAGTCAGATGTTCATTGGATATAATACAAATCTCGAAGAGCTAAAAGAAATGGATCATCATGATGTACCAGAGTTAGACGAGGAAGAGTACAATGAAATATACCGTAGAAATGAGTTGTGGTCACAAAGAGGAAATAGATCTGATAGGAAAGACTAAAGAAAGAGAAAATAAAATCAGATATTATGAGCAATATGGTTTATGTAAAAAATGTTATGCAGAGAAAATAAATCAGGACAATAGTAATGGCTGCAATGAAGTAAAAATGCCATATGCAGATTATAAAAAACTGTGTCCTGAGTACAAGACAAAACGGAATAGTTACTGCGCTGATGATAAGACAGTTGTTGTGTATGTACCCGTTGAAGATAGATCTATGAATATAGATATTGATGATTATGATGATGTTATCAATATGCTATATAAAATTGGAACCACACCGGTTGAAGAAGTTAACTGGACGTTGGAAGAATATAAAAATCTGTATACCAGGATGATTAATAAATATGGAAAACGTAAAGTTGATACTGATTTAAAAGAAAAAGGAGAACAATAAAATATGAATGAAGGAAAAGAAGCGATTGATAAAATTCGTGAAAAGATCAATGTGCTTTTAAATGCCTTTAGCTGGACGAACGACTACGTGGAAGGCAGAAACCAAGTATTATATGAATTATTAGATTATTTAGACGAACTTGAAAGAGATATGTAAATGATTGTTCCATTTTAAAAGGAGTTTTAGTATGAAGAAGATGCCATATGAGATAAAAAAGAAAATCAGACAGTATGCAAATATACAAAATAAAGCAAAATATATTCAACGTGAACTTGAAGAGATGATTGAGTCATACGGGGTACCTATTGAGAATTTGATTGCTTGTGCAGATAAAATATGGGACAGCGATGAACCACAAACGGAAGCTCTTGCATTTTTAAATAATGGTGAATGTGATGATGTTGACGGAACTATAAATCAAATTGAAGAAGTATTTCTTTGGTTTGTTAATAGAAAGACGAAATAATAGTTTCATTTGAAGATTGGAGAGAGAATATATGAAAATTGTGAGTGTTGAATGGCTAACAGACGAAATCATGGAACGATTAAATAATGAAGAAACTTGTTATTTGTCAAGCGACAAAGAATATTGGTTATTTACAGATGATGATGTGTTTAATAAAATTAGTAAGGAATTTCACTTTGACGAAATAATAAGAAATAGAGAATATCCGATATATTCAATTTCTGTCACAGAATGGTTACATGGGAAATGTGAAGACAATGCTTTATCTACAACATTTATGGATACGCAATTTGATTGGAGTGATTATGATATAGATGCGGCTGCTGATATAGATGTATCTAAATGTTGTAACAATCAATGGGATCGAGTTATGATAAACTATGTGAGAAATGTAGTTGAAGAATCTATTTCATATAAATTAGAAGAATCGTTAAGAGAAATGGTGAATTACAAATTTGAAATGGATTATATAAAAAATGCTATAAAAAATGTTTTGGACTTAGAAGACAAACAATAACTAATGAAACCAAGTTTTCATGTGGAATATAAAGGAGAAATATAATTATGAGTAAAGGATTTGAATCATTTGATGGTGGAAAGCCATTTTTACGACCTGAAAAGCCCTTTATGTTAGTGTATGAAAGTGAAAAAGATGGATTGTCTATTGCGTGGTTAGAAACTGAAGAAGATATGATGGAAACTATTGAAGAAGTAAAATCTTATGGTGGTATAATTGTTGATGCAATAGAAATTGGAAGTTGTAGAGAAATTGATATTGATGAAATATAAGTTTACTTTGGATGGAGTTGATAATATGAATGATGTATTGGAACAGCGTTTAGCTGCTAAAAAGCGAGATTTAAAACAAATGCAAGATTTTTTGAAAATTGATATGGAAAATAATATTAATAGTCTAAATTATGAAGATAATGCTATCAATACATTATTAAATATGAAGAAGCTAAAAACGGAAATTGCGGAGCTGGAGTTGATATTGCAGTTGTATATTATTAATCATAATTGAATAAATTACGAAAAATATTTTGTCTCAACAAACCATGCATGTTCATGGAGGTTGTACTGAAGTTTAAATTGTTTCTGCTTTCCGTGATCAACAACGGTGCACAAAAAGTTGACCCAGTTGTCGCCAAATGTAGAATCAAGGACAGTATATGTTTCTATTTTGAGTTTGACCCAGTTGATCGTTACGTATAATGGCTTGATATCACCGGTAGAAGAAAATACGGCGATAACTGGAACGCAACGTATGTGTTTCGCATCAAAAACGGAATTAGATAATGTCATGATTGTACCTCCTGAATAATAATATACAAACATATGTTCTAAAAGTCAAGAATGGAAATGATAATTATGAATGGAAAAATCTAATATTTATATGGAGGTGCAATTTTATGGGTAAATATTTAGATCAATGTGCTAAAGATGCGTGGGATGTCATAAGATGTAGAAAAAAGATTATAGGAAATAAAATTATTGAATGTAATCTGACAGATAAAAATATAGAAAGTCAAGAAGAAAATTATGGTTGGCTTGCTCAAAATGACACATTTTATTCTGTCGAATTTTGAAATCATCAAGCATGGGCTTCTCAATATTTATTGAATGAATATAGAAATGGAAACATTGAATTAGAATATGACGAATATCCTGGCGATAAGTTATGTGAACTTGGATTCATTTTACTTCATAGTCCACATAAATATGATTTCTTTGTCACAAGAGATTATAAAAAGAGAATTACTAATAAACAGAAAGAATTTCTCATTGATTATTTTGAAAAGAGAAATATGAATCAGTGGTTAGAGAAATTATATCAAGAGGAAATCTAAGTTTAAGATCAAATTAAAATATAAGGAGTTTTGATTTTATGAGAAAGAATACGTATGGAATTAACATTAATTATAATGCACAGTATAAATTGTATCAGTTATCTATATTAGGAAAATACATTTATAATATAAAAGAAAATGATTTAATAAATAATTATGAAGACTATTTAGATGATCCTATGAACCCCGATGGAATTATTGTTGCAACTTTGAAAGCAATTGATAAAGTAAAAAAAGATGGTTGGTATATTGAAAAATATGCTGATATAAAAACAATTAGAATGGAAGTAATAAAACAAATTAGTGAATTGTTTGATACTGTAAACGCAAAAGAGAGAAAAGATGAAATTTAACATTCCTTAGAAAAAGAAAGAAAGGATAATAATATGGAAAAGAAAATATTTACTTTAGAATTAACAGAAGAACAGGCTAAATGGGTTAGAATCGCACTTGATACAAATGGAGATAAACAAGATGAGGCAGGTCATAAAAATAGAGCTGAATTCCTGTATGGACTTGCAGAAAAATTAAGGATGAAAGAATGATTTACTTGGAAGATTGGAAGAGGTGATATAAATGGAATGGAATGATTTAAGCAATAGTGCAAAATCTATCATTGAATGGGTTGAGAATCCATTTACAAATCAAAGAGAAACGATTGAAATTAAAATTGGAGAAGTATTCCACAGAAAATGTCCAACGTATTGCGGAGATAATAGGAAACATCCTGATATTGATATTGTTGTAACTAAAGAATTATATCAAGAAATTTTGAAATTTGTAACTGAAGATAACGAAATTCAATGCGAGCAATTTATGGATGGTTTATTATTTAAATTAAAAGAAGATAGTAATGTAAAACTGCATTAAGGAGTGAGTAATGAATTGACGATTTCTTGAGAACTGAAAGTTGGTGATTGAATGAAAATAACAAGATTTAAAGATATTCCTCAATTTACATCTAGTGGATCATATCAAGTAAATTATCCTCTTACAAGTCTTGTAAGAGAAATTGAAGAAGAAGTCAATGAAATGGGATTGCAACTTAATCCTGAATTCCAAAGAGGACATGTATGGACTGAGGAACAACAAATTGCATGGCTTGAGTATCATTTACGGGGAGGTAAATCTGGGAATACAATTTATTTGAATAATCCATTTTGGAATTCTTATAGAGAACCGAAGAAAAATGAGTATTCTGATTATGTATGTGTTGATGGCTTACAAAGAATAACAGCAGCGCAAAGATTTGTTCATAATGAAATTAAAGTATTCGGTTCATATTTTAAAGAATATGAAGATAGACTTAGACTTGCAAATGATGCGACAATGATTTTAAATGTAAATAATCTTAAAAGCGAAAAAGAAGTTCTTCAGTGGTATATTGATATGAATGCTGGTGGAACGCCACATACAAGCGAAGAGATTGAACGAGTTAAGGAAATGATGAAAAAATTATAAGTAGATGAAAAATTGCTTTCAAGAGAATGGAGATAAGAATATGAGCAATATGGGATATAGACCGAAATTTTATGATTGTACCATAGACGGAATAAAAAGTGTCAAAGGAAAAAATTTATTTGTATTACATTGGAAAGATTCAAAAGGCGATGGAAGTATGCCGATTCAGGTAGATCAACCATCAGAATTAATTCTTAAAAGAATGAAAGAAATTGTAGATGGAAAGCGAGATAAATTATACCTGACAAGAGGAATGAGAGATATTGATGTTTCGTATCTCGGTGACAATAAATGGCAGCTATATGATGAATTTGATGTTTATGAATTTGAAATGGCTATGTAAACACAATAAAAAATTGTTTTTAAGAGAATGGAGAAAACAATATGACACTAATGATTGAAGCTGAAGTTTCAGATAAAAACGTAGCCGATTTAAAAAAAATGGGATATGATATTTGTTCTCCATTCTCGGCAAATATTATTCTGGATTATGGTGATAAAGTAATTTATTGTAATAGTCGTCCTGGAACGATAATCGAAAAAGACGAATGAGTAGGAGATTATAATGACAAATTATTCTAATTTTACTGGAAAACTTATAAAAATGAATAAACCGTATCCAATTACAAACGAAAAAGATGAAATCCTAGGATACACAGAAATCGGAGATATGGCGGTTATTACATTTGCAGAAATAAAAAATAAAACTGGATACAAAAAGTTGGTAGATATTTCTGATGAGTTGGTTATTGGAATTCCATTTGATACAGAAAAAGAAGAAGGATATTTCGAGACGGTGATCGTATCTGGAAAGTTTATAGGTGTTGATTCATTAGCTTTAGATCTGTCAGATATAATGGATTCTACATTTATTTTTAATCATATTGATAATAAAGGCACTATGATGATTGATAATCGACAAATTAATTATGAATATATGACTTGAGGGAAATATATGAAACTTAAACCAAAAACAGAAATTGTGTCTTGTAATAATTATATGAGATTTGATCCTTTATATAAATGCTACTGTCCACAATGCAATAGAATATTGAAAAGAAGTGATAGTGTATGTGCTTGTGGACAGGAAATTGATTGGTCTGAATGGATGTAAAAATAATAGATTTATACAATATGACAGATATCGAAGTATTAAGAAATATTGCTAAAAGTTATATGGTACAAATGAAAAGAGACACAGAAGCAAATAATGGAACTGATAATATTTTTAAAAAAAGATATTGGTATTTCTTAGACCAGGACGAAACCGGCATAACGGTATACACAGAAGATAGTTCCCATGCGTGTTTTCTTGGTTATGATGAAGCTGATATTTTTTTGGTTAGTAAGTAGACGAAAGATTGTTTTCGAAAGGAGATTTTAAATGAAAGAAAATTTAGTTTATATGTTAGGTATTGAGTTATTTGTATTTGATGGATATGCAGATGTAATGGAGGAAGGAACACAATATAAAGTTTCAGAATGGCAGCTTATTGATATGGAAAAGTATAATGGGAAATATGCCGTAATTGGATTTGATGGTTCATTAAAAATTTATGAGGAGGATGGCAAGGAACTATTTGATGGTTCATTACTTGATTCAACAGATTATGTTTGGAAATTGAAAAATAAAATTAAATAGATAAAACAGACATTTAGAGAGGAAAATAGTATGAACGAGAAACTTAAACAAATAATGGAAAAAGAAAAAGTGGAAATGTTACAGAGAGCTTGTAGTAGACTGGAAGGATTTAGTGCTTTACTAAAAACTAATTTAGCGTCACGGAACATTAAGAATAACGATAAGAATCATGGTATTTATTATGCTGTCAACGTCATAGAAGAGAATGTGAGGATTATTAATTCTATTATCTCAGAGGAATATGGCGAGTATATTGAGGATTTTGGACAGTATATGAATGTACCAGAATAATAATGTAAATTAAATTAAACAAAAATAATATATTTTGTCAATTATATTTGACATTAAGAAGCAGAACGTTCTGCTTCTTTTTTGTTACAAAAAAATTAGAAGGGAGAATAAAGTATGAAATATGAAATTGGTTATATTGGAGATCCTGCGATAAGCGATATACATCATATTAATATCAATATTGATGAAAATAATTACAATGTTATTTTTGGAAAGTATATAAACGGAGGTTTCTTTTCGATTCCAAATAAGAATTGTGGAGGTGAGCTATCACGATTTGATGATGTGTTTTGGAATACAGAATCGATTTATAGGTCTTTAAAGAAGAAAAAGGCGGCTGAAGCAATTGCAAATGCGATAGCAGATTATATGGAAGTAGAGAATAAATAGTTAGGAGGATTTGGTTATGGAACAGAACAGATATGCTACGAAAAAGAAAGGCAAGACTGAAGTTTATCCTTTTTGGAATATGGCTGATATTAAAAATGTTGTCGAGTGGTTTGAAAATAATAATGAATGGGATGGATATCTGATTACTATGTTAGAGCTTCTTCTTGGAAGACGTATTGGGGATACTGTAATGATGAAGTGGTCGGATCTGTATTATGAAAAGGGTAATCGAAAGAATAAGATTGACAGCATTGAAGAGCAGAAGACTGGCAAAGTTACAAACATTCCAGTAAGTAATATGGTATGGGAAGCAGTTGATAATTATTTGCAGCATACAGAAGTAGATCCTATGAAACATTACAATGATTATATTTTTGAATATAATCCTAAGACAACTTGGTTAAAGAGGGATGTTAATTCTATTATATATAAAAATGTAGAGATTTGGTGTGATGCGTTACAAAAGGATTTTTCTGATAAAAGAAGAGAGAATATTATTTCAGATTACAAAAAGCAGAAACAATACGAAACGATTGGTGAATATCTTCATTATGTTGTTGAGTATAACGATGTTGTAAAGCATCAGACCGATGATTATAGAAAGAAGTTAAAGAAGGCGGTAGAGGCAGCCAACATCCAATATGCCGTAAGTTCACATAGCTTGCGTAAATCTTTCGGTTATTGGATCCATAAGACTCATCCATTCGATCCTGATTGTTTATTATCTCTTCAGAAGCTGTTCAATCACACAGACCTTCAGACTACTATGAATTATATTGGATTAACAGAAGAGAAAAATAGACAATACATTAACGACCATGGAGAGTTTATTAGAAATGTATTGGTTGGTAATGGAGATGAGATTGTAAAGAATATGCCGGTAGTGTCATTAAAGTCTGATGATTTTGGAGAAATAATTAAGCAGGTTATTAAAAATGTTCAAGCCGGTAACGATCCTGTAGATGTATACCAGGCTGCAATCAATATGGCAAATGAAAGACGTGTTTTGTAATAGGAAAGGAGAATATAATACCATGTTGTATTATTTAGCAAAAAGATTTCAGCTGAAAAGACTGAGAAAATTATTTTGTAAGATTGGATGGCATAGTAATATTGATGGATATTCCATGTTGAATATTGAAGGGAAAATGTATTGCAGATGTCCGTGGTGTGGGAAACACTTAGATACAGAAAGTGTATTTATGAAAGGATGATTTTTGTAAAAAGAAGTAATTCAAATCAATAATTCAAAATTAAGCTAAGAAGTGAAATTAGGAACTAAAAAATTGAGTTTCTATTTGAGTTCCATTCAATAACTAAAAAACAAGTTAAAATCCACCGGTAATACGGAAGAAATCGAACTACTGAGGAAAATTCGGTAGTTTGGCAATTAAAGAAAGAGAGGATATATATTTATGATTATTACATTAATTACTATTATTATACTTGCTTTAGGTGTTATCGGCTCTATTTTTTCATACGTGGACGAGTTGGTTTTACAGTCAGAAATTTGTGAACTCTCTGGAATATATTGAATTGGAAACTTAGGATTTAATGGAGGTAGAAAAAATGTATAAAGCAACAAATATTGATACGGACAAGGCTCTCAAAGCAATCAATGATTCAAGAGCAATACAGGAAAGAGCGTCACAGCTTAGATCGGAAAAAGAAAGATCTTACATGGAGGGACTGAACAAAGGACTTGATATTGCTGAAAGTCTTTTTGAATGTTCAAATTATGAGAAATCGGCGCAGGAGGCAACTTATACAGATGGTGTCTGCGAGGTACTCTATGAACTTGGAAAAGAACTTGATATACCAACTCAGGATATAAGAGATAATATTGCATCGGTAGATGAAGCCTGCGCTCTGTTTGCAGACAGGATTCGGGAAGCAATAGCAAGAGATAAGGATCAGTAAACTGAAATATTAAGATTTATGGAGGCATTTGTATGAGAAAAATACATGAATGTGCAGAAGATATAAAAAATATTTTAAATGATGCAGAACGAACCGAAGAGGTTGACGGAGATATGTTATGTAGTATTAATGAGTTGGTGGATGAAATTTTATCAATATATTGTTTAGAAAAACAACAAAGAAAAATGGCTATAGCTGAAGAAAATGAGATTCTTTCAGAAGAGGCTAAAAAAGCAGGATGGAAGTCTGGTGTTATGAACATCTAAACTGAAATATCAGAAAAATTGTGTAACGAAAGGAGATATGCATGTTAAGTAAAATGAACGATCTGATGGGCGGCTATACCGGATATACCGTTATAGTTACCACTAAGTATGTCCAGCGGCGCAGACACAAAAAGAAGCGCATCAATAAAAAGTGGATTAAGCGGTATGGATACATCGCTAAAGATTGGCAAAAACGTGGAGAAACGGTTGTCGATCAGGTACATATGACCATATATATGAATCAGGCAACATATAATGATCTGATTATTGCCCTAAAGAATAGGTAACAGAAAGGAGCAAGGATGGAGAGACTGACAACTAGAAATATAGCAGGAGTGGCAGTATATAAGCATCCGTTTGAATGCGAAAGATGCGGAGAGGAAATTTGGAGACTGCCTGATTACGGTAACGGAAGTCCAACGGAGAAGCTAGCAGCTTATGAGGATTCCGAGGAGCAGGGATTGCTCCTGCGGTTGCCGTGCAAGGTGGGAGATACAGTTTATGTAGTCACTTCTCCATTTAATGTGTTTGATGATATTGAATATGATGAGAACATGAAAGACGAAGTCTATGAAGCTTATGTTTCTAGTGTATCATTCTATGAAAGCGGAGAACAATTTAGAATTTACGCTAAGGTAACAAATCATTTTATAGGAGCATATTTTAGAGAATGCGATTTTGGTAAAACGGTATTCCTCACAAAATCCGAAGCCGAAGCCAAGCTGGCAGAAATGAGAGGTGCGGAATGAAGAGAGAAGAAGCTATTTACTGCTTAAAGGCTCAGAGTGAACGGTACTCAGAGGTTTGTGAAGAATGTCCTCTGTACGGACAAACTGGAGTAGATCATTGCTGTGAGGATGCATTGCAAATGGCAATCACCGCCTTGCAGAATCAGCCAGTGTGGATTCCAGTAAGTGAGAGACTGCCGGAGAAAAACGGTAAATATCTTGTCTTTTTAACTAATCCTGTTAGAAACCAATCTGATAATGTGTTTACAAGTTGGTACAACGTATATTACAAAGAGTTTGAGACAGAGAAATCCTTGGATTATGTAAAAGCCTGGATGCCACTGCCGGAACCGTACCGGGAAAGCGAGGGAAAATAATGGCGAACAGAAATACATTACACATTTCTAAATTGGAAGCATTTAAAAATTGGCTGATAAAGGACGGCTGGGAAATTCTCCCGCTGTCAAAGAATCCATATGAAGTATTGAGAGCAAGTAAGATGGGAATATCAAATCCTCTGATTGTGTATTCTGGAAAAAGCAAGGAGCATCTTTCCTTTGCAAATGAATGGTTGCCGGTAGTAGAAGCATTTTTACATAAAAAGACCAACGCAGACCGGATCAGGAGCATGACGGAGAATGAAGCGATTGAAGAATTAAAATATGATTGTAATGAACTTGGAAAAGCAATTCCATGTGATACATCATGGGGTGAATCCTTTGAAAATGCTTATGCAATGGCAATAAGCGCACTTGAAGAGGTACAGCAGTACCGGCAGATCGGCACGGTGGAGGAATGCCGTGAAGCTGTGGAGAAGCAGACGGCGAAGAAACCAACACTTATTGACTATAAAAAATATGCAAATTTCGTAGATAATGTAGATTTTCTTCAAGATGCATATTGGTGTCCTAATTGCAAACGAGTTGTAAGAAGCGGTTCTTTTTGTAGAGATTGTGGACAGAAATTAGGTTGGAGTGATGAAGAATGAATGATTTATCCTATGAATTTAAAAAGCAGGAGACGAAGAAAAACGGAAGTTTTTATTACAAAAAAGGAATGGGAAAAAGAGAAATTCCCGATATGTCTCCGTATCAGTATGGCTCATTGTTGAGCAGAAAGAAAAGAGGTAGGAGATGAGTGAAGAACTTAAGCTGTGTCCATCATGTAAGAAAAAAAGTGCTATCTTATGCGAATTTTACATAAAATGCATGAATTGTGGAAGAATGATGATGTTGAAAGAAGATTACAATGAAGAAAAGCTGATTGAAGCATGGAACAGGAGGGCGAACGATGAGAAGACTGATTGATGCGGATCATTTGTTATTTCTTCTCAATTCTGCGATAGAGTTGCGGAAGAAATTACACAGAAATACATCAGATTTAGATATGATGGTTGATGCTGTTAATGATGAGCCGACCGCCTACGACCAGAACAGAGTTGTGAAGCGGTTGGAAGAACGCACAGCATTCTTGAAAGACTGTACAAAGTATGGAAACAAAACAGAAGAGCAGCAGTCAAAATCCTACGACACTATGATGATGTATGAGGTCAAGGATTTGGTAGATGATTTGTTGGAGATTGTAAAGGCAGGTGGAGCAGATGCGTGATTGCAGAAATTGCAAACACTTCATAGCAAAAAAAGTAAATATGAATCAGTATAAAATTTTTAAAAGTATTTTAGTTACCGAATGTGTAAAAAAGAAAATTCAACTTCTTCCTTTTGAGCATGAAAGGAATTCCAAATACTGTGATTATTTTAAAGAAAGAGGTGGGGCAGATATAGAATAAAATATCTATTTCGAGTCATCTTCAAATAATAAAATATCGTTTGGAGTGCAGTTAAGAACTCTGCATAATTGTTCAAGGGTATCAAAATAAATACGATCTGTGTTACCTTCGTATAAATTACATGCTGCTTTATATCCTATTTTAAGTTCTTTTGATAATTGGTTTCGATTCATACCCTTAGCATCAACTAATGATTTTATATTAAGTCTCATATATTTATCTCCTTGACATTATATACTTTAACACATAATCTTAAGAAAATAAATATATTTTTAAGAATATACCCTTGACAATATAATCTAAAGAGTGTATAGTATGAACTATCAAAGGGAGACACGAAGATAAATGCGTAGGATTTACATACTAGGAAAGGAGAGGTGACTACGACATGAAAAGAGGAGAAATCTATTACGCAGATTTGAGACCAGTTGTAGGATCTGAACAGGGAGGAATTCGTCCTGTGCTTATCATTCAAAATGACGTTGGCAATAAATATAGCCCTACAACTATTGTTGCTATTCTGACTTCTAAAGAGAAGCCATCCCTTCCTACGCATGTGTTGCTAAAGAGTAGCGAAGAGAATGGTCTTGAAGTTGACTCTACAATTGAATTAGAGCAGCTTAGAACTATTGACAAAAAGAGAATAAAAGATAGGGTTGGAAAAATCAGCGAATACGATAATGACAGAGTATTAAATGCGCTTAAAGTTAGTATGTGCATTTAAGGGAGGGTAGTATTATGAATATGACTGAGACTTACAAAGTAGAAAGCTATGATGAAGCAATTGCTGTTTTACAAAGATTAAAAGAAAGTGGAGCTAAATGTAATATTACTATCTATACATTCGATTTTGATAGGAATTTGGAATCTCATAAAATAACTACTCCTGAGAGCGTATGTATTTTGGTTGAGAAATCAAAGACGATAATTATGAACAATGATTCATATGTACCTCATATGCAGTTATTTTCCATGGTTCAATCACCTGAGAATATTACTAGAAAAGGTATTATGCATGACGTTTTACTTTTGCGACTACCAACTAATGAGTCCTGAAAATAGGACTCATAGATAAATAAAATAATAATATCAAACAGAAAAACAAACAAACGTTCGATTTTTATATTGACAGAACAGATGTTCGGGTGTAGAATCATAATTGTTCCAAACAAAATAAAAAATGCAGCCTAGCGATTCAACCGGTGTTGGCGCACCTTTCTACTAGACTGCACTACATAACAACTTCGGAGAATACTCCAAAGAGCAGTGCTTGCACACTACTATATTATATTGTACATATTTTTCCAATAAATGTCAACTGATCAAAGTCAGGTTTCATCTGGAAAATTCGGGCAAGTCTGCTAATAAATTCAAAGATTTTACAACTTAATACAGAGAATAAAATTATAGCCCTTTCGCCAAGCGGTAAGGCACAGCACTTTGACTGCTGCATTCGCTGGTTCGAATCCAGCAAGGGCTGTTTATGCGGATGTACCCAAGTGGTGATGGGGCTGTTCTTATAAAGCAGTTGCCGTTGGTTCGATTCCAACCATCCGCACTATATCAATGTGCCAGGAGATGGGTTCATGGCTTAATTTACCCCATGCTATGCGCAAATAAAATTAGCAAAACAAAGCATTGATATAATTTGTGCCATTAGCTCAGTAGGTAGAGCACCGGACTTTTAATCCGGGTGTCATAGGTTCGAGTCCCATATGGCACATTATCAAATATAGAAGAAAGGAAAATTTCATTATGGATTATGTGATTAAAAATAATCGAAATTGCTATATCCGTCTGGATGATAACGGTACAGCGATTAGTTGCTCAGAAGCAAAGCGTGATTTATTTAATGAAACAAAGGCACGTAATATTTTAAAAGGTCTTCCAAAAGGGTTAAGGAATATGGGATTTAGAGTAGAAGCAATCCCAGATATTCAACCGAAAAAGATGGACGATGAAGAACGGAAAGAGAATTTTAGAGTTCTTCAGGGTGGTAAAAGAACAACGTCAGAGAATATTTCCAGATGGATCGAGATGTTTGGTCAGTGTGATGATGTTCTGAAGAATGCTTCTGAAAGATATAGATTTCTCGAAGAAGAACTACATAACAAAGATTTAGAACTAATGGATATTTTACATACTATTGAAATGAGTGGATCATTTGATTTGTTCCGTGGATGGAAACTCTACAAGGATATTAAACAGAATAGAGAATCAAGAAGAGATATTAAGGATGAGATTCTTATCATAAATAATGTCCTGCGAGAAATGAAGTTTAATTGGTTTAGCAGAGAAAGAACTGAGAAGGCTATCCAGGGACTATTTGATAGGAAGTATACATTTAGAATTGTAGAGGAGGATGATCAGAATGATTCTATGTAAGGATTGCGGAATCCCTATGGTGGACGCAATGTCATTTTCAAATGAAGGCAATGAGAAGTTTAATAGATGTCCAAAGTGTTATGCGGAAACAAAGCACGTAAAGTTACGTGAATCTGATTTGGATTTTGGAGAAGTATTACATAAGGCTATTAATAGAAAATAAAAGGTAGGGAAATATAGTGACGACGAAAGATTTAGAGCTTAAAGAAAAATTATCACGACTTACTGAAGAACAAGAGAAGATAATTAATGAATATTGTGAAAACGATATGAAAAAGCTGAAAAGTATTAGCTTTAATGCTTTTCGTGGTTACAATATTCCTCTTTCTGAACACGATGATTTATATGATGATGCAATGAAAGTTCTTTTGGAAAGTGTAGTTTCATATGACGAAAGCCAAAATACTTGTTTCAATACTTTTCTGACGAATAATATTAAAAATTCAGTCGCTGATTGGTATAGAGACAATTACAAAAGAGCTAAACGTAAGAATTTATTGTGTGACAAAAACGGAAATATCATAAGAGTCGATAAAGACGGAAATATAACAAAGGATGAAAAAGGGAACCCGATTATTATCTACGATACCTCATTCGATATGCCTACAGAAGAAGATGGCAATGATGGTAATTTAAAAGAAAAAGTTGCCTCGGATTTCAATGTAGAAGATGAAAGTCAATTTGATTTTGAAATCGATGAGAAGGTAGAAGATTTTATTAAGTCCTTGAGTAAAATACAGCAACAGATTGTGCGTTTGAGAATGTTAGAAACTTCATCTGAGAGTATCAAGCAAAAGCTTGGCATAACAGAAAGTAAATATAAAAGAGAAGTTGAAGCTATTAAAATGAATAAAGGATTTTCTGCATTCACAAAAAATAAGGATGATGGAAATTACAAAATGGAGGACAAAAACATGGCAGAAAGAGTTATTGAAATTAGCGAATCTGAAAACTATCGCATGGACAAGATGAGTATCTATTCTTTGTTACAGGATAAGAAAAATGGAGATATGGATTGTAACTACATTCTTCAAAGAGAACCGTTTCAGTGGACACCAGAAGAAGCAAATAGATATTTTTGTCGTATCCTTAGTAACTTACCTATTCCTGAAATCATTATCTGCGAACAGAAAAAGAAAGGATTAACTATTTCCCATCTGATTGATGGATTGCAGAGACTTTCTTATGCTGAAGCTTTTAAAGAGAATAGAATGAAAATCAGTGCATCTGGTGCGGAACGTCATTTAATTCAGTATAGAGAGTTTGAATTAGATGAAAATGGCAATAGAATTCTTGATGAAGATGGATTGCCAAAATATGAGATGAAAGTATTTGATGTTGTAGGAAAATATTACAGAGATCTTCCTGAAGACCTTAAAAAAAGATTTAATCAGTTTAATGTAAATGTTACAAAGTTCTTTGATTGTACAGATGAGCAGATTGCGGATCATATTCGTGATTATAACAACCATGCTAGTATGAACAAGGAACAAGGTGGACTGTTAAATGTTTCTACTGAGACTGCCGGTTATATTAAGCATATTTCTCAGAAGAATTCTTTCTTTAAGAACTGCGGAAAGATTACAAGAAGCAATGAGATCAAAGGTAAACTTGAGAGAGTTGTTGCTGAAGCAATGATGCTGTTATTCTTCAGAAATTCTTGGAGTGCAAAACTGGATGCTATTTATAAATATGTAGATGAAAATGCAACAGAGCAACAGTTTATGAAACTCAATTCTCATCTCAATAGATTAGAGTTGGCAATCGGAGACAATAACCAGGAATTAAATGATATGCTGACTCCTACAACGATGCCTATGTGGATTGCTGTATTTGATAAGTTTACTACATATAACATGGATGATTCCAGATTCATCGATTTTCTGAATGCATATAGAACTGAACTGAAGGATAAGGAAGTTGATGGAATTTCCATGGCAGATTTTAAGGATCAGCAGACAAAAAAGAAAACTACAATTACCGGAAAGATCGATTTGCTTGTAAAGCTTATGAATGAGTACTTACATATTAACGAAGATCCTATAGACGATAAAAAGTCTGAAGAGTCTGAAGAGTCTAATACTGTTACAAATGATACTGTTATTGGATTCGTTCAGAGCAATGTAAATGCAAAAGTAGACGATGAGGATATCTCATTTTATGAGGATATGGTAGACGACTGTGTAAAGATTGATTCTCCTGTTTACATTGCATGTAAGACTGCATTAGTTGCTATTATGGCTTATGCTTGTATGAATGATCAGGATCTGAGTTTTGAGGACTGGATTAAGAAGTATGAAAGTAATAATTCGTCTTTCAGTCCTGATCAGAAGGTCAATTATACATACATGAAGCGTGATTTTGATGAATTTGTTAAAAATGTAGAAGAAAATTCAAAACAGAAAACGGTAGCAGTAGCATAGGAGGGTGTATAAAAATGTCATATTGGACTTATATAAATGGAACAGTAACTGTTAGTCCTATGGGTAGAACCCAGGCTGAAAAAAGATATGTTCTTGATACGGTATTAAACCATTTACCTGTTGTCACTGGATCCGAAAGAGATATGAATGTCTATATTATACAAAAGGATAGATCTAACAGCTCTTGTTCGTGCGATGAATTTGGAGAAAGAACTAATAATTTAGTTGATGAACATGGGCAAAGAACAAGGAATAGAGGATGGATGCATACACAAGATGACTATATTCTTGTATTAGATGCTGCTTTAAGGGATAGAGAATTTGAACAGACTTATAGAGAATTTATGAAGTGGTTTGTACGACTTTGTAAGCGAGTTGGATGTAAAGATATGCTCGTAGAGATTACAGGATATGATAAGTCTACTATTATTAAAGACAGAAATATTCAGAAAAAGAAATATTCGTATAGAAGCGTGTTCAGTGCATTATTCGAAGATCCAAGTTGGCACAAAGATTCTGATGGAGAGCCGAACTGGTGTGAATATTTGTTATGGAATAGAGCAAAAGGTTCAGATTATCCTATGTTACTTGCTTATAAATATTTTAATGACGAGGATAATGACAAAGAAGTTGAGAGAAGAATGAAATATGAGAGAGGTTAAACATGGCAGTATTTAAAAATTTCAAAGATGATGAGCTGATTATCAGTTGTAAATGTGGTTGCGATGAAGGTATTCATTTTGCAATTTGTGATTACAAAGATGGAGATTATGCATTTGTAACACATACGAGTAACAACTATTACAGAGAGCAATGTCCATTTAGAGAGAAGTTAAAGAAAATCTGGGCGATTATTCGGAATAAGGATTATTACTATTCTGAGGTTTGCATGGACAAGAACGATTTTGAACAGTTTAAAGAATGGGTTAATAGAAAGTAGAGGAAATTGTTATGGCAAAATTAGAAGGATTTAGTAAGGTAGCAGTTATTAAATGGGGTTATTGTACACAGTATCATTTTGCTATTTATGATGATGGAAATGATTATAGGGTAGGGGATATGGTAGCATTAAGCGATAATAACCCTAATGCAAAAATTGATGAAATCATCAGCGTAGAAGAATCAAGAGAACGATATAAAAGATGCATTACAGCAGAAGTCATTGGAAAAATTGATATTTCGGCATATGAAAAACGCTTGGCACAGCGTAAGGAAAAAGCAGAACTGAAGAAGGAACTTGATAAGCGTAAGAAAGAGATTCGGGAGAAGCTGGATGATGAGTATTATGCAAGCAAAGATGATGTTTATGCTGAAATGCTGAAGAGATATGAGAGTTTATAGGGAGAATATTACGATGAAGAGACAAATTCGTAGAGGAGTTTTTGAAACAAATTCATCAAGTACACATGCAATTTGTATCGCAAAAGGCGACTATAATTTATCAAAATATATTGACTTTACTATTGGTGAATTCGGTTGGGAAAATAACGAATATGATGATTTGTATAGTAAGGCATCATATTTAATCACAGCAATTTTAAGTTTTGATAAAGATAAGGCTGATGATTATTTACGAAAGCTAAAAGATATTTTGGAAAATAATAAAATTGAATATAACTTACCAAAATTGAAAGAAGCATCATGGGAATATGACGGCAAAATTAGATATTATTATGATTTTGATGGTTATGGATACATTGATCATTCTAATGAGACCGAGGACTTTGTTAATGATGTATTACATGATTCAGATAAATTATTTAGATACTTATTCGGAGATTCAAAGATTATCACAGGAAATGATAATTCAGACGAATTTGATGACAGAATGTATGTAAACGAAGGAGAAGAAAAAACAAGGTGGGGTACTTATACAATTTATGGTGATTTAAAGCCAGAATTCGATAATTATGAAATTTACATGAAAGGAAATTAATAATATGAAGAGACAGATTAGACGTGGAGTATTTGAAACTAATAGCAGTTCAGTACATAGTTTGACCATGTGTATGGAATCAGATTATAACAGATGGAGTAGAGAAAATTTATTTTTATATACAGATTTAGGATATGGTTATCCAGATGATAATAAACCTGAGAAAAATCATTTCTATACAAGAGATGAAGCTATTGCTTTTGAGAAGACAAGCAGATGGACGAATAAAGATACCGATTGGGATAATGAAGAAGTAGCAAACGAAACATTGCATGATAATGGATGGCTTGATTACGATTACTATTGGAATTATTACGCTGAAGATTTTGAAACATTTGAGGAGAATATGACTACTCCAAGTGGAGAAAATATTATTGCATTTGGTTATTACGGTCACGATTGATTAGGAGGATTTAAGAATGGAATTATTAGGAAGATATAAGAATGGTAACTTTTTCACTACTATTCTGAGCGATGGAACGAAAATAAGAGAAACAGAAGATAATGAGTTTATTCCAGATTTTGCAGAATCAATGGATATTAAAATAACAAATTTTTGTGATATGGGATGTCCATTCTGTCACGAAGGTAGTACAACAGATGGTAAATTTGGAGATATTTTGAATGAGAAATTCATTAACACACTTCATCCGTATCAGGAAGTTGCTCTTGGTGGTGGAGATGCTACAAGTCATCCTGATTTAATTCCATTCTTACAGAAACTCAAAGATAGAAAAGTTATTGTAAACATGACTGTAAACCAGATTCATTTTGAGAAGAAACAGGAACTCATCAGAAGACTTGTTGATGAAAAACTTATCTATGGTCTTGGTGTATCTCTTGTAAATCCCACAAAAAGATTTATTGAACTTATCAAGCAATATCCCAATGCGGTTATTCATGTAATTAACGGGGTATTAAATCCATCAGATGTAGAAGCTTTGGAGAATAATAATCTAAAGATACTGATACTTGGATATAAACATCTTAGACGTGGTGATGATTTTTACATAAAAGATCATGAGAATATTGTCGCAAATCAAAATTGGTTATATGTAAATCTTGAAGATATTATTGAAAAATTTAAAGTAGTTAGTTTTGATAACCTTGCAATTGATCAATTATATGTCAAAGGATTGATGACAGATGAAGAATGGGACGAATTCTATATGGGCGATGATGGGAGCACGACTTATTATATCGATATGGTAGAGCGTAAATTTGCCAGGAGTTCAACAGCTACATTTGATAAGAGATATGATTTATTGGATTCTGTTGATGATATGTTTCAGAAAATTGTATCTGAGAGAAAATAAGGTATTATATTAGAAAGGTGAATAATTCATAATGGGAATGTACACAGAAATTAATGTGTGTTTTGACTTATACAGAGATACATCAAAGGAAGTTATAGATATTTTACATAGTCTTATTGATAGAACTGATAAACCAGATGTGTTACCAGGACATAAATTTTTTAAGTGTGATAGGTGGTATATGGTAGCTTGTTGCGATAGTTACTATTTTAATGGTTCTACTAACAGTAAGATAATTTTTAATACAATTTCTAAAACTTGGAAAGTAAATATTAGAGCCAATTTGAAAAATTATGACTCTGAGATCGAACATTTCTTGGATTGGTTAGTACCATATATTGAAACAGAGGGTTTTATTGGATATACAAGATATGAAGAATATGAAAATCCAAAACTTGTTTATATAGAAGATGGTAAAGTTGTTTTTAAATATGTAGAACCAGATGAGTACTAACTTGTAAAACTTATGATTTATATGAATCTTAATGATTGATTTTTAAATGAAATCGAAATTTGGTGAGGTAAACAATGAAAAAGGTATCAGGATATATTAGTGTAAGAGCATTGGGATGCTATGATTATGAGTTTTTTGTTGATGATAATGCTACAGATGAGGAAATTAAGCAGAAAGTGGCAGAATGCGAGCAGATGAGCCATGATTACAGTGTAGAAGAAGGCTATGAATCTTATACGGAAACACGATACAGAAAACGACGAATCTGATATTTCGAGAGGTTAAATGTGAAAGAGAGAATTTGTAAAGCAATATTGATTATTTGTGTTTGCATTATGCTTGTGATGTGCGAACAGTTATTTTTCGACATACTTATTAGATAGAAAGGAAATAATGAAATGTCTGAATATGGGAAAGGTAACGGCATTCATGTATATGATTTTGACAAATGTATTGCTACGTTAAGACAGAGACATGACGATCAGGAGAAACGAATTGAATATCTGGAAAAAGAGAATAAAGAATTAAAGGATAATAATTATAAGGATAAACAGCTTCAGGAAATAAAAGATAAACTTAATCGTATGACAAAAGAGTATAATCGTGGTTTCCCGATTTCTGAAGACGAACAGAAAGCAATTGATGAGTGGAAAGTAAAACATAAAGCGGAAGTACATAGTGCAATTACATCAAATCATAGATCGGAATTTGAATGTGTATGTGGTGGAAATTATTTATATCAATTTATTCCTACAAGTATTGGCGTAGCAGGTGTTATTACGTGTAGTTGTGGTGCAAAGTTCGAGTTTCAACATATTGGCTAGGAGAATGTACATATGAATGAAGTTTTTCAAGTGGTTAAGAAAGAGGATCATAGTGCAATCAGAAAAGTATATGATGTGCGAAATGATAATTGCGGATATCCTCATTTCCTGATTTATGAAAATGGAGAATGGAAATATGTGAGTGCAAAGCATTTTGTTCCATATAGTTCTATTCCACGTAGAGAGAGGATTTGTAATGCTCTTGGCAAAGAGTTTGGGGAAGAAAGAGCAGAAAAATTTTTGGAAGAATTAGAGGAAATTGGTATTCATTATTAAGGAGGAAAGATTATGACGGTAGAGGAATTAGAATTAGAGTCATTTCGTCAAATTAGGGGGAAAGTATCTAATTTTTGTGATGAATCAAGTAATGATGAAATAGCTGGGTTTGTTAAAGGTGTTGTAAATCTCGAAAAAGAATTATATGAAAAACTCATTAAGGAAGTAAAAAATAAACCAACATTAGATCCTAAAACGCTTAAACTCGGTCAGGCTAGAATGGAAGACGGTACACCAGTAGATATTTCTTTTACTTTAACGAAAAAAGATAAGTAGAATCTACGGTTTCAAATAGAGAATAAAATAGCATGGATAAATATTTGAGCGTAATAACAAATTTTGGTTGTCATTATTCATGTCCATATTGCATTGTAAAAAACAATAATCTTAAGATTCCACAAAGTACGGTAGGTGGTTTAGATCGACTTGAAGAAGAGATTAAAAATAATCAGTGTAATTGGGTATCATTATCTGGTGGTGGAGATCCGCTATGGAACATAGAAAAGAATATAGACTGGTATGAAAGATTCTTATTTATTGTTATGACTAATGGCATAAGAATAGAACTACATACAAGCTTGGTAAATAAAGAATATGCACTTTATTCATTTTTCGATAGAGTTGTTTATCATTTACATAGCTTTGAACAGTTAAAAACTATTAAGCGTACTGATGATGAAATAGTAAGAGTCGTATTCGTGGTCACGGAAAATTTTACAGAGGATTTGATAAATAGAATAACAGTGTATTGCCACAATTCAGATGAGATTGATGAACTGAGTTTTAGGCAGATGATAGATGATCACTATCAGGAAACTGATTACTGCAAAGATTATCTAAAAGCTGGACATAAGAAATTATGGTGGTACATTGAGCAGAACGATTACAATTTGTATTACTGTGAAAATAAGGTGTATACGAAATATAGAAAGATTGGAGAATAAGCATATGAAAATTATAGAAGGAAAAGAGAAAGAATATAAGGATTGGTACGATAAGAACAACGATGGATATAGTAGAGCTTGTTTTACATATGCAGAGAGATGGGCTGAGATGATGGAAGAAAAAATTGAAGCGTCTTCTGATGATGTAATGAAAGTTATTGTTGATAATGCTGACAAACTGAGTTATGAAGCTGATGAGGAAGGAATCACTGGATTTATGTATGGTTGTGCCGTTAGCATTCTTTCACAATGTTGGAAATATGGTGAATTACTTAGAAAATGGCACAATGGAGAATATAATTATGATGGCGATGGTGTTGTTAATCCAGCTATTTTAAGAATTAAATAGGAGGAAATATATGGCAGGTACAATGAAAGAAATTGCAGAGAATAATGAAAAACTTCATAGACTTCAAATGATCAATATAATTCTTAAGAATATGTCATCTTATGTTGATGATGTGGTAAGTAGACTCGAAGATGAATTTGATGACTGTGAAGATTTTGAAGATTATGTTACTGAAAGTATAATCAAAAATACAAGAGAGAATATTGAAATATTAAGTAGGTATATTAATGAACCACAAAAGCCTTTGGCGGAATTGCTTAAGAACACTCGATGAAAATTTTGTTTCGATAGGAGATGATAACATGCGAAAAGAAGAGACAATTGTGTTTGAGCCAGGTGATGTTGTTTTATTCCAAAAGGATGAGAAAAGTTTTAAAAACCAGATTGGCATCATTTTAAAATGTAAAGAAAACGGCAATTATTGTTTATATACTTTGTCACCTATGAATACTGCCGTATATGCTGATGTTAAGTTGGAATGGATTTCTTCTCTTGATAAAGTTGATGATATTCGGAATCAGATTATTGCAAAATATGAAAAAGAGATTTCTGAATTACAGAGTCAAATTAGAAAACCAACACAAGAGGAAAAAGACGCTAATAAAGCTGAACAATACGAAGATTTAAAGCAACAAATTATTAATACTGCTAAGAATCTTGTTAATTATAAGGATCCTGAAGACTTTGAAAATAAACTGAAAGCAATCGCAGAAATGAAAAGAGCTATTTTTTCGATTAAATTAGAATGTGTATCTGATATCAGAAAAGAAAATGGAAGAATTAAGTGGCGAATTAGAGATAAGATATTTGAAAGAGATGGATTACTAAAAGCTATTAATGAAGAAAGTATCAAAAAAGTTATAGATTTGTACAACTAAATTCACGTTTCATCAGGATTCAATAGAACAATTCTGTTCAGAAAATTCCAAAATAAAAAAGAGAATAAAAGAGTGGAGGTGATAAAAATGGCTTGGCTTTGCTTAATCGTATTAATTATTTGTGTAACAATTTTAGCAGGTATGTATTTATATTATTGCAATGAAAACGAAGTTGGTATTTTTCAAGATATGAATATGTATTATAGAGAAAAAATTAGCAAACTTGAAGAAAGAATCGCTAAATTAGAAAACAAAGAAGGAGAATAAAATAGTGAATCCAGTATTAGTTATTTTAGTACTTTTAGGAGTATTTGCATTATGGTTCTTACTTTCGTTTGTATTCTTTCCATTCGGAAAATTTATTTCCAGAATTGGAAAAGATGCAATGGAAGAAATGAATAGAGATGAAAAAGATAATAAAAATGAAAAGGAGAGTAAGTAAAAATGAAGACAGGAAAAGTAGGAGCAGTATTTTTAGGAATTATTATGGTTGTGGCTGTAGTGCTTGGATTTATGTGTATGGAGAAAGTACCGGCTGGTTATGTAGGAGTTGTATATAATTTTTCAACAGGTGTGTCAGGTGAAACAATTAGTCAGGGATGGCATTTTGTAGCACCAACTAAGAAAGTAACTATTTATTCCGTGGGTATTGAGCAGTCATATTTAACGTCCGAGGATAAGGGTGATTCTAAAAAGGATGAAAGTTTTAGTATTCCTACATCTGATGGTAAGACAGTAAGAGTAAATTTGGAATTTTCTTATAAATTTGATGCAGATAGAGTATCTGATACTTTTGTACAGTTCAAGGGTAGATCTGGTGAAACAATTAAGGATACTTTTATTAAGCCAAAGGTGATTGCATGGACACAGGAAGTTTCTGCAAGATATCCAGTAACTGATATTTTTGGAGATAAGCGTACCGAAATTAATGCGGAACTTGATACATATCTGAAGGAAAAATTTTTACCTTATGGAATCATTATTGACACCGTTAATTTTACAGATATTTCGGTTGACGAAGAAACGGCGGCTGCTATTCAGAAGAAAGTAACGGCACAGCAGGAACTTGAGTTGGCAAACATTGAAGCACAGACCGCAAAGGTTCAGGCAGAAAAGGATAAGCAGGTAGCTCTTATCGCAGCAGAGAAGGACAGAGAAACTGCACAGATCGAAGCAGAACAGGCAAAAATTATTGCAGAAGGTGAAGCCGAAGCGAAGAAGATCGCCGCAGAAGCAGAGGCAGAGGCAAATAGAAAGATTGCAGAATCTCTTACACCTGAGCTGATCGAAAAGATTAAGTATGAACAGTGGAATGGTGAACTTCCGCAGGTACAAGGAACTAATTCATCTATCGTAGATGTTAGATAAATAATTTTAGGATTATCTAGTGTCAAAGCTAGATAATCTATTCTAAGAATAACAGTAAACTAATCTTTCTTTCGATTGCGAGGTGAAAAGATGTTTTTTAATAATAATAAAGAAAAAAGAATCAAAAAAATAAAAGTAATACATTTAGAAAAATACCAACCTATATTCATAACCACTGATGGTGTGAAACATCAAGGATGTAGATATAAATGGTTTAATTCAGATGGTCTGTTATGCACGGTTCCTCAATACATAATGATTTCTGTTAAATCAGACGGATATTTAGAAGATGAAAATGACATTGTATATCCATTACAAAACATAATGTCAATAAAATGGCAGTTAGTTGATAATAAGATTGTATTAGATAATTTTTATCATGAGTTTGAAGTTGTGTTTAGTGATGATCGAGTAGCGAAGATGACAGAATATAATGTAGAACAATAATGTAAAATAAAGCAAAGTTCGATTTCTTAGGAAAGTGAAAGGAGATTTATATGGTTACAAAGACATTATATACTTGTCAGTTCTGCAATACTGATTATGTAGATAAAAAAAAAGCAATGGAATGTGAGAAGAATCACAAAGTTTTGGAGACAGCAACAATTATAGGTGACTATAAATCATTAAAATCTATCTCAGATGGATGTCCTACGAAGATTAAAGTGAAGTTTAAGGGTTCAGATAGGTGGATTGAGTATAAGAGATAATTTGGAGGAAACAAATGGAAGTAAATGTTAATACAAAAGCAATATGTACTATAGATATTGATTCAGCAGAAGCATTTAGAATTTTATGTGAAACTTTACATATGTGTTTTGTTCTTGATGAAGATATTAATTACTTTGTATATAAAAATTCCGATGATGAATTAAATGTATTTAAGACAGTTGATGGACATGATTCATGTGTAGATGAGAGAGGAGATTTGTTTGTAGCGCTTCGTAATGTTGCTGTAAATATGTTTCCAAATACATTGTTTAGAAGTGCTGACTATATCTACAATAATTAACAAGAAAACTTCGTTTTATGCGATTGTAAACGGAGAATATAATACAGTAGAAACAATTAACAAAAAAATATAAGAAAGAAGAGGTATACAAAATGGATGGATTTTTAAAATTCAAGAAAGCATTACAGGATCACTTCAACGAAATGCAGAAAGATGTAACACATTTATTTGAAGTAGATGTTGATAAGGATGAGCTATGGAATACGTATCTTGATAGTTTTCCTGCCGGTACTAATAACATTTTCAGAGAACGTAGAGAGCATGATTGTAGCTGTTGTAGACAGTTTATCAAAAATATTGGAGCTGCTGTAACTATTAAAGACAATCAGGTACACACGATTTGGGAACTTGAGCTTAATGATTCTACATATCAGCCGGTATGTGACGCTCTTGATGCTTTTGTAAAAGCACATAAGGTTACGGATATTTACACAACTACATTTTCGAAGATGGGAACAGATTTTAACTTTGAGGAAATTAACGGTAGATCTCATCGTTGGGATCATTTCTTCCTGGAACTTCCTAGTAAATTTGTGAATAAAAGTAACAGTTCTAATGAAGAGATCAAAGGACAGTTTAGAGATACAAGAAACGTATTTAAGCGTTCTCTTGATGAAATCACAATGGATGCGCTTGATACGATTCTTGAACTGATTAATTCCAATACGCTTTATAAGGGTGAAGAATGGAAGGGTGTACTTACTGAGTTCAAGAAGTACAAGAAGGAATATGATAAGTTGACATCTGAATCTGATAAGGAATTGTACGCTTGGGAGAAGTCTGTAACAGCAGGTATTGCAATTGGCAGAATTAGAAATCATTCTATTGGAACACTCCTTGTAAATGTGAGCGAAGATATGGATTTGGATACTGCTGTTAGAAAATATGAACAGATTGTAGCACCGAGCAACTATAAAAGACCCAAGGCCATTTTTACAAAGAAGATGCTTGAAGATGCAAAGAAAACAATCACAGAACTTGGATATATGGATTCATTACAGAGAAGATTTGCCACTTTGAATGATATTACAGTCAATAATGTATTGTTCTCTAATAAGAGTGCTGCAAGAAGAATGAATGGTGCAGATGATATTTTTGGACAGATGGAGAAAGAAGTTTCTGTAAGTCCTAAGAAATTTTCAAAGGTCGAAGAGATCTCTGCACAGGATTTTATTGATAAGGTACTCCCTACTGCTAAAGAAATGGAAGCGTTTGTGGAAAATAAACATGAGAAGAATTTCGTATCAATGATTGCACCTGTAAACACAGATGCTAAGACAATGTTTAAGTGGAATAATGGATTGTCTTGGGCTTACTCAGGAAATATTACTGACTCTGATATGAAACAGAATGTAAAAGCAGCTGGTGGAAATATTTACGGGGTACTTAGATTCTCAATTATGTGGAATGAAGATCAGAATGATAATAGTGATTTGGATGCACATTGTTTAGAACCTGATGGAAATGAAATCTTTTTTGGTAATTGTAGAAAACCTATGATTTCAAGATGTGGTGGACAATTAGATGTTGATATCACTCATCCTATGGTACAGATGAGAGGAAAACCTTCTGTAGAAAATATTACATGGGCGGATATGACTCATATGAAGCCAGGCGTTTATAAGTTCTTTGTACATCAGTTCTCAAATAGAGGAAGTAAGGGATTTAAAGCAGAAGTAGAGTTTAACGGAGAAATTTATGCATTTGAATATAATAAGCCGGTAAGTGGAAATGTTCTGGTGGCAGAAGTTACTCTTGATAAGAATGGTAATTTCACAATCGCTGAAAAACTTTCTGGAATTTCTTCCGTGACAAGTCGTGAGATTTGGGGAATAAATACAAATCAGTTTGTTCCTGTATCAGTGGTCAGTTATAGCCCGAACTATTTTGATGAACAGGATGGAATTGGTCATAGACATTTATTCTTCTTCCTAAAGGATTGTGTAAATAGTGAAGAACCTAACGGATATTATAACGAGTTCTTGAAAAGTGATTTAGAAAAGCATAAGAGAGTATTTGAGGCTTTGGGAGCAAAATGTCATGTAGAAAATACTGATGATCAGCTATCTGGTATTGGATTTTCAATGACTAAAAGGGCGGAGCTTGTTGTTAAAGTAAAAGGTGCAACAGAACGTATCATGAAGATTAAGTTTTAATGAAAAAGGAGAATATTAATATGAGTGAAGTAAATTTGTTTGAAGTAGCAACACGTAATAATTACCAGTTTCCGTTTAGAGGTTTGATCAATGTGATTGATCTGTGGGATTTGTCTCTTACAAACCTTGATTCTGTATTCAAGGTACTGAATGCTGAGGTAAAGAAATCCGAAGAGGAAAGCTTACTGAACACTAAAAGTAAGGAAGATGAGGAACTCTCCAATAAGATTGAGATTGTTAAGTATATTGTTGGGGTAAAGCTTGCTGAAAAGGAAGCAAAGGAAGATGAGAAGAAGAATCGTGAAATGAAACAGAGACTTCTTGCAATCAAGGCTAAGAGACAGAATGAAGCATTAGAAAATCTGTCTGATGAGGATCTGGATAGAGCTATTGCAGAGCTTGGTTAATATGTTTAGGCTGGCTTGGTGTCACAGCCAGTCAGCTTATTTAGAAAGATAATGAAATGTATCTTTCGTTTAGAGGATAGTATATAAAGATGACTGAAGAAGAAATGAAGTTAATATCGGAAAAAATTAATAAACAAGAAGGTAGAAAATATCCATGCAGTAATCAGATTGTTGTTTGTGGTTTCTTTTCTACGGATGAAGATTGGAATAATTTTGTGAACAATAATTTGGATAAGATTAAAATACAGCAAAAAGATAGAGTTGTATTTGCAAATAAAGAACAGTGGTGTCATTTTAATCCTGTTAATTATTCACAAAGAGGATATAGATTTTTTAAGATAAAAGTCTCTTGTAATATTAATCGTAAAATATTTCTAAATCGTATTTATCCATATTGTTCGTTATATTGCAAAGAGATTGAATGGATTTAGGAGAATAATTGTATGAGTATTATGAATAAAGAAGTATATGATTTGTCACATAAATTAGCTACTAAATGGTGCTATAGAAATCAATTAGATATTATTGGAGCAAAGAAAAGTAACAATTATCTTTATGTTAGAGGATTTAACGGTGGTTTTCCACATGAAGCTGCAACAATAAAAATTGATATTGATAGCGGAGAAATCATTCAGTTGTGGGGGTTTTATGGCTGTCCTGTAACTATTTTGGAAGGAGAGTATGAGTAGAGAGGAAAATAACTAAATGGATATTTATCAATGGGCTTTGGCTACAAAAAGTGGAGATAATTTAAAAGAATTTTTTAAAAATAGAGAAGATGAATATGCACTTTGGTATCTTATTTCAGGATTACATCCTAAACATCCTGCCGTTATTCGTTGGAAAGCTTTAAGAGAATATATGAATGAACAAGAAAAGTTATTTCGTGAATATGAATCGAAATACTATAGAAAATTATTGGACAAACGTTATAAAGAAGCTTTGAGGAAAAATAAATGAACAAGAGACAGAAAAAGAAATTATTCAAACAGACACTTATTAAGGTTCGGAAATTGCATCCACAAAAAGGCGATGTAATTTGTTTTCAGCCAAATATAGAATGGATTGATATGATTACGATGTATCAATTTATGGACTCATATGCTGATAATAAAATTTTTGGCGAAGCTTCATTGGCATTAGTTCCTTCCAATATCAAGCAATGTACAGATAAAAAAAAGGGCACAAAAATTTGTTGATAATCTACAGAGCATTGTAGATCAGATGGGAGCAATAAATGAATCAGATAGATAAAATAGAGTATATGATAAAATCTCTTGAAATTGCAAAAGACAAAATTGAATATGCTAAAAATTGGGTGTATAAGAAAAATAACTAAGATGATGATTTCTATAAGAATTATGGATATGAAGATAAACATCGGTATCCTAATGGGACTATTATAAGAGAATCACTTCGGATGGTTGGCAGGATGGCTAACCAGGTTGCAAATGATGTAAGTTTGAGTCCATATTGTAGTGAATTATTCAAAGAAGATTAGAGTCAAAAATCTAAGAGCATTTCTGCTCAAAAATTCCATTAAAGAGAGAATAAGATGGTGACAATAAAATATCAAAGGAGATGTATTATTTATGCCTAAAAAGAAACAACATTTTGAAGGATTAACATTTAATTATTACGTGGATGGAAAACCTTTATTTGATAAATATAAGACAATAGATGAATTCGTAAACACAAGATTTCCAAAGAACGATAATCCATTGTCACCAGTGCTTGATACAAAGATCATAAATGTTAAATGGTATAAAAGACATTTATTAAAATCATGGAATATTATTACACTTAAAGATTTAATAGATTTATTGAGCAATGAAAGTACAGATAATGTTTTTGAATTAGAAATACAACAGCATAAAGCTGCTCCAAAACACACATTAATTAGAAAAGAAACTTATTCAATTGATGAGGTAAGACAAAAAGTAAAAGATGTTTTATTTGAAAATGATAAACGACTTGCAAAGGTAGAATTTGATGGAGATTTAATTAAAGGAAACAGTCAGAGATATCAAACATTTTTTACAAAGGGATGTAAATGTGTTAAATGCGGAATTGAAGGAAAATATTTTGCAAAAGAAAGATTTAGAGATCAATCAACGTATCATCTGAATTTATATGCTGTTGATAATAATGGTAACGAAGTATTAATGACAAAAGATCATATTTTACCACACTCAAAAGGTGGTAGTGATGATATAAGTAACTATCAAACCATGTGTAAGATTTGCAATGAAGCAAAAGGAAGTAAGATAGAAGATTAAATCTTAGGGCGAATTCGTAGGAATTCATAATGGTAATTGTGGATGGGGATTATCATTCAGGTAGACAAGTCAGAGTAATAAAGTCAACAAAAATAATACAAATGCTCATGAGAATATTATTTCATATACAAAGGACTCTGACTTGTGTTTCCATAGGGCATATCTATTATACACAAATTCTATTAAAATCCAACAAAATTTAAAAATTAGAAGAAAGGAAAAATTAGAAAAGTTCCTATAGGATAAAGTGCGCACTACTTACTAAGGTAAGAGGAACTTGGATAACAAAGAAAGAGCATTAGCACATGTAGAAAAAATTGAGTGGATCAGATCTATTGAAAGGGCTGATAATATTGAACTTATTGGAGTATTGGGATGGATGTGTATTGCAAAGAAGGGCGAATTCAAAGTGGGAGATACTGCTGTTTATATAGAAATTGATAGCAAGTGTCCTGAAACAGATGAAAGATTTGCTTTTCTAGCAAACAAAAAGTTCAAAGTAAAAACAATGAAGCTTGGTAAATTTAATGTAATTAGCCAAGGATTAGCGTTGCCAATTACTATTTTTCCTGAATTAGAGAATAAAAATATTGGCGATGATGTAACAAATGAGTTAAAAATTACATATGCGTCAGAAGATGACGCAGCAAGAAAATCAAATAAAATCGATCCAAACGCAAAATATAAAGCAATGGCAAACAGAAGACCAAAGTTATTTTCTAAGCCTATTGTAAGAAAGATTATGAAATATAGTTTTGGTCGCAAAATTATGTTTCTTTTATTTGGACGAAAGAAAGATAATCCTAAAAAGTTCCCAGATTGGATTGTTAAAACCGATGAAACAAGAATTGAAAACGCACCGTTTTATCTTCAGAGTACGGATAAATGGATCAAAACTGAAAAATGCGATGGAACCAGCTGCACATTTGCAGTTGATAGAGTAAAGAAAAACAAGAACAAATTTGATTTTATTGTATGTAGTAGGAATGTAAGACAGGCTGACAGAGAACAGGCTTGTTATCACGAATCAAATATTTATTGGGAATTAGCTGATAAATATGATATTGAAAAAATACTTACACAGTTTGCAACAGAGAATAATTATAACAGAGTTGTACTACAGGGCGAAGGAGTTGGCTCAGTTCAGGGGAATCCATATAAATTTACAGAAAATAAGCTGTATGTATTCAATTTGATTATTGATGGTATAAGACTTGGAACAGTAGAAATGGCTGATTTCTGTAAAAGTCATGGATTAATAAGTGTACCAATTATTGATACTGCTTATAAGTTGCCTAAGACAATGGAAGAAATGAAACTTGAAGCTGACGGATATAGCGAATTAAATTCAAAGGTTAAAAGAGAGGGTTTTGTATATAGATCCCAGGATGGACGACAGAGTTTCAAAAATGTTAGTCGTGAGTATTTATTAAAGCATAATGGATAGGAGTTTTATAATGAATAAACCTACGCTATGGGTTATGTGTGGACTAAGTGGCAGCGGAAAATCAACCGTTGCCACTCAAATCGCAAAAAATAACGAAAATACAGTGATTGTTTCATCGGATGCTATTCGAGAAGAATTGACTGGAAATTATGAAAATCAAGAACATAATGAAGAGGTATTTAAGATTTTTCATGACAGAATCCGTAAGAATTTAGAGAATAAAAATAATGTTGTGGCTGATGCAACAAATTTAACAATGAAAAGTCGTAGAGCTATTTTGATGAAAGTGAATGGATTAGACATTAATAAAACATGTTTAATTATTCCAAAACCATTTGAACAGTGTAAAGAGGATAATTTACATAGAAAACATCCTGTTCCTGATGATGTATTAGATAAACAGATTAGAAGATTTCAGATCCCGTTTTATGAAGAAGGCTTTAATGAGATTAGTATATTATCTTGTGATGAATGGAATAAATTTAAACTTTCTAATTTAGAATTTTTAATAGCGACCTATGGTTTTGATCAGAAAAATCCTCATCACACAATGACATTGTATGAACATTCTGTAAATGCCTATAAATTATTTTGTAACCAAAAACAGTCGAAAAGTTTATTCCAATTAGAGAGAGATGGTTATGCAATTGGAGCCAAATTACATGATATTGGCAAACCACCAACTCAGAGTTTTGATGATGAAGGTATTGCTCATTATTATAATCATGCAGAAGTAGGAAGTTATATAATATTATCTCAAATGAAAATTCCTGCATTATATCCGTTAATGTGGAATGATAAAACATTGTTAGATTGTTGCTTCCTTATCAATTATCATATGATGCCTTTTAACTGGATAAATGATAAAACAAAACAACGGTGGAAAGAAAGATTTGGAGAATATAAATATCAGATGTTGTTAGATTTCAATGAATGTGACAAAGCGAGGTAGAATTATATGAATTATTTTATTAGTGATCTGCACGTAGGACATACTAATGTGCTTAGTTTTGATAATCGCCCATTCAAGTTTATTGAAGAACATGATGAAACTTTAATTAAAAATTGGAACAGTGTGGTTGGTATGGATGATGATGTATATCTGCTGGGAGACATATCATGGTACAATGCTACAAAAACTATTGAGATTTTTAACAGATTAAATGGTCGTATACATTTGATAAAAGGCAATCACGACAACCGTTTGCTCAAAAACAGAGAATTGCAAAGTAGATTCTGTGAGATCACTGATTACAAAGAATTGGATATTGGAGATGGCAAAGGTATTGTACTTTGCCATTATCCTATTCCTTGTTTTAAAAATCATTATTATGGTTGGTATATGTTGTATGGACATGTTCATACGAGTTTTGAGGATAACATGATGCAGCATGTGAAGTATCAGATGGAAGCTTTATATGATAAGCCCTGTAATATGTTCAATGTGGGATGTATGAAAAGTTATATGAATTATACTCCGAGAACACTGGAAGAGATCATTAATAGTGGAGAATAAATATGTGTAACCGTTGTGATTATAACTCACCAGACAATCAGATATATGTAGATCCATTAACGAATGAGTATTATTTAGATATAGAAACATCAGAATGGGATGAATATGATGATGGATTTGTTCATCAGAGAGAATATATTGATTATTGTCCATGGTGCGGAAGAAAGTTAGGAGAAAAATGTAATGACAGATAACAGATTATTATTACAATCCGATGTGATTAGAATTGTGGATAAACATACAAACGATGAAAATGTGCTAGATAATGATATTTCATGCATCCTTGAAAATTGCCCATCATTTGAATATCGCATTGGAAGAGATGACTCCAAAGAGAATAATATAGAAAAGGAAAAGAGAATACAGTTATTTGAAAACGAAAACATTGTATTAGAGCAGCGTGGCAACAGATATTATTTATCTCTGTTTGATAAAGAAGGAAAATTTCGGAGAGAAGTGGCAATTACTGTGAAAGATGATTATAAAGTGACTATGTTTAATGATAAATAATATGGAGAGAAAATAATGAGTGTATGGGTAACTGGCGATATTCATGGAAATCCTATAAGATTGAGTACTGAAAATTTTTATGAACAGAAAGAATTTTCTCGAAATAAAAATGAAAATACAGTAATAATTCTTGGGGACTTCGGATTGATATGGAATCGCAATGGAGAAGATAAACAAGAGAAATATTGGTTAGACTGGTTGGAAGATAAACCGTTTACAACAGTGTTTGTTGATGGCAATCACGAATGCTTTTCAAGACTCTACAGTTATCCTGTTTCAGAATGGAACGGTGGTAAAGTTCATGTGATTCGCCCTCATGTACTACATCTAATGCGAGGAGAATTGTTTACCATTGAAGATAAGAAATTTTTCGCTTTTGGTGGAGCAAGTAGTCACGATATTCAGGATGGAATTCTCGATTATGATGATCCTGATTGGAGAGAAAAAGCTAAAAAGCTAGATAAGCAAGGTAAATATATGTATCGCATTAAAGGATTGTCCTGGTGGGAGGAAGAGATGCCGACTGATCAGGAGATGCAGCATGGATTAGAGACGCTTAAGGAGAATAATAATGTAGTGGATTATATTTTATCACATAGTCCATCAACCTCTGAGTTGTATCTTATGGGTGGTAAAGGATTGTATGAACCAGATAAAATCACTAATTATTTGGAAGAAGTAAAAGCAAAGACGGAATACAAAAGACATTTGTTTGGTCATATGCATGTCAATAAAGCTATTAATGATAAAGACATTTGCTTGTATGAACAGATAGTTAGGATTCTGTAGGACGAATAAATAATCATTTAGAGGAGCAATTTTATGAATAATGAAGATTTAAATTTATTGTTTAGAGCACTAAGTCAAATTTTATCTAACCAGGACGAAATTAAGAAACATATTGGATTAAATAAATTTGATTCTGATTATGGATATTCTGAAACTTATACAGAAAAGTTGTCTGAAGAGTGTTATTCAATCGCAAGACAATATGAAGAAGATGAATAGGAGATTTGCGTATGAGTTTACTATGGACTTATAAATTCGAAGATGGGACAGAACGAATACTTGTAGGTGAAGGATTTTCTGGAATCGAATTGGAGAAAATGGTTGAATTACACGGTAAAGTAGTAGTTGGAGCCAAAAGAGCGGAAATCACATATAATCAGTAGACTAAAATATAAATTAAGGAAGATGAAGATATGGCTTATATAGAGTATGATAAAACCATAGAAAGGAGAAAATAATTAATTGAAAAGCAATATTTTTATTCCTAAAAGAATAAATGTTGGATATCAAAATCGCTTAGATACATATACTGGTAAACTAGCTTATGTAATTTATTATGACGAAAAAGGGACTCTAAGAAAAGAAACATCTTGGAATGGGTGGCGAGATAAAGACATTCCTAATACTGAGTTTGATAATGTCCCAACCGAAGGCTTTGTTTTTAATAAAAAAGTAGGTGATTACTCTTCAGGTTGGGATCATAGACAAGCCTATTGTAGAGTATATGATCCAAGAGGATTTGAGTTTGAAATTACTATAGAGAATTTATTATACATATTGGAGAACTGTTCTTGTATCAAAGGCAAGGGTATAGAAGGAGAATTAATATATGGTTGGGATGGTAAGGACTTGGTTCTTATGCCGGTAGAATCTCCTGATTATAAAGCAATTGAAGCTTATAGTAAAATCGTACACAATAATGAATCTATTAAAGCAAAAGATCTAATAATTGGTGCTACATATTTATCTAAGGACAATAAAAATTGGATTTATATGGGGCGATTCGATACATATGGATATGGTTATGAGTTTATACAGGATGATAAAATTGAAAGAGTAAAATCGTATGATAAAATTCCAAATGAACGAAATGCTTATAGATATCATGATAAGGTGCCACATAAAAGTATAAAAAATTTGTTATATGGAAAAATGTATTGGTTTGCCATATTATATAACGATGAATATTATTTTGAGCAATTTAAAAGTATTCCTAAAAACAAATTTATTAGTTGCATAAATGATAAATGCGTTTCTAATTATTCTGAAATCTATGACCTGATGCAATCAGCTTGGGAATTTTCTCCAATAGACGATACTAAAGACAAATTTTTCGAGTTTTCTTTTGAGGATTTTTACAAAAAATCAACTAGCACATATTGGAATGATGATAAATTAAGATATATAGATACGAAATTCCTTGTAAATGTTGATGGAGAATATATTGAATATAAAATGGAGACTCCATACGAACCGGAAGACAACGGCAAATATATTGTCTATAGGTATAATTGGAAGAACGAGGAAGAAGCAATCGATATCTTTCCGACAGAAGAAAAAGAGGTTAATAATTATTATGGAAAGAAAATTGAAACACATATGATTCCAGTGTCTATTGAAGAAGTTTTTGAAAAATTAAGACCTGCGTTTAAACAGAAATATTTAGAAAATGGAAGAGAATACAGAAAGGAATATGAATTATATGAGTAAGAACGACGATCGTATTTTGGAGTTAAAAAAGCAGATTGACGCTAAGAAAAAGTCGATTTCAGAGAGGAAGATTAGATTTTCACCTGAAACAAATTGTGTCCTCAATATGGACGGAATGGCTATTAACATTAATGTATGTTCAGATGATGCGCTATTATTACTTTTGATTAGATTGAATTCTTATTTGATATCAGCTGTGGATCTTGGAATGAACGATTTTGAAATTTCAGGTTATAGTGTAATTGCATGGATCAAAGACATTAAGAGTAAGTTAGAGGTATCTGGTTTAAAGAAAGAAGAGTCTGATTTGAAGAAAATGGAGAGCAAGTTAGACAAGTTACTTTCTGATGATAAGAAAACAGAGCTGGAAATTGATGAGATTGCAGCAATGTTGAAATAAAAAGGTGAAATAACAAATGGAAGAAATTTTAAAAGTATTAATGAAGAATCCTGAAAGTGTAGGAGAAATTGTAAAAGTATATATTACTAAATACAAAGAACCCATATATGATATTTTAAAAGAATTGATATTAATCGCAAAAGATTATTCCGAAAATACAGAATATCCTGCTATTAAAGCAAAAACGAAAAAAAATATGTTTGATGCATATGTAAATGCTGGTTTTACAGAGGATCAGGCATTAGCACTTATGATTAACGATAACATTCGATTAATGGAGAATATTAAGAAGTCAAGTAATAGAGTTTCTGCAAAGAAGGACAAGTAAATGTCAATAGGTGATGGAAGAAAGACATATTCAGACAGCACATTAAAATCTATGACAAAAGATGAGCTGATTGAAATTATTCGCTGCTTAGAAAGTAATCTCAGAAATGCTCATGAGACAAATGATATTCAGTATGAGAATTGTAAGAGGTTATTGAGCGAAGAGAAAAATAAAATTCTTGATGAAGTTTTGCATACTTGTGATATAGAGTGTGGATTTTATAGTAGTGATGTTAAAAATCTTACAAGACACGTTTTAATGAGAGCGTTGGATGGATTGAGAGAATAAATTAATAGGAATTATCGGTTTCTTTGGAAGATATTTGATTGTAGAAATGAGGTGTGATATATCGGAAATTTAGTCGAAGAGATGAAGAAATATGATGATGTAGATGAACAGACATTATGGTGGATAAATCAAGCACTTTCATACTCTGGCTATCCAAGTCATGTAGGGAAACAAAAAATAAAAGAACATATAAAGGAGATTGAAACGATGGAGAAAATAATAAGGTAAGACAGTTTATTGATTTACTTGTAAATGAAGAAGAAACAATCGAAAATGCAGCAAATGTATCTGGTATTGGCGATATGAAATTAGTTGATGTTTTAAAAACTATTTCAGAGATGGAGTTTGAAAGTATTAAGGCTTTTTCAAGTGCTGTTGCTGGTATGAATAGTATGAAGGAGGCTATTCAGACAGTTAAGGATTTAGATGATACATTAACAGATTTAAAGAAATCTTCTGAAAAGTAGAGAATATATAACTGTAAACAAAATACGAAAGGAGTATTAGAGTAACCGGTTGAAACTTGCAAGACTCTGAGTAGTAAAATGGCATACGTTTATAGATACACTGATTTAGCAGATAATATAATTAAATATGTTGGAATTGTATATGGTGAAAATAGGACATTAAAGCAAAGAATATATGAACATTTTAGAGATGATGAATGGGGTGAAGGAAAACAATGGAAAATTGAATATATAAATGTAAAAAACCGCACAGATGCAGAACATTTTGAATCTCATTTTATTGCAATATTTAAAACATATCAATATTACAATGATGCAAAATCAAATTGGGGAGAAAGTGACTATTTACCAACGAAAGTCGATTGGATTGAATATAAGCAAGACAATCTATATTTGGATACTTCTAATATTATTGATTTGTATGAAGTGACATTTGATAAACATGAGAAAATTTTTAAAGTTAATAAAATAAAAGCTATTGATACGATTTGTAAAAAGAAAAAACATACGAACGAATTATTTTGTAAAAGATGTGGCTGCAACGATTTAGAACTAAGAAAAAGCAAAAATAATAGAATGTTATTAACATGCACAAATTGTAATACATGGGTTGGTATGTGTTCAAGGTTCGAAAGGGAATATTATCAACCACAATATATAGGAGATTATGAATATGAAAATGGCAAATTGATCGAATATCATAGATATGTTTTAAAAGAAAATCATGGAGAAGTATTACAAGAGAATGATTTGAATAGTTGCAAATGTAAGAATGGAATATATTATATTTATGGTTTGAATTCAGAAGTATGCAAATCTATTATAGTCAATAAAATTAATACACAAATGTCATATACAAATGAACAAATATTGTCTGCAAAAGAAATGCTTAAACGTTTGAAAAATGAACTGTTACAAGAAAAACAATCATTGGATATTATGTTAAATACATAAAGTCGCAGTAAATTTCGATTTCTTGCGAGGAGGTGAAATTATGGAGAAAGTAATTAAATATAGATGTTCTGAATGTGGAGAATTATTTGATACACCTGAAGAGGCTTTAGCTTGTGAAACAAGACACAAAAGAATTGAGAGAGCTAATGTGATGCTTAGGCATGGATATACATTAAAACAAATCAATGACGAGTGTGAGATTTGGGATTTTATACCAAAACATTTAGAGAATGTAAATACGGACAATTGTTTCAAAATCAGTTACTGGCAATGTTGTCAGTACCCTGCTTATAGAATCACTCGTATCTGTTTTGATGGAGAGGTAAATGTAAGAGGTTGTGGTTCGTGGAGCGGATATTATGGTGATCATCTTAATTTAAGCAGTTCAGATTTAATGAACCCAAGACCAAAAGAAGAATTATTTGTAGATAGTAGATATACAAGTAGATGGTAGTTATAAAGGAGAATATAATTATGACATTAAAAGATACAGTAGAAATGATGAATAGCAACGATTATAAGGAAAGGTTTAAAGCTGAGTATTATCAGTTGGTTACAAGATATAGAGGTCTTAAATCAATGCTTACAAAACAGGATGAGGGGACATTAAATTTTGAACCAACTTGCCCAAGAAGCACATATAATATGCAAATTAAGGCTATGGTTGATTATATTGCGGTTCTGGAAGCAAGAGCAGTAATGGAAGGCATTGATTTATAATCGAAGGAAACTGACATTTCTTGGTGCAATTTTAAAGGAGAATCATAGAATGAGTGATATTTGTAAAGATATAGAAGCTTTAAGACCTAAATATGAACAGTTTGTTCAGACTGAGAGAGGTAAAGAGTGGAAACATTTTTGGCAGAGTCAAACAGGTTCAGAGAGAAGTGGAGATTTTGGAGATTATTTGTATGACTTTTATCCAGAAATGTTGCAGTAAGGAGAAAAATAAATGGCGAAAAAGAAAGGTTTTGGTGTAAGTCCAATAACAAATACAATCTACTATGGAACACAGGATACAGAAAAACATATGTGGGTTGGACAGAAAATAGATGTTACGGATGATGCGATAGCTGCTGTATATGAATGGTTTATGGGTAATATGGAAGACTCTGAAGGTAAGAAAGAAGAATATCAGATTACATATCCTAGCACAGAGTTTGAATTAGTAATGAGAAGAAAGAAAACAGAGAATATATAGTTTGAGGTGAGAAATGTGATTCAAGTAATTGAGACAAATTTGAGTATTGATAAAGATAATATCATAAGAGATCATCAGTCACGAATTGTTGAAGTTGAAGATTGTGATACATACTGCAAAGCATTTGAAGAATACAATGGCGAAGCTGTTTATTTCAAGTCAAAGACTATGCCTGGCAACAGTGTCTTATCGAATTGCACAATGACAGATTTGATATATGATGACATTCATTTATCTTGTATGGCCTTACATCCATCAGGTTTTATTACGAAGAAATTTGCATATAGAATTGTTTTATAATCTATGGCTTATTCAAGTCACAATTTCCAATAAAAATGAAAATCGAATAGAGAATAAGTAAGTGAAGCAGTCACAGTAAATCACTGTTTCATCAGGATAATATTAATGGAGGAATAATATGGAATGCACAAGAGGATACAGATCATTTCTAAATATGCTACGGGATCCAGTTGATGACTATATAGAGCATAAAGATGAAATCGGAGAAATTCTTAAACCATTCACAACAGTTCCGCAAGTGCAAGTATCTCCAATAAATCAAGAAATATATATCAGTTCAAATTGGCAAGACCAAGACAAACATTATGCAAGAGCTGCTGAAATATGTAAAGGCAGCAAAATTTATAGCACAGATGAAAATTTTTTGTATGAACTAGATAGAGAACTAAATGAATCTGGTTACAAAACACGAATGGGTAGAAATTACCGTACAGGGACTTTAAGTATTGCGGTTTTGGATGATCCTGGAGCAAATAAAGAATAAAAATCAGAAAGGAAAAAGTTAGGTAGCTACTAAGGACATGTCACTTTCTGGTGTATATATAATTGAAGTATATGGGAAGTAAATCTCGAATAGTTGATAGTATCATTCCTATTATACAAGAAAGACTACGAGATTATAATATCAAAACATACATAGAGCCATTTTGTGGCGGCTGTAATGTAATTGACAAAGTGCAATGTGATACAAAAATTGCATCCGACAATCATAAGTATCTTATCGAAATGTTCAAAAATCTAAATCAGATTGAAAATCTTCCACAATTTATAACAAAAGATCATTACTCAGATGTTAGAGAATGTTTTAATAAAGGATTACACACATATCCTGATTGGTATATTGGAGCTATAGGATTTCTTGCAAGTTATAATGGCAGATTTTTTGATGGTGGTTATGCCGGTATTGTACATACAAAAATTGGAACTGAACGCAATTATTATGACGAAGCTAAAAGGAATTTGTTAGAACAGATTCCAAGATTAAAAGATATTCAATTTTGTTATGGCGATTATGAAAACCTATATTCTGATAGAATTGATTGTTTGTTTTATTGTGATATTCCATATAAAGGAACGAAGCAGTATGGAGTAAGTAAGAATTTTGATTATGATAGATTTTGGAATTGGGCAGAGAAGATGAGTCAGAAAAATATTGTGCTAGTCAGCGAACATGAAGCTCCTTCACGATGGGAATGTATATGGCAGCAAGAAGTGAAAAGAACAATTGACAATACAAAACGTATTAAAGCAGTAGAAAAATTGTTTGAAATCAGAGAATAAATACTTAGAGGCGAAAATATGATTGATACGCAATTATGCAAAGCAAAAAGCATTCGTAATGGTAAATGGGTTTGTGGATATTATGTAAAGGGTTTAGATATGTATGACAAAGAAATTCATCTGATATTTGAACCTACGACAGTATTCTATTCTCATGGTGAAACCGATGGTTTTGAAGAAATAGATCCAAAAACATTATGTAGATGCACTGGCAGTCATGATAAGAATGGTAATTTAATCTTTGAAAATGATATTCTAAACGGAGAATTATATAATGTAGTCTCTTATGGGAATGGTGAGAATGAATTTCTTGGAATGAATGTTGGTTGGTACGTTCAGAGAGATAATTTTGAATCATGGAGCGAATTATACGATTTAGATATTTATGAAGTAACAGGGAATATCTTAGATAATATCTAATCAGTCTTGAACGAATCAGTTCAAAATTTTCCAAAATAAAATTGTTATTAATATTATATAAAATTCATTGATAAATAAGAGAATAATTTAGTGGAGGAGAATATGTTGGTCATTTTAACGAGTGTCCATATTATTGGAGCAGCAATTGCTATTTACATTCATTGTAGAGATGGAACAATGAAGCAAGCTTCAAAATATGGTGATGGTATTAGATGGGCAAAACCATCAGATGTTATATTTCAAGATTGTTTATTATGGGAAGTCCAATTACTAATCTACATAATGGTTTTTATAGAAGACAGTATAAATAGTAAATTCAGTAAATATTTTCAGTGAACAAATCGTTCAAAAATTCCAGTAAATAAGAGAAATCGATGCGAAAGGCATTTATGTTTGGGTGGAAGAACAGCATACCCTTGGGTTTGTATACTCAAAAATCACTGTTGAGGATAGATTTATCATAAATTTATTTTCTATGTTCCGTCCAATTTGGGCGTTTAAATAGATAGTTCTATATTTTATTTTATATATTTTAAGGAGGATTTATTAATGGGTTTTCAAGTAAAGAAAGCTAAAAGAGAGAAGATTTATGTAAAGGTTGCTTTAATGGCTCCGTCTGGTGGTGGAAAGACATATGGTGCGTTACGTCTAGCAACCGGTATGAAGGAGGAGATTAAGAATGAGACTGGTAAGGATGCAAAGATCCTGTTAGCAAATACTGAGCAGAAGCGTGGTTATTATTATGCTAACGAATTTGATTATGACATCGTAGATATTGATGCTCCTCATAATCCTGAGAAATATGTTGAATTGATTGAGTTTGCAGTAGCAGAAGGCTACGATATTCTGATTATCGACTCTTCCTCTCATGAATGGGAAGGAAAAGGAGGATGTTTGGAATTACAGCAGCAAGCTGGTGGTACATATCAGGCATGGGGTAAAGTCACTCCGAGACATAACAAATTTATCAATGCGATTGCAGACTCCCCTATTCATATCATTGCCACGATGAGAGGTAAGGATCAGTATGAAGTCAGCAAGGACGACAGAGGTAAGACTTCTGTGCAGAAGTTAGGCGTAGGTGCAAAGCAGAGAGATGGATTTGAGTATGAATTTACTTGCACATTCTTGATTGATCAGAAGACTAATTGTGCTGAAGTTCAGAAGGACAACACTCATATTTTTGAGCATGAAGGAGCAACTTTGCTGACAGAGAACCATGGTAAGAAGATTATGCAGTGGGCTAATTCTGGTGAAGGTTATACACCAGTTGTAAGAACACCTGAAACTGAACCTGTGAAGTCGGAAGCAGCTGAAGAAGATATTTCTGCTATTAAGAAGGAAATTATTTCTATTTGTACTCAGCTCGGTGGCACAAAGAATGAAGCTTTAATGTCAGCATTAAAGGAGTTTGTTCCTAGCGGAAACCCCAATGCAATCAGAGAACTTCAAAAAGCAAAAGATTGTTTAGCAAAAATTAAGGATATTCAGCCGGTACAGGCTTAATTTAGGAGGATAAAATACATGAACAAAGTGATTTTGATTGGAAGATTAGCCAGAGATCCTGAAGTGAGATATTCTCAGGGAACTACTACAACTGCTATTGCAAGATTTCCTCTTGCAGTAGATAGAAGATTTAAGCGTGATGGTGAGCCGGATGCTGATTTTATTAACTGTGTAGCGTTTGGTAAGACTGGTGAGTTTATCGAGAGATATGGCCACAAGGGAACTAAGTTCGCTGTAGAAGGTAGAATTCAGACTGGTTCTTATACGAATAAGGATGGTCAGAAGGTTTATACAACTGATGTAGTAGTAGAACAGGTAGAATTTGCAGAAAGTAAAGCTGCTTCAGACGGTAATAACAATTCTACTGCACCTAAAACAACGTCTACTGGTGATGGTTTTATGAATATCCCTGATGGCATCGATGAAGAGCTTCCTTTTAATTAAAAAGAGGTAAATCAATATGGCAGATAAAAAAGAAAGAGAATATGTCTGCGCATATGGTAAAAATTGTTTACACCACGGAGAAAAGGTTAAAGCCTCGGAATCCGTGGTGATTAGCAATAAACACTATCACTGGGATTGCGCTGGAATGAAACAAGAGATAAGTGATTGCGTGAACACTTATATGAGCTACATAGATGATAAAACACAGTTTCCTATTGTGTGCAGAATTATAAATACATTGGTATTTAAGAATAAAGTTCCTGTGGAATTTGTAAAAAAAAGTATTGAGAATTCTAGGTTGTATTACTCATCGAAACCAGTTCAGGTTTTGTATGGAATCAGAAAAATGTTTTGGGAAAAAGAATTTAGAGTATAGGCGGTGGATAAATGCTGATCGAGAAAAGCGACATTGAAAAAGCAAAAGATAAACTTGGTGATGATAATGCATTTTTAATGGCAGAATTGCTTGAACTGAATAGTTTTGATGAAAAAAATCTAAAAGCTTGTTGCCCTTATCATAGCGAGGATACGCCAAGTTTTATATATAATAAAAAGAACCATTCAATGCATTGTTTTGGCTGCAATAAAACGGTGGATATCATTGATGTGTTGATGGAAAAGGGAAATACATTTTTAGAAGCATCAAAATATTTGTTTGATAAAGCTGGTATTGAATATAGTTTCGGAGAAAAAGATGTTAAGACTCGTCATAATTATCGGTATCCTCATGAAGAACCTCTAAATGATAAACATAATGTTATTGAATACTGGGGAAAGCGTGGAATTTCAAAAAATGTAATTGATTACCTTGACATTCGAGAGGATTCACACGGAAATGGAGTATTTAATTTTTATGATACTAATGATGTATTAACCATGGTTAAGTATCGACCTGCAAGAACGATTGAAAAGCATTCTGGACAACCTAAAACATGGTGTCAAAAAGATGCTGATACATCTGCAATACTATTTAACATGAACCGTGTTAATACATCGAAGCCGTTATTGATAACAGAGGGAGAAACAGATTGTGCCAGTGCAATCGAAGCAGGATATATTAATACTGTAAGTGTACCTTTGGGAGCCGGTAATTTACATTGGATAGAAGAAAACTGGGAATGGTTAAATAGCTTTGATTCTATTATTATCTGGTCTGATAATGATGAAGCCGGTATCAAGATGAGAAAAGAATGTATTTATCGTTTGGGAACATGGCGAACAAAATATATATCTACGCCTGAATTTTATGAAAAAGAAAACGGCAAAAAAGTGCCGTTGAAGGATATTAATGATTGTTTACAAGTTGGTGGTAAAACATTCGTAATGGATCTTATTTCAAGTGCAAAAGATGTTCCAGTAAAAAGTGTTGTGGACTATTCCGAAATTGAGGAACTAGACATTTCTCAAATGGATGGTGTGAAAACAGGCATCAAGCCGTTAGACGATGAATTATTGAAAATTTTTTACGGAACATTAACCGTATTATCAGGAAGACCTGGTAGCGGCAAGACAAGTATTATAGATCAGACAATAGCACGAACTATTGACGATGGAAATCCGGTATTTCTTTTCAGTAAGGAAATGCCAGAGCGTATGAGTGCCAATTGGTTCAATACTATTATTGCCGGTAGAAGAAATATGGTTGAGCGTACAAGTCGTGACAATCGCAAATATTACATAGTACCGCAAGCCACACAGAAAAAAATGCAAGCGCATTATAGTAAAAAGCTATTCATATATAGAGACGACGAGCCTAATGATGTAGATTCTGTTTTAAGATCTGCGGAAGAATGCGTGAGAAAATTTGGATGTAAGTTAATTGTACTTGATAATCTTATGATGATTGATTTGAATTGTTCTGAAAGCGATAAAAATACAGCACAGACAAATCTTATAAATGCATTAATTAAATTTGCGGCTAAATTCAATGTTGCCGTTGTCTTGATAGCACATCCGAGAAAAACACAAGATACAAATTCTGATATTGAAATGTATGATATATCTGGTACTTCTAATATTATCAATCTTGCTATGAGATCCATAGGTCTTAGAAGAGTTTCCAAAAAAGAAAAAAATGATCCTAAATCCAAATGGCATAATTACGATGTGGTTTTAACTGTGATAAAAGATAGATTACTTGGTAAAGCTGATTTTCAGATGGGATTATGGTACGACTTAACATCACGTAGATTTTACACTGACTATGATGAATTTGATGCTCAATTTGCGTGGGATGATAATGTGTACACAGATATGCTTCCGTATGTTGACAGGACTATCGATAACACATTTCCAGATAAATAAGGAGAATTATTATTATGATGGATGAAGAATTAGATTTTTTGCTTGGAACAATGCAGTGGTCGTTCTCAAGGTTGAATTCATATTATAACTGTGCGTATGAATGGTTCTTGCACTATGTAGAATGTAATAAATCTGAGAATGGATTTTTTGGTGAATATGGCTCGCTGATTCATAAAATACTTGAAAAGTATGAAAAAGGAGAACTTTCATTATTTGAATTAAATGAGTATTATGAGGATCATTTTGATGAAGATGTTCCTCATGATGCTCCACCTAATAAATTCGTAAATATTAGGCAATCATATTATGACAAAGGTATTGATTACCTTGATAATATAGATCTTGATTTAGAAAAATATGAAATTCTTGGAGTTGAGAAGAAGGTAGAATTTAAAATTAATGACAAGGATTTTGTTGGATACATAGATTTACTTGTAAAAGATAAAGACACCGGCGAAATTATTATCATAGATCATAAATCGGCAAGTATTAAAATTCTTAAAAACGGTAAGATCAGTAAATCAGATCAGCAACATTTCTTAGAATTCAAAAGGCAGCTCTATTTATATAGCATCCCAATTTTAAAAGAATATGGTTCTGTGTCTAAGTTGAGATGGAATATGTTCAAAGACCAAAAATGGATTGAGATTCCATGGGTACAAGAAGAGTATGAAGAAGCTATTCAATGGGCGAAGGATACTCTTGAGTTGATCGAAAAAGAAAAAGAGTGGAGACCTAATCCTGACTATTATTACTGTAATTATCTTTGTGGTCAGCGAAATCATGCATGTGAATATAAACCGCAGCCAACAAGCAAGAGAAGTGAAGAGGATAATAGATATTATAATCCAGAAACAGATTCATACGAATAGGAGTAAATAATATGCAAAATTATCATAAGCATACGTCATATAGTAATGTTCTGGTTACGGATTGTGCTGCTTCTTATGAAGAGTATGTTCAAAGGGCGGTAGAACTTGGACAAAATGTTATATCTAGTGTTGAACATGGATATCAAGGAAATTATTATATTCCGTATGAACTGGTTCAAAAATATAACAATTCTTTGAGAGAAAAAGTAATAAGTGGAGATTTGACAGAATGTGAATATAATAATAAAAAACTGAAATTTATATTTGGTGCTGAAGCATATTGGGTTAAAGACCGGTTGGCTGAATATCCAAAAATTGATAAAAAAACTGGTAAAGAGATATCAGATGAGTTTGTCAAGGATAGAACGAATTGTCATATTGTGTTATTAGCAAAGAATGAAGAGGGGCGTAGAGATATAAACGAGATTCTTTCAATTGCTAGTATTGATGGATTTTATGGACAACCAAGAATTGATATTGATTTATTATTAAAAGTAAATCCTAATAATATAATGGTGACAACTGCATGTTTAAAATATTGGAAATATGATGATATTGATGAAATAACAGAAAAATTATTCAATCACTTTGGAGATAATTTTTTCTTAGAAGTGCAATATCATAATACTGATTTACAAAAAAAGATAAATCGTAGGATACTTGATTTACATAATAGATTAGGAATTAAATTAATACTTGGTCTTGATAGTCATTATATCTATCCAAATCAGTACAAGGAACGTGATAATTACTTAGAAGCTAGAGGTATTACATATGATGAGGATGAAGAAGGATGGTATATGGATTATCCAGATGAATCAGTTGCGAGAGAAAGATTAAAAGCACAAAATATTTGGTCAGATAATCTAATTGACGAAATGATTGCAAATACTGATATTTTATTGGATTTTGATGATATAATTCTCGACAAAAATATTAAACTTCCTAAAAATTATTTATTTAATGGTGAATGGGTTGGAAATAAGACGCAAGAGTGGCGTGATAACACATTAAAAAATCTTGTTTATTCAAAATGGAATGAAACAAAAAATACTATATCACCTGAAAGATATAAAGAATATGAGGATGGTATTGCATATGAATTAAATGCTATTATAGATACTAAGATGTCTGATTATTTTTTAATCGATTATGAATTAGTAAGAACGGGTGTTTGTAATGGTGGAATAATCACTAAGACAGGTCGTGGTAGTGGTGTTTCATATTATATAAATTCATTATTGGGATTTAGTAATATTGATCGTTTCATTTCTCCAGTAAGATTATATCCTGATAGATTTATTTCAAAGACACGAATATTAAAAACAAAGTCCCTTCCAGATTTGGATTTGAATTTGGGCACACCTGAGATATTTGCAGACGCACAAATTAAAGTAATGGGAGATGGACATGCCTATCCTATGATTTCATATAAGCCATTACAAGTATCATCAGCTTTTAAGTTATATGCAAAATCGCAAGGACTTGATTTTGAAGTGTCTAATGAAATCACAAGTCAAATTAAAGAATATGAAAAAGCATTGAAACATGCGGAAGACGATAATAGGGATTCCATTGATTTATATGATTTTGTTGATATAAAATATAAAAATTATATAGATGAGAGTAAAAAATATCGTGGGATTATTAATTCAAAGTCTCAGGCACCTTGCGGATATTTAATATATGATGGAGATATAAAAAGAGAAGTTGGATTGATTAGGTGTAAATCAGAAGCTACTAAAAAAGAGGTAATAACCACTGTAATTGATGGAATGGTAGCCGAAAATTATAAATTTGTTAAGAATGATTTGCTAAAGGTAGATATATGGCTCACGATTAATAATATATTCAAAGAAGCTGGTGTAAAAACTCCAACAGTTCCTGAAATGACAAAATTAATCGAAAATGATAAGAAAACCTGGTATGTATATGAAAGTGGATATACATTGGGTATTAATCAATGCGAATCAAATTTCGGAGTTCAGTGTTGTAAGCAATATAAACCACAAAACATGATGGAACTCACCTCTTTAGTGGCCGCATTGAGGCCAGGATTCAAAACACAGTTGAATAATTTCCTAAATAGACTTCCATATACAACCGGTGTCATAGAGTTAGATAATCTTCTAAAAGATTCTTTTCATTATATGATGTATCAAGAATCTATCATGACATATCTCGGATGGCTGGGTATCGAACAAACAGAAACTTATGCTATCATCAAAAAAATAAGCAAAAAGAAATTTAAAGAGAAAGAATTAATTGAACTAAAAGCTAAATTATTAGATGGATGGATAAAAAATGTAGGTACAGATGATGGCTTTGAAAAGACGTGGGAAATTATAGAAGCTGCATCGAGGTATTCCTTCAATGCTTCACATGCTCTGAGTTACGGTTTTGATTCCGTCTATGGTGCATATTGTAAAGCACACTATACATATGAATTTTATGCAGTAATGATGCAGCATTATTCTGACAAAGGAGATAAAGATAAAGTATCGGCATATAAAAAAGAAATGTTTGAATATGCTGGAATTAAAGTTGGTACATATAAATTCAGATTGGATAACAGGAAATTTACTATAGATAAGAAAAATGGATGCATAAATCCTTCACTTTCTTCAATAAAAAATTTTTCTACAACCATAGCTGATATATTATATGAACTTGGAAAAAAAGAATATAGTAATTTTACCGATTTATTAGTTGCACTTAGAGAAAGAGGAATTGCTGAAAGTAGAATACAAGATCTAATTAGTATTGATTATTTTTCTGAATATGGTGATATAAAATACCTTCTAAATTATTTTGATGTTTTTCTCAAATTTTACACAAATAAAAAATTTTTATCACAATTAAAAAAAGAAAAAGCATTTGGAATGGAAATTGATTTTGATGTAATAAGAAAACATTGCGGTTCCGAAACTACAAAGACATTTATGAAAATAGATGCAAGAGCGATCATATTTGAATTGACAAAAGCCTTTAATGAAAAGATGTCATTTAAAGAAAAATTAAATGCTAGATATGAAGTTTTAGGATATATGGATATTGTTGATAAAAAATATGCTGGATATTGCTATGCAACAGATCTTAATGTTGATTATTCTCCAAGAGTTAAACTATATGCTCTTGCCAATGGTAATACAATCCCTGTAAAAGTAAGTAAAAAAGTATTTAAGCAGAATCCTATAAGACGTGGAGACATTGTAAAGGTTACTGCTCAATATAAAAAGCCTAAGATGAAAAAGGTGGATGGAGAGTGGGTAGAAACGGATGAACAGGAATGGTGGATTTCTGAATATCAAATTTGTTAGGAGATGTAGATGAAACAGTATTACACCGAGAAAAATTACAAAGAATTACTATCACATCTTGTGATATTGATTGATACAAGAGAACAAAACAATAAAACTGTAACGGAATGGTTTGATAGAAATAGTATTAAATGGAAGTCAAAAGCATTAAAAACAGGAGATTATGGTTTTATGATTGAGAGTTGCCCTGAATTGGGCTTCTCAATCAATACCTATTTTTCTGATGAGATTTGCATAGAAAGAAAAAATTCCGTAAGTGAGTTAGCAGGAAATATAGCCAATGCTTCAAAAGATGATGATAGAATTTTCAAAGAATTTAACAGAATGATTAATATCGATAAAAATTACATTCTAATAGAGAATGATAGTATAGAGGATATTTTCACTGAAAACTACAAAACAAAATTGAATCCAACATCTTTTTTGCGAACATTACTTACATGGCAGAATCGTAATAATATGCACATTTATTTTATTAAAAGAGAATATATGGGTAGGATGATTTATGAACTGTGTAAAAATTGTTTGGATTCAAATATATTGAAATAACGGAGGATTTTATGGATAAAGTAAAAGTATTTGAAAGCCTTTTAAGTAAGTTTGAGACGGATGAAATTCGAAATTATTGTGCAGATATGATTAAGAAAATTCCAGATTATATCTTTACAATTCCAAGTAGTACATCTTTTAAGTATCATAATAAAACGCAGTGTCAGCCTCATGGTCAGATTTTTCATATTCTAATGTTTGCAGAGGTTATGAATTACGTACTTGGATTAGAGTATGTAAAAGAGAAGACTACCGAAAGACAGAGAGATTGTTTACGCTGCACACCAATTTTTCATGATGCAATCAAATGTGGATTAAACGGATCTCATTATACGGTACATGAACATCCAATGCTCGCAGGTGAATGGGTAAGAGATACGTCTGTTGAACATGATGTAGATGTTGAAACAAAGGCTTATATTGCAAGATTATGTGAGAGTCATTCTGGTGAATGGACTTCTACAAATAGAAGTAAGACCGTGCTGCCTAAGCCTGAAAATGACGAGCAGTTCTTTGTACATATGTGTGATTATCTAGCAAGTAGATCTAATCTGGATATGACCTATTCTGAAGAAGTGCTTTCTGCGTTAGGTGGCGTAGAAATTCCTAAAGAAGAGTTACCTAAATTAGAAGAATGGGTACTGCCTTTTGGTAAGTATAAGGGAAGAACTTTATTACAGATTAATGAAATCGATCCTGGTTACATATCATGGGCGAAAGAAAATATGACTAGAGAACCAGTTAAGAGCTTATTGATGCAGTTATAGAGAATAATACTGTAGAGGATTTCTGAAATGCCCATAAATAGGGCGTTTCAGAAACTCAAAAAGCCAATGAAAGACGGATTTCGTGAGGAGGTAAAATATATGAAGTATAAAATTAGCGATGTATATATAAAAATAAATGGCGAAGATATTGCGGTTGGCGTTGCTCTTGGAGAAGAGGATAAACCACAGTCTCCATTTAGAACAGAATATGTTACAAATTCAGAGTATGAAAATGGGTTAAAAGAATTTCGATACGGTAAACAACAAATTGGAGATCTTGTTTATCATTGTATAACACAGTTTAAAAACTTTACTGCTACATGTCCAATAAAACAGAAGTGGATTGATGAATTAGAAAAAATGGGATACGACATATCAAAATTGAAATATGAAATTGCATAGTAATCGACAGTTTCTTTAGAAGATTCGGAGGTAAAAAATGAACAGAATAACTATTAATGGTAAAACAATCACATGTTCAGGAACTAATGTTGCCATTAACAATGGAAAGGTTATTGTAGATGGTAAAACAATTCAAGAGTGTAATAGTTGTGATGTTAAAGTCACCATCGAAGGAGATGTAAACAAAATTGATTGTGGTGGATCAGTAGAAGTTCACGGCAATTCAGGAAGTATTAATTGCGGTGGTAGTTGTGAAATCAGTGGAGATGTCAAAGGAGATATAGACGCATGTGGTTCTGTAACTTGTGGTAACGTATCAGGTGATATAGATGCTGGCGGAAGTGTGAGATGTAGAAGGTAAGGAGAATAATATATTGGCAAAAATAGTAGACATGAGCGGATTTGATCCACTACTTGATAATTTAGAGAAATATGCAAATAAACAGGGTTATACTCTTGGTGATAAAGCAAGACCATTACAGAAGCTATTACATTGCATTCAGTATTGTTATATCCATGGAGTATTGACAGATAGCCAAATGGAATCTGCACATAAGAAATTTATAAAACAATTTCAAGATGCATTATATGAAAAATAGAGGAGAATTATATGTTAGTACCGGCAGTGTTATATAAAGAACAGATAGCTAAAGAATTCCAAAAGTATTTTTATACAACAGATATGTTGTATAAAACAGGTGGTAACGGTAACTGGATGCCTTAAATTGCGGATTACCCTGAAGATTGGCAATTCCAGTATGCGATAGTAGACAAAAAATCAAAAACTCATTGGCTATTTAGGATATGTAATAGATTGGTACATATCTAAAGCATATAATTTCGGGCTGTTTTCATTTGATAGAGGAAATCTTCAAGTCCCAAAAGATGTATTTGATAAACTGGAAGAACTTGTAAGTACATTACATAGGGTTGAATGGAGAGCTGTTGGTGGCAATCCTGCTTGCAGAGGGTATGATAATTTTATAAAAAAAACACAATGGAACGAAACATATCCTGAAAGATTCTATTAAAGATAGAGCTGGAAACTATCACGATGACATTATTTATGAAATTGTACATAACGAAGGAGAACAAATATGTTAGTAAAGCAGCCAAATGGATTATTTTGTATTTATAAGGAAATTGATAAAAAGGAGAAAATTATATGAAAGATTGTAAAGGCAATGAATTAAAAGTTGGAGATTCAGTCGTTTATGTGCATGGCAAAAATTCTAATGCTTGTTTAGCAACGGGGAATGTTACAAAAATTTATTCAAACGACAAAGAGTGTAGTGTTGATGGAAATGCACATATTTATTACTTTAGGGTTATGAAGCTGGGTTTTGAAGTGTGATTACATGACTTATTTGGGATACAGTAACGAATCCGTTATTTCATCTGTCTCGAAAACTATACAATAATCGTGACAATTAGGAGGTTAAGATAATGACAATTGAACAGATTAAGGAAAAATTAAAATCAGAGGAATATGACTTCCTGAGAAAAGATAAGAATTTGGGTAACAATATTATTATCTTAACTCTTGGTGGCTCTTATGCTTATGGTACGAATAATAAAAATAGTGATTTAGATATTAGAGGAATTACATTGAATTCAAAACAATCATTAATAGGTATCGGAGATACTTTTGAACAGTTTAATGATAACGTAACAGATACTACAATTTACTCCTTTAACAAGATAATTAAACTTCTAATTAATTGCAATCCAAATGTGTGCGAGATGTTGGGAAATAAACCAGAACATTATTTCTATGTATCTCCTATTGGACAACAATTGCTTGATAACTCTCATTTGTTTTTATCCAAAAAAGCCTGTCACTCGTTTGGAGGTTATGCAAACCAACAACTGTATAGATTAAATCAAAAAGCTGCACATCAGATGGCTCAATCTGAATTAGAGAAACATATTCTAAAGACGTTGGAATTTATGCAGACTGATTTCACAAAGAAATACACTCCATATGAAGACGATTCAATGAAGTTATACATTGATAAATCAGTTCAGGAAGGATACGACACTGAGATTTTCATGGATGTGAAACTAACACATTATCCGTTAAGAGATTATTGTTCTATGTGGAATGAACTTCAAAATACTGTACGTCAATATGGCAAAATCGGTAAAAGAAACGAACATGCAATTGAACATGGTAAAATTGCCAAACATATGATGCATTTAATTAGACTTTATATGATGTGTTTAGATATTCTTGAGAAAGAGAGAATAATCACTTATAGAGAAGTTGAACATGATTTACTTATGGATATTCGAAATGGTAAATATCTTGATGATAACGATCAGCTGATTCCAGAGTTTTTTGAAATGGTAAATGATTATGAGAAGAGATTGGATTATGCAAAGAATAATACAAGTCTTCCAGATAGTCCAGATTATAAAGCTATCAATGATTTTGTGGCAAGTGTGAACGAAAGAGTGGTAAAAGGTGAAATCTGAATTAAAAATTGAAATTCCGTCTGGCGCAAATGAGATTATTCATACTCTACAAAATAACGGATATGAAGCATTCTTGGTCGGAGGCTGTGTACGTGATAGTATCCTTCAAAGACCAATTCATGACTATGATATTACAACATCTGCGACACCAACAGAAATGATGGAAGTATTTAAGGACAAGAGAATTATTGAGACTGGATTGCAGCATGGAACTATTACTATTGTAATTGACAGTGAAGGATATGAGGTTACAACTTATAGAATTGACGGTAACTATTCTGATAGCAGACGACCAGATAGCGTAACATTTACAAATAATCTTGTAGAAGATCTGAAGCGTCGTGATTTTACTATCAATGCTATGGCTTACAACGACGAAGTAGGACTTGTGGATCCGTTTAATGGTATGGAAGACATCAAATATCATAAGATAAGATGTGTTGGAAGAGCAGAAGATAGATTCTCAGAAGATGCATTAAGAATTTTACGTGCCATTAGATTTGCTTCTCAACTGGGATTTGTTCTTGAACCTGATACAGATTGGAATATATCTAAAATGTATAAAAAATTAGAGAATATATCTATTGAGAGAATCAATAGTGAGTTCTGCAAGATTGTAAATTCTGGTGATTTTTGCGTTCAAATGGTTTTATATCATGATGTATTCTCGTTATTTATTCCTGAAATTAATGATATGATTGGATTTCAACAGCATAATCCATATCACATTTATGATGTATGGAATCATACAATACATGCAGTAGAAGCTTACGAATGTGATTGCGAATCGGATTTGAATCCAAGAGATCTTATTACATCTTTGGCTATTTTCTTTCATGATATTGGAAAGCCTCATTGTTATCAGGATAGTGAAGACGGAATTAGACACTTCAAAGGTCATGGTAAAGTAAGTGCCGATATGACTGATGCAATTTTGAAACGTCTTAAATTTGATAATAACACAAGAGAAAAAGTTGTTGAACTGGTTTATTATCATGATGCCACATTTGAACTTGGGAAGAAATATGTTAAGCGGTGGCTTAATAAAATTGGAGAAGAACAGTTTAGAAGACTATTAAATGTTCGTAGAGCTGACATTAAAGCACAAGCAGATATAGATCAGCAATCAAGACTTCAAAAAATTGACAATATTCAGTTGTGTTTAGAAGAAGTTTTAGGAGAAAATGAATGTTTTTCTCTAAAAGATTTAGCAGTGAATGGCAAAGATGTAATGGATATTATGCATATAAAAAGTGGAAAAGATGTTGGATACTGGCTAAACGAGATTTTGAATCATGTCTTAGATGAGAAATTGAAGAACGACAGAGATGAAATTATTTATTGGATGACAGGAATTACTGATGGTTGGAAAAAATTTTAATAAAAAAGGAGAATAAAAATGAAAAACACAAATTGGAAAGTACCTGTAGTTATTGTAGTAGGAGTTTTAGCAGTTGTTTTGATGATTGTATTTGGAATTCAGAGTTCGCAAAATAAAGCTATTGCATTTGAGGAACAGGTTAATACCGCACAGTCGGATATCAAAGTTCAGGAAAAGAGAAGAGTTGACTTGGTATATAACCTAGCTGATTGTGTAAAGCAGTATGATAACCATGAATCAGAAACGTTAAAGGCTATTGTAGATGGTAGAGGATCTACTGGCGATATTGAAAATGTTACAACGGCAATTACAGCAGTGGCAGAAGCTTATCCTGAATTAAAGTCTAATGAAAATTATAAGACACTTATGAATGAATTATCTATGACTGAAAATTTAATTGCTGAATACCGTAGTAATTATAATAAGCAAATCAAGGAATATAAGAGATACGTTAGAAAATTCCCTACAAGAATGTTTCTTGATATTTTAGGATACGAAATTCAAGAGTATCAGTATTTGGACTACAATGCGGCTGTTGATGCGCCGCAGCATCTTTTTGGAGAATAAAATATGGGATATACATATAGGCATAGTAGAGGATTTAATCTTGGAAATTTTGAGATTACTAAGCGTGAGATTTTGGCCAGCATTTCAATTATTGCTGTCATGATTCTTATTGGTGTTTTGATTTCTACAAAGATTTCTGAATACCAAATGGATCAGAACGAAATATATAATAAAGCTGTCAAAATAGAAAGCCAGGATTTATTTCAGTATGGTATGGATACTAATGTTGGTAATGCGTTTGTATATGGTGACTTAAAAGCGGTAGATACAGTTACATATCCTGAAATTGGTGGGAAATATATGTATGTAGAAAAAGTCAAAGAGCGATATACAATGCATACAAGAGTTGTTACATATACAACTGGCAGCGGAAAAACAAGACAAACTCATACAAGGACAGAAACATATTGGACTTGGGATAGAGTTGGAAGTGAAGATATCAAATGTAAAGAAATTTCATTTTGTGGTGTGACTTTTGAAAGTTATAAAATTAATTTACCAAGTGAAGATTACATCGACACAATTAAGGAATCAAGCCATGTAAGATATGTATACTATGGTGTTGGCACAGAGTACAAAGGAACAATTTTTACTGATTTAAGGAATAAAACTATCTCAGATAATACGCCATTTTATAATAATTCAACAATTGATGAGACAATAGAATCTTTGGAATCCAATTTTGCAATTGTCATTTTCTGGGTATTTTGGATTATTTTTATTTGTGTCGTTGTATATGGATTTTATTATTTGGATAATAATTGGTTGGAATAAGGAGTTTATATGAAAGTAGCATTAACAGGACATAAACCGCAGAGATTAGGACTACCAGACGATGAATTAGACATTCAGTGGATAAAAATCGGACATTGGATTTTTAATCAGATTCTTAATGCATCAGATGTTTATTGTGGTATGGCAAATGGCTCTGATATTTTAATTGGATTAAATGCTTGTGTCATCAAGGAAAATTATAGACAAATTTCACCAGAAATGGAGAAAAATAGAGATTTAAAATTACATTGTGTATTACCATGTAAAAACTATAATGAGTCTAATAAATATTATAGTAAATTAAGAAATGAAGCGGATGAATGGATTGAATTATCTGGCGAATTCTATAAAGGTTGTGACAATGTAAGAGATCAGTATATGGTTGACCATTGTGACGTACTGTTAGCAATTTGGGATGGTAATAAGTCTGGCGGTGTATGGTCTACAATCCGTAAGGCTCAGAAAGCTGGAAGACAAATTATCTATTGTCCAAAAGAAATTTTAGATATTGAATGAATCGCAGGTTTCGTAATTGTATGGAGGATATTATGGGAAATTATTATTACTTTTATTCACCTAAAGATGGAAAACTGGTAGATGATGGGAAATATGCAGGTATGCCATTTTTAAGAAATGAAGCAGATAAATATGGAAAAGACTGTGCGGTAAAATGGAACGATTATAATAAAATCGATTCATGGTCTATAGATAAAACATCAGAATTTTATAAACAATATTTTAGTTTTCCACCTAATTATGAATGCGTTATTTATTATTCAAGAGAAGAAATCATAGAAATGCAAAAACTAATGACTTGTAATGAGACGTTATTGGAAGAAATTTTGGATGAAAATAATTTGGACGGACTAATAGTATTGATTGATTAGATGATGTTTTAGACAGGAGAAAAAAGAATTAATGAGTGATCTAATAAGTAAAAGTATTTTACGAAAAGAATTATCTAAACTTCCTTCAGAAATGGGTTATGTTAGAAAATCAGAAGTAATGCAGATTTTATGTAGTCAAAAATGCGCTTATGATGCAGACAAAGTAATTGATGAATTAAAAAAAGGTTACATATAGAATAGATGATAGTCTCACTCTTAGTTCAAGAGATGTTATTAATAAGGAAGATGCTATGGATATTGTGAAAGCAGGTGGTGTTATTGATACGTATAGAAACAGTTGATTTATATAAAACAATTCAAGAGTCTTTCCCTAAAATTCTCATCAAAAACCTCACAGAACATGAAAGAATTTGTCCTGTGTGTAATGGACTTGGTATGAGAATAGAAGATAATATATATGGAATTAAAGGTGATACTTCAGAAGCTGGTAGAAAATGTCGTTTCCCATATGAACATCAAGCTCTATCATTTTGTCGAAGTTGTTATAACGGAGTACAAAGTTTATGTCCTTATTGCGGACAACCTTATAAAAATCAAGCATATTTACATTGTGATTGTGAAGGTCAGAAGAAAGCTGATGAAGAAAAGAGAATAAATGAATGGAATGAGAAAGTAGCAAATGCTGTTGAAATCAATGAAAAAGATGTTAACACTATGCTTTATTGTGAAGAATTCGATGAATATTATGACACGGTAGATGACTTCTTTGATGATTATTATTGTAACTATGCAGATGATGATAATAGACCAGAGAGGTTATGGGTTACTTCTGTTGAAAAGATTTCTATTGATGCAGCCAATGTAATAGAAGATGCTTGTACAAATTTACACGATGATGCTTATGAACAGTGTGACGAAGCATCTTTACAGGAACTATTAGATGATTGGTGTAGAAAACAGACTGGAACTACTACATATTATCCTCGTTACAAGCAGTATGTGGCTATTGATTGGTCAAAATATTAAGATGAAAGCATTGTTTCGAGTGAGGTGTAGAAATGGATAAAATTGCAAAAGAATTTCAGAATAATCATAAGAAAGGAACCGTGTCAAATGTGACCAGTTACAGCTTCAAATACTCAGAGACAAACAAGAATGGTAGTGTAAATGAAGTGGTGTATATGAAGTCGTATTTTATGAATTTATAAAATATACGGAGGAACATAATGATATATAATGAAGAAGTAAAAGATTTATTTTCAGTGTCAGAAGATTATTATTTAGCACATTGCATTAGCGCAGATTTTGGAATGGGTAAAGGAATTGTAGTCGAGTTCAATAAAAGGTTCGATTTGAAAAGAAAATTACAGACAAAAAATACAGATTATCTTAATCAGTATACTCATAAAAGAATTGGAGGTGACTGTCTATTAGAAGGTAGAGTATTAAATCTTATTACAAAAGAGAGATATTTCCACAAGCCAACAATAATTACTATGAGACTCGCACTCGAAAAGATGAAACGAATTTGTTTAGAGCATAATATCAAGAAGATTGCAATGCCTGTAATTGGTTGTGGTTTAGATAGACTGAACTGGAATAATGTTTCAGAACAGATTAAAGGCGTTTTTACAGATACGGATGTTGAGATTTTAGTATGCAAACGATAATATATCGAAATTATAATAGAGAATAATCTAACATAGAAGTAATTATATTCACGGCTGATCAGCTAAGTTTTTAAAATTAAGAGAGGTATTGTATGAAAACATACGAAAAGATTTTATTTAGAAAAGAAGCTGAGTCTCCTTTGGCTTGGAGAAATGATAAAAAAGCCAAAACATGTATTGAAGTTATATTCTTCTTTGATTTTAAAGAAGGTGCAAGATTTACAGTAAGAGCAGGTAATGTATCTGCATGTCGTAGAAATCCTTTTAAAGCATTTTTAAGAGTATTAGAACATGAATCAATTGGCATGGCTAAATACGATTGGCTCAAGGAAGACACGAGAAATAAAGGTTTATGGAAACGGTTATAATTAAAAAAATAATTATATATAGAAATTTTTATCTCGGCGATTCAGCCAAATTTCCAAAAAAAGAACAATGAATCTAAAATTTCGTCAGGAGGTGAGAAGATGATTTATTGTGCAAATACTTACTGCTATCAAGGACTTTTTGATGATATGAAAAATATTGACGAAACACATTTTAATAAAGATATTTGGGCTTTCGCCTATAAAGAAGATGAAAGAGCTTTAAATTTAATGTGTAAGCCAGTTAAAGGTAGAATTAAAAATAATAAACATTTTTATGAATACAAATCAAATGGTAATGATTTGAAGAAAAATGGTGTAACTCTTTACGCTAGATTTTTTACTGATACATACGAAGAGGCTGTAGAAGGATTTAATAAATTAGTACATCAAAGAATTGAGTCTTTAAAAGCTGAAATTATTAAATTGGAAAACACATTGGTCAATTAATGATAGGAAACAAATAAATGAAAATTTTAAGAACAAGAAAGGAGAGTACCTTATCCTAGTGAAACTAGGTTGTTATGAGATTAGTATGGTGAATCATAACGTAAAATAAAACGGAGTGGCTCTAAACCAAGCCGATTGTTCTATTACCATTCACCGATGGATTCGGTAAATGGTTGGTATGAATCCGATATACGATGAGTATATTACATTTTTGAGAAATACTTCAGGTGAGAAATTACCTGATTTGATGGAAGGTTATTTTTGGCTTGATAAACAAATTATAAAGGGATTTGATTTACAAGGCCAGGAACACAAATTTTATAGAGTAAAAGTTTCCGATGATTTGGAAACAGTAGAAGTAGTAAAACTGAAGAATTATGACAATATATCAGAAGTTGTATTATCGAGCTGGGAACGTTTAATCGACTTGCAAAAAGAACACTTAATACAACTCGAAACCGATTCTCTAAAGCTGATCAGAGAGGAGATGGAGAAATTTAAAGACTTCACTTCAGTTATTCCGGTATCTATGGGTAAGGACTCAATGCTTACCTGTCATCTTGTCAGAAAACTATATCCAAACACGAAGGCTATATTTAATAATACTTCACTTGACTGTGCAGACACTTATATAATGGCTAAACAATTTTATAATTGCAAGATCATGAATCCCGATAGAGGATTTTATCAGTATATAGAGTCAGACCATATGATACCAACAAGAATGAGTCGTTTTTGCTGCCGTATATTTAAGGTTGGAGTAATGGTATCACAGCTCGACCACAAGCATCCGTATCTCATGTGGATGGGAATGAGAAATGAAGAGTCTAATACTCGTAGCGGCTATCAAGATGAATGGATAAATGAATCTGAGTGGGGGAAAACGTGTTGGCAAGGTGTTTTGCCCATAAGAAAATGGACTGAAATGGATGTATGGCTTTATACAATCTGGAAAGACATTGAAATAAATCCAAAGTACAAGAAAGGATATTCTCGCTGCGGATGCCATATATCGTGCCCGTATCAGGCGAAGTCAACATGGATCCTGGATAAGTATTGGTATCTATATGCTTATAATAGATGGAGAAATATCTTAAGAGATGACTTCATCAATAATAAGAAATGGATAATTATGAATTGTACTATTGATGAGTATCTTACTCAAGCTTGGAGTGGTGGCACGTTTAGAGATGAACCGACTGATCAAGTAATAGAAGAATTTGCAGAGTACAATGGACTGGATCAGAGTGTAGCAGTTCAATATTTTAACAAGGATTGTTACGAATGTAAAAATAGAATAAAACATAAGGAAGTCTTATCAATGAATTTGAAAATGCATGGCAGAAATATCAATAAATTTTATTGTAAGAAATGTCTTATGAAAGAATTTGGTTGGACTTCTGATGAGTGGAATAAGCAGATTGATACTTTTAAGAATCAAGGCTGCGCTTTGTTTTAATGGAGAATAAATATATAGAAAGGTGGTGAACAGCAGTGCATCCAAGTGAATTTTTTGATAACTGTTCAATTCAAACTGGAATTGATACATTAGAAATCTACGATGATGATTTGAAGGACAAGTTAAAGAGTATTCATCCTAAAAATTTTCTAAAAACTAAAATTACTCTACCGGTATATAAGATTAATTTATCTTATATGACTGAGAAAAATAATTATAAGACGGTAGATAGATATGCCATTATGGACTCCAAAGATGAAAATGAATATGTAGATTTTTGGATTGATATGTTCGTACAGGATTATAACAGAGACAATCCTAATCACAAAATGGTAGAGTGTGAAGTAAACAGCATTGACTTATTAGGCGAGGCTGTGCTGCCGATTGGTTAGCTTTTCATCACCGTATGTATTTAACACCTTTGATTAGCAAAGGTTGTCACGATGATTTATAAGACGGATCATTGGTCTATATAAATCGGAAAAGTAATGTGATAGTGGCGTAAAAAGACACTCACTAAGTATGGCTTTACCTCATTGAAATGAAATAATTTTCAGTGAGGAAAGTACATATTGGTACAGAAAGCTAATACAATTGAAGAATTATTACAGGATTGTCCTGTGAATTCTGTAATAGGAGATAACTTAATAAGAGCATGGTCAAAAATAAATAGTGATAAATATAATACTATTTTGTGTAGTATATCAGGAGGATCTGATAGTGATGAGATGTTGGATATTATTTGGAGATGCGATAAAGATAATAAAGTCACATATGTATGGTTTGATACCGGATTAGAGTATCAAGCAACTAAAGATCATTTAAAATATCTTGAACAAAAGTACAATATTAAAATTCAATCATATCGAGCAATAAAACCAATTCCAGTATCATGTAAACAATATGGCCAGCCATTCATATCGAAGCAAGTCAGCGATTATATTTCAAGATTACAAAAACACAATTTTAGGTGGGAAGATAAATCTTTTGAAGAATTGTATAAAGAATATCCAAAATGCAAAACGACTTTACAATGGTGGTGTAATGAGAAACAAAGTGATGCATTTAATATTCGTAAAAATAAATATTTAAAAGAATTTCTTATTAAATACCCACCAGATTTTAAGATATCCATGAAATGTTGTCAGTATGCCAAAAAAGATGTGATGCACAAGTTAATTAAAGATATGAATTGTGATTTACATATTATGGGAGTACGAAAAGCAGAAGGAGGAGTTAGATCTACTGCTTATAAGTCTTGTTTCAGTGAATCTGATGATGGATGTGATCACTATAGACCTTTATTTTGGTATAAGAATAGTGATAAAGATTGCTATGATGCTGCTTACGCAATAGAACATAGTAGATGTTATACGGAGTATGGTTTAGAAAGAACTGGATGTGCTGGCTGCCCATTCGGAAGAAATTTTGAATATGAGTTGGAAATAATTGAAAAATATGAACCTAAATTGTATAAGGCAGTAAATAATATTTTCGGCAATTCTTATGAATATACCAGGAAATATAAACAATTTTGTAAGGAAATGAAAAAAAATGATTCTAAAAAATCTATTACAGGTTTATAAAAAAGGAAGTTATATATTATCCGATGGAAAGCATTTATTAGATAAATATGATGAAAGATATCAAACATGTGAAGTGATTAGTTTTTCTAATTACCGTTATCACACGATTAGAATAGTCATTAAGACTTAAAATACAAAGAAATATTTTTTTCATCAGGAATAGGTAGACGTACCTATTTTAGATGGTTTTGTAAAACATTGTTAAAAAAGAAAGGATTTAACAGTAAATTCTAGGATAAAATGATTGCGCAATCTCTGTAGATTAAAGCATTTTGACAGAGAACAATGAAAAAAATAATTTGCGAGAAAAGATCAGTATTGGAGAGCCATTAAAATTGTTAATTGGTGGTTCTCCATGCACACACTGGTCTATTGCTCAGAGGAAGAATCGTGAAACAAAAGCTGAAGGCATAGGATGGGAATTATTTCTAAATTATGTAATAGCAAAAGAAAAATGGAAGCCAGACATATTTTTATATGAAAATAATGAATCCGCAGCCGATGAGATTAAGAATCAAATTAGTGAAGAACTTGACTATTCACTTTTACATATTAATAGTGCCCTAGTATCGGCACAACAAAGGAAAAGAATATATTGTACAAATATTCCTAATATTCCTCAACCAAGCAATAGGCATATATTTTTAAAAGATATACTTGAATATGGAATTGTAGAGAATGAAAATGCCTATTTATTGAAACATCAATCTGGTAATGTTGTACAGACAGATAATGAACCTATTCGTATTGGTGATATTGATACAACAGCTCAAGCACATAGAGTTTATAGTCCTGACGGGAAGAGTATAAATCTTACAAGTAATGGTGGAGGACAGGGTGCTAAAACCGGATTATATATGACTCCAATATCTATTACAGAAGATAGTTTTAAACATCTGACTGAAAAAGAAATGGAGTATATGGTTAGAACAGTAGCTGGTGGTAGAAATCATTTTGACTTTGGTTATATCCAAGTATCTAATAAAGATAAATCTCAATGTCTATTAGCAAATCTTCATAAGGGTGTTCCGTATAATGTCATGTGTGAAGAAATCCAAGTAATCGATTTAAGCAAATATGAACAAATTAAATGGTTTGAAAATGGTAATTTATCAGTCGATGGCAAGATGATATATCTAGTAAAAGATGGATTAATTGGTTACAAAGATGGATTATATCCTATCAAATTAAATGACGGATATTATGTCATTCGAAAACTTACTCCATTAGAATGCGAACGATTACAAACTTTACCAGATGGGTATACAGCAGCTCCTAAAAATAGCGCAACACAGAGATACAAACAAATTGGGAATGGGTGGACAGCAGAAGTTATTATTCATATTTTGGAACAAGGATTAAAAGATGTACCAAAAGATTATCCAATAGAAGTTTTAAGCTTATACGATGGAATTGCAACAGGAAGATATTGTTTAGAAAAGATGGGTTTTACTAATATTAAATACAAAGCTTATGAGATTGATAAATATGCGATGAATGTAGCAACGTACAATTATCCAGACATAGAAGAATGTGGTGATGTATTTCAAGTTAGAAATGATGATTGGGTATATTAAACAGAGAATAACTAAGTATAAGAAATCCACATTTCGAGAGGAGATTTGAAATGAAGTTGATTAATAAATATTCGAAGCCTTTTCAAAAAGATTATTATTGTGATCTTACATATGAATTAGATAAATTAGCTGGAATCGATCCAGATGGTTTTTGGCATCATTATATTCTGGTTACTGGTGATCACAGCATTTATATTCGAATACCAGGAGGAACATTAGGTGAGATTTATGTAGATAATAATAACGTAATTACAAAAATAACTCTTGATACGAATTATGTTGTTAAGACATATCATGCTGATGTGTTAGATCAACTTCAAAAATATGTAGGACAGAAAATAGACTTTTAGAAGAATCAATAAGGAGAATTAATATGGGACTGAAGGAAGAAAACCTACGATTAAAACTTGCTCTTTTAGATATGGTCAGACAGTTTTATGAATATGCTCTTACACCAAAAATAGCAGAAAAATATAATGTCAAAAATTATAATGTTGACGAAGATTATTATTTTCATATGTTCCAATCTGCTGGTGAACACGCTTGGAGAATACTTGGTATTAAAAATGATATTATAAGCGGACAAGAATTATATAGAATAGAAGATATTTTGATAAATGAGTTATTGCAATGTAAAAAAGGAGAATAACGAGGTATGAGTTGTAAATATCCAAAAGATAGTAGAAGTTATAAGTTTTGTATGGGATGTTCGGATAAAAATTATTGTGTAGATTCATCTATTCCTAAAATTCAGATGGATATACTTCCATCTGCATCTCAAGCAAATCAAATGACAAAGGAAAACATTGCGAACAAAATTTTGCAAGACTTGGCTGAAATTTTAGATAAAATAAAGAAAGCTATTGCAGACGGAGAATTTTCAATTAGTGGAGAAGGAAATCTTAAACATGAGACAGTAGAAAGATTAAAAAAATTAGGATATAAAGTAGAAACTGAATGCTATAGGAATGAGTCATATTGGAGTATTAGTTGGAAGTAAAGGAGAATAATTATGTATCAGAACTGTTGTAAAAAGTGTGGAAGTATCTCTTTACATACAGAAACAAAAGGTAGTGCGACTGGATTGTACTGTAATGATTGTGGAGCATGGGTAAAATGGCTTGGAAAAGATGAAAAAAGAGCATTCGAATATGCTATGAGAAATGCTACAAAACAAGAATCGGAAGCCACAAATAACTATATTGAAAATATTTCAAAACCTACTGGTGTGCTTTTTAATGATGGATCTGATATTCTTGGAAGACTTAATAGATTTTCAGATGGGATTGATTTTGCAATAGATAGTATGTTAGAAAGCTATACTGAGAAACATGATCAGGCGATCTATAATAACGCATATGCTTATGCATTAGAAAAATGTAAAGAATGTTTATCTAATGTTATTGAAGGCAGAGAATATAACGATTTCGGAAAAAATATCTATGAAGAATAAAACAAATTTATATGATGAGTCACGATTTGAAGTTGCTGAACTGATAAATCCGAGAGATTGTGATAATCGTTTGATCCTTGCGGTATATCAGTATACATTGCGAGGCGACAAGATATTACAGGATAATATGCCAATCATGATAGAAGTCATAAGAGATTATATCAGAGAAGCGGAAATATATATGCATCTTACAGATGTACTTCCCAGACTCATATGGGATTCACAAAAACTGGTGATACGAGAAGAAATCAATCTACGGAAAAGAAATATGGAGCTGTTAAGAAATAAAATGAATACAGGTATCAGTCCGTATTATTGGCGTCTCTATAAAAAATTTGATGGGTATATTGAAGGTATCTATTACAAGGCAGACTATGTAATTTCTTTGGAAAAACCAGATGCTCCAACTTTTTGGTAACGATTCGGAAATAGTGGAAAAGTTATAACTAAATTTGTGTTTCAAAAGGAGAATATATGAAAGTAAGTATTGGAGACAAAGTATATATTCCAGGAGAGAAAAGACCATACACGGTTCGAGTTAGAGATGATAGATATATTATCTGCACAAAACCATACAATCCAAAACGAACAGTTTTATATTTTATCATTGATTTAGCAAAGAAATGGAGAGCACCTGATGATAGATTGTTCTGTTCTGGATATGAAACTGATGAACAGTGTGAGGAAAGACTTTTTGAATTGCAGTGTGGAGATATTGAGTTGAGTAGACGTAGAGGATTACCGCTTGACATTGATATAGAATAAAACGAATAAGGAAGATATAAATGGAATTAATTTTGCAAGGATGGTTGGATACAGACGATTGTGGAAATATAGGACTTAAATACAGTAGGAATGATTATAGTTGGAATTGTAAAAGTCTTTCTTGCCTGATTATGGATTATTTCGATTACATGAGAATAGATGAAGGACTTGGAAGGAAATTAACAACTATAGAAGATGCACATTTGAGTATTTGGTTTTCTGATGAAGAATGTACTTTAGAAGAAGCACAAATGAATTTTGAGAGTTATATGATAGTTGGAAATTTGCTAACCGCAAGGACACTATGTTGGATACTCTGAATATACCATTACAGGATTTGATATAGATAATCTAATCATTGGTGGACATAATTTGGATTATGAACTAAACCAACATATTGGACAGTATATACATTTTATTTTAACAGATTGATTCGAGGTTTTGTATGAATAAATATTTAATGGACGATAGAGATTTTTATCTCAATAGATTTAAGAATATCATAAAAACTGATACTGGATACAAATTACAACCGGTTTATGCTGAAGATAATAACCATGAAATCATAAAGTTAACGAATTGTAATGATGAAAAATGTTGTGATATATGCATCCATCACAATCTCATTGGTGGATTACATACTTGTGAAATCAGAAATCAAATAGAACCAAACCTAATAAAAAATGCAATTATTCCATGCAGTTGGTGTAACTCGTGTGATGCATTCACGCCTGTTTATCCTTTAAATGTCATTAATTCAGAAGAAGAGATGATTCAATTTATAGAAAAAACTGAAAACTTTTTCAGTTGTGTAGAGGAATATGAAGCATATTATGGCTTTGAAAGAAAATGGGACGAAGAAACAGGCGAAGTTCTTGAGACAGTAAGAGAATATTATAACAGAAGCGGTAAATTTGAAAATATACCAGATAAATATCCATGTGTAATCTATTTTTCATATGTGAATTTGATGAATGTTCATTGTGATAACGATGATTTACTGTGGATTTATATTGGAGAAGACTAAATACGGCTTTCATTAGATAACAATAATAGAAAAGAGAGGTAAGATAATGGAAAATACATTGATTGTAGTAGATATGCAGAATGATTTTATCGATGAATCACTACTTGGCACAAAGGAAGCACAAGCGATTGTACCAAATGTTGCAAATAAAATAAAGGAATATAAGGATGCTGGTAAGCAGGTAATTTTTACAAGAGATACACATCCTGAGAATTATTTAGAAACATATGAGGGCAAGCATCTTCCTGTTACTCACTGTGTAAAAAATACTACGGGTTGGCAGATTTCAGATAAGCTAGATTTTGATATTGAGAACGATATTTTAATTGATAAACCTACTTTCGGATGGTTACATTGGAATGATTTTAAATTTGATAGTGTTGAGATTTGCGGATTATGCTCAGATATCTGTGTAATTTCTAATGCACTTATTATTAGAGCAAATTATCCTGAAATTGATATTACGGTGGATGTAAGTTGTTGTGCAGGTGTAACACCTGAAAGACATAAAGCCGCTATGGAAGTAATGAAGAGTTGTCAGATTAATGTGATTGGAGAATAATATGATGTTCAAATATATCCAAAATACATTTAAACATTTTAAGAAAATCTGTGTACATAAATATTGGGTATTTTATTTCTGCTGTAAAGTCGGTATTCCATTACAAGGTTTAGTACATGATTTGTCAAAATTCTCTCCAACAGAGTTTTGGGAAAGTGTTAAGTATTATCAAGGCGGATCAAGTCCAATCGACGCTTGTAAGAAAGATAAAGGATGGTCGGCTGCGTGGATGCACCATAAGGGCAGAAACAAACATCATTACGAGTACTGGCAAGACAATTTCGATAATGGCGGTAATCCAATCGAGATGCCAATGAAGTATAAAAAAGAAATGCTTTGCGATTATCTTGGAGCTGGTAAAGCGTATTATGGTAAAACATTCACATATAACAAAGAATTAGAATGGTGGAAAATAAAGAAAAACAAGCCTCTTGCTATGCATCCCAAAGATATTGCTTTTATTGATAAATATATCAATTGGCTATGTGATGAGCCTAACGAATATGTATTTAATTTGATTAAGAGAGAAGGTAGATAATATGAAACAGATTATTAACAGCTTATTAGAAAACGACATGTATAAATTTTCAATGGGTCAGGCAATCTATCATCAGTTCAGTGATTATAAGACCACTTGGAGTTTTAAGTGTCGAAATAAAGGTGTGTTCTTTACCCCTGTAATGGTAGAGGAGGTCAGAAGACAGATTAAGATGTACTGTGGTCTTAGATTCACAGAAGATGAACTCACATACATTGATAATATCAAGTGGATGAAAGGATCATATGTAGATTTTCTGAGATTGTGGCAGCCTCGATACGAGGATTTTGAGATTACAACAAATTCTCCTTGCGGCTTATCTATTGAGACAAAAGGCACTTGGCTGAACACTTCAATGTATGAGATTCCTACACTGGCAATTGTCAACGAAGTCTATTTTAGAATGGCGTATAACTACGATGAACTGCTTAATAGCTTCAAGGAAAGACTCAACCAGAAGTATGAAAATCTTAAGAGTGGAAAGTGGTATGCGGGTACATTTTCTGAATTTGGACTGAGACGTAGACTATCTGCTGAAGCGCAGGAATTGGCAGTACAGAAATTTTCTCATTTAAATGATACAGCTCATTGCTCTTCAAGATTCATAGGCACATCTAATGTATATCTTGCTAAGAAATATAATCTTACTCCGGTGGGAACCATGGCGCATGAATGGATTATGTGTACTGGACAGGGTAATCACAAACACAATCCTTCTTATTCTAATTGGTATGCACTGGATGCCTGGGTAAGAGAGTATGGAGTATTAAATGGTATTGCTTTAACAGATACAATTACAACTGATTGTTTCCTGAAAGATTTCCAATTAACATATGCAACTTTATTTTCCGGAGTGCGGCATGACAGTGGTGATCCGTTTGAATGGGGAGAGAAGATGATCACCCACTATGAATCTTTGGGGATTAATCCTAAGACAAAGACATTGTTATTCAGTGACAGTCTGGATTTTGAAAGAGCTGATCAGTTGTTTAGATATTTTAACGGTAGAGTAAACGTAGCATTTGGAATTGGCACGTATCTGAGCAACGATACCGACGTACCGGCTTTAAATATTGTAATGAAGACAACTAAATGTAATGGAATGGATGTAGCGAAAATCTCAGATGTTGTCGGTAAAGGTATGTGTAAAAATCCTGACTATGTTGATTATTTGAACAGATGTATTAAATGGAGAATGGAGCATGAATAAAATTTTACTTATCCCTGGCAGTTTTAATCCTATTACAAATGCTCATGTAGATATGGCGTTAGCTGCTAAAAAGTCAGTTAATGCCGATTTCATCTACTTTATACCGGCTCATGATACATATGTAGCTAAAAAGAAAACATTAATTCCTGGATATTGTAGAGTTGAATTGATTAATTCAATGGATAATTGCGATGAAAATAATATTCATGCATTAGACATTGAGACAACAAGTTTCTTTCCGCAGAGAACGTATAATACAATTTCTCAGTTAAGAGAAGAAGCGGAAAAGAATTATGAATTCAATGAATATTATATCTGCCTTGGAATGGACAATATCAAAACTCTAACCAGTTGGTATAACTGGGAGCCATTTGTAAACGAATATAATTTTGTTGCATGTGTAAGAGAAGGACAAAATTTAAATGAAGCATTGAAAGATGCTAATTTGACTAATTATAGAGATCACTTTACAGAGATTAAAATTCCAGAAAATCATACATCATCCAGTTTAGTAAGAGATTTGTGTGAAAAAGGAGAATTTAATAGAGTAAAGGAATTAGTTCCTGAAAATGTATATGAATATTTAGTTCGATTTTATGATGTGATGAATCGAATGTAAGGAGGTAGATAACATATGTTTGATGCAAAGAAAGTTAAGAATGAAATTATTGATTAGTTAAGAGACTGGGAAGAGTGTAATGGAAAAGGATGTAATTTTATTGTAGGCATTTCAGGAGGAAAGGATTCATCTGTTGTCGCAGCATTACTTGTAGAAGCGTTTGGGAAAGACAGAGTAATTGGTGTAAAAATGCCATGTGGAGAACAATCAGATATTGAGTATTCTGATATGCTTATTAATCACTTAGGTATCAAGAGTTACACAATGAATATTTATGATGCCGTAAATGGAGTCATTCAGCAGTTCTCTCCTGAAATTTCTGTAAGTTCTCAAACTATTACAAATCTTCCAGCTCGTATTCGTATGGCTACTCTATATGCAATTTCGCAGTCTCTAAATGGCCGTGTTGCAAATACATGTAATCTTACTGAAACTCTATTATCTTGGGAAACTCGTTTTGGGGACGCAGTTGGAGATTTTTCACCTATTGCTGATTTAACAGTCGAAGAAGTAAAAGAAATTGGATATGAACTTGGATTGCCAAAAGAATTAATCGAAAAAGTTCCTTCTGATGGATTATGTGGTCATACAGACGAAGATGCGCTTGGATATAAATATTCTGTTGTAGACAGGTATATTAGAACAGGCGAAATTGATGATAAAGAAACTAAAAAGAAGATTGACGATAGAGTAGAAAAATACAGATTTAAAAGAATGCCGATTCCTTATTTTGCTACTGGATTAGAAAGATATGTTGTTTAATGGGGAAAGTGAAATGAATGCTATTTAGAAAAAAAGTTATAAATATTTATTATGTTATTCATTTTCTCACAAAGTTGGAGATAAACTGCAATATACAGAAGGTGGCACAGGAAGAATAATTTTAGATTTGTCAAAAGAGATTAGGAATTGTAAAGATATATGTGATGTTGAGAATATATTAAAAGAACAAAGTAGCATAGATAACTTAATAAATATTAGTTTACTATCATTCAGTAAATTAGATAATAATTAAAGATGAAACTGCGCTTTCGTAAGGAGGAAATAAATAATGAAAAAGTGTGTAATTTTAGAAATTGAAGATAAGGCAGATTTTGAAAATCAATTAAACAAATACATATCTAGTGGTTATAAAATTGAATCATCTTCGTGCAATAGTAAGTATTATAAAGCTATTTTAGTTTTCGATATAGATTATTATTATACTGTAGTTTCGATTTAATTTTCTAAAATCTTAGAGCAATTCGCTTATTAATCCAATAGAGAATAAAACCTAATGTAGAGAGACATAAATGCAAAAATGTGGCGGAAAAATTAATCCATATATTGCTATATATGTAGAGAAAATGTGAGGTCGTAAATATGGAATGGAATGTATATTATCATGATTCAAACGCAAGAAAAATTATTCAATGGAACATTTTTAAACATGGAAGTTTTAGAAAAGAAGTTTATGACTTATTAAAATCAGATTTGAATAAGGAAAATTTTATTGAGCAGCTTAGAAAAAGTTTGATGTATTATTTTTGGTCAAAATCAGAATATCAAGTTCTTATCCTGCCTTGGGTTGGACAAGCAGATGATATTAAGATCGATATTTATGATCAGGTAATGATGAACTGGGACAAGTTTTCTGAGTATGTGTGGTTAAACAAGGAGAAAATTTAATGGATGAAGTTGATGTATATAAAATAGCTATTGAGGTATTAAGAGATACCATTAATTACCAAAATGAAGACGTAGACAATAGTTATGTCTCTGGAATTATTGATATGACAGATAGAATGATAGAGCATATAGCAGAAAATGAATAGTAAAGCGTAACCAAATTGGACTTTCATAAAGGAGAATATAAAAATGAGCGATAAACAAATTATATTTATTTTTGTACTATTTATAATTAATGTTTTGATATTCTGCGTTTTATATAATTTAGTTCCACAATTTCTAAATCTAGCTATTTGTGCAATAGCAGGAGTAAAGATAGCTGATTGGATTGTTGAATTAAGTGAATATATATTTAATAAAAAGGAGAAATAATTTTGAAATTTGAAAATACAGAAGTATGGGGATTTAGACATGCTCTCAGAGGAATGAGAAATGCAATGGAATCGTGGAATAAAAGTGATAGTATTGTTTATTGTGACGATTGCTACACTGGAAAAGAGAAAGGTAAGTATACTGGTGTAGGAGATTTATGTATTTACATCGGAGAAAATGATATGAAACTTGCACAAACTCTTATTAAAGCCGGTAGTGCAGATGCTAAATATCTTAGAATGATTCATGTAGCAGTTGATACAGATATGCCAAGATATTGGTGGTCTGAAGCAGATACATATCATTTCAATATAAAAAATAGCTGTTCTACAATGCATAAATTACTTAATAACAATAAACCTATTACATTAGATATGTTTGTTATTTGTGATGAAGACATAGATTGGTGGATCAACACAGTAAATAAGTTAGAAGCTATGAGATTGGAATATAAAGAAATTCAGAGAACAACAAAAGACTCAAAGACTATGAACAGACTTCTTGTTAGAGCAAAGCGTATGTTACCAGAAGGATTTGAGCAAATGAGAACTTGGGATACAAATTATGCAGAATTGCGTAACATGTATTTTCAACGTAGATATCATAGACTTAAAGAAGAATGGGTAGATACATTTTGTAAGTGGATTGAATCATTACCATATGCAAAAGAATTAATTATGTACGAAGCCAACTAATTGTTCATTTCAACATGATATGAGAACACGATAAATGAGTACAAATATGAATAATCTAAAGAAAAAAAATAGCGTCTAATAACAATAATATTAATGTAGCTGCCCGTAACCTGTGGAATTATTAAATTGATTACAATGTGTTTTGGTTTAACTTTTAAATGGTCTATTGCTACAGGCATTTGGTTAGTACTTAGTTTATTAAGTATATATTTTAAGCCAAATAACAATAAGTAAATGAGGTGATTAGTATTAGAGATCCAGAAAGAATTGATATTTTTACATCAGAACTAAATAGGATATGGAAGACATATTATAGAAATTGGCGTTTTGGACAATTTATGTCGAATTTTCTTGGCTTCGTTACCAGCCAAAAGAAGCGAGATATATTTTTCCCAGAAGAAGATGAAATGCTTACATATTTGAAAGAATTTTGTGAAGAGGAGGTAATAACAACGTGAAAAAAATTGAACGAATGAAAGAGCTTATTAATACACTTAATAATGCATCTAATGCGTACTATAATCAGTCTCCAATTATGTCAGATTACGAATGGGATAAACTGTACGATGAGTTAGCAACACTTGAGTATACTACGGAAATTGTATTAGCAGATAGTCCTACTCATAATGTCGGCTATTCAGTCGCAGATGAATTAAAGGAAGTAGCACATAACCATCCGATGCTATCTCTTGATAAAACGAAATCTGTTGATGAGTTAATCAATTTTATTGAAGATAATGATTGCTTTATATCTGTTAAATGTGACGGATTAACAACTTCGCTAAGATACTTAGACGGAAAACTTGTTTCAGCAGAAACCCGTGGCGATGGCGAAAAAGGACAAGATGTTCTCCAGAATGTTTTAACCATGAATAATATTCCAAAAGAAATTCCATATAAAGATGAATTGATTATTGATGGCGAAACAATTATCGGATGGGATACTTTTAGAAAAATCAATGATGATTTACCTATTGATAAGAAATATAGCCATCCAAGAAATCTAGTGTCTGGTTCGTTACAATTATTAGATAGCAAAGAAGCTGCAAGCAGAAATATGAGATTTGTTGGATGGAGAGTAATTAAAGGATTTGATCATAAAAGTCCAAGCTACGATTTATTTTTAGCTGAAGAAAACGGATTTGAAATTGTACCATTTGTGAAATTTTCTGAATGTCATACAAAAGATGACTTGATCAGTTCCCTTGATGATGTAAAAGCATTAGCAGAAGAAGCTAATATCCCTTATGATGGAGCGGTTGTAGCAGTAGATAATTATAAAATAGCTGATTCTATGGGACGGACAGACAAATTCTTCAGACATTCAATGGCATATAAATACGAAGACGAATTGTTTGAAACAAAGCTTACTAATATTGAATGGAATACTTCTAAAACAGGTTTAATTAACCCAGTAGCAGTTTTCGAACCTATTGATTTGAATGGAGCTGTTACAACAAGAGCGACACTTCATAATATTACATATATTAAGGATATGATGCTTGGAATCGGAGATAGAATTAGAGTATATCGTTCCAATATGGTTATTCCTAAAGTACATGACAGTATTGATAAGAGTAGTAATTTTACTATACCTGATAAATGTCCTATATGCGGTTCTCCTACAAAAATTGTAAAGGATAATGATTCAGAAGTTCTTATTTGCACAAATGATGATTGTAAAGGTAAGTTACTTGGGAAACTCAGCCATGCAGTAAGCAAAAATGCACTCAATGTCGATGGACTGTCAGAAGCAACAATTCAGAAATTTATTGATCTTGGATGGCTAACATCTATTAAAGATATTTATTATCTATCTGACCATGAAAAAGAAATGAGTATGTTAGAAGGATTTGGTAAACGATCTGTTACAAAGCTTCTTGATTCTATTGAAAAATCTCGTAACACTTCACTTCATAGATTTATATATTCTCTATCAATTCCATTGGTCGGAAAATCAGCAAGCAAAGATATTGCGAATAGAGTAGATGGCGATTTTGATGCTTTTATGCACACTTTATCTGTATACGGTGCAGAATATTTTAAGAATATTCCTGGTATTGGTGATAGTATTGTGAATTCTATGAACAATTTCTTCAGAAAACACTGCAAGGATATGCATGATTTATCAAAAGAATTCACTTTTGAAAAACCTATTTCCTTGGCAACCACGGATGATATTAAATCATTGGTAGGTAAAACTTTCGTTATTACCGGTAGCCTTGAACATTTCGAAAATAGAGATGCAGCTAAAACAGAGATTGAATTACATGGTGGAAAAGTATCTGGAAGTGTTAGTGCAAAAACATCATATCTTGTAAATAATGATATAGAATCCACATCTGGCAAAAATAAAAAAGCCAAAGAATTAGGTATTCCAATCATTTCTGAAAATCAGTTAATCGCAATGATGCGATAATCAAAAATTTATTCCAATAAAAAGAGAATAAGTATTTGTAGCGGTAAGCTACTTCGTGGACGCACGAATAATTATGATACCGGTATCCTCATTAAAAGGAGGATAAAAAATGTTTTATAATTTTGCAACTTTGTTTACCTGTCTGTCGCTAATCACTGTAAATATTCCAGTGATACCACAACAAAAGATAGCACAGATAGATGAATCACACATTATGACCTTATCTGAAATCGAAGAAGAATTAACTTTAGTTGGTTCAGAAGAAACTGAATCAAATGAATTTGAACAAGCTGTAATTGATATGCAGAATGATTTGGATCGAATCGAAGATATCACAAGTAGCAATATGGATTGGTACATTGCTTATAAAAATGTGATTGATAAGTATTCAAAAATCATTCCAACACCTGCTACAGTATACGATTTTTATACCGAAGATGAAATTTATTTAATTCAGAGAGTCGTTGAGACAGAATGTTTTGATAGTGATTTCGATTCCAAATGTCATGTGGCGAATGTCATTCTCAATCGCATAGAAGATCCTGATCAGAGATTCGGATCTACTGTAGAAAAGGTTGTTACGTCTGAAAATCAATTTGCATATGGAAGAAAAATTATTTCTGATAGTACAAAACTTGCAGTGGAGTATGCATTTGAAATCGTAGATACCACAAACGGTTGTATTGGATTTCACAGCAACAAAAAAACCAAGACGTTTAACAAATGGAACTATGCATTCACTGATCAGATTGGTCATCATTTTTATAGAGAAGAGGAGAAAAATTAAATTGAACGACAAGACAATTAAAGTAAGATTACATAATGCTGATACCGTAAAAAGATTTATTCAGGTCGTAAGAGGATTTATGTCTGATGTAGACATTATGACTGACCACGCAGTTCTTGACGCAAAGAGTATCATGGGAGTTTATGCACTTGATCTGTCTGAAGATACATATGTAAAGCTTGTTTCTGATAACGTTGAGGAATTGAGACGATTTGATGCAGTCATGGAGGAATTCATGTAATGAGCACAATTGTACTTATTGGAGCTTCTGGATCCGGGAAGTCAACTATTGAAAACGAATTAAATAACAATGGCTTCAGAAAAATTGTATCTTATACAACTCGTGAGCCAAGAGATGGTGAGAAGAATGGTAAGGATTACTGGTTTGTTACAAAAGATACTTTCAAAGATATGCTTGCAGAGGGATTATTTGCTGAGTATGAAGAATATTCTCAGGGAAGGTTTTATGGAACATTAAAGTCTGATTATGTAGAAGGTAATAATGTTGCTGTTCTGACACCAAATGGTATTCGCCAGCTTAAGCGTAATTTACCTAATGCAGATATCTACAGTGTACTTGTTGAAGCAAATTTGGGAACCAGAATGTTGAGATATATAAATCGAGTTGGGTTAGACAAATTCAATTTCGACGATAAAAATGAAATCTGTAATAGAACAGAAAGAGACTGGTCTATGTTTTTAGGCATGGACAAAGAAGTAAATCTAGTAGTTGACAATAACTATAACAGAAATATTAAAGATGTAGTGAGTGATATTTTAAATGCATAAAGAAGGATACCAGGAAATCAAAGACTTTATATTCTGTGCTTATAGAAAGTGTGAACATACGGAGTGTTTGCGACATAACTGCAACACTCCATACAACACAATAATACATAGAACCGATAAATTCAAACCGGATAAAGACGGTAATTGTAAGGATATGGTGATTTAATATGGAAATTTATTTAGCAGGAGCGATGGCGTGTTATGGAAGTGAAAGTAATGAAGCGAAAAAGTGGCGTGAAAAAGCTAAAGAATATTTTTTTAGATGGGGTGAGTCTTGTAGGATTATCAGTCCTGTGGACTATTATAGCATTGGCAGCGACGATTCTAAAAATCCTAGTGAAGTTATGCGATTTGATCTCAGAAAAGTTAGAGAAGCAGATTTAATTCTTGTAAATCTAAAAGATTTGGACAAGTCGCTTGGTACTTCGGATGAGATTTTCTATGCGTATATGAGAGGAATTCCTGTAATTGGATTCTTAGAGACAGAGGATGAATTTAGCGAGGAAAAGGTGCAAGAGACGGTTCATCCATGGAAATATGAACAGATTGACAGAATTGAAACTGGTGAAGATGCTATGGAAAAAGCAATAACCTATATTATTGGATATTATGAAGAACAGAGGTGATGAACACGAATTGTATTGGTAATGCCGGTCTGCTGATCAGAGAGTTGAAAAAGATTGTAGATCGAGATGGAGATGATTTTATCACAGTGAAAATTCAAGGTGATAATAGAGAATATATTATTGAAAGCATTGGACATGAAAAGAATTACAATGATTCTCCAATGAGAACACATTTATGTTTATTGTGTAAAGAGTGAGGTGACGATACATATGGATTACGACAAGATTATTGAACTTGATGATGTTACTTTGCAAGATTGCGAAGAGTTATATGACCTCAAAGGTATTGAAATTATTATCAATGATGGTAGGATTATTAATTTTGTAAAGGAGTAGATATATGAAAATTATTGAGGATAATGATGAATATATTGCGCTTTCGGAAGTGGAATATGGTAATGTGTTTAAATTTGGCGAAAAATTTTATGTGAAAGTTGATATATCAGCATTTACTGATAGCAGAATTCAATATAATGGTTCATTTGCTCTGTCATTAGATAATTTTTCAATCGTTCGTTTTGTCAAAGATGATAAGGCAAAAGCAATAATTTATGAACCTCAAGAAATGCATTTAGTTAGGAAAGGTTGATTTCAAGAGAAGTTGGAAGGAGATAGATAATTTGAAGGTAATTAAGAAAGATGGCACTTTAGAAGAATACAATGAGCAGAAAATTATTGATGCTTGCAACAAAGCTGCTAGACGTGCCATGTATGAACTTACTGATTCTGATTATGCTACGATTGTGAATGAAGTATGGGAAAGAATCTGCGAAAATTACGATGATGATACTGACATTCAAATTTATGATATGCACAATATTGTAGAATCGGTATTAGAAGATGAATTTCCGATTGTTGCTAAAATGTATAAGGAATATAGAAACTATAAAAAAGACTTTGTGCATATGATGGACAAGGTGTATGAACGTAGTCAGGCAATCAGATATATAGGGGATAAGAGTAATGCTAATACAGATTCTGCTCTTGTAGCAACAAAAAGAAGTCTTATTTATAACGAATTGAGTAGTGAATTGTATAAGAAATTTTTTTTAACACATGATGAAAAACAGGCAGCAAAGGATGGATATATTTACATTCATGATAGAAGTGCAAGACTTGATACAATCAATTGCGACTTATTTCGAGTTGGAGAAGTAATGAAGAATGGATTCGAGATGGGCAACCTTTGGTATAATGAACCTAAAACATTAGATGTAGCTTTTGATGTAATGGGAGATATTATACTTTCCACAGCGGCACAACAATATGGTGGATTTACTGTTCCAGAAGTAGATAAAATTCTTGAACCATATGCCGAAAAATCATATGAAAAATATTATCAGGAATATATGGATATTGCAGATGATATTGAATATGAACAAGTATTAGGAGTTCATTCTAAAAAAGCTTCTGAATATGCCACAAACAAAGTTCAACGTGACTTTGAACAGGGTTGGCAAGGAATAGAAATGAAATTAAACTCGGTTGGGTCAAGCCGAGGAGACTATCCTTTTGTCACGATGACAATTGGATTATCTACATCAAAATTTGGAAAAATGGCAGCAATTACACTTCTTAAAGTACATTCAAACGGACAAGGAAAAGATGGTTTTAAGCGTCCAGTATTATTCCCTAAAATTGTATTTTTGTATGATAAAAATTTACATGGAGACGGATCTGATAAATATCCTAGTGCAGACGTTTTCAATGCAGGCATTGAATGCAGCAGTAAGACTATGTATCCTGATTGGTTATCGTTAACTGGTGAGGGATACGTTGCGGAAATGTATAAGAAATATGGAAGAGTTGTTAGTCCGATGGGCTGCCGAGCTTTCTTATCTCCGTGGTATGAGAGAGGTGGTATACATCCTGCGGATGAAAATGATCAACCGGTATTTGAAGGACGTTTCAATTTAGGTGTTATTTCGCTTCATTTACCTATGATTTTAGCAAAAGCACGTAGAGAATCTAAAGATTTCTATGAGGTTCTTGATTACTATCTTGAATTAATCCGTGGATTGCATAAAAGAACATATGATTATATCGGAGAGCTTAGAGCAAGTGTAAATCCAGTTGCATTTTGTGAGGGTGGTTTATATGGTGGCAATTTAAAACCAGAAGACAAGATTAAACCTATTCTTCCTCCGATGACGATGAGTTATGGTATTACTGCATTAAATGAATTACAAAGGCTTTATAATGGTAAATCAATTCGTGAAGATGGGCAATTTGCATTAGAAGTAATGCAGTATATCAATAACTATACGAATAAAATTAAAGAAGAAGATCATATTTTGTATGCAATTTATGGCACACCGGCAGAATCCCTTTGTGGTCTTCAGGTAGAACAGTTCCGTAAAATTTATGGAATTATTGAGAATGTATCTGACAAGCCATATGTAAGTAATTCTTTTCACTGTCATGTATCAGAACAAATGTCTCCAATTGAAAAGCAGGATAAAGAAGGTAGATACTGGGATTTGTTTAATGGTGGGAAAATCCAGTATTGTAGATATAATCTCGGATATAACAAGGAAGCAATCAAAACATTGATTCTTAGAGCAATGGATAAGGGATTCTATGAAGGAGTAAACCTTGCAATGTGTTATTGTGAAGATTGTGGATATCAACAAGTAGAAATGGATATTTGTCCAAAATGCGGTAGCAAGATGATTACAAAGATTGACAGGATAGAAAGTCCGTTTGTCCTGTATA